>Ga0194133_10000004_pt1 | contig 603804 bp, 525 predicted proteins | sample TA2KigOf40mmetaG_FD_155448 | JGI IMG/M metagenome (GOLD analysis project Ga0194133, IMG submission 155448) | Freshwater microbial communities from Lake Tanganyika, Tanzania - TA2015055 Kigoma Offshore 40m | ecosystem: Environmental > Aquatic > Freshwater > Lake | place: Tanzania: Lake... | reverse complement strand
CGCGTCGATCCGATGGCGAAACCACTCCAGGCTCAAACACTCATCTCGGAACTTGCCGTTGAACGATTCGTCGGTGCCATTCTGCCACGGCTTGCCGGGGTCGTTCAGCGCGGTGGCGATGCCAGCGTGTTGCAGCCACTCGAGAATCGCCCGTGCCACGAACTCAGGCCCATTGTCCGAGCGCAGGTACGCCGGGGCGCCGTGCGTGGTGACCAACTGTGCGAGCACCTCGATTACGCGGTGTGATCGAATGCCACCGGCGACGTCGATGGCGAGGCACTCACGCGTGTACTCGTCGATGATGGTGAGGCACTTCAATTGCTGGCCATTCGCACACGTGTCGAAGACGAAGTCGTAGGCCCAGACATGGTTGGCCTGCGTCGGCGGTACCGGTCGCGGGCGTCCGGTGGCGACACGTCGCCGCGGACGCCGTCGTGGCACTTGGAGTCCCGCGGCACGCCAGATCCGATGCGCGCGATCAGGCCCCAAGACGAACCCTCGGCGCTTCAGGAAGACGAGGATGCGTCGGTACCCAAACCGAGGATACTGCAACGCCAATTCCCGCATTGCGGCCAGCACCGCCGCGTCCTTCACATTGAGGCGTGATTGGTATGTGGCCGTCGATCGCGCCACCGTCAACAAGGCGCACGCGCGTCGCTGGGACCGACCGCGTGACACGAGGTACACGATCTGCTCCCGGCGCACGCGTGCGCTCACCATTTTTTTCGGGACACCTCTTTCAGCAAATCGACGTCAAGCGTCAGGTTGGCGACCAGCTTCTTAAGCCGCCCATTTTCCTGCTCGAGCTGGCGCAGGCGCTTCACGTCGACGGCCTCCAATTTGCCGTACCGCTTCCGCCAGGCGTAGCTCGTCTGGTCGCTCACCCCGTGCTTCTTGGCGACCTCTGGGACCGTCTTCTGGTCCGCCTCGCGCAGAATGCGCACCATCTGATCTTCGGTACATCGTGACTTCTTCATGGCTCCCTCGTCGCTCCGAGGGCGCCATTCTCTCAGGCTTCAGCTGGTCCGAAAAAGCCCGGGCAGGTCACTCGCTGACGGCACGGACCTCTTCGAGGGACTCAAAGAGATAGGCGTCGAGGACCTCTTCCCGATAGGTCCGATTGACGCGTTCAATGTAGGCATTCTGGTCGGGCTTGCCCGGCTGAATGTGGTGGATGCCGATACCTCGCGTGGCACACCAGTCGACAACGACCTCCGCCAAGAGCTCGGGGCCGTTGTCGACGCGGATCGCGTCCGGGCGGCCATGGAGCGCCACCAATGCAGACAGGACGCGCGTGACGCGGGCGGCGGGCAGCGATGTGCCAATCTCCAGCGCCAAGGCCGCGCGATGGCCTTCGTCGATCAACGTCATCACGCGAAAGCGGCCGCGATCATCGAGCGCTTCGCTCATGAAATCGAGCGCCCAGGTATGATTGAGCGCTGGCGGCGCCTGCAGCGGTCGGCGCAGCCGGGGCGGCACGCGGCGCTTCGTGCGCCGCTTCAGATTCAGGCGCAGGTCGCAGTACCCGCTTGGCCTCGGATCGTGCAAGCCTCCCCCGGCGGCCGATCGTACGCTTCCCCGTCAAGTAGACAGTTCAAGAGTAGACTCGCCGCCTGACTTTGATCACCCCAAAATAATGATCAGGCACATCAAGAGAACCGAGGCAGCGGGAAGAGATTTTTTGATGGGATCTTTGACCTTAACATGCATGGAAAGCGCTCCAATCATCAGCACAGAAACGATGGCGGCAGGATAAACTTCGATTCCAGGAAAAGCGAAAGCGGCTAGGAGGGCAACTCCTGAAGTGACTTTCAAGAATCCCACCACGTAACAAAACCATTCGGGGAGACCGTAGGTCGCAAACTCTTCTCTCATTGTTGCGGCAGCTCCTCCTCGATACTCAGTCCTGTTGTTGAAACGAAGAAGCCAAACGTTGAGTAACCCCAACGCCACAACAACTTGGCAGATTTGAACAAGAATAGTCATACAGTCTTTCCTCCCGCAGTGTGAGGAATCTTTAATAGCACACAAACAAACCGTTCCAATCCGAAAGGTTTAAATGCTTGAGTTAGCGGTGTCGGTACTTTCTGTGTCATCGGGAATATCCTTCCTTTTTTATGGGGCTTTTTGCGTCTTTTCGACAAAAATGGAATTGGAGTTTGAAAGATACCGATTGGCCCGGTTTCGTCGATTAGTAGGGTTTCTTGAAATTGGAGGCGGCCTAGGGCAACTCATCGGCCTCAATTCTCCTACATTCGCTATCGTCAGTTCAGCGGGACTCGCTCTTCTAATGATTTGTGGGATCTGGGCAAGACAACGGATTCGGGATCCTTGGTATCTTTTTCTTCCTGCATTTATTTTGTTTTTGATCAACACGGTTTTATTGCTTCAGATGATTCTTTGGTGATGCGCCGGGCCTCTATCGCGGACCGAACACCGTGTCTGATCATACCGGCGTGGCTCCCATCGTTGGCTGGCCAAGTCGGCTCTGGGTGTGAGACCTGGGTCTGAGAACAGGCCTTCCGTTCACCGGGAGGCCGCTCATACGGCCTATCGTCCCGGGGTGGTCACAGTTCGCCAGGAAATCCGCCTCCCGTGTTTCGTAGCTATTCATTGCATGCGCCATCGCACACGCTCCCTTGCGGCCGTCCGGCCGCATGACGTTCGTGAATTGGTGGAGGATGTCCGGACGTCACGTCGACGGACGCAGCGCAGATCGGCGGCGCTCCAAACGTCACCGCGCATTGAAGGACTCGATCATGGCGTTGTCCGTCGGCGTGCCGCGCCGACTGAAGTCGAGGATCACGCCGTTCGTGTACGCCCAGAGGTCCATCGCCGCACTGACGAACTCCCGTGCCGTTGTCGCAGTAGATACGTTGCGGCACACCGCGTTCGAATCGGAGTCGCTCACGCGTGGCGGCGACATCGTACCCCCCAATCCGTGGCCGATGTCGATCGCCAAGCACTCGCGCGCGAACATGTCGATGACGGTCCGGGCACGGAAGCGGCGCCCATCGGCGAGCTGATCCGCGACGAAATTCATGCGCCAGATGTCGTTGTACGCGGTCGCCGCTCGCCGCTGCTCGCGGTACACGGCCGTGACGTGACGCCAGGGCCGCTTCCGCCGCAACGCCAAGCCCTCCTCGGTGTAGACGCGATAGAAGCGCTCTGTACCCACCGGCCAGCCTTCACGCTGCATGAGGACGCGCAGGCGACGATACCCGTGCCGCACCCGGGTCTGCGCGAACTCGCGCATGCGCTGTCGGAGGCTCGTGAGCAGCGCATGTCGACTCGTGTAGTACACCGACGAGCGTGTCGTCTGGACGACCCGACAGGCGCGCCGTGCGCTGACGGTGTAGCGGTCCATCAAGTAGTGCATGATCGCGCGCTGCTCGACAGGCGTTAGAATTCTTTTAGGACGACATCCTGCAGTATGACCTTGTCGAGCGACAGGTCGGCCACGAGCCGCTTCCGCTTGGTGTTCTCGTCGCGCAACTGCTTCAGCTCGCGCGCTTCGCTCGGCAGCATCCCTCCATACTCTTTCTTCCACCGGTAGAACGTTTGCTCAGACACGCCGATCTGGCGACACACGTCCCCGACGGGCACGCCCGCCGCGACTTGCGGCAATACCGTCGTGATCTGCTCGACCGAAAATCGCTTCTGCTTCACGGCACATCCTCCTGGCCCGCTCGGGGCCGATTGTGCCGCAGAAACTCACTCCGCGGATGGTCTGAAAAAACCGGAGCCCCTCAGTGGCCCCAGTCGAAGCACTGCACCTTCAGGCGTCATGCCCGGTCCCTGACCGGCGTGCTGCGGCAGGTGCGCCCGGTCACGAAACACGACCGAATCACCGTCAGCAGTACGACTGACAGGAGCGGGATCAGAACGCGAACGCGGCGCACGGGAGTGGGCGATACTGACGCCAACACGTGCCACTGGCGAGGGCACCGCAGTGTGACGCTCGGCGAAGGCACATCATCAACACAACGGTATCACCGAGGTAGGGCCGGATGTGGGTGGTAAAATCCGGTCTCATGAGGATATGGCTGATTCGGCTGGCTGTTTGGGCGGTCGCTGCGGCGGGTGGCCTCTGGGACAATGCGACCGCGTTGACCCTACAGGACGACTGGACGCGCCCGATGGCACCGTTCCGGATGGTCGGGCCCATCTACTGGGTCGGCAGTCACGACCTGTCGACATATCTGATTACGACGCCGGCGGGGCACATCCTGATCAATACCGGCATCGCTGACACGGCCGACCAAATTGCCAAGGGCATCGTACAACTGGGATTCTCGCTCGCTGACGTCAAGGTGCTGACAGCGACACACGCCCACTATGACCATGCCTGGGGGCTCGCCGAGCTCAAACGCCGCACAAAGGCGCGCGTGGTGGTCAACCGCGCCGATCGGGAACTGTTTGCGTCGGGCGGCAAGACGGATTACCTGTGGGCCTCTCGTCCGGAGATGCACTTTGAACCCGTACCGATCGATGACACCTTCACCGACGGCGGTACGATCTCGCTGGGTGGCGTGACGCTGACCGCGCATTACCATCCCGGTCACAGCAAGGGCGCGACCAGCTTCACGCTGACCGTGCGCGAGAACGGCCGCGACTATCGCGTCATCATCGCCAATATGGGATCGATCAATCCCGGGGCGCGCGTGACAGGCATGCCTTCGTATCCCGACATCGGACGTGACTATGCCCTGACGTTCGAGCGGCAGAAAGCCATGTCGGTCGATGTGTTCCTTGCGTCGCACGCGTCGCAGTTCCGCCTGCATGAACAGTACACGCCGGGGGCCGCATACGACCCGGCTCGGTTCGTCGACCCTGACGGGTTCCGCCGGTCGGTCGAACAGCTCGAGCGCACGTATCGCGAGCAACTGGCGCGCGAGCGCGTGACGAAGCCGTAGCACCACGCACCCGCATAGCGGTGCAGACGAGATACCCGAGGCAGGGCGTCACACGGGAGGGTCAAGAGATGCGTGCACTGAATCGTCGCGAGGCACTCGAGCTGATCAGCGCAGGGCTGGTCGCGGCAGCGACGCCCTCCGGCTCTGCTGAGGCGACACAGACCTTTCCTCCAGGTGCGGTGATTCGCACGGTGCTCAGCGACATACCGCCGGAACGCGTGGCCGGCGGCGCTACGCTGTTTCACGAGCATCTCTCGTTCGCCGACGATTTCATGACCCGCTGGGTGCGTTACGCCGCCGACACCCGGCGCGAGCACGCTCTGCCGTCGGCGACGCCGTCGGCCACCGCACCGTCGCCTCGCCCGGCGGCTGCCCCTCCTGCGCCCGCCCCGTCGACACCCTCGGGGCGTTATTTCATGCAGGATGCCGACTATCAGGTCGAGGAAATGCGGCTCGCCCGCACCGACGGCATCAGCTGCATCGTCGACGGCGGGCACGCCGACATGGGACGGGACATCGGTTTCCTGCGGACCGTCTCGGAGCGCTCAGGGATGCCCATCGTCGCGGGGGCCGGGTTCTATGCCCAGCCGTTCTATCCCGCGGCCCTGTCGGCCATGAGTGAACAGCAGATCTTCGAAGCGCTGATGCAGCAGGTGGCCAGCGAGCCGGTCGGGTGCTTCGGCGAGATCGGCTCGTGGGACTACATCACGCGTGATGAGCGGAAAGTGTTTCGCGCCGTCGGGTGGGCGAGTGTGGCCAGTGGTCTGCCGATTTTCACGCACACCGGCATTCCGGGAAAGTCAGCGCTCGAGCAGCTCGACCTGCTGGAGGATGTGGGGGTCAACCCGGCGAAGGTCGTCATCGGTCATCTCGGCAATCTGGTCGACCCGGCCGTCGAGGTGCATCGTGCCATCTGCCGCCGAGGTGCCTTTGTCGGGTTCGATCGGCAGGGCGGTCAGGGCGATGCCACGCAGGTGCCTCTGGTGATGACGCTCATCGATGCCGGCTACGCCGACCGGTTGCTGCTGGCGTCTGACCTCTCGAACATCTCGCAGACGCGACAGGCGGGCGGGCCCGGCTATGGCCGGACCCTCACGGTGTTTGTACCGAAGCTCAAGGCGGCCGGCGCGTCAGACGCCGTGCTGCGGCAGATCATGCACGACAATCCCAGGCGCTTTCTCGCCTGTGTGCCGACGCAGTCGCGTCCGCGCTGATGCGCCCCCTTACCGGGGACGCGCGTCCTGTGTCGCCAGCGTCCACGCCGACTGGTGGACGAGCCTCGCAATCGCCGTCATTTTCCGGTAATTGATTTTCTCGGGACGGTCGTAGGCCGTGTGATAGTCGGGATGCAGGCCCGTGTGGAACCAGAGCGCCGGCACGCCGCGCTGGAGGAACGGCCACTGGTCGCTGCGCCTCAGCAGATTCGAGCTGTTGTTGTCATAGCGCAGACGCAGGTCAAGACGCGCGCCGGCGGCATTGAGGCGTTCAACGAGCGCGCTCAACTGCGGATGCCGGCTGTAGCCGAGCAGATTCACGGCGTTCCGGTTCGACTTACCGATCTGCACCTCGAGCCCGGCGAACCGTGCGCCGCCACCGACTTCGACTTCCTCATCGCGCCCGATCATGTCCATGTTGAGCACGGCCACCGTCTGCGCGAGGGGCATCGTCGGTGACTCGGTGTAGGCCCACGCGCCCAGCAGGGGCCCGCGCTCCTCTGAGCCCCAGGCGGCAAACAGCACCGACCGGCGCGGTCGCTGCCCCGCAGCGGCCGCACGCGCGAAGGCATCGGCGATGTTCACGAGCGCGACGGTACCCGAGCCGTTGTCGTCAGCGCCGTTGTAGACGGTATTGCCGTCCGCTCCCTCGTGGTCATAGTGCGCCGAGACGATCACCACCTCCTTGGACAGGGCAGGGTCGCTCCCTTCGAGAAGGGCGAGGACATTCCGATCCGCCACGGTGTGGCGGTTGACCCGGGCGGTGAGTGTGACCGTCGGCCCGTCGATCCACAGCGGAGCGAACCCGCTGGCGGTCTCGGCCGCGCGCGACAGTTCGACAAGCGAGCGCCCCGAGGGGCTGATGAGCGACTCGGCCACCGCGGGAGACACCTGTGCAACAGGGATGCGGACCTGATCGGCCCATGAGGCCAGCGTGAATCGGTCGATGCGCGGCGGTGTGGGGGGCCAGAAGGCGCGCGCGGCGGCATCGAAGGCCTGAGGGGCCGGATGATTGTGGACGTCGGTGACCAGAAGGACGCCGACAGCACCGGCCGCCTGCGCCGCGAGGGCCTTCCTGATGGCGACGGCCTGCTCGGACGACACCATCCCGTCGAACGGGCTCTTCGGATCGCGCTCGCCGGGCTCGTGGTCGAGGATGAGCGCGATGCGTCCGCGCACACGGTCGCCATAGTCGTCATAGTTGAGGGCGCGGGCCGTAATGCCGAACCCTGCATACGCGACCGTCGCCGTGGTTGAGGCGTTGGCGCTGAACCGCTGCGGGTAGAAGTCGTACATCGGCCGGAACGTCTGACCGTCCGTCTCCGACCGATGCACGTGAAGGGCATTCCCCTCGCCGAGCGTAGCCACCATCAGCTGCGTCGGCTGCACAAAGGTGCCATCGGGGGCACCCGGACGGAGGCCCGCCCGCTCGAAGCGAGACCGCACCCAGTCGGCGGCCAGCGCATTCTCGGGCGTCCCGACCAGCCGGCCGCGGAAGCCATCGCCGGCGAGGAAGAACAGGTCGGCCTTCAGATCCTCGAGCCGGATCGCGTCGTTGAATGGCGCAGCCACCTGCGCCGACAAGGCGCCGGTGAGAAAAAGGCCCAGCGCGGGCAACAGCGCGCGCGAAACAACGCGGAGTGGGGCAGGCATTGGCGCATCTTGGCCCAGAAGCGGCGCGTGCGGCAATGTCGAGTGCGTTCGGGGCCCGACCAGGGTGCGCCCCCTGGCGCGTCCTGCCGTCGTCCTCAGAACTGGAAGTAGATGAAGTCGAGCGAGGCTGTGCTTCGAAACAGCAGGATGCTGATGAGGATGGCTCCGAGGAAACATCCTTGCAGCACCAGCTGCGGCCAGTCCGGATGCGGTGAGGGATGCCCAGGTGGCACCCCGGGGGACGACCGATGCCACTCCATCCAGACCCCCTCCACAAACACCGGGGCCGCCCAGGGCAGCAGCATGAGTATCAGGGTGAGTGCCGCTTGCCGATCAAGCGCAGAGTCGGCCCAGGGCGACAGCGTGAGGTGTCGCAGCAGCATGGCGGTGTCAGTCTCGCGGAACATGAGCCAGCCGACGTGGGCGAGCAGCACCATACCGACGATGCGGAATGGTACGAGCAGCGGAACGGCAGACGGAGGGGGTGAGGGTAGCCAGCGGCCGGCCAGGCGACTGAGCACCAGCAGCAGCCCGTGATAGCCACCCCACATCACAAAGTTCCAGGAGGCGCCGTGCCACAGACCTGACAGCAGGAAGGTCAGCAGCAGGTGACCGAGTTCCCGCGGCAGCCCCCGTCGTGAGCCCCCGAGCGGGATGTAGACATAGTCACGGAACCAGGTGGACAGGGAAATGTGCCATCGCCTCCAGAAGTCGCGTGGCCCGAGGGCGAAGTAGGGCTGGTCGAAGTTGACCATCAGGTCGAATCCCAGCCACCGGGCGGTGCCCCTGGCGATGTCGCTGTAGGCCGAGAAGTCCGCGTAGATCTGCAGGCCGAAGGCAAAGACGCCGGCCCAGAGCAGGGCGAACCCCGGGGCCTCGACGCTGAACACCTTGTTGGCGATGACGCCGGCCGAGTCGGCGACGACCAGCTTCTTGAAATAGCCCCACGCCATGAGCAGGAGGCCGGTCCTGGCCGCGTCCAGCGAGAACGTGCGCCTGGCCTCGACCTGCGGCAGCAGGGCCGAGGCCCGCTCGATCGGTCCGGCCACCAGCTGCGGGAACAGGGCGACGAAGGTGGCCACGTCCACCAGCGACTGCCGGGCGCGCAGACGACCACGGTAGACATCGATGGTGTAGCTCAGGGCCTGGAACGTGAAAAACGAGATCCCGACGGGCAACAGCACCGTGATGGAGGGAATCGTCGATGCCAGACCGAGGGATGCGAGGATGGGGCTGAGGTTAGCGGCGAAGAAATTGAAGTACTTGAAAAAGCCCAGCATGCCCATGTTGGTGCCGATGCTGAGCCCGAGATACCAGCGGCGGTGTGTCGGGGCCGATTCCATGCGGCGAGCGGCCCACCAGTCGACGAGGGTTGAGAAGGCGATGAGACCGAGAAACCAGGGATGGATGTAGCCGTAGAAGAAGTAGCTCGTCACCAGCAGCCAGCGGTTCTGCCAGCGGTGGGGTAGGGCCCAGTAGACTGCGACCGTGACGACAAAAAAAACGAGGAAGTCGAGGCTGTGAAAAATCACCGGAACACATCCGCCAGTTTCTGTGCAAACAGTTCCGTGTACCGCTGGCGATGGCGACCAGCCATGTGGTCTCCGTCCGTGTACCAGTCGAGGGGATAGTCCGGGTCCCCGGTGTCATCGTGGAACAGGGCGCCGCTGCGTTCCACGTAGGTCCGCAGGTCGGCCACATACCGTTGCAGGATGGTGGACTGCGGCGGGGGGCCGTCTGGCCCCGGGCGTCGCTGGACCCGCACCAGGCACAGCGTGACACCGTTGGCGCGCGCCAGTGCGATGAAATCGGGCAGGATCGAGCGCGGCAGCATGCGGTGGAAGTCTCCCAGTTCCCCGTCGCCGGACGCGATGTCGGCCGCCAGCGCGGGCCGCAGTTTGTCGAGGGCAAAGATGGTGTTCAGGTGCGATTGGAGCGTCTCGGCGTGTGCCGGACCGGCCAGCAGGCGGGGCGGCCACCGGCGCAGCGCCTGGTCGGCCGCCTCACGCACGGGCCGATAGCCATAGACGGCATCCAGGGCCCGAGGGACCCGGTACCATGTGCCCTCCAGACGCCTCGCCACCGCGCGGTCCAGTTCGGGTTCAATGGGACCGGCCACCGTGTCGACCGACCAGCGGAATTGGTCGTCCAGGCGGAACATCACGTCGGTCATGTTGAAGTCGCGGAAGAAGACGAACACCACCTTGGGCCGAACATTGGCTCCGAGCACGACGTTTTTCAGGGCCAGATACCAGTAGGCGGGACCGGTACCTGGCTGCATGACCCACCACGCCTGCTGCTTGATGACGTAGGACAGGTGTCGCGGGTCGATGCGCGACCCCAGCATCGAGTCGCCGATCAGCACGTACTTCGGCTGAATGCGGCGAATGTCCTCTCGGAAGGTCGGATCGAACGCGCGCCGGGCATAGGTCGCGCCGAGTGACGGCAGGTAGCTCGGCGTCGCATCGGCGGTCAGGGTTGCCGCCACCGGCCTGAGCAGCAGTGGGAGGCAGAGTGCGAGGCACGGCAGCAGCGCCAGCGCCCAGGGACGCGGGGGGCGTCCGGACGGATTAACCGGTGATGACACAGCAGAGGACATGGACGGGCGCCGATTTTACTCTCAGCAGACTCTCTGCGTCGCCCCGGATGGGCTGCGGCCGCTGCCCAGCCGATGCCACCGATATACGTGACTCGCGACGTGTATGCCGCCGTCCGGGGTTACGCCAGTGTCACGCTCTCGGAGTACCTTACGACGTGGAGCGACTGACATGAGCGTGATTCCCATCAAGGATGTGGTGCGTGAGAAGTACGGCGCAGCGGCGCTGCGTGTGGCGGCCGGGCAGGGCAATGCCTGCTGCGGTGGCGCGGCGTTTGACGGTCAGTGCGATCCGATCACGACTGACCTCTATTCGGCCGAGCAGGCCGACCAGATTCCAGACGCCGCCATGCGCGCGTCGCTCGGCTGCGGCAATCCGACCGCGCTGGCGGAGCTGTCACCCGGAGAGACCGTGCTCGACCTCGGCTCGGGCGGCGGCATCGACGTGCTGCTGTCGGCGCGCCGGGTGGGGCCCACCGGGTTCGCGTACGGCCTCGACATGACCGACGAAATGCTGGCGCTCGCCGAGGAAAATCGTGCGAAGAGCGGCCTCACGAACGTGCGCTTCCTCAAGGGAGACATCGAGCACATTCCACTGCCAGATGCCAGCGTGGATGTCATCATCTCGAACTGCGTCATCAACCTGGCGGCCGACAAGGACCGCGTGCTGCGCGAGGCCTTCCGCGTGCTCAAGCCCGGCGGTCGCTTCGCGGTCTCTGACGTCGTTGTCACGGGGGAGGTGCCCGAGGCCATCCGCCGCAGCATGGAGTTGTGGGTGGGCTGCATCGCCGGCGCCCTGCAGGACACGCAGTACCAGGAGGCCCTGGACCGGGCCGGTTTCGAGGACATCGACATCGAGCCGACCCGGGTCTACTCGGTAGAGGATGCCCGCGCGTTCCTCACCGCTGAGGGGCTCGATGCGGCGGCGCTGGCCACGGCGGTGGACGGTAGCTTCATGAGTGCCTTCATCCGGGCGCTTAAGCCGGCCGAGCGAACCGGCGCGGGGGCCTGAGCGTGACCGGTGCCAACGATGCGCCGCGGATACGCGTGCTGGTGCTGTGCACGGGCAACTCGGCCCGCAGCCAGATGGCCGAAGGGTTGCTGCGGCACGACCACGGTGCGCGCCTGACGGTCGAGAGCGCCGGCACCCGTCCCAGCCTGGTGCGACCCGAAGCGATTGCGGTGATGCGGGAACTGGGCATCGACATCAGCGGCCACCGGTCCAAGTCACTGGACGAGTTTCTCGGGCAGTCGTTCGACATCGTGCTGACCGTCTGTGACGATGCCCGGGAGGCATGCCCGGTGTTTCCGGGCGGCGGGCGTCGCGTGCACCGCGCGTTCGAGGACCCGGCCGCCGTGCAGGGCGCGGAGGCCGTGCGGATCGAGGCGTTCCGGCGCGTCCGAGACGACCTGCGACGGTATTTCGACGGCTGGACGCGGTAACATCTCGGGGTTGTGAACGTTCGCCTGTGGCAGCGCCCGTGGGGACGCGCGCTGGTGCTGCTGTCTGCCTTCTGGGCCATCACCGTGGCAATGGCAGCGCCCTGGACCCTGCATCCGGCCACTCGTCTGGTGGCCAATCATCCCGATGTGCACCTGTTTGTATGGACCCTCGCGTGGGATGCCCATGCGTTCGTCACGCAGCCGCTGCGGATCTTCGACGCCAATACGTTCTTTCCCTTCGGCAATTCGCTGGCGTACTCGGAGAACCTGATCGGGTCGGCCCTGCTGTCGGCCCCGGTGCAGTGGCTCACGGGCAACGCGGTGCTGGCCCTCAACCTGGTGTCGATGCTGACGGTGGTGCTCTCGGGGGCCGGTGCCTACCGCCTCGGCCGGGCCCTCGGCCTGTCGCGGGCCGCGAGTGTGGTCGCGGGGGTCGCTTTCGCGTTTGCGCCGCCGAGGTTCGTGCGCATGGGGCAGCTGCACCTGACGGCCATCCAGTGGATTCCGTTTGCGCTGGCGTCGCTGCTCGACTACCTGAACCACGGTCGCCGGCGCGATGTGCTGCTGGCGGTCGCGTTCGCGACGCTCGAGGCGCTGTCGAGCGGGCACGGCGCCGTTTTCCTGCTCGTGGCGGTGGTGCTGCTGCTGGCGTATCGCCTGATCGTGCGCGAGCCCCTGAGAGTGGCACAGTGGATCCCCGATCTGGGGGCCCCGGGCGTGCTGCTGCTGGCACCGGCGGTGCTGGTGTTCGTGCCCTACCTGCGGGCCCAGCGGGAGGTCGGTCTGGCGCGCAGCCTCGAGAACTGGGAGGCGCATCTCGACAGCTTCCTGGCGTCAACGTCCTACCTGCACCAGTGGCTGCTGTCGCTGGCCACCACGCATGACTTCACGCGTGATGCGACCGCGTGGCTCTTCCCTGGCTATCTGCCCCTGGTGCTGGCCGGCGTGGCCCTGCTGAGGCCCGTGCGTGACCGGGCACCGTTCTACTTTCTGGCGCTGACCGTGGTCTCGGTCCTGATGATGACGGGCGGACCGTTGAGCCTGTGGCCGCACCTGTATGCGCTGCCGGGATTCAGCTTCATCCGCGTGCCGTCGCGCTTCGGACTTCTCGCGATGCTGGGGGTGGCCATGCTTGCCGGGATCGGCCTGCAGCGGCTGGTGGAGGGGCGTGCTCCGAGACGCACCTGGGCCGCGGCGCTGGCCGTCAGCGGCCTGATGCTCGGCGAGTTTGCGTCACCCCCGACGCCCGGGGCGGACTTCACCGTGCACGCCGAGCCCATCGACCGCTGGGTGAACACTCTGCCGGCCGGAGCGTCGCTGGCCGAGGTGCCGGTGCCGAGCCCGGGCAATGCCGGCGCGTTCGAGCGGCAGCAGACCACAGCCATGCTGCACTCGATGGCGCACTGGCGACCAATTGTGCAGGGATACAGCGGCATCCGACCGCTACTGCAACTCGAGATCCTGACAGCGCTGACGGCGTTTCCCGACGAGCTCAGCCTGCACCTGCTCACTCAGGCCCAGGTCGACTACGTGCTCGTACATGCCGACCAGTATCCCGACGGCCGATGGCCCGCGGTGCTGGCGCGCATTGAGGCCGAGCCCCGTCTGCGACTCGTGCATGTCGAGGGCGAGGGGCGCATCTACCAGCTGCTGCCGCCTTGACGCGCAGGGCCGGCCTGTCAGTGCCGCGCGGATTCGAACTCTTCGAAGGTGCCCTTGAAGTCGGTGATGGCACCCTGTTCGAACGACCACACGCGCGTACCGACTTCTTCCATCAGGTCCTGATCGTGCGTCACGAGCAGCACCGTGCCCTCGAACTTCTGCAGCGCGATATTCAGGGCATTGATCGACTCGAGGTCGAGGTGGTTGGTGGGTTCGTCGAGAATCAGCACGTTCGGTTTCAGCAGCATGATGCGGCAGAAGAGCAGGCGAGCCGTTTCGCCGCCCGACAGGGCGTGCGTGGGCTTGAGCCCCTCTTCGCCGGTGAACAGCATCTGCCCGAGCAGGCCGTGAATGTCCTGCCGCGAGGCATCCGGGTCGAACCGGTGCAGCCACTCGACGGCGGTGGTGCCCTTCTCGATGAGGCCCGTCTGATCCTGCGGGAAGTAACCGATCGACACCTCGTGGCCCCACTTGACCGTGCCGGCATCGATGTCGCCGGGCGTTGGTATCATGCCCGGGGCGTCGCTCATGAGCACCTTGAGGAGCGTGGTTTTTCCCTGGCCGTTGCGGCCGGCCAGCACAATCTTCTCGCCGCGCTGCACCATGCCGTCGAAGCCGCGGATGACCTCATGGTCGCCGTAGGCCTTCTGCAACCCCTTGAACTCGAGCACGTTGCGCCCCGACGGGCGCAGCTGGTTAAAGCGGATGTAGGGGCGCTGGATGTTCGATCGCGCCAGGTCGGTCGTCTGCAGGCGCTCGACTTCCTTCCGGCGTGACTGCACTTGACTCGATCGGGTTCCGGCGGAAAAGCGCTGGATGAAGTCCTGCAGCTGCGCGATCTTCTTGGCGCGCTGCGCGTTCTCGGCTTCGACGCGCGACCGAATCTGTGTCTTGGCCATCACCATCTCGTCGTAGCCGCCCGTGTAGGTGATGATCGTCTGATAGTCGATGTCAGCCGAGTGCGTGCAGACCGCATTCAGGAAATGCCGGTCGTGCGAAATGACAATGAGCGTTCCGTCGTAGCGGTTGAGAAACTCGATGAGCCAGTGAATCGAGTCGAGGTCGAGGTGGTTCGTCGGTTCGTCGAGGAGCAGCGCCTCGGGGTGGCCGAAGAGGGCCTGCGCCAGCAGCACACGCACCTTCTGGCCGCCCTGCAGTTCGCCCATCGTGCGCGTATGCAGTTCGTCGGGAATGTCGAGGCCCTGCAGCAGGATGGCCGCATCGCTCTCGGCCGAGTACCCATCTTCCTCGCCGACGACGCCCTCGAGCTCGCCCAGGCGCATGCCGTCCTCGTGCGTCATGTCGGCCTTGGCGTACAGCACCTCGCGCTCCTCGAGTGCCTTCCAAAGGCGGGCATTGCCCATGATGACCGTGTCGATGACACGGAAGGCATCGAACGCGAACTGATCCTGACGCAGCACGCCGAGCTTGGCCGGGCGGACGACCGTGCCCTTCTGCGGATCGAGCTCGCCAGTGAGCAGCTTCATGAACGTCGACTTGCCGGCCCCGTTCGGACCGGTCAGGCCATAGCGACGCTGCGGCAGGAAGGCGGTCGTCACCTCGTCGAAGAGCACCTTCGACCCGTAACGCATCGAAACATCAGAGACGGAAATCATTCAGCAGGCTCGCGGAAGGGGAAGAACAGCCGCTGATCGTAGCACAGCCGATACCTGAAACCGGCGCGGTGAACGCCCCGGGAGACGGGGTATTCACCGCGCGTGCAGGGCGCGCCCGACGCTACCAGATGCGGGCGCGCTGGTCGGCCGGCAGGAAGAGCGTGTCGCCCTCCTTGACCTCGAAGGCCGTATAGAACGCCGGCGCGTTGCGCAGCGGCACATTGCCGCGGAACTGCGCCGGGGCGTGCGGGTCGGTCATCACCTGCTGACGCAGGCTGTCGTCGCGCATCTTCGTGCGCCACACCTGCGCCCAGCCCATGAAGAACCGCTGGGGGCCTGACAGCCCGTCGAGTGTCGGTGCCGGCTTGCCAGCGAGGGCGAGTTCGTAGGCGCGATAGCTGATGATGAGGCCCGTTAGGTCGGCGAGATTTTCGCCAAGCGTCAGTTCACCATTGACCTTGAGGCCGGGCAGCGCCTCGAGGGCGTTGTACTGGTCGACCACCATCTGCGCACGCTTCTTGTAGTCGGCGGCATCGTCGGCCGTCCACCAGTCGCGCAGGGCGCCGGTGGCGTCATAGTTGCGGCCCTGATCGTCGAAGCCGTGGCCCATCTCGTGACCGATGACCGCGCCGATGCCGCCGTAGTTGACCGCGTCGTCAGCCGCCATGTTGAAGAACGGCGGCTGCAGAATGGCGGCAGGGAAGACGATCTCGTTGCGAATCGGGTTGTAGTAGGCGTTGACCGTCTGCGGCGTCATGCCCCAGTCTTCGGGGTCGACGGGCTTGCCCACCTTGGCCAGTTCAAACTCCGATTGTGCCCGTGCGGCGCGCTGCAGGTTGCCCACGAGATCGTCACGCGAGACCTCGACCTTCGAGTAATCGCGCCACTTGTTCGGATAGCCGACCTTGGGCGCGAAGCGGGCCAGCTTCTCCTGCGCCTGCTTCTTCGTGTCGGCGCTCATCCACTCGAGCTGGTCGATGCTCTGGCGATAGGCGGCGCGCAGGTTTTCGACGAGCTGCTGCATGCGGGCACGGGCTTCGGGCTTGAAGTGCTTGTCGACATAGAGCTGGCCGACCATCTCGCCGAGGTTGCCGTTGAGGGTGCTGACGGCGCGCTTCCAGCGATCCTGCTGCACCTGCACGCCGCGCAGCGTCTTGCTGTAGAACTCAAAGTCGGCGTCGGCGTAGGCCTTGCTCAGGTAGGGGGCATAGCTGTTGATGAGCGAGGCCTTGAGGTAGGGCTTCCACTGCGACACCGGCATCTGCGCGTACATCGCCGCAAAGCCCTTCAGATAACTCGGCTGGCTGACGACGATGTTGGAGGCCCCGGCGAGTCCGAGCGCATCGAGCCAGGGCGCCCAGTCGAAGCCGGGAAACTGCGTTGCGAGGTCGGCGGTGGCGACCTTGTTGTAGGTCTTCACCGCATCGCGGTTCTCGACATTGGTCCAGTGCAGGCGTGCGAGCTTTGTCTCGAGGGCAATGATGTCGGCGGCCGTCACCTCGGGCGACGGCTGAGCCGCCTGCGTCAGGATGGTTGTCAGGAAGGTCTTGTACTTCTCGCGATACTCCTTGAGCTTGGCGTCGTCCTTCAGGTAGTAATCGCGGTCGGGCAGGCCGAGTCCCGACTGGAAGAGATAGAAAATCGAAATGTTGGGCTCGGCGGCATCGCCTTCCACATACCCGACGATGGGGTTGCTGATGTTGAGTTTGAGGGCATCAGCGAAATAGCGGGCGAGATCGGCCTTGGTCTCGAGGGCATCGATGGCGTTCATCTGGGCCGTGAGCGGAACCAGCCCCCGCGACTCGACCGTGGCCTCATCCATGAAGCTGTTGTAGAAGTCGCCAATCTTCTGCGCATCGCTGCCCGGCGCACGGTCGGTGGCCTTCGCGGCGTCCTCGGCGATGACACGCAGGTCTTCGCGGGTCTTTTCCGCGAGCATGTCGAACGCACCCCATGCAGCGCGGTCGGCGGGAATCTCCGTGGTGGAGAGCCAGCCGCCGTTCACGTGGTGGAACAGGTCGTCCTGAGGGCGGATGGCCTTGTCGGCAGTGGTCAGATCAATCCCCGACACCGGTGCCGGCGGCGGAGCCGCGGGAGGCGTCGACGAACAGGCCGCCATCAGTCCCGAGGCGGCAGCAAAGAACGCGAGGGTGACAGTGCGCATAGAAATTCATCATATACAGTGAAGGGATGCTCCACACAATCGACCTGCGCTATCAGGAACAGCCGCGCGTCATCGCCACCGCCGCATGGCGAACTCCTGACGGGTGGGTCGTGGTCGACCCGGGGCCGACGTCGTGTCTGCCGGCGCTCGAAGAGGGCCTCGCGGCCGTGGGGGGGGGCGCTCGTCGATGTCCGGGCCATCCTGCTCACACACATCCACCTCGACCATGCCGGTGCCACCGGCACGATTTGCGGGAGGGTGCCCGAGGCAGTGGTCTACGTCCACGAACGTGGCGCCCGTCATCTCGCCGACCCCTCGCGGTTGCTGGCCTCGGCCACGAGGCTGTACGGCGACGCCATGGAACGGATGTGGGGCCGCTTCGACCCGGTGCCGGGCGAGCGGCTGCGCCCGTTGGCGGGAGGCGAGCGCATCAGCCTGGGCGGGGGGGAACTCGCGGTGGCATACACACCCGGACATGCGGTGCACCATGTGAGTTATTTCGATGCGGCAAGCGGTATGGCGTTCGTGGGTGACACGTGCGGCATTCGTCGGGGTGGGAACTTCATGGTGGCGGCCACACCCCCGCCCGATGTCGACCTCGAACTCTGGCACGCCAGCCTGCGTACCATCGCCGCGTGGAATCCCGTCTCGCTCTTCCTGGCCCATTTCGGCATCACACAGCCGGCCGCAGCGCATCTCACACAGTTTGCGGATGTCCTCGACCGCACTGCCCAGCAGGTGCTGGCCACGTTGCGGTCGGGGATGGATGATGATGCGGCGCGCGCGTCGTTTGTGGAGGCGTTCCGCGCAGACGCCCGGCGTGGCGTGGGGGCGCAGGATGTGCAGGCGATGGAGGCGGCTGGCCCCATCGACGATATCTGGCGCGGGCTGGCCCGCTACTGGCGTGGCACAGGCGTCGTCTGAACGGGCGTGGGTGCGGCACCTCCTGACTCGGCTCTGAGCGCCTCAAGGTCATGGGTGGCCCCCAACTGGTCGAGGGTGGCATCAGCGTCTGCGAGCAGCCGCGCGGCTTCGTCGCTGTCGCCAGTGGCCCGCCTCACGCGGGCCAGGGCCCAGCGGCTCATGGCGGCCTGGTAGCGATAGCCCGTCTGGTCGAACCCGTCCACGCTGTTCCGCAAGTGGCGCTCGGCATCGTCGAGGGCGCCCTGCGCGGCGTGGGCCTTGCCCAGCAGGCGTTCGAACTCAGCTGAACGGGCTGGCGCGGCCTCGTGATCGAGATGTTGTCCGGTATGACGCAGGCGCGCCATCGCGTCATCACTGCGCCCGGCGGCCAGCAGGGCTTCGATGCCAATCAGTTCGGCCTCCTGTACTTCGGCCGGCGGCGTGGCGAGCGAGCGCGTCAGCTCGTCGGCAATCGCCAGGGCGTCATCTGGGCGCCCTCGGCGGGTGGCCACTCTGGCAGCCAGGGTCCGCAGAGTGAACGCATATCATCCGCTGGTGTTGCGGCCATAGGCCCCGTAGGCCGTCAGGGCCTCGCGCAGATACGCGTCGGCCGCCTCGTAATCTCCGCGCAGCAGGGCCAGTTGGGCCAGCGTGTCGAAGATGCCCCCGCCAATCTCATGGAACTGCACGGCACACCTCGCCTCGAGGCCCTCGTGCAGGATGCGCTCCGCGCAGGTCAAATCGCCCAGACGGAGCAGTATCTGGCCGAGGTTGGCCAGCGACCGCGAAAGGCCGGGACCGCCCCGTCGCCGCCGCTCGAGGGCGACGGTTTGCTCGGCGAGCACCCGCGCCTGCCTCGGCTGGTCACGCAGGGCAGCAAGACTGGCCTGATTGCCGTACACCATCGCGAGCACGTCGCTGGCACCGGCGCTGCGCGCCAGTCCTTCGGCCCGGTCGAACGCGGTGTCTGCTTCGCCAAGATGGCCTGTCTGGGCCAGCACCGTAGCCGCGAAGGAATGCAGCAAGGCCAGCGTGCGCCGATCGCCGGCGCGGTGAAGCGCCACCGCCGCATCGGCGATGTGCTCCCGGAGAATGCTGGCGTCACCGACCTTCCTGAAGGCCTATGCCAGCGCGAAATGCGCCTGCCCGAGCGCACGTCCATCCGTGCCGGCGAGCTGTACGGCCCGCTCGAGCCACGCGACCGCCGATGCCTGTTCGCCGCGGTAGAAGGCCAGCCGCCCCCTGACACGCGCCAGTGCTGACGGCCAGATGCCCGTCAGAGCCTCAACCCGATCGGTGGTCAGCCCGCCGAGTGCCTCGGCGGCCTTGATGAGGTCCCCCTGCAGGATGAAGGCCTCGGTGAGCATGATGCGGGCGGGCCCCGCGGAGGTGCCGGTGCTCTGGCGAATCGTGGCCGACAGGGTCGCGATGGCGGCGTTCATGTCGCCCGTCTCGAGAGCGTGCACCGCCACATCAAGGAATGCGTGAGACGGCACCGTGGCCATGTGGGGAGTATAGCAACGCACCCGTGAATGGACGGCCGTCGGGCGCTACAATTATGGAGTATGTCCTATCGTACGCCCCTCGAGACGCGGCTGGCCAAGAAGACCACGAAGGCCATCGTCGACTTCGGCATGATCGAGGATGGCGATCGCGTCATGGTCGGGCTGTCCGGGGGCAAGGACAGCTGGGCGCTTCTGCAGGTGCTCGATGTGCTCCGGCAGCGCGCGCCCATCCGGTTCACGCTGGTAGCGGTCAATGTCGACTCGGGATACGAGGGCTATCAGCATCAGCAACTGGCCGAGGCTTGCGCGGCCCGCGGATGGGAGTTTCACCACGAATCGACCACCATCGGGTCGGTTATTGACGACAAGCTCGACCCCGGAGCCACGCCGTGTTCCCTGTGTGCGCGCCTGCGACGCGGCGTGCTCTATCGGATGGCCGATCAGGTCGGGGCCACCAAGATAGCGCTCGGGCATCATCTCGACGATTTCGTCGAAACCGTGCTGCTGAATCTGTTTTTTGCGGGCGCGCTCAAGGCCATGCCGGCGCGCCTGGTGTCGGACAACGCGCGATACGTCGTGATACGACCACTGGTCTACGTGACCGAGGCCGAGGCGCGTGCCTACTGCAAGGAACAGGCACTGCCCATCATCGGGTGCTGTTGCCCGGTCTGCGGCGACCTGGGGCTGCAGCGGCAGCGTGTCAAGCGACTCATCTTCGAACTCGAGCGCGAGCATCCGGCCATCAAGTCATCGATGATCAAGGCGCTCGGCAATGTGATGCCGCGCCACCTGCTGGACCGGCGGCTCAATCCGGTACCGGAACTGCGGCAGGCGGCCCTGACGTCACTGGACGACTTTGCCGATGTGCCGGCCGATGTGCCGCTGATTCCCCTCATGCTCGGGCGGTCCTGACCATGCGGGCCGTGGTGCAGCGCGTCGATGAAGGGCGCGTGCTCGTGGGCGACCGTCTTGCGGGCGAGATCGCCACCGGACTCGTGGTCCTCGTCGGCGTCGAGGCGGGTGACGGCCCGGCAGACGCCGCGTATGTCGCGGGCAAGGTGCGCGACCTGCGCATCTTCGAGGACGAGGGCGATGCCGAGGGCCGCAGGCGGATGAACCGGTCGGTCCTCGACATCGGCGGGGCGGTGCTGGTGGTGTCGCAGTTCACGCTGTGCGGGGATGTCCGCAACGGCAGACGGCCCTCATTCGCCGGTGCCGCATCGCCCGAGATCGCGCGGGCACTGTACGAGGACGTCGTGCGCGCGCTGCGGGCCGACGGCCTGAGCGTGGCCACCGGCGAGTTTCAGGCCGACATGCGCGTGCACCTCATCAATAACGGGCCGGTGACCATCCTGCTCGACAGCCGGAAGACGTTCTGATGCCATCGTTGCGCGCCCTCACACTCGTGGGGCCGTTGGTGCTCGGGGGCCTGTTGCCGACACTGGCCGGTGCCCAGCAGCGGCCGTTTACGACCGAGGACCCCGAGGCCATCGGGGCCGGTCGCGTCATGATTGAGAGTGGCCTTGACTATGACCGGTCGATCACCTTCGGCAGTTCGGGTCTCACCGGGCACCTGCTGTCGGTGCCCACGCTGGGCATCAGTGTCGGGGTCAGTTCCATCGCGGAAGTACAAATCGATGGCGGGTTCTACCAGCGGCTGTCGATTACCAACCGGGTGCCCGCCCCCTTGAGCCCCGCGCTTGCCGTCACCGGCGACCGCACGACGGCCGTGCGCGACGTGATGGTCGCCACCAAGGTTCGTGTGTTCGGGGAGACGGAGACGCGGCCCTCGCTCGCCGTGCGTATGGCCACGCGCATTCCCAGTGCCAGTGCCGAGTCGGGCCTCGGAAAGGATGCGACCGAGTTCAATGGGTCGCTCCTGATTGCCAAGAGCGTGGAAAATGCCCGTATCGTGGCCAACGTCGGCTTTGTGATGCTCGAGGATGCGACGCGTCCGGCGCGCCAGGATGACCTGCTGACGTATGGCCTCTCGGTGGCCGCCTCGGTCGGACGCGGCGCCGAAGTGGTGGCCGAGGTCAACGGCCGGGCCAATTTCAATCAGCACGTGGTCGTCGGCTCAGAGAGCCGCGGAGTGCTCCGGGTGGGCACGCGGTGGACGCGCGGAACCGTACGACTGGACGCGGCGGCGGTCATCGGCATGACGGGTCTCGATCCGACCGTCGGTCTGACCACTGGCTTCACGTGGGTCTTCGACGCGTTCACGATTCCCTGACGGAGTGTCCCTGTCATCATGAGCTTCCAGATCTCCAAGGCGCACGCCTACGGCAATGACTTTCTGTTCGTGCCCCGCGACCAGGTGCACGGCCGGGCCCTCGACACGCTGACGCGCCGGCTCTGTCAGCGATACACCGGACTCGGTGCTGACGGCGTGATTTATTACTCGGTGCACGCCGAGGACGCGACCGCGACCATGCGACTCATCAATGCGGATGGCAGTCCGTCCGAGCTGTCGGGCAACGGGCTGCGGTGCCTCGGCGCATTGCTGACGCACCAGCGGGGCCGCGAGGCTTCGCCCGGACGGGAATGGCGAGTCAGCACCGATGCGGGGTGGAAGACGCTGATGCTGGCCGGTCATCACGATACGACCTACACCTTCCGTGCGGCGCTCGGTCCGCCCGAGCATGTCACGCAGGAGGTGCTTGCGGTGGCAGATGAGTTGCTTCGGGCCGTCATCCTGACCATGGCCAATCCCCAGTGTGTGGTGCTGATGCCTGAGTTGCCGGCCCCGGAGCGCTTTGCCAGGCTCGGCCCCGCATTGTCATCGCATCCGCGATTTCCTGCGGGAACCAATGTCGAGTTTGCCGTGGTCGATGCGCCCGACCGGGTGCGCATTCTGATCTGGGAACGCGGCGTGGGTCCGACGCATGCCTCCGGTACCGGGGCCAGTGCGTCAGCGGTCGCGGCCCACGTGGCCGGTGGCGCGGGGCGCGATGTGCTGGTCGAGGCACCGGGCGGCACCCAGCGCGTCGAGTGGCTCGACGAAGGCATCTTCCTGACGGGTGATGCCGAAGTGCTGTTCGACGGCGTCTGGCTGCCGCGCTGATGGCATCCTTCCACGAAGCCCTGGCGGTCGCCGAGACCTATTCGCCGGCCGAGGAGCAGTTCAACCGCCGCCGACGCACGGTCGGCACACTGCTGGCGCCGGTCGCATTCTTCGGCCTCTGGTTCGCCCCGATGGGCCTCGACGGTCCGGCGCAAGCCATGGCGGCGATCATGGGGCTGGTGGTGGTGCTCTGGTTGTCCGAGGCGCTGCCGCTGGCCGTATCGGCGCTCCTCGGGCCGACTCTCGCAGTCATTCTGGGCGTGACGTCGGCCCGCACGGCGCTGGCCCCGTTTGCCGACCCGATCATTTTCCTGTTCATCGGGGGCTTCATCCTGGCACAGGCGATGTTCGTCCACGGCGTCGATCGTCGCATCGCCTACACCGCACTGGCATCTCCCAGCGTCGGCAGCAGTCCGTGGCGCATCCTGCTGGTCTACACGGCCGTCACGACGACCCTGTCGATGTGGATCAGTAACACGGCGACGACCGCCATGATGTTTCCGATCGGGTTGTCGATCGTGGCGCATCTGGCACGGCATGCGGGGGAGCGTCAGGGGGATGTGCGCCGTTACGCAACAGCGATGATGCTGCTGACCTCCTTCGGGGCATCCGTGGGAGGCATGGGCACGCCCGTCGGCACTCCGCCCAATCTGATTGGAATCGGCATGCTCGAAAAGCTGGTGGGCGTGCAGGTCACCTTCTTCCAGTGGATGGCGCTCGGCGTGCCGCTGGTGGTGCTGCTGTTCCTCTACCTTGTGAGTCAGTTTTACTTTACGTCCGTGCGGGGGCTGCCATCGGCCACGGACAGCACCGACCTGGTGCGCGCGGAGCTGGCGCGGCTGGGGCCGGTGTCGCGCGCGCAGAAGAACGTGCTGGTGGCCTTCGGGGCGACGGTGGTGCTGTGGCTGCTGCCCGGTGTGATTGCCGTGCTGGGACTGGCACAGCACCCGTGGGCGGTGCGCCTGACCCAGGCGCTCCCTGAAGGCATCGTCGCAGTGATTGGTGCACTGCTGTTGTTCATGCTGCCGGTCGACTGGGCGCAGCGGAAATTCACCATCACGTGGGAAGAGGCGGCGCGCATCGACTGGGGCATCATCCTGCTCTACGGAGGCGGTCTGTCCCTCGGCGAACTGGCGTTTTCGACCGGACTGGCCTCGGCGCTGGGGGATGCGGTGACCTCGTGGATGCCGGTGCAGTCGAGTCTGGGGCTGACGGTCGTGTTCACCGCCGCGGCCATCGTGGTGTCCGAGGCGGCATCGAACACGGCGTCGGCGAACATGATCATTCCCATCGCCATTGCTGTGTCGGCATCCGCTGGCGTGCGGCCGGTCGAACCGGTGCTCGGCGCCACGCTTGGGGCGAGCATGGGGTTCATGATGCCCATCTCGACCCCGCCGAATGCGATTGTCTACAGCTCGGGGTTCGTGCCGATCGGCCAGATGATGCGCCACGGGATCTGGCTCGATCTGGTGGCCTTCGTGCTGATTGTGGCCCTGGTCATGGCGATGGGCCCTCGGCTGTTCTAGCGGCGGCGACTGCGACGCGGCGGCGTGAGGGCCGTGTCAATTTCCGCCAGCGCGGCCTCGGCCTCAGTCGTGGCCCGAGCCGCAGCCCCGGCGGCATCCTCGTATCGCTCGCCGTCAAGCGCCGAGCGCGCTTCTTGCAACGCCGCTTCCGCACGGGTGAGTGTGGTGCGGATGGGAGCGGTGCGTCGGCGTGGCAGCTTGACGACGTCGGCAGCCGCGAGGCGCTCGGCGGCACGCTGCACAACCACCGCCGCCGCCGTGATCGCGGTGTCGGCGGTCGCGCGGGCGGCGGCTGTTCGGTCTGTGGCCAGTCGGGTTGCCGTGTCGGCCTGTTCCCGGCTGTCGAGGGCCTGCCCGAGGGCAAGTCGATAGTCGCGCGTGTCAACGGCCTGCTCGGCGCGTTCAAGCGCGTCGACTGCGGCCTGCAGCTCGGGCGCGGCGAAGTGGTCGGCCCCTGCGGCTCGGGCAGCATCGATGGCTCCCTGAGCCTGGTGCATTTCCTTCTGCGGGGGTTCTCCGCAGGCCGAGAGCAGCCCCAGCGACAGGGCAATCACCCACACGCGCATGACGCCGTAGTGTATCGCAGGGAAGCGGAGGCTCGAGTGAAGGATCTTCCACGGAACGACTGGCCACGGGAAAAACTCGAACGCGTGGGGCGCGCGGCGCTGGGGGATGTGGAACTGGTGGCGCTGCTGCTGGGCAGCGGCACCCGCCAGCACGATGCGCTCGAGGTGGCGCAGACGGTACTGCGCCACAGCGACGGGGTCACGGGTCTGCAGCGCGTCGGCCTCGATGAACTCAGGCGCATCCCGGGTGTCGGACCGGCGAGGGCCGCCCGACTCAGCGCCGGGCTTGAGCTGGGGCGTCGTGCGGTACAGACCCAGGCCGGAGCCCGCCCGCAGTTCCGCGCGCCCGAAGACCTCGCGCGCTATCTGCTGCCCCTGCACGGCGGCTACCGCGTCGAGCACTTCGGGGCCGTGCTGCTGGACATCCGCTTTCGCCTGATTCGGGCGTCGGTGCTGTCGGTGGGCACACAGGACGGCGCGCTGGCGCAGCCCCGTGAAGTCTTCCGCGAGGCGCTGCTTGCGTCGGCCTCGCGTGTGGTGATTTTTCACAATCATCCGTCGGGGGATCCCGACCCCTCCCAGGACGATGTGATGGTCACGCGACGGATGATGGACGCCGGCGAGACGATGGGGATTCCCGTGATGGACCACATCATTCTCGGGGCTGGGCGATACTACAGTTTCAAGGCGGGAAACCTGCTCGGATGACCACGATTTACTTCGACTGTTTTGCCGGCGCGGCCGGCGACATGATTCTCGGCGCGCTGATTGATGCCGGCGTGCCCATGGCCCACGTGCAGGAGGCGCTCGGAAGTCTCGGCGTCGACGGCGTGTCGGTGGAACTCGATCGTGTGCTCAAGACCGGCGTCACTGCCGCGAAATTCCGTGTGCGCGACCTGCGCCCGACGACGGGGCACGGCCACGCGCACTATCACCTCAAGCACATCCACGCGGCCATCGACCGTTCGGCGCTGTCGCCGGCCGCGCGGACGAGGGCACTGCAGATGTTCCGCCGGTTGGCCGAGGCGGAGGCGGCAATTCATGGCACGACAATGGAGCGTGTGCACCTGCATGAAGTCGGGGCACTCGACTCCATCATCGACATCGTGGGAACGGCGGCGGCCATGGAATGGCTGGCCCCGTCGCAGGTGGTCGTGTCTCCGGTCAATGTGGGCAGCGGCACGGTGCAGACGGCCCACGGCCTGTTTCCCGTGCCGGGACCCGCGACGGTGCGGCTGATGCAGGGCCTGCCGACCTACTCGAGCGGGGCCCCCATGGAGACGCTGACACCGACCGGGGCGCTCATCCTGACCGAGTATGCGACGGGAACGGGGGCGATGCCGGCGATGACCGTGACGGCCACCGGCTACGGAGCGGGCGACCGAGACCTGCCGTCGACGCCGAATGTGGTCCGGGTGTTTGTGGGGCAGGCCGCGCCGGCCGAGGGGCCCGTGCCTGCGACCGGCGGCGACCGTGTGTGCGTGCTCACCTGTGAAATCGACGACCTCAATCCGCAGATTCTGGGCGCGCTCATGGACCGCCTGCTGGCGGCCGGGGCGCTCGACGTGTCATACACCGCCGTCCAGATGAAAAAGAACCGTCCCGGTACCCGCATCACGATTGTGGCTGCGCCGGCACAGCAGCCGACGCTGGCCCGGTTGCTGTTCCGCGAATCGTCCACCCTGGGTATCCGGGTGCAGGAGCTGACGCGACTGGCACTCGAGCGCCGGGTCGAGCCGGTCGGGACGCCTTACGGCGTGGTACGATTCAAGGTCGCGCACGACGCCGAGGGTGTCGTCAACGCGCAACCCGAGTTTGACGACCTGGCACGGCTGGCGGCCGACCGGGACGTACCGATCAAGCAGGTGCAGGCGGCGGCGCACAAAGCGTGGCTCGACCGCACCGGAGAGCAGTAGTAGAGACCGCGGGCCCGCGCCCGGAGTGCATCATGGGATCGTTCTTTCTGACCACGGCCATTGACTACGTCAACTCGCGCCCGCACCTCGGGACGGCCTACGAGAAGATTTCGGCCGACGTCATCGCCCGCTACCACCGTCTGAAGGGCGATCGCACGTGGTTCCTGATGGGCAACGACGAGCACTCGCAGAATGTCTACAAGCGGGCGCTCGAGCAGGGAAAAGACCCGCTGGCCTACTGCGACGAGATGGAGCAGGTCTTCCGCGACGTGTGGGGCCGCCTCGACATTTCGTTCGATGATTTCATCCGCACGACCGACCGCCGCCGGCATTTCCCCGCCGTGCAGCAGATGGCCCAGGCCTGCCTCGATCGCGGCGACATCTACGAGGGCACCTACGAGGGGCATTACTGTGTCGGCTGCGAGGAGTTCAAGCCCGAGAAGGACCTGATCGACGGCCTGTGCCCCGTGCACAAGACCCGTCCCGAGTGGATTTGCGAGCGGAACTGGTTCTTCCGCCTCTCTCGCTACCAGCAGGCCCTGCTTGACCTCTACCGGCAGCAACCGTCGTTCATCGAACCCGAAATGCGGCGGAACGAGATTCTGCGCTTCGTCGAAGGCGGTCTCGACGACTTGTCGATGAGCCGGGCCGGGCAGTCATGGGGCATTCCCCTGCCGTTCGACCCGAAGAGCGTCGTCTATGTCTGGTTCGACGCGCTCATCAACTATGCCGCTGCCGTCGGCTACGGCTGGGACGACGCACAGTTTCGTGAGTGGTGGCCGGCAAGCCTGCACATTGTCGGCAAGGACATCACGCGGTTCCACTGCGTCATCTGGCCGGCCATGCTGATGAGTGCCGGGCTGCCGCTGCCCGGGCAGATCTTCGGTCACGGCTGGGTGTTTTTCAAGGGCGAGCGCATGAGCAAGTCGCTCGGCAACATGGTCGATCCGCTCGATGCGGCCCGCCGGTTCGGGCCCGATCCGCTGCGGCTGTATCTGACCAAGGAAGTGCCGTACGGCGGCGACGGCGATTTCACGTGGGAACGCTTCGAAGAGAAATACAACGCCGATCTGGCCAATAACCTCGGGAACCTCGTGAATCGCATCGCGGCGATGACCGAGCGCTATCGCGGTGGTCGCCTGCCGGCGCCGGCCTCGGGACCGCTGACGCACCTGGCGGCCGAGACCACGGCGGCCTACCGCCAGGCGATGGATCGCCTGGCCCTGCACGACGGCGTGGCCGCCGCCTATCGTCTCGTCAGCGGGGCGAACGAGTTCATCGCCGAGACCCAGCCCTGGGCCCTGGCCAAGGACGAGTCGCAGGACGCGCGCCTCACGCAGGTACTCGCCGAAGCCTCCGAGGCCGTGCGCATCGCGGCCGTGCTGCTGAGCCCGGTAATGCCGACGGCGTCGCATGAAATCGCCCGGCGGATGGGTGACAGCGCGTCGGCATCGTGGCGTCTCGACGCCGCCGCCAGTTGGCGCACCAGCGGCGACCGAACAGTGACCAACAGCGGAGCCCTGTGGCCCCGCCTCGAAGACAAGGGAGCGATTCACGTGAGCGAGACCCCGGCCCCCACCCCTGCCACCCCGTCGCCCGCAGCACCTGCCCCTGAGCCAGTGCCCGCGACGGCTCCAGCGACGGCCCCGGCGACCGCGATGGTCGAGGCGGCGTCGGCCGTGATCCCGATAGACGACTTCATGAAGGTGCACCTCAAGGTGGCCCGTGTGCTCGAGGCCGAACGGGTGCCCAAGTCGAAAAAGCTGGTGCGCCTGCAGTTGGACGCGGGCGAAGCGACCCCTCGACAGATTCTGGCGGGCATTGCCGAGTCGTATGAACCCGAGGCCCTCATCGGTCGCAGCATCGTCATCGTCGCCAATCTGGCGCCTCGCATGATGATGGGCATGGAATCGAACGGCATGGTGCTCGCCGCCAGTCCTGACGGCGGAGGCGCCATCGTGCTGGATGCAGAGCCCGCAGCGCCGGGCACGCGGGTCCGCTAGGCGCTGTGGTCGACTCGCACTGCCATCTCGCCGGCCGCGAGTTCGCCGACGATCTCGAGGCGGTGGTGGCCCGGGCGCACGCTGCCGGGGTGAGCCGGGCGCTGGTCATTCTGGCGGCCGATGCCCAGGCGGAACTGGACAGATGGCCAGCCGTGCAGCAGGCCTGGCCAGCGGTCAGGGCGGCGGTCGGCATCCATCCCCATCAGGCGGCGGCGTATGCCGGCGACCCGGTCGAGGCCGGCCGCCTGCTGGAACGGCGGCTCGATGCGGTGGTCGGTGCGGTGGCGGTGGGAGAGATCGGACTCGACTATCACTACGACTTTGCGCCGCGAGGTGTGCAACAGGCCGTGTTCGAGGCGCAACTGGCGGTAGCGGAGCGGCGGCAATTGCCGGTGGTCATTCATACGCGCGAGGCGGAGGAGGACACGCTGCGAATCCTCCGGGGTGCGCATGGCGTCACAACATGCGGAGTTTTCCACTGCTTTTCGGGAGACATAGGGGCTCTGGCGCGTGCGCTCGACACTGGTTACTTTGTGTCGGTGCCGGGCATCGTGACGTTTCCCAGGTCGACGGCCCTCCGCGAGGCCCTGACAGCGGCTCCGCGCGATCGGGTACTGGTAGAAACGGATAGCCCGTATCTCGCTCCAGTGCCCGTGCGGGGACTACGTAATGAGCCGGCGTATGTGGCGCGCGTGGTGGAGACGCTCGCGGGGCTCTGGAGTACCACGCCTGAGGCGGTCAGCCGCCAGGTGTCAGACAACTTCCACCGGCTGTTCGGCGCGTAGCTCACAGCGGGGGAACCGGGCGGAACACAGGCTCTGCGCTTCGTTGACACTGGCGCAGACCGTATGGTGAGATTGTCGCACTTGTCCAACGCACTGCCCAAATCGCACATTGACCTGATTGCGCTCTTCGAACCTGTTCGGGCCGATCTCGAGGCGGTCGAGCACGAGTACTCGCGACAGGTGCAGTCGCAGGTTCCGGTCATTCCTGAAATTGGCGGATACATCCAGCGCAGCGGCGGCAAGCGGGTGCGCCCGGCGGTGCTGCTGATGGCGGCTCGCCTGTGCGGCTACACCGGGTCGCAAGCCGTGCTCAACGCGGCGGTCGTCGAGTTCATCCACACCGCCACCCTGGTGCACGACGACATCATCGACGATGCCGATGTGCGGCGGGGACGGAAGGCCGTCCACACGCAGTGGGGCAACAACGTCACGGTGCTCGCGGGAGATTTCCTCTACATCAAGTCGATGGCGATGGCCCTGTCGCAGGACACGATGGACGTCGTCCGCATGCTCTGCGACGTGACGCTGCGGATGATCGAGGGAGAAATCTACCAGCTCACGAAGAACGGCGTCATTGACATCGACGAAGCCGAGCACTTCGACATCATCCATCGCAAGACTGCCTACCTGTTCGGCGGCTGTGCGGAAATCGGAGCCATGCTGGCGCAGGCACCTGACGTGCAGCGCCAGGCACTCCGGGACTACGGCTTTCACCTCGGCGTGCTCTTTCAGGTGGTCGACGACCTGCTCGACTTCACAGGCGAGGCCGAGGCGCTCGGTAAACCGGTGGGGGGCGATCTGCGCGAGGGCAAGATGACCCTGCCGCTCATCCACCTGCTCAAGGCCGCCGGGAGCGAGGCGCGCGACCTCGTCCAGACCATCATTGACACACGCGATGTGACAGCTGAGCAGTGGTCCCGCCTGCAGGGTCTGCTGGCGGAGCACGGGTCGCTCGAGTATGCCCGGGCACGCGCGCATGACTTCGGGCGTCGGGCCAAGGATGCCCTGCAGGTATTCCCGGACTGCCACGAGCGTCAGGCGCTGACGGCGCTCGCGGACTTCGTGCTGTCGCGCCATTTTTAGGGTCTCAGAGACGGGGGCACAGGCTGGCCATGACGCCTGCCGAACGGATTCAGCAGCTCAGCGACGAGATCCGGCGCCACGAGCACCTCTACTACGTCAAGGCCGAGCCCGAGATCTCGGACGGCCAGTTCGACGCACTCATGCGCGAACTGCGGACGCTCGAGGCCGTGCATCTTGAGCTGATTGCGCCCGACTCGCCGACCCAGCGGGTCGGGGGCGCGCCGGCCCGCGGATTTGACACCGTCGAGCACGGCGTGCCGATGCTGAGCCTCGACAATGCCTACACCGAAGACGACCTGCGGGCGTTTGATGACCGTGTGCGTCGCGGGTTGGGGGTGGGCGACGGCGACCCGTTGCCGCGATACGTCTGCGAACTGAAGATCGACGGTCTGAGCCTGTCACTCCGTTACGAGCGCGGGCGGCTGGTGCGAGGTGCAACGCGCGGCGACGGCGTTCGCGGAGAAGACGTGACCGCCAACGTGCGTACGATTCGGGCTATCCCCTTGACGCTTCGCGGAGCTGTGCCCGACGTCGTGGAAGTCCGGGGCGAAGTGTACTTCCCGAAACCCGCGTTCGCGAAGCTGAACGCCGAGCGGGAAGAGGCCGGCGAGTCGCAGTTTGCCAACCCGAGAAATGCCGCGGCTGGCACGATGCGCACGCTGGATGCCTCTGAGGTGGCGCGGCGCGGACTGTCGGCCTGGCTGTATCAGGTGGTGATGTTCGGTGCGCCGGACACCAGCACCACCCATGAGGCCATGCTGCAGCAACTGAGCGAGTGGGGCTTTGCGGTCGAGTCGCATTGGCAGGTCGCCGCGTCGATTGACGACGTGGTGGGCTTCTGTGCGGCGTGGAGAGACGCGCGGCACAATCTCGCCTTCGAGACCGATGGAGTAGTCATCAAGCTCAACAGCCTTGCCGAGCGCGAGCGGCTCGGGACCACGTCGAAGTTTCCCCGGTGGGCGACGGCCTACAAGTATCCGGCACAACAGGCGACGACACGCCTGCTGAAGATCGAAGTGAACATCGGACGAACGGGCGCAGCCACGCCGTATGCAGTGCTCGACCCGGTGCTGGTGGCCGGCTCGACCATCGGCCTTGCGACGCTGCACAACCCCGACGACCTGGCACGCAAGGATATCCGTGAAGGCGACTGGGTGGTGGTTGAGAAGGCCGGCGACGTCATTCCGCGCGTGGTCGGACCGGTGCTGTCGCGCCGGGATCCCGGCGCGATGCCGTGGCAGATGCCAACCCGCTGCCCTGTGTGTGACGGGCCCTTGTCCAAGCCCGACGACGAGGCGGTGTTGCGGTGCGAGAACAGTTCGTGTCCGGCGCGGCTGACCCGAAGTCTCGATCACTTCGTGTCGCGCGGCGCGATGAACATCGAGGGCCTGGGCGAAGTGCTGGTGCGGCAGCTGATCGAGCGGGGCCTGGTGCATAGCGCCGCCGATCTGTACGCCCTGACGCCCGAGACGCTGGCCGGGCTCGACCGCATGGGGACGAAGTCGGCCGCCAACCTGATGGCGGAGATCGAGCGGTCAAAGGGGAACGATGTGTGGCGCCTGATCAATGCCCTCGGCATCAGGCACGTCGGAGAACGTGGCGCTCAGGTGCTGGCCGACCACTTCGGTTCGATGGAGGCCATCGCCGGGGCGTCCGCGGACCAGTTGCAGTCGGTGCATGAAGTGGGTCCGGTGATGGCTGGTTCAGTCAGGCAGTGGTTCGCTGAGCCGCACAATCAGGCCCTGCTGGTCCGACTGCGCGATGCCGGCGTGCGGACCGACGGTCCTGTGCGTGTGCAGCCCGAAGGCCCGCGGCCGCTGACCGGGCTGACGTTCGTGATAACGGGCGCCCTGCCGACCCTGTCGCGGGAAGAGGCCCAGCGGCGCATCGAGGCGGCCGGCGGAAAGGTTGTCGGGTCGGTCAGTCGGAAGACCTCGTTCCTTGTGGTCGGCGCCGAGGCGGGCAGCAAGCTCGAGAAAGCCGAGGCCCTGGGCATTCCGCAACTCGATGAGGCCGCGCTGCTGGCCCGTATAATGAGCCCGTCATGACTCGCGGGGCTCTGACGGCGATTCTGGCGCTGACCGCCACGGTTGGCGTGCTGGTAGGCATGCTGGTGAACCTGCTCGGTGCACCACTGGACACCGGCATCACGGTTCCACTGCCCGTGGCGGCCCGGGCCGCTGACGACCGTGCGCCCGATATCGTCGAACGGGCCGTCTGGCCTGGAACCGCATCAGCGGCGGCCTCCCTCGATGTGCCGGGCATTGCGGCGCGATTGAACCCGACAGTGGTCAGCATCGATGCGCGGGTGCGGCGGCGGCGTACGCGAGGCGACGGTGACCAACCACGGCGCGGCACAGGCACGGGCTTTGTTTTCGACGCCTCAGGGCTCATCCTCACCAATCATCATGTGGTGGAAGACGCCGAGCGGCTCACCGTGGAACTGCATGACGGACGGGTGCTGCGGGGCACCGTCGTGGGCAGCGACCCTGACACAGACGTAGCGGTGGTGCGCGTGGAAGCCGGTCACCCCCTCGAGACGGCCCCACTTGGTGATTCGGACGAGGTGCGCGTCGGCGACAGCGTCGTGGCCATCGGCAATCCTCTGGCGTATGAACACACCGTGACGACGGGGATTGTGAGCTTCATCGGGCGGAAGCTCTTCGACTCGAGCCTCGATCATTTCATCCAGACCGATGCGGCCATCGCGATGGGCAACAGCGGCGGGCCACTGATTGATGCGCGGGGCGCGGTGATCGGCATTACGGCCGCCGTGAGCCGCCAGGCCTCCAACATCGGCTTTGCCATTCCCATCAACCAGGCCCGGGACATCGTCCCGCAGTTACTGAGTCAGGGGCATGTGTCTCGCGGGTTCATGGGCATCACCCTGCGCGATGTCGACCCTGACCTGCGGCAGGCTCTCGCCCTTCCCGACCGGCCGGGTGCGCTGATACAGGACGTGACGGCGGGTTCACCCGGGGCGCGCGCCGGCCTGCAGCCCTATGACCTGGTCACGGCCGTCGATGCCGCCGGCGTGGCATCGAACGACGAGCTCATCCGGACCATCGCGCTACGCAGACCCGGCACCTCCACCCGACTGACCGTCTACCGGGACGGGCGTGTGCGCGATGTGACGGTCAAGCTCGCCGAGCGGCCTGCTCGTGAGGAACGACCGGCACCAGCGCCGCGCGAGGGCGAGACGGTCCCGGGGCCGGCCAATGTGGGGCTCAGCCTCATCGAAATCACCGACGAGAATGCGCATCGCTTCGACGTGACGCTAGGCGTCGTGGGCCTGCTGGTGCAGCGCGTCGAGCCGCTGAGCGAGGCGTTTGAAGCGGGCATCCGGCGGGGACAGGTGCTGCTCGAACTCAACCGACGGCCCGTGCAGCGTGTGTCGGTGTTCCGCGAGCGCATCGAGGAGGCGCGTCGAGTCGGAGTCGTAGCCGTACTCACGCTCGATCCGGAGGAGGGGCAGCGGATGATTCGGACACTGCGCGTGGACGGCCGATGAAGCCGCGCATTCTGGTCATCGACGACGAAGAAGGCATCCGCGACACGCTGCGGATGATCCTCAAATACGAAGGCTACGACGTCCTGCAGGCGGGCACGGGCGAAGATGGCGTGCGGCTCATCGAGCGTGATCCGCCTGATCTGGTGTTCCTCGACATTAAGATGCCGGGCATGGACGGCATCGATGTGCTCCGGCGCATTCAGCATCTGACCGACACGCTGCCGGTTGTGGTCATCTCGGGTCACGTGGAGCAGGGCGGCGCCTCGTCGTCGGAAGCCGCCGAGGCCATGAAGCTCGGGGCACGCGACTTCATCGAGAAGCCACCGTCACAGGACCGGATCCTCGTCACCGTACGCAACGCCCTCGAAGGCGCCGCCCTGCGCCGGGAAAACTCCCAGTATCGGCACGAAGTCGATCGGAAGTATCAGCTCATCGGGGACGCTCCCGCACTGTCGGGGGTGCGCGAGGCCATTCACCGCGCAGCGCCGACCGGGGCCACGGTGCTCATCTGGGGCGAGAGCGGCGTGGGCAAGGAACTGGTTGCGCGCGCCATCCATCGCGAAAGCCTTCGCCGCGATGCCACGTTCGTGCAGGTCAACTGCGCGGCAATTCCCGATGAGCTGATTGAATCAGAACTGTTCGGGCACGAGAAAGGCTCGTTTACCGGGGCGGTCGATCGCCAGATCGGCAAGTTCGAGCAGGCTGACCGGGGAACCATCTTCCTGGACGAAGTCGGAGACATGAGTCTCAAGACGCAGGCCAAGGTGCTGCGCGTGCTGCAGGAGCAGGAACTCGAGCGTCTCGGGTCGAATCGGGTCATCCGCGTCGATGTGCGTGTCATCGTCGCCACCAACAAGAACCTCGAAGAGGCGATCAACACCGGCGCGTTCCGCGAAGACCTGTTCTACCGGCTCAATGTGGTGCCCATCCACGTGCCGCCCCTGCGGGAGCGGCGCGACGACATTCCTGCCCTCGTCCGGCATTTTGCCGACGTCCTGGCCCGCGAGCACAACTTCCGGCGGAAGGTGTTTACCGCCGCAGCCATGGACAGGCTCAGGCAGCGCCACTGGCGTGGCAACATCCGCGAGCTTCGCAACGCGGTCGAGCGGTTGCTGATCATGACCCCCGGCGACAGCATCGAAGCGCGCGATGTGCCGGATGAAGGCTTGTCGGCACGCGACGGGGCCGCCGGGGGAGGCGCACTGCCGGGCAGTGCCGTGTCCGTGACGATGTCGCTCGAAAGTCAGTGGTTCGACCTGCCGTCGCTCCACGAATTCAAGAGCGTCTCGGAACGGGCCTATCTTGTGGCGAAACTGCGGCAGCACCACTGGAACATCTCGAAGACCGCCGAGGTGATCGACACACCGCGCAGCAATCTCTACAAGAAGTTGGAGCAGTACGGCATCAGCGAGGCGCAGGACGGCCAGTAACCGTATGACCTCGCCCGACGATGTCGTGATCTTCGGGGGCGGCCCGTCGGCGTGCGCGGCGGCGATGCTGCTGCGTCGTCTGGGATACGCCGTGGTGATGCTCGCGCGGCCGCACGACCCCGGACGCCCCGACCTGTCTGTGTCACTGACGCCCAGCTGCCGGAAAGTGCTCGCGGTCGTGGGCCTGCTCGACGCCGTCGTGGCCGCGGAGCTACCCCCCTCGAGGGGAAACACCGTGTGGTGGGGCAACGCGGCCCCCCGCTTTGAGCCGTTCGGCGGAGAGGAGCAGGGCTGGCAGGTGTCGCTCCGGCAGCTCGAGGCGGTGCTGCACCCGGCACTGCAGGAGGCGGGCGTCCGCCTGAGGCGGCGTGCGGTCACCTCCGAGGAGGGCATGGCTCTGCCGGCGCGCTTCCGTCTGGACGGCACAGGCCGCACGGGCGTGCTGGCCCGGCGGCTGGCCGGACGTCGCCTGACCGCGCCGCACCGGACCGTGGCCCTGTCGGCCGTGTGGGAGGCGGATCGCCCGTGGGCCGTGCCCGACGCCTCGCACACGGTGATTGAAGGCTACCGTGACGGGTGGGCCTGGTCGGTGCCGGCCGCCGGTCATCGCCGGGTGGTGGCAGTCATGGTGGATCCCAGCACCTCTGACTTGAGTCGGGGAGACGGGGCGCTGGCGACCTATCGCCGCGAACTCGACAAGACCCGCGAGTTACGGGGCCTCATCAGCGGGGCACGCGTGGTGCAGGGACCGACCGGCTGGGACGCCTCCGAATACTGCTCGTCCCGCTATGCCGGACCCGAGTGGCTGGTCATGGGGGATGCCGCCACGTTTGTCGACCCGCTGTCCTCGTCAGGCGTGAAGAAGGCGCTGACCTCGGGATGGCTGGCGGCGGTCACGGTGCACACGTCGCTGCTTGACCCCGGCCGCGCCGCACTGGCGCAGGGCTTCTTCGCCGCCCGCGAGCAGGAGATGTTTGACCAGTTGCAGCGGCTGACCCGACAGTTCCTGACGGAAGGGAATCCTGATGCTGGTGGCGCATTCTGGCGCGACCGGAGTACTTCGGATGGTCACCGTCCTCCGGATGAGCGGGCCGACGTCGAGGCGGCCTGGCATCGCCTCCGACGCGCAGACCGGCTGGCGCTGGTGCCCGGGGCAATGACCTGGAGCGAGCGTCCTGCAGTCCGCGGGTCGGAGATTGTGCCCGAGTGGCGCCTCATCTCGGCGGCGCATCCCTCGGGTGTCAGGTATCTCCAGGATGTGGACCTCAGGGGGCTGGTGGAAATCGCGCCACAGTGCCATGATGTACCGGGTTTACACTCGGCTTACTGCAGACAGGCGGGTCCGGTAGGCTGGCCCGCCCTGCTGACGGCGCTCTCGACTGCCGTCGCTCGGGGATGGCTGAGATGGGCTGACGAACCGGTGGTGAATGTGCATGACACAGCGACTCGGTAGGATCGGGAGTGTTTCCGTGGCAGTGGTGCTGCTGTTCGGCATGAGTGCCGTGCACGCGCAGTCGCAGGCCGCATCGAATGCCGCGGGCATTCCCATCGACAACACGACGGTGCGGGCCACATGCGGGGGCTGTCACAAGCCCGACGACCTGGGACGCATGTCGCGCATTTCCTATCAGCGCAACACGCCCGAGGGCTGGCAGGACACCATCAAGCGCATGATGGCGCTGAATGGTCTGAAGATGGATCCGGCGGCCGGTCGCGAAGTGGTGCGGTATCTCTCCAACAATCTGGGGCTGGCCCCCGAAGAAGCTCGGCCGGTGGCCTACGAGGTCGAGAGGCGGCTGATTGACGAGAAGGATATTGCACCGGAACTGCAGGGCGTCTGCAACGCCTGCCACTCGACCGGGCGTGTGCTGTCGCAGCGCCGCACGCGCGAAGAGTGGGAACTGCTGATGACCATGCACCGTGGCTGGTATCCGCTGGTCGACCGTCAGGTCTTCCGCCGGATGGGTCCCGCCCCGAAGGAGCGCAGCGCCGACGGACGTCCTCCCGATACGCGACACCCGCACGAGAAAGCTGTCGACTACCTGGCGAAGGCCTATCCCCTCAACACGGCCGAGTGGGATCGATGGTCGGCCGCCCGGCGCCCGGCCCGCATCGGGGGCGAATGGACGGTCAGTGCCTACGAACCCGGCAAGGGGCCTGCCTTCGGCCGGCTGGTGTTGACCCCGGTCGCTGAGAGCGACGACGAGTTCACCTCGGATGTGATGTTCACGTATGCACGCACGGGTGAGCAGGTGCGCCGCACCGGTCGCGTCACGGTTTACACCGGCTTCCAGTGGCGCGGGCGGTCGAGCGCCGCGACTGGTGGTCCGGGCGCCGACGTGTTTCGTGAAGTGATGTTTGTCGACCGTGACCTGCGGCGCATCGAGGGGCGCTGGTTCACGGGCGGGTACGACGAATCCGGTATGGATGTCACGCTGATCAGGGCCGGCGGTGACCTGACGCTGCTGGGGACCGATCGGGCGTCGCTCAAGCGTGGGGCCACGGGGGTGACGGTGAAGCTGTTTGCCGTGAACCTGCCCGACGGCGTCCAGGCCCGCGAGATCGATTTCGGCTCCGGAGTGACGGTGACCCAGGTGTCGTCGAGCGGCGGTGTGGTGACGGCCACCGTCTCCGTCGCGGCGGATGCGGCGGTCGGTCCCCGGGATGTGGCGGTGCGGGGGAGCGTCAGGCCGGCGGCGGCCGTGGTGTATGACCGCATCGATTCGCTGCGGATCACCCCCGAGTGGAATCTGGCGCGCACCGGTGGGGTCTCGTTCCCCAAGCGTCTCGCGCAGTTCGAAGCCGTCGCGTACGCCAACGGTCCGGACCGCCGGCCCGGCACCGACGATGACATGCGGATCGATGTGGTCGATGCGCAGTGGAGCCTGACCGAGTACACGGCCACGCTCAACGACGACGATGTGAAGTTTGTTGGACGTATCAACGAATCGACCGGGTTGTTTACGCCGAACGCCGAGGGCCCCAATCCCCAGCGCAGTGGCGAACGGAACAACATCGGCGATGTCTGGGTGGTGGCGACGGTGTCCGAGGGCGGACAGGTCGTCCGCGGACGTGCGCACCTGCTGGTGTCGCCTCCGGTCTACATGCGGTTTGATCCCACGGTGACGCCATGAGCACTCCCGCCCTGCCAGAGATCGCCACGTCGGATGCGCCGCTGCCCGGCCTGCGGGTGACGCCGCAGACGCGGCTTCGGCTGCTGGAGTTCCACCGGTTCGAGGCCGCCGGACAGACGTTCGCCTATCTCGTGCCGTCTGCCGCCGTGTTTGCGCTGGATGAGTGCGCGCTCGCCCTGGTCGACCTGCTGGGCGAGCAGGGCACGGCGAGCATCGAGGCGCTGGCGGCGGCGGTCGATGGGAAATACTCTGTGCAACAGGTGTGGGACACCCTCGGTGACCTGCATCGTGCCCGTGTCGTGACTGAGGCCCTGGCGCCGGCCCCGGCCCCGAAGATTCTTCCCCTCACGCCCATCCCGCTGCAGACGCTGGTGGTCAACGTGACCAATCAGTGCAATCTGAGCTGCGAATACTGCTACGAATACGGGGAAGACAAGATCGTCGACACCGAGAACGGGCAGCAGCCCAAGTTCATGAGCGAAGAGACGGCGCGCGAGGCGGTGGAGTTCGCGTTGCGCGAAAGTGGCAGCAACCCCTCGGCGCACATCACGTTCTTTGGTGGCGAAACGCTGATGAACTTTCCGGTGCTGCGCAAGACCGTGGCCTATGCCCGGCAGCGCGCCGCCGACGTGGGGAAGTCAGTCGACTTCAGCCTCACGACCAACGCCACGCTGCTCAAGCCCGATGTCATCGACTTTCTCGCCGACGAACGCATCGGCGTGACGATTTCGATCGACGGCCCTCAGGAGATTCAGGACAAGTTCCGGGTGTTCAGTAATGGTCAGGGTAGCTACGCGCTGGTGGCGCCGAAGGTCAAGGCGTTGCTCGAGCGGCACCGCTCGCGTCCGATTGGCGCGCGCGTCACGCTGACGCGCCAGACGCTGGATGTGCTGAAGATCTATCGCCACCTGCACGACGAGATGGGGTTCTGGGAGGTCGGATTTGCACCGGTCACGACGGCGCCGCAGCGCGGTCATGCCATCTCAGACGCCGGGTTCGACCATCTGCTCGGCCAGTTCCGCACGCTGGCGATGGACTATCTGCAGGCGGCGCTGGAGGGACGGCACCACGGATTCTCGAATGTGCGCGAGACCTTGCAGGAACTGCACCAAGGGCATGCGAAGGCCTACCCGTGCGGTGCCGGTCTGGGCCTCATGGGCGTATCGACCGATGGCCAGGTCTCGCTCTGCCACCGGTTCGCCGGATCAGAGGCACACAAGTTCGGCACGCTGACCGAGGGCGTCAACCGCGATACGCAGCGCGCGTTCCTCGAATCGCATCACATCAGCCACAAGACCGACTGCGCCACCTGCTGGGCCCGCCCCATCTGCGCCGGTGGCTGCTATCACGAAGCCCACACGCGCTACGGCACCACGCAGGGGCCCAATCTACACTACTGCGAGTGGATTCGCGGATGGACCCACACCTGTCTCGAGATTTACGGTGCGCTGGCCGTGCAGCGTCCCGAGTTCCTGCGCCAGTTTGATGGAGTTGACCATGAAGCATCTGACCGCCATTAACCGGAAGGCCCGTCGAGTCGAAGAAGTGACCGCTCCGCCCCAGCACGACGTGGTGGCGCTGCAGCAGGGCAGCCAGCCCCCGCAGCAGCCCGAGGGCCCGCATATCCCCGCCGGGTGTTCAATTGTGTTCTCACCGGGCTGGGAGGCCGACCGCACTGGTGGCACAGCCGGCCTGTGCCAGCCGGTCGAGCGCGACCTGTTCGATTGCCACATGGGCTGCTACTGGCCGGCGCAGGTGCCCGATCAGCTCAACCACGCTCCCGACTGGACGGCCAAGTGTGCCGCTGCCCAGAAGGATTGGCGCCAGATCGACCTCGTCTTCCCGGGATAGGGGCCATGCCGTTGCACGTTGCTCGCCGGCGCATGGTGGCAGCCGGCATGTGGCTCGGCCTCTGGCTGTGCCTGACCGTGGGCGCGCCCGACGCCGCACAGGCGCAGGCGCGTCGTCCCGAACCGCAGGTGTCGGCCGGTGAAGGGAAGCTGTTCATCGGCACCTACGGCGGGGACATCCGCGTGGTCGATGAGGCCACCGGGAAGATCGAAGAACGCATTCCCCTGAAGGTGGGACTGGCGCGCTCGCTGCTGCCCTCGGCTGATCGCACGCGCTTCTACGTGCTCGATTCCACGTACGAGAAGATTGAAGTCATCGACATTGCCACGCGAAAGTCGCTGCGCGATTACTCCCTGCGTCAGGGCAATCGCCGCCTGCGCGTCGTCAGCATGGTGGCTGACCCAGGCAACCAGTACCTCATCCTGCTGACGCGCCTGGCCACCAAGCTCGTCGACCGATGGGAAATCGGACCGGCGCAGCTGCAGCAGTTCGATCTGGCGTCGGGCCAAATCACGCGCACGATTCCGTGGCCGCGTGGGGAAGAACGCGAAACCGTCAACCTCCGCTTCTCGCCTGATGGTTCCTCGCTGTTCATGTTCGGCGATGAGGTCATCATCCTCGAGACGCGCGGCTTCACCGAGGTGGAGTCGTGGCCGCTGTCGACGCCCGCCGAGAGCGGTGTCGGACGCATCACGCTGGGACCCGTGCACGACTTCTACGACGACCCCGGAACATTTACGGGCCTCTTCGTGCAGCAGGACCCGGTACAGAAGCGCCGGATTATGGGCATCGGCCGTGTCAACCTGACGGCACGCAGCGTCGACTTCAAGCCGCTGGGGCCGGCCGAGAACGTGTCGTTCGCCCAGGCGCCCGACCGCAAACGCGCGTACGGCATCAAGACCGACATCGGTCGCTGGGAGTTCTGGACGTTCGATCTCGAGAAAGGCAGCGTGGTCAGCCGCGGCGAGTTCCAGAGCCGCCCGCGCGTGGTCCCGCGTGTCAGTTCCAACGGCAAGGTCATCTACGTGTATGTGGCGGGTGACACCATCGATCTGTATGAGGCCGCCACCTACCGCTACCTCCGGACCATTCACCTGAACGCCGACCAGACGACCGAGATGTTTGTAGTGCCGCCTGCCGTCCCCGCACGCACGGCGCGCTGACACCCGGAAATGATGCGCCCGACACAGGCTGCCGACCTGCGTCGGGCGTTTGCCTTCGTTCGCCCTCACGCCTCGCGCCTGATTCTGGTGCTCGGCATCAGCCTGATCAGCACGCTGCTGTCTCTGGCCACGCCGCTTCTGACGCGTGACCTCATCGATCGGGCCCTGCTCGGTCGCGATGCCGAGGCCCTGCGACGCATCGTGCTGCTGTTCGCGGGTCTGGGACTGGCGAGCTATGGCCTGACGGTCGTCAGTGGCCTGCGCTACACACGGGTGTCAGCAGAGATCCTCTTCGAGATGCGGGCCGCGCTGTACGCGCACCTCCAGCGGCAGTCACCGCGGTTCTATGCGCGCACGCGCCTCGGCGACATCGTCGCGCGCATCAACAGCGATATCGGGGAAATCCAGCGCATCGTGGCGGAAGTCGCGCTCGCGTGGGTCGGCAACGTGCTGTTCCTGGCAGGTTGCGTGGCGATGCTGGTCTGGCTCGATTGGCGTCTGGCCCTGCTGAGTGCGACGGTGCTGCCGCCGAGCCTCCTGGCACTCGTGCAGTATCGCAGACGCATGGAATCGCGAGTGGCGGACGTGCGGCAGCGCAGTGCGGACATCGGCAGCTTCCTGATTGAAACCCTGCAGGCACACACGCTGGTGGTCGCGTCCAATGCGCAGGCGCGCGAGCTGTCACGATTCCGTCAGCTGAACGATCGGTTCATTGCCGCACTGATGCGGCTGCAACGCATCAGCTACGGGGCGGGAGGCATTCCAGGCCTGCTGGTGTCGCTGGGGGCGTCCGCCGTGTTTCTCTACGGCGGACTGCGGGTCGTCGAGGGCTCGCTGACGCTGGGCACCTTCGGCGCATTCATGGCCTATCAGATGCGTCTCATGGCTCCCGTGCAGGCGCTCATGGGGCTCTACACGGCGCTGGCGACCGCGCGCGTCTCGTGGGGACGCGTGACACAACTGCTCGATGCCCCCATCGAGGTCGTAGAGACCGACACGCCGGTGACGCTCGGGCCGACCGTGCGCGGCGACCTTGCCGTCTCACATCTGTCGATCAGAACCGAACGCGACGTGCAGGTGCTCGATGATGTGTCCTGGACACTGCCGGCGGGGCAATCGCTGGCGGTGGTCGGCGCGAGCGGCAGCGGCAAGTCGACGATTGCGGCCGTGCTGCTCCGGCTCATCGACCCTGACGCTGGCGTCGTGACCCTCGACGATGTGGATGTGCGCCACCTGCGTCTGGCCGACGTGCGCCGGCACATCCGGTTGGTCGAGCAGGAGCCCACGCTGCTGCACGCGACGCTGCGCGAAAATCTCTGCTACGGACTGGAGCGCGGTCAGCAGGCCAACGCGGCGCACGCCGATACAGACGATGAGTTGTGGGCCGCAGTCGACGCCGCGGGCCTGCGCGAGTTTGTGGCGCGCCTGCCTGAGGGGTTCGACACGATGGTGGGCGAGCGAGGATTGCAACTGTCGGCGGGTGAGCGCCAGCGCGTGGCACTGGCGCGGGCATTTCTGGCGCGCCCGGCGGTGCTGGTGCTCGACGAGCCCACAGCAGCCCTGGACCCGGACGCTGAGCGGGCAGTCGTGGCCGGCTATCGCCGTGTGATGCAGGGACGCACCACCGTGGTGATTTCGCATCGCCGTGATGTGGCGATGGCGGCTGATCTGGTGGTGCTGCTGCACGAGGGCCGTGTCAGCGAGGCAGGGCCCCCCGAGGACCTGCTGCGACGCGGAGGGCGGTTTGCCGCCATGTTCCAGGCCGCAGCCCCTGCGGGTGAGCTGCGGTGAGGCGCTGGCCTGCTGGTCAGTGGCATGCCGAGGCCCTTCGCCCGCTGACGGGGCGGGGCGTCAGGGTCGTTGTGATCGACAGCGGGGTGCATGTGGCGCATCCGCACATCGCACACTTGGTGACGCGTGGTGTTCACATCGGTTCCGACGGGGCCGCCGGCGATGACTGGCGTGACCGACTGGGGCATGGCACGGCCGTCGCGGCGGCCATTCTCGAGAAGGCCCCGGCGGCGGAGGTACTGGCGGTCAGGGTGTTTGATCGTCAGCTGACCACCACAGTCGATGCCCTCGCGGCGGGCATCGACTGGGCCATCCGCGAGCGTGCGGACCTGATCAACCTGAGCCTAGGCACTGACCGGCCCGAGCATGGCCCCAAGCTGTCGTCGGCCGTCACGGCGGCGGTTGCTTCGGGGGCGACGATAGTGGCAGCCGGGCACGATGGCGTGCACGCCTGGCTGCCGGGGACGCTGCCCGGGGCGGTGGGAGTGGCACTCGACGGGGCCCTGCCACGACATGAGGTGTCGATCACGGCCGAGGGGCTCGTGCGGGCGGCGGGTTACCCGCGCCCGATTCCGGGGGTGCCAGTCGAGCAGAATCTGCGGGGGCTGAGCTTCGCTGTGGCCAACGCGACCGGTGTGCTGGCGCTTCTGTGCGAACGGCTGCGCGATGCCCTGTTACACTGAAGCCGTCTCAGCGGGCCAGACGGTCGCTGCCGGCAACGGGCCGGTGGGGCGATGCTTTCGGGTGTCGTTCCTGCCGGAACTCGCGTCGGGAGAGGAAAGTCCGAACTCCAGCAGGACAGTGCGCCGGGTAACGCCCGGGCGGGGCAACCCGACGGAACAGTGGCACAGAAAAGATACCGCCGTGGTCGGTTTGCCGGCTGCGGTAAGGGTGAAATGGTGCGGTAAGAGCGCACCGCGCCTCTGGTAACAGAGGTGGCAGGCAAAACCCCGCACGGAGCAAGACCAAATAGGGAAGCGCGCGGCCTTCGGGTCGTACGGGTGGTCCATCCGAGCTTCCGGGTCGGTCGCTCGATCCCGTCAGCAATGCCGGGACTAGAGGAATGACCGTCATCGGCGTCGCCTTTACGGGTGGGGTCGGGACAGAATTCGGCTTATCGGTCCGCTGAGGCATTGTTGCAGGGACAACAGGAATCGAGGCAGGCATGAAGAGCAGGCAGACACGGGGTGCGCTCGCGCTGGGCATGCTGGCGTTGGCGGTGGCCGCCAGTGTGGGGGTGGTGGCCCAGCAGGGACCCGGCGTGCAGCGGGGACGGCCGGGGGCGGGGCGCAGCCCCGAGTTTCCCGTGCCCGCCATCACCGACTACAAGCCGCGAAACACCCTCAAGGTGCCGCAGCATCCCACACCGAGGGCCAAATTTCCCGTCATTGACATTCACAGCCACCAGCCGACGCCCATCAGCCCCGAGCAATTCGCGAAGGTGGTCGAGGGCATGGATGCCAACAACCTCCGTGTGCTGATCAATCTCAGCGGCGGGTTCGGCGATCAGCTGCGTCGCGGGCTCGAGGCCATCGCGTCCAGTCCGCTCAAGGACCGCATGGTGCTGTTTGCCAACGTCGACTTCCGGGGTGTCGGCACGCCCGGCTGGAGTGAGCGGGCGGCTGCCCAGTTGGAAGGAGACATTCGTGCCGGAGCGCGGGGGCTGAAAATCTTCAAGGACCTCGGCCTGCGTATCAGGAAGGCCGACGGGTCTCGTCTGAAGGTCGATGACCCTGACCTTGATCCGGTATGGGCCGTGTGTGGTCGTCTCGGGGTGCCTGTGCTCATCCACACAGCCGAGCCGCAGGAATTCTTTGAACCGATCGATACGTCCAACGAGCGGTGGCTCGAACTGGCGCTGTTCCGTGACCGCCGCTACCCGGCGGCGGAGTTTCCCCGCTTCGAAGAGCTGCTCGCCGAGCGTGACCGCATGTTCCGCAGGCATCCGAAGACGAAATTCATCGCGGCCCACTTCGGCTACCGCGGCAATGATCTCGCCAAGGCCCAGGTCATGCTCGACACCATGCCGAATGTGTATCTCGAAGTGGCGGCGATCCTCGCCGAACTCGGGCGGCAGCCGCGAACCGCGCATGATTTTTTTGTGAAGAATCAGGACCGCGTCCTGTTCGGCAAGGACAGCTTTCAGCCTGACGAATTCCCGTACTACTGGCGCACGTTCGAGACCGGCGACGAGTATTTTGATTACTACCGCGACTATCACGCCTTCTGGAAGCTCTACGGCATGGCACTGCCAGACGAGGTGTTGAAAAAGCTCTACTACAAGAACTCGCTCGCGCTGGTGCCCGGTCTGCCGAAAACCGGCTGGCCCAACTGATGCGGTCGAGGCAACCGGCGGTTCCTCCTCGGGGAACGCCGGTTGCGTGTGATGTGTCCCTCGGCCGGCGTCCGCCGGTCCTGTTTCCTCGACAACTGCAGGTGCGCGACGCTCCGAGGCGCGAGCCCAGGGTAGAGACCGCATCGTCGTCGGTTTCCCTCTGAACGTCGCACGCCCCTGGAGTGGTGCGGCGCTGGCCCGAACCTTGCCTCTGAGAGGCGGTGATCGGCACGGTCACGCCAGGCGTCGGCGCCCCTGACCTCCGCAGACTCCCTGTGGCCGTGCCGGTCCTCGTCCGCCCCAAAAGGCGCAAGGAGACCCCATGACCAAGTACGTGATTCTGATGATGGTGCTGATCGTGACGGGCAGCGTGGGCGTAGCGCCGCTGTTGGCGCAGTCTGCCGGTGAGGCGCGCGCGGGCTCGCCGCAGACCGGTGCGACGGCCGCCCGACCGATTGATCTCAATGCCGCCACGGCGCGCGACCTCGAAGCGCTGCCTGGCATCGGAGCGCGCACGGCGCAGCGCATTCTCGAGTATCGGCAGAAGGCCGGTGGCTTCAGGAAGATCGAAGAACTGATGAACGTGCGCGGCATTGGCGAGAAGAGTTTTCTTCGCCTCAAGCCACTGGTGACGGTCGGGGGCAAGACCAATGGCATCTCGCTTGGCAAACAGCCCTGAGCGCGGGGCTGCGCTCATCGACATCCTGACGACCCTGGCCATTCTGTCGGTGACGGCGGCGTCTGCCGTTCCCCAGATGCAGCCGTGGGTGGCCGAGCTGCACGCCGGGCACGAGGCGCGCCGCGTCTGGCAGTGGATGGTTGCCGCGCAAACAGACGCCAGCCGACGTGGACGGGCGGTGGGCCTTGAGTGGACCGTGCGCGACGGGCGCCTGTGGGGTGTTGTCGTGGTCGACGGCAACGGCAACGGCATCTCCCAGGCCGACATCGATGCGGGCATCGATGTCTCGGCTGGCGCAGATGTGCCGATGTTCGATCCGACCTCGGGCGTCAGCATCGGCATTCACTCGCGGGTGCGGGCCATCGACGATGCGGGCTGGCTCGAGGCGGGCAGCGATCCGATTCGCTTCGGGCGATCCGATCGGGTGACGTTCACACCCGATGGGCGAGCCACGCCTGGGACCGTGTATGTGTCGGGCCGGCAGGGCTCGCAGTATGCAGTGCGTGTGAGCGGAACGAGCGGGCGTGTGCAGATCCTGCGCTATGAGCGTAGTTCGGGCGGCTGGGTTTGGTAAATGCCGTGGGTATTTGCTTCGCGCTGGGTAGTAAAGAACGTCGATTTTGAGTATCAGATACCCAATTGGTGTTTTTTCAAGCAGTCATTAGCTGCCACGTGAGTACTCGATATGACAAATTCCGGGCTCTTCAAGTTGGCATCAATCTTGGAGGTTTACCAGGTTGACGGTACGCCGTCACTTCACAAGGAGCATGCCCATGGATTCCCCGTTTCTGCCTGTGTCCCTGTCCTCGATGCCGCCCGAGAGTCGGCCAGGCCTTCACACGCTGGTGCAGCAGTTCATCCATGATCTGCATCGGGCGCAGCCCCCGGTCGACGTCGCGGCCCTGCTGTCTGCACGCCTGCTGGCGATGGTACCGGTCCGCCAGGTGACCGTGACCACGGCCCCCGGCGCGTCACCGATTCGCGTCGGCCATCCCGTTGTGTCGAGTGACTACGCCGCCTTCTCGGTACCGACGCGCGACCAGCGTGGTCACGTGCTGCTCGAGGCGAGGTTTGCCAAGCACACCCGTCCCGATGCGCCGACGTGTCAGCTCCTGGAAGGCGCGGCGTGCCTGGCGGCCTTGCTGGTCGATGGCGCCCTTGCCCCGACCGCCGGAGGGCACCGCCTGGCAACGCCTCCACAGGACGAAGGCATCAGCCCGCTGGTCGGCAGCAGTGCGATCATGCAGGCCCTTCGCGATCGGGTGGCGCGCGTCGCGTCGACCGATTTCACGATCCTCATCGAGGGCGACAGCGGTTCGGGCAAGGAACTGGTCGCCCGCCAGATCCACCAGCAGAGCGGACGCGCCGACGGACCCTTCGTGGCCATCAACTGCGCGGCCCTCGTGGAAACGCTGCTCGAGGCCGAACTGTTCGGGATCGAAGAGCGTACCGCGACGGGCGTCAAGGGACGCCGTGGGAAGTTCGAGTATGCCGACGGCGGCACGCTGTTTCTCGACGAGGTCTCCGATCTGTCCCTCTCGGCCCAGGCCAAGCTGCTGCGGGCCATTCAGGACCTCACCGTCGAGCGCGTGGGCGCCACCGGCGGCCGCCGTGTCGATGTCCGCATCGTCGCGGCGACCAATCGGGCCTTGTCGGGCCTGGTGGCCAACGGCTTGTTCCGGGCTGACCTGTTCTACCGCCTCGGTGGCGTCGAGGTGCAAGTGCCCTCGCTGCGGCAGCGGAAGGGCGACCTGCTCGAGCTGGTGCAGCACTTCCTCGCCCGTCACGAGGCGCGGGGGCCGTTCACCATGTCGGCGGCGGCCACCGATGCGCTGCTGACCTACGACTGGCCGGGCAATGTCCGCGAGCTCGAACGGATGATTGAAGGCGCGGTTGCCGTGGCCGAGCAGGGCCAGATTCAGCTCGACGACCTGCCGGCGTGCCTGCGGGGCGACTATGCCGACGTGCTCATGCCTTCGGTGTCGGGCGACCACACGATGCGGGCGTGGGGCAGTCGGTACGCCCGGCTGACGCTCGAGCGGGCCAAGGGGAACAAGCGCGAAGCCTGTCGGCGGCTGGGCATCGCGTACCACACCCTCAACGCATACCTCGCATACAAGGGGCCACGGCGGCGTCTCTTTCTTGATTCCGCCGGAGCGGCATAGTACCGTGAGGCTGGCGGGGGCCACGGGGTCGCCGCCAGCCCGTCATGACCGACACTACAGCCACTCTGAAACAGACGCCGCTCCACGCTTGTCACGTCGCGCTCGGGGCGCGCATGGTGCCCTTCGGGGGCTGGCACATGCCCGTCGAATACTCGGGGATCATCGCCGAACACATGGCCGTGCGGACCGCCGCAGGCCTCTTCGATGTGTCGCACATGGGCGAGGTCGAAATCGCAGGTCCGGGTGCGCTTGATGCGGTGCAGCACATCACCTCGAACGACGCGTCGAAGCTGGCCATCGGGCAGATTCAATATTCGGCACTGACGACCCCCGAAGGGACATTCGTCGATGACTTGCTCGTCTATCGGATGGGGCCGTCGCATTTTCTGCTGGTGATCAACGCCGGCAACATCGACAAGGATGTCGCCTGGATTCAGCAGCGGGCCGCCGAGGCCGTGCCCGGCGTCGCCGTCGTGAACTCGAGCGACCGCTACGCGCTGATGGCCCTGCAGGGTCCTCGCGCCGAAGCGATTCTGCACACACTGACCGCCATCGATCTGCCAGCCATCCGCTACTACTGGTTCGCCCATGGCGAGATAGCGGGTGTTCGCGGCACGGTCTCGCGCACCGGATACACCGGTGAAGATGGTTTCGAAATCATGGTGCCGTCGGCACAGGGGCCGCGGGTGTGGGACGCGCTCATGGCCGCCGGAGACGCGCACGGACTCAAGGCCGCCGGTCTCGGTGCACGCGATACGCTGCGCCTCGAGGCCTCGATGCGCCTCTACGGCAACGACATGGATGAGACACGTACCGTGGTCGAAGCGGGCCTCGGGTGGATTGTCGGCTGGAAAAAGCCGGCATTTCTCGGACACGACGTCCTGTACGCCCAGAAGGCCGCCGGCACGGCGCAGGTGCTGGTCGGTTTCGAAATGATCGATCGCGCGATCGCGCGCCACGGACACCTCGTGGTGGCCGACGGCGTGCAGGTCGGTGTGGTTACCAGCGGCACTCAGACCCCGTTCGTCAACAAGGCCATCGGCATGGCCTATGTGCCTCAGGCACTCGCGGCCGTCGGCACGCCGCTCACCATTGACATCCGCGGCCGTCAGGCGCGTGCCGTGGTTGTTCCGATGCCTTTCTACAAACGCGCCAAGTCGGCTTGAGGCCTTGCGTCTGACGCTTATGTCGTATCCAACGAATCTGCAGTACACGAAAGAACACGAATGGGTGCTGGTCGACGGCCAGACCGCCTCGGTCGGCATCACCGACTTTGCGCAGCAGCAGCTCGGTGATGTGGTGTACGTCGACCTCCCTGAGGTCGGTGCAACAGTCGAGGCTGGCCGGAATTTCGGGACCATCGAGAGCGTCAAGGCCGTCTCCGACCTTTATGCGCCCGTCACAGGTACGGTGATCGAGGTCAATACGGCCCTGAAGGACAGCCCGCAGGATCTCAACCAGCGCCCCCACGACGCGTGGATGATCAAGGTGTCGCTCGTCGACGGCGGTGCGATGGTCGAGCTGATGGATGCCGCGGCGTATGCGGAGGTCGCCAAGTAGTGCGCCCATTTCCGCCTCTCGATACGTTCGCTCACAGGCACATTGGTCCGCGCGAGGCCGACCGCGAGGCCATGCTGGCCACGGTCAAGGCGCCGACCCTCGATGCCCTGATCGACGAGGTCATTCCCGAGGCCATCCGGCTCAAGCGGCCGCTGCAGCTGCCGGAGGCCGAAAGTGAATCGACCTATCTGGCGCGCCTCGAGGCCATTGCGGCGCACAACAAAGTCTTTCGCTCGTTCATCGGCCTCGGCTATCACGACACCCTCACCCCGAGTGTGATTCGCCGGTGCATTTTCGAAAATCCAGGCTGGTACACGCCCTACACCCCCTATCAGGCCGAAATTGCGCAGGGCCGCCTCGAGTCACTGCTCAACTTCCAGACGCTGGTCACGGATCTGACGGGAATGGCGGTCGCCAATGCGTCGTTGCTCGATGAGGGCACGGCGGCGGGTGAGGCCATGACGCTGCTGCACCGCATGCAGAGCCGCAAGCTTGGTGACGCGGCCGGTGTGTTCCTTGTCTCTGACCGGGTCTTTCCTCAGACGCTCGCCGTCCTGCAGAGCCGGGCAGAACCTCTGGGTATCGAACTCCGCGTGGGGCCCGCCGACGCATTCGTGCTCGACGACCCGCTGACCTTCGGCGCACTCGTGCAGTATCCGGATGAAGCCGGGCGCATCGATGACCTGCGGCCGTTCATCGAGCGGGCGCACGAGGCAGGGGTGCTGGTGACGGTGGCCACCGACCTGCTGGCACTGACCGTGCTTACCCCCCCGGGCGAGATGGGGGCCGACATCGTCCTTGGCAACTCGCAGCGGTTCGGGGTGCCGCTGGGCTACGGCGGTCCGCACGCCGCGTTCTTTGCGACGCGCCAGGACTACGTGCGTCACATTCCGGGACGCATCATTGGCGTCTCGATTGACGCCAACGGGCAGAAGGCCTACCGCATGGCCCTGCAGACGCGCGAGCAGCACATCCGGCGCGAAAAGGCGACGTCGAACATCTGTACCGCGCAGGCACTGCTGGCCAACATGGCGGCGATGTATGCCGTCTATCACGGCCCGGAAGGCCTGAAGGCCATTGCGGTGCGCGTGCACCAGATGACCCGCAGCGTCGCGCATGTCGCACAGTCGCTCGGCTACACGCTGGCGCACACGGCCTATTTCGACACGCTGCGCCTTGAGGCCGATGCCGCCGTCGTGGCGCGTGTGCACGCCACCGCCGAGGCGCGGACCATCAACTTCCGTCGCGTGTCCGATACCGCCTTCGGCATCGCCCTTGACGAAACCGTCACGGCGGCTGATCTTGAGGCCATTGCCGACGTTCTGGCGACAGCCGTCGGCACGGCAGCGCCCGCCGTGTCCGAACCCGCTGAGGCACCGCTCACCGGTGTAGCAGCACCTCTGCATCGGCAGTCGCCGTTCCTGACGCATCCGGTCTTCAACAGCCACCGCTCGGAAACCGAGATGCTGCGCTACATCCGCACGCTCGAACGGCGTGACATCGGCCTCGATGTGTCGATGATCCCGCTGGGCTCGTGCACGATGAAACTCAACGCGGCCTCCGAGATGTATCCAGTATCGTGGCCGGCATTTTCAAAGCTGCATCCGTTTGTGCCCGTCGAACAGGCGGCCGGCTACCTCCAGATCTGCCGCGAACTCGAAGCCGCGCTCTGTGAGGTTACTGGCTTTGCCGCCATGTCGCTGCAGCCCAACTCGGGTGCGCAGGGCGAGTTTGCGGGCCTCGCGGTCATTCGTGCCTACCACCAGTCACGCGGTGAAGGGCACCGTGATGTTGTCCTCATCCCGGCCTCGGCGCACGGCACCAATCCGGCTAGCGCCATCATGGCAGGCTTCCGGGTGGTCGTCATCAACACTGCCGCCAACGGCAACGTCGATGTCGACGACCTCAAGGCCAAGGCCGCCGCGCACAGCAGCCAACTGGCCGGCCTCATGGTCACCTATCCATCAACGCACGGCGTCTTCGAAGACAGCATCGTCGATATCTGCAACACCATCCATGCGCACGGCGGTCAGGTGTACATGGACGGCGCAAACATGAACGCCCAGGTGGGGCTCACCAGCCCGGCGTCCATCGGCGCCGATGTCTGCCACCTCAATTTGCACAAGACGTTTGCGATTCCTCACGGCGGCGGAGGCCCCGGCATGGGGCCCATCGGTGTGGCCGCACATCTGGCGCCGTTCCTGCCCGGCCACCCGCTGGCCACGGTGGGCGGTGCGCATGCCATCCCCGCGATCTCGGCGGCCCCCTGGGGCAGTGCCTCGATTCTGCTGATTTCGTACGGCTACATCCGCATGCTGGGCGGACAGGGCATGACCGAGTCGACGCGGAATGCCATCCTCAACGCCAACTACATCAAGGCGCGGCTCGAAGGGCACTATCCCGTCCTCTACACCCGCGACAACGGTCGCGTCGCGCACGAAATGATCTTCGACCTGCGCGGCTTCAAGAGCCGCGGGGTCGACGAGACCGATGTGGCCAAGCGCCTGATGGACTACGGCTTCCATGCCCCCACCGTGTCGTTCCCGGTCCCCGGGACGCTCATGGTGGAACCTACGGAGAGCGAGTCGAAAGCCGAGATCGATCGGTTCTGCGACGCCCTGATTTCCATTCGTCAGGAAATCGAAGAGGTGGTCAGCGGTGCAGTCGATGCCCGCGACAACGTCCTCAAGTGGGCGCCGCACACCGCCGCCGCGATCGGTGCCGACGACTGGCCGCACGGCTACGCGCGCGAAAAGGCCGCCTATCCGCTGCCCTGGGTGCGCGCCCAGAAAGTGTGGCCCACGGTGGGGCGCATCGACAACCCCTACGGCGACCGCAACCTCGTCTGCATCTGTCCCCCGATGGAAAGCTACGCCTAGTGCGCGTACTCTCCACCGCGCAGATGCGCGAGGCCGATCGGGCCACCATCCATGACCTCGGCATTCCCTCCATCGTCCTGATGGAAAACGCCGGGCGTCAGGTGGCTGCGGCAGTCGAAACACGGTTCGACTCCGAAGCGCCGCTGCGCATCGCCGTGTTGAGCGGGCGCGGCAGCAACGGCGGCGATGGCAGCGTTGCCGCTCGCGCCCTGCATCAGAACGGTCACCGCGTCTCGCTCTATCTCATCGGGACGGTGACCACGGTCACGGGAGACGCCCGGCTCAACCTCGATATTCTCGGACGGTTGCAGGTGCCCGTGTTCGAGGTGGCGACGGCGGGCGACTGGGAGCTGCATGCGTCCGAGGTGACCCGGCACGACGTCATTATCGATGCCCTGTGCGGCACAGGCCTCTCAGGTCCGCTCACCGGGCTCTTCGCGTCAGTCGTCGACGATGTCAATGCGTCGGACGTGCCGGTGGTGGCGATTGATCTGCCTTCGGGGCTGAGCGCAGACACCAGTGACGTGCCCGGGGCCGCGATCGAGGCCGTCGCGACCATCACCCTGGCGGCGCCCAAGCTGCCGCTGCTGTTGCCTCCCGCCGAAGAGCTCGCCGGCGATGTGGTGATCGCAGACATCGGCATTCCACACGAGATCATGGCGGCGCTCGACGGTGACCACACCGAGTTCCTCTCGCGCGACGAGCTGCGCCCGATGGTCAATCCGCGACCCGCCGACTCGCACAAGGGGGACTACGGTCGCGTTCTGATTGTCGCCGGGTCGATGGGGAAGACCGGGGCCGCCGTGCTGGCGGCGCACGGCGCGCTTCGGTCAGGTGCGGGACTGGTGACCGTCGCCTGTCCCCAGTGCTGCCTGCCCATGGTGGCCGCGCAGGGGCTTGAGTTCATGACGCTGGGGCTACCGGAACTCGCGGACGGTGGGCTGGCTCCGGCCGCGGTCGAGTGTATCCTCGAGGCTGACGCCGACGTGGTCGTCATCGGTCCCGGTCTGGGACGTGCGCGCTCCACGCAGGACGTCGTGCGTGCGTTGGTGGCTCGCTGCGGGGCTCCGATGGTCATCGATGCCGATGCCCTGTTTGCGTTCAGCGAAGGCGCCGGTGCTTCATTGACGGGCAGCGACGAGCGCGTCCGCATCATCACGCCCCATGCCGCCGAGATGGCGCGCCTCGTCGGGGCCACGGCCGATGATGTTCACGCCCATCGGGTCGACGTCGCTCGCCGCACGGCCGTCGACCGCCATCTGCATGTCGTGCTCAAGGGACACCGCACCCTTGTGGCGTCTCCGGACGGACGCCTCGCGATCAACCCGACCGGGACCCCGGGCATGGCGACCGGCGGGACGGGCGATGTGCTGGCTGGTGTACTGGGCAGCTGGCTCGCGCAGACGATGGATGCCGAGGTCGCGGCATGCCTGTCGGTGTTTCTGCATGGCGCCGCCGGCGAGCTGGCCGCCCGTGACGTGGGCGAGGTGGCGATGCTGGCCAGCGATGTGGTCGATCACCTCGGCGACGCCCTGCTCGAGCTCACCGCAGACGAGCGCGCAGGCCGCGCATGAGCGCCGCGTCGGTCTACACCACGCACAGCGAACACGAAACGTCGCGTGTGGGGGCGGCCCTGGCTGCCGGGTTGGCCCCGGGGGCGGTGTTGCTGCTGTCGGGTGACCTTGGCGCCGGGAAGACCGCCTTTGTTCGCGGATTGGCCCAGGGGCTGGGCGTGTCACCAGACGAGGTGACCAGCCCGACCTTCACGCTGGTTCACGAATATCGGGGCGGGAGGCTGCCCCTGCAGCACGTCGATCTGTATCGGCTCGAGCACGCTGACCTCGACACGCTCGGGCTCGATGAGGCACTCGCAGAGGCCGGCATCGTCGCCGTCGAGTGGCCCGAGCGGCTGCGACGCCGACCGCCCGGGGCGATCGATGTCAGGATTGATGACCTCGGCGGCGACCGCCGCCGCGTGCACTATTCCATCCTGTAGTTCGGCGATTCCTTTGTAATCGTCACGTCGTGCACGTGGCTCTCGCGCAGGCCGGCATTCGTGATGCGCACAAACTCGGCCTCGCGCTGCAGGTCGGGCAGCGTCGGGGCCCCGCAGTAACCCATGCCCGCCCGGAGACCGCCGACAAGCTGGTGAATCACCATCGCCATGCTGCCCTTGTGAGCCACGCGCCCCTCGATGCCCTCAGGCACCAGCTTTTCGAGGCCCTTGCCGGCCGGGCTGGTGCCACTTTCGAGCTCGAAATCGTCCTGGAAGTAGCGATCGCGTGAGCCCTTCCGCATGGCGCCAATCGAACCCATGCCGCGATATTCCTTGAAGGTGCGGCCCTGGTAGAGAATGAGCTCTCCGGGGCTCTCGTCGGTGCCCGCGAAGAGGTTACCGATCATCACGGCACTGGCGCCGACGGCCAGTGCCTTCACAAGGTCGCCCGACATGCGAATGCCGCCGTCGGCAACGATGGGGATACCGTGCTTCGCGGCCGCTTCGGCGCACTGGTGCACCGAGGTGATCATCGGCACGCCGATACCGGCCACCATGCGCGTGGTACAGATGGAACCGGCCCCGATGCCCACCTTCACGGCATCGACGCCCAGGTCGATGAGGGCTTCGGTGGCGGACGCGGTCGCCACGTTCCCGGCGATGAGATTGACGGACGGGAAGCGGCGACGCAGCGTGCGCACCATGTCGAGCACGCCCTGGGAATGGCCATGCGCCGTGTCGATGACGAGGACGTCGACGTGTGCCGCCACGAGCGCCTCGGCGCGCTGCTCGGTATCGCGTGCGATGCCGACCGCCGCCCCGCAGCGCAGGCGGCCCAGGGCGTCCTTGCAGGCGTTGGGATACTTGAGCGCCTTCTGAATGTCCTTGACCGTAATGAGGCCCTTGAGCCGGTAATCCTGGTCGACGACCAGCAGTTTCTCGACCTTCGCGTGATGCAGAATCTCGCGGGCCTGATCGAGCGTCGTGCCGACGGGCACGGTAAAGAGGCGCTCGCGGGTCATTACCTCTTCCACCGGGCGGTCAACGTTGGTCTCGAATCGCAGGTCACGGTTCGTGAGGATACCGACCAGGCGCCCCTCCTTGCTGCCGTCGTTGGTGATGGGCACACCCGAAATGCGGTAGCGGCGCATCAGGTCGAGGGCTTCATGGATGCGAGCCGTCGGCGACAGTGTGATCGGATTGACAATCATGCCGCTTTCAGAACGCTTCACGCGGTCGACTTCCGACGCCTGATGTTCGATGGGCAGGTTCTTGTGGATGATGCCAAGGCCACCCTGTTGCGCCATGGCGATGGCCATCTCGGATTCGGTCACGGTGTCCATGGCCGCACTGAGCAGCGGCACATTGAGGCGGATGTCGCGCGTCAGCTGCGTGCTGACGTCGACCTGGGCGGGCAGCACCGTCGAATGGCGCGGCACCAGCAGGATGTCGTCAAAGGTGAGGGCAGTGGGCAGGGTGGTCAGTCGGCTCGCCAGTGAGGACATAGATCCAGGGTTTCCGTGTGCGTTTAAAGGGCTAGGCGGCCCCGTGACACTTCTTGTACTTCTTGCCCGATCCGCAGAAGCACGGCTCGTTGCGGCCCACCTTGGGCTCGTCGCGTTTGACAGTGCGCAGCGGTGCGTCGTCGCCGCCGACGCGGGCCGGACGAGGTGCCGCATCTGCCGAGAACAGGTCTGTGCCACCCGCAGGAGCCTGGGCCACGGCGCGCGCCACGCCACTGGATGCCAGTTCCTGTGAGGGGTCGTTGTAGGTCAGTGACTGTCGCTTCGGCTCCTGCCGGATGACAGGTGCCTGCACGACCGCCGGAGTCTCGGCCTCCTGCACGACCGGGCGCAGCCACCAGAGATAGCGCACGACCTCCTCCTCGATACGGTGACGCATGTCCTGGAAGAGCGCAAAACTTTCCTTCTTGTATTCCACCAGCGGATCGCGCTGGCCGTAGCCGCGCAGGCCGATGCCTTCCTTCAGGTGATCGAGCGAGTAGAGATGGTCTTTCCACTGCTGATCGACGACCTGCAGCATGATGTCGCGTTCGACGCGCGTCAGCACATCACGCGGCACCAGTGCCTCCTTGTCGGTGTAGCGCGCCTGCACCAGCGACCAGCAGGCGTCGCGCAGTTCGGTGGCGTTCAGGCCGTCGAAGTCGACCGTCTTCCAGTCATCGTCCGTCAGGGCGAAGAGCTGGCCGGTGTCCTGCATGAAGGCGACGGCGTCCCAGTCGTCGGCGTCGCGATCCTTGCCGAGATGCTGGTCGAGCTTGTCGTCCAGCAGGTCTTCCGCCGTGGCCATGATGTATCCGCGCGTGTCGGCCCGCTCCGCTTCGGTAATCTGCACGTCACCATCAAGAATTTCGCGGCGCAGCGTGTAGACACTTTCACGCTGCTTGTTCATGACGTCGTCGTACTCGAGCAGGTGCTTGCGGACCGAGAAGTTCTGTGCCTCCACCTGCTTCTGGGCGCGCTCGATCGCGCGCGTGACCATGCCGTGCTCAATGGGCACGCCTTCTTCCATGCCCAGCCGCTGCATGAGACCCGAGATGCGGTCGGAGCCGAAGATCCGCATTAGGTCGTCCTCGAGCGACAAATAGAAGCGCGAGGAGCCCGGATCGCCCTGACGCCCGGCGCGCCCGCGCAGCTGGTTGTCGATGCGCCGCGACTCGTGGCGTTCGGTGCCGATGATATGCAGGCCACCACGCGTGACCACGTCCTTGTGTTCATCACCGCATTGCTGACGGAAGAACCCGTGAATGCGTGTCCAGTCCGGCGTCGGCAATCGGTAGAAGCTGTCGACCATGAAGAAATAGACGAACTCGTCGTCGTCGACGTACTTCTCCTGTCCGCGGGGGAGCTTCTCGGCCACGCCTTCGGCGATGGCCTGCTGGCGAGCCATGTACTCGGCGTTGCCGCCCAGCAGGATGTCAGTGCCTCGGCCAGCCATGTTGGTGGCGATCGTGACCGCCGCGAGCCGCCCTGCCTGGGCCACAATTTCGGCTTCCTGAGCGTGGAACTTGGCGTTCAGTACGATGTGCTTCACGCCGCGCTTACGCAGCATGCCCGACAGCCGCTCCGATTTTTCAATCGAGACGGTGCCAACGAGTGTCGGGCGGCCTTCGTCCTGCTTGGCAATGATGTCGTCGACGATCGCATTCCATTTTTCACCTTCGGTGCGATACACCAGGTCCGGTTCCTCGATGCGTTGCATCGATCGGTTGGTGGGAATGACAATTACGTCGAGGTTGTAAATCTTGGCGAATTCGGGAGCCTCGGTTTCCGCGGTGCCCGTCATGCCCGAGAGCTTGCTGTACTTGCGGAAGAAGTTCTGGAAGGTGATCGTGGCAAGCGTCTGGTTCTCGCGCTCGATCTTTACGCCTTCCTTGGCTTCCACGGCCTGATGCAGTCCGTCACTCCACCGGCGGCCGGGCATCAGGCGCCCCGTGAACTCGTCCACGATGACGACCTGCCCGTCCTTGATCATGTACTGGACGTCGCGCTGGTAGTGCACATGGGCACGGAGCCCTTGCTGTACGTGATGCAGCAGGGGCATATTGGCCGGGTCATACAGGCCTCCGGGCTGCAGACGGGGGGCCAGCAACTGCTCGGCGTGCGCCATGCCGGCTTCCGTGAGGGTGACGGTCTTGTTCTTCTCGTCGACCGTGTAATCGCCCGAGGCTTCGAGACGGTCGCGGTCCTCGGTCTTGACCTGGCCTTGATGCACTTCACCCTTTTTCAGCCTGGGGATGATGCGGTCGACCTCATAGTAGAGGTCGGTCGAGGCCTCAGCCGGGCCCGAGATAATGAGCGGTGTCCTGGCCTCGTCGATGAGAATGCTGTCGACTTCATCGACGATCGCGAAGTGATGTCCGCGCTGGACCATGCTGCCTAGATCGAACTTCATGTTGTCGCGCAGATAGTCGAAGCCGAACTCGTTGTTGGTGCCGTACGTGATGTCGCACGCATAGGCCGCCTGACGTTGCTGGTCGTTGAGTTCGTGCTGAATGACACCCACCGACAGTCCGAGGAAGCGGTACAGACGGCCCATCCATTCAGAGTCGCGCCGCGCCAGGTAATCATTCACCGTGACGACGTGCACGCCCCTGGCGGACAGGGCATTGAGGTAGGCGGGCAGGGTGGCGACGAGCGTCTTGCCTTCTCCCGTCTTCATTTCGGCGATGCTGCCGTTGTGCAGCACCATGCCGCCGATGAGCTGCACATCGTAGTGCCGCATATACAGCACGCGGCGCCCGGCCTCGCGTACCACCGCAAATGCCTCAGGGAGCAGGTCTTCGAGCGTCTCGCCCGTCGCCAGTCGGGCCCGGAAGAGCGCCGTCTGCTCTCTCAGCCCATCGTCGCTGAGGGCAGCGGTCTGTGTTTCAAGGTCGTTGATGCGGGCGACCAGAGGCCGGAGACGCTTAATCTCCCGGTCGTTCTGCGTTCCCAGAACTTTGGTGAGTAACTGTCCAAACATGAAGGATGACGGCAGGGCGCCGATGCCGACAGTATACAGGGAAGTGCTACTCGCTCCGTTGCGCCCGGGTCAGGAACTGCAGAGGGTTGAGCACCCGTCCGTTGACGCGTACTTCATAATGCAGGTGCGGTCCGGTGGCACGTCCGGTGGCACCCACCAGCCCGATGAGTTCGCCGCGCTTCACCGTCTGGCCTTTGGATGCCCGGAATGCCGACAGGTGACCATACCGGGTTTCGATACCGAAGCGGTGGTGGATGACCACGAGGTTGCCGTAATCCCCTGAATACGAGGCCAGTTCAACCGTGCCATCGGCCGTGGCATAGACCGGATCCCCGCGGTCGGCTGAGATGTCGAGACCGGGATGATAATCGGGGGCGCCGGTCAGCGGATCGCTGCGGCTCCCGAGCGTCGACGAGAGCCACCCGCGCGTCGGCCAGATGGAGGGGGTGGCCGCGGCCAGGGTGTTACGCCGGTCGAGGTCGGTGCTCACGGTGCGCAACTGCGTTTCCAGGCCCTTGAGGAGTTCCTCGAGCAAACTGAAGGTGTTCTCTGGAGACGTGAACGCGGTGGTCAGGGACCGACCCGGAGTGGCGGCCGTGGTGCCACCCATCGCGCGGTTCTTCACGATGGCCGGTAGCTTTTCCATGGCGGCCTGCAGCGACGCCTCGACGGAGGCCTTGCCTCCGAGGTCGGAAACCGCCGACTGGAGGGCGGCGATCTGGCCGGTGAGTTCCTTAGTGGCCTCGCGGTAGCTCTGGTTTTCCTGTTGCAGCGCCAGATTGGCAGCGGCGAGGGCCCTGACATCGGCCCACGTCTTCCAGGCGATGCCCATGCCGACCAGCGTGGGCAGGCTCATCAGGACCACCACCATCCCCCCGACCGTCCTCAGTGCAAGGGTGAACTGCCGGGTCGAGCCGGTGGCGGGATTGACGAGAGTGACCTGAAAGCGTCGGCGTGTCATCACAGGGCGGAGATGACCGGCATCTCCATCCACGAGACTAGCACGAGCAGCGATGAGGCCAGCAACGGTGGGTGTCAGTCCACCAGCCGATACTGGAGCGCCTCGGCCATATGCGCCGGCGTCACGCCCGTTGATTCGGCGAGATCAGCAATCGTGCGAGCCACCCGAATCACGCGGTGGTAGGCCCTGGCGGAGAGGTGAAGCGTAGTCGCCGACCGTTCGAGAAACTGGCGGGCGTCGCTCGATACCGCTCCCACGCGCGACAGTTGTCGCGCGCTGAGCCGCGCGTTGAGCGCCCGCTGACGGCGCCACTGGCGCTCGCGACTCGCCACGACCCGTTGGCGCACCGTGACTGAGGTTTCCGGTTCATCGGTCGAGTCATTGAGGTCGGCCGGGGTGACGGGGGCCACTTCCACCGTCAGGTCCATGCGGTCTCGCAGGGGCCCTGACACACGAGCGCGATAGCGGCTGACCATGGTCGGAGTGCAGCGGCAGGCCCGTGCCTGACTGCCGGCGTATCCGCACGGGCAGGGATTCATCGCCCCTACCAGCATGACGAGGGCAGGGAAGGTGACCGCGCGTGCCGCTCGGGCGAGGCAGATGCGGCCCTCTTCAACGGGCTGGCGAAGCGCGTCAAGGACGCGACGTTCAAATTCAGGCATCTCATCGAGAAAGAGCACCCCGTGGTGGGCCAGGCTGACCTCCCCCGGGCGGGGGAGGCTACCGCCGCCGATGAGGGCAGCCTCTGATACGGTGTGATGCGGAGCCCGGAATGGCCGATGCGACAGCAGCCCGCCTCGAACGCCGAGTTGTCCGGCGACGGAATGCAGCGTGGTGACCTCGAGGGCTTCATCAAATGACAGGGGAGGCAGCAGCGTGGGCAGGCGCCGGGCCAGCATGGTCTTGCCCGAGCCGGGTGGTCCCGTCATGAGCAGGTTGTGACCACCGGCCGCCGCCACCTCGAGGGCTCGCCGACCGAATGCTTGGCCCCGCACGTCGCTCAGATCGACGTCCTCAGAAACGTCCGGTCGGGCCGGCGCTGCATCCAGCGTCGGCCACTCGTGAGGGGGCTGCCGCAGCCGCGCCACTGCGTCGGCGAGGGTCTGCACGGGCAGCAGGCGTACTCCGTCAACCACCGACGCCTCAGCGGCGTTGTCGAGTGGCAATAGCAGCGCGGCATCTCCCGATGCCCGGGCCAGAATGGCCACCGGGAGGATGCCACGAGCGGGGAGAATGTGTCCGTCGAGCGACAGTTCGCCCACGACCCGGATGCGTGTCAGCGATTCGGGTGACAGGAGTCCGGACGCCGCCAGAATTCCCAGAGCAATGGGCAGGTCGAACGCCGTGCCCGCCTTCCGCACATCTGCAGGGGCAAGATTGATGACGATGCGATGCTGGGGAAACTCGAGGGCCGAGTTACGAATCGCCGCATCGACGCGGTCGCGACTCTCCTTGACCGAGGTATCAGGCAGGCCCACAAGCAGGAAGCGGGGCAGGCCGGTGCCAATGTCAACCTCGACGCTGACCGGATGGGCCTCGATGCCGATGACCGTAGCACTCTGAACGGTGGCAAGCATGCTCCCGGGTAGAGCAAGAGTCGCGCCAGTCCTGGACGGCCAATCACTCTGGTGGGATTCCGCAGCGGCGGCGACGGGCACACGGTAACAACTGCCTAGTGACCGCCGTCAACAGGTGGCGACAACTGCCGAAGGTGTGTGGGTTAGTCGTTGGCGTCGCGTTCAGACTGAATTACCAACCGCGTACCTATCGCGAGGGCTGAGGACGTCAGGCGGTTCCACGTCTTGAGGCTGTCGACTGATACGCGGTGGCGACGAGCGATGCTGCTCAGAGTGTCGCCCTTGCGCACCCGGTAGATGACACGGGTGGTGGCGGTGGCGCGCGAGGGGCGGAGGGACGCGGGTTCTGCGAGGGTGAGTGCCGTCTGTGGCAAGGGGGCGCCGGCCGCGCGTGCCAGCAGCGCGGCGGTCGGCATGCGCGGCACCAGCAGACGTTGCCCAGGTGCCAAGCGTGCCGAGGTGCGGAGGTGGTTGGCGTCCGCCAGGTCCGCGCGAGCGACGCGATGCCTTCGGGCGACGGCGGCCAGCGTCTCGCCACGCTTCACCGTGTGCCACTGAAGTGCATTGAGCTGATGCGGCTCGGCAGCGGCGAGCCCCGCTTTCACGGCGTCGGCCGTGCCGAGGGGCACCCGGACGCTATACTCGCCAGGCCGGATCGGCGTAGTCCATCGACGCAGTTCCGGATTGAGCTGCTGAATTGTGTCGACCGAGGTCGATGTCCACTCGGCGACCCGCCGCAGGTCCACGGCTGGGGGCAGTGTCACAGTCTCGGTGCGCGTCACCGGCCAGGCGGGAATATCGAAGCCATACTGTGCGGGGTTCCTCGCAATGAGGGTCGCCGCCAGAATCATGGGCACGTAATCGCGCGTCTCCCGCGGCAGGTAGCGTGTGGTCGCCGTGAGCGACCAGAAATCGGTGTTGCCGCTGCGCTTCATGGCGCGCTGCACGCGACCAGGGCCCCCGTTGTACGACGCCATGGCCAGGTGCCAGTTATCGAACATGCCGTACAGCGTCTTGAAGTAGCGTGCGGCCGCCACCGTGGATTTCTCCGGATCGGCCCGCTCATCAAGAAACCAGTCAGCCTGGAGTCCGTTCTCGAGCGCCGTGCCGCGCATGAACTGCCAGATGCCCCGAGCGCGCGTACGGGAGAGGGCCGACGTCTTGAAGGCACTTTCGACCAGGGGCACGAAGGCCAGGTCGGTGGGAAGACCTTCTGACTGGAACACATCGCGGACCATCGGCAGATACTGGGCGCCTCGCGCGAGCCCTTCCGTTAGGAACTCTCGCAATCGCCCCTGGAAAATTTCCACCCAGCGCAGGACCCGATCGTCGGAGGGGATGGGCAGGTCGTGCTCGGTTGTTTGCAGGTCGACCGCCACCGCCGACGCGGTCACCGCCGCGGGCGCAGCGCCGTCGCTGTTGTCGAGAGCGAGCAGCGTATCGATGGACGCCGGCTCGGATCGGGTCTCAGTGAAGCCATTGCCGGTCGCCATGGCATCCTGCTCGAGTCGTCCAATCTGATCGACCAGTCGGAAAAGATGGGCTCGCAGGCGGGGATCTCGACGTACGTCGGCCGGGGCCTCGAGCAGCGTGTCGACCGCGGCATCGAATGCCTGGCGCGCCTCGCCCAGATGGCCCTGTGAGAGCTCCGACTGACCGCGGGTGACGTGCGAATCAGCGGTAGCTAGCCGCTCAGGCAGCGGGTCAGCCGGCGCGGATGCCGGCAGGGGCGCGAGGACCGTTTCGGTCACCGGCGAGGCCACCGGCACCGAGGGCCCCTGGGCTGTCACGGGGCCTCGCGCCGCGCAGGCGACGCCGGCCGACAGGACCAGACACAGGGTCAGGCGAGTGAGGGCTGCCCGCGTGATACGCCAGGCCGACACAACCTGCGACATCGGTCTCACGCTATCACTCGGGTCGTCGGGGTGCAACGGCGGCCGGCGCCGCAACGGTGACGCCAACCAATCGGAGCACCTGCGTCCCCTCCGCCATGTCCCTGGCCGCGGGCGTGATGATCGTCCACTGATCGACCGCAATGGTCCTGCCCTGTGCCAGCGCCAGGCGGATATCGTCTTCGCAGACGACCCGGGCGGAAGGTTGCGGTTCGCTGTGCGGCGGGGAGTCAGACAGGGCAGGCACCGCCTCCTGCCGATAACCCTTCCGGTCGAGGAACCGTTCGACCTCCACCCGCAGCGGATCCGGCGCGTCGATGCGGGCGCCGGGCGTCACAGGCCTGATGCCGTAGGCTAGACGTTTGAGATTCAGCAGGTGTCGCGGAGTGATGTTGTCCGACGTGCTGTTGCCTCCGAGGCCACCGCAGCCGAGCGTCAGAGCCGGCGGCAGGCCAGTGGTGAGACCAATCGACCCATGCGTGGTGGGCGTGTTGACGACGATTCGAAAGGCGGGCTTGTGCAGCCCGAATTCCAGAATGACCGACTCGGTGGTTGAGTGAATTGACATCGTGTGGCCGAGGCCACCGTAGCGGAGAATCTGCTGGCAGCGTTCGCACCCTTCACGCCAGTCGTTCACCACGTAGTACGACAGCACCGGACACAGCTTTTCGATCGACAGGGGAAAGTCACGTCCGACGCCGGCCACCTCGGCGATGAGGACTCGGGTGCCCGGAGGCACGGTTAGTCCTGCGCGGGCCGCGATGGTGACGGCGCTTCGTCCGACCAGGTCTGGGGCAGGCAACCGGCGCGGCGTGACCAGCACCGCCGCGAGGGCGTCCGCGTCTGCGGCGGACAGGAAATGCGCGCCTTCCTGGTGCAGCGCATCCCGCAGCGCACCGTCGACGGCTCGGTCGACGACCACCGAGTTCGGTGATGAGCACAGCACGCCGTTGTCAAAGCACTTACCGAGCACGATGTCCCTCGCTGCCTGCGTCAGGTCGGCGCTCGACTCGACGTAGCAGGGGGCGTTGCCTGGGCCGACCCCATAGGCAGGCTTGCCAGTGCTGTAGGCCGCGCGCACCAGGCCCATGCCCCCCGTGGCGAGAATGAGCGCAACACCCTTCGCCCGCATCAGGGCATCCGTGCCGGCCAGTGTGACGGTCGTCATCCAGCCGATGGCTTCCTCTGGAAGACCTGCGGCCACGGCTGCCACCTTCATAAGCGACGCCGTCTGCTCAATGGCGCGGGCGGCGGACGGATGAGGACTCACGATTACGGCACACCGGGCCTTGATGCAGATGAGCAGCTTGTAGATGGTGGTCGACGTGGGATTCGTAGACGGAATGATGGCAGCGACCACTCCGAACGGCTCTGCGATTTCCACCACACCCAGATCAGGGTCGCGGTTGACCACACCCACGGTGCGCATGGGCCGGATGTACGCGTGCACATCCCGGGCGGCGAACAGGTTTTTCTGCACCTTGTCTGCCACCACACCGAATCCGGTCTCATCGACGGCGAGCCTGGCCAGTGACTCGGCGTGGGGAATCACCGCTGCGGCCATGGCATCGACGATGGCATCGATCTGGGATTGGGAGAGTTCCCCCAGCCTGACCTGAGCCTGCCGGGCCCGGCCGACGAGGGGCTCGACCTCGGCCATGGACGCGGCGTCGCGCGCACTGGCCCCAACGGGAACCGGGGATGAGGAACTGGTGGTCACCGGGGCGGCAGCAGGCGTTCGACGTCCGGGTGCGGACGCGGGATGACGTGCACCGAAATCAGCTCGCCAACGCGTCGCGCAGCCGCGGCGCCGGCATCGACCGCAGCCTTCACCGCGCCCACGTCTCCGCGAACCAGCACCGTGACGTAACCGGCACCGATGTATTCGCTGCTCAGCAGCGATACATGTGCCGTCTTGACCATCGCATCGGCGGCCTCGACCGCACCGATGAATCCGCGGGTTTCGACCAGACCGAGGGCGTCGCGGGGGATATCCATGAGCAGCGATCATGATATTCTTACCAATCGACCCTATGCAACGACGACTCCTTTTGCAGATGTGCGCCATCGGCACCCTAACGGCTGCGATGGCGGCGGTAGCTGGCTGCGGCAGCACTGATCGTCGCGGCCCTGCGGTGGCTTCGATGACAGTCTCACAGTCGCGTCCACGCGTGGCGCTCGGCAGTCCGGTGGATATCACGTATCGGTTCACGGTGGCAGCCGACGCACCGGACCTGGCAGGGCGCAAAGTCTTCGTGCATGTCCTCGATGCGAACGAGGAACTGCTGTTCACCGACGACCATGACCCGACGCCGCTCACAGCCGAATGGAAACCCGGCCAGACCATCGAGTACACCAGAACGGTGTTCATTCCGAGGTTTCCGTACCTGGGGGCCGCTCAGGTGGTCGGCGGCTTGTATGATCCGGGCAACGGTGCCCGTGAGGTGCTGAGCAACAGCGATCGCGGCGACCACTCGTACGCGCTGGCCGCCTTCGAATTGGCGCCGCAGTCGGAGAACGTCTTCCTCGTGTACAGGGACGGCTGGCATCCCGCAGAGGTCGTCACCGAGGGCGAACAGCGCACCGAATGGCAGTGGACCAGGAAGGAGGCCACCATGGGCTTCCGAAACCCGCGCCGGGACGTGACACTGGTGCTGCAGGTGGACAACCCCAACCGCGCCGCCTCTGCCGCGCGCGCGCTTGAGGTCAGGCTCGGCGACCAGGTGATTGCCACAATTGCGGTGGCCCGCTCAAGTCCGACGGTTCACAAGGTATCCATCTCCGCTGCACAGCTCGGACAGGCGGAGATGGTTGAATTGAGGTTCGTGGCGGACCAGACGGTCGTGCCGGCAGCCGACCCAGGTTCGGGCAGCAGCGATGCCCGCGACCTGGGCGTGCGGGTCTTCCACGCCTTCATTCAGTAGCGCTCCCCATTCATGCCGCAGGGCGCCGCCGTCCGCATCATTTCCTGCCTCTCGGGGATGCTGATCGGCCAGGCGACGCCGACCTTGGCTGATCGTCTGGTGCTCGTCACCGGCCGCGCGATGGTCGTGGCCTCTGCGAGCCTCGACGGAGACGTCTGGATGGTGCGGTTGCGGTCCGGGGGCCAGGCCCGTATCCGGGCTTCACTGGTGCGCGACGTTGAGTATCGGGACGACATGCCCGCTGATGCGCCGGGAATGGTGGATGCACCGGCGTCAGGCCCATCGGCGCCTGCCCAGACCGCGCCACGGGCCTCCATCCGTGAGGACCGGTTGGTGCGACCGTTCGCGGCGCTCGTCGAGCGCGCCGCTGCAGTGCACGGCGTCGATCACGCGCTTGTGCACGCAGTGATTCAGGCCGAGTCGAACTATCAGCCACGTGCCAGGTCTCCCAAGGGAGCCAAGGGGCTCATGCAATTGATGCCGGACACGGCACGGGCCTACGGGTTGCGCGACCCCTATTGACCCGGCCTCGAACATTGATGCCGGTGTCCGACACCTTCGCTCCCTGCTCGACCGCTTCGATCTGCGTCTGGCGCTGGCGGCCTACAACGCCGGTACGGGTGCGGTGGAGCGCGCTCGGGGCGTGCCGCCCTTTGCCGAGACGAGTCGCTACGTCACGCGCGTGCTGGCCCTGATGGAACGGTAGACCCACGGTCACCGGCAGTGCGTGATTTCGTGTAACATCGTCCTCGTCAGCCTGTTACCGATGGAATACCGCTGCTGGCTCGGCACACCGTCGGGCGAGATCATCGAAAGCGTCTACGTCGCGCCCTCTGAGGCTGCCCTCCGGCAGGAACTCGAGGACAAGGGCCTGCACGTGTTGTCCCTGCGGGCGCAGACCGGGCTGGCCGCATTTTCGCTGCGTCGCCGGTCGGCCGCGATTCCCCGTCACGAATTCCTAGTGTTCAACCAGGAACTGGCCACCCTCCTCAAGGCCGGCATGCCCCTGGTGCAGTCGCTTGAGATTCTCCGGGTGCGACTGTCCCATCCGGTCTTCAAGTCGGTGCTCGATGACATCCACCAGAAGGTCCGGGCAGGCACGGCGCTGTCCGACGCATTTGCGGCGCACGGTGAACTCTTTCCGTCGGTGTACACCGCGTCGCTGATGGCAGGCGAGCGATCGGGCAACCTCGATGCGGTCCTGCGCCGCTTTGTCTCTTACTCCAGAGTCATCGATACGGTTCGTGCCAGGACCAAATCGGCCCTCATCTACCCGGTGATCCTCATCGGCCTGGCGTTTGCGCTGGTCAGCATCATTGCGGTCAAGGTCGTGCCGAGTTTCGCCGAGTTCTATGCCAGCTTCGATGCCGAGCTCCCGCTGGCGACGCGCGCCATCATCGCGGTGTCGGATGTGATTCGGGGACAGTTTCTCCTGATCATCGCTGCCGTGTTCGGTGCCACGGTGGCCGCGGTGACGTGGCTGCGCCAGCCGGGCCAGCAGGCGCGGCTCGATCGCTGGCTGCTGTCGGCGCCATTGGTGGGCCAGCCACTGCACAAGTTCGCAACGTCACAGCTTGCCCGCACACTTGCGACACTGCTCGGCGGAGGCATTCCCCTGGTGCACGCGCTCGACATTGCCGCCAAGTCAACCGGGAACCGTCATCTCGGCGACGAACTGGTGGTGGTCGCCCAGCGTGTGCGCGAGGGACAGGGATTCGCCGCCACGCTGGCGAGCCGGGGCACGGTGCCCGATGTCGCGCTCAAGATGATCGATGTTGGCGAGTCGACTGGCGCGCTGCACGAGATGCTCAACAGCCTCGCCGATTTCTACGACGAGGAGATAGAGACGGCCGTCTCCAGGTTTGTAGCCCTCATTGAGCCTGCGCTGCTGGTGGTCATGGGCATCGTCATTGCGGCGGTCGTGCTGGCACTCTACATGCCGATCTTCCAGCTGAGTTCCGTGGTGGGAGGGGGCGGTTCATGAACCAGGTGACCCCACGCGAGACCGACCTGCTGGATCCGGACACCCTCATCAATGAGGGCGACGGGGACATCGGGGAAGCGGCGCGGGCTGAAGACGTGGCCCAGGCCCGACGGCTGGCCGAGCGCTATCGGCTCGACTTCCTCGACATGAACGCGTTCCGGATCGACCAGGAGCTGTTCCGCTCGATTCCCGCCGACCTGATGCTGCGCTACGGGTTCATCCCCAGCCAGCGGGACGGCAAGACGACGGTCATCGTGGTCTCTGATCCGAGCGATCTGCCGATGATCGACGAGCTCAGCGGCCTGCTCGGCACACCCGTTCGCGTGATGGTCGGGGCGCGCAGCGCGATTGAGTCCATCCTCAAGAAGAGCGAAAGCTCGCAGCGGCTGCTGGACGAGGCCACGCAGGAGTTTCAACTGCAGGTGCTGCGCGAGGACGAGAGCGGCGACGAGCAGTTAAGCCTCGAGCGCCTCACGAGCGATGACAGCCCGATCATCAAGCTCGTGCACCGCACCATCTTCACGGCCATCCAACGGCGGGCCAGCGACATCCACATCGAAACCCAGGACGATGCCGTCTACGTGAAATATCGGGTCGACGGCGTGCTGCAGCCAGCCATGCGCCCCATCGCCAAACGCTTCCACGGCGCGATCATCTCGCGTATCAAGGTGATGGCCGAACTCGACATCGCCGAAAAGCGAGTGCCGCAGGACGGACGCTTCAAGCTTCGGGTCCCCGGGGGCAAGACCATCGACTTCCGTGTCTCGGTCATGCCGTGCGCGCACGGCGAAGACTCGGTGATTCGCATTCTCGACAAACAGTCGATCAGCGAGCAATTTACTGAGCTGCGGCTCGACATTCTGGGCTTTCCCGACCGCGAACTGATCCGCTTCCGGAAGTTCATCCGCGAACCGTACGGCATGGTGCTCGTGACCGGACCGACAGGGTCGGGCAAGACGACGTCGCTCTATGCGGCGCTTGCGGAAATCCGCTCGCCGGAAGACAAAATTATCACCATTGAAGATCCGGTGGAGTATCAGCTGCGAGGCGTCACACAGATCCCCGTCAACGAGAAAAAGGGGCTCACCTTTGCACGTGGGCTGCGCTCGATTCTGCGTCATGACCCCGACAAGATCATGGTGGGTGAAATCCGCGACCCTGAGACGGCGCAGATCGCCATCCAGTCGGCGCTCACCGGTCACCTCGTGTTCACCACGGTGCACGCCAACAACGTGTTTGACGTGCTGGGTCGCTTCCTCAATATGGGCGTCGAACCGTATCAGTTCATCTCGGCACTGAACTGTGTCATGGCGCAGAGGCTCGTACGGCGTATCTGTGACCATTGCCGACGCCCGGTCCGGCTCGAACCCGATGTGCTGCGCGAGGCGGCGATGGAGCCAGAGCTTTCCGAGACGCACACGTTTTACGAAGGTGCTGGCTGCGTCGAGTGCGGAGGCACCGGTTTCAAGGGCCGCATGGCCATCTGTGAACTGCTCGACCTGACCGACCACATCCGCGAGGTGATCCTCGACAGGCGTCCCATCTCGGAAGTCAAGCGGGCCGCACGGGCGCAGGGCACGCGCCTGCTGCGCGAATCTGCCGTCGAGCGCGTGATGCACGGTTTGACGACCCTGCGTGAAGTCAACAAGGTGACGTTCGTCGAATGACACGCCAGCCGTGGGGACAGCCGCCACTGCCGGAGTGGGCCATCAGCATCACGGCCGCGTCGGTGTACCTGGCTCGGGTGTCGTGGGCGTCAGCGACGCCAACGGTGCTCGTCGAGGCCAGCGAGACGCTGCCGGCGGGCGCCGTGAGCCCATCGATGCTGGCCCTGAACATGCCAGACGTGGGAGCCGTGGGACTGGTCGTCCGGCGGCTGGCCTCGCAGACAGGGGGCGGCCGCCGTCGCGTGGCTCTCGTGCTTCCCGACATGGTGGCGAAGGTGGCCCTGATCAAGCTCGAGCAGGTGCCGTCCCGCGAAACCGAGCTGGTGGAGATCATCCGCTGGCAGTTGCGAAAGTCGATGCCGTTTCCGGTAGAGCGGGCCGTAGTCAGCATCGCCGACCAGGGAACCGACACGGCGGCCGGTGAGTTTCTGGTGGCCGCTGCCCGCGCCGACGTCGTCCAGCAGTACGAACAGGCGTGCGCCATGGGGGATCTCGACGTGGGCCTCGTCGACCTCGAGAGTCTCGCTCTGCTGCACCGGACGAGTCATGAGTCGGGCGTGCCTGACGGCGATTGGTTCTTCGTGCGCGTCGACTCTCGGGACGTCACCCTGGTCCTCGGTCGCGGCCCCGCCGTGACGTTCCACAGGCACCGTGCCGACGAGGCCGAAGGCAGCGTGGCAGACCTCATTCACCAGACCGCCATGTTCTATGAAGATCGCTTCAAGGGCAATGGCTTCAGTCGGGTATGGCTGGCCGCGGCTCCTGGGCTGACAGCTGCCGATGAGGTCCAGCGGGATCTGCAGGGGCGCTACGGAAACGTGGTGCAGCTGTCGCCGGCGCGGCCTACGGCGATCCTGGCCGGCGCCGTGGCGCCGCAGACAGGAACGGTCTGAGATGGCACGCGTCAATCTGGCTACGCGACCGGCCTACAACGTGCGACTGGTGCGTCTCGTCTGCGGTGCGCTCATTGCCGGCGGGGCCACGCTGAGCGTATTCGATGCTGTGCAGTGGATGCGGTTGCGCGGGCGGGACGCCGACGTGCGGCTCCAGGCCGAGCAGGCCGATCGCGAGGCCCGACGCCTGCAGGCCGACGCACGGCAGGTGCGACAATCGGTCAACGGCGAGCAGCTCGCCGCCACGGAGGTGGGATCCGCAGAGGCGAACCAACTGATTGGCCGGCGCACCTTCTCGTGGACGCGCCTGCTCAACCAGTTTGAATCGACCCTGCCCGCCGGCGTTCGTATCGCCTCGATTACGCCCCAGCTCGACCAGGCCGGACGGTTACTGGTGGCCGTGGCCGTGGTGTCACGCCGCGTCGAGGACCTTGATGGTTTCATCGAGGCCCTGGAGGCCAGCGGCGGATTCAGCGAGGTGTTGTCGCGGCAGGAGGAAGCCCAGGAGGACGGCATGCTGCGCTCGGTCATTCAAGGCTATTACAAGCCCGCAGCGGTGGCGCACGTGGAAGGGCCCGTGTCGGCGCCGCCGCCGTCCTCGGCCACGGCTGCGGGGGCGGGGGCGGGGCGATGAGAACCTTATTCGCAACTGGGCGTCCCGCGCCGGCCAGCCTCGTCCTGCGCGAGTTCCGCGGCTGGGTAGCCGCAGCCGTCCTGCTGCTGGCCAGTGGCCTCGGGGGGCTGCTCTTCGCGGTGCTGCCGCTCGCCTCTTCCGCCGATGCCGGATCGCGCCGCGCGCAGGCTGCAGCGCAGCAGCTTGCGACGGCCACCCTGGAACTGGCGCAGGCGACGACACTGCGCGAAGCGGCTTCGCAGGCGCAGCAGGATCTGGTCAGGTTCCAGACCACGGTGTTGCCGGCCGACGTGGCCGCCGCACGGCGCCTGACGCACCTCAAGCTGAGCCAGATGGCCCGCGAACACGGCGTGGCCTTTCAGCGCAGCGCCTCAGCGACTGAAGAGGTCCGCGAATCGGCCCTTGAGCGCCTGCGCGTGAGTTATGTCCTTGTCGGCGACTATCAGGATATCCGTGCGTTGATCCACGTCATCGAAACGGCACCAGACTTTCTGGTGCTCGATAACGTCTCTCTGGCAGAGGGGGCCGACCCGCAGGCCCCCCTGACGCTGACGCTCGAACTCTCGACGTTCTTCCGGGCTCCGAACCGTGCGCCTTAGCCGACAGAATGTTCTACTGCTGGTGTTGCTGGCCCTCATGGGGGTCCTGGCCTGGCAGCGTCTTCGGTCGAAGGCGCCAGAGGCGGTGACGCTCTCTGCTGCGCGGACACTCCAGCCCGCGCCGCCACGGGCGACGGGACGGTCAGGGCCGTCCGGTGCGCCGGCTGCCACGACCGGAAGGTCCACGGCCGCAGCGCCCACCGTACACTTGGCTGCACTCGCCGCCGAACGCGAGCCCCCCGGTGACGGTGGTCGCAATCCGTTCCGCTTCGGGCGCGCTGTCTCCTCTGTGCCGGCACCGGTGTCCGGCTCCTCCCGGCAGCCTCCGCCAGTGGCCGAGCAGCCTCCGTCGGCACTCCCCCTGCCCGCGTCGGGCGCCGTCGGGCAGGGGAGGGATTCAGGGCCACCGCCGGCCTCGGCCATCACCCTCAAGTTCATCGGACTGGTGCAGCGAGGCGATGGTGTGAGCCTGGCGGTGCTGTCACCCGGCGAAGGCAAGAGTCCCGTGTATGGACGTGAGGGCGATATCATTGAAGGTCGGTACCGTCTTGTTCGGATCGGTTCGGAGTCGCTTGACATCGAATACGCCGACGGACGCGGACGGCAGACGTTGAAACTGTCGGGGCAGTGATCGCACACATGAGCGACCTTCAAAGCACGACGCAGAGAACGTGGCAGCGAGTCTGGCTGCTGATGGCCATCGCTGCGGTGGTCGCCGGGTGCGGCACCGGCCGAGCCTTCTCGCGCGGCCAGCAGGCCGGCGCTACAGGCGATTGGGAGGCCGCCGTGGGGTTTTATCGTCAGGCCTTGCAGGACAACCCGAGCCAGCCCGACTACAAAATTTCTCTCGAGCGCGCCATGCTGGCCGCGGCGCAGATGTATACGGATCGCGCGCGCCAGTTCGAAGCGGCAGACGCGCTCGAAGACGCCATTCGCGCCTATCGTAAGGCACTCGAATTCGAGCCAGGCAGCCGCTCGATTGCACAGCGCGCCGCCGAACTGGAACGCACGGTGCGCATGCGACTGGAGGCCGCCGCACCGCGTCCCGAGATTGACAAGCTGCGCGCCGAGGCGGCGCGCCGCAGCGCCGAACCGGTTCTCAATCCGTCGAGTCGCGATCCGCTTAGCATCCACTTCAGCAACGCCGGCCTGCGCGACATCCTCAGCTTCATCGGCGACGCCACGGGCATCAATGTCACCTATGACCGCGAGTTCCAGGACCGGAACATCACCCTCGACCTCGAGGGCGTGACCCTTGAACAGGCCCTGCAGCAGATCATGGTCGCCAACCAGCTCTTCTATCGGGTGCTCAGCGAGCGCACGCTCGTCGTCGCGGCTGATACGGCGCAGAAACGGACCCAGTACGAAGAGCAGGTGATCCGCACGTTTTTCGTCTCGAATGCCGACGCCACGGAACTCACGGCCATCCTCACGGGTATCGTCCGCGTGGGCGGACAGGCGATCGCCCCGACGTTTGTGGCCAACAAGACGAGCAACACGATTACCGTGCGCGCGACGGCCGCGGCCCTGCAGGTGGTCGAGCGCGTCATCCAGGCCAATGACAAACCGCGGGCCGAGGTCATCGTCGATGTCCAGATCCTCGAGGTTAACCGCGAGCGGGCGAAGCAGTACGGTCTCAACCTGTCCGACTACACCATCGGCGGTGTGTTTTCCCCGGAAGTCAACCCTGGCGGTGGTTCGACCAGCGCCGGGACCGGCTCCGGAGGCACCGGGACGACTAGCTCCTCGTCTGCGTCAGCCGGCCTGTTCAACATGAACACTGTGTCAAATGGGGTCAGTGCCGCTGATTTCTACCTGTCGGTGCCGTCCGCGGTGATGCGATTTCTCGAAAGCGACTCGTCGACGAAGACGCTGGCCAAGCCCCAGCTGCGCGGGACAGAGGGCCAGAAGCTCGAGTTGAATCTCGGTGAGGAAGTCCCCGTGCCAAGCACGACGTTCCAGCCGCTGGCTGGTGGTGGCGCTGCCAGCCAGCCACTGACCTCGTTCGCCTATAAGACCGTCGGTGTCGTGGTAAAGATGACGCCGCGCGTCACCTACGAGGGCGAGATTCTGCTGGAACTCGAAGTGGAGAGCAGCGCGCGTGGACAGGATACGAACATCGCCGGCCAGAACCTGCCGTCGTTTCTGACGCGGAAGGTCAATGCCAAGCTGAGGCTGCGCGACGGCGAATCAAACCTGCTCGCTGGACTCCTGCGTGAAGACGAACGGCGCTCGCTCCGTGGATTTCCGGGCGTGCTGCGCCTGCCGATCGTGCGCCAGTTGTTCTCGGGGAATGACCAGTCGATTCGTCAGTCGGACGTGGTCATGCTGCTGACGCCCCGCATCATCCGCACACACGAGCTGACGGCGTCCGACCTGAGCCCCATTTATATCGGTACGCAGAACAACATGGCTGTCGGCGGGCCACCACCGGCCATCATGGGCGGGGGGGCGACACCCGTCGCCAGTGCGGCCGGACCTGGCGTCGCGGCGGCGCAGCAGACGCCGAGGCCTCTGCCTCCAGGCACGTTGCCGGCGGTGGTGCCCGCGGGGAGCGAGGGCGTCATCCCCATGATGCCGGTCGGCACGTCGGCCGTCCCCGGCACGGTGGGCGTGGTAGCGCCCCCGGCTGCGCCACCCGCGAGTGGTGTGGTGGTATTCCAGCCTCTGCCTGCTGATACTGGCGCACCCGCGGACCCGGCGCCAGTCCCAGTGCCTGCGAGCGCCCCAGTCGCCACCACGCTGATGACGCCCCCGGTGACCGGTGCGGGAGGCATCAGTCCGTTCGCGCCGGCCGCAATTGTTGACGCACCGGCCGCCAGACTCGTGATCACGCCCCCCAGCGAGATGCGCGTGGGCAGCGGTCCCTACACGGTGCCGGTGTCCATCTCGGGCGCGGCGCAACTCACGGGGATGACGCTGACGATCTCGTATAACCCCGCGATTTTACGGGTGCGCAGCGTGTCTGAAGGCACCTTAATGCGACAGGGCAACGTCACGCCCACCTTCACGCAACAGGTCGACGCGGCAGCAGGGCGCATTGACATTGCCATCGTGCGAGCTGGCGACGCCATCGGGGTCACAGCCTCTGGCCTGATTGCGGCGGTGCTGTTTGAACCTGTGACGACAGGCACGTCCACGCTGACCGTCACCGGCAGCGCTACGCGTGTCGGGGATGGCTCGGCAATACTGACCGGCACTCCCGCAGGAGTCGTGATCCGGTAGCGGTCATGCGCTGGCGTTCCACGCGGGGTTATTCGTTCGTCGAGCTGCTCATCGTCTCGATGATTCTCCTGATTCTGGCCTCAGCGGTGCAGCCGCTGGTGCGCGTGACCATGCAGCGGCAGAAGGAAGGGGAGCTCCGCAGGGCACTGCGTGAGATGCGCGACGCCATTGACCGGTTCAAGGATGCGGCTGACATGGGCATGATTCCGCCAACGGAACTGTCGCCGAACAGCGAAGGGTATCCGCCCGACCTTGACGCACTGGTGGCAGGGGTATCGGTGGCCAATGATGCCTCGGGGCGGAAGCTGAAGCTGCTGCGCCGAGTGCCCATCGATCCCATGACAGGCGAAGCCGAGTGGGGGTTACGCTCGTACCAGGACCGGGTCGACGCCTCGTCGTGGGGTGGGCAGAACGTATTCGACGTCCGATCACTCAGCACCGGGACAGCCCTCGATGGCTCAAAGTACCGTGACTGGTAAGCGTCGGTTCGCCGCGGCCGCTGTGCAGCAGGCTGGCTTTACCATGGTCGAGTTGCTTGTGGTGACGACCGTGCTGATGATTCTGGCTGGCCTGGGCCTGGTGCAGTATCGCAACAGCGTGACGCGTGCGAAGGAAGCTGTGCTCAAGGAAGACCTGTTCCGGTTGCGTGATGCCATCGATCAGTTCTACGCGGACCGGTCACAGTACCCGCCATCGCTCGATGAGCTGGTGTCGGCAGGCTATCTGCGTGCACTACCCGTGGATCCGTTCACGCAGTCAAAGACGACCTGGGTCACCGTCACGGCCGAGGCCGTGCCCACAGCGGGTGCCGCGGCGGCCGCGGAGCCTGGAGTGTACGATGTGAAGAGCGGTTCGGACGCGACCAGCCTCGACGGGACGCCGTATTCCGATTGGAACTAGACCCGGTCGTTGTCCGCAGGCGAGGCTCCGTCCGCGCAGCCCGGTCGACTGGATGACCTCAGGCGGTCACCCTGATGACGAGGATGGCGATACCTTCGCCGCCGTTGGTTGACCGCACCGTTACCCGGGCGGTATACGTGCCCGGCGTGCTGTATTGACGGGTGGCGGTGTTGCCGGTCGTCGTGACCGTGCTGCCGTCGCCGAAGTCCCAGTAATACGCCTGGACGGACGCACCGCCCGAACCAAACCCGCCGGTGGTCGCGGTGAACGTCACGATGCCGGCCTGCAGGGCATTCCCCACGGAGACCGGATTGGGAGTAGCCGTGAGCGTGACTGAAATGCCTGCCTGTGCGGCCACACTGACCACAATCGTACTGGTCCCGGTGATGCCGGCCGTATCGACGACCGTGGCTCGGATGGTGTAGACGCCAGCGCGTGCGAACACTTTCGCCACCGGCGTGCTGCCGGTGACCGGCCCGAGTGCCACGGGCGTCGTGCTATCGCCGAAGTCGATCGTCACGCTGCGCAGCGGATTCGAACCGGCGCCGGAGGCCGGCACGATGGTAAACGTTGCCGGGACGCCAGCCTCCAGCATCGTGGGAGGCGTGATCGTGACGGCGGGAGATGTCGCGGTGACCTCCACCGTGCCAGACTGCCCACCTGCGGTGGCCGTGACCGTCGAGGTGCGTGGTGTGCTCAGTGCAGTGCGCGCCTCACCCGTGGCGTCGGTCACGACCTGGCCAGGCACCAGTTGTCCCGCGGTGGCCGTGAACGTGACCGGCACACCGGACAGAGTATTACCCGAGCCATCGACCACCGTGGCGGCGATGGTCGTGGTGCCCCCTGTCGCGGGCACACTCTGGGGATCGGCCCGCACCAGCACCTTGGCGGCGGCGGCCCCGCCCACAAGAATCTCCACTTCCTTCGCTCGGGTCGCACCGGAGAAGGCGCCAATCTGTGCTTTTCCCGACTGCGTGCCCGCCGTGAATTGAACGGTGGCCCGTCCGCCCGTCGTGCGGGCTTCCTGAGGTTCCACCGTACCGAAGGAGGACGTGAACGTGACGAAGGTCCCGTTTTGGACGGGAGTCCCCGACGCCTCAGTGACCGATGCGGACACCTGCACCACACCGTTGATGGGCACAGCGGTCGTGCTGGTCGTGATCGTGATGCTCGACTGGGTGGGGGCGAGCAGTGGCACCTTGTCGCATGAGGTCGCCACGAGGGTGGCAACGGAGACACAGGCTGACAGGAGAAGGCGTGACACGCGATGGCCCACAGCAGATAATAGGAGCTATGAGGCAGGGCGGTCAAGGCACCGACGCGTCACGCGCAGGCGTGGCGATGGCGGCGCTGCTCGTCGGACTCAGCATCATGGCCATCATGATGACCGTGGCGCTGCCGGCCTGGAGTCATGCCGTGCGCCGCGAGCGCGAGATTGAACTGGTGTGGCGCGGCGAACAGTATCAGCGGGCCATCAGACTCTTCCAGCGCCGATTCGCCAATACCTTTCCCCCCACGGTCGACCTGCTGGTCGAGCAGAAGTTCCTTCGGAAAAGATACAAGGATCCCATCACCGGCGGAGATTTTCAGGTGATTCCGGTTGGAGCCGTTTTGGGGCCTGGCGTCCAGGGGACAGCCGGCGCAGGTCCGGGCACACCACGACCTGGACTGTCGACCGCAGGCACGCCCCCGACCGGTGGCATCGGGCTGGCGTCGGCAACGGCACTCGGCGCCGTGGTTCCACAGGGCCTCGGACTGCAAGGAGTGGTCTCGAAGAGTCGCGACAAGGCGATTCGCATCTATAACGGTGCGACCACCTACGACGCCTGGTTCTTCATCGGCACGGCAGCAGGGCAGGCGGGTGCCGTGGCCGGTGGAGCCATGCCGAATGCCGCACGACCGGGTCTGCCCCAGAGCACGGAGGCACCCGGTGGTCCGGTTCCGTTCGGTCGGCCGACCAGTCCGCCCCCGGCCACGCCGCTGTTCGGAACCCCGCAGCCGTCATCGCCGTTTCAGGCGCTGCCGTCGGGGACCACGGTCGGGATGGCCCCGACGGGAAATCCGTCACCCATTCAGTTCGGCTATCCAGTGTTCGGAGGAGCGGGCTCGCGGCCGCCGGTGGCTCCGCCTCCGGCCTGGCGTCCCCGCTGAGCATCTCGACCCAACATTGAGGGGGACCCCATGCAGATGGAGACTCGCGGCCACATCACACCTACCGATGCCATTCGGGCCCATCTGGAGAAGCGCCTGACCAGCGCGCTGAACCGCTTCACCTTGCACATTCGTCAGGTGACGGTGCGGCTCGATGACATCAATGGTCCCAGCCACGGGGGCACCGACAAGCAGTGCCATGTCGAGGTCGTCATGGACACCGGACGCCGTGCGCCGATTGTGTCCGAGGCCGTGCACGAGGACCTCTACACGGCCATTTCGCAGGCGGCCGAACGCATCGCTGAAGCCGTGTCACGCGATGTCGATCGCGTGCACCACCGTCACGACCACCGCAAGTCGTGAGCGACGGCGGTGTGCAGCCTTCGCCGGAAGGGCTGCATGCGATCTCCCGCACGGGACGGATGCACGCGATTGGTCAGCAGCGCTACGCCCGTCTGCCTAACCGGGTCGATCCACAGCGAGGTACCGGTGAAGCCGGTGTGTCCGAAGGACGTGGAGCTGAATAGCGGTCCGCAGGATGAGGTCGGCCGCATGATGTCCCAACCGAGCGCTCGTGAACTGCCGGGCACGTCACACGGCTCGACCCAGTGACGCCATGAGGCTCCCTCGATGATGCGCTGCAGCCACCATGTCGCCACGAGGCCCACGGCCGACGCCGTTCCAAAGAGACCGGCATGTCCCGCCTCTCCGCCGAGGGCGAAGGCATTTTCGTCATGAACCTCTCCCACGAGTAGTCGCTGGCGCCAGGGGTCCCATTCGGTCGGCGCCACACGGGGACGCAGGGCCTCGTCCGGCATGAAGGTCAGCGTGGTCGGGTCAAGCGAACTGGCCAGAAGCCAGCGCTGGTGGGCCTCAGCGAGTGAGTGTCCGGTAACGCGCTCAATCAGCAGACCGAGGGCAATGAAGCCGAGGTCTGAATAGAGGCTCTGCGTGTTGAGGGGTGCCACCGGGGTCAGCCGGTCGAGGGCGGCGAGATAGCCATCGCGTCCGGTGTGCGTGCGATACAGGGGCAGATGGGCGGGTAGCCCGGCAGCATGGAGCAGTAGATGGCGAGGCGTCACTCCGGACAGGGGGCCCTGTCTCCACAGCGGCAGCAGTTCGCGCACCGGGTGATCGAGGTCAAGCTTCCTTCGCGATACCAGATCGGCCAACAAGGAGGTCGTAACCAGCACCTTGGTCAGTGATGCGAGATCGTAGAGAGTGTCGTCACCAACCGCCGCAGCGTCCACGTCATAGGTGAGGCTGCCCTCGGTCAGGTGAGCCATCGGGCCGGATGGCCCCACGATGGCGACGGTCGCACCAGGCGTAATTCGAGACGCCACGGCCAGGCGCAGGCTCTGCCGGGTCGCGTCGAGGGCGGTCACCGCATCCCCGTCGAAGCACGAGCACGCGTCACGGCCGACAGGCCATACCCCGAGAGGACCGTCATGGTGGCCCCGACGAACGCGTACCACGTCCATGCGAGCGGGGTGAAGGCCCAGAGGAAGGACGGCACCAGCAGCCCTACGACCATGCCCCAAAGCACAGCGCGGGAGGTGACGTGCGACCAGAGAGACCCCAGCAGGAACGCGCCCAGTACCGCACCCGACCCCAGCGATAGGACCGCGAGGCCGGCGTCGAGCACCGACCGCGTCAGCCACTGGGCCGCCACCGCCACACCCACCTGGACAAGCCCCCACGCGATGGTCGCCTGATGCGAGATGCGCATCTGGGTCGACTCATCGGCGGACGGGTTGACATAGGGCAGGTAGAAGTCGGTCAAGGTCGTGGCGGCCATTGCATTGATCGAGGGCGACAGGGCCGCCGCGATAATCGCGGCGATGATGACGCCCCTGAGGCCGTGCGGCAGCTGCGTCACGACGTAGGCTGGCAGCACCTCGTCAGGGCGGTTCACGACCAGTGGAGTCCCCTGACTTCCGCTAAACACAAAGAGCATCACGCCAATGGTCAGGAACAGAGTGAACTGCGCAAACACCAGCACGCCGCTGGTGATTAGGCCGGTCTGCGCCGCCCTGAGCGAGCGAGCGGAGAGCAGCCGCTGCACGAGGAACTGGTCGGTGCCATGCGTGGCCAGCGTCAGTGCCATGCCGCCAAGGAGCCCGGCCCAGAGGGTGTAGACCCTCGTGACATCAAGCGACGTGTCGAGCACGGTGAATCGCCCGGCGGCACTGCCGGTGGCCACGACCGTCGCCCATCCCCCGGGAATTGACTGCAGCAGGCTGGCCGCGATGATCAGGGCACCGGCCAGGTACACAAACATCTGGACGACGTCAGTCCAGATGACCGCAGCCACCCCGCCCTTGAGCGTGTAGAGAATCATCGCGCCCCCGAGCCCAACCACCACCACCGGGACGGGCAACTGGGTCACGACCGCCACCACGAGCGCGGTTGTAAAGAGGCGGATGCCGTCAGCCAGAGACCGCGTGATGAGAAACAGGCCCGCGGCCAGCAGCCGCACCCGATGGTCGAACCTCTGCTGCAGCAGCTGGTAGGTGGTGACCAGGTTTCCTCGGAAATAGGCGGGCAGCAGCACCAGGCTCACCAGCAGCCGCCCCAGCACATACCCGGCCGCCAGTTGCAGGAAGCTGAAGTTCCCCGTGTAGGCCGACGCCGGAATGCCGATGAAGGTCAGGGTACTGGTTTCCGTGGCGACCACCGTAAAGCACACCGCCCACCCAGGCACCGAACGGGCCGACAAAAAATAGTCGCGTGTCGTCCGCTGGAATCGCGAGAACCACGCGCCGAACGCCGTGATCACGCACAGGTAACCGGCGACGACGACGTAGTCGAGTGGAGACAGGCTAGTGACCACCGGGGCCTCGAAACGCATCGCGGATCATCTGTTGGCGCTGCAGGACCATCGCGTCTTCGCCAATCAGGGCCGCCGCGTCACTAATGATCAGTCCCTCGTCAGCTGGAGGGGCGTGCCGCAGCACCGCAGGCAGGCGGTCACCCGGCACCGTGCGCAGATCGGCGACCGTCCACACGAGAGCGGTACCTGGAAGAGTCGGCGTCTGCGGGCGCTCGGGAGCCGCGGATGCCGATGGCGGCAGTGCCACGGCGTCGACGATCGACAGTTCGCTCCAGCTGCGGGGATCCTCGAAGGTGACCTCCGGAATGTCACGCACGGCTGCCGACAGTCGCAGCGAGGGGCGCAGACCGCGAATGGCGCTGCGAATCCGCATCAGCAACCCCGACACGCGAGCACGCCTGAAGTTGTCCCACGCCTCGGGCGCTTGCTGAGGATAGGCCAGCGGCGACACGATATGCTCCTCATCCAGTCGCGCACGTTCCCCGGCGGTCAGCGTCCGCTGCACGTCACGACGAAACGCCTCGGTGGATGCCACGCCATAGTCTGCGTCCGAGGAAGGAAAGCCGACGGCGTCAAGGTGAAGCCCATCCAGTTCGTAGCGGCTCACCACCTCGCGCGCGATGGCGGCCAGATGCGCGGACGCATCAGGTGAGCCAGGCGAGAGATACAGCCGGGTCGATGCACCTGGCGTCGCTCGAATCCAGCGTGTCAGGCGCCCCAGATACTCAGGGCTGCGCGGGTCAAGCCGACGCAACTCGGCGGCGATCGCACGCGGAACCATCAGCCATTCGGGATGGGTGTAGAGCAGGTGACCGCGGGCACCCGGCAGGGATGCACTGTCGGCCAATTCCGTCAGCGGCAGCCAGGCGTGCACCTGCAGTCCTGCGTCGTGCGCGGCCGCGACGACCGCGCCGAGCGGGTCGTAGCCCGGTGCCAGATGCAGGGGCGTGGCGCGAGGTTCAAGGCTACTGCGGTAATAGGCTTCGCCGAGGTCACGCACCTGCACGAACAACGCCGTGAATCTGAGCCGCCGCGCTTCGTCGACCACCTGTGGCACGACATCAGGGGTCTGGATCAGGGTGGCCGGCACCCGAAGGGCGCGGAGGGCGGGGACCCCGGGCGAATCAGGTTGGGCGTAGACACGTGCCCCGGCCCCCGACGTTGCCATCAGGGCCAGGGCGACAACGATAAATCGACAGAGGGGCACGGAGTCTCGCGAGTGTATCGGTGCCCGTGCGCAACGGTCAACGTCGAGCGCATTACAATGGAACCATGCACGTCGTTGGCATTGATGCCGGGGGCACAAAGACGGTTGCGGCCCTGGCCACACCCGACGGTCAGATTGTGGCGCAGGCGCGACGCGGCGGCGCCAATCTTCGCACCCATGGCGAACTGGCGGTGGAGGTCGTGCTGCACGAGGTCATGGAGGCCGTCGGGGCCTTCGATGACGGCGCACCTCTGGCGGTCTGCGTCGGCATGGCCGGCGTCGACCGCCGCGATGAGGCCTCCACGGTCAGGGGCATTCTCAGACGTCTTGGGTGCAGACAGCGCGTGATCGTGGTCAACGATGCCCTGGTCGCGCTCGTCGCCGGCGCCGACCAGGCATTTGGAGTCTGTGTGGTGGCCGGTACCGGGTCGATTGTCTATGGAGTGGACGCCACCGGACATGCGGCCAGGGCTGGAGGCTGGGGACCAGTGCTGGCTGACGAGGGATCTGGATTTTTCGTCGGACGACAGGCGCTCGCAGCAGTGATGCGCGCAGCCGATGGACGGGGCCCCCGCACCGCACTTGTTCCGGCCGTCCTCAAGCACTACGGAGTCGCCACGCCTGACGCCTTGGTGCAGGCCATCTACGGCGCGACCGACCAGCGACGGCAGGTGGCGTCGCTCGGGCCTGTCGTGGAAGCCGCCCGGGCCGATGGCGACCGAGTGGCCGAGGAGCTACTGGCGCATGCCGCCGACGAACTGGCCCGTGCGGCCCAGTCAGTGGCGGTCCAGCTGTCGATGCGCGGCGACGTCTTTCCATTCGTCCTTGCGGGAGGGATGTTCGCGGCGAGCCCATGGATGGCCCTGACGCTGACGGCACGTCTGGGTGAGGTGGCACCTCGGGCGACGGTAATTCCCGTCCCTGTGGAGCCCGTCCGTGGAGCGGTGGCAGTGGCGAGGGACGCCGGGCGCGGACTGTTCGTGGCACCGGTGTATCGGACACCGCACGTCGACTTGGGGGCGAAATGACCGCGCACGTGTATGCGACAGCCGTCGAAGCGGCCGAGGGGCTCGCGGTCGCACTGATCGAAGACATTCGTCGTCGACCTGATCTGGTACTGGCCCTGCCGACCGGAGCCACACCCCTGCCCCTGTATGCGGCACTGCGACGGGCAGCGCATGAAGGCCCTGACCTTATGGTGCACCTTCGCACATTCAATCTCGATGAGTTTGTTGGTGTGCCGGCCGACGATACGGCAAGCTACCGCAGCTACATGAATCGCGAGCTGTTTCACGCGGCCCACCTGTCCGCCCGCCAGATCGGATTTCTTGATGGCTGCGCGGAGGACCTCGATGAAGAGTGTCGGCGCTACGACCAGCGCATCGCTCAGGCAGGGGGCATCGATGTCGCCGTGCTCGGCCTCGGCAGAAACGGCCACATCGGCTTCAATGAACCCGCAGAGATGCTACACGCACATACGCACGTGGCCGTGCTCGATGAGTCGACGCGACTGGCGAATGCGCGATGGTTCGGTGACGCCGTGAGCCGTGCGCCTCGGCAGGCCCTGTCGATGGGGGTGGGGATCATGCTCGGTGCACGCCGGATCATGTTACTGGCCACGGGCGCAGCGAAAGCCCAGGCGGTAGCGCAGTTGCGGTCAGGGGTGGTCACCACCCGGGTGCCGGCCTCGCTGCTTCAGTGCCACCCTGATGTGACGCTCTGGCTCGACGAGGACGCGGCTAGGTTTTGAGCAGTGACCGCAGACGCGGTTCGATGTCTTCACCGATGGCATCGCGAATCAGGTCCTGGGCTCGACGCAGCCGAGCGGCCGCGCGCGTGTAGGGCAATCCCGTCTTCTGCATGACGATGGCGACCTTGACGTTGCCTTTGGCGCGCTTCAGGAGTTTTTCGGCCTCGTCGGCCTCGAGGCCCGTGGCGACGTGCAGGATACGTCGCGCGCGGTCCCGAAGTTTTTCCGAGCCGATGCGCACATCAACCATCAGATTGCCGTAGGTCTTGCCCACCAGGACCATCGCTCCGGTGGACAGCATGTTCAGCACCAGCTTGGTCGCCGTGCCAGCCTTGAGTCGCGTGGAGCCGGCAATCACCTCGGGGCCGACGGCAGGCGCAATGACGATATCCACGAAGGTCTGCAATTCGGTGCGGGGATCGCACGTCACGAAAATAATATGTGCATCGGCCGTGCGTGCACACGTGAGGGCGCCCCGGACAAACGGCGTCATGCCGCTGGCAGACACGCCGATCACCACGTCCTTCCGCGTGGGCTCAAAGCGGTGGATGGCCCGCACGCCGTCTTCGTAGCTGTCCTCGGCTCCTTCGCGCGCCTTGAAGATGGCGTGCTTGCCCCCAGCCATGATCGCCTGCACAAGTGCGGGCTCGGTCCCGAAGGTCGGCGGCATCTCAGCAGACTCGAGCATGCCCAGTCGGCCACTCGTGCCCGCCCCCACAAACACCACCCGGCCTCCCTTACGCAGTGCCCGGGCGATGATGTCGGCACCGGCGGCAATACGCTCCCGTTCTTTGTGTACCGCCGCCATCACTTTGCGGTCTTCGGCGAGCATCAGGTCAATGATGCCGGTGGGAGTGAGCTTGTCTATATTCAGGGAGGCGGGGTTGATCGCCTCGGTTGGCAGCGCGTGCCATTTCGAGTGAGTGAGCATTAGCAGGGCAATCTTGTCGATGCTAGTGCCGGACCTGAATACTGTCAATGCACGATGCAGTATCCTGATGAGAGATGAGAGGCATTAACCAGTTTCTCGTACACCTCGACGTCGAGCGGCGGCTGTCGTCGCACACCGTCGCGGCCTACGCCCACGACCTCGCGATGCTGGGGGAGTGGGCCGCCGGTCGGCAGCGCGACCCGATGCACCTCGATCGCGCAGAGGTTGACCAGTTCCTCCGCGACATCATGGGCGGAGGGCGGTCGCCGCGGTCCGTGGCACGTCTGGTGTCGTGCCTGCGATCCTATTACCGGTTCCTGGTGCGGCGTGGGCATCGTGACGCCAGTCCGATGGACGACGTGCGCCCCCCGCGGGCGATACGGTCCCTGCCGCGGGTGTTATCCATGGGGGAGGTCGAGGCGCTGCTCGCGGCACCGGATGTCTCGACCCCTCGCGGACTGCGCGACCGGGCGATGATCGAACTGCTGTACGCGACGGGGCTGCGTGTCTCTGAACTGGTCGCCGTGCATCCGTCGGACATCAATCTGGCTGAGGGCCTGCTGACCACTCTTGGAAAGGGACGGAAGGAGCGCCTCGTCCCCGTCGGTGACGAGGCGGCCCGATGGCTCTCGGCCTACGCAGAGCGCGGGCGCCCGGCCCTGCTCGGTCCACGCTCCTCGCCCCGCCTGTTTGTGAACGCGCGCGGCGGCACCGCCATGACACGCGTGGGATTCTGGAAGGCGCTGAAGACCTACGCACGTCCGCTGGGTTTCGCCGGACGGCTGAGCCCACACGTGCTGCGGCACTCATTCGCTACACACCTGCTGGAGCACGGTGCCGACCTCAGGGCCATTCAGATGATGCTGGGGCACGCCGACCTGTCAACCACCCAGATCTATACACACGTGCAGGATGCGCGCCTGCGCACCCTGTATGATCGTAGTCATCCACGCCCGTGACCCGTCGGCTTCTGTTTCTTGTCTGTGCGGTGAGCCTTGTGGCCGCAGCTGTCGGCCTCTCCGGGCTCAGACCCGTACCCATCCTGACCGTCAGCTCCCCGTCGTGGCAGCCAGCCCCGCGGCACCTGCGGGCGGCCTACCATGTGCACTCGACCCTGTCGGATGGCAGCGGTACGGTCGGGGCCATTGCCCAAGCCGCCGCTGACAGCGGACTGGATGTGGTCATCCTGACCGATCACGGTGATGGCACCCGTGTGTCCGCGCCGCGCTACCGGAGTGGCGTGCTTTGTATCGAGGCCGTGGAAATCAATACGGCCGACGGCCATGTCGTCGCCCTCGGGATGCGTCCGTCGCCGTATCCGCTGGCCGGCCCCGCCCGAGCGGTGGTGGAGGACATCCACCGACTCGGCGGCATGGCCATCGCAGCCCATCCCGATTCGCCACGACTCAGCCTGAGGTGGCGCGACTGGACAGTGCCGGTCGACGGAATCGAGTGGCTCAACGCCGACAGCGAGTGGCGCGACGAAGGCGCCGTGGCCCTAGGACGCCTGCTCCTGACCTATCGGCTCGGCCCCCCACAAACGCTCGCGGCCCTGCTTGATCGTCCGGAGCGTACGCTCGCACGATGGGATGCGCTGACGCAGCGCGCCGGCATCGTCGGTCTGGCCGGGGCCGATGCCCATGCGAGACTTAGTCTCCGTGACCACACGCCTGGTCAGGATCCATGGTGGCAGTTGTCACTGCCGTCCTATGGGGCCTCGTTTCAGACGTTCTCGACGCGGCTGGTGCCCGATGGCCCGATGACCGGCGAGGCTGAGACAGACGCGCGCCTTGTGCTCTCGGCCATCGCCAGAGGGCGCGCCTACACCGTGATAGATGGTTTCGCGGAGGGCGGCACCACGGAGTTTCGGCTGGTGAGCGGAACATGGAATGCCGGCATCGGGGGCATCCTGCCCGTGGACGGAACCGTGACAGCGGAGGTTCGAGTGCATGGTCCTCCGGGCACTAGGCTCACGCTGTATCGGGACGGACAGCTATGGCACGAAACCGATCGACTGCAGTTTCAGATCGATGTGCCCTCACAGCCGAGTGTCTGGCGACTCGAAGGGCGCCTGCCCGCGTCGCCTGGGGCATCTCCCATGCCGTGGCTGGTCACCAATCCGGTCTACCTCGACACATATGCCGCGCATCGCCGTGCCGCGGGTGCCTCACCGCTATCCCCGGTGATGCCCATGGGGTTGCCCGTCGCCTCGGGCGTCACCGAGCACTCGCCGACCAGCCAGAGTGCACTGCAGCCGCGCGTGGTCGTTGCCGGGCGCGAGATGAGCCGGTGGGATTTCACGCTGTCCCCAGACACCGCCGCCCCCTTTGCGGCTCTCGTCGTTGAGTCGCTTGATCTTACGGGCACCGACCGGCTGCTGCTGCGTGCGCAGTCCGACCAGCCCATGCGGCTGTCGGTGCAATTGCGTCACCCGAACGCCTCCGGCGATGGTGAGCGATGGGGCAGCAGCGTCTACATCGATGGCACCGACCGGGAATACGACATTCCCATGACCAGCTTCCGACCGATCGGCACCGCGACCGCCGTGCCACCACTCGACCGTATCGATCGTGTCCTGCTGGTGGTCGACACGGTCAATCACCGGCCCACCCATTCCGGACATCTCCTGATCTACCACCTAGCCGCCGGCAAACGGTAGCCGTACAGCGGACAGACCGTGACCTATTTCGGCAGGTTGTAGCGTTCGGCTGTCTCCCAGATCATCAGCGCAATGCCCGCGGCGAGTAGCCCACCGCCGAGGCCCAGCACGCCCAGGGACAGCCGCATGCCGTCTGGCGTCGGCGTCCCGCGCTGGATGGTAGACACGAGCAGGGCAAAGCCAATCACAATCACGATCAGTGCGCTGACCAGCGACGTGGCCGCAATCACCGTGCGGATGGTGTTGCGGGTGCCGGGGACCTCGTCGACCATGTCAGGTACGCACCGTCAGCAGCATCGCGAGGCCCGCCGCCCCGAACAGCAGATTCGGCGCCCAGGCCGCCAGCAGCGGACTCATCACTCCGCTGGCTCCGAGCGCGGCACAGACCGAAATCGTGGTCCAGTACACCAGTGCCAGCGCGATGCCGATGCCGATGCCGTACATCGCGCCCCGGCGTCCGGTTGTGACAGCGAACGGAATGGCGATGCAGGTCATCACCAGCGTGACGAAGGGGAAGGCGGTCTTCCGGTGCAGTTCGACCTCGTGCTCACGCACGTCATACCCGCTTTGCCGGAGGTCGTTGATGTAGGCTTCCAGTTGCCCGTGGTTCATGCGCCGGGGTTCGGGAATCTCGGTCATGAAGTACTCGGCCGGTTCCATCGTGCTTGTCCGCTCGGCAAACGCCTCGAACAGCTCGCGGTCTGTGGCAAACATGCGCCGCCAACCGTCCGACAGCGTCCAGCCAGCCGTCGCCGCCTCGCCACCTGTCGCGTTGAACGTGGCGCGCGCCGCATACAACCGTGACGAGAGCTGGCGTGATTCGGTATCGAAGTCGAATCGAGACACGCCGTTCAGTTCGAGCGTGCTCGGATTGAAGAACTGATAGTGATAGATCTCGCCGGTGCGACCGACCACCCACTTGCGGTTGAGTACATCGAAGGTCTGCGCCGAGCCCCCGCGAATGAGGTGCCGCAGTTCGTCGGCCCGACGATTGGCTATGGCCAGCAGGTGTTCCTCCATAAGGAACAGCACCGCACTGGCGAGGGCAGCACACGCAACCAGCGGCAGGACGGTGCGATAGAGGCTGATCCCGCACGCTCGCATCACGATGAGTTCGCTGTTTTTGGTCAGGATGCCAATCGTGACTAGAGCCGAGATCAGCACCGCAAGCGCAATGATGTAGGCAAGAAACTGGGGCGTCGACCACCAGAGAAACTCGCTCAACTGCGCCAGCGTTGTTTGTCCCTTGAACCACTTGTCAGACAGGTCGATGAACGTGGAAATGTAGAACAGCCCGAGCATGGCCACCATCGTCATGACCAGCACGTGGAGGTAGCGGCGGACCAAATAGCTGTCGAGAATCGTCGGCCTGAGCCAGTGAAGAAGGGCGCCGTGTCGCTCAGCCGCCTGTGGCGAAGCGACGGACGTCGGCACACTCCGCTGGACGCGGCCCCCGGCGTCGGCGGTCATCTGTGCGCCGGGATGGACTCGTGCGCGCATCCACGAGAAGCGCGGCAGTTGCAGCGGACGCTCGATCCCTCGCGTCCGTGACACCAGCAGCCAGATGCCCGCAATTCCGAGGGCGAGATTGGGAAGCCACATCGACAGCCAGGCGGGCAACAGTTTGCCCTTGGTCATGGCCTGGGCGGTGAACATGATCACGTAGTAGATGAAAATGACGCCGATGCCCAGCACGAAGCTGGCTAGTTTGCCGTCCTTGCGGTTCGACACGCCGAGCGCCAGTCCGAGCAGCGCAAAGACGAAACAGGCTACCGGAATAGAGAACTTCTTTTGAATCTCCATGATCGGATTGTGCGGGGACTGCCCGGCGGCCTCGAGTTCACGGATGCGGGCCTGCAATTCCGGAATCGACATCTCGCGCTCGCCGCGTGCCGGCCCGGTACGGGGAAAGACACTTTCAGGATCGAGCGACACCAGCATCCGCTCAAACCGGAGTATTTCATACTGCTCGGGGTGGTTGGTCGTCGTGGTGTGTCGTGCCCCGTCTTCAAGCACCATCTGGATGGTGCGCGCCTCGCGGTCGACGACCATGCGTCCCGAGCGGGCCAGGAACAGGACAGGCTGCGCCGGGTCCTTGGTGTCGGCAGCCAGCACCTGTTGCCAGCCGCCGGTCAGGGGAATGTCGCGGACGTAGAGCACCAGCCCCGGGAAGTCTTCGAAAAAGACACGGGGGCGTACCTCGCCCTCTGCCCGGTCAGCCACAATCTGCAACGTCATTTCCCGGAAGGCCTGATTGGCATCGGGCATGGCGCGCAGCATAACCCACGAGCACCCAGCCCAGGCAGCCAGTGCCAGAAGGGCCACGGGGCGCAGCAGCCGGTAGGGACTGATGCCGCAGGCGAGTAGCACGACGATTTCGCGGTCGGAGGACAGGCGACCGAACGCCACCAGGAGCCCTATCAGCAGCGCCATCGGAATCGTCAGCGCCAGGGCCGAGGGCAGGAGCGTGGTCATCAATCGCAGCAGGACGGGCCAGGGCACGCCCTTGGCGATCATCTGCTCGGCCAGTTCGATGATGAACGGGATAATGAGGATGAAGGTGAAGACCAGAATCGCAATGCCAAACGGAGGCAGCACCTCTCGGATGATGTAGCGGTCCAGCGTCTTCATGTGATGACCTAATTATGATCCGTCTCGCCCTGTTGTGGCACATGCACCAGCCCGATTATCGCGACCCGGCGTCCGGGCAGAGTGTGCTGCCGTGGGTGCGCATGCACGCGCTGAAGGACTATCGCGGCATGGTCGACGTGCTGCGCGAGTATCCCGGGGTCCGGGCGACCATCAATGTGGTGCCGTCTCTGACCTGCCAGCTGCTGGACTATGCCGAGGGGCGCACTGACGACCACCTGCGCCGGGTGCGTGACACGCCGACCGCTGAACTGCACGCCGACGAGCGCGCGTTCCTGCTGACCCACGGCTTTCACGCACCGCATCACCGGATGATTGCGCCACACCCCCGCTACGCCGAACTCTCTGCACGCCGGGGGGAGGGGGAGTCGTGGTCGCTTGACGACGTGCGCGACCTGCAGGTGTGGCACACCCTCGCCTGGATGGACCCCGACTGGCTGCTTCGTGACTCCCGGCTCGCGGCCCTGCGAGCGAAGGGCCGGCAGTTCTCTGAGGACGACAAGGCCACGCTGGCCGCCGTCGAACGGGAGCTGCTGCAGTCGACGATTCCGGCCCTGGCCGACGCTGCCGCGGCAGGGCAGGTTGAACTGTCGACTTCGCCGTTCTATCACCCGATTCTGCCGTTGCTCTGCGATACGGATACCCACCTCGCCGTGCATCCCGAGTCACCGCGACCTGAGCCCCCGTTTCGTTGGCCGCGCGACGCGCGCGTCCAGCTGTCGCGCGCGAGCGGAGCCCACGCGTCGGTGTTCGGACGCCGGCCGTCTGGCTTGTGGCCGTCCGAGGGCGGCGTGTCTGACGAGGTGGTGCAGATGGCGACGACGGAAGGATTCACGTGGCTCGCCTCCGATGAACACGTGCTGGCGCGATCCCTTGGGGAGCCAATGAGCCGCGACCATGACGGTCGGCCCGAACGCGCGGCGCAGTTGTACCGGCCGTGGCACCTGTCGTCCGTCGGCGAGGAGGGCCCGCGACTGGTGTTCCGCGACCAGATGCTCTCCGACCGTATCGGGTTTATCTATCAATCCTGGGACGCCGAGCACGCCGCCGATGACCTCGTGTGGCGCATCCGTGACTCGGGTGCACGCTATGTCGCCCAGGGCGGTCAGGGCGACCCTCTCATCGCAATCGTCCTCGACGGAGAGAACGCGTGGGAGCACTATCCCGACGGAGGCCGTCCTTTTCTCCGCGCGTTTTATGGGCGGCTGCAGGATGCGGGTGACATTGCGGCGGTGACGATGCGGGAGGCGGTGGCCAGCGATGGCCCGGTGCATCAGGTATCGCACCTGGTGCCGGGGTCGTGGATTCACGCAGACTTTTCGGTCTGGGCTGGTCATGAGGAAGACTGCCGCGCGTGGTCGGCGCTGGCGCGGGCCCGGTGGTGCTGGGAACGACGTTCGGCCCTGGTATCGTCGGCAGCGTCTGACCGGGCCTATGAGTCACTGTTGGCGGCGGAGGGCTCGGACTGGTTCTGGTGGTATGGCGATGATCATTCCTCGTCGCTCGATGGGGTGTTCGACGGGCTGTTCCGGACGCATCTGCGACGGGTGTATGAGGCACTCGAGTGGCCAGTGCCGGATGAGTTGCGGCGTCCGTTGGGGGGTGCTCGTTGCGTCGACGGGGATGGTGTGATGTCGCGCGGCTGGTAGGTCGTTGATCTAGGCCTGATTAGGTCAGTTCCAGTAAAGGGGAACCGCGAACCATGCACACAGGATATTTACTGAACTTATTCTTCGAGTCCGATAATAATTATTATGTTAACTTAAGGAACCAAACGTCCCTAGGCAACGGTCCGGCCTAGGTCCCAAGTCCCTCATCACTGCCGCCGCCCCTCCGCAAATCGCTCAAGATCGCCTCCAGCGCCGCAATTACCTCGTCGCGCGACGCCTCCTTCTTCCGGAAACTCAACTTCAGGTCGAAAGCCTTGCTACTTGGTTTGAATGCGAAAACATACGGCTTCGGCCGCCCAGTCCGTGGCGGCGCCACTTCCTTGCGCACCTGTGCGCGAGTGGAATCACCCGTGCGAACCAGGCGCTCCACCAGTGCCAACATCTTCTGGGCGTCGCCCTGCCGCACGATCTGCAAGAGCACAGACCTGCTGTGGATACCGGCCAGACGACACACCTTGCGGACCTCTGTCGGCATGCTGCTTAGGGTCAATAATTCCGTGACCGTGGTGCGCGATTTGCCCAGTCGCTTGGCCAGGTCTTCATGGGTATACCCACATCGCTGCGACAGCGCCGTCAGGGCCTCGGATTCTTCAAAGGCCGTCAGATCCTTCCGCTGGATGTTTTCCACCAACGCCAACTCAAGCATCTCGGCATCGTCGACGTCTCGAACGACCACGGGAAGCTCGGCGAGGCCTGCCTGCGATGCCGCCTGATAGCGGCGCTCGCCGGCTATGATCTGATACCGGGTACCACGCTGTCTCACAATCAGGGGTTCGATGATCCCCTTCTCGACCACTGAGGCAATCAGTTCCGTCAGGTCTCCCATCGCCTGCCGGGGCTGGTCCGGATTTGGGTCGATACTGTCAATCGGCACGATTCGACCTACAGGCACCCCTGACGGGGCCGCCAGTGTTTCGACGTAATGCGCGTCATGGCGCATGCGCAATGTTGCAGGCAGTCCTCGCTTAGACACGGTCCAGCACCTCCTCGCACAGACGGTAGTAATCGGCCGCTCCCGAGGAATCTGGAGCAAAGCTGAAAATTGACTCCCGGTAGGCCGGGCTCTCCTCAAGTCTGACGCTCTTACTGATCACGGTCTTGAACACCTGGTCCCCGAAGACGCTGCGAATACGGTCCTGAATGTCTCTACCGAGGGCCGTCCGCCGGTCGTGCATGGTGATGACGACACCGAGCATCGTGAGTCCTGGATTGGGCCGCTGGCGAACCTTTTGAAAGGTCTCGAGTAGGTCGTCGGTGCCCTCGAGAGCAAAGTACGACGACTGGATAGGCACGATCAGATGGGTCGCTGCCACAAGCGCGTTGATGGTCAACAGACCGAGCGCTGGTGGGCAGTCAATGACGATGTGATCGTAGATGTCGCGGGCGGATGCCAGACGATCCTTCAGCTTGAAAGGGGCGTCGATGTCTCCAGCCATCCGCGACTCGAGCTTGGCCAGCGCAATACGTGCCGGCGCTAGTGAGAGGTTGGGCACATTGGTGTTGACCACGATGTCCTGCAGCGACACGGCGGGATCGGTCAGCAGGTCATACATGTGACGCTCGCACGTGCGAGGGTCGACAAACGACATGCTGCTGTTGCCTTGCGGGTCGAGATCAATCAGGAGCGTCGACTTGCCGCGCATGGCCAGAGCCGCGGCAAGGTTGATGGTGGTCGTCGTTTTTCCGACGCCCCCCTTCTGATTGGCAATGGCAAGAATCATCGGGCAATCACGGGCAGTCTGCAGCATTGTAGGCAGGCCCTGCTGAGGCGTCAAGGGCTGTAGTTGGAACCTCGGCCGGACCCGCCGATAATTCCAAGGGTTTAGTGCCCTATTTTCATTGACTTCTGGACAATGTCGGCCGGCCGACGTGGCTACATTTTGTACTTGCCCATGTCGTCGGGATCGAGTGCCTCGAGCCAGTGCTGCAGTCGTTCGGTATCCTGCTTTTCGCTGGCAATGTCGACGCTCTTGGCCTGCTCCAGCACCTTTGGCTCGACCATGATCGGCGCACGGGTGCGCAGAGCGAGCGCGATGGCATCGCTCGGTCGGGCATCGACGGCGGCAGGGCCTGAGGGCGTGGTCAGGTGCACCACGGCAAAGTACGTGCTCTCAGCGACGTCGCTAATGACGACCTGATCGACTCTGGCCTGCATATCGTCAATGACGTTCTTCAGCAGGTCGTGCGTCATGGGTCTCGGCGTCTGCACGTTTTCGATTTGCAGCGCAATCGCATTGGCCTCAAACACCCCCACCCAGATCGGAAGCACGCGCTGTCCGTCGGCATCCTTAAGGATCACAATGGGCATGTTGGTGATGGGGTCGACCATTAGGCCCTTGACATTCATTTCAATGAGCATGTGCCGTGGCCTCCATCTCGCCCCACACGCTGTTGGGGCCGGCTCGTTTGATCGTCACCCGCACAAGTTGCCCCACCAGCGACGGGTCGCCTGGGAAATTGACAACGGTATTTCCACTCGTGCGGCCCGACAGTTCCCACCCCCGACGACGACTGGTGTGGTCGACGAGAACCTCCACAGTGTGCCCCACAGCCTGCTCGTGCAGATTCCACTGGATGCGTCGCTGCATCTGCTGTAGGGCGACGATTCGGCGGGTCTTCTCCACCTCGGAAACGTCGTCGGGCATGCGCTTCGAGGCCAGTGTGTTGGGACGTTCCGAGTACTTGAAAGAAAAAATGCTGTGGTACTGCACGGCCTGAACCAGAGACAGGGTGTCTTCGAAATCTTCGTCGGTCTCGCCCGGAAAGCCGACGATCATGTCGGTCGACAGCTGCACCCCAGGGATGGCCTCGCGGATACGCGCGATTGTCGCGAGGTATTCGTCACGCGAGTAGCGTCGCCGCATGGCCTTGAGCACGCGCGTCGAGCCCGACTGCACCGGCAGGTGCATGTGCTTGCAGACCTTGGGCAACGAAGCCACGGCCTCAATAAGGCGAGGAGTCGTGTGCCTCGGATGCGGACTGGCAAACCGGATGCGCTCGACGCCTGGCACCTGATGAACGGCCGCAAGCAACGCTGGAAAGTCGCACGCGGGATCATCCGGCGCCTGGTAGTGATTAACGATCTGACCAAGCAGTTGAACTTCCCGACGACCGGATGCTGCCGCCTCTCTGGCGTCCTGAAGAATCTCAGCCTTCGGGCGCATGCGTTCGTGGCCGCGGGTATACGGCACCACGCAGAAGGCGCAAAAATCGTTACAACCCTCGATGATGGTGACGTAGGCCTTCACCGGGTCAGCCCTGCGGGTGATCCCGAGGGGAAAGGACGGCTCATCGTATGGAGTGGTCACGTCAATCACCGGTGCCGAAGTGCGACGCTCCAGATGCGCGGCGACCAACAGCGGAAGCATCTTGACCCGCTGGGTGCCTACCACGAGGTCAATGACGCCAGGCGAGCGCTTGAGAAGGGCCTCACCTTCCTGCTGAGCCACGCAACCGGTGACGGCCACGATGGGATCGCGGCCCGTCTCGCGCGCCATCTCCCGTAACTCACCGAGGCGCGTGTAGAGTTTATCCTCGGCGCGCTCACGCACACTGCACGTATTCACGATGACCAGGTCGGCGTCGCGATCCGAGTCGGCAGGGTCGTAACCAGACTGCTCGAGCAGGCCGGCCATCCGCTCGGAATCATGCACGTTCATCTGGCAGCCGTAGGTTTCGATGAAGTACTTCACGTCGTCTTTCGCCCCCGCGGACTTTCGCCTTTCGTTTTTGGATTCTGTTCGCCTTTCGCCTCGGCTGCCTGAAGCAGTTCTTCGGCGCCCGCCCTGGCCTGCGCCCCGGCGTCGGCGCCTCCCATCATGCGGGCGAGTTCGGCGATGCGCTCCAGCCGAGTGAGGCGGGCGACCGAAGTCACCGTGCGCCCCCCATCCGTTTGCTTCTGGATCAGGAAATGCGTACGCCCGCTGGCGGCCACCTGAGGCAGATGCGTGATGCACAGCACCTGATGGTGGCGTCCCAGCGCCGCCAGCTTCTCGCCCACGACCGTGGCCACTCGCCCGCCAATCCCGGCGTCAACTTCATCGAAGATGAGGGTCCGCGCCGCGCCCGAACGGCTCGCGTTCCCGGCCGTGAGCGTCTTCAGCGCCAACATCACGCGGGACAGCTCGCCGCCGGACGCGATGCGGGCAAGCGGCCGGGGATCTTCACCGACGTTGGCGGACAGGAAACACTCAGCCGTATCGATGCCGCGCTCGTGCCACTGCGATTCGGCGGGATCAGTCTGCAGCCGAATCTCGAATCGGGCGTGTGGCATGGCCAACTCGGCGAGCTGCGCCTCGAGGGCAGCGGCCCACGCCCGGGCACCCTGTTGGCGTTGAGCCGTCAGGACACGGGCGTCGGCGAGAAACCGCTCCCCCTCCACGTGCAGCCACTCCTTCACCTGGCTGTCGCTCTCGCCCTCCGATGCGAGCAGGGCCTGCTCATCAACCAGCGCGTCGCGCCGAGTGATGACGTCTTCCAGCGAAGGCCCATACTTGCGCTTCAGCCGTTCGAGCAGACCGAGCCGCTCCTCGACTTCCTGCAATCGCTCGGGAGACCCTTCGACGGAGTTGGCGTAGTCACGGATGGTCAGCGCCATGTCCGTCAGTTGGATCTTGAGATCTTCACGGGCGGCCAGAGCCGGCTCAAACCGAGAGTCGAACGTGGCCAGTTCCGCCAACCGCCTCCAGACTCGCTCCAGCGTGTCGAGGGCGGCATGTTCACCGTCGTAGAGGTCGACGTAGCTCTCCTGACACAGCCGCTGGAGCCGGTCGGCATTGCGCAGCACCTGACGTTCGGCGGCGAGGGCCTCGTCTTCGCCGGGCACCAGATGAGCACGCACCAGTTCGCCGATCTGAAACTCAAGGAGGTCGCGACGGGCCTCACGCTCGCGGTCGTCCATCCGCAGACGGTCAAGCCGCTGTCTGAGGGCTAGGATGTGGGTGAATGCCCTTGTGAGGGCTTCTCTGGCGGGCGCGAGGCCGGCCAGCTCGTCGAGAACCATCAGGTGCTGCGCTGGGTCGAGCAGTTGCTGGTGTTCGTGCTGTCCGTGCAGTTCGACCATCGACGAGGCCAGGTTCTTGAGGCCACCGGCCGTGGCGAGCGTGTCGTCGATGAAGGCACGGCTCCGCCCCTGAGCGGTCAGTTCACGCCGGACAACAACTTCGCGCCCGTCGGCGGTTTCGAAGACCGCTTCGACGGTGGCCATCTCGGCACCAGTCCGGATGAGGTCCTGAGCCGCGCGCCCCCCAAGCAGCAGGCCCACGGCCTCGACCAGAATCGACTTGCCGGCCCCGGTCTCGCCGGTCAGCACATTGAAGGCGGAATCAAACTCGACGGCCAACGACTCGATGACCGCCAGATTGCGGATGGAGAGGTAGCGGATCATGGCCAAGGGGGCAACGCCGGCGAGCAGCGGGCGCGTCTTCGCGAACGTGTAATGCTATCACGGGTTTGACAGAATTTCTCGAGGCGTGCTAGCGTTGCACGGTACCGCGCTACTTCCCGGCAGCGCACATCCAATCGAGACGGATTCGGAGGCAGTGCTGTGCCCGCTGCAGCCCCCAGCAGTGATTTTGTCCGCCTGATTGCCGAGGCTAGCCTGGTGTCCCAGGCTGTCCTCGTCATTCTGGGCATCTTCTCTATCGTCGCGTGGGCCGTTATCGGCAATCGACTAACCGCTCTCGGACGCGCCCGACGTCAGTCGGCCCAGTTTCTTCAGGTTTTCCGAACCAGTGCCAAGTTTTCGGATGCCCATGCGGTCTGTCCGTCGCTGTCGGCCAGTCCCCTCGTGGGCATGTTTCAGGCCGGCTACGCCGAGTTGAATGCGCAGTTGCGGACGCCCGCGGCTCACGCGACCCCGGACGCCGCGCCTGCCCGCGCGACCATCCGCAGCCTGAATGCCATCGACCGCGCCCTGCTACGTGCGTCGTCGGCAGAGGTGGCGAAACTCGAGCGGCAGATGACGTTTCTGGCGACCACCGCAAGCATTACCCCCTTCATCGGTCTCTTCGGCACGGTGTGGGGCATCATGACGGCGTTCTCGAACATCGGCGCACAAGGGTCGACAGACCTGTCAGTGGTGGCCCCCGGCATCGCCGAGGCGCTGATTGCCACCGCGATGGGCCTGTTCGCCGCGATTCCCGCCGTTTATTTTTTCAACCATCTCACCACTGGCGTGAAAGCACAGGCCACCGAGATGGACGATTTCGCGCTCGAATTCCTGAATATCTGCGAAAGGAATTTCAGCTAGTGCCGAAAGTCATGGCCCCCGCCGACCCCACTGGAGGCCGACGTGGCCGAGGCCGACGCGTATCGACCTCTCTGTCGGAGATCAACGTCATTCCACTCGTTGATGTGATGCTGGTGCTGCTCATCATCTTCATGGTGGCGGCGCCGATGCTTCAGCGAGGGGTTGAGGTGAATCTGCCCGTGGCCCGGTCGGCTCAGCGGATGTCCGAGGAGCGCCTGTATGTGACCGTACCGGCCAGCTACCGCGACACGGGCAACGTCTATATCGATGATGAGGCCATCCCACGGGACGTGCTAGCGGAACGCGTACGACAGCGGATGCTGAGCCGCGAGCAGAAGGAAGTGTTTCTGAGGGGTGACGGAACGGTCCAGTTGCAGGAACTCATGCAGGTCATGGACCGGCTCAAAGATGGGGGCATCGAGCGCGTCGGCATTGTGGCGATGCCGGCGGAACGCACGCGGGGAGGCCGCTGAGGTGGATGTCGTCTCGGCCGTTCTGATCGGTCGTGGCCGCGACTCGCAACGACTGGCTCCGACGCTGGGGTGGTCGCTGGCACTGCATGCCGGACTGGTCGCGCTGGTGCTGGTCGTGCCTTCGGCCTGGCTGGGTCAGCGCGTCGCTGAGGTGGACGATGTGGTGATGCAGATCAGTCTCGGCGGCGCGGTGGGCCCTCGAGACGGTGGACTCAATACCCTCGGCGGACGTCCCGTGCAGGAGGCCGTCCCCGTGGAGGCCAAAGCCCCGTTCGAGCCGGTGCGGCCCCCGGCGGCCAAGGCACCTGAAATGGTCGAAATCAGGAAGGACGCTCCGCGGCGTCCGCCCAATACGGCAGCGACGTCAGCTCGAGACCCAAAAGGCCGAACGCCGACACGCGGCGCCGAGGTGCAGGCCGGGAACACCGTGGCCCAGACGGCCGGTCGCGGTCAGGGCTTTGGGTTATCGTCAGGCGGCGGAGGCACGGGCGGGTACCTTGACGTGGCCAACTTCTGTTGTCCCGAGTATCTGGCGACCATGATTGATCTCGTTACCAGGAACTGGAGTTCCCGGCAGGGCGCCGAAGGCACGACACTGATGAAGTTTGTCGTCGAACGTGACGGACGCATCGCTAGCGTCGAGGTCGAGAAGTCGAGCAGGGTGCAGGCTCTTGACTATTTTTCTCAGCGGTCCCTGGCTTTGACACGCCAGCTACCTCCCCTGCCAGCGGGATACACAGGCGAGCGCCTGACTGTGCACCTCAGTTTTAGCTATATCCGATAGGACCCATGGCATGACCCTTTTCGAACGAGTTCACGGGTGGCGCGCGACGCGGCGGCCCGGATACGTGGCCCTTGTAACGGCCCTGGCGGCCGGTATCAGCGGCGCCCTGTGGGCCCAGCAGCCTCCGGCCTCGCAGCCCCCCCCTAGCCAGCCCAGTAGCGTCGAGTTGCGCATCACCGGGGAACCCGGCACGCCCCCGCGACTGGCCGTACCGGACTTGATCGCGCTCTCGCCCGACAAAGAAACGCTGGAAGCCGCCACCCTCATCGGGCAGGTGCTGTGGGACGATCTGAACTATGAGCGCGAGTTTTACATGATTCCGCGCGACACCTATCGGTCGATTCCTTCGCCGAAGTCGCTGGGGGACGTCTCGTTTGCGCGCTGGCGTGAACTGGGCAGTGACGGGCTGGTGCTGGGCACGGTACAGAAGGTCGCCGACGGTATTCGCGTCGAGCTGCGCTTGTTCAATGTACGGGCGCAGCAGCACACCTTCGGTCGTGAATACATCGGGTCGGTGGCCAATCCCCGCCTCTATGCCCACACCATGGCGGATGAAATCCACGACTCACAGCGCAGTCTGAAAGGTGTGGCCCGCACGAAACTGACCTTTTCCTCCGACCGCAACCGTGATCCCGTGGCAAATACGGTCGAGCGTCGCGACGTCAAGGAAATCTACATTGCCGACTACGACGGGGCCAACCCGCGCCGCATCACTATCAATCGCAATCTCAACATCACGCCGAACTGGTCGCCTGACGGACGATCGATTGCCTACACCTCCTATCGCCGGACGCTGCCCGATGTGCTGATTTCCAATATCTTCGTCGGGACGCTTGAAGAGCCGACCAAGGGCATCGGACAAAACTTCCTGCCGGTCTTCTCGCCCGATGGCCGGCAGTTGGCCTTCATGTCGACGCGCGACGGCAATTCGGAAATCTACATCGCCAACCGCGACGGCTCTGATCTGCGGCGCCTGACGGACAATCCCGCCATCGACTCGACACCGACCTGGTCACCTACCGGCACGCAGGTGGCCTTCACCTCGGACCGCAGCGGTACGCCCCAGATCTATGTCGTGGGTGTCGATGGCACGGGCTTGCGCCGGCTAACCTTTGAGTCGTATGCCGACCGCGCCACCTGGTCGCCTGCCCCGTACAACGAAATTGCGTTCGCCTCGCGCACCGGGCCTGGCTTCGACATCAAGATACTAAGTCTGGCAGACGGCCTGGTCCGGCAAATCACCTTCGGCGAGGGCACCAATGAAAGCCCTGCATGGTCGCCGAACGGGCGCCACATGGCCTTCATGTCGACGCGCGCGGGGCGTTCGCAGATTTTCACCGTCGATCGCGACGGCCGGAATATCCGCCAGATCACCCACGACGGTAACAATTTCACCCCTAACTGGTCCCGGTAACGTCGGAACCCGTTGCTTCGAAAGACGAGACTTCCCATGACGCGAACCCTTTGGAATCTACTGGCCTCGGCTCTCCTGCTGACGGTGACTCTCGCGGCCTGCGCCAAGAAAGCGCCCACAGTGGAGCGTCCGGCGCCGCCCACGGCTGAGACGGTCACTGCGACCGCCCCAGCGCCCCCGCCGCCGCCCCCGCGGCCAGCGCAAGAGCCCATGCCGGTGCCACCAGAACCTGACAGCATCCGGGCGTCCGATCTACCGGATGACCTCGACAGTCTCAATCGCAGCGGTGTGCTCAAGCCGGTGTTCTTTGACCTCGACAGCAGCGACGTTAATGCGGCCAGTCAACAGGTTCTGCAGGAGAACGCCGAGGTACTCCGCCGCAACATGCGCTGGCAGGTCACCATTGAGGGACACTGCGACGAGCGCGGTACGGCGGAGTACAACCTGGCCCTAGGCGAGCGGCGAGCCCTCTCTGCACGCACCTACCTGCTCTCACTCGGCATTCCCGCCGAGCGCGTGCGCACCGTCAGCTACGGCAAGGAATTTCCATTTGACCAGGGCCACGACGAGGCGGCGTGGTCGAAGAATCGTCGCGCACACTTTGTGATTACGGCAAAGTAACCGGGTAACATGAAGCGCATGACCCGGCTGTTCGGTATCCCGCTTGTTGCCCTGTTCGCCCTGCTGCTGGCGGCTGCGCCGTCGCCTGCCCAGTCGCGTCGCGAAATGCAGATGATGGCCGACATCCGTATGCTGCAGGAACAGACGCAGCAACTGCAGCAGCAACTGACCGACGCGCTCACCATGCTTGCCGAGTCCCTGAAGCAAATCTCAGGGCGTGCTGACGAGCAGACGGGAGCCACCCGCAAGGGTTTTGCCGATCAGAAGCTCGGCATCGATCAGGTGGCGGGCGACCTGCGTGTCGTCAGGGCACGGGTCGACGAAACCAACGTCCGTATCACGTCACTGTCACAGGAGGTCGAGGCGCTGCGGCTCGCCATTCCAACCTATCCCCCGCCTACGTCAACAGAGGCGGCCCTGACTGATCCGAGCGCCTCGCCGGCCGGCATGTCACCGCCTGCCGCCGGGCTTCCCGCCCCGTCACCCGTACCCACGCCGGGTCCCGCTGGCCCCGGTATCTCGCCGCAGCGCCTGTATGACACGGCATGGACCGACTACACGGCCGGACAGTGGACACTCTGCATCGAGGGATTCAGCACCTATCTGCGCAGCTTCCCGCGCAGTGAGGCGGCCGACGACGCGCAGTTTTATATTGGTGAGTGCCAGTACGCGGATGGAAAATTTACCGATGCCCTGGAGGCCTACAACCGGGTCATTGCCAACTATCCCAAGGCTGACAAGGTAGCCGATGCCTATTACAAGCGAGGGATGGCTTTCGAGCGGACGGGCCAGGCCGACAAGGCACGGGAATCGTGGGAACAACTCTTGAAAACGTTTCCAGACGCCGAGGTGGCTCGCCTCGGGAAGCAGAGCATCGACCGGTTGTCGCGCGCCAGGCCCCAACCCTAGCGCGCCAGTCAGCAGACTTCCGCGCACGTGGCGCGGCCCTCGCCGTCAGCAGCGCTGCGGCAGGGTTTTGAGAGAAACGGATATCAGCATGGGCAGCGTAAACCGCGTGATACTTGTGGGACACCTTGGGAAGGATGCCGAGGTTCGGCACCTGCCGAGTGGGGCGGCCGTCGCCAATTTCAGCCTCGCCACTACCGAAACCTGGATGAAAGACGGACAGAAGCAGGAACAGACTGAGTGGCATCGGGTCGCCCTTTTCAGAAACGCCGATTCGGTGAGCCGTTACCTGACGAAGGGCACGCTCATCTTTGTGGAAGGGCGCCTGCAGACCCGCCAGTGGGAGAAGGACGGGCAGAAGCACTACACCACCGAGATTCGGGCCGACCGCGTAGAGTTTCTCGGTGGCGGACGCGGTGGCGGTGAACGCTCGGAGCGAAGTGGCGGCAGCTACGACGAGCCGATGCGCGACCCCGCTCCGGTGACCGACGACGATATTCCGTTCTAGTTCGGACGAGCCCGCCCGCTAGCTCGAACGGCCGTAGCGATCCTCGAGACGGACCACATCGTCGGTCTCGGGGGTCGACACTTCGAACACATCGCTGTCCTCAAGCGCCGTCATCCGGTGCACGGTGGGTGGGGTGACGTGCACCGCCTCGCCTGGGCCGAGTTCCCGCTGCGTCAGCACACCGTCCACCTGCATCTCGAACAGAATCTTTCCGGCGTGCACGTAGATGGTCTCGTCTTTCCGGTTGTGATACTGGAGGCTCAGGGCCTGTCCCTTATTCACGTGAATCAGCTTTCCGACATACCGGTCTGTCTGTGCCCACCACAACTCATAGCCCCAGGGCTTGTCCACACGCTTCATGACGGCTCCAACTGACTCGGACGTGCAGGTCATCTGCACGCACCGTCGCGCGGATCAGGCGCGACCAGGTTGCATAAGTGACGCTCGGAGAGCGTCTTCCAGATAATCGCTGATTTCGGTGGCCGTGGCGAGGGCCAGTGCCTCGCAAGCCATCTGCCGGGCAGCCCCGGCATGCAGGCTGGCAATGGCCTCACGGGCCACGGGCATGGCAGACGGGGCCATGCTGAACTCGCGCAGGCCCAGGCCGACCAGCAATGCCAACAGCGCAGCATCGCCCGCCATTTCGCCGCAGATCGACACCGGAATCGACCGACGTCGTCCCGCGCGGGTGACCAGGCGCAGGAGGCGCAACAGCGCCGGATGCAGCGGCTGATACCGATCAGAGACGCGCGCGTCAATGCGATCGACGGCCATAGTGTACTGAATGAGATCGTTGGTGCCAATGGTGAGAAAGTCGCACTCGGCCGCCATTAAGTCGGAGGCGACGGCTGCCGCAGGCACTTCGATAAGGGCCCCCGACGGCATGCGGGGCACGCCGACCTCGGCGCAGACCTCCGCGAGATGGCGACGAGCCTCGCGAATCTCGTCCACCGTGGTGACAAACGGGAACATGACCCGCAGGTGTCCGGACGACGCCGACCGTGCCAGGGCCCGCAACTGCCGCCGGAGAACCAACGGGTGCGCCAGTCCGAGGCGGAGGCCGCGCAGTCCGCGCCCGCTGCCGTGAATACCGCGGCCGCTGGTCGACACATGGCTTTCGTCAAGGTCAAACGTGCGAATCGTCACACGCCCCGGGGCCACGGTTGCGAGCAGGCGGCTGTACGCCTCCACCTGTTCATCCTCTGAGACATCGTCGAGATGCCGTCCGGCGAGCAGGAATTCCGACCGGAAGAGGCCGACGCCGTCCGCACCAGACGCAGACGCCCGCGCGGCATCGTCAACCCGTTCGATATTGGCCTCAAGCACGACCTCAATCTGGTCTCGGGTTGTGGCACGCCGACGTGTCGAAGGCGATGCCTCCCGCGCGGACGAGACCATGGCGTCTGAGGCCGCCAGCGCTGTCGGGTGAATGGTGGGTGGTTCATCCAGGGCCGAGACCAGCACCGTTCCAGCATCACCATCAACCGTAATCCGCGTACCCGACGCAATGAGACGTGTGGCCTCGACCAGTCCGACGACCGCGGGCACGTGGAGTGCACGCGCCAGGATGGCCGTGTGGTACGTGGGGCTACCCTCCTCGACCACGCAGCCCCGAATGCGCGTCCAGTCGATTTGTGCGGCCAGCGATGCGCTGAGCCCGTCTGTGACGAGGATGGTGGGCTCGGTGACCGCTGCCAGGGCATCGCGGAGCCCCCCTGCGTCGTGCCGAAGGACCATCTGCACCCTCGCCGCCACATCGGCCATATCGAGGCGACGCTCGCGCAGGTAGGCGTCGTCGACATCCGTGAACAGCGCAAGCACTTCCTGTGTCGCTAGGTGCAATGCCCAGGCGGCATTGCAGTGCGCCTCACTGATGATCCCGTGTGCGCGCCCGGTCAGCAGCGGATCATCGAGCATCAACCGCTGGGCGTCAAACAGTGTCGCGAGATCGCGCGCAGGCCCCTTGGCCAGCCTGTGCCGCAGGACGTGCAGTTGGGCACGGGCATCGTCACAGGCCCGCTGCAGCACCTGGCGCTCGTGGTCGACGCGACTCTCGTCAATCGCATAGTGCACGATGTCGGATGGCTGCTGGAGCACGAGTGCGACGCCGGTGACCGTGCCCCTCGACACGCCGAGTCCCTGCAGGCGGGTCATGACAGCTCTCCGAATCCGGACGACACCAGGGCTGCCAGTTCGTCGAGCGCTGTGTCGGCATCCGCACCCTCGGCCACGATGGTAATCGTGGCGCCCGAGGCGGCCGCGAGCAGCAGCACGCCGAGAATGCTCTTTCCGTCGACCTGTCGACCGGCGCGTGCCACTGAGATGCGCGAGGAAAAGCGCGAGGCCATGTGGACGAACCTGGCTGCGGCCCTGGCATGCAAGCCGAGGGGGTTGCAGATCGTGACTGCGCGCGATGCCATGACGGAAGCAGCCTAGCGGGGCTCGGAGGCGACCGGTGGCGTCTGCAGCAGTTCCGTCGCCACCCAGATGGCGTGGCGGCCATGGTCGGCCAGCAGGCGGGCAGCCGCCGCGAGTGTCCCCCCTGGGGGCAGCTGTGCCGCCTTGATCAGCATCGCCAGGTTGACACCAGTAACGACCTCGACCTGTCCCGTGCTGAGAAACGTCATGGCGAGGTTGCTCGGCGTCCCGCCGAACATGTCCGTCAGGATGACGACCCCGCCGTTGACGGATCGCACGCGGTCAATGGCTTCCGCAATCGCCCGGCGGGCCACATCGACGTCGTCATGCCAGCCAATCGAGACACCGGTGATGTGCGGCAGGTCGCCCACGATGGTCTCGGCAGCCGTGACGAGCTCAATCGCCAGCTGCCCATGCGTCACCACGACAATGCCCGTCATGCCTGTCGCTCCAGCTCGCGGTGCTTGACCTGCAGCGTCACTCCGCGGCGCTTGCCGAAGCGGGTACGGAGCGTCTCGGCCATGTACACCGAGCGATGCCGGCCGCCGGTGCAGCCCACCGCCACCGTCAGATACGCCTTGCCTTCCGAGACATATTGCGGAATCAGGAACTGTAGCAGGGACGCCAGCCGCTTGACGGTCTGCTGCGTCCTGGGTTGTGCGCGCATAAAGTACTTCACCGCACGGTCACGGCCGGTCTGGGGACGCAGGCGGGCATCCCAGTGGGGATTTTTGAGAAACCGCACATCAAAGACCAGATCCGCCTCGGTGGGCACCCCATAGTGGAAGCCGAAGCTGAGGAACGTTACCACCAGAGGCTGGGCCTGTGGACGGCCCGACACCAGGTCGAGGACGCGGGCCCGTAGTTCATGGACGTTCAGCGTGGTGGTGTCGATGATGTGGTCGGCCGAAGCCCTGATGCCCTGAAGCGACGCGCGCTCCTCGGCCAGCCCCTCGGTCATCGGTCGCTGCAGGGACAGCGGATGCGGCCGTCTGGTCTCGGAAAACCGGCGGACCAGCTCGTCGTGGCTGGCTTCCAGAAAGAGTACCGTGGGGCGCCACGCCGGTTCCTGGCGCAGCTGCTGCAACTGTTCCGGAAAATCCGCCGTAAATCGCGGTTCGCGCATGTCGACCACCACGGCCACGCGCAGCCCTTGGGCGTCACGCTCGCGCGCAAAGTCTGCCATGCCTGGAAGCATCGATACTGGCAGGTTGTCGACGCAGTAATAACCCTGATCTTCGAGGGCATGGATGGCATTCGACTTCCCTGCCCCAGACAGGCCGGTGAGGATGACGAACCGAGAGTGTCGTACGCGTATCACACAGACACCTCGCATGCTTCATCCTCGTCGTGGCCGTCACGGTCATCAATACCGTCGCCCCTGGACAGGCGAGCTTCGAGGGAGGCGGCTAGCTGCCGGGCTGCATGAATGCCACGGTTCCGAAGCAGCTGGTTACGAGCCGCGACCTCGACCAGCGTGGCCAAATTACGCCCGGGCGCCACGGGCATGCGAATCAGCGGAATGCGCACACCGAGAATGTCGTGTGTAATCTCATCGAGTCCGAGGCGATCATATTCATGGGTCGGGTCCCAGCGTTCGAGCTGCACCGTCAGTTCGATGCGCTTCGACACCCGCGTGGCCGCGACACCAAACAGGTCGCGGATGTTGATGAGCCCGAGTCCGCGTACTTCCATGTGGTTGCGTGTGAGCGGCGGGCAGCTTCCCAGCAGCGTCATGTCCTCGCGGCGACGGATCTCCACAGTGTCATCGGCGACCAGTCGGTGGCCGCGGCCCACCAGGTCGAGGGCACATTCGCTCTTGCCGATGCCGCTCTCCCCCAGCATCAGCACCCCGAGTCCCAGAATCTCGAGTAGCACACCATGCACCATCTCGCGCTCGGCGAGGCGGTCGCCGAGCAGCGCCGAGATGCGGCTGATCGCGACGGCCGTCCCTGCGGGCGTGAACAGCAGCGGCAGCCCTGCGGCGTTGGCTTCGTCGATCAGACCGTCAGGCACGCTCCCGCCGCCGCCAACGAGCACGCACGGAATCTCGGCCGCAAAGCACTGAGCAAGCGCCACCCGGCGCCGATCGACGGGCAGCGACTCGAGATACTGCAGTTCGCTCTCACCATAAATGAGCACACGTCCGGGCTGCAGATATGAATGGAAACCCGCCAGCGCGAGGCCCGTCTTCTGGATGGACGGGCTGGTGATGGGGCGGTCCAGCCCCGCGGCCCCCGCGATGAGTTCGAGCGACAGGTCGATGTGCTCGGGATGCGCAGCCAGCAGGCCCCTGACACTGAAGTGCGGCGCTCGGGCAGTCACGGCTAGAACAGCCCCTTGCGCTGGGTCGAGGTCGGAATCCTGAGTTCCTCGCGATACTTGGCCACGGTACGTCGCGCCAACATGAGCCCCTGAGCCTGCAGCAGTGAGACGATCTGGGCGTCGCTGAGCGGTCGCCGCCGATCTTCACCCTCGATGATCTTACGGATACGGTTCTTGATGCTGACTGACGACACGGCATCGCCGTCGGTGCTGCTGATGCCGCTGTGGAAAAAGTACTTCATTTCGAACACACCCCGCGGCGTGTGGATGTACTTATTGGTGACCACCCGGCTCACGGTCGACTCGTGCATGCCGATGTCACTGGCGACATCACGCAGCACCAGCGGGCGCAGATGTTCGACGCCGTGCTCAAGAAAATCGCGCTGGAACCGCGCAATGCTGGTGGCGACCTTGTGAATGGTGCGCTGTCGCTGGTCCACCGACTTGAGCAGCCACAGCGCCGAGCGGAACTTATCTTTCACGTAGGCCCGGGTCTCGTCATTGGTCTCGCCCGACGACTTGTCGAGCAGCCGACGATACGTCGGACTGATGCGCAGGTGTGGCAGCCCTTCATCATTGAGCACAACGACAAATTCGTGTTCGACCTTGGTGATGTACACGTCAGGAATGACGTAGTGCGACGGCTGCGGGTTGAAGCGGCTGCCCGGCTTGGGATCGAGCCGCTGAATAATCTCGATGTGCGGCTTGAGCGCGTCAACGGTTGTGCCCATGCGCCGCGCAATCTCTGGCACCTGGTGATTCTGCAGCAGCCGCAGGTGCATGGCGACAATTTCCTCGACCGGCGTGCTCTCGAGCTTGAGCTGCCGCAGCTGCAGCCTGAGGCACTCCTCCAGGTCGCGCGCCGCAATGCCGACCGGGTCAAAGCCCTGCACAAATCTCAGGACAGCCTCAACGTCTGCTGTGGGCCACGGCCCCATGGCAGCCAGTTCCTCGACCGACGCTACCAGGTAACCATCGTCATTAAGGTTCCCGATGATCGCCTCTCCGATGTCGCGCTGACGATCGGTGTCCGCTTGCATCGACAGCTGCCACTGCAGGTGGTCGGTCAGCGATGGCGTCGTCGACAAGGTGTTCTCGATGGGCGGCAGTTCGCGCACCTCCATCGGCACACGCGAGCGATAACCGTCATCCAAGTAGTCGCCGAAGAAATATTCATAGTCGGCGTCGTTCCAAGTGTCATCCTTCTGTTCGGATGGGGTTGCCTCGGGCTCTTCGCGGTCGGCGGCGGTCTGCGCGTCGGTCGCACGCAGTTCATCCGCAGGCGTCTCTTCGAGCAGCGGATTTTCGACGACCTCCTGGGTCAGCAGGTCGGCCAGTTCGAGCGTCGACATCGGCAGCAGCTTGATGGCCTGCTGCAGCGAAGGCGTGAGAACGAGCTTCTGGGAGAGCCGGACCTGCAGTCGCTGGGTGATGGCCATGTCAGGACTCGTCGCAGGCTAGTCGAGCCGGAAATCTGCGCCCAGATAAATGCGGCGCACGTCCTCGTCAGCCGCCAGTGACTGCGGCGTGCCGTCGCGGAAAATGGCGCCGTCGGTCACGATATACGCCCGGTCGGTAATGCTGAGCGTTTCCCTGACATTATGGTCGGTGATGAGCACCCCGATGCCGCGGGTCTTGAGGTGTCCGATAATGTGCTGAATCTCGGTCACCGCGATGGGATCGATGCCGGCAAAGGGCTCGTCCAGCAGGATGAACCGCGGTGACATCACAAGGGCCCGGGTAATTTCTGCGCGGCGCCGCTCACCGCCTGACAGCGTATACGCGGCCGACCGGGCCACCTGGGTAAGCCCGAGTTCGTGTAGCAGTTCGTCCGCCCGTTGACGGCGATCGGCGCGAGACAGCGGCAGTGTTTCGAGAATCGCCAGGATGTTCTGTTCGACCGTCAGCCCCCGGAAGATGGACGGTTCCTGCGGCAGATACCCAATGCCCTTCCCTGCCCGCACATACATCGGGGCGTCGGTGATGTCGACGCCGTCCAGCAGCACGGCTCCCGAGTCGGGCGGTGTAAGTCCCACGGCCATGTAGAACGTCGTGGTCTTGCCTGCGCCGTTCGGGCCCAGTAGCCCCACGACTTCTCCAGCCCGGACGTTGAGACTGACGTCGCGCACCACCGTGCGGCCGCCATACGACTTGACCAGGTGTTCCGTTTGGAGGGTGGACATCAGAATGGCGCAGTGCCGGGGCACTTGCCCCCGCGGGTCTCGGTGCGAGATTGCTCGTTGCCGTCGACGATGACTCTATCGGACGACCGGAAGAACGTCAAAGTGCGCCCGGATGACTCGTTGCAGGCGTCGACGAATCGGCCCGGGGTGCCCGTAATCTCGTAGCGGGCCTCAGCGGGCCGGTAGACCAGTCGGCTACCGGTGGCCTTCCGCACGCCCAGCAGCACCTGCACGGTCCCCTGAGCGTCGAGCTGTTGCAGCTCGTTGCTGGTCTTCGCCAGCAGCAGCTCGATACGGGACGCCTGCAGGTCGCCGGCGTCGCTATTGAACTGGGCACGTGTCTCGTAGAGCGCCCGCCGTGAGTCATCGGTGTATCGGAACGAATCGGCTCGGCCCAGTGTGGGCTTACCCGCCGTTCCGTCGGTGGTGATAATGCCCAGGGACGTGGTCGCCCCACCCACAGCAGACAGGTCGCCCCTGGCCTCGTCGAGCGTGATGGTGTCGGCCTGAATGACAGTCGCCCCCTGCAACATGCGGGCGGCCCCCTTGAATACCGTCGTGCGCGCAGTTTCGTCGTACGCCACGTCAGCGGCCAGCACGTTGACGACGTCCCCGTCGGTCAGCAACCCTGGGCGCTTCCCTGCCGACTGACGGCCGCGACTCGGCTGCAAGGTGCTGCGCACCCGCCCGGTGGCTGTCATTTTTCTGGGCGAGAGGGTCATGTCGATGGCGTCGGCGTCGATGCGCAGCGTGTCGTCGCTGACGCTGGGCGAGGTCCCGCCGGTTGCCCCTCGCAGCGTGAGCGTTCCCGCCACCAGGCCGTATGTCGCGTCGGCACTCTGCGCGCGCAGCGCCCCGTCCTCGAACAGGAAGCCGCCCGAGAACCGGCCCTCTTGGAGCGACTGGCCCGATGTGTCGAGCGTCGCGTCCAGCGTTCGGGCGCGTGCAACCCGGGGACCGCGCCCCTGGGTGGCGGCCTCGAGGAACTCCACGGCGTCCTGGAAGCGCATGGTGTTGAGTCCCATCCCCGGCGCCCCCGACCCGGTGAGCTTCCCGGCCCGAATGGCCCGGGACGGCGAGCCGCTCCCGGCCGGAAGGCGCACCGCCACACGGTTATTCGCGGTGAGCGCGGCGATTCCGCCATCGGCACCCATCTGCACCTCGATGCTGCTCCCAGACAGCAACTGGCCCCGTGTGTAATCGGCCGACTCCAATTCGATCGAGGCCTCGCCGACCAGCGTTGCCACCTGCAGGGTACGACCGTCGTCGCCATAGGTCAGGTTGATGTCGGTGGCCTGCATGCTCCGCAGGGCGCCCATCCCGATGCCGCCGGCGATGCGGGCGTGGCCTCGCAACTCGATGATGTGGGGCTCGTCTCGCTCGGGTAGCAGGTACACGGTCGCCTCATCGGCTTCGATGGTCTGCCCCTCCCGCTCCATCCTGACCGTGCGCTCGAAGCGGAAGTAGCGTTCGGTCCGCGCAAGCCCCGCAGACCCGGCGGCCACATCCAGCGCCGGCCCTGCATCATCGTCGCCGTCGAGGCGGACCAGCGCCTGATCAAGCAGCCACACCGTGTTCCGGCGCTCGTCAAAGGTGAATCCGATGCCGGCCCCTGACATGCGGTTCCGCTGGAATTCGACCGGCCCTGGGGCCTGCACGATCCGCTGCGCCTCGGAAAAAGACGCGCGGTCGGCTGTTGCCGTCAGGCCGTCACTGGCCGTCATCCTGACGGCTCCCGACAGCTCGTAGCTGGCACGCTGGGCGCCCAGTCGCGCTTCTGCCGCGGTGACATCGAAGGCCCGTCCGCCCCTGCTGGCCACGTGAATCTTCACCTCGCGCAAGGCGGTCTGGCCATCATCGTAGGCGACCTGACTGGCACACTCGACCCTGACATCACGGGTGCTGCCCTTCAGTTGTAAGGCATCGCACCCCAGCGTCTCGATCACGGCTCTGGGGTCAATGCGATCGAGACCCGGAGGGGCCAGACGCACGTCCCTCGGCCGCAGCCCGTACGCGATGGCGCCGGCCAGACCAATGGCGAAGAGGAGAACCAGCATCCGGAGGGTTCGACGTGACACCACCCGATTGTACCAGCCTGCCGGAGTAATCACGGTAGTCCCTCGCCGAGCAAGGCGGAGTCGTCGGGACGTCTGACATGGCGATGCTCAAGACGATACCAGCCGAAGTTGAGGAGCAGGCCTACGTGATAGGGACTGGCCACGACACAGTGCCGCACGTGGTCGACGTCCGGGTCGCACAGCGATGCAGCGGCCCTGACCTCGACCAGGACTTCGTCGAAACAGAGGAAGGCGAAGCGACCGCACCCGCGAAGCGCCTGTCCCTTGTAGTAGACGGCGTATGCGACGTCGCGCTCGAATGGAATCGCTCTGCGCAACAATTCCGTAGCCAGAGCTTCCCGGTAGAACTGGTCAGGGAACGCCGGGCCGAGCGTGCGACGCACTTCCATCGCGGCACCGACGATGACGAATGTTCGGCGGTCGTGACCGCCGTGAATAGATGCGAGCGACATGCACACTTCTGCATTGCAAGCACGGTGCCGAAGGTCTCACGCAGGCAAACCCGTCCCGGCAGACGTCCAGCGCTGCAGGAATCTCCACCTGCATCGCAGACTGCGGTGGCAGATGCTGCCGGTGCTACAGGGGGGTGCGGACGTGGGCCAGGTCGAACATGCCGCTATAGGTCTCGTCAACCGCCTGTCCGAGCACCCGACGTCCCAGGTACTCGCCCAGCACGGGACCGTGCTTGAAGCCGTGCCCCGAACCGCCGCCGGCCAGCAGCACGTTTGACATGTCGGGGTGCTGGTCAATCAGGAAGTGTTCGTCGACGGTGTTCTCGAGCTGGCACACCCGGGTTTCGATGACAGGCTGTCCGCGCATGGCGGGGAATCGCTGCGCCACATACTCGTACGCGCGTCGCACGTAGTGGGGCGTGACCACCCGCTCGTCGGAGTCGGGATCCATCTCGACGGCCCCTCCCACCGGACACACCTTCAGGCCCCGCCGGTCGAAATCCGGGAAGCCGTAGTAGCTCGCCTCGGAGAATACCGGAAGGTTCGGCCATGAGAACCGGGTATCGCCTGGGGGCGGCCCGAACAGAAACACCTCGCGCCGCGGCGTATCGAGCTTCGGTGCGACGATGGTCGGAAACATCTTCCGGAGCCACGAGCCGCAGGCGAACACAAACTGGCCTGCCGACAGGGTGCTGCCGCCGTCGAGGGCTAGTGCGGTCATACGGCCGGATACCGGCGGCGTCGGCATCGCCCTGATGATGCGCAGCGTGCCTCCCTTCCGCTCGAAGGCCTCCCCCACGGCAATCAGCGCCTCGCGTGCGCGAAGCATAGCGGCATCGGGCTCATACAGGCCGATTTCCATGCCGACCGGGTCGAGCTGCGGCCATCGCTGGCGGATGGCATCGGGGGTCATGCGCTCGATCGGGCGGTTGAGGCCACCGAAGATGCGCACTTGCGCGTCGTGTTCCGACGTCCACCGCGGGGCCAGTTGCAGTCGGCCCACTGTATACATGAGCCTCCGGCCAAACTCCCGTTCACGCACCGTCCAGCGCCGCATCGCCTCGACAGCCCACTTCGAATAGGCCTCGCGACTGCCGTAACCTGCGCGAATCTGTCGGGTCTCGTCACCGGAGGTCGACCGCGAGTTTCCTGGTCCGTAGCTGTCGAGCAGCGTGACGCGAGCGCCCTGTTCACGCAGCCAGAGCGCGGTCCACGCCCCAAACGCACCTCCCCCGACCACGGCGACATCAGGCAATCCCGCGCTGATGGCCGGAGCCTGCGCAGGAGTGCTCTCGGCGGCGGCGGGCAGCGAGGCGGCCGTAAGGGCCGCACCCGCGCCAGACAGGAACATACGACGATTCATGGATGACATGCAGTCTCCTTACAGGGCGGCGCGGAAGTCATCAACCCTCAACTCGATGTGCTTCTCGCCGCGGAATTCGTTCTCTTCGAGGGTGTACGCCAGTTCGAGGGCCGTGGCGCTTTCGGTCAGGTCGGCTTCGCGCTCGACCCCGTTCCACTGGATGCCCCGGAATCGCCGCCCCTGTTGCTCGAAGGTCGCCTTCCAGTGGCGCTCCTTGAGCCGGCGGGGGCCGTCGACGACCGACACCGGTCCGGTGACGAACCGCGGCCGGTGATTTCCCTGACCGAACGGAGCCAGGGTGGCCAGTTCCCGCAGAAGCCGGTCGGAGATTGCCTCGAACGGCAGAGGGGCGTCGACCCACAACCGGGGCCTGAGGTCGTCAGGTTGCAGTCGGGCGTTGGCGAAGTCGTTGACAGACGAGCGGAACTCGCGGATGCGGTCGGTCTCAAGCTGCAGGCCAGCGGCCTGTCGGTGGCCGCCGTAGCGGCCCAGCAGGGGCGCACAGGCGTCGAGGGCGCTCAGCATGTCGAAGCCCGGAATACTGCGACACGACCCGTGGGCCTCTGCCCCGTCCGTGGAAAGGACAATGGCGGGTCGGTGAAAGGTTTCCACCAGCTTTGACGCCACAATTCCGATGACGCCGCGGTGCCATCCTTCGCCGGCCACCACGAGGATGGTGCGGGCGCCCACCTCAGGATCGGTCTCGACGAGCTTACGTGCCCTCGCGACGATCTCTTGTTCTTCGGTCCGCCGGCGGGTGTTTTCCACATCCAGCTGTGCCGCAAGCGCCGTCGCTTCCTCGGCGAGAGCCTCGTCTGAGGTCAGCAGCAACCGAGCGGCAATATCGGGTGTGCTCATCCGCCCCGCCGCGTTGATACGGGGCGCGATAACAAACGAGACATGGTAGCTGTCAAGCCTCTTGCCGGTGAGTCCTGCCGACTCGAGCAGCGCTCGCAGCCCCACCTTGTGCGGTCCACGGGAGAGCATGTCGAGGCCGAGACGCGCGATCACCCGGTTCTCACCCACCAGCGGTACCATGTCGGCGAGCGTGCCCAGCGCAGCAATCTTGAGGAAGCCGGCCACCCAGGCCGACCGCCCCGCTCGCTGGCAGAGGGCCTGCACCAGCTTGAGCGCGACACCCACGCCGGCGAGATTCTTGTCGGGATACCGGCAGTCGTGACGTCGTGGATTGACCACCGCATCCGCGGGTGGCAGGGCCGCATCGGGCTCGTGATGGTCGGTGATGACCAGGCCCATGCCGAGTGCGGCGGCGTGGCGCGCGGCCTCAGCGCCGCGAATCCCGCAATCGACCGACACGACCAACTGCACGCCGTCGGCCTTCAGGCGATCGAACGTCGCCGGCTGCAGGCCGTAACCATCGCGCAGCCGTTCTGGCACAAAGTGCACGACATCGGCACCCAGCAATTCGAGGGTGCGGCGCAGGATGACGGTCGAGGTGATCCCGTCGACGTCATAGTCTCCGTGGATGGCGATACGCTCACGACTGGCGATGGCCGCTTCGATGCGGGATACGGCGCGGTCCATGTCTGCCATCGCAAACGGGTCGTGAAACTGGTCGAGGGCCGGGTGCAAGAAACGGTGGGCGTCGGCTGGATCGGTGATGCCGCGAATGGCCAGCAGGCGGGCCGTCACCGGCGAGAGGCCCAGGGCCTGGACGAGCGTGGCGATGTCGGTCGTCGACGCCTCGTGCGTGAGCCAGAGGCGAGGAATCACTCGTCGGCGCCTTCGATACCGATCAGGCCGATGGCGCGGAACTTTCCATAACGCGCCTCGAGTCTGGCATCGCTGTCCATCTCCTGCACCTGCCGCAGCGCCCGGTCGAGGGCGACATCGAGCAGGGCGGCAGCCTGCGCCGGATCCGTGTGCGCACCGCCCACCGGTTCGGCCACGATTTCGTCGATGATGCCGAGGCCCAGCAAATCGGGTGCGGTTATCTTCAACGCCTCGGCCGCCTCTACCTTTTTCTTCGCGTCGCGCCACAGGATGGCGGCACACCCTTCCGGCGGAATGACGCTGTACATCGCAAACTCGTGCATGAGCACGCGGTCACCCACGGCGATGCCCAGCGCACCGCCACTACCCCCTTCGCCGTGCACCACGATGATGATGGGCACATCAAGCACAGCCATCTCACGCAGGTTGAGTGCGATGGCTTCGGCGACACCGCGCTCTTCACTTTCGATGCCGGGGTAAGCGGCTGGCGTGTCGACAAAGCAGATGACCGGCCGCCGGAACTTTTCGGCCAGCTGCATGAGGCGCAGGGCCTTGCGGTACCCCTCGGGGCGAGCGTAGCCGAAGTTGCGGAAAATCTTCTGCTTGGTATCGCTGCCCTTCTGGTGCCCGACCACGAGCACTCCGGTGCCCTTGTAGTCGGCCATGCCGGCGACGATTGCGTTGTCGTCGGCAAAGCGGCGGTCGCCGTGCAGTTCCACAAAGTCGGTGAACAGACGCTCGACGTAATCGAGCGTGGTGGGACGCGCCGGATGCCGCGCCACCTGCACCCGCTGCCACGCCGTCAGGCTCCGATACAGATCGCCCCGGATGGCATCGATACGGGCCTCGAGACGCGAGATCTCACGATTACGGTCATCGGTGGACGGCAGCATCGAGAGGGCTTCGATTTCCTTGAGCAGGATGTCGATCGGGGCTTCGAATTCGAGCAGTTCAGCCATGGTCAGTGGATATGCACGCTTCCGGGGCCGCACAAACGTTCGACGGCGGCCACAAACTCCTGCGAGGGTCGCACGCGGATGGCGACGTTCACGTCGAGGGTCACCACCTGGGGCTCCGCCTGCGGTGCCCCAGGGACAGCCACCTCGATGGCCAGAGGGCGGTCGCCGCGATGCCCGGCCACCACATCCCAAAGTTCCGCTATCGTCTCACGACCGGTGTCGGCCTTCAACCGAATCCGCACCCCACGCGACAGCCGTTCTTTCAGCTGCCCCAAGGGCAGGATCTCGCTGGCCTGCAACCGAGCCGACTCTTCGTCACGCTCGAACTTTCCCCGCACCAGCAGCAGTGCCCCGTTGTCGCACGCCCCACGGTACCGGGCATAGGTCTCGGGAAAGACCACCACTTCCACCGTGCCCTGATGGTCTTCGAGCGAGAAGACGCACATGGCATCACCCTTTTTGGTCTTCAGGGGACGGAAGCCCGACACGATGCCGCCGACGTGTACATCCTCGATGACGACTCGCCCCGGGGCGCCGTTCTGCCCTTCAGGCACGTCGTCCAGCGTCAGGTCGCCGACCGTCTTCGCCCGGAATGCTCGGAGGTCGGCGGCATGCTGATCGATGGGATGCCCGCTCAGATACAGTCCCAGCGCTTCCCTTTCATGCGCCAGCAGCGCCAGCTGTGCCCATGGCTCGGTCGCCGCCAGCTTGATCATCATCACCCCATCGTCGCCGCCGCCGAAAAGGTCGGCCTGACCGCGGTCGCGGTCGCGCTGCGTGCGGCTGCCATGCTCGATGGCGCTGTCGATGGCGCCGAAGAGCGTGGCCCGTCCAGTGGTTAGCGGCACGCCGGCAGGAATCAGTGAATCGCAGGCCCCCGACTTGACCAGGGCTTCGAGCACGCGCTTGTTTACCAGACGCAGGTCGAGCGCCTCGCAGAACTGATGTAACGAGGTCACACGCCCACCCTGCGCGCGCACCTCAAGCATCGACTGGATGGCCCCTTCCCCGAGTCCCTTGATCGCCGTCAACCCGAACCGCACCCCTTCGGGAACCACCGTAAAGTTGAGCTGGCTTTCATTGATGTCGGGCGGTAGGACCCGGATGCCGCGGTCGCGGCACTCGGCGATGTAGAGCGCCAGCTTGTCAGTGTTTGCGGCTTCAATCGTGAGCAGTGCCGCAGCAAAGTGCCGGGGATAGTTGGCCTTCAGAAACGCCGTCTGATAGGCCAGGAACGCGTAGGCCGTCGAGTGCGACTTGTTGAAGCCGTACCCCGCGAAGTATTCCATCAGGTCGAAGACTTTCGTGGCCTTCTTCTCGTTGACGCCTTTCGCCGTGGCGCCGGTCATGAACGCCTCGCGCTGCTTGGCCATGACCTTGGGATCCTTCTTGCCCATGGCCTTGCGCAACACATCGGACTGCCCAAGCGAGAATCCCGCCAGCTCCGTGGCAATACGCATCACCTGCTCCTGATAGGCGATGACGCCGTAGGTGTCAGCCAGAATCGGCAGCATCTCGGGCAGTTCGACGTTGACCTCAGCCTTGCCGGCTTTGCGCGAGATGTAATCGTCGACCATGCCGCTCTTGAGCGGACCCGGGCGATAGAGCGCATTCATCGCAATCAGGTCGTCGAGGCGCTGAGGCCGGGCCTTGCGCAGGATGTCACGCATGCCCGAGCTCTCGAACTGGAAGATGCCATAGGTCTGGCCGTCCTGAAACAGCTGATAAGACGGGCCATCATCGAGTGGGATGCTGTCGATGTCGAGCGCGATGCCCTCAGTGCGGCGAATCTCCGACAGCGCATCCTGGATCAGCGTCAGCGTACTGAGTCCGAGGAAGTCCATCTTGAGCAGCCCGACGCGCTCGACCTCCTTCATCGCCCACTGGGTCGTGATTTCATCGCGGTTGCTCTTGAAGAGCGGCGCATAGTCGGTGATGGGCCCAGGCGCAATGACGACGCCGGCGGCGTGAACCCCGGCGTTGCGCGACAGGCCCTCGAGGCGCTTGCCCATCTCGAGCAACTCCTTCACCCGTGGGTCCTGGTCCTTCATCTGCCGCAGCACGGGATTTTCGGCCAACGCTTTGTCGAGCGTCATGTCGAGGGCCGCCGGAATCTGCTTGGCGATGCGGTCGACATCTGCGTAGGGCATATCCATGGCGCGGCCGACATCGCGTACCACGGCCTTGGCCTTCATCGTGCCGAACGTGATGATCTGCGAGACATTCTCGCGCCCGTACTTCCGCGTCACATACTCGATCACCTCTCCGCGCCGACGCTCGCAGAAGTCGACGTCGATATCGGGCAATGAGACACGTTCGGGGTTGAGGAACCGCTCGAACAGCAGGTCGTAGTGCAAGGGGTCCACGTCGGTGATTCGGAGGGCCCACGCCACCAGGCTGCCTGCGGCTGAGCCGCGACCCGGCCCCACCGGAATGCCCTGCTCTCGCGCGTAGCGGATGAAGTCCCACACGATAAGGAAATAGCCCGGATACCCCATCTGCTTGATCATGGCGACCTCGTAGGTGAGGCGGGTCTCGTAGTCGGCCATCGGGTGGCGCAGCGCCCCGTCAGCTTCGAGCTGCAGCAGGCGCGGCAGACGTTGAGCGAAGCCGCGGCGCACTTCATGCTCAAAGTAGCCATCAAGCGTAAAGCCGTCGGGTACCTCGAAGTTCGGCAGATGGTTCTCGCCCTTGGGAATCTCAACGTGGCAGCGTTCGGCGATGAGTAGCGTGTTGCTCATCGCCTCGGGATAGTCCCCGAACACCTGCGCCATCTCGTCTGCCGACTTGAGATAGAACTGGTCGCCGTGATACCGCAGGCGATGCGCGTCGTTGACGCCCTTGCCGGTGCCGATGCACAGCAGGATGTCGTGAGGCTTGTCGTCGCCGTGCTTCAGGTAGTGCACATCGTTGGTGCACACCAGGGGCATGCCGAGGTCTCGGGCGATGGGCAGCAGTCCGTTGTTGACGATGCGCTGTTCCTCGATGCCCTGATACTGCATTTCGAGGAAGAAGTTGCCTGCCCCGAGAATGTCCCGGTAGGTCGCGGCAGCGGCGAGGGCCTTCTTCGGATTTGGCCCCCGCACCTCGGTGGCCACCTCTCCCTTCAGGCAGCTCGACAGGCCGATCAGCCCTTCGGCGTGCCGGGCCAGCAGGTCTTTGTCGATGCGGGGCTTGTAGTAAAACCCTTCCATGTAGCCGGCCGACACCAGTTTAATGAGATTGCGATAGCCGATGTCGTTTTCGGCAATCAGCACCAGATGGTTGGCGGTTTCGCCAACTGACCCACTCTTGTCGAAGCGACTACCGGGCGCCACATACACCTCGCACCCCAGGATGGGATTGAGGCCGCGACTGCGGGCGGCGTCGTGAAACACCACCGACGAGAACATGTTGCCGTGCTCAGTGACGGCCACAGCCTTCTGCCCCAGCGCCACGGCCTGGTCGAGTAGTTCATCGATCCGGCAGGCGCCGTCGAGCAGCGAGAACTCGGTGTGCAGGTGCAGATGAACGAAATCGCGAGCCACGATCCCTCACTCCCACTCGATCGTCGCTGGTGGCTTTCCCGAGATGTCGTAGACCACGCGGTTGATGCCGCGCACTTCGTTGATGATGCGGTTCGAGACGTGTCCGAGCAGATCGTGCGGCAGGTGTGCCCAGTGAGCCGTCATGAAGTCACTCGTCTGCACGGCTCGGAGTGCGACAACGAATTCGTACGTGCGGCCGTCTCCCATCACGCCCACACTCCTGACCGGCAGGAACACGGCAAAGGCCTGCGACGTCAGGTCGTACCAGGAGCGCCCCACATCGGCTGGGGTCACGCGACCGGCTGCCACGTCTCGCTCGGTGGCCAGCGTCGACCGGAGCGCATCAATGAAGATCGCGTCGGCGCGACGGAGGAGATCGGCATAGTGAGGTCGCACCTCACCCAAAATACGTACGCCGAGTCCTGGCCCCGGGAACGGATGCCGGTACACCATCGCACGCGGTAGCCCGAGTGCGACTCCCAGTTCGCGAACTTCGTCCTTGAACAGGTCGCGCAGCGGTTCGAGCAGCGCCAAGTGCAGGGTGTCGGGCAGCCCGCCGACGTTGTGATGGCTCTTGATGGTGGTGGCCTTTTTCGTGGTGGCCCCCGCCGACTCGATGACGTCGGGATAGATCGTGCCCTGGGCCAGCCACCGTGCCCGTGCGCGCTGCGCGGCCTCTTCCTGGAACACATGCACAAATTCGCGCCCGATGATCTTGCGCTTGGCCTCGGGGTCAGTCTCACCGGAGAGCGCGGCCATAAAGCGCTCTTCGGCATTGACACGGACGACGCGCACGCCCAGCAGATGCCCGAAGGTCTCCATGACTTCGTCACCTTCACCGAGGCGAAGCAGGCCCGTGTCAACAAAGATGCAGGTCAGCTGATCCCCGATCGCCCGATGAATCAGCGCTGCCGCCACTGACGAGTCCACCCCGCCCGACAGGCCCAGAATCACTTCATCGTCACCAACCTGCGCGCGGATGGCCTTGACGGCTTCGACGATGTGGTCGCGCATGATCCAGTCGGGCCGACAGCCGCAGATGTCGCGCACGAACCGCTGCAATATGGTCGCGCCCTGCGGAGTGTGTGTCACTTCCAGATGGAACTGCACGCCGTAGAGCCTGCGCGACTCGTCGGCCATTGCGGCGATGGCACAGCTGCCTGTCGAGGCGACCACCGAGAATCCCGGGGGGGTCTCGACGACCTTGTCGCCATGGCTCATCCAGACCCGCAGGTGACCGGGCCCGACGACCTCGTCACTGATGCCCTCAAAGAGGGGCGAGGGCTGAGCCACGGCCACCACGGCGTGGCCGAATTCACGCACGGAGCCCTTCTCAACGCGTCCCCCCAGCTGCTGTGCCATCGTCTGCATGCCGTAGCAGATGCCCAGAACCGGCACGCCCAATGAGAACACCCAGTTTGGCGCCCGATCGGTCGCTTCTTCGTAGGCGGACATATGACTGCCCGACAGGATGACGCCCCGCGGGGTGAGCCGCGTCACGACATCGGCCCCGACATCGGAGGCGTGCACTTCGCAATACACATGCGCTTCGCGCACACGCCTAGCAATGAGCTGCGTGACCTGGGACCCGAAGTCGAGAATGAGAATGGAATCGTGCGCCACGGTGAGTGAAAATCCGCAGGTATTATAGCGAGTGATGTTCTGGCTACTCACGGCACTGTTGCAGGCGGCACCCGCCTCACCGGCGGCGCCCGCGGCGACTCAGGTGCTGGACCCCCGCTGGACCGTCTCGCTGCCCGCCGCCCCGGCACAGGGCGCCGGTTATGATGCCACCACGGCCTATGTCGCCACACGCGAGGGGCAGCTCGTCGCGATCGACCTTGAACGCGGAGCCATCCGGTGGCAGCGCGAGGTCGCCGAGGCGACGGTACCCGATGCCGGCGCGGGGCTCGTCTTCGTCGGCAGCCGTCAGACAGTGCTGGCGCTGGACGCCGTGTCCGGGGAAACGCGATGGCGGCGCGCGTTGCCCGGAGCCGTGTCTTCAGTGTACTTCGACACCGGATGGCTGCTCTGCGTGGCTGCAGACGGCTCCCTGTATGCGCTGCGCGCAAATAATGGCGAGGCCATCTGGAATACGGCCCTCAGCAGCCGCCTGGCGGTGGCCCCTGCCGCCGGTCTCGACAGGGTCTACGTCGGGCTTGCTGACGGGCGACTGGTCGCGCTTGCCCTGGCCACGGGTCGGGTCGTCTGGAGTCGTCCGATGGGGCACCGCATCACGGGGGTCAGTGCGGTGGCGGATCAGCTGATAGTGGGCACCGCCGGGTCGGCGAACCGTGCGGTCTACAGTTTCGACCTCGTGCGCGGCGATCAGCGATGGCGGTGGCGGGTCGGGGGCGACGTGTCCGGGTCCGCGTCGAGCAACGGTCGACTGATCTTCGTGGCTTCGCGCGACAACGTCGTACGCGCACTCGACTCCCGGTCGGGCACGCTGCGATGGAGCGCCGACCTGCCCGCACGGCCACTCGGCGCGCCGGTACTGATTGGCGACACCGTCCGTGTCCCTCTGGCCTCGTCCGTGGCACTGTTTGAGGCCACGACCGGCAAGGCGGTCGGCACGGTCGCGGCGACCGGCGACCTCAACGAACCGCCCCTGAGCCGCACCGGACGACCGACGGGGGCGACCCTGGTGGCCATCACCCGTGACGGTGTGATCTCGGGCTTCGGGCGTCGTATCGAACCACCGACCGCCCTGCTCACCGACCTGCCCGGCGCGCGCGCGCGCCCTTAGCCGACGGCTGCAAGCTGCGTGTCAGCCGTGTTCGTCTGCATGTACAGATGCACACAGGCTGCTGCGCCAGTCACGCTGATGAACTGGAATACGAGACCACGCAGCAGCCAGGCCATCAATTGCAGTGGCAGGGCGGCCACGCCCAGCAGGGGCACGAAGGCAATCAGGCCGAGCGCCACCGTGGCCAGCAGTGAGCCGAGGGTCGCCAGCAGCAGGAGGCCGGCAATCGCACCGAACAGGCCCAGTGCCAGCAGCGCCCGCTGACGCAGCGATCGCCAGACACGCCGCAGCGATTCGGCGACGGGTACGCCGTCGACGGCCAGCACAATCTGGGCAAACAGATACACGAAATTGACCAGCGTGATACCGGCGAAGGTGAGAGTGGACGCTGCCGTCACCACCACGCGGTTGTCAAAGGACGCCTGAGTGGGCCCGAACAGTAGCGCGATGGCCACCGCTGACACTGTGAGATAGGCGGCTCCGAGCAGCAGGCCCAGCGTGAGATACCCGCGGAACAGCCGCCGCATGCCTCCCAGGAGCCGACTGATGGACACCTGAAACGCCGATGCAAGGAGCTCCGATCGTAGCGGCGGCTCTTCAAGGGGACCGGCGTGCCGCTCGGCTGCCACCAGTACCCAGACCGTCGCCGCCTTGACGCCGAACATCAACACCGAACCGCCCAACGTGACAATGCCCAGCGCTATCACAAAGGCCACGAGGGCTGTCGGTTGGGCCAGTAAGGCGCCGATGAGCGCGGGAATCGCTTCGCCATATTCCATCTGCATCAGGGCCGTGGGGTCGGCCCCGACCAGCAGCATCACCAGCACCACACCCCCGACCACGGGCACAAGTAGCATGGCGTTAAAGATCGTGTCGGCCACGAACTGGATCAGCACGAGGGGCCAGTTGGCAATGGCCACCAGCGCGCCGCGCTTGAGGATCTGCTTGAGTCGCAGGTGAGCCGGCATGCGATGAGACCCATGTTACCCCGATACAATAGTCCTCCAGTGGCACGACCTCTTCGGCACACGGGTCTTCTCGTTCGCCTCGGTGTGTCGGGCCTGGCGGGCGCGGCCTTGTGCTGGACGCTGGGTATCGCCTATGAGCAGTCGGCTCTCGGTCCCGACGACGACGCCGCACGCGCGCGGCTCGAATTCCGCGCCTCATCCCTGCTTCGCGCACACGCTGATGAATTGACCGCAGCACTGCGGGAACTGGCCGTGGCCTTGCCTCAGGGTGAGGCGTCCCGCGCAACGGACCGCGAGGTTGAACGCCCCCTGTTCGAGGCTGCGGCGCGTGCCAGCCGCGTCGGAGCGGCGGCCCTTTCGGTCACCATCTTCGACGACGCCTGGCAGCCGCGCGCCTGGGCAGGTGCGCCGATGATCGATCCCCCGCGCATCGCGCTCGCACCAGGGCAGCCGCTATGGACGATGGCCACCCGGGGCAATGACACATTTCTGGCTGTGACACAGTCGCTCCCGCGTCTAGGCGACTCGCCCGGTCGCCTCGCGGCGCTGATGGCTGAACAGAAGGTCGGTCGGGCCTCGCCTGGCAACCCGTCCGAGTATGTGCTCTCCGTCGACGGCATCGATGTGACGGGCGTCGTGACTGATCGCCCCCTTGTCGATGTGGCGTGGGGCATCGATGCCGCTGCAGTATCGCTGCAACGCACGCGCATCAGGCAGCGCAGCATGGCCGCTGCCCTCTCGTGGGCCGCGCTGATGCTGCTGCTCATGCTCGGACCGATGGTCAACTGGCGTCGCTCCAGTGAGTCGGTCGGGCACGTCATCGGTGCCAGTGCCGGCATGATCGTGCTGCTGCTCGTCGTCTGGCAGATTCTGTCGTCCGCACTGACGACCGTCGCCATACCGGCCGCGCCCCTGCTGGTGACGGCGCTGGTGCTGGCCGGTATCGTCGCGACGGTGGCCAACGGCCTCACGCTGGTGAAGCGCCGCCATCAGACACCACGCGTGTCGTGGTCCGAAGGAACGCCGCTCGCATTCGCTCTCGTGCAGAGCGTCGCGGGACTGCTGAGTGCTGCGCTCGTCATCCGCTACGCCGAAGGACTGCGGAAGGAGGCTGCTGTCTGGCCTGTCGAGTGGCTGCATTTCGGTCTGCAGCCCTGGGAACCGGCGCGCATCGTGTCGCTGGCGGCGCTCATCATCCTCAATGTGACGGTGGTGGGCGCGGGTGTGATGCTCCTGCGTGCGGGCACGCTGCGATGGGCACTGACGCGCGTGTCAGCGGTCAGGCAGACACTGGTGCTGGTGCTGTGGGGTACCGGAACCCTGGGCGCGTGGTGCTCGCTGTCATCCTCGACCATGCGGTGGTCTGCGCTGCTGGTCGTGATGCTGATGTGGTGGCTGGCCCTGCGAATGACGCCGTTCACGCAGCAACTGCATCGCTCGTCACAAGCCACTCGCCTACTGGCACTGGCGCTCGGGCTGGTCCTACCCACACTGGCGTTCTATCCCGCCCTCATCACGGCCGCCAACGAGGCGCGCCGCGAACACGTCATGGCCGTGCAGGGCCCTGCGGTGCTGCAGCAACGCGCCCGTATACAGGGCCTCGTCGGTGATGTACGTGCAGCCCTCGATGCCTCGCCCGAACTCGCGAGCGTGCTGGTCACCGCGCCTCCGTCGCCCGATGCCTCCGTCCGACCGGAGACCGCCTATCGCCTCTGGGCGGACACGCGCCTGGCCCAGGAGCAGGTCACATCGAACCTTGAACTCTATGACGCCTCCGGTGCGCTGATCAGCACGTTCGGCCTCGGCCTGCCCAACCTGACCTATGCCCCACCTGCATCGGATGCCGGATGCGACTGGCAGGTCTTCGAGGAAGTCTCGGGCTTCTTTGCAGAGGAACGTCGCCTGGCGCACGCCAGTCGCTGGGTGTGCCGCCCTGATGCTGACGGACGCGCGGAGCGCATCGGTGCGGTGGTCGTGCACGTGATGCTCGATTACGGGAACCTGTCGGTCGGTGGAAGGGCGCGGGCCGCCACCCGCCCCATCTCTCTGTCCGTCTACGGATGGAGCGGCCGGGCGCTCTACGCATCGGCGTCGCGTGGGTGGCCGCTACCGGCCACCGTGCGGGCGCGCGCCCAGCAGTCGCGTACCCCATTCTGGGTCACCCTGCCGGCTGGTCCAGCGACGCAGGACGCCTACGTCATCAACGACCGTGCAGGCATCTACCTGCTGGGCATGCCGACGTTGTCGGCGCTTGACCACCTGTTGATCGTGTCTGAAGTGGTGGCGCTGGGACTGGTGGTGCTGCTCGCCGGCCTGCTGGGCATGTCCATCTTCGGCATGGCCGCCGGTCGCGCCCCGACGTCGGCGCGGCTGATTGTGCGCGAGGTGCGCGCGAGCTTCTATCGAAAACTGTTTCTCACCTTCGTTGCTGCCACGGTCGTGCCCGTCGTGGCGCTTGCCCTCGTCGTCCGCACCTACGTCAGCGGTGTGCTCCGTGCCGACATCGAACTCGAAGCCATTCACACCGTTACCTCCGCCGCACGCATCGTCGAGGACATCACCGCGCAGGCCGATCTGGCAGGCGCCGATGACGACGCGCTTGTGGTGTGGCTGAGTCGCGTTGTGGCACAGGATATTGATCTGTTTCAGGGCGCGACGCTGCTGGCCACCAGCGAGCGTGGCCGGTTCGCCTCGGGTGAGCGGCCACTGCGCACACCGGCGGAGGTGTATCAGGCCGTCCAGCTGGACCAGGCCCCGGCCTATGTCTGGAACGACCGTGACGGCGGTCGCCCGGTCATGAGCGTGGCGGCCCCCGTGCGTCTCAAGGGGGTTGATGCCCTACTCATGGTGCCACAGACGGTACGGCAGCGCGAGATTGACGAGCAGGTGGCCGAACTCGACCGTCGTGTGCTGCTCGCCGCCATTCTGTTCATCATGCTGGGGGCCTCGCTGGGGTATCGGGCCGCTGAACGCGTGGCCGACCCGGTTGGTAGGCTGACCCGGGCGGCGCGGCGCATCGCTCAGGGCGAGTTCGATGTGCGGGTGCTCGTCACGACCGCCGATGAACTGCGCCAGCTGGTGGAAGCCTTCAACGGCATGGTGGCTGACCTCGAGCGCCAGCGGACGGAACTCGAGCGCACCAATCGACTGGCTGCGTGGGCCGATATGGCACGCCAGATCGCGCACGACATCAAGAACCCGCTCACGCCGATTCAACTGAGCGCCGAACACCTGCGGCGTGTGCACAACGATCAGGGACGCCCACTGGGGGACGTGGTCGACGAGTGCGTTGGAGGCATCCTCACCCAGGTGCGGCTGCTGCGTCAGATTTCCACCGAGTTTTCAAGCTTCGCCACCACGCCACGGATGACTCTGGCGCCAGCCTCGCTGCGTACGCTGGTCGATGCGGTGGTCGATCCCTACCGCGCGGGTCTGTCACCTGCGCTGTCGCTGCTCGTCGATATTCCCGACACGTTACCGGCTGTCTCGACCGACCCCCTCCTCTTCGGGAGGGCGCTGAGCAACGTCGTCGAAAACGCACTGCATGCGATGCCCGAGGGTGGAACGCTGCGGTTCCAGGGCACCGTCACACCCGATGCGACGACGGTGGCGCTGGCCGTGTCTGATACGGGCGCCGGCATGCCGCCCGAGGTGGTCGCCCGTCTCTTTGAACCCTACTTTTCAACGAAGACCCGAGGCACCGGACTGGGACTGACCATTGCCCGGCGCAATATCGACGCGTGCGGAGGTCGGGTGCTGGTCGAGTCGGCACCTGGCCGCGGCACGACGGTCACCCTCGTGCTGCCGGTGGCGACGCCCGCTGACGAAGGCGGGCGGGTGGCCGAGCGTTAGCTGGCCGTTGGCGTCGACCGTGCGCCGCGCATCCGTGTGATGGTGGCCTCAACAAACGCCGAGGCCATGTAGGTGTAGGCCATCGTGATCAGCACTTCGTGGGGCCGGGCTGCAATGGCGGCGAACACGGCCGCCATGGCGATGAGGCCCCGGTAGCTGCGCTTCTCGCCGAGATCGACCGACTTGAAGCTGCGGTACTTCATGGTGCTGACCATCAGCAGCGCCGGGATGATAACGACCGCGACAGCCGTCCAGGCGGGTAAGCCTTCCGGGAAAAAGAACACGGTCGACGCAGGCACGGCGGCGGCACTCGGGCTCGGAAGACCCACGAAATAGCGCTTGTCGACGTGTGTCTGAATGTTGAAGCGCGCTAGGCGCAGTGCGGCTGCGGTCACATACAGGAATCCCACGGCCCAGCCGACGCGGCCGGCGTCGTTGAGCGCCCACTGGAACGCCAGCACAGCCGGGGCCATGCCGAAGGAAATGAGATCGGCCAGCGAGTCGAGCTGCACGCCAAATGCACTGGCGGTGCCGGTCATGCGGGCAATGCGGCCGTCGAGCATGTCGAGAATGACGGCGAAGCCCACGAAGGGGGCCGCCGTGCTGAGGTCGCCGCGCATCGCGTAGACGACACAGGCCCATCCGCAGAAGAGGTTGGCCAGCGTGAACAGGCTCGGCAGCAGCGAGACGCCATGCCGGAAGCCCCGACGTTCGGGCGTGCGAGGCCCGGCAGGGCCAGAGCTCTGGTTGTGGCTCACCATGATCGACTCCGCTTCAAGGTTCCCGCGCGAGCACAGTTTCGCCGGCGACCACCTTGTCACCAGGCGTGACGGCAATCACGAAGTCAGGGGGCACATAGAGATCGATGCGCGACCCGAACTTCATCACGCCGTAGCGTTGGCCACGCGTGACTTCGTCGCCCACCGTGAGGCGGTTGACCACGCGTCTGGCCAGCATGCCCACAATCTGCCGGCACACAAAGGTCCGCGACCCGCGCACAAACCATGTTTCGCTCCACTCGTTCAGGTGGCCGGCCTCGATGCGATAGGCCGGCAGCCACTCGCCCGGGTGATATTCGATGTGCGTCACGCGGCCCTCCACAGGGGTGCGATTGACGTGGACGTCCATCGGCGACAGAAACAGGCTGATCTGCCGCCACTCGCCTGCCGGGGCGCCGGGGCCCGGGGCATCGCCCGCAATCATCACGCGTCCGTCACCGGGCGCGACCACCAGCCCCGGTGCCGTGGGCACGGTGCGATTGGGATCGCGAAAGAAAAACACGAAGAAGGCGGCCATCACCACCATCGGCAGTGCCCACCAGCGACCTCCGAACCACAGGGCAATCAGGGCCAGCGCCAGGGCACCGACGATGAACGGGAGGCCAGCTCGGTCGATAAACATCAGGCGTCGATTTTAGGCGAAAACGACAGGTGGCGTTCGAGCACCAGCGCATCTTCCTCCGGGTCGCTGTAATAGCGCCGGCGGATGCCTGTCTGCGAAAACCCGGCTCCCCGATACAGGGCCCGGGCGGCGACGTTCGACGCACGCACGTCGAGCAGCACCCGTTGCACCCCCTGATGCGCGGCCCAGTCGAGGGTGTCGGCCAGCAGCCGACGCCCGAGGCCAAGGCCCCTGTGCTCAGGGTGAATAGCCAGCGTGCTGATCTCGAGCTCGTCGGCCACGTGCCACCCCGAGACAAATCCGGCGACGTCGTCACCCGGCAGTCGCAAGACCCGAAGCACGGTCACGTCAGGGCGTGCCAGTGCCTGTTCGTAGAAGGCCCGCGGCGTGGGATGCGCGAAACTGGCCGCATCGATGGCGAGGACGGCATCGAGATCGTCGGCCGTCGACAGCGCCTCGATGCACGGGGCCGCATCGGTCATGACGGCATGCGGGCGTCGCGTGTGATTTCCACGTCGGGGCGGCGCACATAGAGAGGCTCGAGCGCCTCGGGTGTCCATCGGTGCACATCAGGATCCGAGTGCCACGCCATCTGCGCCAGCGCAGCCACGGCGGGCGCAAGCGGACCCAGATCGGGTGCGACCTGCCACGACGCCCCGAAGTGTGCGCCCAGTCGTGCGGCACCATCGCCGCACAACACGAGCGCACCATGGGTCTGACCGGGCTCCGGAGGAACGGCCATCTCGACCGTCAGCACCTCGGGCGAGGACCGAGGCACCATGCCCCACGGGCTGTCGGTCTCGCGCTGAAACCACTGCAGGAAGACCTCGCCGCGACCGGCCTCCATGCATACGCCGATCCATGCCGGCACCTGCGTGCGACTGTGCGCGAAGGCCAGGGCCTCGAGGGCGGATACGCCCACAACGGGACGCCCGGTCGTCACTGCCAGTCCCTGCATGCAGGCCAGCCCGATGCGGATGCCCGTGAACGCGCCGGGCCCGTGGGCCACGGCCAGCAGGGCCACGTCCGAGAGCGGGCAGGCGGCGTCGTGCAGTGCCTGCGCGAGTTCCCCGGGCAGGCGTTCGCCGTGTGTACGCGCGGCGTTGCCGGGGACGACGGCGAGCACGGATGCGGTGTCACACAGTGCCGCGCTGCCGCCGCGGGTCGTGGTGTCGAGCGCCAGGGTCAGCACGTGGGGAATCCTGTGTCGATCGTATACTCGACTCGCCCGGTCATCCAGCCTTCCGTGTCACAGTCATCTTCTCTGCCCCCAGTCTCAGCACCCTCGGCCGGTACCGTCCTGACCCCGGCCATGAAGCAGTACTTCGATGCCAAGCGGCAGTACCGCCAGGCGCTGATGTTCTTCCGGATGGGCGACTTCTACGAGCTCTTCTACGAAGACGCACTGGTGGCGGCGCGCGCACTCGACCTGACGCTGACGTCGCGCTCGAAGGATTCGAGCGGCGCGCCCGTGCCGATGTGCGGCGTGCCCTATCATGCGGCCGACGCCTACATTGCCCGCCTCGTCAAGCGCGGCTACCGCGTGGCCATCTGCGAGCAGGTGGAAGACCCGCGCAAGGCCAAGGGGGTCGTCAAGCGCGAGGTGGTGCGGGTGGTGTCGCCCGGCACGCTCGCCGATGCCGGGTTTCTCGATGCCAGAGAGCCGTCGTTCCTGATGGCGGTCGCCGTCATCTCGGGCGCCCAGTCGCGCCCGACCGCCTACGGCGTCGCCCTTATCGACCTGTCGACCGGTGAATTTGACGTGGCCGAGTATGCGGGCCCCGAGGCCCTGCAGGCCTTGCAGGATGAAGTCCGCGTGCTGCGCCCCCGCGAGCTGGTCGTGCCCTCGGGTCTCGATGCCGCAGCGCTCTTCCCCGCCACCATTCGCGGCGAGGCCACCATCACCGAAGTCGACGGCTGGCATTTCGATCTCGAGAGTGCACGCCAGACCGTGCTCGAGCAGCTGCGCGTGGCCAGCCTCGACGGCTACGGCCTTGAACGCACCGCCGGCGCGGTGGCCGCGGCCGGGGCGCTGATTCGTCACCTTCGCGAGACACAGAAGGCCGAACTGGCCCACGTGCGCACGATCCGGCTCAAGACCAGCAGCGATGCGTTGCTCATCGACCCCATCACCCTCAAGCATCTCGAGGTGGTCGAGTCGACGACCGGCACCCGCGAAGGCTCGCTGCTGCACGAGGTCGACCGTACGGTGACGGCGATGGGCGGGCGCATGATTCGCGCGTGGCTCCTGCGTCCGCTGGTCGTGATGGAACGCATCCGCGACCGCCACGACGCCGTCGAGGAACTGGCCAGCCGAACGACCGATCGGGCTAAGGTCCGCGAGACGCTCAAGCTGGTGCACGACCTCGAACGCCTGTCGTCGCGCATTGCCCTGTCAACCGCTGGCCCGCGCGACCTGACGGCGCTGGCCTCGTCGCTTGGCGTCGTGCCCCGGCTGTCCCTGCTGCTCAGCGATGTCGAGGCGCCCCTCCTGACGAGCCTGCGCGGCGAACTCGACGATTTATCGGATGTGCGCGCCCTCATCGAGGCAGCCATCAGCGACGAGCCGCCGGCACTCACGAGGGAAGGCGGCTTCATGCGCGACGGCTTCGACGCCGAGATCGACGAACTGCGCCGCATCAGCCGCTCGGGCAAGCAGGTCATTGCCGAACTCGAAGAGACGGAACGCGCCCGCACCGGCATCGCGTCGCTCAAGGTGCGCTTCAACCGGGTCTTCGGCTACTACATCGAGATTTCCAAAGCGAACCTGCATGCGGTGCCGACCGACTATCTCCGGAAGCAGACGATTGCCGGCGGGGAACGCTTCATCACGCCGGCGCTGAAGGAATATGAAGAAAAAGTGCTCGGCGCCGACGAACGCATCATCGCACGCGAGGTCGAGCTCTTTGAGCAGGTGCGTCGACAGGTGTCTGAACAGGCCCCGCGCATTCTGGATACCGCGCGTGCCCTGGCGGCGATCGATGTGCTGGCGGGCTTTGCCGAAACGGCCAGCCTGTCAAACTACGCCAAGCCGCATATGAGTGACGGCACAGAGCTCGTTGCCACCGACCTCCGCCACCCGGTGGTCGAGCGCCTCGCGGGCGGCGCGTTCGTGGCCAACGACGTACGCCTCGACAGCGCCTCGCAGCAGCTGGTCATCATCACCGGGCCCAACATGGGCGGCAAGTCGACCTACCTGCGGCAGGTTGCCCTGCTGGCGCTGCTCGCGCAGGCGGGGTCGTTTGTGCCGGCACGCGAGGCGAAGATTGGGCTGGTCGATCGCCTGTTCGCCAGGGTCGGCGCCTCGGACAACATTGCCCGTGGTCAGTCGACCTTCATGGTCGAGATGCAGGAAACGGCCCAGATTCTGAACGGAGCCACGTCACGCAGCCTGGTGGTGCTCGATGAGATAGGGCGAGGCACCGCCACGTTTGATGGTCTGTCGATTGCCTGGGCCGTGGCCGAGTACCTGGCCGCGCATGGTCCGTCGAGGCCCAAGACCCTGTTTGCCACGCACTACCACGAGCTCACCGACCTGGCCGACGCCTTCCCTGCAGTTACGAATGCCCATGTTGCCGCCCGGGAATGGAAGGACGACATCGTCTTTCTGCACAAGATTCTGCCCGGCCGGTCAGACCGCAGCTATGGCATTCAGGTGGCGCGTCTGGCGGGGCTGCCGTCGCCGGTCATCGTGCGTGCACGCGAGATATTGCACGCCCTCGAGCAGGATGAGTTGAGCCGCGGGGGACGTCCGACGATCAGCGGCCAGCGGAATGCGCCGCAGGAACAGCTCGGGCTGTTCCAGGCGGCGCCGACGGTCGAAGAGAAATTGCGGGAGCGCCTCCGCGAGGTGGACATCAACCGGACCACCCCGCTCGACGCGCTGCAGTTGCTGCAGGAGCTGAAGCGCGAGGCCGACTAGCTGGCCAGCTTGGCGAGTTCGGTCTTGGCTTCGGCCCCGAACGGCGTGGTGCCGTGCTTGTCGACAATCTGCTGCAGGGTCTTGCGTGCGTCTTCCGTCTTGCCGGCGAGCGTATAGGCCCGGGCCAGCTCAAACAGCATCGCTTCAGCGGGCAACGTCGAGGTGGCCAGCTCTGACTCGGCCTTCAGCACCGCGATGGCCGCGTCATATTGCCCTGCTCGCAGCTGCGCCGAGGCCTTACCGAGCCTTGCCGCGTTGACCATCAGCGTGTTCTTCGAGGCGGCCAGCAGGTCGAACTGCTTGACGGCCTCGTCGGTGCGGCCGAGCTGGGCCAGCGTGTCGGCCGCATGCAGCCGTGCGCTCTGGCCGGCCACCGTCGACGGATACGAGTCAGCGGCCTCCATGAACCTGGGCAGCTGCGCCTCGAGCTTGGCCTTCAGCGTGGGATAGGTGCCGGGCACCTGCCCGCCCGGGCTGTTGGCGTCGAGGGTGGTGCCGGCCGGGGGCTCGGGGGCCTGGATGCGGCTCTCTTCGATGACCACACCTGCTGCCAGCAGCGCGCCCGCCTTGTTTTCGAGATTCGACTGCCAGGCGCGATACCCGCCGAAGCCGCCGCCCCCGATGACGAGGAGGGCGAGGATGCCGAGAATGAGTCCCTTGTGCTGGGCGAACGACGACTGAGCGTCAGCCAGCACGTGGCCGAGCTCGTTGTCCTTGAGTTCGTGACGGTGTGATGCCTTCATGACATTGGAAATTCTAGCGCGAAATCATGGCGTAACTGGTGCGCCCGGGCAGAATTGAACTGCCGACCCCCCGCTTAGGAGGCGGGTGCTCTATCCCCTGAGCTACGGGCGCGCGTCGGCCTTTATTCTAGCGCCGATGCCGGGTGTCACGGCTGAGGCGTAACGCAGCACCGCGTGCACCTGCGCCCCTGGCAGCCGCTGCCGCCCCTGCAGAAACACGAGTTCAATCAGAAAGGCCAGCGCCACCAGGTCGCCGCCCACCGCCGTCACCAACCGCACCGCTGCCGCCGCCGTGCCCCCCGTCGCCAGCACATCGTCGACGATCAGCACACGCTGCCCCGGCGTGATGGCGTCGGTGTGCATTTCGAGCGTGTCGGTGCCGTATTCCAGTGCATACGATTCGCGCAGCGTCGACGAGGGCAGCTTGCCCGGCTTCCGGATCGGCACGAATCCGCAGCCCAGCGCCTGCGCCACCGCAGCGCCCATGATGAAGCCACGACTCTCGATGCCCACCACCACATCGATGCCCGCATCGCGATACGACGCCGCCAGCGCCTCGACCATCGCGGCAAAGCCCTCGCGGTCGCGCAACAGCGTCGTGATGTCGTAGAAGAGAATGCCGGGCTTCGGAAAATCGGGAATGTGGCGGATGCGGGCCTTGAGCTGTTCCATGTCGGGCGGCATTCTACTACTGCCCCCGCGCACTGCGCCGCGCCATCAGCGCTATGCCGACGCCGTTAATGAGCAGGATGCGCACGCGCCGTACAATCGCCAGGGCCACACCCACCGGCGCGCCGAGGCCCAGCACCTGAGCCACCGACCCTGAGCCCAGCTCATCGACGCCGAGCCGATACGGCACAAACTTGAAGGCCACCGTGATGAACCGCCCCGCCGCCTCGAGCACAAAGGCCTCGGCCAGCGAGACGCCCGTCACGCCCGGCATCGCCTGCAAGATGACCCAGACCTCGGCGACGGCCGCCACGTGGAAGGCCGCTTCCCATCCGGCAATCGCCAGCAGACGCGCCGACGGCCAGCGGACCACGTCATACAACTGACCCTCCAGGGCCGCCACGTCCTGCGCCGCCAGCCGCGACGCCGGTCCCCGAGCCAGACGAGCCGCCAGCCACGACAACACCGCCGGGCGCGCCCTGAACGCCCACACCGCCGCGAACCCCCCGGCCACACTCAAAAGCACGACCGCCTCACCCATCCGCTCGAGCAGCGGCGGCATCTCGGCCCGCTGCAGCAGCACCCACACGCCGATGAGCAGCATGCCCAGCACCGAGGCGGTGTACAGCACGTTTTCCACGGTCACCGAGATGAGACTGACGAGCGTAGGCACATGCCGGCGCGCCAGCACAATTTTGGTGGGCTCTGACGCCAGCAGGCCGAGCGGCGTGAGATTGCCCAGGGCATCAGAGATGATCGTCGCCTCGAAGGCCACCCCGAACGGCAACGCGTGCACCGAGTCGATCTGCCGGGCACACAGCACCCAGGCCCGCGAGCGCAGGGCCATCCGCAGCACCCCAAGCGCCACCACCGCCGCGAGCCACAGCCCGACCCCGCGCACGCTGGCCTCGATCGAGGCCCAGCCGACCTGCCGCACGCTGATGACAAACAGGCCCAGGCCCAGCAGACCGACCAGCAGGGTCGACCACGACAAGCGAACGCGGGACGAAGTGGGGGCTACCACGCGAGTGAGGCACCGGCAGAAATGGAAAAAGCCCGCACGGTGTCGGGCTTTTTCAGGAAATGGTCGGGGCGACTGGATTCGAACCAGCGACCTCTCGGTCCCGAACCGAGCGCTCTACCAAGCTGAGCCACGCCCCGAAGAACTGCGAGTGTAGCACACTACCGCGTCGCCGGCGGCAGCAGGGTGCGCGCGGCGTCGAGCGCATCATAGTCGGTCAGGTCGGCCTGCAGCGGCGTCACCGACACGTAGCCTTCCATCACCGCCTCATAGTCAGTATGCCCCCCTCCCGGGTGCCAGTCGTAGAGGCCTTCGTCGATCCAGTAGTAATCCTGCCCGCGCGGGTCAGTCCGACTGGAAATCTGGGTCACGTGATTGCGCCGCGCCTGCGTCGTGATGCGGAAGCCCTTCGGCGCGCCCGTGTTGAGGTTGAGGTTCAGGAACGACCGCGCGGGCCACTGCTGCGCCAGCACCTGCTGCGCAATGGCGGCGGCCGCCTCAGCCGCATGGCTGAAGTCGAAGACCTTCGTGCGGCGCAGCGACACGGCAATCGCCGGAATGCCCAGCAGCGCGGCCTCGAGCGCCCCGGCCACCGTTCCCGAATACGTCACATCGTCGCCGATGTTGAACCCCTTGTTGATGCCCGAGACCACCAGGTCAGGCTTCTGCTTGAGCACGATGTCGACGCCGATGTTCACGCAGTCGGTGGGCGTACCATCCACCCCGTACACATCAGGCCCCACGGTCTCGAGCCGCAGCGGACGCCGCAGCGTCAGCGCATGCCCGATGGCCGACGCTTCCTGCGTCGGGGCCACGACGATGACCGTGCCGAGGGGCTTGAGGGCGTCGGCGAGGGCATGAATGCCGGCCGAGGTGACTCCATCATCGTTGGTGACCAGAATGAGTGGCATATGAGCGTCTGATCATACCGCCCCGCCGCGCACATATAATCGCGATATGTCCTGGTGGATGTGGCTCGCCGGCGGTCTCGTGCTGATGGTGGCGGAGTTGGCCACCCCCAGCGGGTTCTACCTCCTCTTCTTCGGCCTCGGGGCCTTCGGCGTGGCGCTGCTGGCCGGCGCCGGCGTGCTGACCGCGACCGGGCCGCAACTGCTGGCCTTCACCGTGCTGTCGCTGACCTCGCTCGTCCTGTTCCGAGGACCCGTATTGCGGCGGTTTCAGCAGCCGCCCTCACCCGATCTCGACCCGCTGGTCGGCAGCCTCGCCACTCCCGCTGAATCGATTGCCCCCGGCAGCGTTGGCCGCGTCGAAGTGCGGGGCACCGCCTGGACCGCCCGCAACGTCGATGCGTCACACGTCGCCGCCGGTCAGCGGTGCGTGGTGACGCACGTCGACGGCCTGCTGCTGTCGATTCGCCCCGAATAACGTCCCGTCACTGTTTCCCCCGAGGAGGTTCCGCATGGAAGGTGGACTCATTGTCGTGCTGCTTCTGGCACTGCTCGTCATCTTCATCCTGGCAAAGACCGCCATCGTGGTGCCGCAGCAAAGTGCCTTCGTGGTGGAACGGCTGGGCCGCTATGCCGGCACGCTCGATGCCGGCTTCCATGTGCTGGTGCCGTTTGTCGATGTCATCCGCTACCGGCACTCGCTGAAGGAATCGGCCATCGACATTCCCGCCCAGGTCTGCATCACCCGCGACAACGTGCAGGTCGGCGTCGACGGCGTGCTCTATCTGAAGGTCCTCAATCCCGAGCGCGCGTCCTACGGGATTTCCGACTACCTGTTTGCCATCTCGCAGCTGGCGCAGACCACCCTGCGCAGCGAGGTCGGCAAGATCGATCTCGACCGCACCTTCGAAGAACGCACCAACATCAACACCGCTGTGGTCGCCGAGCTCGATAAGGCGACGGAACCCTGGGGCGTGAAGGTGCTGCGCTACGAAATCAAGAACATCACACCCCCATCCGACGTGCTGGCGGCCATGGAAAAACAGATGCGGGCCGAGCGCGAAAAGCGCGCCGTCATTCTCACGTCGGAAGGCCAGCGCGACGCGGCCATCAACAACGCCGAAGGCGCCAAGCAGGAAACCATCAAGGCCTCGGAAGCGCGCAAGACCCAGCAGATCAACGAGGCCGAGGGCCAGGCGGCCGCCATCCTCGCCGTGGCCACGGCAACCGCCGAAGGCATCAGGCAGGTGGCCGAGGCCACGCAGGCGGCCGGCGGTGCCGAGGCCGTGCAGCTGCGCGTGGCCGAGCAGTACATCGGCGAAATGGGCCGCATCGTCAACAGCGCCAACACGGTGATTCTGCCCGCCAACCTCACCGACGTCGCCAGCGTGCTGACGACGGCGATGCAGGTGATTCAGAATCCGAAGCGCTGAGGGCAGGCCGAGCGGTGGCGGGCGCGGCCTGCGTCCTCCACCGCACCCCGCCCCTAGGGCACGTAGGCGATGCAGTCGATTTCGACGCGCAGCCCTTCCCCGGGCAGGCCCGCCGCCTGAATCGTGGTCCGCGCCGGACGATGGTCGCCGAAGACGCGGGCGTAGACGCCGTTCATCAGGGCAAACTCCTTCATGTCGAGCAGGAAGACGCCGCAGCGGAGCACATGCTGCAGGTCAGACCCGCCGGCCTGCAGGATGGCCCGCAGGTTGCGCAGGCACTGCTCGGTCTGCGCTTCGACATTGTCGCTGACGAGGCGACCGGTGGCGGGGTCGGTGGCTCCCTGGCCCGAGACGAAGATCAGGCGGTCGAAGCCCATTCCTGGGGAATATGGGCCGACGGGCGCGGGAAGATTGGCGGCATGAATGGGTCTGTGCATGGCCCGATTGTAAGATCAGTGGCGTGCCACGGTTCCGATTGACACTTGAATACGCTGGAACGCGCTACAGCGGCTGGCAGAAACAGAAGAATGCCCGGACGGTGCAGGGAGAGCTCGAGCGCGCGATGACCGAGGTGCTGGGGCATCCCCGCTTCGAGTTTCAGGGCTCGGGACGCACCGACGCCGGTGTGCATGCGCTGCATCAGGTGGCGCACCTCGACACGCCCTCGCCGCTCAAGCCCGAGCTCTTCCGGCGCCAGGTCAACGATGCCCTGCCGGCTGACATCGTCGTCGTGGCGGTGTCCCCTGCCCCACCCCGGTTCCACGCACGGCATGCCGCGGTGGCCCGCAGCTACCTCTACCAGATTGCGCGGCGGCGCACGGCGTTTGCCAAGCCGTATGTCTGGTGGGTGAAAGACACGCTGGATGTGACGCGGATGCAGCGGGCGGCTGACCTGTTTCGCGGCTTCCATGACTTCCGTGCCTTCACCCATGATGATCCCGAGGAAAAGTCGACCGAGGTGCTGGTCGACACCATGACTGTGGCTGAGGCTGACGACCTGGTGCTGGTGCGGGTCGGCGGATCGCACTTCATCTGGAAGATGGTGCGGCGGATGGTCGGGGTGCTGGTCGAGGTCGGCACGGGGCGCCTGTCCATTGAGGCGGTGCCGGCGCTGCTGCAGTCAGACTCGCCCCTGCCGGCGACGCTGACGGCGCCGGGCTCAGGCCTCTTTCTCGAACGGGTGTTCTACCAGGGCGACGACCGGCACCTTCCGCTGGTGCCGGCCATTCCCGTGAGTAGCGTCAGCGTCCGCCGCTGATCAGGGCGTCGAGCAGCGCGTCGGTCCGCTGCCGCGCGCGGTCGAGCCGCTCCTTGAGATTGTCAAACACAAATTCGTGGCCGGCGTTGGCCGCCTCGATGATGGGCACCTCGGCCTGCTTCCACTGCTCTTCGAAGCGGGTACGTGCCGCACGGTCCTTGACGCGACGAATCATATCCTGTGCCTCGGTGAGCCGATGCCGCACCTCGCGCACCTCGGTCATCATGAGCATCGCCTCACTGGCGCGACCCGGACGGGCCACCGGCCTGTCGGGGCCGTGGCACTGCGAGCACTGGTTGGCGAGGCCCACCGGCGACAGCAGCTGCGCAGCCACCTCGCCGTGGCAGGTCGAGCACGTCGGCCCCCGGTCGTCGCCGTCCGTCAGCAACTTGTAGTGATGGCTCTTCTGGAATGACACGAAGGGACCGGTGTGGCACGTGCCGCAGGTCTTCGGCAGGTTGACGCGCGCCAAGGGGCTGGCCGGACTCGAGCGAGCGCGTCGTGTTCATGGGCGCCAGTGTAAGCGCACTGACGCCCATGTTCAACCACGGGATTTCTGGTGTGGCATCCTAGGCGATAGCGCGCGCCGACGGGCGCGCGGCGACCGGCGACAGGTCGAACCACGGCATGGCGGCGATGGCCGTTCGGGTGCGGTCGACATGTTTCCGGTAACACTGGAAGCACAGCGTGTGATATCGGTCCCACTTGACGATGCCCCGGTAACGAAAAAGGGCACGTCGGGATTCACATTCGCGGCAGGCATGCTTGACGGCCGCCGCAGGCCGTCCGGGTCGGAGTCGCATCATCATGGCGACAGCCTAGCGGGCGACTGTGACAGATGAGGTCACGATGGAACGCCACGGGGAAATTGTTCGGCAATGGCGCTTGATCCTGGCGCTCGAGACCAGTCGGCACGGCCTGACCCTCTCCGACCTGCGGAGGCAGGCGGATGCCGGTGTCTCGGAACGCACCATCCGGCGCGACCTTGATGCGCTCGGGCAGGCGGGGTTTGCGCTCGACCACGAACGCCGCGAGGGCCGCACCGTTTATCGTCTGAACCAGGACGTGTTCCGTGGCCTAGCACAGACAGGCCTGTCGCTGTCAGAGTTGTGCGCCCTGCACCTGAGCCGCAGCCTGCTCGATGCCCTCGCAGGCGGGCCATTCCAGGACCATCTGCGGTCGGCCTTCGACAAGCTGACCGATGCCCTGCCCCAGCCCCTCTGGGCCTTTGTCGACCGGCTGCCCACGGCGCTGGTAGCCACGGGCCCCGAACTGCGCACCGCCACCGGGGCACACCGACATGTCGATGATCTGCTGCGGGCCGTGCTGTCGCACCAGCGGGTGCGCATGCGCTATCACTCGTTCTCGAGCGGGCAGACCCGCGACTATACCCTCGAGCCCTACCGGGTCGCCTACGCACAGGGCGCCCTTTACCTCTTTGCCTTCGTGCCCGACTACGGCGAGATGCGGACGTTCGCCCTGCAGCGGGTCGAAAGCGTTGCCCTCCTCGAAGAGCACTTCACACCCGAACACGCCGGCGACGCCATGCCGCGTCATTCGCTATCGGTGTTTTCAGGGGCACCGACGGCCGTGGCCGTCTGGTTTACCCCGACCGAGGCGCGGTATGTGCGCGAACGGGTCTGGCACCCGAGCCAGCGGCTCGATGACCACGCCGACGGCAGCCTGACGGCGCATCTCGATGTCGTCGCCGACTGGGGGCTCGAGGCCTGGATTCTCGGCTTTGGTCCCGGGGCGCGCGTCGTCGCCCCCGCATGGCTGGCTCAGCGGCTCGCCGAGCGGCTCAGCGCGGCCCGCAGGCACTACGACTGAGGGCCACCCGACGCCCCGGCCTCTGCCGCGTCCTCGTCAAACGCGACCGGGCCCTTCTTCCGCGCATAGAAATACGAGGCGCCGAAGATGACCACAATCAGGCCGAGCGAAATCGGTTTGGGAATTTCGAGGTGAATCCACCCGAGGCCGTGGAAATACTCGACCAGCAGCTTGATGCCGACCCAGGCAATGATGACGAAGGCCCCGTCCACCAGCGGCGGATACCGCCGCACGAGGGTCAGCAGCTGCCCAATCACCAGCCGCATGGCGACGATGCCCAGCAGGCCGCCCGTGATGATGACCCACAGCTTGTTCGACATGGCCACGGCCACGAGAATCGAATCAATCGCAAACACGATGTCGGTCAGCTCGACCCTGACCACCGTCGCCCAGAACGCCGACAGCCCCAGCATGGCCTGCGCCGGTTTGGCCACCTGGCCCGACTCGCCCGCTTCTCCGCCACCCCGGAAGTGCTGATAGGGCAGATAGAGCAGGTAGAGCCCGCCCAGCAGCCGCACCCACAGCAGGTTGATCATGTAGGCCGCCCCGGCCGTGGCCGCCGTGCGGAAGGCAAACGCCCCGAGAATGCCATAGCGCAGCGCCTTCTGCTGCTCGGCACGCGGCAGGCCCAGCACCAGAATGGCCAGCACCATCGCGTTGTCGGCGCTGAGCAGCCCTTCGAGGGCCACGAGCAGCGCAATGGTCACAAAGTCGGAGACGTGCACGTCGAACACGATGCGTCAAGTATAGCTGCCCCAGGGGCCCTCCATACTTGACACGATTCGTATCAATGCCTAGACTCGAATTGTGTCAATACCAGAGCTCATCTTCATCTCGATGGCCGCGCGCCTGCTCGACATGCATCCGCAGACGCTGCGGAAGTACGAGCGGCTCGGACTGGTGCGGCCCGCCCGCACCATCGGCAGCATGCGGCTCTACTCGGCCGAGGAAATCGAGCGCCTGCGGTTCATCAAGCGCCTCGTCGAAGACGAGGGCGTGAACCTCGCCGGGGTGCAGCGCCTGCTGTCGGTGGCCGAGGTGATGCAGCGCATCCGCCCCCTGCTCGACGAGCGGCTCGTGGTCAGCGATGCCCCGCGCCGGCGTCGCCTGCTGCGCGCGCTGCTGCAACTGCACGACGGCCTCGGCCTGGACGGACGGTAGCCATGGATTTCAAGGACTACTACGCCACGCTCGGCGTGCCGCGCACCGCCAGCGACAAGGACATCAAGCAGGCCTTCCGCAAGCTGGCCCGGCAGTTTCACCCCGACGTCAATTCCGGGGATGCGAAGGCCGAGGCCCGCTTCAAGGAGGTGAACGAGGCGCACGAGGTGCTGAGCGACCCGGACAAGCGCCGCACCTACGACGAGGCCGGCAGCCAGTGGCGCGAGTATGCCCAGGCCCGTGAGGCACGTGCCGGCAGGCCCGGTAGCGCCGCCGGCGGGCGGACGACCTCACGCAGCATGACGCCCGAGGAGGTCGCCGAGATGTTCGGCGGGGCCGCCGAGGGCACCGGCGATTTCTCGGATTTCTTTGAAACCCTCTTCGGCGGCAACACCCGGTCGCGCAGCCGGCGCACCCGCCGCCCGGGGCCGCCCCCGACCAGGCGCGGCGACGATGTCGAGCACGAGTACGAGCTCGATGTCGAGTCGGCCGCCCGCGGCAGCGTGCACAAGCTCGTCATGCGGCAGGGCGACGCCGAACCGCGCACGATCGATGTGCGCATTCCCCCGGGCGTCACAGACGGCTCGCGGGTCCGGGTGGCCGGCGAAGGGTCGCCCGGCACCGGAGGCGGATCACGCGGTGATTTGTTCCTGCGCATCCGTCTCAAGCCGCACCCGACGTTCACCGTGTCTGGGCGTGATGTCACCCGTCACGTGTCGGTGCCGGTGTCGCAGGCCGTGCTCGGCGGCGAACTGACGGTCGCCTCGCCCGACGGGCGGTCCATCACCGTGAGGGTGCCGGAAACCAGTCAGCCCGGCACGCGGCTCCGTGTGCGCGGCTATGGCCTGCCGGCCCTCGGGGCGTCAGGCACACCGGGCGATCTCTATGTGGTGCTCGATGTGGCCCTGCCCCGCGAACTGTCAGGCGCGGCCCGCAAGGCCTATGAACAGCTGGCCCGCATCGAGCGGGATGAGTAAGCGGGACAGGAGGACGACATGAATCTGCAGAAGTTCACCGAGAAGGCCCAGCAGGCCATCCTGGCCACCCCGGAGCTCGCGCGCGAGTACGGCCACGCCAGCGTCGAGCCCGAGCACCTGCTGGTGACGCTCTGCGAGCAGCCCGACGGCGTCGTGCCCTCGGTGCTGCGGGCCCTGTCGATTGATACCGACGGTCTGGCACGCGAAGCCCGCACCGGGCTCGAGCGCCTGCCGCGCGTCAGCGGCGGCAGCGAGCCGGGTCTGTCGCCCCGCCTCCGCACCGTGGTCGACACCGCCACCGCCGAGGCCCGCACGATGCAGGACGACTATGTGTCGACCGAGCACCTGCTGCTGGGCCTCGTCAAGGATACGGGACGCAGTGCCGCCGCGTCGCTGTTGAAGGGCAAGGGCATCACCCCCGAGCGCGTGCTCGAGGCCCTGACCCGTGTGCGCGGCAGCCAGCGCGTCACTGATCCGACACCCGAGAACAAGTATCAGGCCCTCGAGAAATACGGGCGCGACCTCACCGATCTCGCTCGTCGCGGCAAGCTCGATCCCGTGATCGGCCGCGATGAAGAAGTGCGGCGCGTGATTCAGGTGCTGTCGCGGCGCACCAAGAACAACCCCGTGCTCATCGGCGAACCTGGCGTCGGCAAAACCGCCATTGTCGAAGGCCTCGCGCAGCGCATCGTCCGCGGCGATGTCCCCGAGGGACTGAAGGACAAGCGGATCATGGCGCTCGACATGGGCGCGCTCGTGGCCGGAGCCAAATATCGCGGCGAGTTCGAGGAACGCCTGAAGGCGGTGTTGAGGGAAATCGTCGATGCCGGCGGGAAGTTTGTGCTGTTCATCGACGAGCTGCATACGGTGGTCGGCGCTGGCGCGGCCGAAGGCTCGCTCGATGCCTCGAATATGCTCAAGCCCATGCTGGCGCGCGGCGAACTCCACACCATCGGCGCCACAACGCTCGACGAATATCGCAAGCACATCGAGAAGGACGCTGCCCTCGAGCGCCGCTTCCAGCCAGTGCTGGTCGGTGAGCCCAGTGTGGAAGACACCATCTCGATTCTGCGCGGCCTCCGCGAGCGTTACGAGATTCACCACGGCGTGCGCCTCAAGGACGGTGCGCTGGTGGCCGCAGCCGTCCTGTCGAACCGCTATATCGCGGACCGATTCCTGCCGGACAAGGCCATCGACCTGGTCGACGAAGCCGCCTCGCGGCTGCGCATGGAGATTGATTCCATGCCCGCCGAGCTCGACGAAGTCCGGCGCCGCGTGATGCAGCTGGAAATTGAGCGCGAAGCCCTGCGAAAGGAAACCGACAAGGCGTCGATCGAACGCTTGAGCCGGCTCGAGCGCGAATTGTCAGAGCTGAAGGCGGAGGACGAACGGCTACGCCAGCAGTGGGAGCGCGAGAAGAGCGCCATCCAGAAGACTCGCAGCCTCAAGGAGGAGCTCGAGCAGGTCAGGCTTGAGGCCGACCAGGCCCAGCGACGCGGCGACTATGGCCGCGCCTCCGAACTGCAGTACGGCCGCGTGCCCGAGCTCGAGCGGCAGATCGCGGCCGAGGCGGGGCTGCTGGCTGCTGACAGTCAGGCCCCCCGCATGCTCAAGGAGGAAGTAGACGAGGAAGACATCGCCGAAGTCGTGGGGCGCTGGACCGGCATTCCGGTGAGTCGGCTGATGGAAGGTGAAGTCCAGAAGCTCATGCAGATGGAAGAACGCCTGCATCGCCGCGTGGTGGGTCAGCACGATGCGGTCGTGGGCGTGTCGAACGCTATCCGCCGGGCCCGTGCAGGCCTGCAGGACCCCAGCCGTCCGCTCGGCAGCTTCATCTTCTTGGGCCCGACGGGTGTCGGGAAGACCGAACTGGCCCGGGCGCTCGCCGAGTTCCTCTTCGACGATGAGCAGGCCATGGTCCGTCTCGACATGTCCGAGTACCAGGAGAAGCACACGGTGTCGCGCCTCATCGGTGCCCCGCCAGGATACGTGGGGTATGACGAGGCCGGGCAGTTGACCGAGGCGGTGCGACGCCGGCCCTACGCAGTGGTGCTGTTCGATGAGGTCGAGAAGGCCCACCCCGACGTGCTGAACGTGTTGCTGCAGCTGCTCGATGATGGGCACCTGACCGACAGCAAGGGACGGCGGGCCGACTTCAAGAACGTCGTGGTCATCATGACCTCGAACCTGCCGTCGCTCGATGCGCTTCGGGGACACTTCCGTCCTGAGTTCATCAACCGAATCGACGAGATCGTGTTCTTCCACCCGCTGTCCGAGGTGCACACGGCCGCGATCATCGACATCCAGCTGCAGGGCCTGCTGCGGCGGCTGGCCGACCGCAAGATCACCGTCGAGCTCACGCCGGCGGCCAAGGCCCTGCTGGCGACAGAGGGGTATGATCCGGTCTATGGTGCGCGTCCGCTGAAGCGAGCAATTCAGCGACTCGTGCTCGACCCGCTGGCCCTCCGCGTGCTGGCCGGTGACTTCGGCGAGGGCGATTCGGTCCTCGCCGATGAAGCGGACGACCGACTGGTCTTTTCCGCGCGTCATATGGAACAGGCGGGCCGGTAGGCCCGCCTGAAGGAGACGTTCGTTGCCCCCGAGCCCGAAAACATCTGGTCCGATGAACCCGAAGCGGCCGGCTGCGCCAAAGCCCACGTTCCTGTGGTGGACACTCGGGCTGCTGCTGGTCATGGCCATCGCTCAGGCCTGGTTCATGCAGCCAGCCGGTCCCCCGCTGCCCTACAGCGAGTTCAAGGCCCTGGTTCGCAATGGCCAGATTGCCGAGCTGTCGATTGGCGACACCGACCTCCGGGGGACCCTGAAAAGTCCCGATGCGTCGGGACAGACGGCGTTTTCAACCGTGCGCATCGACGACCCGAAACTCGTTGAGGAGCTCGATGCCCGCGGCGTGAAATACACAGGTGAAGTAGTCAACCGCTGGCTGCCCGAGCTGCTGGGCTGGGTACTGCCGGTGCTGCTGCTGGTGGGCTTCTGGGCGTTCATGCTGCGTCGCATGGGCGGTGCCGAGGGCGGGGTAATGTCGTTTGCGCGCAGCAAAGCCAAGATCTTCGCGGAAGACGACGTCAAGGTCAGCTTCCAGGATGTGGCCGGCGTGGACGAGGCGGCGCAGGAGCTGCGGGAAATCGTCGAGTTCCTCAAGACGCCCAAGAAGTATACGAACCTCGGCGGGAAGATTCCCAAAGGCGTCATGCTGGTGGGACCGCCGGGAACCGGAAAGACACTCCTTGCGCGTGCCGTGGCCGGCGAGGCCAAGGTGCCCTTCTTCAGCCTGTCCGGGTCGGAATTTGTCGAGATGTTCGTCGGCGTCGGCGCGGCGCGCGTGCGCGACCTGTTCGCGCAGGCCGAAGCCAAGGCGCCGTGCATCGTATTCATCGATGAGCTGGATGCCCTCGGGAAGGCCCGCGTGCAGAGCCCTATGGGTAGCCACGAGGAGCGCGAGCAGACGCTCAACCAGCTGCTCGCCGAGATGGACGGGTTCGATCCGCGGAAGGCCATTATCATCATGGCGGCGACTAACCGGCCCGAGGTGCTCGACCCTGCCCTGCTGCGCCCCGGCCGCTTCGACCGTCAGGTGCTGGTCGACAAGCCCGACATTCGCGGACGCGAGGCCGTGCTGCGCATCCACGTGCGGCAGGTCACATTGTCGCCATCGGTCGACCTCGCGAAGATTGCAGCCCGCACGCCCGGGTTTGCCGGCGCCGATCTGGCGAATCTCGTGAACGAGTCCGCCTTGCTCGCGGCACGCCGCGACAAGACATCGGTGGAAATGAGCGACTTTGACGAAGCCATCGAGCGGCTCATTGCAGGACTCGAGAAGAAACGCGTCATCAACCCGAAAGAGCGCGAGATCATTGCCTACCACGAGTCGGGCCACGCCATCGTGGCCGAGGCCCTGAGCGGCATGGACCCGGTCCACAAGATCTCGATTGTGGCTCGTGGCTTCGGCGCCCTCGGGTACACAATGCAGCTGCCCGTGGAAGACCGCTATCTGATGCAGAAGCAGGACCTGCTCAACCAAATCACGGTGCTGCTGGGGGGGCGGTCGGCAGAAGAAGTGGCGCTCGGGGCCATTTCCACAGGCGCGCAGAATGATTTGCAGCGCGCCACCGACATGGCCAGGTCGATGGTGACTGAGTGGGGGATGAGCGAGAGCGTGGGGCTCGTGCACTTCGACCAGGGCAAGCGAAGCCGGTTCCTCGACGTGGCGATGCCGGCCCAGCGCGGACCCTATTCAGAAGAGACTGCGCAGGCCATCGACCACGAGGTGCGGCGCATCGTCTCCGAGTCGCACGACACGGCACGTCGCCTGCTGATCGAACACCGCGATCTGCTCGAGCAGGTCACTCAGCGCCTGCTGAAGAAGGAAGTGATGGAGGGCGAGGAGTTGCGGGCCATGATGGCCCCGGCGGCTCCCCCCGTGTTGCCGCCCGTGGGGCCTGAAGCCGAGTCGGGCCCGCAGGGCAAAGCCGACAGGACGACCGCGTCGGCCTAGGAGGCCGGCGCGGCGTTCGGGCCGGGGGCCGCTTCTTCGGCCTGGAAGCCGCAGGCCTTGTGAGCGCCGTCGCAGAAGGGCCGCTTCTGCGACTGTCCGCAGCGGCACAGCGCGAATGGCTTCTTGTTCAGCACGTATTCGTTGCCGTTCCAGTCGACCAGCTTCACATCCTCGCCTTCGACGAGAATCGACCCATTTGCGCGCACCTTCAGCGTGACCATCGGTCTTACCCTTTCTGCATGGCCGACAGAAAGTCGGCGTTACTGCGTGTCTTGCCCATCTTGTCGAGCAGCAGTTCCATGGCCTCCACGGGCGACAGCGGGTTGAGCACGCGCCGCAGCACATAGACCCGCTGCAGGTCTTCCTTCGGGATGAGCAGCTCTTCCTTGCGGGTGCCGCTCTTGAGGATATCGATGGCCGGGAACACGCGCTTGTCGGAAAGCTTCCGGTCGAGGTTGATCTCCATGTTGCCCGTGCCCTTGAACTCTTCAAAGATCACATCGTCCATTCGCGAGCCTGTGTCGACAAGCGCGGTGGCGATGATGGTTAGTGACCCACCCTCCTCGACGTTGCGCGCCGCGCCGAAGAACCGCTTGGGCTTCTGCAGGGCGTTGCTGTCGAGGCCGCCCGACAGCACCTTACCCGACGGTGGAATGACGGTGTTGTAGGCGCGGGCCAGCCGGGTGATCGAATCGAGCAGGATGAGGACATCCTTTTTGTGCTCGACTAGCCGCTTGGCCTTCTCGATCACCATTTCGGCCACCTGCACGTGTCGCTGAGCCGGCTCATCGAAGGTCGACGAGATAACTTCGCCGTCAACCGACCGCTGCATGTCGGTCACTTCTTCCGGGCGCTCGTCGATGAGCAGCACAATGAGATAGATCTCGGGATGATTGCGGACGACCGACTGCGCGATGCTCTGCAGCAGCATGGTCTTGCCCGTGCGGGGCGGCGCGACGATGAGGCCACGCTGTCCCTTGCCGATGGGCGTCATGAGATCCATGACGCGGCCCGACAGGTTGTCGGCATCGGTTTCGAGCACGAGGCGGCGCTGGGGGTAGAGCGGCGTCAGATTCTCAAAGAAGAGCTTGTCGCGTGCCTGATTGGGCGCCTCGAAGTTGACGGCCTCGACCTTGATGAGGGCAAAGTAGCGCTCACCTTCCTTCGGCGACCGGATCTGGCCTGAGATGGTATCGCCGGTCTGTAGGTCGAACTTCCGGATTTGCGACGGCGACACGTAGATGTCGTCGGGGCCCGGCAGGTAGTTGTAGTCGGGGGCGCGGAGAAACCCGAAGCCGTCCGGCAGCAGTTCGAGCACGCCTTCCGAGAAAATGAAACCACTCTGCTCGGTCTGCGCCTTGAGGATTTGGAAGATCAGCTCCTGCTTGCGCATGCCGGTGGCGCCGGCCACCTCGAGGTCCTTGGCGACCTGCGTGAGGTGCTGGATCGACATCTCCTTGAGGTCAGTGATGTTGAGGCCCTTCTTGCCCTCGCGGAGTTCAGCCTCCTGCAGTTCGAGCACTTCGTTGGCAACATCGGGCTGGGGCGGGGCCTGGGGCCCGCGATGTGATCCCTGGCGTTTGTGTCCCCGAGAGGGGCGGCGTTCTCTGGCTGCGGCCATAGTTCAGTTCTAAAATGGAGAGGAGTGGACGGCAGCCCCGGTGCAGCAGGCACGCGCGCCGCCGGAAGGTCTATCGGCGTAATACAAACGAACCGGCGCAGTATACCAGAACGCCCCTGGGGGCTAGAATGGGAAGCCGTGCGCCGCCTGTATCTGCCACTCACCCTGCTGGCGCTGCTGACGTTTGGCGCCGGACTCGGCCGTGGTGCCATGACCGATGCCGACGAGGCGTTCTACGCCGAGGCCGCCCGCGAAATGGTCGCCTCCGGCGACTATGTCACGCCGTTTTTCAACTACGAGCACCGATTCCAGAAGCCCGTCCTTTACTACTGGGTGACCGCGCTGGTCTACCGAACCACCGGTCCCACCGAGGCGGCCGCCCGCTTCGGGTCGGCCCTCTCGGGCATCGGCATCGTGCTGCTGACGGCGGCGTGTGCGCGCCGCTGGCGCGGCCACGAGCATGCGCTCCTCGCAGGCGCGATGGTCGCGACGGCGTTCGGGTGTTATTCGATCGGCCGCATGGCCCTGCCCGACCTTCCCCTGGCCTTCTTCATCACCCTCGCCATCTGGGCCGGGCTGACCGGTACGCTGCACCTGTCGCCCCATCCTCGAGGGTGGCTGATGCTCTCGGCACTGGCCATGGCCCTGGGATTCCTGACGAAAGGTCCGGTCGCCGTGATTCTTCCGGCGCTCGTCGTCCTTCCGGTCACGCTCATCGAACGTCGTCGTCTGGGCCTGTCCGTGACCGATCTGCTGCTCGGCACCCTGGTCTTCGTGCTGATTGGCGTGCCCTGGTATGTGGTCATGTGGGAACGCCACGGCCTGGCCTATCTCGAAGGCTTCTTCCTCGGCGACAATCTCGAGCGATTTGCCACAGACCGGTTCAATGATCCACGGCCATGGTGGTTCTACCTGCCGGTGGTCGTCGGGGGCCTGCTCCCCTGGTCGCCGCTGCTGGGCACGTGGTGGCCTGAACTACGGGCCACCGTGCAGCGACGGCGGCGACCCTCGGCGGCCACACTGCGGCTAATCATCTGGGCAGCGGCACCGCTGCTCTTCTACTCGCTCTCGGTCGGCAAGCAACCCCGTTATGTGCTGCCGGTGCTGCCCCCGATCGCGATGCTGCTGGCCGATGGCGTGCGACGGGCGATTACCGAGAGGCCCCCGCACGGGGGCGCTGCGCGGGACGATCGCGGCCCGGTCACTCTCGTGGTCGGCGGCGCCGTCACAGGCGTCGTGCTGGTGACCATCGGCGTTCTGATCTGGCGAGCAAAGCCGCTGCTGATTCACGTATCCGACACCACGACGCTGGTGGCCAGCGCCTCATTGGCGCTCGCCGGTCTGGGGGTGGTGGTCACGAGTATGTCTCGATCGTGGCGCCAACTGCCGATGGCGTTAACCGTCGCGGGCACCGTCTGTGTGCTCGCTCTGCAGTTCGGTCCACTGGCCAGTGCGGGCGACAGCGCCGTCGAGCAGGTGGCCCGTGAAGTCGTGCGTCAGCACACGCCCGAGCACGTGGTGGGTACCCATCAGGTCTTTGTGCGCAACCTGGTCTTCTACGCGCACCTGCCCACGCGTGATCTGCCCAATGACGAGTCACTCGCAAGCTTCTTTGCGGGACAGGGGCCGCGCCTGCTGGTCACCACCGCTGATCGGTTCCCGGCCATTGAGCGCATCGCCGGCCAGCCGCTGATCCAGCGGCTCGCGGTGTCGTATTTCAACGAGGCCGGCATCCGGCTGCGGACGCTGCTCACCCCGGAGCCCGCGCACGACCTCACTCGGGTCGTTGTCGTCGAGCGTCGTTGAGGCTCAGACCCTCGGCAACGGGGCGTCGGGCCAGATTTTTCCTGGATTAAGACGCCCGTCGGGATCGAAGGCGGCCTTGACCCGCTGCATGAGGGCAACCACGTCCGGTGCCAGTTCAATCGGCAGGTAGCGTGCCTTCGAGAACCCGATGCCGTGCTCGCCGCTGATCGATCCCTGCATCGAGACGACGGCCTCGAACAAGTCGGACGTCGCGCGCTCGGCCCGAGCGACAGCATCAGCGTCATCGGGGTCGATCATGATGTTCACGTGGATATTGCCGTCACCCGCATGGCCGAAGCTGGGGATCCAGAGGCCGTGTGCCTGTTCGAGGGCGGCGATGCACCGATAGAGTTCGCCGAGGCGGCCACGGGGCACTGAGACATCGTGGTTGATCTTACGCGGTGCACTCGCACGCAAGGCATACGACATCGAGCGCCGTGTCTCCCATAAAGCATCGCGGGTGGCAGGGTCGTGCGCCACGTCGACGCCCAGCACGGGTCCCAGACGCGCCGCCTCAACGATGACCCGAGCCTCGTCGCGGATGCCACCTTCCGTGCCATCGACTTCAATAATGAGCAGGGCCCCCGTGCCCGACGGGGCCAGTGTCCGGCCGGCATAGCGTTCGGCCGCGGCCAGTGACCCGGCGTCCACGACCTCAATGGTCGACGGCGTGATGCCGGCTGCGGTGATTCGGTCGACCACCGCCACGGCGGCGTCGATGCCGTCCGTAAACACCTGCAGCGTCGCCACGTGCGCCGGCCGCGGCACCAGCCGCATCGTGGCCTCGGTGATGATACCGAGCGTGCCCTCAGAGCCGACCATCAGCTGCGTGAGGTCGTAGCCGACGACATTTTTGACGGCACGCGAACCGGTGCGAATGACAGTACCACTGGCCAGCACCACTTCCAGCCCAAGCACATAACGGCGTGTTGTGCCGTACTTGACCGCGCGAGGGCCTCCGGCACCTTCCGCGATGTTGCCTCCGATGCTGGACCGGTGCAGGCTGGCGGGGTCTGGCGGATACCACAGGCCGGCAGCCTCGGCGGCGCGCTGCAGGTCAGCCGTAATGACACCCGGCTGCACGACGGCCACCTGATTCCGGACATCGAGTTCGAGGATGCGGTTCATCCGCTCGACGCAGACCACCATCCCCCCCGAGGTCGGCACGGCCCCGCCGGTGTAACCTGTCCCGGCGCCGCGGGTCACCACGGGCATCCCGGCCTCCGTCGCCTGCCGCATAATCCACTGAACGTCGCCCGTCGAAGACGGCCACACCACGAGGTCTGCGTCGGCCCCTCTCAGCAGGGCATCGGTACCGTAGTCGCGCCGCACCTGCGGGTCGATGGAGACCGCCGTCTCACCGAGATACGACGCACAAGCCTTGCGCAGGCGATCGACGATACTCACTGGCTGCGACGGGTGATGAAGGCATGCAACCGGCGCATGCCTTCCTCAAGACGTTCCATCGACGTGGCATAGGACAGGCGGAAGAATCCTGGGGCGTCGAAGCCCTCGCCGGCCGTAACGGCCACATGCGCCTCGGCCAGCAGTGACTCCGCAAACTCCGATGTAGTTCGGAACCCGGTCGCCTCCAAAACATCGGCGACATAGGGAAACAGATAAAACGCGCCCTGCGGCTTCACGCACGTGATGCGGGGGTCGGCCGCCAGCAGTGCGGTGACGGCATCGCGACGCCGGCGATACTCGTCGAGCATCACGGTCACACTCTCTTGCGGCCCGGTGAGAGCGGCCACGGCGGCTCGCTGCGTAATCGAGTTGATGTTCGACGTGGCGTGCCCCTGCAGGGCATTGCATTGTGCGATAAACGCCTTGGGACCGATGGTCCAGCCGCAGCGCCAGCCGGTCATGGCATACGCCTTCGATGCCGCACTACAAATGGCGAACTGGTCGGGTATCACTTCAGCCAGAATGGCCGGCAGGTTGTGCGCAACGGGGTCGTAGATGAGCTTCTCGTATGTCAGGTCGGCGATGACCCAGATGCCTCGGCGCGCGGCTTCCTCGGCGATGGCGCGTAGATTGGTCTCGCTGATCAGGGCACCCGCCGGATTACTCGGGGAATTGACAATGACGGCACGTGTGCACGGCGTCATGGCCGCAATCATCGCGTCGGCGTGAATGGCGAAGCCGTCCTCGGGTGAAGTCTGCACGATGACCGGCGTGGCGCCGGCCAGCTTGACCTGCTCGGGGATCGTGGGCCAGTAGGGCGCATGGGTGACCACCTCGTCACCCGGATCGAACAGCACAAACGCCGTGTTGAACAGCGCCTGTTTGCCGCCGGCCGTCATGATGACCTGGTCGGGTGCTATCGTCACGCCGTAATCGATGGCATAACGCTGGCACACAGCCTGCCGCACCTCGACGATGCCGGCCGAGGGCGTGTACTTGGTGAAGTTCTGGTCGAGGGCGAGGTGCGCCGCCGCCTTCACGTGCTCGGGTGTCGGGAAATCGGGCTCGCCGGCGCCGAGGTCAACGACGTCGATCCCCTGCCGCCTCAGGCGATCGGCCTCGGCCGTGACCTTCAGCGTGGGTGATGGAGCAATCTGGGCCATGCGGCTTGCGAAGTTCATATCTGCCTTGCCTCGGGAAGAACAGTGCGGCGTCTCTCAGCCAGCCAGCGCGCCACTGGCGGCGGCACCAGCTCGTCGACCGGACCGCCGAAACGATAGGCCTCGCGCACCAGCGTTGATGAAATGAAGGCGCGCGCAGGATCGGGGGCGAGGAAGACCGTCTCAATGTCGGGGGCTAGGTGTCGATTCATCTGGGCCAGCTGCGATTCGAATTCCCAGTCGTGGACACCCCGCACACCGCGCACCACGGTCGAGGCACCCCACTCGCGTGCTGCATCGACCAGCAGCCCCGAGAACGTGCGCACATCAATCGTCGGGTGGTCAGCAAACACTTCCGCGATGACGGCCACTCGGTCGTCGAGGCTCATGAGCGGCGACTTCGCAGGATTGATGAGCACCCCGACGATGACCCGATCGGCCAATGCGGTGGCCCGGGAGATGACGTCGACGTGGCCCAGGGTGAGCGGGTCGAAGGAGCCGGCGCAGAGGGCGACACGAATGGGATGCGCAGTCATGAGTAGAACGCCAGTGTGCTGTCTCCGGCCCGCACCGTGCGGGTCGGCGGGTGTCCGTTCCGCAGGGGCGAGGCCCGTCGCGAGGCATGTTCGACCACGAGCATGCCCTCGGGGGCGAGATGCCGTGAGGCCGCGTCGACCAGTTCGTCGAGCGCGGCGAGGTCATACGGCGGGTCGAGAAAGATCACATCGAACGGCCCGCCGGTCAGTGTGCCCTGCAGCACCCGCAGCGCATCACCGGGCATGATCATACATCGGGCGTCCTCGCCAACCGCGTCGCGATTTGTCGCGATCAATGCCTGCGCGCGGCGGTTCGATTCGATGCACTGCGCTGATGCAGCACCGCGGCTGAGGGCCTCGAGCGCGACGGCTCCGGTGCCAGCGCACACATCCAGCACGCGAGCGCCTGGGAGCCGTGCGGCCAGAATATTGAACAGCGTTTCGCGCAGGCGATCGGAGGTGGGCCTGAGTCCCGGCCATGTGGGCGATGTCAGCACGCGCCCGCGATGGCGCCCCGCGATGATGCGCATCGTGCCTTACCCGACCGCAATGAGCCCGAACTGGCGGTCCCACACCTGCAGCACGTACTGCTCGATGGCCGGGACCAGGTGCCCGGTCTCGATGCGCACACGGGCTTCGGTGTGTGCGAGCTCCAGCAGGTCGGCATCGCGCAACAAATCTCCCGCCCGCAGCTGCGGCAGCCCAGACTGACGGGTGCCAAAAAAATCGCCCGGACCGCGAATCTGCAGGTCGCGCTCGGCAAGCACGAACCCGTCCTGGGTCGAGGCCATCGCCGAGAGGCGCTGCTGGGCATCGGGCGACCAGGGTGACTGATACACGAGGACGCAGGTGGACGGATGCACGCCGCGCCCGACGCGGCCGCGTAGCTGGTGCAGTTGTGACAACCCGAACCGTTCGGCATGCTCGACCACCATCAGCGTCGCGTTGGGCACATCGACGCCGACCTCGACGACCGAGGTCGAGACGAGCAACGGCACCTCGCCGGACGAAAAGGCCCGCATCACGGCATCTTTCTCATCGCCCTTCATGCGCCCGTGCAGTAGCGCTGCCCGGAACGGGGCGCACACCTGTGCGAGTTCCTCGTACATCGCCGTGGCGGCCCGCAGGTCGACCTTCTCTGACTCTTCCACCAGCGGATAGACCACATAGGCCTGCCGCCCTTCCGTCAGCGCATCGCGCAGCAGCCGGTAGACTTCGTCGCGCCGGGCATCGGGCGTGACCAGCGTCCGGATGGGCTGGCGCCCCGGGGGCAGCCCTGTGATGACCGACACTTCCATGTCACCGCACGCGGTCAGCGCCAGCGTCCGTGGAATCGGCGTGGCGGTCATCATCAGCACGTCGGGGTGCAGGCCCTTCGCCGCGAGCTCTCCGCGCTGCATCACGCCGAAGCGATGCTGTTCGTCGATGACCACGAGGGTGAGCGCCCGGAAGGTGACCTGCTCCTGCACCAGCGCGTGCGTGCCAATGACGAGGTCAACCTCGCCGCGTGCAATGGCCGGTAGCAGGGTTCTTCGGGCGGCCGCGCCGACGCGACCGCTCAGCAGCGCGACACGGTATCGGGTGCCATCGAGCATGCGCGTGATCGACCGCATGTGCTGTTCGGCAAGAATTTCGGTGGGGGCCATCAGGGCCACCTGTCCCCCGTCCTCAATGGCGACCACGGCGGCCAGTAGCGCGACGATAGTCTTGCCTGCGCCGACATCGCCTTGCAGCAGGCGCTGCATCGGCCACGGCCGCTGCTGGTCGGCCACGATTTCCCGCAGGGCCTCGCGCTGCCCCGTCGTCAGGGGAAACGGCAGCACGGCACGTGCGGCAGTGCGCGTGGCCTCAGACACGACCACTGGCTTTGCCTTGCGAATCTGCAGATTACGGTGCCGACGCAGCGCCAGGCCCGACTGGAAGACAAAGAACTCTTCGAACACAAGCCGTCGCTGCGCCGGTGTGGCGAAGGCATTGAGGTCGTCCACCGTGGCCGACGGCTGGGGGAAATGCGTGGCCCTGAGCGCGTCGGTGCGCCCGGGCCACTGGTGCCGGCGCAGAAGTTCCTCGGGCACGGGGTCGAACATGTCGTCGGGCAGCATCTGCAGGGCCTGCCAGACCAGCCGGCGCTGCACATTGCCACTTACCGTGCCGATGCGCTCGTAGACCGGCACGATACGTCCGGTGTGCAGGGGGGCAGGGGCCTCGGGGGCCGCAGGCGCGGTGTCGACGACCTCGAACTCCGGATCCGTCAATTGCAGTCCACGAGTGCCCCAGAGTTCGGCGCGCCCGTATAGCACGACGTGCTGATGTGGACGGATGACATCTTTCAGAAACGCCTGATTGGGCCAGACCACCTGCACCTGCCCGCTGGCGTCCTGCACGAGCGCGGTGAACAGCCGGAAGTTCGACCGGCGGGTGTGCTGGAGGTGGCACTGCAGAACCTCGCCCGAGATGGCCACCGTCTGCCCCGGCCGCACGCTGATGATGGGCTGCAGGCGACTGCGATCTTCGTAGCGCAGGGGAAACCGGTACAGCAGGTCTTGCAGCATATGGAGACCGGCCTTCCGGAGGTCGGCCGCTTTTCGCGGCCCCACGCCCTTCAGGAACTGCAGGGGTGTCTGCAGCGGATCGCGCCCCTCGTGCTCCGCGCGCGACGGAAGGTCTGCCATGCGTGGGTCTACTGCGTGACGATGACTCGACCGGCGACGATCGTGACGGTGCGGATGCCGTAAGGCATCGGCAGCGGGTCGTCGAGCTTCATGCCCTGCGGGGCGTCCGGGGTGGCGGTGTACGTCGACAGCAGTTGCTGAAGCAGCGGCGGCGGAATCTCGAACCCGGCCAGTTCCGCACGCTCGAGACGGAACCGTGCCTGCCCCTCGGCGGCGGCGAAGGTACCCCGCGCGTTGACGGGCACCTGCCCCTTCAGCAGCGCCAGCGGAACGAAGGGGCCTGACGCCGAGCGACGACCCGCAAGACGATCGAGGTCGGCGACCAGTGTGATGTCGACGATCCCCCCATCGCGCAACGTGACGGCGGGTGACGACAGGCCGTGCGGCAGTTCCGAGGCGTAGCTGAGGGCGAGATAGGCGTTCAGTTCGTCGTTCGAAAAGATGGTGAAGTGCGTGCCGGCGGTCTGGGGTCCCCGGGCAATGATCTGGCCCAGCTTGGTGTCGAACGCGGCCGCGGCCCCGGGATCCTGCGGGCCGCGAGCCAACACGGCCGAGGCAGGCAGGGTTATGAGGAGCAGTGCTGCGGCCAGCGCGCGCATGACGGAAGTGTAGCGCACGAAAGGACCACGAAGGACCTGTTGATTTTCGCCTTTTCTTTGGTTACGCTTCCGAAGCGAAACCTGACCGTCTGACACCACTGCCCTCTGGAGGTCCCGTGCAGCCACTGACCAAGCGCCAGCGAGAGATTCTTGATTATTTGAACGACTTCATCCAGCAGCACGGCTATGCGCCGAGCCTCGAAGAGATCGGGCGGCGATTCAATCTGTCGTCACTGGCCACGGTGCACAAGCACCTCAGCAACCTGCAGGAGAAAGGGTTTATCCGGCGCTCGTGGAACCGCAGCCGGTCGGTCGAACTGCTGGCGGCGCGCACCGGGCAGCGTGCGGTCGAACTGCCGATGCTCGGGTATGTCGCAGCAGGGCATCCGATCGAAGCGGTCATCGGGGGCGACACCATCGCCGTACCCGAGGCTCTCGTGTCAGGCCGCCGCGACACCTACGTGCTCCGCGTCAAGGGCGAGTCGATGATTGACGAGCAGATTCGCGACGGCGACTGGGTGGTCGTCGAAGACCGCCACTCTGCCGACAACGGCGAAATGGTCATTGCGCTCGTCGGGGGCGACGATGTGACTCTCAAGAAGTTCTACCGCGAGAGCGGTCGCGTCCGCCTGCAGCCGGCCAACGCGACGATGGCTCCCATCTATGTCGAACCAGATCGGGTGCAGATTCAGGGGGTGGTGGTGGGCGTGATGCGCAAGTACTGACCCCGTAGTACGATGCCGCCGAGGCCCCATGAGTGACCGCAAGCACATCAATTTCACCATCGTTCCGGGCGAGGCCCCGGAGACCCGTGTCTATTCGAACTTCTGCGCAGTTAGTCACACGCCTTTTGATGTGACGCTGAGCTTCTGCGAAGTGCTGCCGCTCTCCGACCACGACCTGCAGACGGCAGAGGCCAACCATGTGGTCAAGGCGCCAGTGCGCGTTAGTGTCGCGTTGCCGCTGGCGCTGGTGCCCACGCTGATTGCCGCCCTCCAGGACAACATGCGGGCGTTCGCCGACGCCCAGCCAGCCCAGAGCCCGACGGCCGGTGGCCAGGGCCCGGTCCACTAGACCGCATGACGACGCCTGCGCACGCCCGCACCATCCTGAAGGCGCTGACGCGCCACCATCCGAACGCCGACACTGAGCTTCACTACCGCACGCCCTTCGAGTTGCTGGTCGCCACGATCCTGGCGGCCCAGTCGACGGACGTCGGCATCAACAAGCTCACCCCAGCACTCTTCGCCCGCTTCCCCGACGCGCGTGCCATGGCGCAGGCGGACCTGTCCGAGCTCGAAACTTTAGTACACGCCTCCGGCTTCTTCCGCCAGAAGGCGCGAGCCCTGCTGGCCATGTCTCAGGCTCTGGTCGAACAGTTCGGGGGCGAGGTGCCAGCCGACATCGATGCGCTGACCACGCTGCCCGGCGTCGGTCGGAAGACAGCCAATGTGGTGCTGGGGCATGCGCTCGGGGTGCCGGGCTTCCCCGTCGACCGGCATGTGCTGCGCGTGGCCCATCGTCTCGGCCTCGTGCAGGGCGACGACCCGGTGCGCGTTGAGAATGCGCTCTGCGCACTCTTTCCGAAGAAAGACTGGACGCGCGCATCCGACACGCTGATTCTGCACGGGCGGCGCATCTGCAAGCCCAGGCCCCAGTGCCGACTCTGCCATGCCCGTGCGCTGTGCCCCTCGGCGGCCGAATGAAGGTCCGGAAGCGATTCGGCCAGCATTTTCTCGAGGCAGCCTGGGTGCACAAGCTAGTGGCCGCCCTGCAGGCGCGCCCCGATGACCGCTTTGTCGAGATTGGCCCGGGCCGCGGCGCCATCACGAGCCCCCTGGCCCAGCAGGTGACGCACCTGCTCGCCATCGAGGTCGACCGCGACCTCGCGGCACAGTTGCGCGCGTGGGAGGCTCCCTCCCTGAGCGTGATTGCAGGCGACGTCCTTGAGGTCGATCTCGCCGCCGTCGTGGCGTCATGGCAAGGTGCCCCGCTCGACGCGCAGCATCCGGTCCGCGTGGTCGGCAACCTGCCGTACAACATTTCGTCGCCCATCCTCTTCCAGTTGCTGGAGGTCGCCGCCCGGACCCAGGGCCTCACCGACGCCACACTGATGCTGCAGAAAGAAGTGGCCGACCGCCTCGCCGCTCCCGTCGGCACGGGCGAGTACGGCGTCCTGACGCTGCAGACCGGGCTGCATGCCGATGTCACACGGCTCTTGACGCTGCCTCCCGGGGCCTTTCGTCCGGCTCCCAAGGTGTCGTCCGCCGTGGTCCGCCTGGCCTTCCATCCCCCGCGGGTGCCCCTGCCTGACCCGCGGCTGTTCTCCCGCGTGGTGCGCACGGTCTTCCAGCAGCGACGCAAGATGTTGTCGAACGCACTGCAGCCGGTGGCCGAGGCGCTCGGCCAGTCGGCCGCGGCCGTGTTGACCGCGGCCGACGTCGACCCCCGCCGCCGGCCCGAAACGCTGACACTCACCGACCTCTCCCGCATCGTCGCCGAGCTCTCCGGTCGCCCGTGACAGGCCATGCTATAGTGTGCAGGTTCGTCCTGCCGCGTCTTGTCGGGTGTCCCAGCGCCTGACGGCTAGTGTTGCGGGCCATCGCCGTCTGCCCGGACGACGAGCCGCACGAGATTGATGTTCATGCACGGTGTGTCTGACGCAGCTGCGGCTGCGCGCGATCTTCCAGTCGAACTGGTACCGCTTGGCGGCCTGGGCGAGTTTGGCCTCAACATGATGGCCGTCTCGTGCGGGGAGACGACCATCGTCATCGATGCCGGTGCCATGTTCCCTGACAGTGATCTGCCGGGCGTCGACGTCATCGTTCAGGACCTGGCGTATCTCGAGGCGAAGCGAGGACAGATCAGGGCCCTCGTGCTTACGCACGGACACGAAGACCACATTGGCGCGGTGCCATACGTCCTGCCCCACGTGCAGGGTCCGGTCTACGGACCGCCCCTCGCGCTGGCCATGGTCGAACCCAAGCTCGAGGAACATCGGGTGACCCACACGCCGGGTCTGGAGGGCGTGAGGCCCGGACAGCGGGTAACGGTGGGCCCGTTCACGCTGGAATTCCTGCGCGTGACCCACAGCATGCCCGACTGCCTGGCGGTGGCGATTCACACGCCCCAGGGTGTGATTCTCCACACGGGTGACTTCAAGATCGACCAGACCCCACTCGACCGCGAGATGTTCGACCTGCCGCGGTTTGCCGAACTGGGCCGCGAGGGCGTCCTGGCCCTGCTGGCCGACAGCACGAACGTGGACCGCCCCGGCATCACGGGGTCGGAACGCGAGGTGCACGACGCCTTCGAGGAACTGTTCACCAGCACGGAAGGCCGCCTCGTCGTGGCCACCTTCTCGTCGAGCCTCTATCGTGTGCAGCTGCTCGTCGATCTGGCCGCGGCGTACGACCGCAAGGCCGTGTTCCTCGGGCGCAGCATGGAACGCAACACGCAGATTGCACAGAGGACGGGCCACCTGCACCTGCCCACCGGCGTCGTGGTGCGCGATGTCGACATCGCCTCGGTGGCCGCGCGCGACCTGCTGTGCATCACGACGGGGTCACAGGGCGAGCCGAACGCCACGCTCTCACGCGTCGCCATCGACGACCATCGCCACCTCACGCTTGGCGCGGATGACCGCGTGGTGCTGTCGGCCCGCGCCATTCCGGGTAACGAAAAGGCCATCGGCCGCGTCATGAACCACCTGGCGAGACGCGGCGTTGAGGTTGTCACGGAAGGCGACCGCCGTGTGCACGTGTCGGGGCATGCCTCCAGCGAGGAACTCAAGCTGATTCTGTCGCTGGTGCGCCCGAAGTACTTTGTACCCATCCACGGCGAGTACCGCCAGCTGGCGCGCCATGCGCGCATCGCCGAGCTGGTGACCAGCGGCCTGCCCACTCGAGTGCAGGTGCTGCTCGCGCAGGACGGGGACCGCTTGCGGTTTGACGCCGAGGGGGCGTGCGTCACCGAGCGCGTGCCCGTGGGCCGCGTCTACATCGACAGCACCCGTGTCGGCGAAGTCAATGACGAGGTGCTGCGCGACCGGCGTCACATCGCCTCTGATGGCATTGTCGTGCCCGTGGTGGCCATCAACGCGAACAGCGGGCAGGTCGAGGGCGTGCCCGAACTGGTGGGCCGCGGCTTTGTCACCGATAACGACGACGGCGACCTGCTGGCTGATGGTGCAGCCGCACTCAACGACATGCTCGCCCGCTGCAGCGCCGAAGAGCGCGGCGACCCTGGCCTCATTCAGGAACGCGTGCGCCAAGAAGTACGCCGGTATCTGCGGAAGCACACGGGTCGTCGTCCGCTGGTGCTGCCTGTGGTGATGGAGATCTGAGATGGGTGCTGTCAGTACACGTGCGTCGTCTGCGTCCCGGCGCGTCAGCGAAGCCGCCGGTCTTGCACTGTTCACCCTCGCGCTCATCTGGCTGATGGGCCTGGCGAGCCATAACGTGCACGACCCGGCCTGGCTGCTGAACCTGCCGTCTGCACCACAGGACACGAGCAACCTCGTCGGTCCGTTCGGGGCATTCCTGTCGGGCTGGACCTTTCAGTTTTTCGGCTATGGTGCCTGGCTGCTGCCGTTGTCGATGGCCGTCGCGGCATGGCATTTTTTCTGGTGCCGGCCGCTGGCTGCAGGCTACACCAGATTGCTGGGCGGCGCGTTGCTGCTTGTGTGCAGCAGTGCGTTTCTCTCGCTGACGTTCGATCGCCTGTCGTCTGCGGTGTCGTGCGGCGCACTCGCGGCCGCTGACGTGGCCGCGTGGAACACCCTGGGATGCAGTGTCAGCAGCCTGATGAGCGCGTATCTGAACCGCACAGGGTCGGTGATTGTGCTGCTGGCCCTCATGGGCGTGGCCATCGTCGTCTCAACGCAGTTTTCGCTCGGGGACGCGGCTGAGCAGATGGGGTCGGGAGTCTCCGGCGGCATTCGCGCCCTCTGGCTGCGCCTGCAGCAGTGGCACGCCGCGCGCCAACAGAAGGCGGCCTCCCAGAAATCCAGACCGGGGCCTTCTACCGGCACCGTGCCTGCCACTGGGGACGCACCGGCCACACGAAGCCTACGTGGCATCGCCGGCGCTGTTGCTGGGGCCGCAGACAGCGCCTCGGCACGCACGCCTTCGGTTGTCGTGCCTGCCAAGCCGGAGACCGTCCCCACCACGCAGAAGCTCCCGCTCCCCGAACCCGGCCCCGCCACCGAACGCCGTGCGGGCGGATTCATGCTGCCGCCGCTGACCTTGCTCGACAATGCCCGCGCGGAAACGAAGATCGATGAGCGCGAGCTGCTCGAGTCGGCACGCCATCTCGCAGAGAAATGCCGCGAGTTTTCGGTTGAGGGCAGCGTGGTGCAGATTCATCCCGGTCCCGTCGTGACCACGTTCGAGTTCAAACCCGACGCCGGTGTCAGGTTCTCGAAGGTCACGAGCCTCTCGGATGACCTATGCCTGGCCATGCAGGCCGAGTCGGTGCTCATTGACCGCATTCCCGGCAAGTCGACGGTGGGCATCCAGATTCCGAATCCGAACCGCGAGGCCATTTCGCTCCGCGAACTACTCGAGTCGGACACGTATACCAAGTCGCCGTCGAAACTCTCCGTCGTACTAGGCAAGACCATTCACGGCGAGCCATACGTCGCTGATCTGGCGACAATGCCGCACCTGCTGATTGCCGGCTCGACGGGCATGGGCAAGTCGGTCGGACTCAATGCGATGCTCGCCAGCATTCTCTTCCGGGCCACTCCGGACGATGTGCGACTGATCATGGTCGACCCGAAGCGCCTCGAGCTCGGGATGTATGAGGAAATTCCCCACCTGCTGACGCCCGTCGTCGTCGAACCCAAGAAGGCGGCGAACGCGCTGCGCTGGGCCGTGCGCGAGATGGAAGAGCGCTATAAGACGCTGGCAGCGGTGGGCGTGCGGAACATCGAGCAATACAACCGGAACATCCGCGCGCAGATGGCCGACGCCGGCGCCGATGCCGAGTCGCAACCGCGGCCTCTGCCCTTCATCGTTGTGGTGGTGGATGAGCTCGCTGACCTGATGATGGTGGCCGGCAACGAGGTGGAAGAGTCGATCTGCCGACTGGCGCAGATGGCGCGCGCCGTGGGCATTCACCTGATTCTGGCGACGCAGCGGCCATCGGTCGATGTGATCACCGGCCTCATCAAGGCCAATCTGCCCTCGCGCATTTCGTTCAAGGTGATGTCGAAGATCGATTCGCGCACCATCCTCGACAGCAATGGCGCCGAACAGCTGCTGGGCAAGGGCGACATGCTGTTCCTGCCGCCGGCCTCGTCGCGCTATCTGCGGCTGCACGGGCCGTATATTTCCGAGCAGGAGTCGGCGCGTCTGGCGAGCTTCCTCCGCAAGCAAGGACGCCCGATCTTCAACACCGCCATCACGGCAGACGACAAGAAGGAAGGTCCTGACGGCGTCGAATACGAGAGAGACGACCTCTACGACGAGGCCGCGCGCCTCGTGGTGCAGTCGGGGCAGGCCTCGATTTCACATCTGCAGCGGAAGTTCCGCATCGGCTTCAGTCGTGCCGCCCGCCTGGTCGACATGATGGAAGCCGAAGGGCTGGTGTCGGCTGCCGACGGCAGCAAGGCCCGCGAGGTCACGGTGCCCCGTAACTACTTCGACGAGGTCGACGCGCAACTGCGATGACGATGCGGCGCATGCACCGGTGGCTCGTGACGGCGGTCTCGCTGTGGTCACTCGCGTGGCCCGGGGCCGTGGCTGCCCGTCAGCAGGACGCGGCGACCCTGATGTCTGCCGCGATGACGAAGGCTGCTGATGTGTCCGCAATGCTCAAGCGCGAGGAACCGCTGAGCACGTCGGCACGGCGTGACTTGCTCGCGTCACTCGACCGGGTGCTGGTGCGCCTTGAGCATGTACCCCGCCGCTACCCACGGAGCCGACAGGCCAACCTGGCCCTGCACGAAGCGGCGTCGCTTGCCGACGCGGCGTTTCAGCGGTTTGCACGTGAGAGCGACCGCGCCACGGCGCTTCGGCTGTACCGGTGGCTCATCAGGGAGTATCCGGGCAGCGTGCATGTGCGCAACGCCATGCGTCGCACAACCGCGCTCGCCGAGCGCGCCCGCGTGGCTCAAACCGTGAGCGCCGGTGCGCCCGTCGCCCCCTCAGAGTCCCGGGGGACCACCACAGGCACGGCGGCCGCGCCCCCCGCACCGTCGACGCCCCCAGCCTCGACTCCGCCATCAATGAGCGCCGCGATGCCGTCGCGCGTCACCCCGACGCTGGCATCGGCCACCCGGGCCCGGCTGACGTCAATCACGCAGCAGATCATCTCCGGTGGACAGCGCGTGGTGCTGACCCTCGACCGTGAGGTCGCGTTCACCGAGCAGTGGGTCAGCGACCCCGATCGCCTCTACATCGATCTCCGCACCGTGCGGCTCGACGAACCGGTCGCCGTGCCGTCCCTGCCCGCTGAGGCTGCCATCAGCGACATCCGCACGGGCATGCCCACGCCTGACACGGCTCGCGTGGTGTTGCACACTCGGGCACCGGCCAGGGCGAGTCTCTACACGCTGTACACACCGTTCCGGGTCGTGATCGAAGTCACTGCACCAGTCACGACGGCCGCAGAGATGGTCGTCCGCCCACCCGTCACCGCACCGCCCGCTCCACCTCCGGTCACCGCGCCATCGGTCCCCGCGCCCGCCGCTCAGACCACGCCTGCTGCGCCTGCTTCTGCTCCGGTACCAGCAGTCACTCAGGTTTCGGCGTCGAGAACGCCCGCGGTCGCCGACCCGGGGGGGCCGCCCGCAGAACCCGCACCCGGTGCCCAGGGCTATTCACTGTCGCGGCAACTCGGCCTCGGCGTCTCGCACATCGTCATCGACCCCGGGCACGGAGGGAAGGATCCCGGTGCAATCGGGCACGGCGTGCAGGAGTCGCTGCTCACCCTCGACGTGGCCCTGCGGCTTGAGCGACTCCTGACGAAGGCTCCGGGCATCGAGGTGACGCTCACGAGGCGGACTGATGAGTTTGTGGCCCTGGAAGAGCGCACGGCGATCGCCAACCGGGCGCATGCCGATCTCTTCCTCTCGATTCACGCCAATGCGAGTCGCAACCCCGCGGCCAACGGCGTGGAAACCTACTTCCTGAGTTTTGCGGCGAATCCCGATGCCGAGGCGGTGGCTGCGCGCGAAAATGCGGCGTCAGATGGAGCGATGCGCCAGCTGCCCGACATGATTCGGGCAATCGCACTGAACGACAAGCTCGACGAGTCGCGTGAGCTGGCGGCCGTGGTACAGGAATCGATGGTGACGCGCCTCAGGCGGCAGCACAAGTCGGTCCGCAACCTCGGTGTGAAGAAGGCGCCGTTTGTGGTGCTGATCGGGGCCCGGATGCCCAGTGTGCTGGCCGAAATCTCGTTTGTCACCAACAAGGCCGAGGCGCAGCGTCTGAAGACTGATGCCTACAAGCAGCGACTCGCCGAGTCGCTGTATGACGCTGTGATGCGCTATCGCCGGGCGCTCAAGCAGACTGGCACGCCCGCAGAGACCCGGAACGATCGAGGGCGCTGACGCATGTGGCGCTAGACCTTGAAGAGGTCGTGCTTGCCGCCGCGGGCTTCGATAATTGAAACAGGCCCACGCGACCGGAACCACACATACAGGGCACCCGCCAGCACGCCTGCGATCGCCGCCGCAATGATGATGAGACTCGTGAAGCCCACCGCGCCGATGGCGACATCGATGGTGCTCATCTTCGGCAGCGGCTGGCCGATGCGTTCAACGATGGTGACGGTCGGGTAACCGGCGTCTGGCGGCGGAGGTGTCGCAGGAGCCTGAAACATCACCCCGCCAGTGTAGCAGAGCCCTACGGCAGGGGCTGATGCGCCAGTTCGACCAGCGTCCGCACAATCGCGCCGGTCGCGCCGCGCGGCATCCACGGTTTGGCGTCTTCGGCCCAGACGGTGCCGGCGATATCGAGGTGTGCCCAGGGCCCCGTGCCGGCAAATTCCTTGAGGAACAGCGCGGCGGTGATGGCGCCACCGGGACGACCGGCGCTGTTGACGAGATCGGCGATGTCGCTCTTCAGGCCGTCTTTGTAATCGTCGAACAGCGGCAGCGGCCACACCTTCTCGCCACCGCGCGCTGCCGCCGCGCGCACGGCATCGACCCACGGTTGCGGGGTGCCGAAGAGCCCGGTCGTGACCTTGCCGAGCGCCACGATGCAGGCCCCGGTCAGCGTCGCCACGTCGACGAGATGTGTCGCGCCGAGCTGGCGCGCGTACCACAGGGCATCGCCGAGAATGAGGCGGCCTTCGGCGTCGGTGTTGTTGATTTCCACCGTAAGGCCGGCGGCGCTCTTGAGCACATCACCCGGCTTGAGCGCACGGCTGCCCGGCATGTTCTCGGCGGCCGGCACAACCGCCAGCGCACGCACGGGCGCCTTGAGCAGCGCGAGCGTCCGCAGGGCGGCGGTCACGCTGGCGCCGCCCCCCATGTCGTCCTTCATGCGGTCCATGCCGTCGGCTGGTTTGAGCGAGATGCCACCGGTGTCGAATGTCACGCCTTTGCCGATCAACCCCAGCACGGGCCCTGTCGTCATGCCGTCGGGCTCGTAGCGGGCCACGAGCATGTGCGGCGGATGGGCACTGCCCTGCCCGACGCCGAGCAGCATGCCCATGCCGAGATCCTTGAGTCGGGCCGGTCCGAGCACGTCGACCGTGATGCCCGGCACAGACGCGAGCGTGCCGGCGGCTTCCATCAACCGCTCAGGCCACAGATAGTTGCCGGGTTCGTTGATGAGCACACGTGCCGAGTTGGCTGACTCGCCGACGATGCGGCCGCGCCGGAGGGCGGCATCGGCATCAGGTGCCGATGTGAGCACGGTGATTTCCGTCAGGAACGGCGTGCGTTCATCGCGGGTCTTGTAGAAGCCCCCGTCGAAGTTCGCGAGGGCGATGCCCTCGGCTAGAATGTCGAGGCGCTGCGCATCGCTCATGGCGCCGAGCGCTGCGTCGACCCACGCTACGCGCGACGCCCGGTGTCGGCGACACGCGTGCGCCGCAACGGCGGCCAGTCGCCGCACGCGTTCGGCATCGACATCGGCGGCCGGCCCTGCGCCGACACACACCACGTGCGTCACGTGCCAGTCGGCCCTCACACATGGGAACACGGCTACATCGCAGGCCTTCCCTGAAAATGCCCCGCTGGCCACGGCCGCACGCAGGCCACCGCCTGTGGCATCACCGTACTGGGCAACGGCCTCGGTCAGCTGGTCAGACGGCACCCACACCACGAGGGCATCGGCCTCGGGCATCGGACCGGATGAGACAGCACACACAACCTCGGGCACATGGAAGGACTGCGACATAGAACAACCTGTGAGTGTGAAAATCGGGAACGTCCCGTCGACTTACATCAGTCGTGGCCACAACCAGAACGCCACACTGACGACGAGAGTGTACGCGACAAAGACGAGCGAAGCGTATCCGAGAATGTCCCGGAAATCTATGCGGGCGGCTGCCAGCAGCGGCAAGGCCCAGAAGGGCTGAATGAGGTCGGTGGCCATATCGCCCCACGCATACGACAGCACCACCTGCGGCAGCGGCACACCAAGGCGGAGCGCAGCATCCACAAGGTAGGGGGCCTCGATGGCCCACTTCGAGCCACCGGATGGCACGAGATAGTTCACGAGCCCCGAATACCAGTACAACAGCAGCGGCAGCGACTCGGCCGATGCCGACTGGGCGATAGCCTCACCCATGAGTGTGGCGAGGCCCGTCCCCTGAATGACGCCGTACATGCCGGCGTAGAAGGGAAACTGCAGGATCACGCCGGCGGCGAGCGGTGCCCCCTGTTCCGCTGCTGCCATCAGGCTCGCGACCGACGGGTGCAGCCCGACCGCCAGCATCAGGAACGCGAAGTTGAGCACATCGAGCGTCAGCCCGCCACTGCCCCGCACTGCGTACGTGCCAAGCCACACGGCGCCGCAGAGGGCGATGACCAGCGGCAAGGCGCGATGATGGTCGAGTCGCGCGGCGAGTGCATTGCCCACCTGTGCAGGCGGCGTGAAGCGCGCCAGCTGATCCACCGTACCCGGTGGCGCGGGTCTCGTGTGTTCAGGTGCAGGATGCAACCCCCACACCAGGCCGAGCAGCAGCATCACGACGATCGCAGTCAGCGAAAGGTTGAACGCGCTGAACACCGTGTCGCGCATCGGCACCACACCCATCGTCTGCTCGAGAAAGTGGCCCGGCGTGGCCACAAGCAGCGGTGCCGAGGCCGACAGTCCCGCGTGCCACGTGGCGCCCATCCCGAAGTACGCCGCGCACACCAGCAGTCGATAGTCGACCGAGGGCACCGCCCTCACCATGTGCCGTACCAGCATGGCGCAGCCCACGAGGCTGAGTCCCCAGTGCACCCACGCGAGCGCCATCGACACCGCTGCCATCAGTACGACGGCGCCTCGCGGGGAACGGGCACGCGCAGCCAGGCGCGCCATGAGGCGATCGACAGGCGGAGCCGAGGCCACGAGAAAGCCCGACACGACCACCAGCACCATCTGCATGGCAAACGGCACCAGTGCCCAGAAGCCATCACCCCAGGCCTGCACGACTTTCAGCGGTGATGTGTCCGTCGCCACGCTGGCACCGACCATCGTCAGCAGCGTGAGGACGACGGCGATGGTCATGGCGCCCGGAATGCAGCGCTCGGCCCAGACGGTCAGGCGAATGGCGAGTCGGCCCAGCATGGGGTGCCGTGGAGTGTTCGCCCTAGAAGCGCCCGACCGGCTGCCGCACCAGCAGCGGGGCCCCGGTGGCGGCCCTGACCTCGGCTTCGGTAGTGTCGTCGGCAATCTCGCGCAGCACGAGACCATCGGGTGTGACATCGATGACCGCCATCTCGGTCACGATGACGCTCACCACGTGCTGCCCCGTGAGTGGCAGCGTGCAGCGGGCGAGAATCTTGGGCGCGCCTTCGCGGGTCGTGTGTTCCATCGCGACGATGACTTTGCGTGCGCCGGCGACCAGGTCCATCGCACCGCCCATGCCCTTGACCATCTTGCCGGGAATCATCCAGTTGGCCAGATTCCCGTGACGATCGACCTCGAGGGCCCCCAGCACCGTGACATCGACATGCCCGCCGCGAATCATGGCAAACGATTCGGCGCTGCTGAAGTACGACGCGCCGGACAGCTCGGTCACGGTCTCTTTTCCAGCGTTAATCAGATCGGGATCGATCTGGTCTTCCGCCGGATAGGGGCCGACGCCGAGCATGCCGTTTTCCGAGTGCAGGGTGATTTCCACACCCGGCGGCACGAAGTTGGCCACGAGGGTCGGCATGCCGATGCCGAGGTTGACGTAGTCGCCATCCTTCAGCTCGCGGGCAATGCGCGAGACGATACGTTCACGCTTATCCACGGCTCACCGTCCGTTTCTCGATGCGCTTCTCGTAAGGGCCGCCCTGCAGAACATGGCGCACGTAGATGCCCGGAGTATGCACGACATCGGGGTCGATGTCGCCCGGCTCGACCAGATGCTCAACCTCGGCGATGGTGACGCGTGCCGCCGTGGCCATCATCGGACTGAAATTTCTGGCGGTCTTGCGGAACACCAGGTTGCCTGCGGTGTCGCCCTTCCAGGCCTTGATGAACGCAAAGTCGGCCTTCAGCGGACGTTCGAGCACATAGAGGCGTCCGTCGAACTCGCGTACCTCCTTACCCTCGGCCACGACCGTGCCGACCCCAGTCGGCGTATAGAAGCCGCCGATGCCCGCGCCCCCCGCCCTGATGCGTTCGGAAAACGTGCCCTGCGGCACCAGCTCGACGTCGATTTCCTTCTGCAGGAACTGCCGCTCGAATTCCTTGTTCTCGCCGACGTAGGTGGAAATCATCTTCCGCACCTGCCGGGACTTCAGCAGGCTGCCGACACCGAAGTCATCGACACCCGCGTTGTTGCTGACGATGATGAGGCCCGACGTGCCGCGACGGCGGAGCGCGGCCAGCAGGGTTTCCGGAATGCCGGCCAGGCCGAAGCCTCCCATCATGATGGTGGCGCCGTGGTGGACCAGCGCCACGGCGTCATCTGCGCTGTTCAGACGTTTGTTCATAGGCCTCTCGGGCACCGCAGCCTCATCGCCTCACTGGTGCCGCACCATTGTGACGCACCCGGCCCCCCTTCGGGATTCCCCGATGGAGTTAGCCTCGGAGCCAGCGCACGTAGGTCGCCGCGGCTGCGGCCGGGTCGCCATCGGTGCCCTGCTCGGCGATGACCTGCACAAGCGCACTGCCCACCACCGCCGCGTCGGCCATGCGGCCCAGCGCCTGCATGTGTTCGGGCGTCGAAACGCCGAAGCCGAGCACCAGCGGGAGATCAGTGACCTCCCTGACCCGTCGGGCGAGCTCGGCCGCCGCATCACTGATGTCGGTGCGGGCGCCTGTGACACCGAGCCGCGATATGCCATAGAGGAAGCCGCGCCCCAGATGGGCCGCCTTCCGCATCCGTTCGGTCGAGGTCGTCGGGCTCAGCAGGAAGATCATGTCGATGCCCGCCTGGGTAAACGCCTGGTGCCACTCTCGCCCCTCTTCGGGGGGCACATCCAGCGTGAGCACCCCGTCGACGCCTGCCTCTGCGGCCCGCGCCGTAAACTGCGCGAGCCCCATGCGCATGATCGGGTTGGCGTACGAGAACAGGACGATGGGCGCGGCGATGTCAGGCCTGATGTCGGCCACCATCTGGAGGACGCCGTCGAGGGTCGTGCCCGAGGCCAGGGCCCGCTCGGTGGCGCGCTGAATGACGGGACCGTCGGCGAGCGGATCCGAGAATGGCACACCCACCTCCAGCACATCGACACCGGTGGCATCGAGCGTCTTGAGAATAGCGGCGCTCTGCGCCAGCGACGGATCTCCCGCCGTAATGTAGGTCACCAGGCCTGTCCGCCGGTCGCGGCGGAGACGGTCGAAGCGGTCACTGATGCGCGACATGATGTCCCTCCGGCAGCAGGGCCGCCACGCTCTGCACGTCCTTGTCACCACGTCCGGACAGATTGACCAGCACCGTCGTCCCTGGGGCCAGGCCGTGCGCTCCCTTCAACAGGTACGCGAACGCGTGCGCCGACTCGAGCGCCGGAATGATGCCTTCGGTCCGCGCCAGCGTCTGGAACGCCTCGAGCGCATCACTGTCGCCCGCGTACTCGTAGCGGGCCCGCCCGCTGGCGTGCAGCGACGCATGCTCGGGGCCGATCGCGGCATAGTCGAGACCCGCCGACACTGAATGCGTGGCCTCGACGTTGCCGTGTGCGTCCTGCAGCACCCATGTGCGTGTGCCCTGCAGAATGCCCGCAGCGCCTCCGGCAAACCGCGCTGCATGGCGCCCGGCGGCAATCGTTTCCCCTCCGGCTTCCACGCCGACCAGCTGCACCTGCGCATCATCGATGAACGCATCAAAGATGCCCATCGCGTTGCTGCCGCCGCCGACACAGGCCACCACCACGTCGGGCAACTGGCCCGTCTGGTCGAGGCACTGCTGGCGCGCCTCGCGGCCAATGACGCTCTGGAATTCCCGCACCATCAGCGGATAGGGATGCGGCCCGAGCGCCGACCCCAGCAGGTAATGCGTGTCGTGCGGTCTGGCGACCCAGTCGCGCATCGCCTCGTTGATGGCGTCCTTCAGCGTGCAGCTGCCCGAGTCGACGCCGACGACCGTAGCGCCCAGCAGACGCATGCGGAAGACATTGAGCGCCTGACGGCGCATGTCTTCGGTGCCCATGTAGACCACGCACTCGAGGCCGAGCAGCGCGCAGGCCGTCGCCGATGCGACCCCGTGCTGCCCCGCTCCGGTTTCGGCCACAATGCGGCCCTTGCCCATGCGCACCGCGAGCAGGGCCTGTCCGAGGGCGTTGTTGATCTTGTGCGCCCCGGTGTGGGTGAGATCTTCGCGCTTGAGCAGCACGCGCAGCTGTCCGCAGGGGTCGCCGAAACGACGGGCGTCCCAGAGCGGCGTCGGACGCCCCACGTAGTGCCGGAACAACCGATCGAGTTCGGCCGCGAAGGCCGGATCGCGACGGGCCTCGAAATACTCGGCCTCCAGTGATTCGATGGGAGCCACCAGCGTCTCTGGAACAAACCGCCCGCCAAAGTCGCCAAAGTAGCCCCGCGCATCGGGGTCGCGTCGACCAAACCACACCGCACTCATGCTTGCCGCCTTGCTGCAGCCACGAAGGCCGCGATACGCGCCGCGCTCTTGATGCCCGGCGCTTCTTCCACTCCTGATGACACATCCACGGCCCAGGGCCGCACGGCCCGCACCGCCTCGCCCACCGTGTCGGCCGTGAGTCCCCCGGCCAGCACCACGGCGCGCCGCGCCGCCAGCGCTGCCGCACGCGACCAGTCGGCCGTGCGCCCGGTTCCTCCGTGTTTCACCGGATCGTGCGCATCGACCAGCACCGCCGCCTCGCCTCCGTCGTCCGGGTGCCAGGCGCCCAGCCCGTCATTCCAACTGATGGCGCGCAGCAGCCGGCAACCCTCGGGAAACGCGGGCACCGCGCCGTACACTTGCACCCAGCCGCACCCGGCATCATGCAGGCTCCGCACCTCGTCTGCCGAAGGACTGACAGTGACGGCCACGGTGGCAATGAAGGGCGGCACGGCCCGCATCAGTGATGACAGCTGCGCGCGTGTGACCGCGCGCGGACTGTGCGGCCACACGACAAACCCCAGTGCGTCGACGCCTGCCGCGACGGCGGCCTTGACATCGTGCGCGCGTGTCAGTCCGCAGACCTTAATGCGCATCGGTCCGTGCCTCATCGAGGAATGCCCTCAGCGCCGCTCCGGGATCAGGCGTCGTCATGAAGCGTTCGCCCATCAGGAACGCACGGTAGCCGAGGGCTCGCAGGCGATGCACCTCGGCAGGGTGGCGCAGTCCGCTTTCGCTGACCGCGATGACTGAGGCCGGCAGCCACGACGCCACGCGCGCAGATAGCTCGACGTCGACCTCGAGCGTGCGCAGGTTCCGGTTATTGACACCGACCAGGGTGGCGCCGGTGTCGATCGCGCGACGCACCTCGTCCTCGGCATGCGTTTCCACCAGCACGGCCAAGTCCAGCGCCTCGGCCTGCTCGCGCAGTGCTCTGAGTGCGGCATCATCGAGTGCGGCCACGATCAGCAGCACCGCGTCGGCTCCGTGAGCGACGGCCTCGTGCAGCTGATAGGTATCGACGATGAAGTCCTTGCGGAGAAGGGGTGTGCTGACGGCATCACGCACCGCGCGCAGGTGTCGGAGATCGCCGTCAAAGAAGCCGGGCTCGGTCAGTACCGATATCGCTGCCGCGCTGGCGTCAGCATAGCCGCGGGCGATCGCGACCGGGTCATAGGCAGCCCGCAGCACACCGCGCGACGGCGATCGCCGCTTGCACTCCGCGATGATGGGCAGCCGGGTGTCACTCGTGAGCGCCGTGATGAACGCAGCCCCGCGAGGGCGCCACCACTCGCCTGCACGCTGCAGTTGGTCGAGCGTCGTGCTCAGGCGCGCCTCATGGACGCGCGTTCGTGTCGCGGCCACTATGGCGGCGAGCACATCAGGCTGTGCCACATGCGTCACGCGGGATCTCCGTGCGACGCCAGCGCCACGCGCTGCAGCAGCGCGAGCGCACGACCCGAGTCGATGGCCTCGGCGCCCTGCGCGATGCCGTCGGCGACGGTCAGGGCGTATCCACTGAGCATCAGGGCGGCCCCGGCATTGAACAGCACCACATCACGTACCGCCCCGTGCGCGCCGCCAAGCAGTGCACGGATGATCGCGGCGTTGTCGGCCGCATCGCCGCCGCGCAGGGCGTCGACGGGTGACACCGGCAGACCGAAGTCGCCCGGGTGCACATAGAACGACCGCACGGTGCCGTGCAGCACTTCCGACACCTTCGTATGTCCCGACGTCGACAGTTCGTCGAGGCCATCGGCGCTGTGCACGACCCAGGCGCGCGTCGAACCCAGGGCCAGCAGCGTCCGCGCCATCACTTCCGTGAGTTCGGCCTGCGGCACACCCACGATCTGGCGCGCGGGTCGCGCCGGATTGGTGAGAGGCCCCAACAGATTGAAGGCGGTGCGGACCCCGAGGTCGCGTCTTGCGGGGCCCGCGTGGCGCATGGCCGGGTGAAACGTGGGCGCAAACAGGAATGTGAACCCCTCTGCGTCAAGCAACCGCGCGGCGGTATCGGGGGTCATGGCCACCTGCATGCCCAACGCTTCCAGAACGTCGGCACTGCCGCATCGGCTCGAGACGGACCGATTCCCATGCTTGGCCACCGGCACACCAGCAGCGGCCACGACGATCGCCGCCGCCGTCGAGATGTTCACGGTGTTCGCGCCGTCGCCTCCGGTGCCGCACGTGTCGAACACGTCGCCGTCGCGTCGTTCCAGCGGGGTGGCGTAGGCCCTCATCGTCGTGGCCAGCCCCACGAGTTCGGCCGGGCGCTCGCCCTTCATGGCCAGCGCGATCAGCAGGCCGGCGATCTGCGCGGGGGGAATCTGCCCCGACATGATCGCTTCCATCGCGGCGGCCGCCTGTGCGGTCGACAGATCACCATGCCGACGCAACTGGTCAATCAGCTGAGGAATCATGCTGACACCTCGAGAAAATTCCGAAGCAACTGCAGCCCATCGGAGGTCAGCACCGACTCGGGATGAAACTGCACACCGAAGATCGGGCGCGTGCGGTGCCGCAGGCCCATCACCAGCCCGTCGGCCTTCGTGCGAGCCGTGATCTCCAGATCGGCGGGCATCGACTCGGCCTCGACGATCAGCGAGTGATAGCGCCCGACCTGCGCCTCCGTCGGCCATCCTCGGAAGATCGTCTGGCCGTCGTGCACGATCACCGATGTCTTTCCGTGAATGGGCATCGGCGCCCGGATCACCTGTCCGCCAAAGGCCAGGCCGATGGCCTGGTGCCCGAGACACACGCCCAGCACCGGCGTCTGCGGCGAGATCGACTTCAGAATGTCGAGCATGGCGCCTGCCTCTTCGGGGCGTCCCGGTCCTGGTGACATCACCACGTGCGACGGCGCAAGGTTGACGACATCAGCCGGAGTGACTTCGTTATTGCGGCGCACACGCACGTCGACTCCGAGCATGCCGAGGTACTGCACCAGGTTGTAGGTGAACGAGTCGAAGTTGTCGATGACAAGCACCATGGCGATGTCCTAGAGTCCGGCCTGCGCCAGTTCGAGGGCGCGCATCATAGCGCGCGCCTTGTCACGGGTTTCCTGATACTCGGCCGTGGCATCGGAATCGGCCACGACCCCGGCACCCGCCTGCACCCGGGCGCGGCGCCCGTCCATCAGCACGGTGCGGATGGCGATGCAAAAATCAAGATTGCCGGCGAAGTCGAGGTAGCCGATCGCCCCGGCGTAGAGGCCCCGCCGATCGGGTTCGAGGTCGGCGATGATCTGCATCGCCCGCACCTTGGGCGCGCCAGAGACGGTGCCTGCCGGGAAGCAGGCCATCAGCGCATCGAGCCGGTCGCGCCCCTCTGCAAGCGTACCGTTGACCACCGACACGAGATGCATGACATGCGAATAGCGCTCGAGGGCCATGTACCTGGCGACGTCCACCGTACCGTACGTCGACACGCGGCCCAGATCGTTGCGGCCCAGGTCGACGAGCATCACATGCTCTGACTTCTCTTTTTCGCTCGCCCGCAGCTCATCGGCCAGCCGCTGATCCTCACGTTCAGTGGCACCACGAGGCCGTGTTCCTGCGATGGGATGCGTGACCGACTGACGGCCTTCGACGCGCACCAGCATCTCTGGCGACGACCCCACGATGGTACGGCCGCCCATGCGGATGAAGAACATGTAGGGCGACGGGTTCACGTGCCGAAGCGCGCGATACACCGTGAAGGCATCGGCGTCGACCTCGGCCTCGAACCTCTGCGACAGCACGACCTGATAAATATCGCCGGCCGCAATGTGTTCCTTGGCCGTGCGGACCATGGTCTCGAAGCGTTCGCGCGTCAGGTTCGAGTTGAACGTGACAGGCGGATGTGCGACGGGTGTCGGCACCGCCAGCGCCCGTTCGAGCTCGGCTTGAAGAAAGCCGATGCGTGTGCAGGCAAAGTCGTAGAGCGCCCGCAGGTCATCGTGACCCGATACCCGGGCATTGGCGATGATGAGGATGCGATGCTGCACGTGGTCGAACGCCAGCACCGTGTCGAACAGCATGAAGCCGGCCTGTTCCGTGGCATCGTCCACTGCGGTGGTCACCGGTAGCGCCGGTTCGAACCACTGGGCCGTGTCGTACCCGAAGTAGCCGACGGCCCCGCCTGTCAGGCGCGGAAGACCGGGGACGTAGGGGGCCTGGAACTGGTTCATCAGCCGACGCAGCGTGTCGATGAACGGACCGGGCACGACGGTCGTGACACCGGCCTCCTCGATGGTGGTGCGATCGTGGTGACCGCGCAGCAGCAGGAAGGGGTCTTTGCCTAGGAACGAATAGCGGCCGACATGCTCGCCGCCTTCCACACTCTCGAGCAGGAAGGCATAGTCGGAATGCTCGGCGATGCGCAGGAACGCCGAGACCGGCGTCAGCAAATCGGCCATGATTTCCTTGCACACCGGCACAAAGGTGCCCTGCTGCGCCAGTGCCACAAACTCTTCGTAGGTCGTCAGCTTCATCACTGCCTGCTTTCGAAACGCGCCGCCTCGGCGGCCGCGCGCATCACACCCTGCGGTGCCGTCATGCCCGTCCAGACACGGCACTGCGCCTCGGCCTGCGCCACCAGCATGTCGAGTCCCCCGATGGTGCGACACCCGGCGGCTGCCGCATCGCGGAGCAGCTGCGTGTCGGCGGGGTTGTAGACGAGGTCGTAGACGAGCCCCACGCGCTCGAGCCATGAGGCCGGCACGGGTGATGTGTGCACGTCAGGGGTCGTGCCCACTGGCGTGGCATTGACCAGCACATCGCATCTCATGCCGTCGACGCCGGTCACCACAGTCCCGTGAACCATGTCGGCCAGCCGCTGCGCGGCATCACTGCGCCTGGCGTGGATGGCGACCTCTGCATCTGCGTGACGCAGGGCTACCGCCACGGCCCTCGCGGCTCCGCCAGCCCCGAGGATGACGGCACGGCGCCCGCGCAGGTCGATCTGCGAGGTCAGCGGACTCAGGAATCCTTCCACGTCGGTATTGCCGCCATGCCACCCGGCCGACGTGCGCACCATCGTATTGACGGCACCGGTCGCGACCGCCCATTCGTCGCGTGTGACACACGCCTGCCACGCATCGCCCTTGAAGGGCGCCGTGACACTGGCCCCCCGCAGTTCAAACGCCGGCGCCACCTCGAGCACATCGTCGAAGGACGGCGCGGTGATCGGCACGTAGACGGCATCGCGCCCGAGTGCGGCGAATGCCGCGTTGTGCATCGCCGGTGACCACGAGTGGCGCACCGGGCGTCCGATCACGCCGTAGACCTCGGTCGCCTGTGAAATATGCGCCACGCGATAGTGATCGCGCATGACACGCGCCGTCAGCTGCCCCGCCGCGACGGCCTGATCGTCGGACGCATACGTCCAGCGCGAGTGCATCCGCGTGAACAGCACGCGCGAGATGACGCCGATGTCGCCCATGCCAAGCAGCACGGCGCGACCGTCGTGGGCACGTCCGATGTCTCGCAATACCAGGAGTTGTACCAGCCGGTCCGGTGTGACCGCCAGCTTGATGGTGCCGGCCCCGGTCGCAGCCATCGCGCGCGCCAGTGCCCCGCAGTCGGCGGGCATTCCGTCAAAGTCGTGATGCGATAACACGACGCGTGCGCGATCGGCAGGGGCACACCAGTCGAGGCTGCCCGTGTCGAACTCGACATCGACAGCGTCGGCGCCGAGGGCCAGCGCCTGCCGCAGCAGGGCGAGGCGCTCGGCTTCGTCGCCCTCGAACCAGCCGCCCTGACGACGGGGACGGCAGGTCACCAGCACCGGCCCGCGACGGCCCTCGAGCGCACCGGCAACATCGGGACGGTCGACCGCATCGAGCCGCAGTTCGGTGAATGTGCCGGCCGGCCAGGCGTCGCGCCTGGCACGCAGGGCCTCCATGGTGGGGGCGGCGATGGTGATGCAGAGTCCGTGCATGAACAGTGTGAAACGAAAAACGCCTCTTCAACCGGGGGGATGAAGAGGCGCAGAACCTTGGTGTGCCAGTGGTCGATTCGGGTCGACGGTCAGGCGGCCTCTCTGTGGAAGCACCACCACCACCATCCACGCACGAGGCGACCCGGCCGGATCACTCCGGTCGACGCGGCGTGCGAAACAGTCGTGACACTGACAGCCATGGGAACGAGGTGGAGACTACCACATCGCGTAGTATGGGAACAACCTTCCGTCATGCGCGCCTCACGCTGTTCCCTGCCCATCGCTGCCACGGCTGTGCTGCTGGCGCTGGCGAGCCTCACGCCGGTGCCGCAGGCCCAGACACGGTTCATGGCCGTCTCCGAGATTCGCCCGGGCATGGTGGCCACAGGACGCACCGTCTTCAGCGGCACGCAACTGGAGGAATTCCGCGCACACATTCTCGGCGTGCTCCGCAACGTGCTGGCTCCAGGCCGCGACCTGATTCTCGCGCGGCTCGAGGGCGGGCCTCTGGCCAGGACGGGGGTCATTGCCGGCATGAGCGGCAGTCCCCTCACCATCGATGGCCGCCTCATTGGCGCTGTGTCGTATTCACTCGGGCAGTTTGCCATCGAGCCGATTGCCGGCATCACACCGATTGCCGAAATGACTGATGCCGCGCAGATGGGCGCCGCGGCCCCGCGTCTGGCGCCGGTCGCGCTGGCCTGGCCCTATCAGCACGACGCACTCACCTCCGCATGGGCGCAGGCCCTGTCGGCCGGACGCCCACGTCCCGTCCAGGCGCAGGTGGCCTCAGGCAGCGCCGCGCTGTTGCGACCGATGGCGCTGCCGCTGTCAGCGGCCGGATTTGATCCGTCACTGCTCTCGGCACTGTCACCAGTCTTTGATGCGGCCGGCCTGCTGCCGCTCACGGCACAGCCCGCCAGCGTCAGCCCTGATGCGCCCTCGCGGCTGGAACCGGGCGGTGCGGTTGGCGTCTCGCTGATGTCAGGCGACTTTGAGATGGGAGCCACCGGCACGGTGACGCACATCGACGGTCCACGCGTCTACGCCTTCGGCCATCCGATGTACAACCTCGGGCCGACCCGCTTTCCGATGACCACGGCGTATGTGCACGTGGTGCTGCCGAGCCTGATGCAGTCGAGCAAGCTGGCCAGCGTCGGCGCTGTGGTCGGTACCCTCACGCAGGACCGTGCGACGGCCGTCGCTGGGGAACTCGGCGCCGGTCCCAGCCTGATTCCCATGACCGTGCAGCTCAAATCGGGCCGCCTGGGTGACCGCGCGTTTTCCTTCCAGCTGGTGCGCGATACGACGTTCACTCCGCTGCTGGCCTATCTGGCCCTCGCCAATGTGCTGACATCGTATGAGCGTGCAAATGGCCCGGCGTCGTTCCGTGTCGCGGGCACCGCCGAGGTCATCGGTGCGGGCACCCTCGCCTTCGATGACACGTTCGTCGGTGATCAGGCCATCGGGCCTGCGTCGCTCTACATCGCCGGTCCGCTCACCCAGCTCACTCGCAATGCAGCAGCCCCGGTCGACATTTCAAAGATCACGCTGACCGTGACGGCGTCTGAACAGACCCGCCACGCGCGCATCGAGCGCGTCTGGCTCGACGCGCCGCGCCCCCGTGCCGGGCAGCGCACGCGTGTCCTGGTGGCCCTCCGCACCCCCATGGGCGAGGAACGTATCGAACGGATTCCAGTGACGCTGCCCACGGATATCACCGGTCCGGTCGAGCTGCTCGTGGCCGATGCCGCGCGCATCGCCGCTGACGACCGGCGCACCCGTCCCTCAACCGACTGGCAGCCGGCGGCCGAGCTGGTGCGGCAGTTCAACCGTCTGCCGCCCAGTCACCAGCTCTATGTGCGACTGCAGCAGGCGCGTGCAGGAGCCGTGGTCAGTGGCGAGCCCATGCCCTCACTTCCTCCTTCCGTCGTCTCGGTGCTCGAGGCCGGTGACGATGAAGGTCGCATCACGTCGCTTCCCTTTGCGATTCGCGCGAAGTGGGAGCACCCTGTGGGAATCGCCGTCTCCGGCTCCCGCCAGCTCTCCCTCATCGTCGAGCATCCCTGAATCATGCGCGCACGCGTCGTTTCATCTCTCGCCGCCGGTCTGGTGATCGCGGCGACCCTCGGGCTGGCTCTGCAGGCCGCTCCTTCCTTCTGGGTGACGGCCACGCAGGCCGAATGGCTGAAGGGCCGGGTTGAGCAGGTTGCGGTCGATGCCTTTGGCCGCGCCATGCTCGGCCCATCGTTGACGACGCTGGCCGATCCGGCGACTGCGGTGGTGTGGAGCCTGGCGACCGACGCCGGGGGCACCGTGTACGCGGGGACCGGGCACGATGGCCGTGTCTACAGGCTGTCGGCCACCGGCACGCCCACGGTGTTTTTCGACAGCAGTGAGGCCGAGGTCCATGCGATGACTGCGGCACCGGGCGGCGGGCTCTTCGTGGCGACGTCGCCAGAGGGACGCATCTACCGCGTCTCAGCCACTGGCGACGCCACGACATTCTTCGACCCCGAGGAACGCTATATCTGGGCACTGGCGACCGACACTGCCGGACGCCTCTATGCGGCGACGGGTGACCGCGGCGTCGTATATCGCATCTCGACGATAGGTCAGGGCGAGGCTCTCTTCACACCGAAGGCCGACCACGTCACCGGACTGCTGATGCGGGCCGACGGCACCCTGCTCGCCACCACCGCAGGACCGGGCCGGTTGTTTTCAATCGGCACGGATGGTCGCGGCTTCCTCATGCTCGACTCGGGCTTCACGGAAGTGCGCCAGCCGGTGGTCGACCGCACCGGGCAGGTGTTCGTGGCCGCGCTCAACGGCACTCCGGGGAGCTCGACGTCAGCGTCACCCGAACCCACGCCCTCCGTCGCGGCGGCTCCCTCGACGGGCGGCGTCTCGGTCGATGTGGTGTCGGTGACGATCGCGGGCACCGCGAGCGCCACTGTCTCGACCGGCGCGGGCTCGGCGGGTGCGTCGGGAGGGTCGGGGGCCATCTTCCGCGTGATGCCCGACGGGCTGTGGGACCGCCTCTGGTCATCAGATGACGCCTCGCCACTGATGCTGGCCATTGACGAGGCTCGCGGTCTGGTGGTCGCCACCTCGCACGAAGGACAGCTGCTGTCGATCGACCGCACCACAGCCGTGGCGACCGTGCTCGGCCAGCTGCCGTCGGCGCAAGGCACGGCCGCCCTCGTGCAGCCGAACCGGTTGCTCGTGGCCACCGCCAACCCTGGTCGGGTGTCGGCCCTGACATCGGCCCGCGCACTAAGTGGACAGGTGGAATCAAAGGTGTACGACAGCGGCCGCCTCGCGACGTGGGGCGCGATCAGCTGGCGTGCCGAGACGCCCGGCGGCACGGCCGTGGCCATCAGCACCCGCAGCGGCAACAGCAGCGCGCCCGATGACACGTGGAGTGCGTGGTCGTCGCCGTATGCCGTCGCCGACGGCACCACGGTCACCAGCCCGCCCGCGCGTTATCTCCAGTGGCGTGCTGCATTCACGGGCACCGCGGCGGCCACGCCGACCCTCACGTCGGTCACGGTCGCGTCACGCGGCCGGAACCAGCGGCCGCGCGTGGACTCAATCACCGTGCATCCACCTGGTGTGGTCTTCCAGAAACCCTACTCGACGGGCGAGACCGAGATCGCCGGCTTTCCCGAGGAACCACATGAGCGGCGTCTGGCCGCGGCTGGGTCGAGCTCCGGAGGCGCGCCCGCGCTGGGCAAGCGTGTGCTGCAACCGGGCCTGCAGACCTTTCAGTGGAAGGCCGAAGACCCAGACGGTGATGTGCTGCATTTCGACGTGTGGATCAGGCGTGAAGGCGACACCCGATGGCAGCCCATCGGTCGTGAGCTGAGCGAACCGTTGCTCGTGTGGGACACCACCACAGTACCCGGCGGCCGCTACGTGGCCCGGGTCGACGCCCGCGATACGGCGTCACAGACCGTTGACGCTGCGCTGACAGGGACGCTCGAGAGCACGCCGGTACCGGTGGACCATGCCCCGCCGACCGTACGGGTCGTGTCGGCGACCCGCCGCGGCACGGGGGTGGTCATCACGCTCGACGTGACGGATGCCGAGTCGGTGGTGGCATCGGTGGATGTCAGCATTGACGGCACGCGGTGGCGTACCGTCACCGCAGCCGACATGTTGTTCGATACGCGCACGGAGCGCGTCGTGATCGAGGTGACCGAGCCGGGTCAGGCCACACAGGCGATGGTCCGGGCTACCGATCAGGTCGGCAACTCGACGGCGGTCGCCGTTCCCCTGCCACCCGCTGCCCCGCAGCGCTGATGCCCGTCAGTGCGAGGAGCCAGCGCCCGCTGCGCCAAGTTCATCACTGGGCAGCGCGCCGGTCACCGTGGTGTGTGCCAGCACCCACACCATGCTGACGGCGACCGGTGCGCCCGTCGACACGGTGGCCGGCCTGAACTCGGTGTGCGCGGCCGCTTTCAGCACGGCCGACAGGGCCCGTCCGTTGAGGCGATCGGCCGGCCGTCCCCTGCCGTTGATGACCGACAGGTGCCGCACGCGGCCCTCGCGTGTGACGACCGCCGACAGGGCCACGGTGGCGTCCTGCCCGGGCAACTGTGCCACCGGAAGGAAGGCCGACAGATCGGGCTTCGACTCGGGCGCCTTCATCCACTCGTCGAGACGCACCGGATTGTCGTTCGACCCCGGATTGGCCAGCACATCAATCAGCGCCGCCAGCGAGCCGGGCTGCCACTGCTGGGTCAGGCGCAGCGTCAGAGCCCCGGCAATCAGACAGGCCAGCAGGGCGAGGGTGGCCCCGGTGGCGGCCCAGCGCAGCGGCGGTGCCTGCACCCCCTCCTGAATGAATGTCGACCACGCCTGATCACGTTCGACGCTGCGGCGCAGGGCCACCTGTGACGGCAGCGACTGACGCTGCTCGGGCGACAGCTGGCCGCGGGCGCGCAGGGTCATGTGCAGCAGCGCCCCGAGTGTGCGATGGGTCTCGACCTCGCGCCGACATCGGGCGCACGTGTCAAGATGGCGCCTGACCCGGGCGCGGTCGCGCGGGTCGAGCTCACCGTCATTGAACGCCTCGAGCAGAGGGCCGATGGTGCGGCAGGTCGTGGCGCTCATGACCGCACCTCGCCCAGCCGCGCACGCAGCGACCGGCGCCCGCGCGTTAGACGCGACTTGACCGTGCCGATGGCGATGTCGAGGGCCTGGGCGATCTCGTCGTAGGCCAGACCTTCTACTTCCCGCAGGATGATGACCGTGCGCTGATCGAATGGCAGGGCGTCGAGCGCGCCGGCGAGATGCTCGACCAGTTCCTTGCTCGCCAGGATGCGGTGCGGCGATGAGGCCTCGCTCGGTGCCGTGGGCTCACCGTGAACTTCGGTGTGGGCATCGAGCGACACCTGGGCCACGCGGTTCCTGCGGCTCCAGAACCGGCGACGATTGCTCGCCTGGTTAATCGTGATGCGGTAGATCCAGGTCTTGAGGGACGCATCGGCACGGAACCGGTCGATGGTGCGAAAGACCCTCAGGAACACTTCCTGCGAGAGGTCGTAGGCCTCGTCGCGGTTGCCGAGGAGATGGCATCCCAGCTGGAACACCATGGCCTGATGCTCGGCCACCAGTTGTTCACAGGCAGCTTGATCGCCGGCCCGGCAGCGGGCGATGAACGCGGCCTCTGAGGTCTCGAGTTGGGACCAGTCAAGCGTGGTCCGTCGCTCTATGGTGCACCTTCTCTGAACGCCAGTGTATCGGATAACGGCCGGGGACACGACACGGAATCATCGGCCCACTGGTAGGATGGTCGCGTGCGACGCTATGCCACTCCCCTGCTGGTGGGGCTGAGTCTGCTGCTGGCCCTCGCCGTGGCGTATAGCACCATCACCGCCGATCGCGCGTTCGTGCGGTTGGTGGCGGCGGGCGACGACGCCGTTCAGCGTGGAGAACAGGCCGAGGCTCTCGAGGCCTACAGCGGGGCGCTGGCCCTGCTGCCCGAGGCGGTGGCACCGTACCTCAAGCGGGCCCGCCTCTATCAGTCCACGGGACAAGCCGACCTTGCGCTGCGCGATCTGCGACGCGCCGCCGAACTCGACCCCCTGGCGACACGCCCGGTCGAGTGGCTTGGCGACTGGCACCTGGCCAACGAACGTGCCGTCCGTGCCGTCGACTATTACCGCAAGGCCACCGCGATCGAGGACCGCAATGAGCGCCTGTACATCAAGCTGGCCTCGGCGCATCTGCAGTCCGAGCGGCCCGACGAGGCCCTCGCGGCCATCGACCGGGCGCTGGCCCTGCAGCCGGCATCGGCTGAGGCCCGCTACGTCAAGACGCTCGTGCTGCTGGCGCGCGGCCAGGACCTCGACGCTCTCGCCGCCCTCGAAGATCTGGCGAGCGTGCAGCCCGGTCACACCCCGACCCGAGAGGCGCTGGCCGCCGTGTCCGAATCGCTCGGCGACTATCGCCGCGCCGTCGACGAGTTGTCGGCCCTGAGCGTGCTTGAACCCGAACGGCCTTCGCGCGCTGTGGCCGTCGCCCTCGCCATGACGCGGGTCGGTCGCGAGGCCGACGCCCTCGACGTGCTCGAGCGCGCCCGCGACCGGTTTCCGTCCGACGCCGACGTGCTGACGACGCTCGGCCACGCCTGGCTCGTCCGCGCCGAGCGCACGGCTGACCGGGAGGCCCTGCAGAAGGCCTCAACGTTTGTCGCCCTGGCCACGACCCAGCCATCGCCCTCAAGTGTGGCGCTGAGTGATCTGGGGCGCATCCGTCAGTTGCAGGGGGACCTCGATGGAGCCGCGGCTTCGTTGGAGCGCGCCATCGCCACGTCGCCGGTAACCCCGGACGCCTACCTGCGGCTGGCCACCGTGCGCGAGCGCCAGAAAGAATCGGCCGCGGCGCGCGGCGCCCTTGAGGCGTATGCCGCCCTGGTCGGCGACCGCGCCCCCCTCGTGCAGGTATCACTTCGGCTGACGGAACTCTGCCTCGCCCTCGGTGACCTGCCAGGGGCACGCAAGTGGTTTGACCGGGCCCAGTCCGAGTCGGCGGCGTCCCCCTCAACCGAGACCGACGCACGACTTACGAGTCTTCGATCCCGCGTGGCCCTCGCACCTTGAGCCGAATCATCATCTTCGCTAGGCCCTGACGCGTGATGCCCAGTTCGCTGGCCGCCTGACTGATGCGCCCGTCGGCGCGCATCAGCGCCGCCTCAATCCAGCGGCGCTCAAACGCAGCACGGGCCTCGACCAGCCCAGTCTGACCTGCGGCCCCCCCTGCGATCGGATCGCCAAGCGCCGGCGGTAGACACTCGGGCCCCACCAGTGTCACGCCGTCGGCCACCACCATGGTCATGGCCAGCACGTTCTGCAGTTCGCGGATGTTGCCCGGCCAGTGATACTGCTGCAGCGTCGCGATCGTCGCCGGCGCCAGCACGCTTCTCGATCCGGTACGTTTCAGCAGCGCCGCCCATAGATGTTCCACCAGCAGGGGCAGGTCGTTGAGCCGCTCGCGCAGCGGCGGCATCGGCAGGTGAATCACCTCGAGCCTGAAGCGCAGGTCGGCCCTGAACCGGCCGGCCGCCACGGCATCACGCAGGGGGCGGTTGCAGGCCGCCACGATGCGGACATCGACTTTCCGCACCTGCGACTCGCCGACCCTGCGCACTTCGTGTTCCTGCAGCACCCGCAGGAGCGTGGCCTGCACGCGCAACGACAGCTCGCTCACCTCATCGAGGAAGACCGTGCCGCCGTTTGCCGATTCGAAGATGCCTGCCCGGTCGGCCTGCGCCCCTGTGTATGCGCCACGCACACAACCGAACAGCTCGCTCTCCGCGAGTTCGTCGGTGAGCCCGGCACAATTGACGGCGACGAACCGTCGGTCGCGACGCGCACTCTGCCGATGCAGCGCCCGCGCCACCAGTTCCTTGCCCGTGCCGCTTTCGCCCTCGATCAGCACAGGGAACGGCGAGACCGCTGCCTGCGCGATGGCCAGGCGCACCCGTCGCATGGCGGCACTGTCGCCCACCAGGTCGTCGGCGCCCGACACCGGTCCGGTCGCCCCTGCCGCCACGGCCACCAGGGGCGCCAGCACCAGCCCACCGGCCTCGAGCAGGGCCTCTGCATCGGCGATGCGTACGTCGGGATCCACATCCCAACACGCCGCGAGGATGCCGACCAGCGCCTCGCCCACGTGGAGCGGCAGGCAGCACTCGACCGCGATGCCGTGCCGTCCGCGATAACGCACCCGACTGCGCACGGCCTCTCGCAACCGCACCGACGGAGCCCACGCCCGCCCCCCCTCAGCACCGATCGGCGACGCCTCTCGACTCAGGCTGACGGGAATGACCCAGGCGGCATCGGCACGCAGCCGCTCGCACAGGAAGCACAACTGCCTCGCAATGCCTTCCACCGGGTCGGACACCAGGTGACTCATCCGCAGCATGCCCAGCACATCATCGGCCACGAGGCGCGGCACCTCGTCAGGCGGCGCCGACGCCTCGACGGCCCGGGCTTCCCAGACACGGCCCCGCCGCCGCAAGACGTCACCGAGCGCGCGCAGCGCAGGCTGTGCGGCTCCCGGCGAGGGCGCCAGCATGTGCTCCCAACGTGCGACGGCTTCGGCCACTTCGAGCGCGACGACCGACGATGACTCGGCAGAGGGCGAGGGAGGCTTCGAGGCCGCGCCTTCGGCCACCGCGAGGGGCAGAGAAACGAGCGGCACAGCAGCCTGATAGGGTCCATCGACGAGGGAAATGATCAGGTGCGGCAGTGCACTGCCCGAGGCCAGCCACTGCAGCCCTGCGGCCACGGCCGCCGAGACGGGACGAGTACGGACGAGCACCGCCAGCGTGGGAATGCCGGCGTCGCGCACAGCGGGCCGGCGATGGCGCTCGACGAACCCGGCAAACTGCGCGTCGGTCTGCACGACATACCCGAAGTCGACCAGCACCCGCGTCGCCGTACGGATCAGCGCACGGTGGGCCTGCGGCCCCGGACACGGCAGCAGCACCTCGCGCGGGGCACCCGATCGCGCACGGGACGCATATGCCGTCAGCACGCCTGCCGACTGCTCGCACCAACCCTGGAGAGTCATGCGCGTTCGATAAGCAAGAACGGGGCCGAGGGGAAATCGATGAGGGTTCCCGACGGCACACGACCCGGAGGCGGCCGAAAGTTCGGCTAAGATCAGCGGGCCATGTTGCGTTTTCTGACGGCCGGCGAGTCACACGGCCCGGCCCTGACGGTGATTCTCGAGGGCATGCCCGCCGGACTTCCCATCGATTTTGACGCTCTCGCCGCCGACATGCGGCGTCGGCAGGCCGGATATGGACGCGGGCGTCGCATGGCCATCGAGTCAGATGCCGCCGAGTTTTTCGGGGGCGTCCGCCATGGCCAGACGACGGGCGGCCCCATCGCCATGCAGATTCGCAATCGCGACTGGGACAACTGGCAGGCCACGATGTATATCGAGGCGGAACGTCCGCCCGATGCGCCCGGTGCGCGCCGGGCCCCGGTGGTGCGCCCCCGCCCCGGGCACGCCGACCTCGCCGGCGCACTCAAGTACGACCACACCGACATCCGCGATGTGCTTGAGCGCGCCAGTGCGCGCGAAACAGCGGCGCGTGTCGCGGCCGGAGCGATCGCGCGCCAGCTGCTGCAGGCCCTCGGCATCCGCCTCGTCAGTCACGTGCGCGCCCTCGGCGACGTGCACCTGCCCGACTCGCGCGTGGTCTCGGTAGACGAAGCCCTCGCTGGCGAGCAGTCACCGGTGCGCTGCGCCGACGCGTCGGTGGCTGCGCGCATGGTGGCCGCCATCGACGCCGCCCGCGAGGCCGGTGATACCCTCGGCGGCGAAGTGGAAGTGGTCGTCACCGGACTTCCCGTGGGCCTCGGCAGTCATGTGCAGTGGGACCGCAAGCTCGATGGTCGTCTGGCACAGGCGGTGATGTCCATTCCCGCCATCAAGGCCGTGGCCATCGGCGACGGCGTCGAGGGTGCCGCACGTCCGGGGTCGCTTGTGCACGATGAAATCGTGCTGACGCACACGGCCGAGGGCCGGCGTCTCAGCCGCCCCACGAACCGCTCGGGCGGCCTCGAAGGCGGGATCACCACCGGCGAAGACCTGCGGGTGAGGGCCTTCATGAAGCCCATCGCCACCCTCATGCAGCCGCTGCGCTCGGTCGACCTCACGACCCTCGAAGAGGCGCCGGCCGCCATCGAGCGCAGCGACGTGTGTGCCGTGCCGGCCGCCGGAGTCATCGCCGAGGCGATGGTCGCCCTCGTGCTGGCCGACGCCGTCCTCGAGCGCTTCGGCGGCGATTCGCTCTCGCAGGTGCAGCGGCATGTCGACCTGGCCCGCGCGACCGTGGCGGCACGCACCTCGCGCCCCGCATGATTCGACCGATTCTGCACTACGGTGCGCCCGCTCTCAGGCAGACAGCGCGCCCCGTGTCAGCATTCACGCCCGACCTCTCGACGCTTGTGACCGACATGATCGAGACGATGCACGCTGCACCGGGTATCGGTCTGGCCGCCCCGCAGGTCGGTGAAGCGCTTCGCGTGGTGGCGCTCGACCTGTCTGTCGGGGCACGCCCCGACGACCTGCTGGTGCTCATCAATCCCGAGTGGGTGAGCCGCGAGGGCATGCAGCTCGAAGAGGAATCGTGCCTCAGCCTTCCCGGGCTCACTGCCACCGTGGCCCGCCCCGCCCGCGTCGTCGTGAGAGGGCGCGACCTGAAGGGAGAGACGGTCGAGGTCTCGGGAGATGGACTGCTCGCCCGCGCCCTGCAGCACGAAATCGACCACCTCGACGGCATCCTGTTCATTGACCGGCTGCGAGGCATCCAGCGGCAGCTGTTGCTGCGGGACTGGACGCGCCGCCAGCCACGGGAGCGGTCATGAACGCTCCCCTGCGCATCGTGTTTTTCGGTACTCCCGAATTCGCGGTGCCGACGCTGCGGGCACTGATGGCCTCGCCACATCATGTGGTCCTGGTGGTGACTCAGCCCGATCGCCCGCGCGGCCGCGGCCAGAAGATCACCGCAGGCCCGGTGCGGCAGTGTGCTGACGCGGGATCCATCCCGGTGGTGCAGCCCGAGACACTCCGCGACCTCGAGATTCGGCAACACCTCGAGGCGACGAGGTGGGATCTGGGAGTGGTGGCCGCCTACGGGCGGCTGTTGCCCTCGTGGCTGCTCGCCCTTCCCCGTCTGGGCCTCATCAACGTGCATGCCTCGCTGCTGCCCCGCTATCGCGGAGCGTCGCCCATTCACCACGCCGTGCTGCACGGCGATACCGAGACGGGCGTGACGATCATGCGCGTGGTGCAGGCCCTCGATGCCGGCGCCATGCTGGCGACGGCGCAGGTGCCCATCGGGCCGGACGAGACCACGGAAGACGTCGAAGCCCGCCTCGCCACCGCTGGGGCCTCGCTGCTGGTCGATACCGTGAACCGACTGGCCGAGGGCCCCGTCGACGAGGTCGCCCAGGACGATTCGGCAGCCACCTACGCCCCGCGCATCCGGAAGGAAGACGGACGCATCGACTGGTTGCAGTCGGCAGAGGTGATCCACAACCTCATTCGCGGCCTGACGCCGTGGCCCCGCGCCTCCACGGCCGGCCCCCGCGGCCGCCTGATTCTTCATGCGTCTCTAGTCGTGCCTGGCACAGAGACAGGCGAGCTCCCGGGCACGGTGCTGACCGGATCGCCGCAGGAAGGACTCACGGTGGCCACCGGACGCGGCACTCTGGCGGTGCTGGCCCTCCAGAGTGAGGGTGGGCGCGTGCTCGAGGCCCCCGTGTTCCTCAGCGGCTATCCCCTGCCGCCCGGCACACGGCTGGGCACGACATGATCGCCCCCGCGAGGCGTGCGGCCGCCGAGGCCCTGCGTGCCATGGACGCCGGCACCGACCTGCCCACGGCCGTGCATCGGGCCCGAGCCGCCATGACGGACCGCCGCGACCAGGCCCTGCTCACCGAGCTGGTCTCGGGCACCATCCGCATGCAGGCGGCCCTCGACTATCAGCTCGGGCGTCACAACGCTCGCGCGGTCGAGACCCTTGACCCCGAAGTCAGGCGCCTGCTGCGTCTGGGTTCCTTTCAGTTGCTGTATCTGACCCGCGTGCCCCCCTCGGCGGTGGTGAACGACGCGGTCCGGCTCGCGCGCACCGGGCAGGTCAGCAGCGCCGCTGGCTACATCAATGCTGTGCTGCGCGCCCTGGCACGTGCGCCCCGTCCGCTCACGTGGCCCGACGGCCCACTGGCCACGCGCCTCGCCACCGAATACTCGCATCCGCAGTGGCTGGTCGAGCGATGGCTGGGTCGGATGGGAGAGGCGCGTACGCGCACCTGGCTTGCCTTCAACAACACACCACCGGCACTGACGGTTCTGGCCAACCGCAGTCACGTCAGTCGCGAGCAACTCGCGGTACAGCTCTCGGCGGAAGGCATCACCACCACACCAACGCTCCGCGCGCCAGACGGACTGCATGTCACAGCGCCAGGGCTGGCCCAGTCCGCGGCGCTGGCCGACGGTCTGTGCGCCATTCAGGAAGAGGCCTCGCAGCTCGTCGCGCACCTCGGCGCCGTCCCCGAGGGTGGACGCGTGCTCGACCTCTGCGCCGCGCCAGGGGGCAAGACGCTGACGCTGGCTGCGCGTGTCGGTCCGGCAGGCCTTGTGGTGGCGTGCGATGTGCGCCCCCGCCGGCTGCGTGTGCTGCGCGACACCGTGCGCCGCTGCCATCTCTCGCGTGTGCGGCTGGTGCAGGTGCCGGCCGACACGACGCTGCCTTTTGCCGACGAGGCCTTCAGTCTGGTGCTGGTCGATGCCCCGTGTTCAGGACTCGGCACACTGCGCCGCGACCCCGATATCCGCTGGAAGGTGGTGCCGGCCGATCTCGTCCGGCTCGCGGGCGTGCAGCGGCGCCTGCTCGAGCGGACCGCGCGACTCGTCGCCCGGGGCGGTCAGCTTGTCTACGCGACGTGTTCCAGCGAGCCCGATGAAAACGAACAGGTGGTCGACGCGTTTCTCGCCACCCATCCCGAATTCACCCCCACGGACACGCACCGCACCTGCCCGCCAGACGACCAGCTGGAGGCCTTTGCCGGCGCCGTGCTGACCCGCGCCCTGTAGTACCATTTCCCGCTTAGTCATGTCGCAGACGTCCTGGGTGTGGAAGGTGGGCCGGTTCCTGGTGCTCTCGGGCGCGCTCGGGGCCACCTTTGTCGTCTTCGCCGTGCTGTCGGCCCGCATTGTCACGCGCAGCCGCGACGTGACGGTGCCAGCCTTTGTGGGCCAGTCGGTGGACGACGCCACGCGGCAGGCGGCGTCCGTGGAGCTGCCGCTGTCGGTCGATACCACGCGGCGCCCTGACCCGACCGTGCCCGCCGGATACATCATCGAACAGGACCCAGTGCCCGGCACCACCACGCGACGGCAGCGCCGCATCCGCGTGTGGGTCTCGGCCGGACCGCAGGTCGTGCGCATGCCCGCGGTCGTCGGACAGACACAGCGCATGGCCGAACTGCGCCTCGCCGAGGCCGGCCTCGCCGTCGCCGGCATCGCCGAGGTCACCACGAACGCGCTCGAGGCCGACAGGGTCGTGGCCCAGGACCCGCCCCCCAGTGGCAGCGGCCGCGATGTCCATCTGCTCGTGAACCGCGGCTACGGTCGCCAGGTCTTTGTCATGCCCGACCTCGTGGGCGTCGACGGCACCACTGCCGCCGAGCTGCTGAGGACCACCGGCCTGCGCGTCACCGTGGCCCCTGCGACGGTGCCCGAAGGGACGGCCACCGGATTCATTGCACGCCAGACGCCAAACGCGGGGAGCGCCGTCACGGTCGGCGATGCCGTCACCCTTGAGGTGGTGCGATGAGCTTCCAGATGGCACCCTCGATTCTGTCGGCTGACTTTGCCCACCTGGCGCGCGACATTGCGGCCGCCGAAGCCGGCGGGGCCGACCTGATTCATGTCGACGTGATGGACGGACACTTTGTGCCGAACATCACCATCGGTCCCCCCGTCGTGAAGGCGCTGAAGCGCGTCGCGACGCGCCCGCTCGATGTGCACCTGATGGTGCAGGATCCCGACGCATATCTGAACGCCTTTGCCGCGGCGGGCGCCGACATGCTCTCGGTGCACGTGGAAGTGCTGCCCCACCTGCACCGCACCCTCGAAGCCATTCGCGCGCTCGGGGTGAAGGCCGGCGTCGTGCTCAACCCGTCCACGCCAGTGTCCATGCTCGAAGAGGTCGCCTCGGAAGTCGACCACGTACTGCTGATGTCGGTGAACCCCGGCTTCGGCGGGCAGAAGTTCATTCCGTCCACACTCGACAAGATTCGGCGCACGCGTGCGCTGCTCGACCGGCTCGGCAGCCGCGCCCCCATCGAAGTCGACGGCGGCATCGACGCGTCGAACATTGCCGCGGTCGTCTCGGCCGGCGCACAGATCATCGTGGCCGGTCAGTCCGTGTTCGGCGGCGGACACCCCGCGGCCGCGATCGCCGCTCTGCGGGCCGCTGCACGATGAGCGACGTGTCCGTGGCCGAGCGTCTCCGCCAGCAGCCACCCGTGGCGCAGGTGCGCGTGCGCTACGCCGACACCGATCAGATGGGCGTCGTCTATTACGCGAATTATCTGGCGTGGTTCGAGGTGGGCCGCACCGAATGGCTGCGCCGTGACGGGTGGAACTATCGCCACATGGAGACCGACGGCGTGTACCTGCCGGTCATCACCGCGCACTGCGAATATGCGCGCAGTGCCCGCTATGACGATGTCATCGACATTCACGCGGCGGGTCGGCTGATTTCCCCGGCGCGCCTGGCGTTCGACTATGCGCTGGTGCGTGTCGCCGATGCCGCGTGCCTGGCCACCGGCTACACCGAACACGCCACCACCACCGCCGCAGGCCGCCCCGTGCGGATTCCTGCGCGCATTCGGGAGTTGCTCGCATGAAAGCCCTGATTACCGGCGGCGCCGGGTTCATCGGATCGCATCTCACAGAACGCCTGCTGGCCGATGGGGCCGAGGTCGTGGCCCTCGACTGCTTCACCAACTATTACCCGCGGGCGCTGAAGGACGCCAATGTGGCCGCCCTGCTGGCGCACCCCCGCTATCGACTGGTCGAATCGAGCATTGCCGACGCCGATCTGGCGACGCTGCTCGACGGGGTCACGCACGTGTTCCACCTAGCCGCCCAGGCCGGTGTCCGAAAGAGCTGGGGCCGTGATTTCCAGGTCTACACCACGCTCAATGTCGATGCCACACAGCGCCTGCTCGAGGCCTGCGTCGGTCGTCCGATTCACCGGTTCTTTTACGCGTCGAGCTCATCCGTCTATGGCGACGATGTGACGCTGCCGATGCGCGAGGAGGTGCCGCTGCATCCGGTGTCGCCCTACGGGGTGACCAAGCTGGCCGCCGAACAGCTCTGCTATCTCTACTTCGTGAACCACGGCGTGCCCACGGTGTCGGTGCGCTACTTCACGGTCTATGGCCCGCGGCAGCGGCCCGACATGGGCTTCCACCGGTTCATGACGGCCATCCGGGCCGGGCAACCGCTGACGCTCTACGGCGACGGCCTGCAGACGCGCGACTTCACCTACGTCGCCGACGCGGCGGCGGCGACCCATGCGGCCTGTGTGCGCGGCGTACCGGGGCAGGTCTACAATGTGGGTGGAGGGTCGCGGGTGTCGGTGCGCGAGGTCTTCGAGATGCTGGGCCGGGTGACCGGGCGGCCGGTGGCCATCGACGAACAGCCCACCCAGAAGGGCGACATGCGCGACACCTATGCCGACACGACGCGGGCACGGGCCGATCTGGGCTTCGCCCCGTCTGTCACTCTTGAGGAAGGCCTGCGTGCGATGTGGGCCTGGATGGAAACCACACACCGATGACACGTCGACTGCTGTCCCTGACCGTTGTGCTGCTGGTGGCCACCGCCGCCTGCGGCCGGAAACCTTCGGTGCTGCCGCCGGGCACGGTCGACGCCGACAAGTTCCTCTACGACCGGGGACAGGCCGCCTTCAAGGATCGCAAGTGGCTCGACGCCCGCGAATACTTCCGGAACATCGTCGACAACTATCCACAGAGTCCGTTCCGTCCCGACGCCAAGCTGGCACTCGGCGACACATATCTGGCGCAGCGCGGTGCCGAAAACCTGCTGCTGGCCGCCAACGAATTCCGCGAATTCCAGACGTTCTACCCCACGCACCCGCGGGCCGACCATGCCCAGCTGCAGCTGGCCAAGTCATTCACGGGGCAGATGCTGGCTCCTGAACGTGACCAGAGCGCGACCCGTGATGCCGTGAAGGAAATCGAAGTCTTCCTGCAGCGCTATCCGAACAGCGCGCTGATGCCGCAGGCGCGGGCCCTCGAGCGCGACGCGCGCGACCGTCTGAGTGAGGCCAGTTACAAGGTCGGGTTTTTCTACTTCCGTTCGCGCTGGTATCCCGGGGCCATCGATCGCTTCAAGGAAGTGCTCGAGAAGGATCCCAAATTCACCCAGCGCGACGCCGTGTACTACCACCTGGCCGAGTCGCTCTACGCGACCGACAAGAAGGCCGAGGCGCTGCCCTATTTCGAGCGCCTGCTGTCGGAGTTCGAGCAGAGCCCTTATCTGGTCGAGACGCAGAAGCGCGTTGGTGAGCTCAAGGCGACGCTGACCGCCGCCGCTCCGCCACCCGGGCGCTGACCGTCGCCTTCGGCTGTCCATGCACCTCGCGCAGGCGGGCCGGTCAGCCCCGTTCCTCGCGGGTCGGCGCGGCCGTTCGGTCGCCCGATGGAGTCAGCCTGAGGAACTCGCGATAGTAGAAGACCGCCGAATAGAGGGCCGTCCCCATCACGACCCACATCGCGGCCCGACCGAGCCACACGAGGGCCGGCACGCGCTCGCCCCCGAGCAGCAGCAGCAGAATCGCCACGATCTGCGAAATCATCTTGACCTTGCCCGACCGCGAGGCCGGCATCGGTGTCCCCCGCGCAAACGCCCGATGCCGCAGGCCGGTGACGATGAACTCGCGGCCGATGATGACGGCCACCATCCAGGCCGCCACCATGTCGAGCTGCACCAGCGAGATGAGCGTGGCGGAGATCAGCAGCTTGTCGGCCAGCGGATCGAGCATCTGCCCGAACGCGGTCACCTGCTTGTGGCGGCGGGCCAGGTAGCCGTCGAGCCAGTCGGTGATGGCGGCCAGACCGAAGATGGCCGCGGCGACCAGCTCGACCGGCAGACCCAGCACGAGGCGGCCTTCGAACTTGGTCAGCATCACCGACACCAGCAGCGGCACCAGGATGATGCGGGCGACCGAGAGCAGGTTCGGGAGGTTCATCGGAGGGAAACGCCTTATCTTAGCCCTGCCCTCATGTAACATGAAAGATTGTCATGAAGGCCATTCTCCTCGCTGGCGGCAAGGGCACGCGACTGCGTCCCCTGACGCTCAACACGCCCAAGCCCGTGGTCCCCATCTTTGACCGGGCATTCCTGCACTACCAGATCGAACGGCTGCATCAGATTCCCGAGATCGATGAGGTGATTCTCAGCCTCAACTATCAGCCCCGTCGCATCGAGGAAGTGTTCGGGGCCGGCGAAGGCACGGGCGTTCGCCTGCGCTATGTGGTCGAGCCCTCGCCCCTCGGCACCGGTGGCGCCATCCGCTATGCCGCGCAGGGCATCACCGATACGATTGTGGTCTTCAACGGCGACGTCATGACCGACGTCGATCTGCCGGCCCTCGTGGCCCGTCATCGCGACGCCCGGGCCCGCGCCACCATCGTCCTGACGCCGGTCTACAACCCGACGGCCTATGGCCTGGTGGAAACCTCGCCCGACGGGCATGTGACGCGCTTTCTTGAAAAGCCGGCGGCGCACGAGATTACGTGCAACACGATCAATGCCGGCATCTACGTGCTCGAGCCCGAGACCTTCGACCGCATTCCGAAAGACGTCAACTACTCGATCGAGCGCGCCTACTTTCCATCGCTCGTCGAACGGGGCGAGACCTTCGTATCCCATATTCATCACGGTTACTGGATCGACATCGGCACCCCCGAGAAGTATCTGCAGGTGCACCGAGACATGTTTGACGGGAAGTTTGCCGGCGGCCTGTTCACCACGGCTGACCGCACGCGCCCCGTGGTCTCGCCCGAGGCGCGCATCGACGCCGGCGCGGTGCTCGAAGGCCCTTGCTTCATTGACGCAGGCGCGCACATCAAGCCCGGCGCCACCATTGGCCCGTACGCGGTGATCGGGCGCGGATGTGTGGTCGAGGAAGGGGCACGCGTCTCTGGTGCCATCCTCTGGCCCAACACCCGTGTGGGCGAGAGCGCCACGGTGGACGGCAGCCTCGTGGGCCGGGGCTGTCATGTGGGACGGTTTGCCCGGCTCGGTCCGACCGTCATGCTGGGCGACAAGACCTCACTGACCGATTTCACGCAAGCCTGATGGAGACGCACGTGTTCGACCCTTCCGTATTCAAGGCCTACGACGTCCGCGGCATTTATCCGACTGAAGTCACGGCCGCGCTGTTCCATCAGCTGGGCCGGGCCTTTGTGGCCTTCCTCGGCCCGGGACGCTATGCCATCTCGCGCGACATGCGCACCTCATCGCCCGAACTGGCCGCCGCCTTCATTGAGGGCGCGCGCCTGCAGGGCGGCCACGTGATCGACTACGGCATGATGGGCACCGACCTGATGTATTTCGCCGTGGCGGCCGATGGCCTTGACGGGGGCGCGCAGATCACCGCGTCGCACAACCCCGGCGAATACAACGGCTGCAAGATGGTGCGGAAGGAAGCATTTCCCCTCAGCGGCGAATCGGGCATCCGCGAGATGAAGGAGATGATCTTCGCCGGCACGATTCCCCCGCCGCCGGCGCAGCCTGGCACGGTCGAGACACGCACAATCCTCGACCGCTACCGCACGCACGTGCTGGGCTTCATCGACCCTGCGGTCATCCGCCCCTTCAATGTGGTGCTCGATGCCGGCAGCGGCATTGCGGGCATGGTCGCGCCGCTGCTCCTCGACGGTCTGCCGTGCCGCACGACGCGCCTCTGCTTTGACGTTGACGGCACCTTCCCCAACCACGAAGCCAACCCGCTGCTCGAAGAGAACCGCCGCGACATCACCGAGGCGGTCATCGCCCTCAAGGCTGACGCGGGCATTGCGTGGGACGGCGACGCTGACCGGTGCTTCTTCCTCGACGGCACGGGTGAGTTCATCGCCGGCGACTTCATCACGGCCCTGCTGGCCGAATCGTTCCTGATGAAGCACCCCGGTTCGACCATCATCTACGACGTGCGCGCCAGCTACGCCGTCAAAGACACGGTGGCCCGCTACGGTAGCACCGCTGTCATGAACCGCGTCGGCCACGCGTTCATCAAACGGACGATGCGCGAGCGCGATGCCATTTTCGGGGGCGAAGTCACGGGACACTACTACTTCCGCGACAACTTCTACGCCGACAACGGGTTTATTCCGGCCCTGCTCATCCTTGAGCTGATGTCGAAGAAGGGCCTGTCGCTGCGCGACCTGCTTCAGCCCCTGCGCGAGCGCTACTTCATCTCGGGCGAAATCAACACGCGCGTGGCGAGCATGACCGAGGTGCCTGCGAAGCTGGCCCTGCTCAAGCGCGAATACGGCCACGGACACACCTACGAGATTGACGGCCTGTCCGTCGAGTTTGCCGACTGGCACTTCAACGTGCGCGCCTCGAATACCGAACCGCTGCTGCGGCTCAACCTCGAGGCCGAGACGCCCGAGCTCATGGAACGGCGCCGCGACGAGGTGCTGGCCATCATCCGCGGCTGAGGCCGACTCGGGGTCCGGGTGGTCGCTCACGCGCCACCCGGTGCCCCTGCTGACGGGGCGCGGCCCCTCGCCACTCCCCCTCCGGCAGTTGAAGGACCACCCGGGCGTTCTGCTACACTGGCGAGGTAGCTGCCACGGGCGGGAGTAACTCAGTGGTAGAGTCACAGCTTCCCAAGCTGTTGGTCGCGGGTTCGATCCCCGTCTCCCGCTCCACGTTCCGGCGTCGCCGTTCCCCCGGCATCGCCGTTCTCCCACGGCCTCACGCACGTCCCTCGCTCGTCGTCGGCACCATCGCGCGTGACACTTGATGACACGCTCCCGTCACGCTGTCCGCCCCGGCTTTCGTGTATCATTTCGTGCGGAGGCGTTGCCGTGAAGCGCCGTGATCTCATCAAGTCTGGAAGTCTGGCCGTCCTCGGCATGGCCGCCACCGCGTGTGCGCCCCGTTCAGCGGCGGTGGTCACCACCCCGGCGCGGCGCCCGATGCTCGTGCTGCCGCGCATTCATGCGTCGTGGGACCGCGTCATCCGCACCACGGTCGGCTTCCGTCCCCATCGCCCTGGGGGCTTCGTGCTGCGCGCCGACAAGCTCGGCAGCAAGCTGCTGATTCACAACTATGGCCACGGCGGGTCGGGCATGTCGCTCTCCTGGGGCACGGCGCAGATGGCGGCCGATCTGGCCCTGCAGCAGAACGAGCGCACCGTCGCCGTCATCGGCGGCGGCGTCGTGGGTCTTACGACGGCGCGCGAACTGCAGCGGCGCGGCTTCGGCGTCACCATCTATGCGGCGGCGCTGCCGCCTGAGGTCACCTCGAACTGGTCACTGGCCGGCTTCACTCCGACCTCGGGGCTTATCAGCGGCAATGTGCGCACGCCCGAGTGGACGGCGCAGTTCCAGCAGGCTGTCGACATCGCCTACCGCCGCCTGCAGCTGCTGGTCGGCCCCAAGTACGGCATCACGTGGATCACCAACTACGCCCCGACCGACGATGACAAGATGGCCGGGGGCAGCAACGCATTGCTGCCCACACACATCCAGGGTGCGCGTGAACTGCTGCAGCCGGGCGAGCATCCCTTCCCGACGCGCTTTGCGATTCAGCGGCCCGAGATGCGCATCGAGCCTTCCATCTATCTCGAGGCCCTGCTCGAAGACGTGAAGATCTTCGGCGCCTCGATCATCGTCCGGAAGTTTGAGAAGGCCGAGGAGATCGCGGCGCTGCCGCAGCCGGTCATCGTCAACTGCACCGGCCTGGGCGCGAAGACGCTGTTCGGTGATGACCAGCTCGTGCCGCTGAAGGGTCAGCTCACGGTGCTGGTGCCCCAGCCTGAAATCGAGTACTCGACCAGCGGCGGGGCGCGCGTGCAGTCAGCTGAGCCCGGCCTCGGCATTCACATGATGCCGCGGCGCGACGGCATCATTCTGGGCGGCACCTCTGAACGTGACGTGTGGACCCCCGAGGTCAACGAAAAGGAACGCCAGCGCATCGTCAACGGCCACATCGACCTGTACAACGCGATGAAGGGCCCGATGGGCCCGATGCCCCGCCGAACGTAGCGACGGCGGGTTACTGCGGCGAGTGACGGGTGTGGTCGTCAGCGGAAGGCCACGCCGACCGCCATGTTCAGCAGGGTGGCACCCGCCCGTGCGGTGCTGCTGCCTGTGCCGCCTGTGCCGCCTGGGCCTCCTGCCACCCGATGCCAGCGGAGGTCGACTGAGAATCCCAGCCGAGGCCGTCGCATCCACCGTGCGCCGAAGCCCATGTTGATGGCACGTCCCCACCCCGTGTCGACCGCCAGAGGCAGTCGGCCGTCCTTCCCGGTGGCCTCGCTGCGCACCTGGGCGAGTCCGTATCCCCCGCTCAGATAGCTCCAGCCGCGCGAGTGCCCGAAATTGAGAGACACCTGCGGCGCCAGATAGCGCACCTGCGACGTGACGGAAATGCCCGCCGCCTGCAGCGGCGTGGGCGTCACCCCCTGCTCAGGGGTTTCGGGACTCGCCGACCGGCGGCCAACGCCTGCGGCGGCTCCGAGGCCAATACGGCTGCGGCCCAGTGAGGCGACGAAGACGTGCGCGCCAACCTCGCCACCGAATCCGCGACCGGGCAGCGGCGGCGACTCGGGCGCCGACGGCACCCAGCCCTCAGCCGTCGGCAGCGCGGCCATGATGCCCCGTATGTCAAACACTACGCCCGTGACAGGCCGACGTTCGTCCGGCGGAGGCAATTCAACGGGCGCCTGAGCCCGCGCGGCGCCGACGACGCCGAGCACCAGACCGGCGACAAGTCCCGACACACGCCACGCTTGCATCAGTAGCCGCTCCCCGCCGCGGCGGATGCCGCCCCCTGCGATTCCTTGACGATGCGCACGCCGGCGCTGGCCCCGATGCGCGTGGCCCCGGCCGCGACCATGGCCTGCATCTGCTGCAGGTCACGCACGCCGCCCGAGGCCTTCACGCCCATCTCGGCACCAACGACCCGGCGCATCAGCGCCACATCGGTCGCCGTGGCTCCGCCCGGCCCGAAGCCCGTGGAGGTCTTCACGAAGTCGGCGCCCGCGGCTTTCGCCAGCGTGCAGGCGGTGGCCTTCTCTTCGTCGCTCAGCAGGGCGGTTTCCAGAATGACCTTTGTCGTCACCTGCCGTTCGATGCACGCGGCGACGACGGCGCGAATGTCTTCCGAGACGAGCCGCACGTCACCCGACTTGAGCGCGCCGACATTGAGCACCATATCGATCTCGGTCGCGCCGTCGAAGATGGCCCGGCGCGCCTCGTACTGCTTCACATCAGGCGTGGTGGCTCCGAGGGGAAAGCCCACGACGGAACACACGCCCACGCCGCTCCCCTGCAGTCGACGGGCAGCCAGCGCGACCCAGGTGGGGTTGACGCAGACCGTGGCGAACTTCCATTCGCGTGCCTCGCGACACAGCGTGTCGATGTCGTCGGCGGTGGCGTCTGGCTTGAGCAGGGTGTGATCGATGGCCGAGGCGACGCCGTTGTCGCCGCCCTCGCGAGCGTGCAAGCCGAGGCGTGTGGCCCCGGCATCGAGCACGCCGCGCACGCGGTCGGGGCAGCACTCGAAGGTGAACCCGTGACATGTGCAGCGCGTCGGCGCGAGAGCACCGGCCGCGGCCAGCTCTTCCAGAATGAGTTCGATGACGCGGCGATAGTCGGTCGACATGGCAGGGCGGCAGGGCTACTGCGACTGTTCGAGGGCCTGCAGCTTCTGCAGGCGCCGCAGATAGCGCGACTCGGTGGTCGGGGTGCCAAGGAAGATGCGCACGAGATCGAGGGCCTCGTCTGCCGTCACGAGCGTACTGCCCAGCGTCATGACATTGGCGCCGTTGTGCTCGCGCGCATAGCGGGCCAGTGTAGGTGTGAGGCAGCACGCCGCGCGGATGCCGTCGAGTTTGTTGGCAGCCATCGCTGACCCGATGCCGGCCCCGTCAATGACGATGCCCGCGTCGGCCTCGCGCCGCGCCACGAGGCGGGCCACCTGTGCCGCAATGTCGGGATAGTCAACCGCATCGGTCGTGTGCGTGCCCACGTCAACGACCGCCAGCCCCTCCTGCCGGAGGTGTGCGAGCAGCCGGGCCTTGAGGGCCAGTGACGTGTGATCACCGCCGAGCGCCACGCGCCTCACGGGCATCGGCGGAGCGAGGGTGGCTAGGTCGATGCCCGGCACCGGTGACAGTACCGAGACCTTCCGCTCGCGCAAGGTGTCGAGCGCCAGCGGCGTGATGTGTCCGCCGGGAGCGAGCGTCACCGTCGAGCCGCGGTCAAGCAGCCGCGCGTCGGCTTCGGTGATGATGCTGAACGTCTTCATTGGCGCCTGTCGTTCTCCCGCCCCTATGGTACGCTGCCCGACGTCATGCTGTCGCCCCGTGTGCTGTTCGACCCGTCCACGCTGGCCACCCGAGTGGCCGACCTGGCCGCCGAGATTCGGGCCGCCGTTCCCGAGGATGATATCCACTTTGTCGGCGTTCTCAAGGGCGCCGTGCCCTTCATGGCCGACCTCATCCGCGCCGTGCCCGGAGGGGTCACCATCGACTTCATTGCGGTGTCGAGCTATGGCAGCGGCACCAGTTCGTCGGGCGAGGTGCGCATGCTCAAGGATGTCGATGCCAGCCTCGACGGCCGCCACGTCGTGATCGTCGAGGATATCGTCGACACGGGACTCACCCTGCACTACCTGCAGGAGCTGTTGCGGCTGCGGAATCCGAAGTCGCTGCGGACGGCGTGCCTGCTCAGCAAGCCCTCGCGACGGAAGGTCGATGTGCCGGTCGAGTTTATCGGCTTCACCATCGACGACCGCTTTGTCGTGGGCTATGGCCTCGATTACGACGAGCAGTACCGCAACCTGCCCTACATCGGCTGCCTCGACGGCTAGCTAGGGACGGGCCTTCGCGGCCGCGCCCGAGGGTGCGCCTGCTGCCTCCGGGGCGGCCGTCGTCCCGACCGCCGGGGCCCCCGCCTGTGCCCGAGTCTGGACGACTGCCTCGCGCACGCGCCCGGCCATCTGCCGGGCCTGCGCCAGCACGTCGGCTTCCTTCAGCGTCAGCACCTGCCGGTTCCGCATCACGACGCGCCCTTCAATCACCGTGTCACGCACATCGTCTCCGTCGGTCGTATAGACGAGGTGCGAGACCGGGTCGTACATCGGCGTCTGCCTGGCCTGGTCCATGCCGACGACGATGACATCGGCGCGCTTCCCGATCTCGAGGCTGCCCAGCTCGCCCTGCATGCCCAGGGCGCGGGCACCACCGAGCGTGGCCAGTTCGAGGGCCTGCCGTGCCGGAATGACTGTGGGGTCGCCCGTGGCGTGCTTGTGGAGGAATGACGCCAGCCGCATCGCATCGAACATATCGAGGTCGTTGTTACTGGCCGCGCCATCGGTGCCAAGGCCCAGCGCGACACCCGTCTTCAGATAGGCCGGGACCGGTGCCGTGCCACTCGCCAGCTTCATGTTGCTCTCGGGGTTGTGCGAGAGGCCGACGCCCCGCTCGGCCAGCAGAGTGATGTCGGCCTGCGGCACCCACACGCCGTGAGCGGCCAGGGTCTGCGGGCCCCAGAACCCGAGGCTGTCGAGCCAGCGGGTCGGCGTCGTCTGATAGCGTTCGCGCGCGGTCGTCACCTCGTCGCGCGTCTCGGCCAGGTGAATCAGCAGTGGCACACCGTGACGAGCAGCCAGGGCGCGTGTGGCCTTCAGCGTGTCGGCGTCGAGCGTGTACATCGAATGCGGTGCCACGGCGGGCGTGATGAGGCGGTCGCCCTTGAAGCGCGTGATGAACGCCTCGGTCCGCGCGAGCGCAGCCTGGGGTGTCGGAGCGTCGGGCACGGGAAACTGGATGATCGTCTGCCCGAGCACACCGCGCAGCCCGGCCTGCCGGGCGACATCGGCGACTTCCTCTTCGAAGTAATACATGTCGACGAAGGTCGTCGTTCCCGAGCGAATCATCTCGAGGCTGGCCAGCGCGGCGCCGGCGCGCACGAACTCGGGCGACACGGTCTTCGCTTCGGCCGGGAAGATGTACTGATTGAGCCAGTCCATGAGGGCGAGGTCATCGCCCAGCCCCCGGAACATCACCATCGGCGCGTGCGTGTGCGTGTTGATGAGCCCTGGCATCACCACGTGCCCCGCGGCATCGATGGTCTCGCTGGCCCTGAACTCGGCTGCCAGGCGCTCGGGGCTATCGACAGCCGTGATGCGGCCGTCGGCGATGGCCACGGCCCCGGGATTCAGCACCTGCCGCCCGCCGTTCATCGTGACGACGATGCCGCCGGTGATGAGGAGGTCGATTGGGGCGCGACTGTCGGGAGAAGGGGCGGGCGGTGGGGCGGCACGGCAGGCACTGAGTGCTATGAGAATCGCACACAGGACGACACGGTGACGTGATGTCCGCATAGGACATTGTAGCGCGGCCGGCAGCCGGTGGCCGGCTGCGTTATGCTGTCGCCCGTGCTGCATCTTGTCTCGCATCCCGTGGCGCACGACTGCCTGGCGCAGCTGCGTGACGTCTCAACCCCGGCTGACCGCTTCCGCCTGCTGACCGAGCGCATCAGCCTTGTCATTGCGGCCGAGGCCATGGCCTCGCTGCCGACCCGCCCGGTACCGGTGACCACCCCTCTGGCCCAGACGACATGCCAGCGGATTGGCGCCGATGTGGTGGTGGTGCCCGTGATGCGGGCGGGGCTGGCGATGCTGCCGGGCCTGCTGCAGCTGGTGCCCGAGGCGCGGGTGGGCTTCATTGGCCTCAAGCGGAACGAGGAAACGGCAGTCGCCTCGCGCTACTTCGAGCGCCTGCCCGAGGGCCTGGCCGACAGCCATGTGTTCCTGATTGACCCGATGCTGGCCACGGGTGGCAGTGCCATCGACGCGATCCGGCTGCTGCGGGAAGCGGGCGCCCGCCACATCAGCCTGCTGTGCATTGTGGCGGCCCCCGAGGGTGTGCAGGCAGTCGAGGCGGCCTTCCCCGACGTGCCGCTCTACTGCCCCACGATTGACACGGCGCTCAACGCCCGGAAATTCATCGTCCCGGGACTGGGGGACTTTGGCGACCGCCTCTACGGCACCACGTAACTCGTGGTAAACTTCCAAGTCGTTCCGGTTGCGCGCTTGGCTCAGTGGTAGAGCATCGCCTTCACACGGCGGGGGTCCAAGGTTCGAATCCTTGAGCGCGCACCATCTCTCCATCCCACTCGAATAGTTTTTCGGCAGAGTCGAGCGCGTACGTGTGCCGACGGAATCGTCGGGCCACCGCCGGCCCAACCCGAGAGTGCCAGCACGCCCTCTGCTGCCTCTCACGCGATGGCCAGCTGGCAGTCTAAAATAGAGAAGACTAGTGTTCCTATCGCATTCGGAGTGTGTCTCATGGTTCTCACAAACGCCGAACTCATCGGCGCGCTGCAGCACGAAGTCAAGATCCTCGTCCACCTCGCCGGCAAGCTCGACGCCACGTCCGTGGACTATCGGCCCACGGCGAAGCAGCGGAGTTCCATCGAACTGCTGCGTTATCTCACCCTGATGGGGCCAGGGCTGTTGTCGGCCGCGGTGACCGGCACGTTCGATCGTGAAGCCTGGGGTGCAAAGGCCAAGGCCGCCGAGTCGAAAAGCCTGGCTGAGCTCATCCACGAAATCGAGGCACAGAAGACGTTCTACGCCGACACGCTTGGCCCCCTCAGTGACGCCGACTTCCGCGCCGAGCTCGACATGTTCGGCAACAAGACCACACGCGGCGCGTTCATCGTCAACATGGTGCTGGGCGGTCACGCGGCCTATCGCACGCAGCTGTTCTGCTACCTCAAGGCCTGCGGCCGCGAGGAGCTCGGCACGAGCAACCTGTGGCGTGGCGTCGATCCGACGCCGGCGTAACGCCCGGGTATCACGGACATGGCAGCCGGAATGTCAGCAGGGGGACGGGGTAGCGGCCTGCTCCCCTGCTGCCTGCCTGCGCCTCATGTAGGGTCACCACCGTGCACAGACAACACGCCCGCCACGGTGGCGTGCTGACGCGTCGGGACGAGTGCCGATGACACCAGACCAGCGGATGTCAGAGCTGCTTCGGCAGGCGAGGTCTGACGCGCACGCCGAACGCAGCGGGGTGCTCGATTGTCTCGACACCGATGCGTTTCACGTGCTGGTAATTGGTGGCGGCGCGACGGGACTCGGCGTCGCCGTGGACGCCGCGTCACGCGGCCTGCGCACGGCGGTTGTCGAGGCCCTCGACTGGGCCGCAGGCACCAGCAGCCGCAGCACCAAGCTGGTACACGGCGGCGTGCGCTACCTCGAGCAGATGGACTTCGGTCTGGTGCGCGAGGCCCTGCACGAACGTGGCCTGCTGCACATGAATGCGCCGCATCTCGTGCATCCGCTGCCCTTCATCGTGCCGAGCTTCAAGTGGTGGGAGGGCCCGTTCTACGGGACGGGCCTGAGGCTCTACGACGCGCTCGCGGGTGACCTCAACCTGACGCCAAGCCGGTTCATGAGCCGCGAAGAGGTCATTGCGCGCATCCCCAACGTGCACCTCGACGGGCTGCGGGGCGGCGTCGAGTACCACGACGGGCAGTTTGATGACGCGCGCCTGGCGATCAGCCTGTTGCGCACGGCGCAGGCGCACGGGGCGGTGGCCGCCCGTTCGATGCGGGTGCACGCACTCGTGCAGGACGGGGGCCGGGTCGCGGGCGCAGAGGCGCACTGCGGCATCACGGGCCGCACGGTTTGCATCCGCGCGCGCGCCGTGGTGAATTGCACGGGCATCTTCACCGACTCGATCCGCGCAATGGAGTCACCCGACGCACGGCCGATGATCGAGCCCGCACAGGGGGTGCATGTGGTGCTCGATCGCTCCTTCCAGCCGAGCGACACGGCGATCATGGTGCCGCACACTGACGATGGTCGTGTGCTGTTTGTGATTCCATGGCACGGTCATACGCTCATCGGTACCACCGACATTCCACGACCGCGGCCCGAGGAAGACCCGCAGCCAACCGAAGAGGAAATCGGCTTCACTCTGCACAACGCGGGCCGGTATCTGCAGCGCGTGCCCACACGGGCCGACGTGCGCGCTGCGTTCGCCGGCATGCGACCGCTCGTGCATGAGGGCGGCATCGATGGCACCGCCAGCAAGGTGGTAAGCCGCAGTCATGTGGTGCAGGTGGGCGCCACTGGCCTCGTGAGCGTGATGGGTGGCAAGTGGACGACCTACCGGAAGATGGCCCAGGACGGCGTCGACCGCGCCGTCGCCGTCGCCGACCTGCCGGCCGGACCGTGTGTTACCGAAACGCTGCCCGTGCACGGCGCGATTGCACGGACCGACCCGCGGTGGCCCGCCGAGGACTGGCTGCAAGCCTACGGGTCAGAGGCCGACGCACTTGGTGCACTGATGGCCCGAGAGCCTGCGCTCGCCGCGCCGCTGCATCCTGCGCTGCCGTACACCGGCGCTGCGCTCTGGTGGGGCCTGCGGTACGAGCAGGCACACTCGGTGGACGACCTGCTGTATCGACGGACTCGTGCGGGCCTGCTGCACGCGGAGGCCACGCACGCGATCGCCAGACGGATTGGTCCGATGCTCGAGGGGTCGTGAACCCCGGCACCGTGCAGATGGGAGACACGCGCGGCCTCCCGAGGCAACGGGGCCTGACCTGTTCCCTGCCGCAGACCGTGCAAGCCCCCTCGCCACAGGGCCGAGGCCGATCGCCTGCACAGGACCGTTCACCGAACACACCGTCCGCTCCGCGCCAGCGGCCACTACCCCCAAGCCGCAAACCCCTGTAGACTCTGCGGGGCCGCGGTGGCGGCCACGATACACCTATGAATACGCCCGCGCCGCCCTCCCCAACCCCTGCCGGTTCTGCCGATGACCAGCTCGTCAAGGGCATCGGCCTCTGGGGGGCCACGTTTCTTGTCATTGGCAGCGTCATCGGGTCGGGCATCTTCCTGACGACCGGCGGCATGATCGCCGAGCTGCCGTCGACGACGCTGCTGCTGACGGCCTGGGTGGCGGGCGGCCTGCTGGCGATGGCCGGCGGCCTGACCTATGCCGAGATGGGCGCGATGTATCCGCGCTCGGGCGGTCTGTATGTGTTTCTCACCGAAGCCTACGGGCCGGCCGTCGGATTCCTCTTCGGCTGGGCCTGCATGCTGGTGATTCTCACCGGCTCGATTGGCACGGTCGCCGTGGGGTTCGCCGAGTACTTCAGTTACTTCTTCCCCTCACTCAGCACCGCCAACATCCTCTTCAGCGTGCCAATGTCCTGGGGCGCCTGGTCGATCAGCGCGGGTCAGCTGGTGGCGGCCGCATCGATTGCCGTCATCGCCGCCATCAACTATGTCGGGGTGAACAGCGGCAATGTGCTCAATGCCGTCCTGACCGTGGCGAAGATCGGGCTGCTGGTGCTGCTGCCGCTGCTGGCGCTCGCCTCCCTGCGCATCGACCCGGTGTACGTGCCGGTCGTGCCGCCCGACACCGCGCGGCCGCTCGCCTCGTTCGGCATCATCATGATTGCGGTGATGTGGACGTACGAAGGCTGGTATTACGTGGCGTTCGCCGCCGGCGAAATCAAGGATGCCGCCCGCAATGTGCCCCGCTCGCTCATCTATGGCACCGTGGCCCTGACGCTCATCTACCTTGCCGTGAATCTGGCCTATGTCTACACGCTGTCGGTAGAGGAAATGTCGGGCGTGACCCGCATCGCCGAGAAGGCTGCCACGGTGCTGATCGGCCCGGCGGGTGCGGCGCTGGTCGCCGCCAGTGTCGTCATCTCGACCTTCGGGTGCAACGTCGCGGCGGTCATCACCTGCTCGCGCACGTGCTTTGCGATGGCGACCGACCGTCGCTTCTTTCCCATCACGGCCCGGGTGCACCCTGTCTATCGCACCCCGCACGTCGCCCTCATCGTCACCAGCGCGTGGTCGGCGTTTCTGACACTGACCGGCGGCTATGAAACGCTCTTCACGTATGTGACCTTTGCGTCGGTGCTGTTCGGGGCGCTCGGCGGCGCGGCGATCTTTGTGCTGCGGGCGCGGCGCCCGGATGCGCCGCGACCATCTCGGGCGTGGGGCTATCCGGTGGTGCCGGCGCTGTATGTGCTGGGCTCAGTGGCTCTGGTGTGGAATACCCTGATGGAGCGGCCCGGTGCGTCGATTGCGGGCTTGGGCCTCGTCGCGATGGGTCTACCCTTCTACTGGTACTGGTCGCGGCAGGATACTGCCGCGGCGCGTCCCTGACGCCAGTGCCGCCTGAGACGATGGTGGACATGCCGGCGGCGAACACCCCGTATCGACATCCGGGATCCGTCGTTGCGGGTTCCGCCCGCCCACGTGTCCTTCGCACACGACTGCGCATGGCGCTCGCGGCCACTCAGGTCAGGGGGTGTCGCGGCCAACTTCCACAACCTCCATTGGCCGACGATGGCGCATGGGCAGTCAAGGACGACCTCAGCCTCAGACCGTGACTGGGGCCGGCCTAGGGCCGGCCACGCGCTTCACGTCGAGCAGGTCGTCCGCTGCAAGCGCATCTAGGCGTTCATTGGCTCGGTCGCACGCCGGACCATCACCGGCTCCATCCCCGCCAGGACCCGTAAGCACTTCCCCGCAGGAAGTCTGGCAACGTCACAGTCAGACCTCGGTGGCGCTGTTCAGCGGCCACGCCCTGCTCAAGCTGATGTGCTATAACGCGGGCACACGCGGCGCCGTCCACGACGCGGTCGCAAACCGCCACTGCCCCTTCCCAGCAATCGCGTTCTGGAATGCCTGTCGTCTCTCAGGCCTGAAGCCAACTGCCCGGTGGCATCCAACCCTCTCCCCTTGCACCGGCGCCCGGTTCTCGGGTCTACTGAACCATCCGTCTTCAGGAGCCACCCATGTCCATGTCCCGACTGTTCGTGTCAGGTCTCGGTCTCACCGTCGCGTTCGTCGCGGCCCTGTCGCATCCCGGCGCTCCGGCGCTGGCACAGGCCGGCAAGGTCGCCAATCCCATCACCGGCGAGGGCTTCCCCAACCCGACCCCGGTCGTCACCCGCAACTGGGGCACCCTGCCCGCCGGCCGCACCTGGGGCACCAGTGCCGGTATCGAAATCGATCCCACCGACGGCAACGTCTGGGCCTATGAACGCTGCGGCGCCGGCACCGCCGGTGGCGGGCCCGTCGACTGCGAGAACAACGCAGTCGACCCCGTGTTCAAGTTCGACCGGAAGACCGGCGCCATTCTCGCCAACATCGGCAAGGGCGTCATGGTCACGCCCCACGGCATTCATGTCGACCGCCAGGGCAATGTGTGGATCGCCGATTTTGCCGGCAACAAGGCCGGCACCCGCGGCCATCAGGTGCACAAGTTCAGCCCGAAGGGCGAGAAGCTGATGAGCCTCGGCGTCGCCGGCAAGGCCGGCAATGCCGACGGTGAGTTCAACCAGCCGAACGATGTGGTCGTCGGGCCGGATGGCAGCATCTATGTGTCGGACGGCCACGACGCCCAGGGCTTCATCACCGCGCAGCAGGTGGCCGACGGCATCAAGCGCGGCGCCACGTCGCGCATCAGCAAGTTTTCGCCCGATGGCACGTTCATTAAGAGTTGGGGCGGCATCGGCGTCAAGCACGGCGAGTTCCGCACGCCGCATTCATTGATGTTCGATGCGAAGGGCCGCCTGTGGGTCGCCGACCGCGGCAATCACCGCCTCGAGATCTTCGATCGGAACGGCACGTATCTCGAGTCGCGCTACATGTACGGCCGCATCAGCGGCTTCACCATCGCCAACGGGCAGGTGTATGCGATCGATTCCGAGTCGGGTCCCTACAATCACGTCAACTGGCGCAATGGCGTGCGCATCGGTCCCCTCGACGAAGACCGCATCGTCGGGTTCGTGCCGCCGTTTGAGCGCGAGGATCGCGTATATCAGGGCACCGCAGGAGAAGGCATCGCAGTAGATGCCGACGGCACCATCTTCGCGGCCGAGGGGCCGAACTCGATCCGCCAGGCCGGCGGGGCCTTCACGAAATATTCGAAGCGGTAAGGGCGTCGCGCCGACGCGTGACGTTACGCGGTTGCTGCCGGGGTAGCCCCAGCCCCCCCGGCGGTATCTGCCTCGAAACGCCGCGTGACGTCGACCCACGTCGCCCCCGACAGCTCGGCCAGCCGCGCCGGCGACAGCCGCACGGCCGCATGCATCGCGCCGGCCGCCGGCAGCACGTCGTCGTAGGCCCGCAGCGATTCGTCGCAGAACACCCGCAGCGGCTGCAGCAGGCCCAGCGGCGTCACACCACCCACCGGGTGGCCCGTGGCCGCTTCCACATCATCGAATTGCAGCATCGAAGGCTTGGCCCGGAACGTGGCCTTGAATTTCTGGTTGTCGAGCCGGGCATCGCCGCTGATGACCAGCAGAATCACCTCATCGCCGATGCGCAGCGACAGCGTCTTGGCAATGCGCCCGGGTTCAACGCCGTGCGCCGCCGCCGCGAGGGCGACGGTGGCGGTGCTGGTGTCGACCTCGACCACCTGCAGGTCGGGCGCATGCGACAGCAGGAAGGCCTTGACGGAGGCGAGACTCATCGTGCCGACACTATACCGCGCGTGTCGATGTCGATCTCGGCCCCCAGCCAGATCATGTCGGCCGTCATGGCAATCGTGCCCGCACGCGCCGAGACCGGCACCGATCGTCCTTTGACCGTGAGCACCGAGTGCACTCCCACGGGCAACGACACGGGCCTCACCTTCCCCGTGGGAATCGTCACATCAAAACCCTTCTCGAGCAGACGGTCGAGCGCACCCCTGATATCGACACGGCTCAGCACCATGCCACACACGCCCTTCCGGCTGTCGAGGATGCGCTGCACCGTGGCCCACGACGCCTCGGACGGCACCACCTTGAGGTGCAATTTGAGCGGACTGAGTCGTGGAGCGACCACGAGCCGCTGTCCTGTCGTCGAGAACGTCAGCGCCCCGGTCACCCGTTCGTTGATGGGCGTCACCGAGCCGGTGACTACTTCCTTCACCGTCATGTCGCCGCACACCAGTCCGCTGACGTTGCGGCCATCCCACGTGAAGTCGATGTCGGCTTCCCCCGTGCCCGATGCGAGCCGCACCGGCACGGCCAGCGCCATGCGGTTGCGTCCGAACGTGACGGTCGGTGTGCCCGTGGTGATGCGTGCGCGCACGCTCGACACGTTGAGGCGCAGGTCATAATCGCCCAGGTGCACCACGCGGCGAATGCTGCCCTGCTTGCGAACCGAGATGTTGCGCAGCTCGAGCGCCACCTGATCGGCCATACCCGTGACAAGCCGCTGCACCAGCGTGCGGGTCAGTGCCGTCGGCACACCAATGCGCACGGGCTGCTCGGGCAATCCCACCGCCCGGGGGTCGGCCTGCAGACCCGCATCAAGTCGCGCCCGCAGGAGGTCGCGCTCTTCGGTGAGTGCGGCAATCTCCTGCTGCGACTGATCAATGGTCTTGCGGTCGGGTTGCTCGCGCCACTCGCGATAGCGCTGCCAGCCTGCGACGCCTCCTGCCGCCAGCGCGCCCAGCGTCACGAACAGCGCACCCAGCCACCAGGCGCGGCGGCTCATCGCGCCTTCCTCTTGCGGCTGAGATCGACGACCCCCCTGACGGGTGCAGCGCCCTGCTGTTTCTCAACGACACCCACCTCGACGTGCAGAGCGACCCACAGGCGTCCGCGACCGGCCAGGGTGCGCGAGATCGACGCGTTGAGGGGCAGTCGCGCCGGGCTGATGGTGACCGGGCCCTCGGTCAGGCCCGGCACACTCACCGATTGCTGCACCGCGATGGGAATCTTCAGCGTGGGCAGCCGGCTCGCCATCTGCAGCCGGATGGTGCGTGCAACTTCATCGAGCGTTGACCCGCTCACGAAGGCGTCAAGACCCGATACACGATCAATCGCGATGTGGTCGACCGCAACCGACGCCCGCAACATCGAACTCTCCGTGTAAATCACCAGTTCGCTGAGCGCTCCGATGACGCGCACGTCACCTTCCACAGCGACGACCCCTTCGCGCACGACATGACCCCGCAGCTCGACCAGCGGCGCGCCGGCAAAGGCCACCTTCACGCCAGTGAGTGAGATGCGGAATGATTCCACCGCAATCTCGAGGGGTAGCTCGGCCGACAGCAGCTCCTGCACAAACGTGTCGTCGACCGCGACGATGATGTCGGATGCCGGAAGAAGGGCGTCGCCCGCATCGAGGCGCGAGATGATGTCGCGCAGGCCCTGTACTTCGCGCTCGAGCACCACTTGCTGCTCGCGATAGGCATCGGCACCTTCGTAGGGGTCTTCCCGAGCACACGCACCCGTGCCGCCCACGAGCACCGCGAAGGCCAGACCGGCCCAGACGCTGCGGCTCGCGATGCGTGTGGTCTGCACGGCGCGATCAGCTCAGCGGGCCTGCACGCGCCCACGTCCGCCGTCGACGCCGATGACCTGTCCGGTCACCCAGGCGGCATCGGCACTCAGCAGGAACGTGATCGCGGCGGCGATATCTTCGGCCGTGCCAAGCCTCGCGAGCGGGTGGGCCTTCTCGATGGCGGCCACCATCTGCGGATTGCCCAGCAGCCCAGCGGTGAGAGGTGTGCGCGTCAGCGACGGCGCGACGGCATTGACGCGCACGGCGGGCGCAAGTTCGGCGGCCACCGTGCGCGTGAGGCCCTCGACCGCGCCCTTCGCCATCGCCACAGCAGTGTGATTCGAGAAGCCGGTCTGCACCGCGACAGTGGAACACAGCACCACCGACGCCGCCCCGTGGGCCTTGAGTGCCGCGGACGCGGCCTGCACCGCGAGGGCGGCACTGAGAGCATGCACGCGGAAGTCGTCGAGAATGTCGTCGGCGGTCACACGCGCCAGACTCTTGAGCGACAGCGTCCCCACCGCATACACCAGGCCGGCCAGCGACTCACCGGCGGCGGCTGTGGCCTGTGCGAACACCTCGGGTGTGCGCACGTCGCCCACCGTGCAGGTGGCATCGGTCTCGGTCGCCAGCGATTCGAGGGCCGCAGACTGACGCGCGACAAGATGCAGGGGCACGCCGGCCTGATGCAGACGCCGGGCGACGGCGCTTCCTACGCCGCCGGTCGCCCCATAGATGATGACGGTTCCTGAAGCCATACCGATGAGACGCCCCTTGCCGCACCGCGGATGCGAGGCCCCGGCGTCTACCGCAGTGCGGCCCGGCGGTCGGTGGCCCAGCGGCTGAGTTCGCCGAGCTGCGCCTTCACGGCATCAGGGTTCGTCGACTGCGGCGTCTTCTTCAACCGCACCGAGGCCTGCGCCGTCACCACCTTCATCACATCGTCGCCAAACTGCGGATGGAAGCGCTTCCAGTCGGCGGGGGTCAGCTGCTCGAATTCCTTTCCCTGCCGAAGCAGCTCGCGCACCATGGCGCCCACCACTTCGTGGGCCGTGCGGAAGGCCACGCCCTTCGAGACGAGGTAGTCGGCAACGTCGGTCGACAGCAGGAAGCCCGACGCGCCGCGCGTCGTGCGGGTGCGGTCGAGTGCAAGGGTGCGCACCACCGTGGCGGCGGCGCCGGCCGAGCCCATCAGTGTGTCTTCCGCGTCGAAGAGGCCTTCCTTGTCCTCCTGCAAATCCTTGTTGTAGCCGCTGGGCAGGCCCTTCATGATCGACAGCCAGGCAGTCAGGTGCCCGATGCTGCGGCCGGCCTTGCCGCGCACGAGTTCCATCGGATCGGGATTTTTCTTCTGCGGCATCAGGCTGCTGCCGGTGGCCACGGCATCTGACAGTACAAAGAAACCAAACTCTTCCCCCGTGAACAGCACGACATCTTCGGCCAGACGGCTGAGGTGCACCATGGCCAAGGCCGTGGCATGGAGGAAGCTGCTGACATAGTCGCGGTCTGACGTGGCATCGATGCTGTTGCGGACGACGCGCGAGAACCCGAGGCGCTGGGCGAGAAACTCGGTGTCGACGGCATAGTTGGTCCCGGCAATGGCGCCCGCGCCAAGGGGCATGGCGTCGGCTTCCTGGCGCACCAGATCGAGCCGGTCGATATCGCGCCGCAGGGCGTGCGCGTGCGCCAGCAGATAGTGGGCCACCAGCACGGGTTGGGCGCGGCGCACATGCGTGTAGGACGGCATCGGGGCATCGCCCGCGGCCCCGGCCTGCGCCACCAGCGCATCCACCACCGTCAGCAGCGAACGCTGCATGTCGGGAATGCGGCGACGCACATAGAGGCGCATGTCGACGGCCACCTGGTCGTTCCGTGACCGGCCCGTGTGGAGGCGGCGGCCCGGGTCGCCGATGCGTTCGATGAGCACGCGTTCGACGAATGAGTGAATGTCTTCGTCTGGCCCGGCCAGGAACGCGGGATTGGCGCGGCCGCTTTCCAGAATCGAGTTGAGCCCGCGGGTGATAGCGGTCGACTCGTCGGCGGTCAGCACCCCGGCGCGCGTGAGGGCCTCGGCCCAGGCCAGGCTGCCGAGCACATCGTCTTCGAAGAGGCGACGGTCGAAGGAAAAGGACGCGCCCCAGGCGAGCAGGGCCTTGCTGGGTTCGACGTCGAAGCGGCCTGACCAGAGCGGGCGCGACTCTTGGGCCGTCACCGCATTAGCCACGGTGCAGAGCAGCGCAGCCAGCAGGGCCGCGCTTCGGAATTGAAGGGTCATGTGGGATCTCCCGCGGCGGCCCGGCGGCCGCCGCTGCTGCACTGCGTTATCCGATGAAGAGCGATTCGTCCTCGTCATCCGAGGGCGTGCGGGCGGTCCGGCGACGCCGCGAGGCCTCGCGAATCCCCTGGAACGCCGACACCGCCGTCTGGATGCCCGACTCGAGGGCCATGCCGCTGCGGGCCGGGCCCTGAATGAAGGACTGCGCCACGTCGAGCGTCTCGTCGATGCGCGCGGCCATTTCGCCGAATATACGATCAAAGCGCTCGACCTGACGGGTCGCCAGGGCGGCGATGCGAGAGGCCTCGTCCGTGAGACGCGTGAGGCTCTGCAGCAGCGGCTTGGCGTCGTTCTCCATCTGGTCGGACAGCCTGTTGTCGATGCGCCGCGCCATCTGCAGCGCAGCCCTGATGGCGATGAGCTGGGTAATCGCCATGACCAGCACCGAGATGGCGATGAGCGCCAGCAGCATCTCGGTCGGGGAACTCATGCGCGTTCTCCGCGCTGGCGCACCCGACGGAACGCCTCGACACCCTCGTCCACCGCACGGTTGACGGCCTCGGCCTGTTCGTCGAGGAATTCCTTGCCCTCGTCTGCCAGGTCACGCGCCCGGTCGCGACCCTCGCGGGCCTTCTTGCCGAGATATTCGCGGGTTTCCTCGCCCGAGGTGGGTGCAAACAGCAGCGCCACGGCAGCTCCGGTCAGGACCCCCACTACAAACGCCAGCATCACTCCGCCGGCGCCGGTTCCATTGTCGCGTGCCATGACGAACCTCCCCTGAGCACAAACTTACTCTGACAGTTAGAACAAGCTGACCTTGACGTTCAAGTAGCGTTTGGGGTCATTGCGGATGTCGCGGATCAGCAGGCGCACATCCGCGACGGCATCCCTCATGTTCTCATACAACGCGGCGTCTTCAAGCAGACGGCCGGCCGTCCCTTCGGGGGACTTGAGCTTGCGCGTCAGTTCATCGAGGCCCCGCGTCAGGTCGTCAAGGCGCACGTACAGCCCATCGGCCTCAGGCCTCGACCGGGCCCAGGCCCAGGTCCTGCGTCCGCAGGGCCCGCAGTTCATCGCGTAGGGTGGCGGCCTTCTCAAAGTCGAGCTCGGCGGCCGCAGCCTTCATCGCGCGCTCAAGTTCAGTAATGCGGGCCTCGCGCTCGGCCTGTGTGCGCGGACGTGCGGGGCCGGCCGGTTCTGGCGTAGCAGTGCCATAGTCGCGCTCGTACACACTGGACATCACCTCATCGATAGCCTTGACGATGGAGGTCGGGGTGATGCCATGCTCGGCGTTGTAGGCCGACTGGCGGGTGCGACGACGCTCGGTCTCGGCGATGGCGGCACGCATCGAATCGGTCATCACATCGGCATACATGATCACGCGGCCGTCGACGTTACGGGCCGCGCGGCCCGATGTCTGGATGAGCGCCCCGGCCGACCGTAGAAAGCCTTCCTTGTCGGCATCGAGAATGGCGACGAGCGACACCTCCGGAAGATCGAGCCCCTCGCGCAGGAGGTTGATGCCCACCAGCACATCAAACTGCCCGCGCCGCAGGTCCCGAAGGATTTCGGTCCGCTCGAGCGTGTCAATGTCCGAATGCAGGTAGCGCACCTTCACCCCGAGTTCGTGGTAATAGGCCGTCAGGTCTTCGGCCATGCGCTTGGTCAGGGTGGTCACTAGTACGCGCTGCCCCAGTGCCGTGCGCTGGCGAATCTCGCCAAGCAGGTCATCAATCTGACCGACCACCGGGCGCACCTCAATGGGTGGGTCCATCAGGCCGGTCGGACGAATCACCTGCTCGACGATGACGCCGCCCGAGGCGCGCAGTTCATAGGACCCTGGGGTGGCCGACACGTAAATGAGCTGGGGCGTGCGTGCTTCCCACTCCTCGAAATTGAGCGGACGGTTGTCGAGCGCCGACGGCAGGCGGAAGCCGTAGTCGACCAGCACCTGCTTGCGCGAACGGTCTCCGTGATACATGCCGCGAATCTGGGGAATGGTCTGGTGGCTTTCGTCGACGATGACCAGGGCATCTTCGGGCAGGTAGTCGAGCAGAGTCGGAGGTGGCTGCCCTGGTGCGCGTCCCGTGAGGTGACGCGAATAGTTCTCGATGCCATGGCAGTAGCCGATTTCCCGAATCATCTCGAGATCGAACATCGTCCGCTGGTGCAGGCGCTGGGCCTCCAGCAGGCGGCCTTCGCGCTCGAGCTCGCTGCGGCGCTCTTCCAGTTCGGCTTTGATGGTGACGACCGACTCTTTGAGGCGATCGCGGCTGGTGACGAAGTGCGATTTGGGATAGACCGTGAGGCGCTCGAGGCGCCGGCGGGTCTTACCGGTGACCGGGTCGAAGATAGTGAGCTCATCGACTTCGTCGCCGAAAAGGCTGACCCTGATGCCCGACTCGTCGTACGACGGATAAATCTCGACGATATCGCCACGCACGCGAAAGATGCCGCGCCCGAACTCGATATCGTTGCGCTCGTACTGCATTTCGACGAGCTTGCGCAGCAGGTCGTCGCGCGAGATGGTGTCGCCACACGCCAGGGGCTGCACCATGCCGTAATAGACCTCGGGCGACCCGAGGCCATAGATGCACGACACGCTGGCGACGATGATGACGTCGCGGCGCTCGAAGAGCGACCGGGTGGCCGACAGGCGCAGGCGATCGATCTCGTCGTTGATCGTCGACTCTTTTTCAATGTAGGTGTCGCTGGCCGGCACGTAGGCTTCCGGTTGGTAATAGTCGTAATAGCTGACGAAGTACTCGACCGCGTTGCCGGCAAAGAAGCGGCGGAACTCCTGGAAGAGCTGGGCGGCCAGGGTCTTGTTGTGCGCCATGACCAGAGCCGGCCGGTTGAGGCGGGCGATGACCTGCGCCATTGAGTAGGTCTTGCCCGAGCCAGTGACGCCGAGCAGCACCTGGTGGCGGTCGCCACGCGTGAGCCCATCGACCAGTTCGGGGACCGCGTGCACCTGATCGCCGCGCAGTTCGAACTCGGACGTCAGCACGAAGCGATCGGCACTGGCAGACATGAGGGGCACAGCCAGACGGGATGGTACCACGTTGGTTCTATATAATCAGGCGCTGTGCGCTGCCTCGCGGTCTGTCACACGGAACTGGTCGGGCGCCTGCTCGAGGCAGTGCTCGCCTCCCAGGCCGAGCTTGAGCTGATGGTCGAGACGGCGGCGCTGGCCCGCCGCCTGCACGACCTGCCGCTGCCGTTGCGGATTGCCGACGCGCAGCGCATCGACAGCTATGTCAAGGCCGACCTGACACCGGGCACGGTTGTGCTGGTGGAAGACACCGGCCGCAAGGGGCTGCGCAAAGTGCTCGAGGCGGTCGTTGGCGCTGGGGGCACGCTGGTGTATGTGCTGGGGGCACGCCCTCGTGACCTCAAACGCGCCGATGCGCTCAAGGCCGATTTTCCCGACGTCAACACCCTCACACTGGCCGAGCTGACAGGCCCGCCTCTCATGGACGAGCTGGCCCGCTCGATGACGCGCCAGAAGGTCCAGCAGTATCAGCACTACTTCCGCGATGCCGACCGGGTGCTGATTCTCACTCACAACGACCCCGACCCCGACGCCCTCGCCTCGGGTCTGGCCCTGCGCGCACTGCTGCGGCGTACGCGACAGACCGCCATTATCGGGTGCCTCGCCGGGGTGACCCGACCAGAGAACCTCAGGATGGTCAAGGCGCTGAACCTCGTCTACGAAGTGGTGACGCCCGAGCAGTTTCATGACTTCGACAAGATTGCCCTCGTCGACGTGCAGCCGCAGTACTTTGGCGGGCAGTTGCCGCGTGCCGACCTGGTGATTGACCACCATCCGGATCAGGGTACGGCCGGGTCGCTCTTCCGCGATGTGCGTCCGTCGTACGGATCGACGTGCACGATTCTCACAGAGCACCTGCGGGCGGCCGACGTTGACATCTCCGAACGCATCGCGACAGCCATGCTGTACGCAGTCAAATCGGACACGATGTTCTTCAATCGACAGGCGAATCGCGCCGATCTCGAGGCGTTCTCGTATCTCTATCCGCGGGCCGATGCGTCACTCATCCGCAGGATGGAAGGGGCCGAGATTACGGCCGAGCGGCTCGAGTATGTGATCAGAGCGTGGCAGTCAGGCCAGGTGCGCGAGCATGTATTCTGCACGTTTCTGGGAACACCGCCGCGCGAAGATTTCATTCCGTACGTGGCCGACTTCTACATGCATCTCGAGGATGTCGAATGGGCGGTGGTGTCGGGCATCGTGCAGGGTGCATTCGTCGTGTCGGTGCGCAACATGGGCGATTCGCGTCACGCAGGCGACTTTGTGCGCCGCTGGTTCAGTGACATCGGCAGCGCAGGCGGTCACCGCGCCATGGCCAAGGCCGTCGTGCCCCTCTCCGCGTTTGCCGACAAGCTCGGCACCGACGACCCGACCCGTATCAACGCGCGCGTGCACGAACTGCTGATCGAGTTCCTGCACGAGACACGGCACCACCCCAGGTCGGCGTCCTAGCGCGAGCCTCCGGCGGGTCATCGGCGCGGGTCCCCTGCGCGGACTCGCGTCGCTGACCGCCTTGCTCCACGTCGCACCTGATGGCGCGACTCGTCTGGGCAGGCTCAGCCCAGGGCCTGCCGGATATCGGCGAGGATGTCGTCGGCCTCCTCCAGCCCGAGCGACAGGCGCACCATGCCCCTGGACACACCGGCCAGTGCCAGCGCCTCGTCCGTGAGGCCCGCATGCGACGACAGCGTCGGCAGGCTGCACAGGCTCTCGACGCCGCCGAGGCTGACGGCCCGTTGAATGAGCATCAGCTGATCGAAGAAGCGGAACGCCGCCGCTTCCCCGTCCGCGAGATCAAGCGTGACCATGCCGCCAAAGCCGCACATCTGCGCCCGCGCTACGGCGTGATCGGGATGCGATTCGAGTCCGGGGTAATACACTTGGCGGATGCGCGGGTCACCCTCGAGTGCACGGGCCACTTCAAGGGCCGTGGCGTTCTGTTGCATCACGCGCAGCGACAGGCTCTTCATCCCCCGGCCGAGGTTGTAGGCCGCAATGGGATCAAGCACGCCACCGATGAGACGGCGCATGTGCGAGATCGGGGCCAGCATAGCCGTGCTGCCCGACACGGCACCAGCCGTGACGTCACTGTGTCCATTGAGATATTTGGTTGCACTCTGCATGCAGAGGTCAACGCCATAGGCCAGCACCGGCTGGTTGATGGCTGACGCAAACGTGTTGTCAGCCACGGAAATCACGCCTGCCGCGCGGCACAGCGCCGCCACCGCCCGCACATCGACGCAGCGCAGCGTGGGATTGATGGGCGACTCGAACCAGACCATGCGCGTGCGCGGGCCGATCACCCGGTCGGCACGGGTGAGGTCATCGACCGGCACGAAGCGATGCTCAATACCGAGTCGGGGCAGCAGGTCGGTCAGCAGATGATGCGTGCCGCCGTAGATGGCCGCACTGCACACGACCTCGTCGCCCGCCTTCAGCAGGCTCAGCAACGTATGCGTCGTCGCGGACTGGCCCGAGCTAAACAGCAGCGCTGCCTCCGCACCGTCGAGGCTCGCAATCTTCTGCTCGACGCCGACCACCGTGGGATTGTCGTAGCGGGTGTAGAAATAGCCCTCGCGCTCACGGGCCTGATAGGCCTGCAGCGCCGCCGCCGACGGCATCGAGAACGTCGTGGTCTCGTAGATGGCCGGGGTCAGCGCCGGAGTGTCCCCCGCCGTCACATGCTCGCCCACCTGCACCAGTCGAGTTCGGATGCCCATCGATGTCTCCCTTACTCACCGTCGGGGGATGCCCCGACCATCGGTCCAATGAACTGCCGGAAGGTGTCTTCGTACCCGCGCTGCATCAGCTCGTCCGGCGTCATCCGCCGATCCGACTGCACATCGTCGGCCCCCTGCGTGTCTAGAGGCGTGCACGGGTTATGCGTCGGACGAATCTGATACACCGCCTGAAAGCGATGCCCCACATAGCGGATGGCATCGTCGACCGCGATGCGCTCGGCGGCGGCCAGCTGCTCACCCACCGTGCCACGGTAGTCGCGACGGAGCGGGCGCAACCGGTGCGGGCCATCGGCCTCGGGGGCCGCGGTCACGACAATCACCTGCGCCGCGCCGGCCGCCGCCGCCTCTTCACACAGGCGCGAGACCAGCCCGGGGCGGTCCGTCATCCGATGCGTTTCACCCTGCCAGAACGTGGTCGTGCCGAACGGGACCGGGACGGGCGGGCACACGGAGGGCAGCGTCATCGCCGCCCCGAGGACCGTCGTGACGTGCTGCCGCGCGTCGGCCGTGAGGTCGTGCGCCTCGGCCCGGCGGCTGTCGGCCGCCATAGCAGCACCAAAGAGCGCCTGCTGATACGGCGGAGCCAGCAGGCCGAAGACGTGGTCGCGCCGTACGTCGACATCATGCACGGCCACCAGCAACTCGCGGATACCAGGCTGCCCGAGATTGTCCCCGAGCAGCTCGAGATATCGACGGCTAAGGTCGTGCGCGTCTGGCAGGCCGAGTGTCGACCCACCGCGCAGCAGTGTCCAGAGGGTGTCGGCCACGGTCCGGCGCGCGCCCGACGCATCGAGTGGCTGCCCCATCAGGGCCCACAGGGCTCCCAGCCGCCCGGGCTGACGACGAACCGGGCGTGGCTCGCGAAGGGCCCCCAGCAGCAGGGCACCCGCAGCCGCCACCACGACCAGCAGCAGCGCCCGCGGCACCCAGGTGGGCAGAGCGTCGGGCCTGAGCCACGACGCCACCCAGGTCAGCCCGGATGCGGCCCAGGTAGCCGACACCGGTGCCCCGGTACTGCCGAGAGTCAGCAGGAGCAGATAGCCCACCGCGAAGATCGCTGCCACCGCGACCGGCAGCAGCAGCAGGCCCATGGCTCCCTGTGCCGCGCGCCTGACCACCCGGAAGGGCCAGCGCAACGGATAGAGTCGACCACTGCGGGCCTCGATCCAGGGACTGCGCTGGTCCCACAGCACCACCCCGCCATCGACGGCATACAGCGCGGCGCCCAGCGCGCCCACGCCACGACCCGCCACAATGTCGATCTTGATGCCGCTCTCGTGAAGCGCCCGCAGCACGCCGGCGTGATACGCCCCGTCGACACCGCTGCCTGACAGCACCAGTGCCGTACGGCGTTCGGGGACGTAGGAGTCAGCCACTACTCGTCGTGGATGGTGACGAGCTTGATGATTTCGAACGTGCGGGCCCCGGCGGGCGTGGTCACCGCAATCTCGTCACCTTCCTCGCGGTTGAGGATCGCCCGGCCAATGGGCGACGACGTCGAGATGAGCCCCTTGTCGCCGTCGGCATCCTCCGGCATCACGAGCTGATACACGACGTCCTGCCCCGTGGACTCGCGCAGGGTGACCGTCGACCCGAACCCCGCCTTGCCGTGCGGAATGCGGTCCATGTTCATCATGGCGATTTCATTCATGCGCCGCCGCAGCATGCCGATGCGGGCATTGACGTAGGTCTGGCGTTCCTTCGCCGCCTGATATTCCGCGTTCTCACGCAGGTCGCCCAGTTCGCGCGCCCGCTGGATCTCCTTGGGGAGTTCCATCTTGAGCTCGCGCTCCAGGGCCGACACCTCGTCTTCAAATCGCTTGAGCAGTTTCTCCTTCATGGATTTCCGCTCTCACTCTAGCATAGGAACCGACGTGCCCACCGCCTCGATCAGCAGTCGACAGCATCCCCTAGTCCAGCAGTGCCGGCGCATGGTCCGAGGAGACGAGGCACGGCTGCTCCTCGATGGCTGGCATCTGCTCGACGAGGCACTCGCCTCCGCACTGGTACTCGACACGGTGCTGGTCGACGTCAACGTCGCGGACGCTCACGCCGCGACCCTCGACCGCTGCTCCGCCGCCGGCGCGTGCGTGGTCACGGCCACCGCACCCGTGCTGGCTGCGGCCTCCCCCGTGCAGACGTCCACAGGCGTCGTGGCCATTGGTCGGCGTCCCGACGTCGCCCTGCCCCACCTGCTGTCACCCGCCCCGGCCCTGGTGCTGGCCGCCTTCGGCCTGCAGGACCCGGGCAACGCCGGGGCGCTCATCCGCTCAGCCGATGCCGCCGGCGCGACCGGCGTGCTGCTCGATGCCGCCTCGGCGGATCCCTATTCCTGGAAGGCCCTGCGCGCGTCCATGGGCGCGGCGCTGCGCCTGCCTGTGCGACGCGACACCGACGCCCACGCACACCTGACGCACCTGCGCCGCCTGGGCCTGCGGTTGTGTGCCACAACCCCACACGGCGGAACATCGCTGTACGAGACCGACCTGCGCGGCCCGGTCTGTCTGCTGCTCGGCGCCGAAGGTGCGGGGCTGTCACCAGACCTGCTCGACAGCGCCGACAGCCTCGTGCAGATTCCGATGGCCCGAGGCGTCGAATCACTCAACGTCGCCATCGCCGGCGCCCTGCTGGCGTTCGAGGCTGCACGACAACGGCAGCAACTGGGGGGCGCATGACGCTCTTCGAAGACCACCCCGAGCCCGCCGCTGAGGCCTCTGACACGACCGGCCCGCTGCACGGGCCACTTGCCGAGCGGATGCGCCCCCGCACACTCGACGACATCGTCGGGCAGGAGGCGCTGCTGGGACCGGGGCAACCGCTCCGCGTCCTCATCAGCCGTGATGCGCTGCCGTCGCTGCTGTTCTGGGGCCCGCCCGGCACCGGGAAGACCACCCTCGCCCGCCTCATCGCCGAGACCACCCGGGCCGAGTTCGTCCAGTTCAGCGCCGTGCTGTCGGGCATTCGTGACGTAAAGGACGTGATGACGGCGGCCGAAGAGCGCCGCCGCCGACTCCGCCAGCGCACCATCGTGTTTGTCGACGAGATTCACCGCTTCAACCGCGCTCAACAGGACGCGTTTCTGCCGCGGGTGGAAGCCGGGGACATTGTCCTCATCGGTGCCACCACGGAAAACCCCTCGTTCGAAGTGAATGCGGCGCTGCTCTCACGCCTGAAGGTCTTCGTGCTGCAGCCCCTGACCGAAGCGGCCCTCGTGACGATTCTCTCGCGGGCGCTGACCGATGCGGCACACGGCCTGGGCGCACAGCAGGCCCAAGTCGACGGTCCTGTGCTCGAACAGGTGGCACGACTGTCGGGAGGTGACGCGCGGGCCGCCCTGAATCTGCTGCAGTTGCTGGTGTCGGCGGCCCCGCAGGCGGCGGGACATCCGCGCCTCGACATGGCGCTGCTCCAGCAGACGCTGCAGCGGCGCGTCCTGCGGCACGACAAGTCGGGCGACGCGCACCACCAGCTGATTTCGGCGCTGCACAAGTCGATGCGCAACAGCGATCCTGATGCCGCGGTCTACTGGCTGGCCCGTCTGCTCGAGGCCGGCGAAGATGTCATGTATGTCGCACGCCGCATCATCCGGTTCTCCTCAGAAGATATCGGTAACGCCGACCCGCAGGCGCTGTTGGTGGCCGTGGCCGCGCGTGACGCAGCGCACCTGCTGGGGATGCCCGAGGCCAACACGGCACTCGCCCAGGCCGTGATCTATCTGGCCACGGCGCCCAAGAGCGCCGCGACGTATGCGGCCTACACGGCCGCCGCCGAAAGCGCCACGCGCGATGCCGATGCCGCCGTGCCGATGCACCTGCGCAATGCACCGACGGCCCTCATGACGTCGCTGGGCTTTGGTGCCGGCTATCAATACGCACACGACCAGCCCGATGCGGTGACGACGATGTCGTGCCTGCCCGAGCATCTGGCCGACCGGCGCTTCTACACGCCGACCGAACGCGGATTCGAAAAGGAAATCAAACGACGCCTCGAGGGCTGGGATGAGATCAAGCGCCGCCGACGGACCTCGGGCACCGACTAGATGCGCTCGAAGTTTTTTTCGATTTCCCGTCGCGTCAGGCGCAGCATGACAGGACGCCCGTGCGGGCACACCGTCGAGTAGGCTGTCGCCCGCAGCTCCTCCAGAATGTGCACCATCTTCTCGTAGGTCAACGGATAGTTGGCCTTGACGGCCGCATGGCAGGCCGTCAGCGCGGCGATGCGCTTGAGCCCCTCCTCGATACTCAGGCCGCGGTCGAGTCCCTCGAGGTCGCTCGCCAGCGCGCGCAGGGCCGCCTCGCACTCGTCCCTCGGCAGCAGGGCCGGCGTCGCTGACACCCGCACCGCGTCACCGCCGAAGTCTTCCACCTCGAAACCCATCCGCTGCAGGGCCTCGGCCCGGCTGAGCAGCGCCTCGCGCTCGGCCGGTGTCAGTTCGAGCAGCAGCGGAACCAGCATGCGCTGGCTGTCGAGCGGTCGTTCGGTCAACTGCTGCATGACCCGCTCGTACAGCACGCGCTCGTGGGCGACGTGCTGGTCGATGATCGCCAGTCCTTCATCGTCGACCGCGATGATGAACGTGTCGCGGAACTGTCCCAGCGGAATAAGCGGCCGCATCGCTGGTACCGGCGCGGGCGTGCCGGTGCGCACATCCAGCACCTCTCGCCCCGCCGACGCGGCGTCCATATGCGGTGACGCCCCGTCCATCCCCGCGGCGCGGGCCACGGCCTCGTGATATACGCTGCCCGGCGGACCCGAGGCCCGCCGACTGGCCTGCGGCAGCCAGCGACTGCCGAACTGCCCGCCCGTCAGCACATCCGGAATCGTCTGCGGCAGCGGACGTCCCGGCACGAGGTCAGAGTGCCGCAGCGTCAGTTCCGGCGCCGCTGCACGTCCCAGGGCATCGGCGAGCGCGCGACGCATGGCCTCATGGACAAGGGACTGCTCACGGAACCGCACCTCGGCCTTGGTCGGATGCACATTCACATCTAGCCGGTCGGGGGCCGTTTCGACGAACAAGTGCACCTCGGGGCTCCGCTCCTTCGTCCCCGCGACGGAATAGGCATCGAAGATGGCGTGCGCGATGGTCTTGTCCTTGACGATGCGCCGATTCACGAACACATGCTGCGGCCCGCGCGTAGGCCCCTGATCGGCAAGCGCGGCGACAAAGCCATAGATGTGGATCCCCGCAGACTCGCGTTCGACGGGCACCAGATCGGGCCGGTCGCCATAGAGCTGATAGAGGCGATCGGCCACCGACGTCACCGGCGGGCACGACAGCACCGTGCGTCCGCCGTTGATCAGCGTGAAGCCAACGGTCGGATAGCACAGCGCCAGTTGCGTGACGGTCTTGGAAATTTGGGCGCTCTCGGCCGAATCGGCCTTCAGGAACTTCCGCCGCGCGGGCAGGTTGTAGAACAGGTCGGCTACCTCGACCGACGTGCCCTCGGGACCACCTGTCGCCATCACCGACTCGATCACGCCGGCGTTCACGCGCACTTCGGTACCCGCAGCCTCGCCGCGCAGACGCGTGCGCAGACGGAAGTGCGACACGGACGCCATCGACGGCAACGCTTCGCCGCGGAACCCCAACGTCGTAATCGCTCCGAGATCGTCTGCGCGCCTGATCTTGCTGGTGGCATGCCGATCGAGGCACAGCCGCGCATCATCCGGGTCCATGCCGTGCCCATCGTCATCGACGCGGATGAGCTTCTTGCCGCCGTATTCGATCGTAATCGTCAGGCGATGCGCATCGGCATCGATGGCGTTCTCGACCAGCTCCTTGATGACGGAGGCGGGCCGCTCGACGACCTCACCGGCCGCAATCTGATTGGCAAGGTCTTCCGGAAGGCGGGTGATGCGACCCATGGGCGTGGAGGAAGACGGACGGGCACTCCCGGGGGCGAGGCGTGGCCTGCGCCCCCGGGGATGTCACACAGCGGCTAGTCGCCCACCTTGACGCTGAGCGCCGCCTGCGCGGCCGCCAGCCTGGCGACAGGAATGCGGTACGGCGAGGCGCTAACATAGTCGAGCCCCACCTTGTGGAAGAAGTGAATCGACGAGGGATCGCCACCGTGCTCGCCGCAGATGCCGAGCTTGAGGTCGGGGCGCGTGGCCCTCCCCTTCTGCACCGCGATGGCGACCAGCTGCCCGGTGCCCTCCGCGTCGAACGTGGCGAACGGATCCTTGTCAAGAATCTTCTTCTCCTGATAGACCCGCAGGAACTTCCCGGCGTCATCACGCGAGAAGCCGAGCGTCATCTGCGTCAGGTCGTTGGTACCGAACGAGAAGAACTGCGCCTCGGTGGCCACCTGGTCGGCGGTCAGCGCGCCGCGGGGCACTTCGATCATGGTGCCCACCAGATACTTGATGCGGACCTTCTGCTCTTTCATCACCTGCGGCGCCACGCGGTCGACGATGGCCTTCTGGTCGCGCAGCTCCTTCACGAAGCCGACGAGCGGAATCATGATTTCCGGCACCACCTTCAGGCCTTCGTGATGCAGCTGGCAGGCCGCCTCGATGATGGCGCGCGCCTGCATTTCGGTGATTTCCGGGTAGGTAACGCCGAGGCGCACCCCGCGATGTCCCAGCATCGGGTTGAACTCGTGCAGGTGCTCGACGCGGGCCAGCAGGGCGCGTCGCTCCGCGAGAGCCGCCGCGTGCGCCTTCTTGCCCTTCTCGGGAATGGTGGCCTCCATGCGCTGCACCTCGAGCATGAGGTCTTCGCGCTTGGGCAGGAACTCGTGCAGAGGCGGATCGATCATGCGGATGGTGACGGCCGTGCCCTGCATCGCCTTGAACACGCCGTAGAAGTCACCGCGCTGCATGGGCAGCAGTTCCGCGAGCGCCGCGCGTCGGTCGGCCTCGTTGTCGGCCAGAATCATGCGCTGCACGATGGGCACGCGGGCTTCCCCGAAGAACATGTGCTCGGTGCGACACAGGCCGATGCCGCGGGCACCGAACTGATAGGCCAGTTCGGCCTGGTCGGGCTGGTCGGCGTTGGCGCGCACGCCGAGCGTGCGGACCCTGTCGGCCCAGCCGAGCAGTTGCACGAAGCGCTGGTAGATGTCGGACTTCTTCGGGCTCAGGCGCCCGGCCACGACCTGCAGAATCTCGCTGGGCTGCGACGACACGCGGGCGATTTTGACCTCGCCGGTGAGGCCGTCGAAGGCCACGTAGTCGCCTTCGCGCACGAGCTGTCCGCCGATGGTAGCCGTACGAGCCTTCTCGTCGATGACGAGCTTCTCGGCACCAACGACCGAGGGCTTGCCCATCTGCCGACCGACCACCGCCGCGTGAGAGGTCATGCCGCCGGTGGCAGTGAGGATGCCCTGCGACACCCACATGCCGTTGATGTCATCAGGGGCCGTTTCGCGCCGGACCAGGATGACGGCCTTGCCCTTATGCGACCACTCGACCGCGTCCTCGGAGGTGAACACAACCTGACCACAGGCGGCGCCCGGCGAGGCGGGCAGGCCGCGCGTGACTACGGGCAGCGCCTTCCATTCCTTCGGATCGAAACCCGGGGCGAGCAGCTGCGACAACGCTTCCGGATCGACCAGCAGCAGCGCTTCCTTCGGGGTGATGAGGCGCTCCTTCACCAGATCGGTCGCAATCACCACAGCGGCGTAGCCGGTGCGTTTTCCGCTGCGGGTCTGCAGCATGTAGAGCTGGTCGTCCTGAATCGTGAACTCGAAGTCCTGAATGTCCTTGTAGTGCTTCTCGAGGCGCGTGGTGATCTGGCGCAGCTGCGCGTACGCCTTCGGCATCACACGCGCCAGCTGGCTGATTGGCTGAGGCGTGCGGATACCAGCGACCACATCCTCGCCCTGGGCGTTGATGAGGAACTCGCCGAAGAACTTGTGCTCACCGGTGGCCGGATTGCGCGTGAAGCCCACGCCCGTGCCCGAACGGTTGCCGGTGTTGCCGAACACCATCATCTGCACATTCACGGCCGTGCCGATGCTGTCCGGAATGTCATAGATGCGGCGATACTCGCGCGCGCGGGGGTTATTCCACGAACGGAACACGGCGTTGCGAGCCATGGTGAGCTGTTCGCGGGGGTCCTGCGGGAACGGCTTGCCGGTCTTGCGCCGAACGAGTCCCTTGAAGGCCTCGACGACGAGGCGCAGGGCGTCTTCGGTGAGATCGGTATCGACCTTCGCGCTCTGCTCGTGCTTGATGCGTTCGAACTCGTGCTCAAACTCGGGCTTCGGGATCTCGAGCACGACCGAGCCGAACATCTGCATAAAGCGGCGGTAGCTGTCGAAGGCAAATCGGCCGTTCTGCGTTCGGCGCTTGAGGCCCTCAACGGCGGCGTCATTGAGGCCGAGGTTGAGGATGGTATCCATCATGCCCGGCATCGAGAACTTGGCGCCCGAGCGGACCGAGACGAGCAACGGATTATCGGTCGAGCCGAGCGTGGCACCGGCGGCCTTCTCGAGGCGCCTGACGTGCAGCGCGATCTCCTCGTCGATGACGGGTGGCAGCTTACCGTGGTCGCGGTAGTAGAGGTTGCAGACGTCGGTCGAGATGGTGAAGCCCGGCGGCACGGGCAGTCCGGCATTGGTCATCTCGGCCAGACCCGAACCCTTGCCACCGAGCGTGTCCTTCATGTAGCGGTGGCCCTCGGCCTTGCCGTTGCCGTAGAAGTAGATGTACTTCTTCGTTGCCGAGGCGCGCGCGCCTGTCCTGCCCTGCGCCGCGCCGGTCTTCCGGGGGGCCCGTCGTGCCGCTGTCTTCGCCATGCCTGCGTTACTCCTGGGAAACGATTTCCGACACATCGGCCAACTGAAGGACCAGCTGCTCGATGCTGAACACGAGCCGCAGCCGCGCCATGCGCAGCGTGGGATCGTCACACATCACCATCACGTCATCGAAGAACCGTCCGACGGCCGGCCCCAGTCGGGCACAGCGCTCGAACGCCTCCTGCAGCCGGTCTCCGCCCGCTGCCGCCGCGGCGATGCCGGGCGCGCACTGCTGAAACTGGGTCCACAATGCCCGCTCAGCCTCCTCTGTCAGGATACTCTCGAGCGGCGCACCTGCGGCATGCAGGGCCGCCATGCCCTCCGGCGCATTCTTCGCCACGATGTTGCGCACCCGCTTAAAGAGCGTGGCCAGCTGCCGGAAATCGGCCGAGTCGGCCACGGTCGCCAGCACGGCCAGGCGACGCAGCGCCGCAGCCGGCGCCAGCGCGCCCGGGTCGCCGTGCGTCACGGCTCGCACGTTTCGCACGTCATAGCCGCGTTGCTCGAGCACGTATCGCAGGCGTTCGACGAGGAAACGCCACAGGTCGGCATCGCCTGACGGATCACCGACCCCGCCCGCCGCAAAGGGTCTTGCCGCCACCGCTACTAGCGGCCCGAGCGTGACCGCTGTGCCGACACCGGTCAGCGCCTCGAGGTCGACGAGCGTGCGTACCAGACCCTGCGCGGCGCGACGCAGGCCGTGCGGATCGCGTGACCCAGTCGGCCGCTCGCCCACCGCGAACATGCCCACCAGCGTGTCGAGCTTGTCGGCCATAGCCACGGCAGCCCACGGGCGTGCGGCCTCGCCCAGCACCGCGGCGCTCGGCGGAGCATCAGCTTCAACACCCTGCGGGAGATAGTGGTGGTAGATGGCCTTCCACACCGTCGACGAATGGCCATCTTCGCGGGCATAGATGCCGCCCATCGTGCCCTGCAGTTCGGTGAGCTCGCGCACCATGCTGGTCGCCAGATCGACCTTGCAGAGGCGCCCGGCGGTGGCCGCCGCGTCGGCCAACTGTGGAGCCCCCAGCACTTCGGCACAGAGCCAGCGGGCCAGCGCCTCGATGCGCGAGGCCTTTTCCCGATAGGTGCCGAGCCGCTTGTGGAACAGCACCGTCTCGAGCGCATCAAGCCCAGCAGCCAGCGGCTGCGCACGGTCGGCGTCCCAGAAGAACCGGGCGTCCCTGAGCCGTGCGGTCAGCACACGTTCGAGGTTGCGCGAGACGACATTGGTCGATTCAGGCTCGGTATTGAGCACGGCGAGAAACGCCGGCATCAGCGTTCCGTCGGCATACTGCAGCGGGAAGAAGTGCTGATGATGAATCATCGTGGTTGTCAGCACTTCCTCGGGCAGCGCAAGAAACTCGTCACTGAACCGGCCCGAGACCACCACGGGATACTCGATGAGATCGGGCACTTCCTGCAGGAGGGCGGCGCCGGACCGCACGGTATCAATCGACACCCCGCGGCGAGCCGCCTCGGCCGTCAGTTCCGCATCTATGCGCGCGCGCCGCTCGTCGCGATCGAGCACCACGCCGTTGCGCGCGAGTGCGGCCAGATACTCGGTGGTCGAGTGCACGACCAGTGGCTGCCCCACCGTCTCGTGTACCCGGTGCCCTCGCGTCGTGCGTCCCGAGACCACCGGCTGCACCAGCGGTCCCGCCGCCTGAGCACTGCGCTGTATGGTGAACGGCACCACCTCATCGCCAAACAGGAAGACCAACCAGCGGATAGGACGCCCGAACTGCAGTTCTCCCCGCCCATCGTCAAGCAGTGCATCCCAACGCATCTGCTTGGGAAACGGCATGGCCCGCAGCGTGGTGGCCAGCACCGCCGGCAGCACCTCGAGGGTGGCGCGGCCCTGATGCTGCACACGCACGGCGAGATACGCGCCCTTCTTCTCAGGCACCTCGATGCGTTCGAGCGCCGAGACATCCACGCCGTTGCGCTTCGCAAACCCCGTCGCGGCCGACGTGGGCGTGCCGTCGGCATTGAACGCCGCCGACACCGGCGGGCCGGTCAGCACCTCTTCGCGGTCGGCCTGGCGTTCGGCCACGCCGGCCATCTGCACCGCCAGCCGGCGCGGCGTCGACCACGTCGTCACCGGCCCAGCCACCTCGAGCCGTGCCTCGGCGAGCGCCGCCGCGAGGGCGTCGCCGAACGCACGCGTGGCGGCCGGTAGCCAGCTGGCCGGCAGTTCTTCGAGACCCAGTTCAATCAGCAGATCGTGCGTCATCACGTCACCTCGAGACTCACGATGCCACCGGGGTCGTGTCAACCTTCGGGGCCAGATCGTCGGCGTAGCGCCGGCAGACGGCCACCGCCAGCTGCCGCACGCGCAGAATGTAGGCCGTGCGCTCGGTCACGCCCACGCTGCCGCTGGAATCGAGCAGATTGAACAGATGCGAGCACTTGAGCGCATATTCGAGCGCCGGCAGCACGAGCCCGGCCCCCAGCAGTCGTTCGCCGAATGCGTAGCACTCGTCGAACTGGCGCCGATGGAAATCGGAGAACTCGGCCAGCGTGAGGCCGGTGCCTTCGTTGAAGGCATAGCACGACTGCTCCACTTCCTCGCGGAGGCGTACGGCCCCGTACGAGACCCCCGGCGCCCACTGCAGGTCGTAGACGTTATCAGCCCCCTGCAAGAACATCGCAATGCGCTCGAGTCCGTAGGTGATTTCACAGGACACCGGCGATAGGTCCATGCCACCCACCTGCTGGAAGTAGGTGAACTGCGAAATCTCCATACCGTCGAGCAGCACCTGCCATCCAATGCCCCAGGCGCCGAGCGTCGGCGATTCCCAGTTGTCTTCCTCGAAGCGGATGTCGTGCGCGCGCGGGTTGATGCCGCACGCCTCCAGGCTGTCGAGATAGGCCTGCTGCACATCGTCCGGCGACGGTTTCAGAATCACCTGCATCTGGTGGTGCTTGAAGAGGCGGTTGGGATTCTGGCCGAAGCGGCCGTCGTCAGGCCGGCGCGAGGGCTGCACATACGCCACATTCCACGGTGTCTCACCGAGCACCCGCAGCAGTGTTTCGGGATGGGAGGTGCCCGCGCCCACCTCGAGATCGAGCGGCTGCTGAATGAGGCAGCCCCTCGAGGCCCAGAAGGCCGAGAGCTGCAGAATCAGGTCCTGAAACGTCACCACACTCATGCATCCTCAGTTCGCCGGCACCCGGCGCATTTCCTGAATGACACGCAGCGACCGCATGTCGCGGTCGAGTAGCTGCCGGATCACCACCCGATGGCAATATTCGAGTTCCCGTAGCACGTGCGGCGCCACCGACAGTTCACCCAACTCAGCCGGCCGCAGGTGCCGGCTGGCATCCACAAAGTGCTCCGCCTCGACGGACAGCTCGAGATCGGTCGGGTACACCCCCTGCAGCCGTAACAGCCAGCACTCGAAGTACCGCGCCAGCGGCTCAACAGGCACCCCTGTCATCAGGGCGTCAAGCATGGCCACCCCCAGCCGATACACCCGTTCGTCAACATCGGCGTCGGGGGCCCATTCGTCGAGCAGCTCGGCGAAATAATGGCTGTAGCCGAGGGCCTCAGGCGAGGCGACTCCGAGCGGCGAACGTACGCGCTCGGCATAGTTCAGGCCCACCAGATCGCGACCTTCTCGCTCGAAATACGCCACTCGCACCAGCGTCAGCGGGGCCAGCGCTCCACTGAACGACGACTTGGGCCGCCGAGCCCGCTCGGCCACGCCGCGCTTCTTTCCGCGGTCGGGCGTCAGGAACACCACGACAGCGTCGGCTTCCCCGAACGGATACGTGCGCAGCACCAGCGCGTCAGCCGAATAAAGGGGCATGCCGTGGCCCCTATTCTATCGCGCCAGAAACTTCAGGAAGACGGTGGCGAGCCCGAGGAACGAGGCAAATCCCACGACGTCGGTAAAGGTCGTGATAAAGACCGACGAGGCCAGGGCCGGGTCGACCCTGAGCGCCTTGAGTCCGAGCGGCACCAGGGTGCCCGCCGTGGCCGCCACGGCCATGTTGCAGACCATCGCCACCCCGAGCAGCACACCGAGCATCGGGTCGCCCTTGGTCGCCCAGGCCACGCCCGCAGCGATCACCCCCAGCACGGCCCCGTTGCCGACCCCGATCAGGGATTCCTTCAGTAGGGCCTTCCGCGTGTTGGCCCACGACAGTTCCCCAAGGGCCAGCCCGCGGACGACCACCGTCAGGGTCTGCGTGGCCGCATTGCCGCCCATCCCGGCCACAATCGGCATGAATACCGCCAGGGCGGTGACCTGCTCGATGGTGCTCTCAAACAGCGCCACGACCGAGGCCGCCACAAACGCCGTGACGAGGTTGACGCCGAGCCACGGCAGACGCTTCCGCAGGGCCTCGCCGGGAGGCGTGGCAATGCGCTCGTCCCCCGACACACCCGCCAGCCGCAGCAGGTCTTCGGTGGCTTCGTCCTTGATGACGTCGATGACATCGTCCACCGTGACCACGCCGACGAGCTTGTTTTCTTCGTCGACGACCGGTACGGCCAGCAGGTTGTACGACGCGACCAGCCGGGCCACTTCCTCCTGGTCGGTGTCGACGCGCGCGCTGATGACATCCGGGGTCATCAGGCGCTTGAGTGGCGTCTCGGGGCCCACGAGCAGCAGCCGACGCAGCGAGGTGACCCCCACCAGATGACGCCGCGCATCCACGACGTAGAGATAGAACACCATCTCGACATCGCGTGCGCTCTGGAGGGCCGAGATCGACTCGGCCACCGTGAGGTCTTCGCTGAGCGCGAAGACCGACAGGTTCATGATGCGGCCTGCGGTCTGTTCCCCGTACTCGAGCAGGCTTTCCACCTGCTGCTGGCCAGGGGTGTGCTGGCGCATCAGCTCAAGCACCTCGGCAGACAGTTCGTCAGGCAGGTAGTCGAGCAGCGCCGCTGCATCGTCCGAGGGCAGCTCCTCAAGCAGGGTGGCCACCTGGTCGGCCGGACGGCCGACAAGCAGCACTGCACCCGACTCGGGCCCCATCTCGCTGACGGCTTCCATGGCGAGCCGCGGCTGCCGCTCGACCAGCAGCGAGAACACGGCGGCCCGCTCGGCATCAAGCAGGGCCCCGAAAATCTGCGCAAGGTCGGCCGGGTGCTGCTTCTGCAGCAGGTTCAGCAGGTTGGTCGACGCCCCTATCCGCAGCAGGCGACGGACCGAGTCGAGCACGAGTTCACTGCGGCGCGGCGCGGGCATGGGGAACTGAGCGACTGTAGCACAGAGATCTCACGAACGACGTGACGGACGTCGGCGCTCCTGGAGCCCCAACTCGCCCAGGGTGCGATCATCTTCGCGCCAGCGGCCACGCACCTTCACGTGGAGGTCGAGAAACACCGGCGTCTGGAAAAACGCCTCGAGTTCGTGGCGGGCCGCGATACCGACAGCCTTAATGGTTGCCCCGGCCCGCCCGATGATGATGGGCTTCTGCGAGTCGCGCTCGACCAGAATCGTGCAGTAGAGGCGCAGCAGCGGGCCTTCCTCAAAGCGGTCGACGACCACAGCGGTCGAGAACGGCAGCTCGTCGTGCGTCTGCTGCAGCACCTGCTCGCGGACAAGTTCGGCCACGAAGAAGCGCTCGGGCTGGTCGGTCAGGTAGTCGTCGGGATAGATGGCCTCGCCCTCGGGCAGGTGAGCGAGCAGGCAGGTTTCGAGGCGATCGACGTTCTCGCCCGTCAGGGCCGAGACAGGCACGAGGTCGCTGAACAGTTTCGTCTCGTCGTAGGCGGCAAGGCGCGGCAACACCGCGATCTTGTCGAGGCCGTCGACCTTGTTCAGGGCCAGCACCCGCGGCACGCGCACGCGACTCACCATGTCCATCAGGAACCGATCGCCTGCCCCTGACGGTTCGGACACATCGACCACGACGAGCACGAGGTCCGCGTCGGCGAGGCTATCGGTGGCCGCGTCCATCATTCGCACGTTGAGCCGGTGCAGCGGGCGGTGAATGCCTGGCGTGTCGACGTAGACCACCTCCCCGCCGGGATAATGCCGGACGCCGACGATGCGGTTCCGGGTGGTCTGGGGCTTGTCCGAGACGATGGCGAGCTTCTGGCCGACCAGCCGATTCAGCAGCGTCGACTTGCCGGCATTGGGCCGGCCGACAAGGGCGACGATGCCCCGCTTGTGCGGAGCGTTCACCCAGCGGCCTCGGCGGTGTCGACGGCGATCTCGGCGGGGCGCGTCACGCGCACGCGGATGATACGGCGGCGCTCGGCCTCGAGCACATCGACGTGCAGGCCGTCCAGTTCCAGATGTTCGCCGACGGCCGGCACGCGGCCAAGACGCGACAGCAGATAGCCACCGACGGTTTCGAACCCTTCGCCGTCGAGTTCGAGGCCGACGCGGTCGCGCAGCTCTTCCACGTGGGCCTTGCCGCTGAAGACCCAGCGGCCATCACCTTCGTCAACGACCGGTTCCACTTCCGTGTCGTATTCATCGCGAATCTCGCCGACGATTTCCTCGAGCAGGTCTTCGATGGTGACGAGGCCGGCAATACCGCCGTATTCGTCGACCACGATAGCCATCTGCAGGCGGTTGCGCTGAAATTCTCGCAGCAGTTCGGGGACACGCTTGGTCTCGGGCACGAAGTTCGCGTGATCGGCGGCGCGAATGAGGGTGGTGATGGCCGCGGAGGGGTCAGCGGCAGTGGCCAGATGAATCAGGTCTTTCACAAAAACAAAGCCCGTAACATTATCGAGTGTGTTCTGGTAGACCGGCATGCGCGAGTACTGCTGGTCGCGGAACAACGCCTGCAATTGCCCGACGGTCGCTGAGGCTGGTACGGCGACGATGTCGGGGCGGGGCGTCATGACCTCGCGCACCATGGTTTCGCGGAAGTCGACCAGCGAGCGGAGCATCTCTCGCGCCTGACCCTCCTGCAGCACCGCAGGTGCACCAGCTTCAGTGAGGGTGACCGCGACGGCACCGGCCTCGTCGGTCGGGTTGTCATTCGTGCCGCCCGTCGGCCCGCGGCGTGTGCGACCCACGCGCAGCAGCGGCGTGGTGATCGGTGCGAGCACCAGGCACACCGCATCGAACGACGGCAGCAGGAGGCTCAGCACCTGTTCGGGATCGTGCCGGACGAGCAGCAGCGGCACCAGATGCTCGGTCACCAGCAGGAAGACCAGCACGGCCACCAGCAGCACGGGAACGCCGGCCGGCCCGACGCCGGTAAAGCCGGCGATGAGGACAGTGGTGGCCACGGTCATAACGCCCTTCAGCAGGCGTGCCGGCACAAACAGCCGTTGGGGGTGATCGAGATAGTGCGTCAGGCGGTCGTCCCGGCCGCTGCCCTCGGCCATGATGCGCAGGCTCAGTTGCATCAGGGCACTGAAGGCCGAGGTGATCGTGCCCACGTAGACCGAGGCCACGGCGAGGAGGAACAGCAGGAGCGGCGTCATCGGCCCGGCCTGGCGCCACGGGCAATCAGCCCGGTCGTCAGGCCCCCCTTGCGTCGCAGGCGCGCTTCGACCCGCGCCATCGCTCCCGTGTCGGTCTCGTGATCGTAGCCGAGCAGGTGCAGCAGTCCGTGCAGGGCCAGCACCCGCAGTTCAGTGGTGAGGCTGTGGCCTGCGCGCGTGGCCTGCGCGCGGGCGATGCCCGACGCAATGACGATGTCGCCGAGCAGGCGCGGTTCGGTAGACATGACCGGCGTGTCGGTCGGGTTCGTCGGAAATGAGAGGACGTCGGTGGGGACATCCTTGCCGCGGAAGACGCGGTTGAGGGCGCGCATGCGTCGGTCGCTGACGACCGCGACGGTGACTTCGCCCGCGGCCCGGACAGGCGCGGTAGCGGCGAGCCATAGGGCCAGGCCCCGTGTGGCGGGCAGCACCCCGTCGGGGGCCTGCACACTAACGACCAGACGAGTGCGAGGGGCTGTGCGCTTCATACGCCTTGACGATGGCCTGCACGAGTTTATGCCGGACGACATCCCGCTCGTCAAAATGCACGAACGCGATACCCTCGACGCGGCCGACGACATTCATGGCCTCGACGAGTCCCGAGATGCGTCCGTGCGGGAGGTCGATCTGGGTGATGTCGCCGGTGATGACGGCCTTCGACCCAAATCCGAGACGCGTCAAAAACATCTTCATCTGCTCAGAGGTCGTGTTCTGGGCCTCGTCGAGAATCACGAACGCGTCGTTGAGTGTGCGCCCGCGCATGAAGGCGATGGGCGCCACTTCGATGGTGCCACGCTCGAGAAGCCGCTCGGCCTTTTCGATCTCGAGCATGTCGTAGAGGGCGTCGTAGAGGGGCCGCAGGTAGGGGTTGACCTTCTCCTGTAGGTCACCGGGTAGGAACCCGAGCTTCTCGCCGGCCTCGACGGCCGGGCGGGCCAGGATGATGCGGCTGACCTTCTTCGCGAGCAGGGCATTGACGGCCTGCGCCATGGCCAGATAGGTCTTGCCCGTGCCGGCCGGGCCGATGCCGAAGACGATGTCATGCCGGTCGATGGCCTCGAGATAGAGTTTCTGGTTCGTGGTCTTGGCGACGATGCGACGGCGACCAGCCTGACGCAGCTGCCCCGACTTGAGGAAGTGCTCACGCAGATCGACAGCGGTGTCCGCGACCAGCAGGTCGGCGGCGTCCTTGACGTCGCGGTCCGAGAGGCGATGTCCCTCATCCATCATGCCGCTGAGCTGGCTGACGAGCCGCTCGACGCGGGCGGCGGCGGCAGGGTCGCCGTCCACAAACCACGTGTCGCCCTGCGTGCGGATGCGCACGCCGAACCGCGCCTCGAGGTGGCGCAGGTTGTCGTCGTAGGCACCGAGAAGCGTGGCCAGGTGGTCCTGGGGAATGGACACGCGGCGGGCGGCGAGGGTGGCGATTGCGATTAACTCCGGAGAGACCAACGCGTCAGCGTTGAGGCGGAAAGTAGCACCGCGCCTGACACAGCGTCAAGCGCGGTGGCCATTCGGTCAGGGGGTAACCCTGATGCTCAATTCGCGCAGCTGGCGCGGGTCGACGGTGGAGGGCGCGTCGCACATGAGGTCGACGGCCTGCGTGGTCTTCGGGAACGGAATGACCTCGCGAATCGAGGTCTCACCCGCCAGCAGCGCGCAGATCCGGTCGAGGCCGAGGGCGAGCCCGCCGTGCGGGGGCGTGCCGTATTCGAGCGACTCGAGAAAGAAGCCGAAGCGGTGGCGGGCATCCTCGTCACTCAGCCCCAGGAGCCGGAACACCGTGGCTTGGGTCTCGCGGTCGTGAATGCGGATGCTGCCCCCGCCCAGTTCCCATCCGTTGAGAATGACGTCGTAGGCCTTGGCGAGCACCGAGCCGGGGTCTGACTCGAGGCGTGCCAGGTCTTCTTCCCGAGGGGCGGTGAACGGGTGATTGACCGAGTCCCAGCGGTTCTCGTCGGCATTCCAGTCGAACAGGGGAAAGTCTGTGACCCAGAGCAGTTCCCACTTTCCTTCCGGAATGAGGTTGGCCTGCTTTGCGACCTGCAGGCGCAGCTGACCCAGCAGTTTCGAGACGGCATCGGGGGCGCCCGAGGCCAGCACGAGCAGATCGTTCGGGGTGGTGCCCGACTGCGCGAGTACGGCCCTGGTGCTTTCGTCACCGACCGCCTTCACCGAACACTGCACCCCGTCGGCCGTGTGGCGCGCATAGATCAGCCCGGCGGCACCGAGTTGGCGCGCCTGCTCGACCAGCCCGTCCAGTTCACGGCGCGAGTAGCTGCCCGCACCGGGAATCACCAACCCGCGCACGGTGCCCCCGTGGGCGACGGCTTCGCGGAAGATGCCGAACGGCGAGTCGGTAAACAGCGGACCGAAGTCCTGAATCTCGAGTCCGAAGCGCAGGTCGGGCTTGTCAGACCCATATTTGGCCATCGCCTCGGCGTAGGGCATGCGCCGGAAGGGCCGAGAAATCTCGACGCCAATTTCACCGAAGCAGGCAGCCAGTGCCCCTTCCACAATCTCGAATACGAGCGACGGCGTGGCGAACGCCATCTCCAGGTCGACCTGCGTGAACTCGAGCTGCCGGTCTGCGCGCAGGGCCTCATCGCGGAAGCAGCGGGCGATCTGCACATAGCGATCGAAGCCGGCAATCATCAGGATCTGCTTGAAAATTTGCGGCGACTGCGGCAGCGCGTAGAACTCACCCGGATGCACGCGCGAGGGCACGAGGAAATCGCGTGCGCCTTCCGGCGTCGACTTGGTGAGGATCGGCGTCTCGATGTCGTAGAAGCCCTGGTCGTCGAAGTAGCGACGAAGGGCCATCGTGATGCGGTGGCGAAGGCCGATGTTGTGCTGCAGAGTGGGGCGCCGCAGGTCGAGATAGCGATAGCGCAGCCGCGTCTCTTCCGACACGTTCTGGTCTTCAGCGATGGAAAACGGCGGCGTCCGTGCCTCGTTAAGCACGCGGAGGTCGCTGACCCGTACTTCCACCTCGCCGGTTGGCACCGCGGTGTTGACGGTCTCGGCCGAGCGGCGCTCGACGGTGCCGAAGACGGCCACCACAAACTCCGAGCGCAGCCGCTTGGCCTTGTCGAGGAGCGGATCGTTCTGCTCGATAACCACCTGCGTCAGCCCGTGGCGGTCGCGCACGTCGAGGAACACGAGCGCCCCGAGGTCACGGATGCGGTGCACCCAGCCGAGCAGGACGACAGAGGCCCCCACGTCAGAGGAGCGCAAAGCGCCACAGGTGTGCGTGCGAGCCAGGGAACCGAGTTGTTCAGCCATGGTGCGTACGTGCGGTCAGCGTTCGAATGGCCTGCGCCACTTCGGCGCGGGGATGCCCCTGCTGACTGGCCGTCGGCAGGTGCTTCACCGACACCCACCCCTGCGTCCGCTCATCGTCTCCGACGACGGTGACACAGGGAATGCTGCGGCTGGCGGCATACCTGAACTGCTTCCCGAGTTTATCTGGTTCAGGATACACCTCGACGCGCAGTCCACTGGCCCGCAACTCGGCGGCCAGCGCCAGCGCATCGGCAATGCCATCGGCATTCCAGATGGTGACCATCACGTCGGCGGCATCGGCTCCTATGTGCGCCGGGAACATGCCGCGTTCGGCCATCACCACTAGGATGCGTTCGAGGCCCAGCGAGATTCCTGCCGCCGGCACGGCCTCGCCGAGGAACATGCCGATGAGGCCATCGTACCGGCCGCCGCCGCCGAGGCTGCCGGCCAGATCGGGCACGCTGATCTCGAAAATGGCACCGGTGTAATACGACAGGCCGCGCGCGAGCGACGGGTCGAGCCGCACGTGCGCCCCCACCGGCGCTGCGGCCACCAGCGACAGAATCGACGTCAACTGCGCGACGCCCTCAGCTGCGCGGCCGTCGAGCAGCGTGGTAACGCGCGCCAGAGTCTGGGCATTCCAGGCGGCCGCCTCAGTCGAGGCCGCGTCAGCACCCGACGGCGCAAACGTCTCGAGCAGTCGCGCGGCGCCGTCGGCAGAAATACCGCGGTCGGCGAGTTCACGGGCCACGCCGTCCCGGCCGATCTTGTCGAGCTTGTCGAGGGCGATCAGTGCATCGCCGTGCTGTCCCACCGGGACGCCGCCCGCGTCGAGCAGTCCCGACAGCACCTGCCGATGGTTCAGGCGCAGCATGTATCCGGAAAAACCCAGCCGCTGCAGCACGTCTCCGGCGGCACCGAGCAGTTCGGCCTCCACCACCATCGAGGTCGACCCGATGGCATCCACGTCGCACTGGTAAAACTCGCGGAAGCGGCCCTTTTGTGGCCGGTCGGCACGCCACACCGGTTGCATCTGATAGCGCTTGAAGAATTTTGGCAGCCGGGCGCGGTACTCGGCCACCACACGCGCGAGCGGCACGGTGAGGTCATAGCGCAGGGCGAGGTCGGCCTGCCCGGTCTCGGCAGCCTCGCCACGCTTGAGGATGCGGAAAATCAGCCGGTCGCCCTCGTCACCGTATTTGCCCAGCAGCGTCTCGATGTTCTCCACTGCGGGCGTTTCGAGCGGTTCGAAGCCGTATTGCTGGTAGACCTCGGCAATGACGGCCATCACATACTGGCGCCGCCGCAGGTCTTCGGGAAGAAAATCGCGCATGCCGCGCGCCGGTCCGGTGTTCATCACTGGTACTCGAGTCGGTAGCGGACATAGTTGTCTGCATACCAGCGAATCTCCGCCACGTCCTCGTCGGTCAGCGGGCGTTTCACCTTCCCGGGCCGCCCCATGACGAGCGAATGCGGCGGAATGACCGTGCCTTCGGTCAGCAGGGTGCCCGCCGCGACAATCGAGTCATGGCCGACATGCACGCCGTTGAGCAGCACCGCCCCCATGCCGATCAGGACGCGATCTTCGATGGTGGTGCCGTGGATCACGGCCGAGTGCCCGACGGTGACCTCGTCGCCGATCACGGTGGGGAACGTGTCACGCATGACATGAATCAGCGTGAGGTCCTGAATATTCGTGCGTGCGCCGATGCGGATGTGGTGGACGTCGCCACGAATGACGACGTTCATCCAGACAGACGACTCGGGACCGAGGGTCACGTCGCCGATGACCTGCGCGCTGCCGTCAATGTAGGCCGACGGGTCGACCACGGGCCAGACCGACTTGAAGGGACGAATCACAGCGGCCTCAACGGCGCGCCCGCCGCCGGACCAGGCGGGCCATGCCTAGATCTTCGGCAGCGTCACACCACGCTGCGCCTGATATTTCCCCTGCTTGTCGCGATACGACACCTCGCAGGACTCGTCGCTCTGGAAGAACAGCACCTGCGCGATGCCTTCATTCGCGTAAATCTTCGCCGGCAGCGGCGTCGTGTTCGAAATCTCGATGGTGACATGCCCTTCCCACTCGGGCTCGAAGGGCGTCACATTGACGATGATGCCGCAGCGGGCATAGGTGCTCTTGCCGAGACACACCGTGAGGACATCGCGCGGAATGCGGAAATACTCGATAGTACGCGCGAGCGCGAAAGAATTTGGCGGCACGATGCACGTGTCGCCCTTCATGTCGACAAACGATTTCGGATCGAAATTCTTGGGGTCGACCACCGTGTTGAACAGGTTGGTGAACACCTTGAATTCGTCGGCCACCCGGATGTCGTAGCCGTAGGACGACAGTCCATACGAGACCACTCCGGCCCGGACCTGCCGATCCTCAAACGGTTCGATCATGCCGTTCTCGAGCGCCATGCGGCGAATCCAGCGGTCCGACTTGATGGCCATGCCCGTCGCTCCTGCCTACAGTTCCATGCCGCGGAAGAAATAGCCCAACTCGAAAGCTGCCGTCTCGGGCGCGTCGGAGCCATGCGTGGCGTTATTGTCAATAGAGGCACCAAACTCCCTGCGGAGCGACCCCTCGGCCGCCCTGGCTGGATCGGTCGCGCCCATCAGTTCACGCCACTGCCGGATGGCATCGGGCGCCTCGAGGCACAGCACGACACAGGGACCCGACGACATGAAGTCGGTCAGGCCGCCGAAGAAGGGGCGCTCACGGTGCACGTGGTAGAAGCCCTCGGCCTGCGCCTTGGACATGTGAATCATCCGCAGGGCGCGGACGGTGAAGCCGGCCGCTTCGATGCGGGCGAGGATGCGACCCGTATACTGCTTGCCCACGGCGTCGGGCTTGATGATGGCAAAGGTTCTCTGCATAAGCATCTGATTATACCGCGCGGTTCAGCGTGCACCGAGGGCGGCGACGAGCGACTCGCCCATGTCGGCGGGGCTCTTCACCACGGTGACGCCGGCGGCAATGAGGGCGGCCATCTTCTCGGCAGCGGTACCCTTGCCTCCCGCGATGATGGCACCGGCATGACCCATGCGGCGGCCCGGCGGCGCCGTCTGGCCGGCGATGAATGCCACGATCGGCTTGGTGAAGTGCTGCTGGATCCAGGCCGCTGCCTCCTCCTCGGCCGAGCCGCCGATTTCACCAATCATGATGATGGCGTCGGTCTCAGGGTCGTCCTGGAAGAGCTGCAGGGCATCAATGTGCGTCGTGCCAATCAGCGGGTCGCCGCCGATCCCGATGCAGGTCGACTGGCCCAGACCGCGGCGCGACAGCTGGTCGATGGCCTCGTAGGTCAGGGTGCCGCTCTTCGACACAATGCCGATGCGCCCCTCCTTGACGATGTTGGCAGGGATGATGCCGGCCTTCCCCTTGCCGGGAGAAATGATGCCCGGGCAGTTAGGTCCGATGAGCCGCGTCCCGGGGTGGTCCTTGAGAAAGGTCATCGCTCTGAGCATGTCCACCACCGGAATCCCCTCGGTGATGCAGACGACCAGAGCCACAGCTGCATCGGCAGCTTCCATGATGGCGTCGGCCGCAAACGGGGGCGGCACGAAGATGACCGACGCATTGGCGCCGGTCTCGCGCACGGCATCGGCCACGGTGTTGAACACCGGCCAGCCCTCGTGTATCGTGCCCCCCTTGCCGGGGGTGACACCGCCGACGACGGCGGTGTGATACGCGGCAGCGGCCTTCGCATGGAAGGTGCCTTCGCGGCCGGTGAGCCCCTGAACAATGAGGCGGGTGTTCGAGTCGAGCAGCACTGCCATTACTTGGTCCCTCCGGCCAGCCCGACGACGCTCGTCGCGGCTTCGCCCATCGTGTCGGCCGTCGTGAAGTTGAGGCCACTCTCGGCGAGGAGGCGCTTGCCTTCCTCGACGTTGGTGCCCTTCATGCGGATGACAATCGGGACCGGCACCCCCAGGTCACGCACCGCCGCAATGACTCCCTGCGCCAGCACGTCGCAGCGCAGGATGCCTCCAAAGATGTTGATGAGCACCGCTTTGACGTTGGTGTCGGACATTAAAATGCGGAAGGCGTTCTTGATCTGCTCGGCGTTGGCGCCACCGCCGACATCGAGGAAGTTGGCCGGCTGCCCTCCCGACAGCTTGATGATGTCCATGGTCGCCATGGCGAGCCCAGCGCCGTTGACCATGCAGCCGATGTTGCCGTCGAGCCGGATGTAGTTGAGCGAGAACTTCGACGCCTCGACCTCAAGCGGGTCTTCCTCGGATAGGTCGCGCAGGTCGCGGATGTCCTGGTGGCGGTAGAGCGCGTTGTCGTCGAAGTTCATCTTGGCGTCGAGGGCGAGCAGGTCGCCGTCGCGCGTGACGATGAGGGGGTTGATTTCGAGAATCGAGGCGTCGGTGGCGATGAAGGCCTGATAGAGGGCCATCATCATGCGGACGCCCTTCTTGACGGCGTCGCCGGTGAGGCCGACGGCGAAGGCCATCTGCTGCGCCTGGAAGGGCTGGAGGCCCACGGCCGGGTTGATGAAGACCTTGTGGATCTTCTCGGGGTGGGTGGCAGCGACCTCTTCGATCTCGACCCCGCCCTCGCGGCTGACCATCAGCACGATGCGCTGGGTCGAGCGGTCGACGACGAGGCCGAGGTACAGCTCGCGGTCGATGCCGAGCCCCTGCTCGACGAGCAGACGCGACACCATCTGTCCCTCGGGGCCGGTCTGGTAGGTGACCAGGGGGCGTCCCAGCAGGGTCTTGGCGTAGGCCTCGGCATCATCGGCCGACTTGACCACCTTGACGCCGCCGGCCTTGCCGCGGCCACCGGTATGAATCTGGGCCTTGACGACACAGACACCGCCACCGAGCCGGCGGGCGATATCGCTCACTTCCTGTGCCGAAAACGCCACTTCGCCCTGCGGCACGGGCACTCCGTGGGCCTTGAGGATCGCCTTGGCTTGATACTCGTGAATTTTCATGGTGATGACGTGTGATGCGGGCCTGTGCCCAAAACGTTCGGATGATAACACGCCGAACACCGCGTGAATGGCATAGAATATGAGGTTGGGCACTCTCTCATGCGACTTCTGCAGACATTCTCAACCTCGATTGGCACCAAGATCCTCATTGCGGTCACGGGACTCGGCCTGACGGTGTTTCTTCTCACCCACCTGGCCGGCAACCTGCTCTTCCTGGCAGGCCCTGACGCGTTCAACCGGTACGCACACACGCTGACGAGTAACCCGCTGATCTACGTGGCCGAGGCCGGCCTGCTGGCGGTCTTCTTCGTGCACATTGCCAAGACCCTGTCCAACTACCTGGCCAACCGGGCTGCGCGGCCGGTGGCATACACCACACACCGGTGGGCGAAAACCAAGAATCCGGCCAGCCGCAAGAGCTGGGCGTCGACCACGATGGTCGTGACGGGCAGCATCATGGCGCTGTTCGTAGTCACGCACCTGCAGACGTTCAAGTTCGGGCCGGTGTATGAAGGCGCCGACGGCATCCGCGACCTCTACCGGCTGCAGATGGAAATCTTCGGACAGCCAGCCTACGTGGTGTTTTACCTCATGGCGATGGCCCTCATCTTCTCGCACCTCTGGCACGGCATCGTCAGCGCGACGCAGTCGCTCGGGTGGTATCACCCGCAGTGGACGCCCCGGGTGATTGTGGCCGGCCGAGTGCTGACGGCGCTGATTGCCGGCGGCTTTTTCATGATTCCGATCTACACCTTCCTTCTCTCGCGGAGCGCGCAATGACGCTCGATTCCAGGATTCCCGGCGGTCCGATTACGGAAAAATGGGATCGCCGCAAGTTCGAGAACAAGCTGGTCAACCCGGCGAACCGCCGCAAGTACGACATCATCGTGGTGGGCACGGGGCTGGCCGGGTCGTCGGCGGCCGCGTCGCTGGGCGAGATGGGCTACAACGTGAAGCTGTTCGGCATTCACGAAAGCCCGCGCCGCGCGCACAGCATTGCCGCGCAGGGCGGCATCAATGCGGCGAAGAACTACCGCAACGACGGCGACAGCATCTATCGCCTGTTCTACGACACGGTGAAGGGTGGCGACTACCGCGCACGCGAAGCGAACGTGTATCGCCTGGCGCAGCTGTCGGTGCAGATCATCGATCAGTGCGTAGCACAGGGTGTCCCGTTCGCGCGTGAATACGGCGGCCTGCTCGACAACCGGTCGTTCGGCGGCGCCCAGGTGTCGCGCACCTTCTATGCGCGCGGCCAGACGGGCCAGCAGCTGCTCCTCGGCGCCTATCAGTCGATGATGCGTCAGGTGCATGCGGGCACGGTACAGCTGTTCCCCCGGCGCGAGATGCTCGACCTGGTGGTGGTCGATGGCCAGGCGCGGGGCATCATCTGCCGCAACCTGGTCACCGGCGAGCTGGAATCGCATTCGGCGTCGACCGTGCTGCTGTGCACCGGGGGCTACGGGACGGTGTTCTATCTGTCTACCAACGCCATCAACTCGAACGTCACCGCCGCCTGGCGCGCCCACAAGCGCGGCGCCTACTTCGCCAATCCGTGCTTCACGCAGATCCACCCGACCTGCATCCCCGTGAGCGGCGACCACCAGTCGAAGCTGACCCTGATGTCGGAGAGCCTGCGCAACGACGGACGCGTCTGGGTGCCGAAGAACCCCGGTGACAAGCGGCATCCGTCGCAGATTCCCGACAGCGAGCGCGACTACTATCTCGAGCGGCGATATCCGAGCTTTGGCAACCTTGTGCCCCGCGACGTGGCCTCACGTGCCGCCAAGTCGGTATGTGACGAGGGACGCGGCGTCGGTGATTCAGGACTGTCGGTGTATCTCGACTTTGCCGATGCGATCAAGCGCTTCGGTGCGCCGACGATCAAGGGGCGCTACGGCAACCTCTTCGACATGTACATGCGCATCACGGACGAAGACCCGTATCAGGTGCCGATGCGCATCTACCCCGCCGTGCACTACACGATGGGCGGGCTGTGGGTCGACTACAACCTGCAGTCGACGATTCCGGGGCTGTTCGTGCTCGGAGAGGCCAACTTCTCGGACCACGGGGCCAACCGCCTCGGGGCCAGTGCCCTGATGCAGGGGCTGTGCGACGGCTACTTCGTCGCGCCCTACACGGTCGCCAACTATCTGGGGGGCGCCTCGCTTCCCGCAGTGTCGACGAGCCACGACAGCTTCAAGGAAGCGGTGGCCGCGGCGCAGGCCCGCATCGACAAGGTGCTGGCGGTGAGGGGTTCGAAGAGCATTCGCGAGTATCACCGTGCTGTCGGCGCGCTGTGCTGGGACCACGTGGGCATGGCCCGGAACGAGCAGGGGCTGAAGGGCGCCATTCAGAGCATTCGCAGCCTGCGCGACGAGTTCTGGCAGAACGTGTCGGTGCCCGGCGAGAAGAACAACCTCAACCCGGCGCTCGACTATGCGGGCCGCGTGGCCGACTATCTCGAGTTTGCCGAAGTGCTGGCGCTCGATGCCCTCGAACGCCACGAGTCGTGCGGCGGTCACTTCCGGGAGGAATACCAGACACCGGACGGCGAGGCGCTGCGTCGCGACGACGAGTATTCGTATGTGGCGGCGTGGGAATTCACCGGAGTCGGCCAGATGCCGACGCTGCACAAAGAGGCGCTGACGTTTGACGAGGTGCACCCCTCGCAGCGGAGCTACAAGTAACCGGGGCCGCTGCCCCACTGAGGACACCGTATCGCCATGGCCATGACCATTACCCTGAACGTGTGGCGCCAGGCGGGCCCCTCGGCCCCCGGCCGCTTCGAATCGTATACCTCCGACAAGGTGCACCCGGACATGTCGTTTCTCGAGATGCTGGATGTGGTCAATGACGACCTCATCCGCGCCGGGAAAGACCCGATTGCCTTCGACTCGGATTGCCGCGAGGGTATCTGCGGCAGTTGCGGTCTGGTGATCGACGGCATTCCGCACGGCCCTGATCCCGGCGCAACCACCTGCCAGGTGCACATGCGCCGCTTCAGGAACGGCGACACCATCACCATCGAACCGTGGCGAGCCAAGGCATTCCCGGTCATCAAGGATCTGGTGGTCGACCGCACGGCATTTGACCGGATTATCGCGGCTGGTGGTTATGTCTCGATGAACGTGGGCGGCGCACCCGACGGCAACAGTGTGCCGGTGCCGAAAGAGCTGGCTGATCTGGCCATGGACAACGCGCAGTGCATCGGCTGCGGTGCATGTGTGGCGGCGTGCAAGAACGCGGCGGCACACCTGTTCACGTCCGCTAAGATCACCCACCTCGGAGTGCTGCCCCAGGGCGAGCCCGAGCGCTACCGACGGGCGGCGGCGATGGTCGAACAGATGGACGCCGAGGGCTTCGGCAGCTGCTCGAACGAGGGTGAGTGCGAGGCGGTGTGCCCCAAGCAAATTTCCATTGCGAGCATCGCGCGGATGAACCGCGACTTCATGCGCGCGGCGACCTCCAAATAACCGTCGCCTGCCCCCCCAAACAGCACAACGGCCGGCCCTCCTGCACGGAGCGCCGGCCGTTGCCGTGTCGGCCGATGGCGTCAGCGGGCTAGATGCCGATGACGTCGACCAGTTCCTTCACCGCGCCCGCCGACTTGTGCAGCGCCGCGCGCTCGGCCTCGGTCAGGGCCACTTCGATGATCTGCTCGATACCACGGGCACCCACCTTCACCGGCACGCCGACGAAGAGGTTGTTGATGCCGTATTCGCCCTGCAGGTACACCGAGCACGGCATGATCCGCTGCTGGTCCTTCAGGATGGCTTCCACCATGTCCGCGGCGGACACGCCAGGTGCATACCACGCGCTGGTTCCCACCAGCTTGGTGATTTCGGCGCCGCCATTGGCCGTGCGGTCGCAGATGGCCTGCAGGCGGTCAGCGGGAATCAGCTCCGGCAGCGGAATGCCGGCCACCGTCGACAGACGCGGCAGCGGCACCATCGTGTCGCCGTGGCCTCCCAGCACGAAGCACGTCACATCGGCCACCGACACCTTCAACTCCTCGGCCACGAAGGTACGCATGCGCGCCGAGTCGAGCACGCCAGCCATGCCCATCACGCGTTCCCTAGGGAAGCCGCTCAGCCGGAACACGGCCTGCGACATCGCATCGAGAGGGTTGGCCACCGGAACGATGATGCAGTTCGGCGAGTGCTTCACAATCTCGGCCGTCACGTCCTGCATGATCTTGTAGTTGACGTTCAGCAGGTCGTCGCGGCTCATCCCGGGCTTGCGGGGCATTCCCGATGTGATGACTACCACATCCGAATTTGCCGTCTCGGCAAACCCCTCGACGCCCACACCGGTCACCCGCGACGCCGACCCGCCGATGGCGCACGACTGGTAGATGTCGAGGGCCACGCCAGCGGCCTTGCTGGCCGCAATGTCCACGATCACCACATCCGCCAGTTCCTTCTGCGACACCGCGCGCGCCACCGTCGCTCCGACGTTGCCTGCGCCTCCAACTACCGTGACCTTCCGATTCATGTCCGCTCTCCTGAACGTTGCCGTCCGATTTAGGTCAAACTGCCCCGCGCACCGTTCCGCATGCACAGCTTCTGTGGAAAACCATGTGGAAAACGTCGTGTAACCCTGAGGTAACGCGTGCAATCCCGAAGATTTTCACGAAGTGCACCACGAATGTTGCACTTCCTGCAGACGTCTCTTCCTCCCGCCTGCGCAAACTGTCATTATAGCGACCTCATCTGATTTTCCGGAGGTGTTTACCCGTGCGAATTGTTGTTGCTGATGACCTGCCTGCTTCCGCCCTTGACGTCCTGCGGGCAGAGGGGTGGACCCTCGATGCCCAGTCGGGCCGCTCGGCCGACCAGTTGAAGCTCGACCTCGCCAACGCCGATGCGCTGGTCGTTCGCAGTGCCACCAAGGTCACCGCCGACATCATCGCTGCGGCTCCCCGCCTGCGGGCCATCGCCCGCGCCGGCACGGGCGTCGACAACGTCGATGTGCCCGCCGCCACGGCCCGGAACATCGTGGTCATGAACGCCCCGGGGGCCAACAGCATTTCCGTGGCCGAACTCGCGCTGGCCCAGCTGCTGGCGCTGGCCAGGAAGCTGCCGGCCGCTGATGCCTCGATGAAGCAGGGCGTCTGGGACAAAAAGAGCTTCATGGGCCAGGAAGTCCGCGGCAAGGTGCTTGGCCTGGCCGGACTCGGCCGCATCGGGCGGGCCGTCGCCAGGCGGGCCCAGGCCTTTGAGATGACCGTCATTGCCCATGACCCCGCAGTCTCGGCCAGCGACGCGGCCGCGCTGGGGATCGAACTCGTCTCGTTCGACGACCTGTGTGCCCGCGCCGATTATCTGTCGCTGCACATGCCGTCGAACGACAAGACGCGGCGCATCTTCAATGCCGCACAGCTGGCGAAGTGCCGCAAGGGCCTGCGTCTCATCAACACCGCACGGGGAGACCTGATCGACGAACCTGCCCTGGTCGAGGCCATTCAGCGCGGACACATCGCCGGTGCGGCGCTCGATGTCTACGACAGTGAACCAACCAAGGACCAGACCCTGCAGAAGCTCCCGCAGGTCGTGGCCAGCCCGCACATCGCTGCATCGACAACGGAAGGCCAGGAACTGGTCGGCATTGAAACCGCCGAAGCCCTGCGCGACTTTCTGAAGACCGGCGAGATTCGAAACGCCGTCAATCGCTGAGCGCCCGCAGGCGTTCATGGAGACAGCCCGCAGGCTCCGCCTCGGGCTGTCCGTCCGCCCAGCACGCCCCAGCGGCACGGTTCCCTCAGCGTCGCATGGCATGCTAGGATAACCTGTGCCGGTCAGTTCCCTCGCCTCACTGACTGAATCTGCCGTTCTCGCCGTCATTCCGGCGCGCTACCAGTCGTCCCGGTTTCCGGGAAAACCTCTCGCCGACCTGCTCGGGAAACCCATGGTGGCCCACGTCGTGGCCCGCGTCCGTCGGGCGCGGGGCATTGATGCCGTGGTCGTGGCCACAGACGACGAGCGCATCGCCGCGGCCGTGCGGGCGTCGGGGGGTGAGGCCATTATGACATCGCCCAACCACCCCACCGGCACCGACCGCCTCGCCGAAGTCGTGGCCACCCTGCCCTGCCGGGTGGTGGTAAATGTGCAGGGCGACGAACCGCTCATCGATCCCGCGGTCATTGAGGCGGTGGTCGCCCCGATGTTCGCCCAGAATCCACCGGCCGTGGCCACCGCCTGCCGGCCCGTACGGGACCGTGACGAATTTCTGTCGCCCCACGCCGTCAAGGTGGTCAGAACCGCTGCGGGAGACGCGCTCTACTTCTCCCGTGCCCCCATTCCCGCCGCGCGGGACTGGACGGGCCGTGTCCCTGCGGAGGCCCGCATTCATCTCGGGCTCTATGCCTATCAGCGTGAGGCGCTGCTGCGGCTGACCGCGTCCCCCGTCGCGCCGCTGGAAGCCGTTGAATCACTCGAGCAGCTGCGGTTCCTGACCGCCGGCGACCGCATCCAGGTGGTGGAAACCGAGTACCATTCCATTGGCGTGGATACGCCAGACGACCTCGTCCGTGTCCGCCACTTGTTGATGTCACACTAACGCCAGAGCCGACTCATGCAGACAGCCCGTCCCACCAAATACATCTTTGTCACCGGCGGCGTGGTGTCGTCGCTCGGCAAGGGACTCGCCGCCGCGTCCATTGGAGCCATCCTCGAGGGGCACGGCTACCGTGTCGCCCTCCAGAAGTTCGACCCCTACATCAACGTCGACCCCGGCACCATGAGTCCGTACCAGCACGGCGAGGTCTACGTCACAGACGATGGCGCCGAGACCGACCTCGACCTGGGCCACTACGAGCGCTTCACGCGCACGACGGCCACGCGCAACAGCAACTGGACCACCGGCAAGATCTATATGTCGGTGCTCACCAAGGAGCGGCGCGGTGACTATCTTGGCCGCACCGTGCAGGTCATTCCCCACATCACCAACGAAATCAAGGACTGCATCCGTGCGGCCGGCCGCGATGTCGACGTGGTACTGGTGGAAATCGGCGGCACCGTCGGCGACATCGAGAGTCTGCCGTTTCTCGAGGCCATCCGGCAGTTCCGTCAGGATGTCGGCCGTGAGCACACGGTCTATATCCATCTCACCCTGGTGCCCTACATCGGGGCCGCCGGCGAGCTCAAAACCAAGCCTACCCAGCACAGCGTGCGCGACCTCCGGTCTATCGGCATCCAGCCCGACATGCTGCTCTGCCGTACCGACCGCGCCCTGCCACGCGACCTCAAACAGAAGATCGGCCTGTTCTGTGACGTGGCCGAGGAAGCCGTGATCACGGCGCGCGACGTCGACTCGATTTATGAAGTGCCGCTGTGCCTGCGGGACGAGGGCCTCGACCGCGTGCTGCTGCGCCTGCTGCACCTGCCCGGCTCGACCGCTGACATGCGCCCTTGGGAAGAGCTGCTCGGACGCATCAAGGAACCCGACCACGAGCTGACCGTGCATGTGGTCGGCAAGTACACCGGCTACGAGGATTCGTACAAGTCGCTCAATGAAGCGCTCTATCACGGCGGCTTCGCCCACCGCACGCGGATCACAATTCAGTGGGTCGAATCAGAGGCACTCGAATCAGACGGCGGCGCACATCTGCTCGACGGCGCCGACGCCATCCTCGTCCCTGGCGGGTTCGGCTCGCGCGGCACGCGCGGCATGATGAAGGCGGCTGAAGTCGCCCGCACGCGGCGCATTCCCTTCTTCGGCATCTGCTACGGCTTCCAGTGGGCGACCGTCGAGTTCGCTCGGCATGTGTGTGGCCTCGATGGTGCCGATTCCACCGAGGTGGATGAAGCGGCGACACACAAGGTCATCTACAAGCTGCGCGACCTGCTCGGGGTCGATGAGCTCGGTGGTAATATGCGCCTCGGGCAATACGCCTGCGAGCTGGCCGAGGGTTCACGCGCCCGCGCGATTTACGGAACGGCGCTCGTGCACGAACGGCATCGCCACCGGTTCGAGTTCAACACGCTCTACGAACAGGCGCTGGCCGACCACGGCATGCGCATCTCGGGCCGCTCTCCCGATGGCAAGTTTGTCGAAATTGCCGAGATCGCCGACCATCCATGGTTTGTCGCCGTACAGTTCCACCCCGAGTTCAAGTCACGGCCACTGACCCCGCATCCGCTGTTTGCGGCGTTTGTCAGGGCCGGGCTCGATCAGAAGGCCGGCCTGCTCGGCCAGGCGCAGCTGAGCGCGCATGCCTGAACCTGTGATCGCTGCCGTCCCGGCGGGCGCCGTCACGTTCGGTCCCGGACACCCGCTCGGCTTCATGCTGGGGCCGTGCGTCCTCGAGAGCGCCTCGCACGCCGTCGACCTGGCCCTCGAGATCGCGGCTATTGCCCGACGGCTCGCAGCCCCGGTCATCTTCAAGGCGTCGTTCGACAAGGCCAATCGCACGTCGAACCGTTCGTATCGAGGCCCCGGACTCGACGAGGGGCTTCGCATCCTCGCAGAAGTCAAGGTGCGCACCGACCTCCCCATCGTGACCGACATTCACGAGCCCGCGCATGCGGAGCGGGCAGCCGAGGTCGCCGACGTCCTGCAGATTCCCGCATTCCTATGCCGCCAGACCGATCTGCTGGTCGCCGCCGCGGGCACAGGCCGAGTGGTCAACGTGAAGAAGGGACAGTTCCTCGCGCCGAAGGACATGCGCCACGTCGTGCTGAAGCTCAGGGACGCATCGGCTGCCGGCGTCCTGCTCACCGAACGCGGCACCAGCTTCGGCTACAACAACTTGGTCGTCGACATGCGGGCGCTGCCGATGATGCGCGAGTGGGGCTGCCCTGTCGTCTTCGATGTGACGCACAGCCTTCAGTTACCCGGTGCAGGAGACGGCGTCACCGCCGGCCTCTCCGAATACATCCGGCCGCTGGCCCAGGCAGGCGTCGCCGCTGGCGTCGACGGCATCTTCATGGAAGTACATGAGGAACCCGCCCGTGCCCTCAGCGACGCGGCCAACGCGCTGCGCCTCGACCTCCTCGAGCCGCTCCTTCGACGGCTGATGGCGCTCCACGAGCTGGTGCAGCATGGCTGATCTCGAGCTGGCACGGAAGGTGCTTCAGACCGAAGCCGCAGCCATCACGGCACTCGTCGGCCGCATCGACAGCGCCTTCGCCGACGCCGTCGACCGTATCCGGCAGTGCCGGGGACGCGTCATCCTCACCGGCATGGGCAAGAGCGGCATCGTCTGCCGGAAAATCGCCGCCACCCTCTCGAGCACCGGCACGCCGGCCTTCTTCATGCACCCGGCCGAAGCCATCCACGGGGACCTCGGCGTGCTGCAGAGTGACGATGTGGTACTGGCCATGTCGTACAGCGGCGAGACGGAAGAACTCACGCGGGTGCTGGAAACCATCAAGCGCCTCGGGGCCACGCTGATCGCCCTGACGGGCGACACCCAATCGACGCTCGCCCGCGCGGCCGATGTGCTGCTCGACTGCAGCGTGTCGGAAGAGGCCTGCCCGATGAACCTCGTACCGACCGCCTCGACCACGGCCGCCCTCGCCATGGGTGACGCTCTCGCCATGGCCGTACTCGTCGAGAAGGGATTCCGCCCTGAGGATTTTGCCTCGCTGCATCCCGGCGGCAAGCTCGGCAAGCGCCTCAAGCGGGCCGAACAGCTCATGCACGGCGGCCAGGATGTGCCCGTCGTCTCGCTCGACACGCCGATGCGCGACGTCATCTATGTGATGTCGAGCAAGGGCCTCGGCGTGACCGCCGTCGTCGATCACGATTGCCGACTGGCCGGTATCATCACCGACGGCGACCTCCGGCGTCAGATGGCCACCACGCCAGATATCCTCGGTCAGCGGGCCGGCGATCTGATGACACGCCGCCCCATCACCGTGCGTCGCGAGACGCTCGCGGCCGAAGTCCTGGCCCTGCTTGAGCAGCGCAAGATCACCTCGGTGGTGGTCGTCGATGACCGGGACCGGGTCGAGGGCATCGTGCACCTGCACGACTTGTGGCGCACCGGAATGGTCTAGGACATGGTCGTGTCGGGCTACCTTCCCCTTGTCGTCGGACTGCTCGCGCTGCTCCTCGGGCTGGCGATCGGCAAGGCCTGGGAGCGATACAAGTTGCGGGACGGCCGCTGGATTGACCGCCGCCGCGCCCGCGAGTCGCAGCACTACGTGCTGGGTCTCAACTTCCTGATCTCGAACCAAACCGACCTGGCCATCGAGGAACTCACGCGCGCGGCGCGCGTCGACGCCGATGCCCTCGAGATCCACATGATCCTGGGCAACGTCTATCGCGAACGCGGCCAGGTGTCGCGCGCCATCCAGGTGCATCAGGCGCTGCTGCAGCGACCCAAGCTCACGCGCATCGAACACAGCTACGTGCTGCTGTGCCTCGGGCTTGACTACAAGCGCGGCGGATTTGTCGACCGCGCGCTCGAAACCTTCACGGAAGTACTGAGGCTGACCCCCGACAACCCCTATGCCCTGATGTACCTGCAGAAGCTGCACGAGGAACAGCACCAGTGGGCCGAGGCGCATCGCATCCGCACGCAGCTGATGTCGCTGGATGGCCCTGACACCCAGCCGCGCAACCAGGCCATCCTGAGCTTCCTCGAGTACGAGCTTGGCACGTCGGCGCTCACTGACGGGCACCGCGACCGTGCGCGGCGCCACTTCGAATCGGCCATCGCGCTCTCCCTAGCGACGACGCCAGCGTACCTGCAGCTGGGCGATGTTGCGCTCGCCGCCGGTGATGCGTCGACGGCGCTGAGCACCTGGATGCAGCTGGTCGCCCACTCGCCCGAGCGGGCGCACCTAGCGTTCGAGCGGGTCCAACAGCTGGCCGAACAGCGAGGGGCGCTGGCCGAGTTTCAGGACCGCTGCCGACGGTTCATTGACCAGTATCCTCATGACTGGCGTATCCGGGTCATGTTTGGGTCTCACCTGGTCCGTCACGGACAGGCACGAGACGCCATGCCGCTGCTGCTGGCGGCGCTGACGCAGAACCCGCATGGCCTCACTGTGCACCAGGCCGTCTGGACGGCATTGCTGGCCCTCAACCTCGACCGTGCGCTTGTCCAGCAGTACATTGAGGCCGCACGCACAGCGGTGTTCTTCCTCGACCCTCACGTGTGCCTCAAGTGCCACTATCGCAGCACCGAACTGCTGTGGCAGTGCCCGCATTGCCACGAGTGGAACAGCTTCGTGGAGGAACGCATCGCCGCCGCACGCCAGCCGGCTGCTGACCTGTAGCCGCGTCTTGTCGCTCGTGACGGTCACGCACTATACTTGAGTGGTTCAGATGTCTTCCGGGCGACTTTTCCTGCTGGCCGCGTGGTGCGCCATGTCCGTTGTGACCAGCGCCGCGTGCACAGGTGACCGCAAGGCGTCCACCACCGACACGCTCACCTCCCCATCGCTCAGTCCGGCGGATCCCATCGTCACGGAAACCTTCACGGGGACACTCCGCCCGAACGCGACCGTTTTTTATGCGTTCACGGTGGCCACCTACGGCACGGTCAACATCACCCTTGATGAAGTGACGGGCGTGCAGGTCTCCGAGGACGTGCCCTTCGAGTTCGAGATCGGCCCTGGCGTGCCGCGCGGCACCGGCTGCTCCCCCAACTCTGTGCTGGTCGTCGCACCAGGCGAGGGACCGCATTCGTCCGGCGTGTTCGACGCCGGCATCTGGTGCGTCCGCCTCCGCGAGCTTGGCAATATGTCCGGTCCGGCACGCTTCCGCATCACCATCGCCCACCCATGATGCGCCTGCTCCTGACTGTGACCGTGTTGCTTGTCGCCAGCGCATGCAACAACGACGCCCAGACCACCGCCACGTCGCCGTCGCCCGTGGTGCAGGCGACGCTGCAGACCGAGTTCTACGCCGATACGCTGCAGCCGGGTGACCTGCGGTTCTACTCGTTTTCCGTGCCCAGCGACAGCACGGCTTCGGCCATGCTCGGCAGCATCGTCCGGCTCGACGGTCGTGTGGACGCAAGCCAGCGCATCGGACTCGGGTTCGGGTATCCGTCTGGCACGACCTGCACGGTGACCCAGTGGGTGGTCACCACCTCAGGACTCACCGCCCAGTTGAAGGGCTGGCTGACCAAGGGCGTCCACTGCGTCGCGATCTACGATCCCGGGGGGATGACCGTCCCCCTCAACTTCGCGGTACGCTTCGAGCACTTCTTCTGATATGCGACGCACGCTCTCTGCCGCCGCCGTGCTGCTGGCCACGCTGACCGCGTCGTGCAACAGCAACAGCACCACGCCGATGATTACCGCACCGACGACATCAGGGTCGACCTCGGTGTTCTCAGGCAGCATCGTCACCGGCGGAACCGCAGCCCGGTCGTTCGATGCCGCCGCGGCAGGCACCGCGACGGCAACCTTCGAGTTTCTCGATCAGAGTGGGGTATCGCTGCAACTCGCCCTGGGCATTCCCCGCCTGAGCGGTTCGGGCTGCTTTCTGAGCCGGGCTGTCACGGTGACAGCCGGTCCTGGCAGCTCGGTGTCGACGCCCGTGGAACCTGGTACGTTCTGTGTGCAGTTGGCAGACACTACCGGCCAGATCGCCCGCGTCGCCGCCTTCCGCGTCACGATTACGGCGCCGTAACCCGCCACTGCTCCACCAGGCGATCGACCTGCGCGTCGGTCTGGTCGAGCGTCCCGTCTGTCTCCACCACATAGTCGGCGTGCGCCCGTTTCCGGGCCATCGGCCACTGTGCGGCGATGCGCTGTGAGGCGGTGTCCTCCGACAGACCATCACGGGCCATCACTCGCACCAGCTGGTTCTCTGGCGCACAGACCACGACGATCACGGCGTCAAAGTCGCGCTCGCGCCCGGTCTCGAACAGCAGAGGGATCTCGGCGATCGCGTGCGGGGTTCCGGCTGGCACCGTGTCGAAAAAGGTCTCGATGAGGCGCCGCACGATCGGATGAATCAGGGCTTCAAGCTCGTGCCGCGCCACAGGATCAGGGAACACAATCGCGGCGAGCGCCGCACGGTCGAGCGTCCCGTCCTCTCGCAGCACCCCGGGCCCGAATCGGTCGACGACGGCCCTGAGGCCAGGCGTGCCAGGTGCGACGGCCTCACGCGCGAGCACATCCGCATCGACCACCGGCACACCATGCTGGCGCAACCGTGCGGCCACACGGCTCTTGCCGGTGCCGATGCCGCCGGTCAGCGCGAGTCGCCGCATCAGAGGTGCAGGCCCAGCCGCCATTCGGCCGCCGTGACCGTATTGGCCAGCACCATCGCAATCGTCAGTGGACCAACGCCACCGGGCACGGGGGTGAGCGCCCCGGCCACATCGGCAACGTCAGGATGCACGTCGCCGACCAGCACATGCCCCTTCGCTTCGAACTGCGTGCGCTTCGGCGTATTGGGCGCGAACAGCGCCCCAGCCGCCTCAGGTGTCTCGACGCGGTTGATGCCCACATCAATGACGGTCGCCCCGGGCTTCACGAAATCAGGAGTCACAAACCCTGGCCGACCGATCGCGGCGACCAGCACATCAGCGGTGCGGCAGATGGCTGGCAGGTCGACCGTGCGCGAGTGACAGATCGTCACCGTCGCATTCCGGTGCAGCAGCAGCATGGCCATCGGCTTGCCGACGATGTCGCTGCGACCGATGACCACGGCATGACGGCCCCGGAGAGGAATCTCCTCGCGATCGAGCAGCGTGGCACACCCCAGGGGCGTGCAGGCGACAAGGGCCTGCCGCTTCTGTACGAGGCGGCCCACGTTGACAGGATGAAACCCGTCGATGTCCTTGGAGGGATCAACGGCGTCGAACACGCGCGACTCGGCATCGGTGCCCATGCCGGCAGGCAGCGGCGATTGTACGAGAATGCCGTCGATGGTGTCGTCGGCGTTCAGCTGCCGCACCAGCACCAGAGCCTCGTCAACCGAGGCTGTCTCGGGCAGGCGGTGCAGTACGGCGTGGCAGCCGTGTGCGGTCGCCGTAGCAATCTTGTTTCGAACGTAGATTTCCGAGGGAGGGTGTGTGCCGGCCAGCACGACGGCGAGGCCGGGGGGCCGCCCCGCGTGGCGGCGCACGGCCGCCACACGGGGTTCCAGTTTGTGCCGCAGGCGCTCGGCCCATGCGGTGCCATCGAGACGACGTGCCGGCATACGGGTCCTACCTCTCGCCCCAGGGGTGCGTCATTCCGACGCCTGCCGGCGAGACCGCCACGAAACCGGACAGGAACCGCAGGCCGAACCCGACATTGAGCCCCACCAGACAGGACACCCGAATCAGCACCGGCAGACTCAGCATCAGGTCGAGGCCCGACACGATGCCCAGGTTCCGGAACACCGGTCCGAACGGCACGCAGAAGGGACGCACGGTGTCGGGGCGTCCCTGACGCATCCGTCGCACGGAGGCACTGGCCACCACGAAGGCACGAAGCGTGTCGACGAGGATCCCGGCCCCGAGCAGGGTCGGCTCCCCCGCCGTCAGGGTGGGCCTGAGGGCCTTGCTGCCATGTCCGACGTCGCCGACCCGTCGTTCCATCGACGTTGTCGTCAACAGCTGCACGTCCATCCGACCTCCGGAAAAAATTGTACTGCAGGTACGCGGTGCGCCACGTCTGATGCCGACCACGGTCATCGCGACGCGGCAATCAGTCGCGCCGCGGCCACACCGGGCTCGTCACCGTCGAGCAGTGCACCGATGGCGCAGACCATCGACACGCCGCAGGCCACGACGTTGGGAGTGCGCTCGACCGTAATGCCGCCAATCGCCACGACGGGCATGGACCTCGCGCGGGCTAGCGCACAGACGTCACGCACCAGTGGCAATCCGAGCGGTGTATAGCCGGTGTCTTTGCTGCCTGTGTCGAACACCGGGCCGATGGCCAGGTAGTCGATGGGCGCGCGGAGGGCCGCCTGTGCCTGAACAAGAGAATGCGTTGACAGCCCGATCAGCGCGTCGGACCCCAGCAGCGCACGCACGGCCTCGGGCGGCAGATCGTCCTGCCCCACGTGGACACCGTCGGCACCGATGATCTGCGCCACATCGGCACGGTCATTCACAATGAGACGCGCGCGTCCCCTCGTGAGGGCCACGGCTTCCGCGCCGAGCACGCAGACGTCCGCAGTGCCCATCGACTTGGCACGCAGCTGCACCAGGGTGATGCCGGCATCGAGCCACGCCTGCAGCACCGCGCCCGGCGACAGCCGTCGGGCGCGGCACACATCCGCGTCGAGAATGGCGTAGACCGACGGCCAGTCAGCGGGCACCGGCACTCAGGCCGACTGCTCCGCCGCCACGGGCTTCTTCACAGGCATGAACCGCTCCATGAAGTGGGTGCTGAGGCGACCGGCCACAAAGTCAGGGTCGTTGAGAATCTTGAGATGCAGCGGAATCGAGGTGCGAATGCCCTCGACCACCGACATCTCGAGGGTGCGCTTCATGCGGGCAATGGCCTCGGCCCGATCGCGCCCGTGCACGATGACCTTGGCGATCATCGAGTCATAGTGCGGGGGAATCGTGGCCTCCGAATGGCAGGCGGTGTCGACACGGACCCCGGGCCCGCCGGGGATGCTGAACGCGTGAATCTTGCCGGGCGACGGCACAAAGGTCACCGGGTCTTCGGCATTGACGCGGCACTCGATCGAGTGACCGGTCCAGGTCACGTCACTCTGCCGGAACGACAACCTCTCGCCGGCGGCGATGCGAATCTGCTCTTTCACCAGGTCGATGCCCGTCACCCACTCGGTCACCGGGTGCTCCACCTGGATGCGGGTGTTCACTTCCATGAAGTAGAACTGCCCCTTGTCATCCACCAGGAACTCGAAGGTACCGGCATTCGTGTACTGCACGGCACGTGCCGCGTCGACCACGACCGCGCCCATCTTGCGGCGCACCTTGTCCGACACCGCGACCGAGGGCGATTCCTCGATCAGTTTCTGGTGCCGGCGCTGAATCGAGCACTCGCGCTCACCCAGATGCACCACGTTACCGTGATGGTCGCCGATGATCTGATATTCGATGTGCCGGGGGGAATCGAGGTACTTTTCGATGTAGACATCGCCCCGGCCGAAGGCCGCCTCGGCCTCACGTTGGGCGGTGCGGAAGCTGTGTCCCAGGTCGGAGGGCTCGCGGACGATGCGCATGCCGCGCCCGCCGCCGCCGGCGACGGCCTTGATGATGACCGGATAGCCAATCTCCCGGGCGATCTTGAGGGCAGCCTCCTCGCTGTCGACCGGACCCTCGCTGCCGGGCAGCATCGGCACGCCCGCCTTCTTCATGGCCTTGCGGGCCTTGGCCTTGTCACCCAACAGGCGAATCACATGCGGGTCGGGACCGATGAAGCGGATGTGGCACGCCTCGCAGACTTCGGCGAGATAGGCGCTCTCGGACAGGAAGCCGTAGCCGGGATGAATGGCATCGGCCCCCGTGATTTCGGCGGCGCTGATGATGGCCGGCACATTGAGGTAGCTGTCGGCACTCTTGGCCGGCCCGATGCAGATGTCTTCGTCGGCGAACCGCACGTGCAGCGAGTTCTCGTCTGCTTCCGAATAGACCGCGACGGTCCTGATGCCCAGTTCCCGGCAGGCAAAAATGACGCGGAGGGCGATTTCTCCCCGGTTGGCGACCAGAATCTTCTTGAACATATGGAGCGGATTTACGACTTGAGCCGCACGGCAAACAGCCGCTCGCCGTACTGCACGGCCTGGCCGTTCTGCACATACACGCTGACGATTTCGCCCTCGTATTCGGAGTCGATCTCATTCATCAGCTTCATCGCCTCGATGATGCACAGCACCTGGCCCTTCCGCACCACGTCGCCCGTGTCGACAAACGGCGTGGCCCCGGGTTCGGCCGCCCGGTAGAACGTGCCGACAATCGGCGAGGTGATGATGGCCAGATCTTCGCCCGCGGAGGCCGCGGCGGGAGTCACAGCGGCCACCGGCGCCGGGGCGGACGCGACGGCGGCCGCCGTCGCGGTCACCGGAGCGGCGACCACGCTCTGCACCACGGTGCCGCTCTTGATGCGGAGCTTCACGTCAGCCCGCTCCAGTTCAAACTCGCTCAGTTCGCGCTCGCGAACGAAGTCGACCAGCTGCTTGATTTCGTCGAGTGTCATCGGTCGTGTCTACCCTTCCAGCAGCGGGGCCGTCAGCCATTCCGGTCCAGATGGCGTCATGACCACGTCATCCTCTATCCGCACTCCACCCCAGCCTGGAATGTAGACCCCTGGCTCGAGCGTGAACACCATCCCTGCCTCAAGCAGGGCGCCGGCGACTCCGCCACGTCTCGGCCCCAGTCGCGGGGCCTCGTGCACCTCGAGTCCGAGCCCATGCCCCAACCCGTGGCTGAAATACTCACCAACACCCGCTGCCGTCAGCACGCGACGGGCCTCGGCGTCCACCGCATCAGCGGCCACCCCGGGCCTCAGCACCGCAAAGGCCGCCTGCTGGGCCCTCCAGACATCCAGCCAGACCTGCCGCTGCCGGTCACCCGTGGCACCGAGCTGCACCGTGCGGGTCACGTCCACCGCGTAACCCTGATACATGCCACCGAAGTCGATGACCACAAGGTCGCCGTCGACCAGCACCCGGTCGCCGGCCCGATGATGTGGCCGTGCCCCGTTCGGCCCTGTGGCGACAATCGTATCAAACGCAGGTTTGTCGAATCCCTGGCGCCGCAGGTCGGCCTCGATCAGCGCGGCCACGTCACGCTCGGTCCGCCCCGAGAGCGATGCCGTGAGTATACCCCCGGCAATCGCCGACAGCCGGCGACCGGCCTCGCGCATGGTCGTCAGCTCCCAGGCGTCCTTGTGCACCCGCAGCTGCTCGACGAGGGCCTCCACAGCCACCCAGCGGAGCGAGCTGGCGGCACCTCCCGTGCGTGCCCGGAGGTCATCAAAATGCCCGACGGTCAGGGCCCCGGGTTCGTAGGCCAGGGCCATCGCGGCCAACCTCTGCAGGTGACCGGCGACGAGGGCGTCCGTGCTGGTGCCGGACGGAGCCACGTGCCCCCGCACGCCAAGACCGCAGTGGTCGAGGGCCTCCAGTTCCTCGGCGTAGCGACTGTCGCTCAGCAGATGGACAGCCTCGCCATCGACGATGACCACGCCGGCGCTCCCCTCAAAACCGGTGAGATACCAGATGTTGGGTCGGCTGGTGATGAGGGCCGCCTGAGTGCCACTCTCGGCCAACCTCGCACGGAGCCGGGCATGCCGGGCCTGCAGCAGGCCGTCAGGCAGCCTCATGGCGAGGCTCCGGTGAGTTGCGCCAGCCAGCGCTCGAGCTCAGCGAGGGCGGCCCGGTCATCAGGCGAGGGATCGGCCGCGGCCTCCCTGGCGCGCAGGCGCTGCTCGAGGTCGCCGAACATGTCGTCAGTCCACTGGAACGACGAGGGGGCCTCACCGGTGCCTCCCGACGCAGCATCCCCGGGCGGCGCGGGACGGGGCGACTTCGGGGTGGACCCTGTTCCGACCAGGTCTTCGAGGCTACGACGGGCCTCCGGCCGATTCGGATCGAGGGCCACAACCCTCCACAGGGCCTGCATGGCCTCTTCGAGCCGTTCGAGCCGATGCAGCACCCGGGCCCGCATGACCAGACAGGCAGGGTCGCCGGGCCACGCCTGCAGTCCTTCGTCGCACACCGAGAGGGCCGCCTCGGCCTCGCCCAACGCCAGCAGTTGCTCGGCGCGTGTCGCCCATCGCCGGCCCGGCTGGTCGGGGGCCACTCGGCCAATGTCGAGAATCGGCATCAGGGGTTGGGGCTCAAGCGACAGGCTACCACTACCGCGGCCCATCTCCGCCAGCAGGACCCACGCCTCGCGTGATTCGCGGCGTGATGAAGATGAGCAGTTCGCGCTGGTCATCACTGCGCTCGTCACGCCGGAATAATCGGCCCAGCCACGGCATGCGATGCAGCCCCGGTGTGCGTCCGGTGGCCTGCTGCGTCCGTTGGGTCGCAATGCCCCCGATGACCGTCGTATCGCCGTCGGCGACGAGCACCGTGGTCACGGCCCGCTGCGTGTCGATGGGGGGAATGCCGTTCACCGAGCGGCTGTAGTCGGGGGCGGCATTTTCGAGGACCACCCGCATGATGATGGTGCCCGCCGACGTGATTTGTGGCCGCACGCGCAGAGTGAGCGCGGCGTCCTTGAAGCTGACCGCGATGGAGTTGTTGGCCTGCGTCTGCACGGGAATCTGCACGCCCTGCGTGATCTCGGCTTCCACGTTGTTCTGCGTCGACACACGGGGCGTCGACAGCACGCGTCCATCGCCGCGGCGTTCCATGGCGGCAATCGCCAAATCGAGGCCAGGAAGGGCGGGCAGAGAACCGATGCGCACCCCAATGGCGCTGGTCGCCGCCTCTGCTCGAAGGGCGACGGCCTCCGGCGGCCCTGCCGGCGTGGCGGTGGACCCGACACGCCCGGTCACGACGGCCCCGGTCACAGATGTCGTGCCCTCCGCAGCACCGGCCGGTCGGCCGATGCCCCAGGTCACCCCCAGCGCCCGGGCCACATCCCGCGTGGTCTGCAGGATACGCGCCTCGATCTCGACCTGCGCCTGGGGCACATCGAGTGTCGCCATCAGCGACTTGGCGTGGGCCAGGTGCGCGGGCACATCGCGGACAATGAGCGTGTTGGTGCGGGCATCGACCTGGACCTCCCCACGGGGCGACAACGCCCCTTTCGTCAGGATGGGCATGACATCGGCCGCGCGCGCATAACTGAGCGTGCGGGTCAGCAATACGCGCTCCCCACTGGCCATGAGCACCTCGGACTCGCGCCCTCGGTCGGCCGCCTCGGCAAGCAGCCGCTGCTGGCTGGCCACGCGCACCACCAGACCGTCGGGGGTCGCCCGAAGCCGTGCGCTGGTGAGTACCACATCGAATGCCTGTGCCCAGGGCACATCGGTCAGGCGGATGTCGATCTGTCCGCTAACGTCCGGGTCAATGACGAGATTGAGGCCAGCGACCTCCCCCAGCAGACGCAGAACGGCACGCACCTCGGCCTTCTGGAAATCGAGTGACAGCGTCTGGCCCGTGGCCTCACGCGGTATCACGGCCGCAATGGTCAGGAGCACAGCAACTGCCGTGCACCGCACGAGCCACCGCGGGATGATGCGGGCGGTCATGGCCGCACTCCGCTCGCGGGCTGACGGCGGTCGCCCGACGTCGTGCTGCCGGACTCGCCTGTCTGACTCCTGCCGGAACCGGGGTCGGCGGCCGACACGCGCACCCCGTCCCACGAGATGGCCATCACCTCGGCTTCCCCATCGAGGCGGTCGCCCACTCGGACGACTCGCGTGGCGCCGTCGGGACACTGTATCGCCGCCCGCCACCCGTCAGCGGCCTGCACGATGCCGTGCACCAGCCACCGCTCGGCAGCCGTCGCCGGGTGCCTGGATTGAACCGGCCGCCGGGGCTCCTCTGTCACGGGTGACCCCGGACCAAGGTCGCCCGTCCGCCACATTGCCGAGGCAAACGGCGATACCGGTTCGATGCTGTCCGAGCGGGCGATGTCGGCATCAGGAGCACCGCGCGCGACCGTCAACATGGAGGGCGCAGCGGACCGCGGGGTCCCCACCCGCGGCACCAGGCGTGCCGTGACCACCAGCGTCTCTCCCAGCGCCTCGGCCTCTGGAACTACGTCACACTCAGACACCTCAGCCCAACCTTCCATGTCCGCGACCATCGCCAGCAATTGCGCCCACGTCAGCTGCGCGGTGACCGATGCCTCCGGCAGGCGGTCGGACGCCGCGCGCCCCGGCGTGACCGAGGGCGAGTCGACGTCAAGTCGAGTCACGACGCTCCAGCGTGCCACCCGGTCGAGTCCGCCGAGAAACTCGTCCACCCGCGCCTGCGTCGACATCCCGGCGGCGACCGCGGGGCCGAACGGACGGTTCGCGATGGGTCTGCGCCACCGGATGCGTGCCGACACGCCGGGCGCATCTGCGGGTTCCTCATCAAGCGCCACCGTCACCAGGCGCCACGATGGCCCCGACCGGGTCGTGAACTGGTCTGCCCAAGCCACCAGGGCCTCGCGAGACCGGCCGGCCGCCTGCACTTCCACGGTGTGTTCGGCAATCGTCAGCCGCAGTATCGCCACCTCTGCACTGGAGACGGGGCCGTCGGCAGCCATGTGCACGAGGATCCTGCCGACGGTGATAGAGGTCGGCCCCTCGCGTGCCGCTGGGGGCTCCGCTGGGAATGCTGGCGCCCCGTGTGGCACGGGGCCCTCACCGCGCCCCCGCCAGGCATACGCGCCATAGAGCACCAGCGCCACAACCACTCCCCAGCGTCCCCGTCGCAGGAGCCGCCTCGGCAGCCGAAAGAGCCCCATCCGTGTGCGAATGCGTGCCCCCGGGATGGTCGTCCGGCCCTGATCGTTGCGCTGGTCAATCACGCTCACACCACGTCCTCTCTAACGCGCATGCGAGCGGGCCGAGCGCGATGCGCTTTACAAAACTGCATTTTTCATGCGACAAAGTCGCCTCTCACAGTCGCGGCTCATTCCGCGCCGTTTCCCGTTCTTATCGGTGCACCGGTCCGCCAGGAACAGGCTTACAGCAGGCGTGTGCTTGCAATTCTGGGGGGCTCGTCATAAGCTTTTGGTTTGCCGTGCCGCGAGAAAGCGCCGGCAGACGACGTTCAGGACACTGAAACATGCCGACCTATGTAGCAACCCCCACGAGCGTGACCAGCCGCTGGCACGTGATTGACGCCGAGGGCAAGGTCCTCGGTCGCGTGGCCAGCCATGCCGCCCGCCTCCTGCAGGGCAAGCACAAGGCCACCTACACCCCGTTCATCGACACGGGCGACCACGTGATCATCGTGAACGCATCGAAGGTCAAGCTAACGGGCAACAAGGAAACCCAGAAAATGTATCGGCGCCACAGCGGTTACGCCGGCGGCCTGCGCGAGGAACGCGCCGACGTCGTGCGCCAGAAGCAGCCGGTGCGCATGATGGAAGAAGCCGTGCGCGGCATGCTGCCTAAGTCGAAGCTGGGCGATGCCATGTATCGCAAGGTGAAGGTGTATGCGGGTGCCACGCATCCGCATCAGGCTCAGCAACCCTCTCAGTGCGAGGTCGCGTAAATCTTGGCTGCCACTCAGTTCTACGCCACAGGGCGCCGCAAGGAAGCGACGGCGCGCGTGTTTCTCCGTCCCGGTTCCGGTGCCATCACCATCAACCACCGAGCCTTCGACAACTACTTCCCCACCGAAGCGGTCCGCGTGCAGGTGCAGGTGCCGCTGGCCCTCACCGAAACGGCCTCGCAGTTCGACGTGGTCGCCACGGTCTCCGGGGGCGGCGTCACCGGTCAGGCCGGGGCCCTACGCCTGGGCATTGCCCGCGCGCTCTGCGCCTTCAACGCCGAGCTCCGCCCCACGCTCAAGAAGGATGGCCTCCTCACGCGCGATGCGCGCGCCAAGGAGCGCAAGAAGTATGGCCTGGCAGGCGCACGCAAGCGCTTCCAGTTCAGCAAGCGTTAACTGTTCGTAGACGTGACGAAGGGGGGCCATGGAAGATGGCCCCTGGAATCTGGAGGAAGCTTGACCACGCTCGCGATGAAGGACCTGCTCGAAGCAGGCGCACATTTCGGCCACCAGACGAAGCGCTGGAATCCCAAGATGAAGCCATTCATCTTCGGAGAGCGCAGCGGCATTTATGTCCTCGACCTCGGGAAGACCGTGGCCCTCTACAACGAGGCCGAGCGGTATGTCCGTCGACTGGCAGCCGAAGGTAAGTCCATCCTCTTCGTGGGCACCAAGCGCCAGGCGCAGGATGTCGTCGCCGAAGAAGCCGCGCGCTGCGGCATGTACTTCGTCAACGAACGCTGGCTCGGCGGACTCCTGACCAACTTCACCACCATTCAGCGCAGCATCGCGCGCCTGCGCGACCTGGAAGCCATGGCCACCGACGGCCGCTACGATTTCATGCCCAAGAAGGAAATCGCCAAGGCGGAGAAGGAAAAGCGCAAGCTGCAGAAGAATCTTGACGGCATTCGTAGCATGGGACGACTGCCCGACGCCCTCTTCGTTGTCGACACCCGCAAGGAACAGATTGCCGTCGACGAGGCCCGCAAGCTCAAGATTCCGGTGATCGGCATCGTCGACACCAACTGCGACCCCGACCAGGTCGATTTCGTCATCCCCGGCAACGACGACGCCCTGCGGTCAATTCGGCTGTTTGCCGGACGTATCGCCGACGCCGTCATTGACGGTCGCGGTGAACACGAATCGGCTATGGCCGAACAGGCGCAGGCCGCAGCAGACGAAGCAGCCGCCCAGGAAGCCAGCCGCACCGTGCGTCCCGCCAACCTGCGCCGCCCCGAGCGGCCCGCAGAAGCGGTCGCGCCCCAGGCATAGGCAGGGCCGACTCATCGAGCGCCGGCCCGCGACAGGTTCGCTGGCCGGCGCGTGTTCTGTACAGTCCGTTTTTAGGAGCAACGACCCATGGCAGCAATTACGGCAGAACTGGTGAAACAGCTGCGCGACAAGACTGGCGCCGGCATGATGGATTGCAAGGGTGCCCTCGCCGAATCTGGCGGCGACATGGAAAAGGCGATCGAGATTCTCCGCAAGAAGGGCCTCGCCTCGGCCGCCAAGCGCGCCGGACGCGCCACCAATAACGGCATCATCGGCCACTATATCCACATGGGGGGCAAGGTCGGCGTGCTCGTCGAGCTCAACTGCGAAACCGACTTCGTGGCCCGCACCGACGACTTCCAGGGCCTCGCCCGCGAGATCGCGATGCACATCGCCGCCGCTGACCCCCGCTACGTACGACGCGAGGAGATTCCCGCAGAAGTCCTCGAGAAAGAACGCGAAATCTACCGTGCCCAGTTCGCCGGCTCAGGCAAGCCCGCCAACGTGATCGAGAAGATCGTGGACGGCAAGCTCGACAGTTTTTACACGCAAGTGTGCCTGTTCGACCAGCCCTCGGTTCGCGACCCCAATGTCACCATCTCGCAAATGGTGTCAGCCGCCACGGCCAAAACCGGTGAGAACGTCACCGTCTCGCGCTTCTCGCGCTTCAAGCTCGGCGAACACGCCGGGGCCTGAGGCTGCCATGCCCCCGCGGTCGCCCCACGCCGGGGCGGCCGCGGGTCACACGGCTCGACTATAATCTTGTTTCGTGTCCGAGCCCGCCGCTCCCGCCTATTCCCGCATCCTGCTCAAGCTGTCCGGAGAGGCCCTCATGGGCGATCAGACGTATGGCGTCGATCCGGCAGTCACCACCCGCATCGCACACGAGGTCGCGGCCATTCAGGCCCTCGGCGTACAGACCGCCATCGTCATCGGCGGCGGCAACATCTTCCGCGGACTGGCGGCCAGCGCGCGAGGCATGGACCGCTCTACAGCCGATTACATGGGCATGCTCGCCACGGTGATTAACTCGCTCGCACTCCAGGATGCCCTCGAGCGCAACGGCGTGCCGACCCGCGTGCTCACCGCGATCGAAATGCGGGCGGTCGCCGAACCGTTCATCCGCCGGCGCGCCATGCGGCATCTCGAGAAAGGGCGAGTCGTCGTGTTCGCCGCTGGCACCGGCAACCCCTACTTCACCACCGACACCGCCGCCGCCCTCCGGGCCATGGAAATTCGCGCTGACGTCATTCTGAAGGCCACCAAGGTCGACGGTATCTACTCGGCTGACCCGGTGAAAGACCTGTCGGCACGGCGCTACGAGCGCATTTCCTACCTTGACGTCCTGCAGCAGCAGCTACAGGTCATGGATACCACCGCGATCTCCCTGTGCATGGACAACGCTCTGCCCATCGTGGTGTTCAACATGAATGAGGCGGGCAACATCGGCCGGGTCGTCAAGGGCGAGCCGGTCGGCACTCTGGTCTCAGCCTGACCACGACGTCCGGCGGCGGGACTGCATGCGAAGGATGATTCGATATGGACGCACCTGATCTAAAGACCCTGCTCGCAGAGACACGCAAGCGCATGGATGGCCATGTGGAATTCGTGCGGAAGGAAGTCGCCCAGGTCCGCACCGGCCGAGCGTCGACCGGTCTGCTCGACACCGTCATGGTGGATGCATATGGGTCGAAGCTGCCGCTCAATCAGGTAGCCGGGCTGTCGATTCCCGAACCGACGATGATTGTGGCCCAGCCCTTCGACGGGTCGCTGATGGGCGCCATTGAGCGCGCCATCCGGGCCGCCGACCTCGGTCTCAATCCGGCGAACGACGGCAACGTGGTCCGCATTCCCATCCCATCACTCAACGACGAACGCCGCCGGGAACTGTCGAAGCATGTACACAAGCTGACCGAGGAAAGCCGGAATCAGGTGCGCACCGCGCGGCGCGACGCCAACGACCGCATCAAGAAGCTGCTCAAGGACAACGCCATCTCCGAAGACGACGAGAAGCGCGCCCTGGCCGACGTGCAGAAGGCCACCGACGAACACATCCGGACCATCGACGATATTCAACAGAAGAAGGACGCCGAGCTCCTCGGACGCTAGCGCCATGTATTTTTCCCATCTTGAGTGCGCCAGCCGTTGCGGCGCCGGCCCCTTCGATCCGCGAGAGCGGCACTTCCTCTGCCCGTCCTGTGGCCTGCCCCTGCTGGCCCGCTACGATCTCGACCGCGCGCGCGAGTGGACGCGCGAGTCGCTCGTCGGCCGCGTGCCCACGATGTGGCGCTACCGCGAGCTAATGCCCCTACTGCCGGGCGACGAGCCGGTCACCCTCGGCGAGGGCTTCACGCCGCTCTTCCATACGCGGCGCCTCGGGGCCACGCTGGGCCTGTCACAGCTGCACATCAAGGACGAGTCGCTGAATCCCACCAACTCGTTCAAGGCGCGCGGACAGTCGGCCGCCATCACGCGTGCGAAGGCTCTGGGGGCCACGACCATCGCACTGCCGACCGCCGGCAATGCCGGCAATGCGGCCGCCGCCTACTCGGCCGCCGCGGGCCTGGCGTGCCAGGTGTTCATCCCCCGTGATGCAAAGCAGCCGTTCATTGACGAGTGTCGCCTCTACGGCGCCACTGTGACGCTCGTCGACGGGCTTATCACCGATGCCGGCCGGATGGCCGCCGAGATCGGCAAGCCGCTCGGCTGGTACGACGTGTCGACCCTCAAGGAGCCCTACCGCGTCGAAGGCAAAAAAACGATGGGCTACGAGCTCGCTGAGCAGCTCGGCTGGCGCCTGCCCGACTGGATCATTTACCCAACGGGCGGCGGCACCGGCCTGGTCGGCATGTGGAAGGCCTTCGACGAGATGGAAGCCATCGGATGGATTCCGCCGGGGCATCGTCCCCGGATGGTGTCGGTGCAGGCGGCCGGCTGTGCGCCGATTGTGCGCGCCTTCGAACAAGGCACCGAGAAGGCCGCGCCTTGGGAAAATGCGCACACCAGCGCCGACGGCCTGCGCGTGCCGCGTGCCATTGGCGATTTCTTGATTCTTGAGGCCGTGCGGAAGAGCGGCGGCACGGCGCTGGCCGTGACCGACGAGCAGATGGCGCGCGACATGCTAGTCATCGGCAAGCACGAAGGCATCAGCGCCGCACCCGAAGGCGGTGCCGCCTTGGCCGCGATCCGTCAACTGGTCGCCGACGGGCAGATCAAGGCGGATGACACCGTGGTGCTCTTCAACACCGGCGGTGCGCTCAAGTACCTCGACGTGCTCAAGAACGTCTAGCGTTCGCCGAACGAAATGCCGATGGCCCGGGCCGTCGTCAGCAGGTCGTAGTCGAGCGGCACCGTGCGGGTGCGACCGACGACGTCGGCCAGTGGCACGGGCACGATATCGGGAGGATGGTTGGCCACCATCTTTCCGAAGACGCCTCGCTGCAGCAGTTCCACGGCCTTCCCGCCCAGCCTCGTCGCCAGCACACGGTCAAACGCCGTCGGTGCGCCGCCCCGCTGCAAGTGCCCCAGCACGACCGAACGGGTGTCCTTGCCGGTCTTGACCGCCAGGGCCTCGGCGACCTGGACCCCGATGCCTCCCAGACGTTCGACGTGGCCGGCTTTCGCCGCCTCCTGCAGGACACGACTGCCGCCGAGAGGCGTGGCACCCTCTGCCACGACCACAATGCTGAACTTGGCACCGAGGGCGTCGCGGTGCGAGATGTGCGCGGCGGCCGCATCGATGTCGAAGGGAATCTCGGGCATCAGGATAACATCGGCACCGCCAGCGACGCCGGCGTGCAGGGCGATCCATCCGGCATAGCGCCCCATCACTTCAACAACCATCACGCGCTTGTGTGCCTCGGCGGTCGTGTGCAGGCGGTCGATGGCATCGGCCGCGAACGACACCGCCGTGTCGAAGCCGAAGCAGGTCGTGGTGCCGAAGATATCGTTGTCGATGGTCTTCGGCACACCGACGACAGGAATGCCTTTCAGGAAGAATCGATGCGCGATGCCCAGCGTGCCATCACCGCCAATGGCAACGAGCGCGTCGAGCCGCATCTGGTGGAACGTCTCGACGACACGGTCCGAGTAGTCGACCTTCCCGCCAGCGACCTCCGCCGGGTAGGCAAACGGATCGCCGTGGTTTGTCGTGCCGAGAATGGTCCCCCCCAGCCGGATGATCCCGGTGACGTCGCGGGGCGTCAGCGGTCGCGTGCGTGAGGGATCGAGCAGGCCATCGAAGCTGTCTTCAAGTCCAACGACCTCAAGGCCCGCGTTGCACGCCGACTTGACGACGGCACGGATGACCGCGTTAAGCCCGGGAGCGTCACCGCCACCGGTCAGCACCGCAATGCGTTTCACGGCAGACATGACTCGACTATAGCACCCGGTTCATGCGCCTCGGCTCGACCCGACGGGCGTGCTACAGCGAGGCATTTCTTCGTCGCACTGAGGAAACCTTCATGTTCCGTGGCATCGTCGTCGTTCTGTTGGCTGGGGGCGGTGTAGTGACCGGAAGTGTCGGAGCGCGGGCCCAGGCCGACGTGCCCCGCGACGACGCGCTGGCGCGTCTGACGGCCTCCTCGACGTTGGTCATCAGGGGACGGGTGCAGGGAGTCGAGGCCAGCGTCCACAACCGCGTGGTCTACACCTACTCTACCGTCGCCGTCGACGAGGTATTGAAGGGGGCACATGGGATGGGCGCCACCCCTTCACTGGTTGTCAAGACCCTGGGGGGCTCCGCCGACGGTCTGGTGCTGCACGTGGCAGACAGCCCGGCCCTATCGAGTGGGGACGAAGCCGTGTTGTTCCTGGCACCGCGTCCAGGAGACGGAACGCTCTATCCGATTGGCCTCAGCGCGGGTGTCTGGCCCGTTCGCCTCGACCTCACAGGACGGGGGCACCAGGTCGGACACGGCGCCTGGCAAGGGCCGCTGGACGAGGCCTTCCGCTCCCGCATTGCCGCGTTGCCGCCCACCGACGCACCATACACGGTCATGCCACCCGAGTGGCCCCCAGCCGTCCATTCGTCCTACGCGCTACTGCCCGAAGCGTCAGGTGGGCCTGCCCGCTGGCATCAGGCCGATGATGGTCGTCCTGTCGTCGTGAATTTCCAGACAGGGGCCTCTACCGCCGTGATAGACGGTGCCATGGCGCTCTGGAACGCTGCCGGCTCGGTGCTGTCGCTGCGTCGAGGGTCTGATGGCCTGGCCCCGCTTGATCGCGTCTGTGCGGGATTCACCGGCAGTGGCACGGTCGAACTCTCGTGGGACGGCCTCTGTGAGGAAATTGCGCCAACCGACACCGTGACCGTGGGCATCGGCGGCGGCTACATGACACCGGGCCGACTGAAGACGGTTGGGACCACCGCCTATGCCGACTTCGTGCAGGGCATCGCCATCCTCAATCCGAATCGTCCGAATGCGGGCATGTTCGGCTGCAATGTTGAAGCAGTCGCCCATCTGCTGGGCCACGCCTTCGGCCTCGGTCACTCCGCCGTCGCCACCTCAATCATGGCCGCCGTACCCCGTGGGTCGTGCGCCAGCGGCATCCCCAAGCTCGCCGCTGACGACCGCGAGGGCATTCGCGCCATCTACGCCGACATCGCCAGCGGAGACACTCGTCCCGATGCTCCCACCGCGATTTCGAACACCACCCTCCTGAACACCGTCGTCCTTCAGTGGACGCCTGCCATCACTGGCGGACCTGCACATTCCGACGCGCTCGAAGCCGCCGAGCGCCCCGGCGGGCCGAACATCCTCACTCCCCCCGTCACCACCACTGAGCGGTCGCTCACGGTTCAAGGGGTGCCCCAAGGTACCTACTACGTCAGGGTGCACGCCGACAATCCGTTGGGCACCAGCGGCGTCTCGCCCGAGACGGAGGTCGTGGTGGGTCCGTGCACGCTGCCATCGGCACCGACCGGGTTTGCCGCCACAGTCGACGGACTGCGTGTCGCCTTCACCTGGTCAGCGCCGGCGTCTGGTGTCACGCAGTCCTATCGCCTGTCGGCCGGGACCGCTCCGGGGACGTCCGATGCCGCCGTACTTTCCGGACTCACAGACACGTCATTCCACACGGGCGCCCCGGCCGGCAGCTATTACGTCAGGGTCGCCGCGGTCAACAGCTGCGGCGCGGGCCCGTCCACGCCCGATGCGCTGGTGCAGTTGCGTAGCTGCACGGCGGCGCCCAATCCGCCCACCGGCGTGCGGGCCACCTCGAGTGGCGGCACCGTCATCCTGACCTGGGACGCTCCTGTGGCGGGCGAACGTCCCGCACGCTACCGCATCAGGGCCGGGTGGTCGCCGACCGACCTCAGCCTGCTGGGCGACAGGATTGTGACCAGTGACAATCGGCCCTCTCTCACGGCCTCAGCAGGCGCGGGCACCTACTACGTGCAGGTCATCAGCACGAACTCGTGTGGCGACAGCGCGCCCTCGCCAGCGACGCCCATCACAGTCACGCCGTAGCGCAGTGTTCGCGGCGGCTTACGGCAACCAGGCGTGCATCGTGTATTCCGTGCGGATGTAGCGGAACCCGACCGTCTCGTACAGTCGCACCGTCGCGATGTTGTGGTTCTGCGTCTGGGTTTCGCTCGCATCGCCGCGCTCATAGTGATCAATTGCGAGACGACGCAGCAGCCCCGCGTAGGCGCCAGGAGCATCGCGACGGCAGGCCCCAAGACTGCCTACCCAGAGCCGCGTGCCTCCCACCGACGACAACGGCTCGAGCAGGCGGGAACTCGCCCATCCGTAGATATGCCCCTGCCCATCGTCGGCCACCACCATACGGTCAGCCATGCGCCCGGCGCAGCACTGCCGCGCCCACTCGACATAGAACGCATCGGCACGGTCTGTGGGCAGATGTGGATCGAGATGGAAACGTCCTCGGAATCCGCGATACGCGTCGGCCGTCAGGGCCAGCACCTGCGCTTCGTCCGAGGGTGCGTACCAGCGGACCTGACCAATCTCGCGCACGACCGGAGGCACATCGCGGTGCGGATGCGTGTAGTACGTCACGAGCGCATCGACCAGGCGGAACCCCGCGTCCTCGAGCAGGCCCACCGCGCGCACATCGGCCGCATCGAGCTTGGCGGTCACGTGCCGCACGCCCTGCCCCCGCAGGTGGGCCAGCGCCACGCGGATCGCGTCGGCGAGCGTCGTGTTCGGCAGGGCCTCGTCGCTGAATACTCCGTCGAGTCGGCCCATCGGCACGCCGAAAAACTCGGAATCCCACATCAGCGGGCGCCCGGTCACCACGGCCTCAGCCTCGTCGGACGCGGTTGCGACAGCGAACCCTCCGGTGCCAGCAAGGGTGCGCTCGAGCTCGACCTGCTGAATGGCCAGTTGTCGGGCCCGCGACCACACGCGGTGGTGGCGATAGGGCTTGTAGGGATAGCGGGCCGCAATCGACACGGCCAGAGGCGCCTCGTCAGGCGTCAGCACTCGAGCAGTCACGCCCCAATCATCACACAGCTGTTTGCTATAGTACGTTCCGATGACTGCGAGAACGCTTGCGCTGGCATACGACGAGGAAACGGTCACCTTCCGTATTGAGGGCCAGACGGGATGGGGTGCCCCCTCCGTGCTGCTCGACCACGACGATGACCTGACCGCCGGTCGGCCGTGGTCGGCGCAGGGCTATACGGTCGAACCCTTCCTGCATCCGCACGAGTATCAGCGGCTGGTGGACGGCATCCGAACCCTGCTGGTCAGGCGCATCGCCTCGGCCGACCTGCCTGTGCCCGCTGATTTTTCGATGGAGCGCTACCACGACACCGTCGCCACAGACGAAGCGCACACCCATGTCAGCGCGCAGGGACCGTGGTGTCTCCCCCTCGCAGATCTGCCGGTGCCGGTCGAGGCGATCAGCCAACGCATCAGCGAAATCCTGGGGGTGCGCGTCTCGGTGACGCCCCCGCATCGCGAATTTCCCGAGCACTTCTGCTTCCGTGTGGTCAGGCCCCGGAGCCGCGACAACAATCCCCCGCACCGTGATGTGTGGCTCGATCGCCTCCGGCACGCGGTGAACATCTATGTGCCGCTGGCGGGCAGTTCCCCGCGGTCATCGCTGCCGGTCGTCACCGGTTCACACCGCTGGGCGGAATCAGAGATCGAGCGAACACTGGACGGCGCGCAGGTGAACGGCATCTCCTTCACCGTCCCATCCGTCGTGGGCGCCGCATATCCGATGACGCTGACGCGCCCCGACCCGAAGGCGAATGAGGTGCTGGTGTTCTCTCCATATCTCATCCACGGGGGTGCGTTTAATCAGCAGACAGACTGCACCAGGGTGTCACTCGAAATGCGGTTCTGGCGGATCCCGCAGGCATGAGCACGCTGGCGGTCGTCATTCCCGTCTATCAGGCTGAGCACACCCTGCAGCCGCTGCTGTCGGAGCTGTGTCCGGTGCTCGAGGGTGTGTCGCCCGACTGGCAGATCTGGCTCGTCGATGATGCCAGCCGCGATGGCAGTTGGGCCGAGGTGACCCGGGCCGCGCAGGCCGACCCGCGCATCCGGGGGCTGCGACTCATCCGGAACTTTGGCGAACATGTCGCCATCACGGCGGGCCTCGATCGGGTCGATGCCGACCACGTGGTCATCATGGCGTGCGACCAGCAGGACGACCCGACGGCCATTCCGAGCATGCTCGAGGCCGCGCGCGCAGGGGCTGCCCTCGTCCTCGTGCGCAGGCGACGCCGGCAGGATGCCTGGATCAAACGTCTGTTTGCCCGCGCGTTCTACGCCACCATCTCGCGGCTCGTCAGCGTCAACTACGACTATCGTGTCGGCAACTATCGGCTGCTGACGCGTCGTGCGCTGCAGTACTTCAACGCGCATCGCGAACGCACGCGTAACGTCAACGCGATCATGGCGCTGATGAACGTGGCCACAGCATATGTCGACGTGGCGCATCGCCCGCGCAGTCACGGGCGCAGCACCTATTCATTCGGCAAGTCGGCGCGCATGGCGGCGTCGGTGACCGTGGGTTACTCCGACTTACCGCTGCTGCTGCCGGCCGCGCTGGGCGTCGTGCTGGTGGCGCTGGCCACTGGCTGGTCGCTGCCGTGGGCGCTCGGCATCTCGGCACCCGAGTCTGATCTCAGCATCGTGCTGGCGGCGGTGGGCGGTGTCGGTGGGTTGCTGCTGCTGAATCTGGGTGTGGTGGGCGCCTATCTGGGACGTGCCGCACGCGACGCCAAGAAACGGCCTATCTATTTCGTCGGGGACAGCACGACCGAGACGCCTCGGGCGCCTCACTGACGAGGGACCGCGAAGATCCCCCGTCTCGAGCGTCGTCGCCCGGGGACGCCGCTGTGGTGTAAGATACGAAGGTTCTGAAGTGGGCGGCTAGCTCAGCTGGGAGAGCGCCGCGTTCGCAACGCGGAGGTCGTCGGTTCGATCCCGATGCCGTCCACCACTTCCCTGTCTGTCCTTTCCCTTCCACGAGGCCGCGGCGGCGTCCGTCCCTTCGAGCCCGGGCACGGGTATCTCCGAGCATCGGCTGCGCCCTGTGCGTCTGGCCTCGTGGCCCTCGCCGGCCCATGCTGGTGGCGCTCATTCAGGATGGCGCAGTGATGCGGCACCGGCGGCATCAGGTGCGGCTGCTGCCCTCCGTCCTGCCGGAGATGCGGCCCTGGCGCGCCCCGCGTCCCTTCACAGCCACCGTGGCGACTGGCGGCGTCCCCCTGTGGAGTTCCGGCTGTTGAAAGGCCTACCGGTCGCTGAATCGGTTCAGGAGTCGAACGTAAACCGACCGGGGAGCGGACCGCACGACCAGGCAGGACCACTGATTGAGTGTGTCGTGTGCCACCGACGGTGCGGCGATGCGCGTGTGGCTCGGGAACGCACCACCGTCCCGCGGTGCCGTGTGTGCGGAGTCCGCCAGTGACTGACACCTTCGGTGGTGCTCCAGCTGGGCCTGCGGGAGTGTCGCTGCGGCCCGCCGGGGGTGAGGACGCGTGTGGCGCCCCTGGCGAGGACGGGCCCCTGCACCGCTTCCCTCGTGTGCAGGGTGGCTTCCTGAAGCTCCAGAAGACCACGGGGCGCCTCACGCTCGCATACGGCGACGTGAATGGCGCCCCGGTGTATCAGGTCGCGTTATCGGCCGGACTGGGCGACCGACTTTTGCAGGTGGCTGCGGCTGGCGCTGTAGGTGAAGTAGATCACCAGACCAAAGGACATCCAGGCCATGAACGCCATCCACGTGAGCGAATCGAGCGAGTACATCAGCGCGAAGTTCGCCAGCACGCCGAGTGCAGGGATGAGCGGCACCATCGGAGTACGGAATGGCCGCGCCAGATCCGGCCGCGTGCGGCGCAGCACGATCACGCCGACGCAGACCACGATAAAGGCGCACAGCGTCCCGATGCTGGTCAGATTGCCCAGCAGGCTGATCGGCGTAAAGCCCGCCAGCAGGCCGACAAATACCAACAGGATCAGATTGGACTTGTAAGGAGTGCGAAGGGTGGGGTGAATCTCGGAAAACGTCTGGGGCAGCAAACCGTCCTTTGACATGGAATAGAACACGCGGGACTGGCCGAACAGCATGGCCAGCATCACGGTGGTCAACCCCAGGAGCGACCCGAGCTTCATCCAGAATCCCAGCCACGGCAGGCCGGTCATACGGTCGACGGCGAGGGCGTAGGGCGCGGCGACATTCAGTTCCGTGTAGTTGACGATGCCGGTCAGCACCAGGGCATACATGATGTAGAGGATGGTGCACACCGCCAGAGAGCCGATGATGCCGATGGGCATGTCGCGCTTGGGGTTCTTGGCCTCCTGCGCGGCAGTGGAGACCGCGTCAAAGCCGATGTAGGCGAAGAAGATGGTGCCAGCGGCGCTCATCACGCCGGTCCAGCCGAATTTACCGAACTCGCCGGTGGTGTTCTCGGGCAGGAAGGGCGTGTAGTTGCCGGTGTTGATGTAGCTGTAGCCCAGCACGATGAAGGCGACGACGACGGTGAGCTTGACGGCGACCACAATGGAATTGAAGCGGGCCGATTCCTGCACACCGCGAATCAGGATCGCGGTGATCACCACGATGATGAAGACCGCTGGCATGTTCACTAGGCCGGGGATCGCATCCCAGGGCGACGCCAGAAACTGCTGCGGGAGCGTGATGCCCAACGACTGCAGGATCGACACCATGGTGCCCGACCACCCGACCGACACGGTCGCCGCGCCAACGGCGTATTCCAGCACGAGCGCCCAGCCGATGATCCAGGCCACCAGTTCCCCCAGCGTCGCGTACGAGTACGAGTAGGCGGAGCCGGCGATGGGAATCATGGTCGAGAATTCGCTGTAGCACAGCCCGGCCAACGCGCAGCCAATGGCGGCCAGAATGAACGAATACACGACGGCGGGTCCCGCGTGATTGGCAGCCGCGGTGCCGGCCAGCACAAAGATGCCCGCGCCCACCACCGCACCGATGCCGAGGGACACCAGCTGCATCGCGCCCAGCGTGCGTTTCAGTTCACTGGTGCCGCTGCCATGGGAGCCGTCGCCGCCTTCGGCAATCAATTGATCTATCGACTTTGTCGCAAATAGATTCATTCCGTAACCTCTTTCCCACAGCTTCTCTGAACGTAAAAGATTGGCAGTCTCAGTAGAACGATGACCAAGCCGAGCTAAGTATAGCTGGACTTACAAACCAACAATACCCGTTCGAGGGCGGGTTCCGCCGCCACGTCGATCGCCGGCCCGGCCGGGTACCCGACGGCTCGCTACGGCTGGGGCCCATGCTGACGCCGTCGCCGAAACGGCGTCGGGATGATCGAGGCAGCGTCCTCCTCAGATGCGCCCGCTTGCCCCGAGGCACTGGACCTGCGGCGACGGAATTTGGGGGCCGTGAGGTCGACCAGTGCCACATCCCTGAAGAACATGCCGTCCAGCACCACGGCAGGGCCAACGTGGTCTGGCGGGCCCAGCCGGCTCCTGGTGTCGACACACGCAGTCCATCAGCGGGGCGACCGCTCCTGCGGCCTCTGCCCCGTTGCCACAACAGTCGTGGCCGCCTCTCTCGGCGCATGTGCACCCCGAACGATCAACGGACGCGGCAACAGCGCCTGTCAGCGCCCGAGCAGCTGTCCCGCCAGCGTGAGCGTGCGCCAGACGCCCCACAGCAGCGGCACCAGCACCAGCGTCCACGCCACCGCCACACGGCCCCACTGAGCACCGGCCACTGATGAGACTCGGGGGGCGCCAGCGACGACCGCGGTCGTCCCCGGAGCGGGTACAGCGTGTCCGGCCGTGGTGGCGGCGCCCTTCTCGGCTGTCACGCCCGGCACCCGTACGCGACTGTTCGCTAGCAGGCCCATCCCAAGCAGCCCCACGAGCACCCACATTGTCATCGCGTACGCATCGACGCCCGTGAGGCCCCGGGCCAGCTGATACTCGCGCAGGTAATTCACGAACACAGGTCCCAGGATGCCTGCCGTCGACCACGCCGTCAGCAAGCGTCCATGGATGGCCCCGACGTAGCCGACCCCGAAGACGTCGGCGAGGTAGGCTGGAATCGCCGCAAAACCCCCGCCGTACATCGTCAGGATCACGGCAAAGAGCGAGACGAACACCAGCAGGTTGCCCGTGCGACTTGCCCACGGCACCGAGGCGTAGAGCACCATGCCCAGCGCAAAGAAGATGAAGTAGGTGCGCGGACGCCCCAGCCAGTCTGAGAGTGACGCCCAGAACAGGCGCCCGCCGATGTTGAACAGGCTGAGCAGCCCGGTGAAGCCCGCCGCCGCAGACGCGTCAACCCGGCCGGGAAACACTTCCTGAATCATCGGCGAGGCCACACCGAGCACACCGATCCCCGCACTGACGTTGAGACACAGCACGAGCCACAGTTTCCAGAAGGGGCGTGTGCGGCACGCGACGTCCGGGGTCGTCGATGTGACCGAAGGTCCGACAGGGTGCGGTGACTGCAAGCCCGCACCGTCAGGACGCCACCCGTCCGGTGGAATGCGATAGGCCCACGCCCCCGCGAGCATGGCCACGAAATACAGCCCCCCTAGCACCACAAAGGTCTGCCACACCCCTACCGAGGTCGGCGTGGCGAAGGCGCGCATGAGCGCATCCGCCAACGGTGAGCCGATCATCGCCCCACCGCCAAATCCCATGATGGCCAGTCCCGTGGCCAAGCCGCGCCGATCGGGAAACCACTTCATCAGCGTCGAGACCGGCGAGATGTATCCGAGGCCGAGTCCACACCCGCCCACCACACCGGAGCCGAGCCACAGCCAGGCAATTTCGTGACGATAGACCCCGATGGCCGACAGGAAAAAGCCGCCGCCCCAACAGCACGCGGCAACCACGCCCGCCTTTCGCGGTCCCTCGCGCTCGAGCCACGGACCGAACAGCGCGGCAGAGGACCCCAGCATCACGAAGAACAGCGTGTACATCCAGCCCAGTGTGCTGATCGACCAGTCGTCTGGAGCCGGAGCGGTGATGCCCACCGCGCGGCTCAGCGGCAGCCAGAACACGCTGAAGCCATACGCCATGCCAATGGACAGATGGATCGCCAGCGCCGCCGGGGGAATCAGCCACCGGTTATAGCCAGGCGCGGCCACGATGTGCGACTTCGAGAGGCGGGTCAGCAGATGCGCATGATACTCCCGAAGAACCTGCTATCGTGAAGGCGTGCGCACGCTGCTCACCGTCTTGGCGCTGGTGCTAGCCACCGCAAGCGACCATCTGGTCGCGCAGCCCCCCGATCCCTCGGCACTGGCGCAGCGCGTGCAGGCCCGCTATGCACGGCTCACCGACTTTAGTGGCGACTTCGTGCAGTCGTATGAGGGCAGCGTGCTTCGCACCCGCACCACCGAGCGCGGCACGTTTTCAATCAGACAGCCCAATCAGTTCCGCTTCGTATACGACGCGCCCGAACGCAAGGAATTTGTCGCGGACGGCGTCAGCATTTACTCGTACCTCATCGCCGATCGTCAGGTGATCGTCATGCCGATGCCGGCAGAAGGCCAGGTCACAACGCCCGTGCTGTTTCTCGCCGGACGCGCCGATCTCGCCCGCGATTTCACGGCCACCTTCACGTCGCTGCCCGAAGCCGCTTCCAGTTTCACGTCACTGCGCCTCGTGCCGAAGCAGCACGACCCCGATTACGAGTGGTTTGCGCTCGCCATCGATCCGCCATCGCTGCAGATTCGCGTGCTGGTGGCCGCCGACCGTCAGGGGGGACGCTCGGTTTTTTCATTCACGAATGTGAAGGAAAACCGCCGATTGCCCGATAATACCTTCAGATTCCGCGTGCCGCGCGGCGTCGACGTCATTCATCATGCTGCCCCGCCGGCCTAGCCTGCGTCTTGCTTCGGTTGCACTCATCGCCGCCCTCGCTCTGGCGGGCGGGTGCGCTTCGTCGCGCAGCCTGGCCGGAGCCCGCAGTGCCGAAGCCCGGCAGGATTACGACGCGGCGGTGGCCGAGTACACCCGACTGCTCAAGCAGTCGCCCGGCAACACCGACGCCCGACTGGGCCTCGAACGTGCCCGGCTGCGGGCCTCGCAGGATCACCTCTCCCGTGCCCGCCGCCTCGTCGCGTCCGGCTCCCTCGACGAAGCCCTCATCGAGCTGCAGATTGCCAGCGAACTCAGCCCGGCCAACGGTGATATCCAGAACGAGCTGCGCATGGTGCGGCAGCAGGCGCGCACTCAGGTGGCAGTGCGTGAAGACGGCAAGACCCGGCTCGAGACCCTGATTGATCAAAGCCGCATCGCACCGTTGCCGGGCAGCGACCTGCCCGCCGACATCGCCCTGCCCGACACGATGGTCTTCCGCGATGCATCGACGCGTGACATCTTGGCGGCCATCGCGCAATTCGCCAGCGTGAGCATCGTATTCGATCCGTCGTTCCGTGACAGCGCCGTGTCGATCGATCTTCGGAAGGTATCGCTCGACCGCGCCCTCACCTCGCTCGGCACAGCCACCAGGAACTTCTGGCGAGTCACGGCGCCGGGCACGGTCACGGTCATTCCAGACACCCAGGCCAAGCGCCGCGAATACGAAGACGAAGTGGTCCGCACGTTCTACCTGAGCAATGCCGACCTCAAGGAAACCATCGACATCCTGCGCATCGTCGTCGATGCCCGGCGCATCGCAGCGCTGACGGCCACCAACGCCATCACCATCAAAGACTCGCCGGAGCGCGTGACCGCCGCGGGGCGCATCATCACGGCCATCGACAAGGCCCGCCCCGAGGTCATCATCAATGTGGAATTGCTCGAGGTCGATCGGTCGCACCTCAATGCATTCGGCCTGCAGCTGGCCTCGCCTGGCGCCGTCCCCACCGGCATCGCGGGTCAGGCCGAGAACAATCGTCCCAGTCTCTCACTGCGCGATCTGTCGACGTTGACGTCCGCCGATGTGTTGCTGACCAATCTGCCCGCGCTCTACTACCGCTTGCTGAAGACCGACAGTGCCACCCGCGTGCTCGCCAATCCCCAGTTGCGCACGACCGAAGGCGTCGCCGCGCAGGCGCGGTTCGGTGAGCGTGTGCCCGTGCCGGTGACCACCTTCGCCCCGATCGCCTCTGGCGGTGTGCAGACGCAGCCCATTACGTCGTTCAACTACGAAAACATCGGCGTCAACATCGACATCACCCCGCGCACCCATCACGACGATGCCGTGTCGCTGGCCGTGAAAATCGAACTGAGCAGCATTTCCGGTACGGGGTTTGGCGGACTGCCGACGTTCGGCAATCGCTCGATCAACACGGTCATTCGCCTGCAGGACGGCGAGACCAACATGCTGGCTGGCCTCATCCGCGACGAAGAACGGCGCTCGCTCGCCGGCATTCCCGGGCTCAGCGACCTGCCCGTCGTGGGACGCCTGTTCGCCTACAACCGGAAGGAAGTGCAGGAGACCGACATCATCCTGACATTGACGCCGCGCATTGTGCGGGTGCTCGATCTCACCGCAGCCGATCTGGCGCCGTTCCGCATGAGCCGCGACGGCATCGGTGGAGGCAGCGATTTGCCTCCGGCCATACCGTCGCCGATGCCTCCGCGGGCCACGCCGCCGCCAGGTAACACGCCCCCGCCGTCGGCGCCCGGCACGCCTGGCGCATCTCCGGTGGCTCCCGTGCGTCCCCCTGGGCCTCCAGGCGTCCCCGGCGGTGCAGGCGGATCTGCGCCGTGAGCAGAAACCGCGGGGATTACACCCGACTGACGTCCGCCCCCAGGGACTCGAGACGTTCGACCAGCTGGCTGTAGCCGCGCTCGACAGTTTCGAGTGGTTCCACACGACTCGGCCCGTCGGCGGCCAGTGCCGCGGCAATGAGCGCCATGCCTGATCGGATGTCCCGGCTGTCGAGCACCCTTCCCCGCAGGCGACGCGGCCCAGTCACGATGATGCGATGCGGGTCGCATAGAAATAGGTCGGCCCCCATGCCACTCATCTGTTCGAGCGCAAAGAGGCGCAACTCATAGAGCCAGTCGTGCACGAGCGTCGCGCCTTCGGCCTGCGTTGCCAGCACGGTTACAAGACTCACCAAATCACTCGGAAATCCCGGCCACAGCCCCGTCGTGATGCGACCGGCACCGACCAGTCGGCGCGGCTCTACTCGGAACACATCGCCGTGCTGAGTGCAGGTGACGTTAAGCTTCCGCAGCGTCGCGGCCACCACTTCCATGTCGACCGGACGCGTACCACCGATGTCGACGGCCCCGCCGGTAATGGCACCCACAACGGCCCAGCTGCCCGCCTCGATATAGTCTCCCTCGAGGCGTTTGTGTCCACCGCGGCGGCGTCCCACGCCTTCGATACGAATCGTGTGCGTGCCGGCCCCTGTGATGTCCACGCCCATCGTTTCCAGAAACGCGCAGAGCTCGACGACATGCGGTTCGCAGGCGGCGTGCCTGATCTCACTCAGGCCCGGTGCCGCAGCCGCCGCCAGCAACGCCGTTTCGGTGCCGGTGACCGACGCCTCGTCGAGATATATCGAGGCCGGTGTGAGGCCGTTCGGCGCTTCCAGATGGTGACCGGCGCCTGAATCGATGACACGGGCCCCGAGAGCCATCAGCGCGGCGATGTGCGTGCGGATGGATCGCCTGGCGGGAAAATCGCCGCCCGGGGGGGCGACGTGCGCGGCCCCGCAGCGTGCCAGCAGCGGACCGAGCAGCAGCACCGATCCTCGAAGCCGTCCGACGAGGGCACGGTCGGGTTCGTGGCTCGTCACCGTCGCGCAGTGAATGCGCAGCGTCGTGGTGCCGATACCCTCGACATTGGCCCCAAGATTAAGCAGCAGGCGCGCCATCACCTCGACATCGGCGATGCGCGGTACGTTGGTCAGTGCACACGGCTCGTCGGTCAGCAGGCAGGCGGCCATCAGCGGCAGTGCCGCGTTCTTGTTGCCTTCGACGTCGACCCGGCCCTCGAGCCGGCGCCCTCCATGAATGAGCAGTGTGGACATGGGATGAGTGTAGCCCCGCACCTAGAAGCCGAGACGAACAATCTCCTCGTGCAGTTGCACACCGAACTGGTCTGCCACGGCCACGCGGCAGCGGTCGACGAGCGCCGCGACATCGGTTGCGGTGGCGTGCCCGGTGTTGACAATGAAGTTCGCATGCGTCGCCGACACCTGCGCCCCGCCGATGGCGGTGCCCTTGAGTCCTGCGCGGTCGACCAGTGCGCCGGCCGAACACGGCATGCCGTCAGGCACTCGGTCGTGCACCGGATCCGGATTCATGAAGATACAGCCGGCACTCGGCGTGTCGAGCGGCTGCGTCCGCTTCCGGAAGGCCAGCGATGCGCGCGCAGTCGCGCGAAGGGCATCGGGACTGGCACCGGGCGTCACGCGAAAGGCCGCCCAGACCACAATCTCGCCCGTGCGCTTGAGACGACTGGTGTCGTACGCAAATTCCATGCGGTCTGCCGGAACCTGCAGCAGGGCACCGTCGCGGCTCACCAGGCGGACACTCTCGACAAGGTCGCCGATGTTCTGTCGCTGCCAGTGCGCATTGCCGTAGACGGCCCCACCCACGGTGCCCGGGGTGCCCGCCCAGGCCTCGAGTCCGGCGAGGCCCCGGGCGATGGTGTGTCGCACGAGACCGTTGATGGTGACGGCCGCATCGACGCGCACCAGCGTGTCGCCGATGGGCGTGACGGTGCCTCCGCGCGGACGCACCACGAGTCCCCGCAGGCCCGTGTCGTGAATGAGCACATTCGAACCGCCCCCCAGCACGTGCAGCGGCACACCGTGCGCGCGGGCGATCTTCACCGAGTCCACGAGTTCCTGGCCCGTGGCAGGTTCGAAGAACAGGTCAGCCGGCCCACCCACCCTGAAAGTCGACAGGGATGCCAGCGGTACCTCACGCCGAGCGCGTCCCTGTCCGAATCGCGCGTCGAGCGCAGCCTGCAGGGTGTCTACATCGCCCACACGTCACCTCCCAAGAAATCGCCACCGGTCTGGACCGCCAGCGCGTGCTCGCGGGCCCTCAGGGCCTCAAGGGCGTCATCCGGTCCACAGGCCACCCACTCCACGAAGTCACCAGGAGCCAACTGTCCGGCCATGCAGGCATCAGCCGAGATCACATGGGCGATGCGCGGGTATCCCCCCGTCGTCTGATGGTCCGCCATCAGCAGGATGGGCTCACCCGACGGCGGCACCTGCACCGTGCCACGGGCCACAGCCTCGGACAGCAGCGCGTCGTGCCGCCGCAACGGCAGCGGCGGCCCTTCCATCCGATATCCCATCCTGTTCGAACGGGGCGAGACCTGAAAACTCACATGCGTCAGGGTCTGCCACGCGGTCGTGGTAAACCAGGGCGCTTCCGCACCGGGCATGATCCGCAACCGCGCACGCCCGGAGGACGGCAGCACCAGGCCGCCTGCGCGGCGGCGGACCGCGTCTCCACCGGGGCTGACGGGCAACACATCCCCGGCGTGGAGGACACGCCCGTCAAGGCCCCCCATGGCGCTCGGCAGGTGGGTGGCCCTGCTGCCGTACACGAGGGGCGTGAGCACGCCCCCTCCACTGACCGCAATGTAGGCGCGCGCGCCTTGGTGCCTCCGCCCAAAGGCCAGCACCTGTCCGGCGCGCACCGGCCACGACGTGTGCATGGGCACGTGACTCCCGTCGAGGGTCAGGTCAAACTCGGCACCGGCCACGGCGAGTGTCAAATCGCACAGCACTTCCAGGTGCGGGCCAATGAGGGTGCACTCGAGCGTGGCCGCGTATGGCCCATTACCCACCAGCCAGTTGGCGAGGTGGTGCGAGAACGGGTCCATCGGACCCGCCTCGGCGATGCCCATCCTCTGGTGGCCCCATCGGCCACGGTCCTGCACCGTCGTCAGCAGGCCCGGCCGCACGACACGCAGGGCTGAGGCCTCGCTCATACAGGGATGAACCGCACGCGGTCGCCTGGTGCGAGCAGTGCCCCCGGCGGGCGACCACGGTCGAAGAGCACGGTCGAGGTCCGTCCGATCAGTTGCCAGCCCCCGGGCGTGCTTGAGGGATAGATGCCCGTCTGCGCACCTGCGATGCCCACCGAGCCTGCCGGCACATGGTCGCGCGGCACACGCCGTCGAGGAGCCGCAATGGTCGGGTCCACCGTGCCGAGATAGGCGAAGCCCGGGACAAATCCCAGGACATACACCCGGTACTCGACCTCGCTGTGTCGCGCGACAACGGCGTCCTCTGAACAGCCGGCCCATGCCGCGATGTCCGCCAGATCCGGTCCGTCATCACCGCCGTACTGAACTGGAATCTCGTGCAGAACACCACCGGTGACAGGGACGTCGGGAAGACTTGCGTCAACCTGCTGGACGGTCGCCTGCAACCGCGCCAGATCGGTGACCAGCGGCTGGAAATGTATGCCGATGGTTCCGTACGAAGGTACGACATCCGTAACGCCCGGCAGCGAGGCCGCGGACACTGCGGCGGCCAACTGGACGACCCGCGCATGCTGGAGTGGATCGATCGTCGTACCGAGCTCGAGAATCACCAGCGAGTCGCCGGCCAGTCGGCACTTCATGTCAGGGCCTGCAGCAGGCGTCCATGAATGCCGTCGAACCCGCCGTTGGACATGACCACCACGAGGTCGCCTGGTCTCCCCTCTCGAGCCACGAGCTCAAGGATGCTCGGCACATCGGGCAGGTAGCGCGCGGACACACCGGCCTGCTGCAAATCGCGGACGAGTTCGGCCTCCGACAGCCGCTCCCCCTCCGGCAGCGACGAGCGGAACACCGACGCGATGACCACCTCATCGGCTCCGACGAAGGCACGGGCAAACTCGGCCTGGAAGACCCGCCGGCAGGACGAGGCCGAGCGTGGCTCGAAAATGGCCCAGATGCGACGTGACGGCCACGCCGCACGAACGGCCCTGAGGGTCTCGTCGACAGCCGTCGGATGGTGCGCGAAGTCATCAAATACCGTGATGCCCCGCCGCTGCCCCACTTCCTCGAGCCGTCGCCTGACCCCGAGAAAGCCCGGCAGGCTTCGTTGCAGCTGTTCAGCGCTGACACCGACAAACGCTGCCGCCGCCATGGCCGCCAGCGCATTCCTCACGTTGTGCAGGCCGACCATGGGCAGCAGGAACCGCCCCAGCTCGCGCCCCTGCTGCACCACGGTGAACGTGGTCGCGCCCGCCGCCGGCTCCACATCGGTCGCCCGCCAGTCGGCCTCGGGTGACAGGCCGAATGTCTCGACACGGCTCAGCGCCCGTGTCCGAAGTGCGATGGCATCGGGGCTGTCGGCACCGAGCAGTGTCAGGCCCGACCGTGGCACGAGTGCTACCAACCGGCGGAAGGCCAGGCGCACCTCCTCAAGATCCGCGTAGATGTCTGCGTGGTCGAACTCGATGTTGCCCACCACGGCCACGTGCGGCAGGTATTTGAGAAACTTGGCGGTCTTGTCAAAGTAGGCGCTGTCGTACTCGTCGCCTTCGATAACAAACAGGTCACTGCGCCCCACGCGGTAACTGGCTCCCTCGGGTGCGAGATTCCGGGCGATGCCGCCCACCAGCACGGTCGGATCAGCCCCGGCGTCGGTCAGTAGCCACGCCGTCAGGGAGGTCGTCGTCGTCTTACCGTGCGTACCGGCGACCACGAGGGGACGTCGGTTCCAGAGAAAGCAGTCGCGTACGGCTTCGGGCAGTGAGCAGTATCGCAGGCGCCTGTCGAGCACTGCCTCGAGTTCGGCATTGCCGCGGCTGATGGCATTGCCGACCACGACAAGATCGAGGGCTCCGGCCACATGCCCGGCACGATACCCCTCCTGCAGTGCAATGCCTTCCCGTAACAGGAAGTCGCTCATCGGCGGATACACGTGCTGGTCAGACCCGCTGACCTCGTGCCCCTGCTGCTTCAAGAGTGCCGCCAGCGTGGCCATCGCCGTGCCACACACCCCGATCAGATGAATCCGCATGCTCAAATTACCAGTGCCTCGTCAAATACCACGTGAGGAGCCGTGCCCGACACACGCACGTGCACGCCGAACGGAACGCTCCACTGTGCCCCGGCGGCGTGACCGAAGGGATAGCCGAACAGCACGGGACCGTGAAATCCCTGAAAGAACTCGCCGGCAACATCACGCCACTGATGGCTGCCGCCGGGCTCGTCGCAGCCGGGACACTCGCCGAAGACGACCGCGGAGGCACGCGCTAGCGCGCCACTCTGCGCCAGCTGGGTCAGCATGCGATGCATCCGGTATGGCCGCTCATTCACATCTTCGAGCCACAGCACGGCTCCTCGTGGCACCGGCATCCCCCAGGGCGTCCCCAGCAGCGACACCACCTGGGTGAGCGTGCCCCCGACCGCCAAACCACGAGCGTCGCCGGGAATCAATACCTCGACGCCCTCGGGCTCTTGAGGGCCCGCCGGCCTGTCGTCGGTGACCAGGCTCCAGAAGCTCTCGCGGTGATACCGCACCTCGCCGTCACTCAAGCGTCCGTCGAGCATGGGTCCGTGCAGGCTCGCCACTCCCTGCGCCAGTAACCATGCCTGCAGCGCCGTCATGTCGCTGTAGCCAATAAACAACTTGGGATCATGCTGGACCCACGCCGGCTCGAGCAACGGCAGCAGCTGCTGGCTGCCATAGCCTCCCCGGACGGCGACGAGGGCGCGCACGGCGGGATCGCACCATGCCTCGCGCAACACCTGCATTCGCACCGACGGACGACCGGCTTCGAAGCGGGTCCGCTCGAGAATGGCGGGGCTGTAGACCGGCTCGAGTCCAAGCTGGCGAAGCTCGTCGGCCCCGCGTTCGAGGGCGTCCCTACGGAATCCGCTCGCCGGCGCGACCAAGGCCACGCGGTCGCCCGGGCACAACCGGCCGGGCCGCGTCACAGCAACGCCGCCATCTCGGCGGCCAGCCGCTGGTGAGCCTCGCAGCCCAGCACCTGCCGCAGCGTGCGAGCCCGCTCCCGCCATGAGGGCCGCGCGGCGGTAAGGAACCGACGCTTCGCCGCGGCCAGTCGCGCATGCGCAGAATCTAGCTGCGTGTGCGAAATATCTCCGCGCTCGACGGCATAAACCAGGGCCTCGAGGGTACGCACCTGCACGTCGACCTGGCCGGAACAGACCAGCACCGCGTCGCAACCAGCCTGCACCGCCGCGACCGCTGCCGTCGGTACGTCGTAGTGCGCCGCGACCGCCTTCATCTCGAGGTCGTCGCTCAGGATGACGCCCCGATAGCCGAGGCGCCGCCGCAGGTGCCCGCTGACAATGGTCGACGACAGCGTGGCCGGGCGTGTCTCATCGAGCGACGGTACCAGCACATGGGCGGTCATGATGAAGGCCACCTCGGCCGCCACCGCCGCCCGGAACGGCTCAAACTCGACACGGTCGAGTCGATTGGGCGGATGCTCGACCAGCGGCAGCTCAAGGTGCGAGTCTGTTGCGGTGTCCCCGTGGCCCGGGAAATGTTTGCCGCAGGCTGCCACGCCGTGCGACTGCAGTCCCTGCACAAGCGCGGTGCCGAGGCGCGCCACATCGGCAGCCTGGTCGCTGAGCGCGCGGTCACCAATCACGGGATTCTTCGGGTTAGTGTGAATGTCGAGGACCGGCGCATAGTCGAGCGTGATGCCGACCGCCCTGAGCTCGGCAGCCAGGGCCGTGGCAAATCGTGTGGCCAGCGACTCACCAGGGGCACGTCCCAGCGTGGCCATGGGCGGCCACGCCGTGAACGGGGCCTTGAGACGAGCGACGCGCCCGCCCTCCTGGTCAACGCTGACCCAGGCAGGCGACTCGCGGCCGAGGGCTTCACTCTCGGTGGCCAGCTCGTTGACCTGTTCGGGCTGTTCGATGTTCCGGGAAAACAGAATCACGCCGCCGAGATCGAACTCGCGCGCCAGTGCGTGCAGTTCAACAGGGAGGGTGGTCGACGGAAAGCTGCCGATCAGCAGCTGTCCGATGGCACGGCGAGAGGCGGGAGGCATGCAGCAGCGGGAATTATAATTCGGTCGTGCACATCACCGCGTCGGCTCCAACACGCATCGACCTCGCAGGCGGCACGATCGACATCTGGCCGCTCTACCTGTTTCACCCCGGGGCGCAGACGCTCAACGTCGCCATCAGCCTCCGCGCCCATGCCCGCATCACGCCGCGCAGCGATGATCTGGTGGCGCTGATATCGGAAGACACGGCGCTACAGGTGACCCTGCCTCCGGACACCCGTCTGCGCGATGACCGCACCCTGCCCCTGCTCGGCCGACTCGCCCATCACTTCGGGGCGCGCGGCCTCACCCTGACCACCCGCGGAGAGTCGCCCGCCGGCGCCGGAATTGCCGGGTCGTCGGCCCTGAACATCGCCGTGTGCGGCGCGCTCAACGCCTGGAGCGGACGCGGACTGGACGAGACCGCGTTACTCGGCGTGGCCCGCGACATCGAGGCTCAGGTCATCGCTGTTCCGACGGGACTGCAGGATTACCGCCCGGCGCTCTACGGAGGCGTGTCGGCGGTCGAGCTGTCACCCGGGGCGACGCCCCGCATTGCCCTGCAGGTCGACATCGAGGCGCTGCAGTCGCGGCTGGTGCTCTGCTACACAGGCGAGCCCCGCAACTCGGGCACCAACAACTGGGACATCACCAAGCGCCACATTGACGGCGATGCCGAGATCCTCGGGTGCTTCGAAGCCATTCGAGATACCGCCCTGACCATGCGGACCGCACTCGAGGCCTCAGACTGGGCCGCGGTGGCCAGTGCCCTGACCGCCGAGTGGTCCAACCGTCGCCGTCTGTCACCGGGCGTCTCGACACCGGCGATCGACCGGCTAATTGCCAGCGCCGTCGCGGCGGGCGCACACGCCGCCAAGGTCTGCGGAGCCGGCGGCGGCGGTTGCCTGGTCGCCATGGTTCCGCCCGATCGGCACGAGGCCGTCAGCACAGCCCTGGCCATAGGCGGTGCGCGCCTGCTGCCCTTCTCTATCGAACGCGAGGGCCTGCGTGTCGGATAACGCCACCATCGCGCGCATCCTCGGCGAAATCGCCGACCTGCTCGACATCAGCGGTGACAATCCCTTCAAGGTCCGCGCCTATCGCAATGCCGCCGACATCGTCGGCCACGCCGCCGAACAGGTGGCGGCGATGGATGACGCGACCCTGCGTACGTGGGGTGGCATCGGAAAAGATCTCGCCCAGCGTATTCACGAGATTGCGACCACCGGCGACTGTGCCGTGCGCCGAGACCTGGCCGCCACCTATCCACTCACCCTGCTCGATGTGCTTGCCCTGCAGGGGGTCGGTCCCAAGACCGCCAGCCGCCTGTTCACGGAACTCGGCGTGTCGTCGACACCCGAGGTCGAGGCCGCGGCCCGTGACGGCCGCATCCGGGCACTGAAAGGAATGGGCCAGAAGAAAGAAGCCCTGATTCTGCAGGCCCTCGCCGAGCGTCAGCAGCATGCCGGCCGGCACCTGCTGGCCGACGCATCTGCGGCCGTGCACGCGCTGCTCGACTGGCTGCATGCACAGCGCGAGGGACTCGACCTGCAGCCGGTGGGCAGCCTGAGGCGTGGGACCGACACCTGCGGCGACGTCGACATCCTGGCCGTCGGAGCCGACCGTACCGTCCTCGACCTGTTTGTGGCGTGTCCGAACGTGGCTCGCGTCCTCGCGCACGGCGACACCAAGGCATCGGTCTTGCTCGACTCGGGGCTGCAGGCCGACATGCGCGCCGTCGACCCAGCAGCCCGCGGGGCAGCCCTCCAGTACTTCACCGGCTCGAAGGCCCACAACATCGCGCTGCGCGATCGTGCCATCGCCCAGGGATGCCGACTGAATGAGTACGGTCTCGTCAGGGTTGCTGACAACATTCGGCTCGCCGGCGACACCGAGGACGGCATCTATCGCGCGCTGGGCCTCGACATGATTCCCCCGGAGCTGCGCGAAGACCGAGGCGAACTCTCGGCCGCCGACGCCGGCCACCTGCCTTCACTTATCGCGGTGAGCGACCTGCGTGGCGACGTACACATGCACACCACGGAATCAGACGGGCGTGACGACCTTGAGACCATGGCCCACGCCGCCCGCGCGCGCGGCCTGTCGTTCATCGCCATCACCGATCACAGCAAGGCCCTCGCCGTGGCGAACGGGATGGACGAGGAACGTACCCTCGCGCACGCTGCACGCATCCGCGCCCTCAACAGACCCGGGCACATATTCACTTTGCTCGCCGGTATCGAATGCGACATCCTGGCCGACGGCCGGATGGATCTGGACGACGACTGCCTCAAGGCGCTTGATGTGGTCGTCGCGTCGGTGCACCTGCATCTGGGCCAGGACGAAGAGACGATGACCGCCCGCATCATCCGGGCCATCGAACATCCCTGGGTGGATATCATCGGACACCCAACCAACCGGCTGTTGCTGCGCCGCGCGGCATCGCACGTGCACATCGAGAAGGTCATCGATGCGGCCGCCGCCAATGGCGTCGCCCTCGAAATCAACGCACAGCCAGACCGGCGTGACCTCTCAGAGACGCATGCGCGCCTGGCCCGCGACCGCGGTGTCAGGCTCGTCATCAACTCGGATGCCCATGCCACGGCGCAACTCGCGCATCCAGCGTGGGGCGTGCTGACGGCTCGGCGCGCATGGCTGACGCCCGACGACGTTCTCAATACGCGAGATGTGCACAGCTTCAGGCGGGCGCTGAAACGCCATCGCTGAACCACAGGTGCGCGTATACTCGTGCCGTGACGCCGCTCGACGAACTCAAGCAGCTTTACTATCAGGCCTCGAAGGCCACCATGACCCGCGACTTCGCGCGTGCCATCGTCTTGTTCAAGTCACTGCCTGACGACGAGATGCGGGAGCGCGCTGCCGTGTATATGGGCGGCCTCGCACAGATGCGTTCGGAGTGGGGTGTGGCAGGCAAGGGCACGCGCCCGACGGGCCGGCCGGCCGCTAGCGGAGGCGCAGGGCGTCCGCGTAGGTCGCGCGCGTAAGCACCAGCGTCTGTGGTGTACCGGGGGGGCCCAGCGTTCGCCCGATGGTTCCTTCAGCCCCAATCTGCACCAGCGACCCATCGCCGGCACGAATCTCAACCATCTCGCTGAACCAGACCTCAAGCGCCTTGCTGGGCTCAATCACACGGTCGATGGCGAGCTCACCGTCCGTCACCACCGTGACCCGCGTGCGGTCGGTTGATCGCACCGACAGCGCGAGTCGCTCCGGCGCCACATAGGCCACGCGCTGCGAAAGAATGGGGGCCGTCGGTTCTTCCAGCGTCAGCCGAGCCTGCCCTGGTGCCTGCATTTCTCCGGGCACTCCGAATGCGAGCACCAGATACGCCACGGCAGCCACGGCCGGCACCATGACTCCCAGCCAGCCAAACGCCTTCGGCAGCCGCGAGGGCACCCTTGGGCCAACCAGCGCGGCGATCGCCGTCCCGGGCAATGGCAGGTGGTCAGGATGCTCGTGCAGATACGCCAGCAGCGTCTGCTCAACGTCGAGCCCCACCTCGCGGGCGTAGGTGCGGACGGCGGCGCGCCGGTAGATGCCCGGGGGAAGATCGTCAATCCGCTGCTCTTCGAGAGCGACCAAGACACGCGCTGACAGTTTCGTGGCGTCCGCAATCTGTCGAATCGACAGACCCCGGGCTTCGCGGGCGTCGCGCAGGCGCGTTCCGACACAGACAGCACGGGTTTCAGCACCACTCATGGGCGTCTTTCCTCAGACAGTGACAAAACTCACAGGGGCGCGCGGTCCTTTAGCCGGGGTATTTGACCAAGCCCATGCACTGTCTCACATCTTTGAGGCGCTGAATCGTCCACTCCGTAACATTTGTGCAAATTCGTGTCGGAATGAATAGGCCGATGCCGGCGATCCCCTGGGCCCCGACCCGTCGCAGGTCGTTGATGTCGTCAGCCCCGAGCCCGCCGACTCCCAGGACGGGTGTCTCTCCCGCTGCATCGCAGATCGCCCCAAGTCCCTGCAGCCCCAGCGGCTGCGTGAGTCCCGGTTTTGAGGGCGTGGCTTTGACGGTGCCGGCGACAAGATAGGTCGCTCCACGACTGTCGGCGGCGGACTGCGGGGTGTGCACCGACCGACCGACCACCGGTCCCCCTGTTTCTCGGTCGCGCAACGCCAGTGCCTGCCCCACGCGCATGCCCTGCTCGGGCAAATGGACTCCCACATCCAGCGTGGCAGCGACGTCAACGCGGTCGCGCACCAGCAGCCGACGACGCCCATCGGGCACACGTTCGATGACCGATTCCATGACGTGCAGGACATCGCGCACGCTGAGATCAGGCTCGCGCAGATACACCAGGTCGGCCCCCCCACGGAGGGCCCCTGTCATTTGCGCGACCAGGCAGGGCAGCACCTCGGAGGGCGATGCCTGCAGCGCCTCAGTCAGGCGGTGCCGGTCAGTGACCACCATCAGGTGGAACGCGGGGCGGCCTCGCATCGTCAGCCCGGCGGCAGGGACGGCGGTGTTCCGCGGCCCACAGCGAACCATCGACGAAACTCGAACCAGGCTCCCACTACATTGAGGAACCCGAGACCAGAGATCGCGCCGCGCACCCGGTCATCCATCAACCAGGGGCGAAGCATCGGCCAGAGATCCAGAAAAAAATTGCGCTCCCACGTACGTGTCCACGGCGCCACGATCAGCAGCGCCCCCAACTTGAGGAACAGCAGCACCAGCAGTGTGCGTCGCATCAGGGTTACCCTTCCCCTGTGGGCCCCAGAGGAAGCACGTGCTGAGGGTCCGCCATCAGCGCCTTCGGCATGAAGCTCCGCCGGTGGTGCGGCGACCGCCCGTAGTGCTGCAGTGCCCGCACATGCTCGGCGGTGCCATAGCCTTTGTGGCGGTCAAACCCATAGCGGGGGTCGGCCTCGTGCAGCTCATACATCAGCCGGTCGCGGGTCACCTTGGCAATGATCGACGCAGCCGCAATGACGGCACAGTGCTGGTCGCCCTTGGTGATGGCCTGTTGCCGCCACGGCAGATGGGGAATGGCAAACCCGTCGACCAGCACGGCGTCTGGCTCGGGCGTCAGGGCGTCGAGGGCCTTCCGCATCGCCAGGAATGACGCCTGGTGAATGTTGATCAGGTCGATGTCGTCAACGGACACCGAGACTACGGTCCACGCCGCCGCCTCATCAGTGATGCGCGCGTACAGCGCGTCCCGTTGGCGCGCCGTGAGGGTCTTGGAATCGGCAAGTCCGGGGATGGCTCGGTCGGGATGCATGATGACGGCAGCCGCAGTGACTGGTCCTGCCAGACAGCCACGGCCAGCCTCGTCGACCCCGGCCACGGCACGACAGCCCTCGCGATGGAGGGCCAGTTCGAGCGTGCGTTTGGCCAGGAGGCGGGCCACCGGAAGACGGCCCCGGTCCGGACGGTCCGGGGCCTCCCGTGTTACTTCGACTTCTTGACTTCCTTCATGCGCGCCGCCTTGCCCTTGAGGTCGCGCAGGAAGTAGAGCTTGGCGCGGCGCACCTTGGCCGACCGCACCACGTCGATCTTCTGGACGTTGGGTGAGTGCATCGGGAAGATGCGCTCGACGCCCTGACCGAACGACACCTTGCGTACGGTGAAGGTGGCCCGAATGCCCCCGCGGCGCAGGTTGATCACTACGCCTTCGAAGATCTGGATGCGTTCCTTGTCGCCTTCCTTGACGCGCACGTGCACGCGGACCGTGTCCCCAGGTTCCACGCGCGGCCGTTCCACCTGCTGCGCCTTCTCCACCATCTCCATCGAGGTCATGACCACCAGCTCCCTTCGTTCCCGTGTTACTGCCCTATGTTGCCCTGTGTCTGCCACGCGCGCAACCAGGTCCGTTCGTCATCATCGAGCGCCGCCGTCTCCAGCAGGTCGGGCCGCCGCTCAAAGGTCCGCCGCAGTGCCTCATATCGGCGCCACTGGCGAATCGCCTGATGATGCCCTGAGGTCAGCACCTCGGGCACCGCCATCCCGTCCCACACCGCAGGACGGGTGTAGTGGGGATAGTCGAGCACCCCACGCGCAAACGAATCCTCCTCGACCGACTGCTCGTCGCCCACCACCCCGGGCACCCGTCTGGCCACGGCGTCGATCAGCACCAGCGCAGGCAGTTCGCCGCCTGACAGCACGTAGTCGCCAATCGAGACTTCGTCGGTCACCCAGCGGGTTCTGACCCGCTCATCGATCCCCTCATACCGGCCGCACAGCACTACGACGTGCCGACACCCAGCAAACCGTCGCACGCCGGCTTCGTCCAGCCGTCGACCCGCCGGGGACATCAGCAGGACCGCATCCGGAGGCGGCCCCTCCGCACTGATCTGCGCCAGGGCCGCCCAGAACGGTTCCGGCTTCATCACCATCCCCGGTCCGCCACCAAACGGCACGTCGTCGACGACGTGATGCCGGTCGGTCGTATAGTCCCGCAGGTTGTGGACCACCACGTCCAGCAGCCCTCGTCCGCGGGCCCGTCCCACCACACCCTCTGCGAGGCCGGCCTCGACCATCGTCGGGAAGATGGTGATGACGTCAAACCTCACAGGTCCAGCAGCCCTTCCGGCGGCCGCACCGTGATGCGCCGCGCCGAAATGTCGATGTCGCAGAGGGCGCTGACCAGCGGAATCTCGTACGGTCGACGCCCCCCTCCCACCACGATGCGGCTCTGTCCGATACCGCCGTCGATGGTCAGGACCTTCCCCAGCCACTGATGCGTGTCGGTCTCGACATCGCACCCCACCAGCTGATGGTGGTAATACTGCCCAGGCGCCAGAGGCACGAGGTCGTCGATCGCCACCCTGAGCTCCGCGCCCGCCAGTGCCTCGGCCTCGGTCATCGAGGCCACACCACCGAACGTCACAATCGGGCGCCCCTGCTGCACCCGCGAGGCCGTGACCTGCAACTGCCGTCGGCGCCCGTCAGTCGTCCGGCACTCCAACTGCTGGCCTTCCGCAAACCGGTCCTCAACAAAATCCGTGTGCGGATTGACGATGACCTGTCCGCGGTGCCCGTGGGGCCGAGCGATGATTCCGACGAGAATGAGGTCGTCCCAGGGCATGTCGTGCCCGGACGCCGATTCGCCGGCCTTTGCCACCTTAGTCCCTGATATCGAGCGACACGCGGCGTCCATCGGCCTCCGCCGCCGCCGCTAGCAGGGCCCGAAGCGCCGAGGCGGTACGCCCCTGACGCCCGATGACGCGTCCCAGGTCGCCCGGGGCCATCGTCAGTTCGAACACCGTAGCTCCTCGCCGCTCGGTTTCGTGCACTGCCACCGCGTCGGGCTGATCGGCCAGCGCCTGCGCGACGGTTGTGATGAGCCCTTTGAGATCAGCCGCCATCGGCACCCTCAGGCCGTCGGGGCCGTCGGCTCGGCCGTGACCGGAGCGACGGCGCCGCGATCACGGCTCAGGTGACGCGACAGCAGCGTGCGGACCGAATCAGAAGGACGAGCCCCCTGTTTGATCCAGTGCTCGACGCGGGCCTTGTCGATTTCGACCAGCGCCGGCTTCAGCCGCGGGTTGTAAATGCCCAGGATTTCGAGGAAGCCACCTTCACGCGGCGTCCGCGCTTCGGTCACCACCACACGATAAGACGGCCGCTTCTTCGAGCCGGTCCGACGCATCCGAATTGACAACATGTTATTCCCTCACCTCATCAAGCTGAACGGGCTCTTCTTCTTCTTTTTCGGCGCCGCCGCCATGGTCTGGCCAGTCATTTGGCCCACCATTTTCATCATCCGCTGCATCTCGCCGAACTGCTTCAGCAGCCGGTTGACATCCTCAACCGCCGTGCCACTGCCCCGCGCGATGCGCTTCCGTCGGCTGCCGTCAATGATGTCAGCATGCCGCCGCTCGTCGGGCGTCATCGAGCCGATCATGGCTTCGATACGCCGCAATTGCCGCTCGTCGGGCTTCTGCTCGGCGAGCTGTTTCATGCCGCCCATGCCCGGCAGCATCCCCAGGATGCTCTCGAGCGGGCCCATCCGCTTCAGCATGCGGAGCTGGTCGCGGAAGTCCTCGAGGGTGAGTCCCCCGCGGCGAATCTTCTCTTCAAGACGCTCGGCGTCGGCCGGTTCGACCACCGCCTCGGCCCGTTCGATGAGCGACAGCACGTCGCCCATGCCGAGCATGCGGGAGACAAACCGATCCGCATGGAACGGCTCGAGATCGTCAAGGCGTTCGCCGCTACCGACAAAAGCAATCGGGACGCCGACGACCGACACCACCGACAGGGCCGCGCCACCACGCGCATCGCCATCGGCCTTGCTGAGCACGACACCCGTCACGCCCAACTGGCGGTGGAACTCGCCGGCGCTCCTGACCGCATCCTGCCCGGTCATCGCGTCGGCCACGTAGAGCAGGTCGTGGGGACCCACCGCGTGGCGGATGGCGACCAGTTCGGCCATCAGTTCATCATCGATGTGCAGGCGACCGGCGGTGTCGACGATGACGACATCGTTGCCGAGCGAGCGGGCTGCTGCCAGGGCACCGGCCGCCCGCGTCACTGGATTCGATTCCCCGACCGGGTCGTGAACGCGAACACCCGCCTTGGCAGCCACCACCGACAGTTGCTGGATGGCCGCCGGGCGGCGCACGTCCGTCGATACCACCAGCGGGTGGCGTCCCTGCCGTCGCAGCCACTGAGCCAGCTTGCCTGTGGTGGTGGTCTTTCCCGAGCCCTGCAGACCCAGCATCAGGATGACGCGGGGGCGGTCCGTCGTCGGTGTCAGGCCGCCCGTCGCCTCGCCGAAGAGGGCGATGAGCTCATCACGAACAATCTTGACGACCTGTTGAGTCGGCGAGAGGCTCTTGAGAACAGCCTGATCGGTGGCCTTGTCGCGGACCCGGGTGATGAAGGCTGACACGACGTTCAGGTTGACGTCAGCTTCGAGCAGCGCCGTGCGGATGTCCCGCAGTACACGCTCGACCGTCGCCTCAGAGAGGCGGATTTCGCCCCTCAGCGACTGGAAGACGTCCTGAAATCGTTGACTCAGCTGGTCGAACACAACAGTTCCGTCGGGGCGCGGCGACCGCCGGAGGGGTGCACACGTCTCCCCCGGTCTTCGGCCGCGCAAACCCTTATATTACGGGCAGTTCCGCGCAGGCGTCAAACACTGCGGAGGCGATGCCCCAGCCGCCGCTTCTTCGTGCGCAGGTAGGCACGCGCCTCCGGGGGCACCGGCACCTCGAGGGCTACGGTCGATTCGACCGACAGCCCGTAGCCTTCGAGGCCCACGAACTTGCGGGGATTGTTCGTCAGCAGCCGCATCGACCGCACGCCGAGGTCGCGCAGAATTTGTGCGCCGATGCCATAGTCTCGCTGGTCGGCCTTGAACCCCAGCCGCTCATTGGCTTCCACGGTGTCAAGGCCGCCGTCCTGCAGCGCATACGCCCGCAGCTTGTTGGCGAGGCCAATACCGCGCCCTTCCTGATTGAGATACAGCAGCACCCCCCGGCCCTCGGCGGCGATGCTCGCCATGGCCGTCTCGAGCTGCTGACCGCAGTCGCATCGCGCCGAGTGGAACGTGTCACCAGTCAGACATTTCGAATGCACACGAACCAGCACGCCGGCCCCGGCGCCAATGTCGCCACACACCAGGGCCACGTGGGTCTCACGGTCGAGGCGGCTTTCATAGCCGTGAATGCGGAACGCCCCGTGGCGTGTCGGCAGGTCGGCCTCGGCCACCTTCTGCACCAGCCCCTCGGTCCGCATACGGTAGCTGATGAGATCCGCCACCGTAATCATCAGCAGGCCATGCTTGCGGGCAAACCGCGACAATTCGGGAACCCGCGCCATGCTGCCGTCACGGCTGGCGATCTCGCAGATGACCCCTGCCGGATACAATCCGGCAATTCTCGCCAGGTCCACGGCCGCCTCGGTCTGGCCCGCACGCACCAGCACTCCGCCATCACGCGCCCTCAGGGGAAACACATGCCCCGGCCGCACGAGATCCGCCGCCGTGGTGTCCGATGCAATCGCCGTGCGGATGGTCGTCGCCCGGTCGGCGGCTGAGATGCCGGTCGTGGTGCCGTGCTTCGCCTCGATGCCGATGCAGAACGCCGTTTCGAACTGGGTGGAGTTCTGCTGGGCAGGCACCTGCAGCGGAATCTGCAGCGCATCGAGCCGTTCCGCCGTCATGGGTAGGCAGATGAGCCCTCGGCCGTGGGTCATCATGAAGTTGATGGCCGCCGGCGTCACCTTCTCGGCCGCGGTCGTGAGGTCGCCCTCGTTCTCGCGATTGGGATCGTCGACCACGATAATGATGTCGCCGCGGCGGAAGGCCGCCACGGCCTCATCGATCGAGGCAAACGGCGAACGACGTGCGCCGAGGGCGCGACGGGCAGAGGAACGGGAACTCATGCAGATCGATGCTCCAGTGTGCGGACCACATACTTGCCAATCATGTCGCACTCGAGGTTGACGCGGTCACCCACCCGCGCATGCTGCAGGGTGGTGTGGGTCCAGGTGTAGGGAATCACCTGCACGCTGAAGCGTTCGCGCTCCAGCGTCGCCACCGTCAGGCTGATGCCGTCGACGGCAATCGACCCTTTCGGAATGACGTAGGCGGCCAGGGAATCGGGTAGGGTCACGGTGACCCAGTGCGATTCGCTGTCCGGCCGCACCTCGAGCACCTCGCCGGTGCCGTCGACATGGCCCAGGACAAAGTGCCCGTCCAGGCGCCCCTCCGGCCGCAGCGGTCGTTCGAGATTCACCACCTGGCCCACGCGGGGCACCCCCAGAGTCGTGATACGCGCCGTTTGCGGACCGACGTCCATCCAGACCGACGCCTCGTCGCGCGCGACCACGGTGAGACACACGCCATTCACCGCGAGGCTGGCTCCGAGGGCCAGCGCCGGGGCGAGCGCCGTCTCGATTCCCAGGCGCAGGTGTTCGGCGCCGGGCGTCACCGTGGCGATCCGGCCCGTGGCTTCAATGATTCCCGTGAACATCGAACTCCATCCAGAGATCGGCACCCACCACGTCGGTGCGGTCCGGTAGCCGGCCCACGACCGTCATGTCCCCCGTGCCGAAGACGGGGACTCCCTGCGGGCCGAGTGTGCGGCCCGGTGACCGCACCAGCAGGATGCGATCGACGAGGTCGGCATCCAGCAGGGCCCGATGCAGCCGAGCCCCGCCTTCCACCAGCAGCGTGGACACATCGTAGACCAGCAGCGCATGCAGGGCCTCGGCGAGGGTGGTGCCTCCGTCGACGACGGTGACGCCGTGCTGCCGCAGTCGCGCTACGTGTTCGGGATGCGCCGCCATGGCCTCAGCCGTCGTCAGCACTACCACCGGGCCCTCGCCAACGGTCCGCACCAGCGACGAAGACTCCGGGAACCGCAGGCGGCGATCGAAGACAACCCGTACCAGCGGTCGCGGTCGCACCGAGTCGCGCGCGGTCAGCAGCGGGTCATCGACCAGCACCGTCTCCGACCCGACGGCAATCGCATCGACCGTGGCCCGCAGGCGATGGATGCGCCGCCATGACTCGGGACCGCTGATGGTGGTGCGGCGCCCGGGGGCTTCGGCAATCATGCCGTCGGCGCTGACGCCGGCCTTCACGATCACCTCAGGACGCCCCGCCGTGTGCGCGCGGATGAACCCCCGGTTCAGTTCACGGGCCTCCTCCTCGAGCAGCCCCACCTCCACCTGCAGGCCCGCCGCACGCAGGTCCGCAATGCCGCGGCCATTCACGAGGGGATTCGGATCAGGCATCGCCACCACCACCCGACGGATGCCGCTGGCAATCACGCGCCTCGTGCACGGGGCCGTGCGCCCCTGATGACAGCAGGGCTCGAGGGTCACATACATCGTGCCTCCCCGTGCACGATCACCCGCCTCGTCAAGGGCATTCACCTCCGCGTGCGCGGCACCGGCCTTCAGGTGGCGCCCCTGACCCACCACGAGGCCATCTGATGACACGACCACCGCCCCCACCATGGGATTCGGCGTGGTGCCACCTCTGGCGCGCGCCGCATGGAAGAGCGCGCGGCGCATGTAATCACCGTCGGTCACCACGGCTCCCGGAACAGGGCGTCCACGTAGCGATTGGCGTCGAAGGGCAGCAGGTCCTCGAGGCTCTCGCCCACGCCGACAAAGCGGATGGGCAGCTGGAGATCGTGTGCAATGGCCACGACGATGCCGCCTCGTGCCGTGCCGTCAAGCTTGGTCAGGACAATGCCTGTGACACCAGCCACGGCCATGAACTCACGCGCCTGGGTCAGCGCATTCTGTCCAACCGTGGCATCGAGAACAAGCAGCGTCTCGTGCGGCGCCCCGGGCACCTCGCGGGCAATCACGCGCCGGATCTTCTCGAGTTCCTGCATCAGGTTGGTCCGGGTGTGCAGGCGGCCTGCCGTGTCAATGAGGACCAGGTCACGGCCACGAGCCTTGGCCGCTGTGATCGCATCAAACACAACGGCGGCAGGGTCGGCCCCCTCGCGGGCACGCACCAGATCCACACCCGCCCGGTCGGCCCAGACCTGTAACTGATCGACCGCCGCCGCCCTGAAGGTGTCGGCCGCGCAAATGAGTGGGGTGTATCCGGCCTGCTTCCACTGGTTTGCCAGCTTGCCCACGGTGGTGGTCTTGCCGGTGCCGTTCACGCCGACGACGAGTACCACGCGCGGACCGCTAGCCGGCTCGACGGGCGGACGGTCAGCGGCGGCCAGCACCCGCAGCAGCTCCTCGCGCACCAGCGTACGGAGCGACGCGGTTCCCCGGGCGCGTGCGCCAACGGCGGCCACGATGTTGCGCGAGGCCGAGACCCCGACGTCAGCCATCAGCAGCAGGTCTTCGAGGCCGTCGAGCGTGTCGGTCCGGACCGACGCCTCATCGCCGGAACGGTCCTCGCTCCCCCGCACCAGGGCATCAAACTGGTCGGCTATCTGGCGGGCGGTGCGGCTGAGCCCCGCTTTCAGTCGGTCAAAAACACTCATACGTGTGTGGGTGCCTTCATTAATGATGCTCGGCGCGCTGCCGGCGTCCCATCAACTGACGTACTGCCGCGGGCGGATCGATCCGTCCCGCGAGTACGGCCGCCATCTGCTCGGTGATGGGCAATTCAACCCCATAGCGAAGACCCAGTTGCAGGGCGGCCTCTGTGGTGCGCACTCCTTCGGCCACCATCTTCGTGGCGGCCACGATATCCGTCAGGCTCCGCCCTCGGGCCAGTTCGATACCGACGTGACGGTTTCGGCTGAGGCCGCCCGTGCAGGTCAGCACGAGGTCACCCAGCCCGGCCAGGCCCGCCAGGGTTTCGCGCTGGCCGCCCATGGCCACAGCGAGCCGCGTCAGCTCCGCGAGGCCTCGGGTAATCAATGCGGCCTGCGCATTCGGCCCCTGCCCGAGGCCCTCAGTCACACCCGCGGCAATCGCCATGGTGTTCTTGAGCGCCCCGCCCACTTCCACGCCAATCAGGTCGTGGCTGCCGTAGAGCCTCATCCAGGGCGTGCGGAACTCCGTCTGCACGAGGGACACGGTGTCCGGTTTCGCCGCGGCCACCACGACCGCCGTCGGTTGTCGGGCCGCCAGTTCCCACGCAAAACTGGGCCCCGACAGCACGGCCACGTCGCCCGCGTGCGGCAGGCATTCGTGCAGCACCTCGCTCATCCGCAGCAGGCGACCGGCCTCAATCCCCTTCACGGCACTCACCACGATGGCGCCGTCCTCCACAGACGGGGCCATCACTGCGGCCACCGCACGCAGCCCGTGGGAGGGCACGGCCATCACTATGAGCGGCGCGTGCCACAGCGCCTCGCCGAGGTCGGTGGTCACTGTCAGGCGCTCGGGAAACGAGACATCAGGCAGGTAGACCGGATTCGCACGCCGCACCCGCATCTCGGACACGAGTGCTTCCGAGCGCGCCCACAAGGTCACGTCATGGCCACCGGCGGCCAGGTGTACGGCGAGCGCGGTGCCCCAACTGCCTGCGCCAATGACCGCCACGCGCGAGAGTGTGCGGGCCAGGCCCGGTGCCTGCGTCAGATCACTCATGCGTCAGGTGCCTCCGGCACACGCCAGTCGACAGTGAGTGGCACACCCAGCAGGTGCCGGCGCAGCAAGTCGAGCGCGGTCAGAGCCGCGAAGCGCCTTACTCCCGCACGGTCGCCCGCGAACCGGCAGCAGACGGCCTTCACTGCGGACGCTGTGCGATGGGCCAGGGCGAACCAGACGGTACCCACGGGTTTCGCGATGGTCCCTCCGCCGGGCCCCGCGATGCCCGTGATGGCCACCGCGACAGTCGCCGATGAATGCGCCAGGGCCCCGGTGGCCATGGCGCGTGCCACAGGACCACTGACGGCCCCATGGGCGTCGACCAGCGCGGGTGACACCCCCAGCCACTCGCGCTTCGCCTCGTTGCTGTAGACCACCGCAGTGCGGTCGACGTAGTCGGAACTGCCGGGGACGTCCGTCAGCAGCGCCGTCAGCAGGCCGCCTGTGCACGACTCTGCCGCCGTCACCGTCGCGCCCTGTGCGCGCAGGAGGTCACCCACCACCTGACTCAGCGACCGCCCGTCCACCGACACCACATCGTCCCCGAGCAGTTGCTGAAGCGCCCTGACTTTTCCGTGCAGCAGGGCCTGCCCCGCCTCGGCATCGCTGGTCACGGCGGACAGATGGAGCTCGACCACACCAGCCGACGCCAGAATCGTGGTTGCCACCGAAGGCGACTCGTGAGCCCAGGGCATGTAGAGCGGATGCACGTGCGCATCCACCCCCGACTCGGTCCGGCCAGCCACACGAAGAACGCGTCGTATCAGGTGGGCCGGTGCGCCATGGTCAATGAGCCACTCACGCACGGGTCCTTCGAGCATAGGCCGCATTTCTGATGGAGGTCCCGGCAGCAAAATCACGACGCCTCCGTCATGCGCCAGCCACAGCCCCGGGGCGCTGCCCCGTGTGTTGGGAATTACCCGGCTGCCCTCTGGCACCTGGCCCTGCCGCCGATTCGACTCGGGCATCTCGAGGCCCCGCGCCGTGAAGCGCTCGCGAATCTGCTCGACCAGCGCCGGGTCTTCCACCAGTGGGCGTCCCATCACCGTCGCCACTACGTCCCGCGTCAGGTCATCCTCGGTGGGGCCGAGTCCGCCGGTGATCACCACGACGGCGTGCCGGCCCACGGCCATCCGGATGTGGGCCGCCAGCTCGTCCGGTGCATCACCCACCACGGCTTTGGCTGCCACCTCGATGCCCAAGGCGTTGAGGACCTCGGTGATGGCCAGCGAATTGGTGTCGACCTTCGTCGGCGTGAGCAGTTCACTACCCACGGCCAGGATAGCGGCGCGGCGTGCAAGCATCAGCGCAGCATCCACTCGGGCCGCCACCACACCAGCAGTCGCAGCGCCAGATGGGCATACACGCCCGCCATCGCGTCATCGAGCATGATGCCCCACCCGCCCGGTGCCGATTCGAGGCGGCCCGCCGGAAAGGGCTTGATCACATCGAACACGCGAAACAGCACGAACCCTGCCGCAATCCCGCCCCAGCCCAGGGGCACGCTGGCGAGCGTGACCAGCATACCCAGCACTTCGTCGATGACCACGGGGCCGGGGTCGTTGATGCCCAGAATTTTCTCGGTCTGCGTGGCCGACCACACCCCGAGGCCGAACACGAGGGCCATCGTGACCGCCTCGACCAGGGGCGAACCCGACCAGCGGACGGCGGCATAGAGGGCCAGAGCCGCGAACGACCCCACCGTGCCCGGCGCCACGGGCGCGAACCCGACATAGCCGAACGTCGCAATCATCAGGGGCAGCGTCTTCATCGAACCACCACTTCGGTATGCGTCAGTCGGTCGTGCAGGGTGCGACGCCCGGGCAGCATCAAAAACGGCACATACACCAGCCCGAGGCTGGCGACGGCGGCGATTGTCAATGCGGCGCGGGCCACGGCGGTGTCGATGCCGACGCCGCCGCCGCCCTGCATCTGGACCGTGACACGCATGACCATTTTTCCCAGCGTCTGTCCGCATCCGACGAGACCGATCACCTGATAGACCATCGCCGCGAGCACTCCGGCGCCGACCAGGGGCACGGGCGCCAGCAGTCGCAGGCCTTCCACCGCCAGCGGAAGGTCGGTCACACGGAGCGTGGCCCAGACGATGGCTCCGATGACGACCAGCCAGAAGCAGAAATCAATCAGGGCCGCGACGATTCGAGGAGCGACCGTCGCCGGTGTCCCGATCTGGTCGCGTGACGCCTCTCGTCCGGCGTCGTCCGCGACCGTTCCCGCAGTCGCATAGCCGTCAGAGACCGCCAGCCGCGCCTCAGGTTCCGGATCGAGCGGCAGAGGGGCCGGGGCCGGGCCAGATTCAACCGGGCGTGGATACCGGCGCGCTCTCTGCGGGTCGGACGAGGACCGACGCACCGACAGCGGCTGACCCGCTGGCCGTGGCGGAGGCACGGGTGCCGTCACTAGCGGCAGATCGTCATCGCCGAGCAGGGGCAGGTCGCCGTCCGGCGTCTGCAGCGGCAAATCAGCCGGCGTCGACACCGGCGTAGTCAGGGCAAATTCGAATCCGCAGTGGCGGCACCGGTCGATCGCGTCGAATCCGACATACTGGCACTTGGGACATTTCACGGGGCACCGCCCCGGCCTGTGACCGCAGGCCCCGGGGCTGCCGACACGGCCAGCAGCGCGCGTTGCACGCGGGCCACCAGGGCTTCCGCCTCTTCGCGTCTCGGGTCACCAAGGCCAATACGACCACACTCGGCCAGCGCATCGTGGACGCGCCCGGCGTCCACCAGCGCCCGGCAGCGGCGCAGGGCACCATCTGACACGCGCGGTTCCGGCAGGACCGTCAGGCTGTCAGGGATCGGCGCAATGGCCGTCGACGGACGCACCCATGCTGCTGGTCGCAGGGCCGCCGCGGGACCGAAGGCCAGCGCCCCCACCAGCACGACGCCGACAGCGAGCCATGCGGCCCACGTGCGACCGTCGCCACTCGCCCCCCGTGATTCGTCGGCCAGCACCAGTCGCGGCATGGCCTGCCGTGCGGTGTCACGCATGGCGGGAAGGCCGGCGAGCGTCTCCGGTGCGAGGCGATCGAGACGGCTGAGCATGCCCAGGGCCACGTCGTGGGACGCATCGGCGTCGAGCACCTCCGCAAAGAGGGCTCGTGCGCGCTCGACCTCGCCGCGCTCGAATGTATCGACGCCCTCAGCCGCCAGCAGGTCCGTGCGGCGCTGCCGTTCGGCCAGCGCCGTGCGTGCGCGCTCGATGTAGGCACGCGCACGCCCGTGGTCACGGTCGAGAAAGAGCACGCGGGTCCAGATGTGAATCGCCGACTCGAAGTCACCGGCCAGGTAGGCGTCGAGTCCGGACACCAGCAGCGCATCAATGCGCCCCTCGGGGTCGGAACGGCCGGCGCCCGCGACGGTCTGTTGAGGGTCAGTCATGACGTCGAGACTCCTCAGTATAGCGCTGCGCCCCCGGCCCCGGTCCTGCCGTCGGGATGTGATAGAACCTCAGGGCATGGCGCTGATTGAGTGTGTCCCCAACATCAGTGAAGGCATCCGCACCGACGTCGTCGCCGATATCGTGCAGGACCTCCGGGGCATTGATGGCCTGCACGTGCTCGACGTGCAGTCAGACCCGACCCACAACCGCAGCGTGCTGACGCTGGCCGGAACGCCCGAAGTTCTGCGCACGGCCCTGCCGCGCCTCTGCGAACTGACCATGGCCGCCGTCGACCTCCGGACGCACCGGGGTGAACATCCGAGACTGGGGGCCGTCGACGTCATGCCTTTCATTCCGCTCGAGGGGGCCACCATGGCCGACTGCGTCGCGCTGGCGCGGCTCGTCGGGGCGGAGCTCGGTGCGCGGCTGGCCCTGCCCGTCTATCTCTACGAAGAGGCGGCCAGCTCGCCGGCCCGCAGGAATCTCGAGGAGATCCGGCGCGGCGAATTCGAAGGCCTGGCGGACAAGATGCGCCTGCCCGAGTGGGCGCCGGACTTCGGACCGGCCACCCCGCATCCCACCGCCGGTGCCACAGTGGTCGGTGCACGCATGCCACTCATCGCCTACAACATCAACCTCGCCACCGACCGTGTCGATGTGGCCCGGAAAATTGCTTCGACCGTGCGCATGAGCAGCGGAGGTCTCCGCTACGTCAAGGCCATGGGCCTGTCTCTCGAGGGACGTCCGGTGGTGCAGGTCTCGATGAACCTCACCAACTTCGAAAAAACACCGATGCATCGCGTGTTCGACATGGTGCAGCGCGAAGCGGCCCGATATGGCGTGACCGTGCTCGAGTCAGAAATTGTCGGACTGGTCCCCCAGGCGGCCCTGCTACTGGCGGCTGCGCACTACCTGCAACTGGAAGGATTCTCGGCCAGACAGGTGCTTGAGCACCGACTGCAGCAGCCGTGAGGGGTCAAGCCCCATCGCGCCTGGGCAGGATGCCGAAGGCCCGCATCTTCTTGTAGAGGTTCGAGCGTTCCAGCCCCAGCACTTCGGCCGTGCGCGACATGTTGCCCTGGGCGCGCGCCAGCGTGCGCAGGATGAACTCGCGCTCGAACGCATCACGTGCCTCGGCCAGACGCGTGCCCGCCGCACCGGCCGCGGCATCGCGAAGCACGCCGTGGCGTTCCTCGTCGCCGAGGAACGCTACCTCGTCCGCCGACACCGCGTCGTCGTGGCCCATGATGATGAGCCGCTCAACGGCGTTGCGCAGCTCACGGACGTTCCCCGGCCAGCCGTATGCCTGCAGACGTGCCATCGCCTCGGGCGAGAGCCGGCGGGTGCGCCGGCCATACTCGCGTGAAATTGTGGCCATGAAATGCTCGGCCAGCACGGTGATGTCCTCGCGACGTTCGCGCAGCGGGGGGATGGTGATGGGGACCACGCTCAGGCGGAAGAACAAATCCTCTCGGAAGCGGCCCTGCCGAATCTCTGCCTGCAGATCCTTGTTGGTGGCGGCGAGCACACGCACATCCACGCGCACCCGCTGGGTGCCGCCCACGCGTTCGAGCGACTGTTCCTGCAGCACCCGCAGCACCTTGGCCTGCGTTTTAAGGCTCATGTCGCCAATCTCGTCAAGAAACAGGGTGCCGCCGTCGGCCTGCTCGAAGCGGCCGGGCCGGTCGGACACCGCCCCGGTGAACGCGCCCCGCACATGGCCGAACAACTCTGTCTCAATCAGCTCTTCGGGAATCGCGGCGCAGTTGACCTCGACAAACGGTCGGTGGCGACGCCCGCTGTGCTGGTGAATGAGCCGGGCCACGACCTCCTTCCCCGTGCCGTTCTCTCCAAGGATGAGGACACGGCCCATGCTCGGGCCGGCGGTCTCGACCACGCGGCGCAGGGCCTGCGTCGCCAGACTGTCGCCCACGAGGGCGACCGGCGACTCGACACGCGCACGCAGGGCACGGTTCTCCTGCTCGAGCCGGTGCTGCCTCAAGGCATTGCGCACCACGAGCACTGTTTTCTCGAGCGACAGCGGTTTTTCTACGAAATCGAAGGCCCCGAGCTTGATCGCCTTGACGGCCTGCTCGATGCTGCCGTGGCCCGACATGATGACCACCTGCGCGTCGAAGCCCCGCTCGCCGAGCCGCTGGAGGGTGGTCAGGCCGTCGATGCCGGGCAGCCAGATGTCGAGCACGATGACGTCATACGCCCCCGTGACCGCACGCTCGAGGCATTCTTCGCCCGTGGCCGCCGTGTCGACAGCCAGCCCCTCGTCGGACAGCACACCGGCGACCGACGATCGGACGCCGGGTTCATCATCCACTACCAGAATTGACGCCATGACCTGGGTGTCCCTACACCGGTAGCTCTATCGTGAACCGCGTGCCGCGGGGCACGTGGTCGGACACCGTGATGTGTCCACCATGCTCGACGACAATCCGCCGTACGATGGCGAGCCCCAGACCGCTGCCCCGCCCTTTCGTCGAGTAGTACGGCAGGAACAGCTGCTCGCGATCCGACGCAGGCAACCCCGGACCGTTGTCGGCCACTCCCAGGCGGACTACTCCGGCCTGTTCATCACGCACCGCATCCAACCACACGATGCCCTTCCGGTCCATGGCCTCAATGGCATTGTCGATCAGGTTGACCAGCACACGCTTCATCTGTTCAGGGTCGGCTCTGATCACCAGTGACTCGGGACCGGGCTGCACCTCGAAATGCACACCGTCCACCACCCCACGGTAGAGAGCCAGCACATCGTCGAAGAGGCGACGTACCGCGAGCACGGTCACCCGCGGCGCCGGCATGCGCGCGAACTGGGCGAACTCATCGACCAGGCCCTTCAGCGATTCGACTTCCCCGGTAATCGTTTCCGTGCACTCACGCACCAGGGCATCACGGGCGGGTTCGAGTTCGGTCAGCTGACGCCGCAGGCGTTCTGCCGAGAGTTGAATCGGCGTGAGCGGATTCTTGATTTCGTGCGCCAGGCGACGGGCGACCTCGCGCCACGCGGCTACCTTCTGGGCGCGCACCAGCGGAGTCACGTCATCGACGACCAGTACACAGCCATCGTCATCGCCGGTCGCATCGGTGAGCGGGGTCACCACCGCGCTCAGGTGCCGTTCACCGCCCTCCTGCACCAGCTGCACTTCGCCGGCCACCGTGTCGCCACCGGGCTCCGGTGTCCGCCGGAGCAGCAGGCGGCTCAGTGGCTCGAGGGCCGGGCGTCCAAACACAGGCGCTGCCTCGACGCCCACGACATCGGCATCGAGCGACAGCAGCCGCTGGGCGGCACGATTGACCGTCGTGATGCGGCCCTCCCGGTCGATCGACACCACACCTGCGGCAATCCGCTCGACCACCGTTTCGATGTAGCGCCGCCGGCGTTCCCCATCGGCATGCTGCCGGGCGAGGTCACGCCCCGCCGCTTCCAGCTGCTGCCGCGCTTGCGCCACGTCGTTTGCCATCGCATTGAAGGCCTCGACCATGGCGGCGAACTCGTCGCTGGCATCGACCTGAATCCGCTGATGATAATGACCGGCACTGATCTCTCGTGCCGCGACTGACAGCGCCTGCACAGGCCGGGTGATGCGCTTGGCCAGATAGAGGCCAACCCAGGACGAACCCACCAGAATCAGCAGGGTCGCCATGATGAAGAAGGATAGATAGACGCCCGCCAGTGGCTGCCGCAGCACACGCAACTGCGAGTAGTCCTCGTAGGCGGCCGTCAGCCGCTTCGCACGCTGCGCGAGCCCGCCGGATAACCGTTCAGAGACCACCACGACGCCGCTGACCCGGTCGCCGCGGGTCACCCGCTCGGCCACCCGCAGCCACTCGGCACCGTCGCGGCCCGGGTCGACCGCCCACGGCCCGTCGGCGGTGGCCTCGAGGGCCTGGCGCGCCAGGCGTGCAGGCTCCCCGGCACCGTCAGGTCGTTCCTCCCGTCCAGCGACAAGGGTCAGCACTGACTGCAACGCCAGTGTGCGGCCGCGGGTCTCGGCGCGAAACACATCGACGCGCACCGTCGCGCCGCTGCCGGCCTCCTGCTGCACAGCCTGGCGAACGGTCGCGCCCTCGCTGGCTGCCGACAGGGTCGCCAGCCGCTGCGCCAGCCGTCGGGCCTGCGTCCGGGTGTCCTGCTGGCGCTCGGCGTAGTAATTCGCCGCCATCCCATTCGCCGAGGCGAGGATGTCGTCGATCGGCGTCGCAAACCATCGGTCGACCGTGGTCAGCACCACCCGGCTGCCGACGAGCAACACCAGCAGGGCCGGCACCACGGTCAGCCCCAGCATCATCAACACCAGCTTGGCGCGAAATCTAGCGAACGGCAGCCGGCGCCGGCCTTCGATGAGTGACTTGATGACGTTGCGCCCCAGCAGAAACAGCAGGGCCAGCAGCATCGTGAAGTTGGTCACCGTCAGGGCATACAGCACACCCTCGGCCAGCAGATCCGGGGCGAGGCTCGACACCCGCCCTTCGGCGACGACCAACGCGGCGATGATGACCACCAGCACGGCAATCCCCGCCAGAATCAGGCGGGGATTGTCACGGAACGGCCGGCGTTCAGCGGAGGCAACCACGGTCGCGTGCCCGTTTAATCCTTGGTCTTGAGCAAATCGGTCAGCTCGGACATGAACTCACCGATGTCCCGGAAGTGGCGATAGACCGACGCGAACCGCACGTAGGCCACCTTGTCGAGACGCTTGAGCTCTTCCATGACGAAGGCCCCCACCTCCTGAGTGGCGATTTCCCGGTCGCCGCGTTCCTGCAGCATCGCCTCCACGCGGTCGGCCACGTCTTCAATCGTCGCCAGACTGACCGGTCGCTTCTCGCAGGCCTTGAGCAGGCCGGCCATCAGCTTCTGCCGTTCGAAGCGCTCGCGGGTGCCGTCCTTCTTCACCACCATATAGGGGATCTCGTCGATCCGCTCGTAGCTGGTGAACCGACGATGGCAGTCGTCGTTGAGACACTGTCGACGACGCCTGATGACATCGCCTTCACGACTCTCCCGCGAATCGACGACCTTGTCACCGATGTGACCGCAATAGGGACACTTCATGGCTGCTCCTGTCTGTCACCCACATCCGCCGGATGGGCCGGCCCCCTGATGACCCGCAGGTCGAGGCCGTCCCGCAGAGCGTAGCCCAGCCCCAGCACCACGGTGGGCACCGTCGACGTGGCGTGCAGGACGAGTGCGGCGGCCACGGCTGCATTGTTGTCGATGCCGAACAGAGCCGTCGCCCCAAGGCGGAACGCCTCATGAAACCCGCCCACGCCGCCCGGCGTCGGCACGGCCACGCCGACGACGAGCAGGGCCATCAGCAGCCAACTGCCCGGAAACGAAATGTCGAGGGCAAAGGCCCGGCCCACCGCCCAGGTCTCGAGACAGATGACCAGCCACAGCACGACCGACCAGACCAGCGCCGCGAACAGCCGAGACGGTCGTCGAAGCGCTGCACATCCTTCGGCGAGTCGGCGAATGACGGATTCCAGCAGCCAGGCGACCCGCGCCGGCAGCACGCGGTTGGCCCACCGAAACAGGCGCTGCATCCACGTCTCGTGGCCAGCCAGCGCGTACAGGCCCACGAGCGCGGCCAGCCCGAGGGGGGCCGCCGTCAGGCCGCCCAGGCGCACCGCATCGAGCACCGCCGAGTCGCGCGTGCGCAGCACGTCGGCCATCAGCACGAGCGCCGCCGCGAGCAGGCCGAGAATCGCCACCAGGTCGAGCAGCCGCTCGAGCAGGATGGTCGCGAAGGTCGCGGTCGGATTCAGGCCTTCGCGTCTGGCCAGCAGGTAAGGCCGGAGCACTTCACCCGCCCGCGCCGGTAGCACGGACGAGGCCCCGAAGCCGATGAGCGTCGTCGCAAAGGCGGTGCGGAATCGGGTGGGTCCGAGCGGGGCCAGCAGATACTGCCAGCGCTCGGCCCGCACGACATACGACAGGACCACGAGGGCCACGGCCCCGACGAGATAGACAGGGTCGGCCGTCAGCAGCGCCGCTTTGACGCCGGTCCAGTCGGCATTGCGGAGGAAGAGCCAGAGCAGCAGGGCCGCCAGGCCCACACCCAGCAGCGTGCGGAGGAAGGAGCGCACGACGCCCTCATGTTACACGGTGCGCGGACCCGCCATGGACGGCGGGGGCACGCGAGGGCGTTCCCCGATCTTGCGCGCGTGTGCGCCGGCCCGATACCATGTCGGCTCGCTCATGCCTCACCCGCCGCTGCTCGACACTGTCTGCCCTGATTTGCCTCTCGTTCGCCGCGGCAAGGTCCGCGATGTCTACGCCGTGGGCGACGACCTGGTCATGGTGGCCACTGACCGTATTTCGGCATTCGACTACGTGCTCGGCTCTGGCATTCCCGACAAGGGACGCATCCTGACGCAGTTGTCGGCGTTCTGGTTCGCCCGCACGCGTGACATCGTGCCCAACCATGTCATCAAGACGGATGTGCGGCGCTACCCCGCCGTGACCGCCCCGTACGCCGACCAGTTCGAGGGACGGTCGATGCTGGTGCGACGTACGACCCCCCTGCCGGTCGAATGTGTGGCCCGTGGCTATCTGTCTGGGTCGGGCTGGAAGGATTACAAGGCCTCCGGGGCCCTCTGCGGACACGCCTTGCCGCCCGGGCTCCGCGAGTCTGACCGCCTCCCCGACGTGCTGTTCACCCCGGCGACCAAGGCCGAATCGGGCCACGACGAGAACATCACCGAGGCCGAGGCCGCTGCCGTTGTCGGTGCCGACCTGCTGGCGCGCCTCAAGCGCCTGACGCTGGACTTGTATGCGCACGGTGTCGCACATGCCGCGTCCTGCGGCATTATCCTCGCCGACACCAAGTTTGAGTTCGGGCTGACCGATGCCGGCGACCTGCTGCTGATTGACGAAGCGCTGACGCCCGATTCGTCACGCTACTGGCCGGCCGAACAGTACGCACCAGGTGGTCCCCAGCCCAGCTTTGACAAGCAGTATGTGCGCGACTATCTCGAGTCGATCCGCTGGAACAAGCAGCCGCCCGTACCCTCGCTGCCGACCGACGTGGTGGCCCGCACCCGTGACAAATACCTCGATGCCTACCGGCGCCTGACGGGCGCCGCGCTCGTCCTCGGCGACTAAAGGTCTCGCCCCGCCGATGAAGGAACAGCTCGACACGCTCGTGGGCGAAATGGTGACGCGCGGCATCAGTCTCGATGATGCGCAGCGCGAATTCGAGGCGCATTTCATCACCCGCGTGCTGCGCCACCACCGCGGCAATGTGAGCCGCGCCGCCACGGTACTGGGCATGCACCGCAATACGCTTACACGCAAGCTCCGCACCCTGCGCATCCGGGCTCGCCGTCCGTCGACCCCCGCGGCCCCGCCGACTTGACAGCCCGCACGCGGGGTCTGCTATCATTGGCAGTCGTTCATAGCGACTGCTAGCCGCACGAGGGGTCGAGTGCTAGCAGTGGCTGAAACTGGTGGATAACCTTGGGCGCCCCTGGCGGGCGTCTGACCCCTCACTGAACACAGACGGAGTCATGAGCATGGCATTGAGACCGCTTCACGACCGAATCCTCGTGCAGCGCACTGAGGAAGAGGAGCAGAAGGTTGGCGGCATCATCATCCCCGACTCGGCCAAGGAAAAGCCGCAGCAGGGCAAGGTGGTCGCCGTGGGCGCCGGCAAGGCCGACAAGGACGGCAAGCGCATTGCGCTCGACGTCAAGGCTGGGGACGTCATCCTCTTCGGCAAGTATTCGGGGCAGGAAGTGAAGGTCGACGGCGAAGATTACCTGATCATGCGCGAGGACGAAGTCCTGGCCGTGGTCGAGGGCAAGTAGTCACAGGACGGAGACGACAACACTCATGGCAAAGCAGATTATTTACGGCGAACAGTCGCGGCAGGCCATTCTCCGCGGCGTCAATCAGCTGGCGGATGCGGTCAAGGTGACCCTCGGCCCCAAGGGCCGCAACGTGGTCCTCGACAAGAAGTTCGGCTCCCCCACCATCACCAAGGACGGCGTGACGGTGGCGAAGGAGATCGACCTGAAGGATCCGCTCGAGAACATGGGCGCCCAGATGGTGCGCGAAGTGGCGAGCAAGACGTCGGACACCGCCGGTGACGGCACGACGACGGCGACGGTGCTGGCGCAGGCGATTTATCGCGAAGGCGCCCGCAACGTGGTGGCCGGGGCCAACCCAATGGAACTCAAGCGCGGGATCGAGAAGGCCGTCGAGGCCATGACCGCCGAGATCCGGACGATGGCCAAGCCGGTCAAGGGCAACATGATTGCCCAGGTCGGCACCATCTCGGCCAACTCGGACCACACCATCGGCAGCATCATTGCCGAGGCGATGGAAAAGGTCGGCAAGGACGGCGTCATCACCGTCGAAGAGGCCAAGACCCTGGAAACGACGCTCGACGTCGTCGAAGGCATGCAGTTTGACCGCGGCTACCTGTCGCCCTACTTCGTGACCGACCCCGAGCGCATGGAAGTGGCCCTCGAGAACCCGGTGATCCTCATTCACGAGAAGAAGATCAGCTCGATGAAGGATCTGCTGCCGGTGCTCGAGCAGGTGGCCCGTCTCGGCCGCCCGCTGATGATCATTGCCGAAGAGGTGGAAGGCGAAGCGCTGGCGACCCTCGTAGTCAACAAGCTGCGCGGCACCCTCCAGGTGGCCGCCGTCAAGGCGCCCGGCTTCGGCGACCGCCGCAAGGCGATGCTCGAAGACATCGCGATTCTCACCGGGGGCCGTGCCATCACCGAGGATCTCGGCGTGAAGCTCGAGAACATCAAGATGGAAGACCTCGGCCGCGCCAAGAAGGTCACGATCGACAAGGACAACACCACGATCGTGGAAGGCGCTGGCGACTCGAAGGCCATTGAGGGCCGCGTGCGTCAGATCCGCGTCCAGGTCGAGGAGACCTCGTCCGACTACGACCGCGAGAAGCTGCAGGAGCGTCTCGCCAAGCTCGTCGGCGGTGTCGCCGTCATCAAGGTCGGTGCCGCCACCGAGACCGAGATGAAGGAGAAGAAGGCCCGCGTCGAGGACGCGATGCACGCCACCAAGGCGGCCGTCGAAGAGGGCATCGTCCCCGGCGGCGGCACGGCCCTCATCCGTGCCAGCAAGGCCCTCGAGGGTCTGAAGCTCACGGGTGACCAGGCCGTCGGCCTGCAGATCATCCGCCGCGCCATCGAGGAACCCTGCCGGTGGATCGCCACCAACGCGGGCCTCGAGGGCTCGATCATCGTCGAGAAGGTGAAGAACGGGAAGGGCGACGAAGGCTTCAACGCCGCCACGGACACCTTCGAAGACCTGGTGAAGGCCGGCGTCATCGACCCGGCCAAGGTCGTGCGTAACGCCCTGCAGAACGCCTCGTCGATCGCGTCGCTGCTCCTCACCACCGAGGCCCTGGTCTCGGAGATTCCCGAGGAGAAGAAGGAAGCGCCTGCGATGCCCGGCGGCGGCGGCATGGGCGGCATGTACTAATCCACTGAAGCCCCGGGCCGCACACGCCCGGGGCGCAGTGTCCGGTTCGGTCAGGCCCGGCAGCGTCGTGCTGCCGGGCCTTTTTTGCACCTGTCAACAGACGACTCCTGGCACCACCGGTCCTACCGCGCCGGCACGGCCTCCATCAGCAGCGCCAGCGCCCGGTCGAAGTCGTCCCCACCCGGTCGCGCCCCTTTGAAGTGGCCGAGCCGCACCACCACCAGGTCATATGACGGAATGATCAGCGTGGTCTGGCCGCCTGCGCCCGACATGTAGTACGCCTCTTTGGGCACGGGCATGCCACCGTCACCATTGATCCAGAAAAAGCCGCCACCGTATTGCGGCCGCTGGTCGGCGACCCAGGCCGGGGCCAGCGTGGACGCATACGCGACGTAGCCCTCCGGCAGCAGCCGCTCGCCGTTCCAGACGCCGTCCTGCAGATACAGATTGCCCAGTCGCGCCCAGTCGCGCGCCGACATGAACTCGTAGCCCTGCGTCAGGTAGTTGCCGTAGGGATCCGTCTCCATCACCATCGTGCGGATGCCGAGCTTGTCGAAGATCGCACGCTGTGGATAGCTCAGATAGTGCTCACCGAGCGTCTCGGCCCCCAGGCGATTGAGGTAGTTGGTCACCACCGGATCGGTGTTGCGATACCGGCCGACGGTGTTCGGGGGCCACTGCAGAGGGCGCGTCGCCGCGAAGGCAAAGGTGTTGGCAGCCCCGGTGTAGAGATAGAGATGATCGGGATACGTCCCGCTCGGGTCGTAGTCCGGATCGTTCGGTGCCTTGATGCGCAGGCCGCTCGACATCCGCATGATGTCTCCGATGCGAATCGCGGCGCGCGGGTCGCCGGGCGTCTGCTGCCACTCGGGCACCGGCGCGGGCTGCCACAGGTCGTAAACGCCTCGGCGGATCAGCGTCGCCATCACCGTGCCGGTCACGCTCTTGCCCATCGACCAGCTTTCGAGGGGCGTCGTCGCGGTGATGCCCGCGCCATAGCGCTCGGCGATCAGACGCCCCTTGTGCGTCACCACAAACGCCGCCGTGTGTCCCTCGGGATTCGCAAACGCGGCGGCCACGGCCTCGGCCAGTTTGTCCGCACGCAGGGTGGAAGGGAGGGGGTCGGCCGGCAGCGTGTCTCCCATGGGCCACGGCGCCGTTGCGGGGACCGAAATGCGCCGCTCGATCCGCTCCGGTGTGAAGGACAGGCGGTCGCTGCCCTCTGCCAGCGTGATGCATCCCTGTGACTCGGGCCCCGTGTAGACGGCGACGCGGGTCGGCCCTCCCGGCACAGTGACCGACACGGTCCGCTTCTCCCGATCCAGCACCGGGGCCCCCAGCTTCGCCCGCATCGCATAGGGCGCGGCAAAGTAGCCCACGTGCTCGGCCGCAAACGCCAGGTCGAGGCCCGTGATGAACACCGCCGAGCACATCGTCTTGGCGAAGCCCGAGGCGTGGTGCGAGAGCGCATCGCTCGGTGGAGGGGTGTACGGGGTGGGAAGCTCCAGCGATGCGGCCCGCGCAATCAGGGCCGCCTTCCTCTCGGCGGCGGCGTCAGACGCCACTGGAGGTGCCTGCGGCGGAGGCGCGCAGGTCGCCACGGCACCGGCAAGTACACACACGACAGCAGTCAGGCGAACGGACACGGGCATCGGAGCCTCCTTGGACCGCTGCATCCTCCCCCAAGTCACCCGCCCATGCAAGAGACGGGCGATCTCTCCGGCACTGGAATCGGCAACGGATGTGGCAGACTAGAGTGTTAAGGGGAACCCGCGTCGCCATGTCATCTGTCTCTCTGTCTCGTGTGGTCGCGGCCCTCCTGGCCGTCGGTCTGCTGTCCGGGTGCTCATTTGTCACCAACCGCGCCACGCGCCTCGTCGCCGACACGCTGGCCGCGCCAGGCACCACGATCACCTCCGACAACGATCCCGATCTGGTCCGCGATGCCGTCCCGTTTGCGCTGAAAACCTACGAGTCGCTGCTGCAGTCCATTCCGCGGCATGTCCCGCTCCTGCGTGCCACCTGCAGCGGCTTCACCTCGTATGCCTACGGCTATCTCGCCACCGACGCCGATCTGGTGCGCTACACCGACCGGCAGGCGGCTCGCGTCATTGATGCGCGCACGCTGAACATGTATCTGCGGGCCCACGAATATTGCATGCGCGCCCTCGAGGTGCGCTTCCCTGGTGTGCGCCAGGCCCTGCTGACCACGCCGGCCACAGCCCTCAGTCGTGCGTCCAAAGAAGATGTGGAGCTCATCTACTGGTCTGCCGCCTCCTGGGGGCTGGCCATGGCGCTCAGCCCCGATACGCTGGCCATCGACTTTCCGGCGGTGCGCGCGCTGGTCGAGCGCGGTCTCTCTCTCGAGGAGCGGTGGTACTACGGGGCCCTGCACGAACTGATGATTGTCATGGAAGGCCAGGAACTGCTCGGAGGGTCGCATGACAAGGCACGCGGCCACTTCCAGCGCGCCGTCGACATTCAGAAGGGGCTGTCGCCCGGTCCGTATCTCTCGCTGGCCACGGCCGTGACAGTCGCCACCCAGAACCGTGCCGAGTTTGACGACCTGCTGTCGAAGGCGCTGGCCGTCGACCCCGAGGGCAATCCCTCCGAACGCCTCACCACGCTGCTGCTCCAGCGACGAGCGCGGGCCATCCAGGCGCAGGCCGAATATCTGTTTCTGTCCCGGGAACCGTAACGTGTCGCGGGTCGTCCCACCCCGCATGGAGCTGAGTGCATGCTGAAGTCATTCCGTCTGTCGTTCACCGTGGCCGCGGGTGCGGCGCTGCTCGCCCTCTGGGCGGCCACCGGTGCGGCGCAGGCGCCTCTCACCCTCAAACTGGCCACGTTTGCCCCGGCCAACTCCGCCTGGCACAAGGCGCTGCTCGACATGGGCGACGTCTGGTCGAAGGGCACCGGCAACCGCGTGACCCTGCGTGTCTATGCGGGCGGTACGCTGGGCACCGAGGCCTCGGTCGTCCGCATGATGAGTCCGGCCGTCGGCGAACTGCAGGCCGCCCTGCTGCTGCCGCCGGGACTCGCCCGCATCGACGATGCCGTGGATGTGTTCGGGCTGCCCTTCATCTTCGAGAGCGACGACGAGATGAAGGCCGTGTTTACGACGCTGCGGCCGATGCTGACCCAGCGCATCGAAGCGAAGGGCTACAAGGTGCTTCACTGGGGCAGCGCCGGCTGGTTCAATCTCTTCTCCAAGAAGGAGATTCGTACGCTCGCCGACCTCAAGGCCGTCAAGCTCTACACCACCGACGGTGATGACAAGTCGGTGCAGTGGTACAAGAACAACGGATTCCAGCCGATTCCCCTCTCCGTTAACGACATGGTCGGCGGGCTCAAGCGCGGGATGATCGACGCCGCCCCGAGTCCGGCCTATGCTGCGTCAATGCTGCAGATTTTCCGCGACGCGCCGTTCATGCTCGACGTCAAGCTCGCGCCGGTCATCGGGGCCACGGTCGTCACCGCGGCCGCGTGGTCGAAGATCAGCGCCGCCGACCAGGGCGTGATGCTGGCCGAAGCGGCCAAGATCGAGCAGCGCTTCCTCACCGAGGCCAGCGCCCTCGACGCCACCGCCGTGGGCACCATGTCACAGCGAGGCCTGAAGGTGATTACGCTGCCACCGGCGTCGATTGCCGAATTCCGGAAGACGGCCGAAGGCATGCTGCCGTCGATGCGCGGCACGCTCGTGCCGGCCGAGGTGTTTGACGCGGCGATGCAGGCCCGCGCCGCGTATCGGAAGTCACGGGGCGGCAAGTAGTCGTGCGCCCCGCGCTGGTGCGTCTCGAAAACTCCCTCGCCCTGGTGGCGATGAGCGGCATTGTCCTCATTCCGCTGCTGGAGATCGTGCTGCGCAAGTTCCTCACCACGGGGATCCCCGGCGCGGCGCCGTTCGCCCAGCACCTGACCATGTGGGTGGGGCTGCTCGGGGCGGCCATCGCCGCCCGCGACGGCAAGCTGCTGTCGCTGGCCACCGGCGAATTCCTGGCACACAGCCAGACCGCGCACGTTGCCCGCTGGCTGTCCTCGACGGCCGGCGCGGCCGTCTCAGCCATCTTCACGGTCGGCGCGATCAACCTCGTTGAGCTCGACCTTGCCGAGGGGCTCGAAATCGCTGCAGGCATCCGCGTATGGATGGCCGACCTCATCATGCCGGCCACCTTTGCCCTGATCACGGCCCGGCTGGCCTGGGGGGCGTCCACCTCTCCGATCGGACGCGTCACCGCCCTGATGGGCCCGGCCGCCGGCATCTGGCTGGCAACCCATCCCGAACTGCTCGACGGGGCCTCGCCCTGGCCGCTCATTTCGGTGCTGGTGGTCGCAGCGATTCTCGGCGCACCGATTTTCGTGCTGCTTGGTGGGGCCGGGGCCATCTTCTTCATGAGCCAGGGCAGCAAGCCCACCGTGCTGCTGATCACCGCCTATCAGGAACTGACGGGCTCGGCCGGCCTGGCAGCCATTCCCCTGTTCACGCTGGCCGGCTACCTCCTGGCCGAGGGGCGTTCGTCCGAGCGGCTGCTGCGCCTGTTCCGCGCCCTGTTCGGCTGGCTGCCCGGTGGTACCGCCGTCGCGACCGCCACCCTGTGCGCGTTCTTCACGCTGCTGACGGGCGGCTCCGGTGTCACCATTCTCGCGCTCGGCGGCCTGCTGCTGCCGGCCATGGTGAAGGACGGCTACAGCGAGCGCTTCTCCATCGGCATGCTGACCTCCGCCGGGTCACTCGGGCTGCTGTTTCCCCTGTCGCTGCCGCTCATCCTCTACGCCATCATCGCCAACCTGTCGATGGAAGACCTCTTCATCGGCGGGGCCTTGCCGGGCCTCATCATGCTGGCCATGCTGGCCACCTACGGCGTTCGCGAAGCCCTCCAGCAAGGGGCCCATCGCGCGCCGTTCGCCGTCCGCGAAGCCCTCGGCGCGCTCTGGGAAGCCAAGTGGGAAATCGGCCTCCCGGTCGTCGTCATGACCGCGCTCCTCGGTGGCTATGCCACGCCGGTGGAATCCGCCGCGGTGGCCGCCCTCTACGCCTTCATCATGCAGCGCTTCGTACACCGCGATTTGCCCACCATGGGCGATATTGTGCGGGTCAGCGGCGACTCCGTCGGTCTGGTGGGTGGCGTGCTCATCATTCTGGCCGTGGCCGTCGGACTGACCAACTACATGATCAATGCGCAGGTGCCCGACGCCCTGATCACCTGGACCACGGCGCATGTGTCCTCACCGCTGATGTTCCTCCTGGCCCTCAACGTGTTCCTCCTCGTCGTGGGCTGCCTGATGGACATCTTCTCGGCCATTGTCGTCGTCGTGCCGCTGATTACCGGCGTCGCCGAGTTCTACCAGGTCAATCCGATTCACCTCGGGATCATCTTCGTCGCCAACCTCGAACTGGGTTACCTGACGCCCCCCCTCGGCCTGAACCTGCTGGTGGCCTCGGTACGCTTCAACCGGCCGGCGCTCTCCGTGATGCGCGCCGCCCTGCCGATGCTGCTCATCCTCACCATCGGGGTGCTGCTCATCACGTATGTGCCGTGGCTGACGCTGGCCCCGCTGCAGTGGCTCGGGCGCCTGCCGTAAGGGCTGGCGGAGGAGGCGGCACCGGCGCACGACGCCGGCGCGCGGACGGCTGCGGTCAGCCGCGGGGCGTGATGTAGATTTTCCCGGCGCTCGTAGACGCCAGCAGGGTCGGCAGCTGCTGTGCCGCCGCCTCGAGCGGCACGCGGGCCTGAGCGACGCTCCGCAGGTCCGAAGACAGCAACGCCGAGGCCTCTCGCAGGCGCCACGCGATGCGCGCGAGCCCCAGGGGACTCCGGTTCCGAAATTCCTGCGAGAGCCAGTAGCCGGCCACCGTCTGCTGTCGGAAGATCAGGTCGCCCGGCTCCACCCGAGACGGAGTGCCCGCCAGCGCCCCATAGACGGCGATCGTGCTCCCCCGGGGCAATCCTGTCGCCAGCCAGCCAGTCATCGGTCCCCCCACCGCGTCGACGGCCCACGTGGCGCCCACCTCCCGCGTCGCGGCATGGAGCGCCTCATGGAAGTCGGGCGCGCTGCTGTCGAGGACCCGGGACGCGCCCTCGCGTTGCAGGGCCTCCACGAGGGCCGGGCGATGCACGATGTTGATGAGCGGGAAGCCGTGGCGCACGGCCAGGCGCATGATCATGCGCCCCACCTGCGACGCCGCGGCCGTCTGCACCATGGCTCGGTGCTGCCGCTGCCGGACCGGGCGCACGAGCGCCAGCGCCGTCAACGGATTCACCAGCGCCGACGCGGCTGACACATCGTCCACAGGGTCGGGCACGCGGAGCGTCTCGAGGGCGTTGAGCACGACATACTCTGCCCAAAATCCCTGGCGCCCCTGAACCGCACCAGCGACGCGCGCCCCGAGCAAACGCCGCGCTAGCAGGCCACCACCGGCGTCGACGACCACACCGCAGCCCTCGAATCCGGGGATGACGGGCAAGGGCGGCGGGGTGCCGTATCGGCCCTCGCAGTAGAGGACGTCGGAGGGATTGACCGGCGAACAGATGACACGCACGAGGACCTGACCGCGCCCAGCTACGGGCGCAGGCACCTCGTCCACGCGGAGACTCGCGACGCCACCGGTGGCATGCAGTCGAAGGGCGCGCATGGGCGGTTGTTGCTAGCGGCGCGGTTCGAACCGTACCCGGAACAGGCGGGGCCATAGCTTCCCGGTGATGAGGAACGTGCCATCGGCGGGGTCATGCGCAATGCCGTTCAGCACGTCCACCCCCAGGCGGTCCATGGGGCCAAGCAGCCCGGTCGCATCGATGCGCGCGGTCACGCGGCCCGTCGCCGCCTCGATTTTCACGATGGTGTCGGTGGTCCACACGTTGGCGTAGACATCCCCTCCCACGCACTCCAGTTCGTTCAATCGCTCGACCGGGGCCCCATCCTGCACCACGCGGATGGCTCGTCGCACGGCAAACGTCTGGGGGTCACGCTCGGTGAGCGTCGCGCTACCGTCGCTCATGAACAGGGCGCGTCCCGAGTAACAGAGGCCCCATCCCTCACCTGTGTACGAGAACTCCCCGGTGCGCGCGAGTGTCTGGCGGTCGTACACAAACGCGAGGCCGTGCTGCCAGGTCAATTGCAGCAGACGCGGTCCCACGTCGGCGAGGCCTTCAGCAAAGTAGGGGGCGGCCACCTGCACCTGACGCACCACCTGGCCGGTCCGGGGATTCACGATGCGCAGCGACGACTGGCCCACCAGGCCGGTGCTCTCGTACAGCACCCCGTCGCGCAACACCAGACCCTGCGTGAACGCGCGCCTGTCGTGGGGATAGGTTTCCACCACTCGGGGCACCAGCGTGGGCACGGCCGATGACGCCACCCCGGGCGTGGTCTGCCCGCCCCGCATGGCCAGAAGTCCCGCCCCTGCCGCAGCCAGGGCGACAGCAGCGACAAGAAAGACACTCCCGTGGAGCAGTGGACGCGCGGGCATCTATCGGAGGGTGAAGCTGAGTTCGATGGTGACCAGCACAGGCACCGGCTGCCCCTGCCTGGTGCCCGGCGCAAAACGCCAGCCCCGTGCGGCCTTGATGGCTTCCTGGTCGAGTCCGAAAATCGGGTCGAGTGACTTGGTGACGCGCACGTCACCGACCGTCCCGTCCGGCATCACGAAGCACTCGAGCCACACGGTGCCCTGCACCTTGGCGCGCATGGCGTCGGCGGTGTACTGCGGCTTGACCTCTCGAAGCACACGGGGGGTGGTCACGCCGGAGCCTGGGCGATAGACGCCGCCCCCCGTTCCGCCGCCGCGTCCCTCACCCAGCCCCGAGCCCTGACCCGACCCGACGCCGGCTCCACTACCTGTGCCCGCTCCGGTGCCCGTGCCCGAGCCGAGGGACTCGGCCGACACGTTCGGGGTTTCAATGGCGCCCGGCAGCATCTGCTGGGCCGCCGCCATGTTCATGGCGGGAATGCTGAGGGCCTCGAGGGGCGGTGGCTCTGGCTCGACCTTGGGCGGCGGGGTCTCGGCCGGCTTGGGCGCCACCGGCACGGTCAGTCGGTCGCGGCCTGGCAGTTCGGCGCGCCGTGGCGGTGCCTCGGTGCGGTTGCCCCCGCCCCCGCCTCCCCCACCCGGACCTGGCTCGGCAATCCAGATGAGCCGGTCGAGGGACATGGGCGGCGCCTGCTCGACAGGCGCCGGTTCCGGGGCGTAGCGCATCACGACCACACCCAACAGCACCATCAGCAGATGCAGCACCGTCGACCCGAGGGCGGCCACCCGTGACTGGCGCTGCTCGAACGAGAAGCGCACCTCGACGGGACGGTCGGCCCTGACGTGCAGGCGCCCATCAGTGGCGGGAGGAATGGGCGTGGTCGAAGACGACATCGCAGTGGGAGTCAGCATGGTCATTGTGACTGACGCTCCCCCGGGAGACAAGCCGGGGTTCTGAGGGATATGACGCCCGGAAGCCGGCGCGGGCTTCAGTGCTACAATCGCCTCAGCCCCGACGGGCAGACGAGGAGCACTTCAGACCATGCAGACCCTTTCATTGCTGGGACCGCTCGGCCCCATGGAAATGATCATCATCCTGGCCATCGTGGTGCTGATTTTCGGCGCCAATCGACTGCCTGAACTGGGTCGAGGCATCGGCGCAGGCATCAAGAACTTCAAGACGTCCATGCGCGACAGTCAGGACACCGAAAAGAAGTAGCGCGTTGTCTAGAGCAGCACGCGGTGCTCGCCCATGCGCCGCGTGATGCGTTCCCGGTCGAGATACTCGAGCAACGGGATCGCAAACTTCCGCGTGATGCCGTAGCGGTCTTTCACGTACGCGACATCGATCGTCACTCGCCCCCCGGGCGTCTTCCCTTTCAACTCCGCGAGATCCGCCTTGAGCCGTTCAAGGGCCGACGGATGCACGACCAGCGGCTCGACCTTCACAAGCCGCTTCTGCCGCAACAAATAGGCGACGGCCGCCTCGACGCCCGTCGCAGCCATGGCCAGGGACGCCGCCACTGAAGCGGTGTCAGGCGGCGTGAGTCCGGCCGCGGCATAGGCATCCTCGAGACGACGCAAGCCCTCCTCGCCCCCTGGGATGGCGACCCGGAACTCGCGCAGCGCCACGCGGTCACGGTCGACAAGCACCCCGCTGCCTGACAGCATGGCCATCAGGTGATCGAAGACGGCCGGCGGGGCCGTCGGCATCACCAGCACGCGCAGCGCCTCGCGCGGCATGCCCTCACTCATGGGCGAGGCGACATGGAACGCCTTGACGGCCTCCACCAGCCGCGCGCGGCCACGGGTCAGGGCCTCGACGGCGATCACACGGTCACCGACCGTCTGCACCGTGCCTGCGCTGCCGAGTGCCGCCGTCTGCGCCGCGACCATCGGGGGTGTCACTCCCGTGCGGGCCACCAGATGTTCCCGCGACAGGCCGGTCAGGTCGGCCTCGCGCACCAGACTCGCGATCAGATCTGCGCCAGCGACGGCGGCCAACTGCTCGAGGCGCTGCGTCCCGCGCGACGTGCGCACGCCGATCGCCCGAGGCCATGGGTCAATCACCGTGGCCGCCCCGATGGTGACCATGGGTGAGTAGCTGCGCAGGATCAGCCGGTCACCCCGCGAGACGACGAGCGGCGCATCGAGGCGCAGACGTGCCAGCGCCCGACTGCCGGGGGCGACGTCCCGTTGATCCTCGCCCGCGAGGGTGACGCGGCCCAGCACCTCGGTGGTGCCATGGTGCACGTGCAGCCGACTGCCGTGCATCAGCCGCGGGGCGTCCGGCAGCACCTCGAGTGCCACATCCACCCGCCGACTGGCGAGCCACACGCCAGGGGACATCAGCGACCGTCCCCTCGCCACGGCGTCCAGCTGGTCACCGGTCACGTTGACGGCCGTGCGCTGCCCGGCCGCCGCGAGATCCACCGATTGGCCGTGCACCTGAAGGCCGCGCACCCGCACACGTGCCGCTCCCGGCGCGACCTCGAGCTCGTCACCGACGTGCACCGTGCCCGACAAGAGCGTGCCCGTCACCACCGTCCCGAACCCGTGCACCGTGAACACGCGATCGATGGGCAGCCGCACGCGGCCATCGGCCGCACGGGGTTCCATCTGCGCCGCCGCCTGGACAAGCACAGCCTGCAGCGTCTCGAGGCCTTCACCCGTACGGGCCGACACGGTGACGACCGGCTGACCTTCGAGGAACGATCCGTGGACAAGGTCAGCCACTTCCAGCGCCACCAGCGCCCGCGTGTCGTCGTCGGCGAGGTCTGCACGCGTGATGACGACACAGCCGGCGCCTACGCCCAGCAGGCGGCAGATATCGAAATGCTCGCGCGTCTGGGGCATCACGCTCTCGTCTGCCGCCACCACCAGCATCACGAAGTCGACCCCCCCCACACCCGCCAGCATCGTCCGCACGAAACGCTCGTGACCGGGTACGTCCACGAAGGCCACCTGGTGTCCCCCGATGTCGGCATGCGCAAAGCCGAGTTCGATGCTGATCCCTCGGGCCTGCTCCTCCTTCAGGCGGTCGGGGTCGATGCCGGTGAGCGCTCGCACCAGCGTGCTCTTGCCGTGGTCGATATGCCCGGCGGTGCCGACGATGAAGCGGGTCATCGCGACTTCTTGCGCTGCGCCCGCTCGCGCCGGCCTGGGCGGGCGGCACGCCGGCGACGGCGTTCCTCCGGCGTCCCCTTGCGCTGCTCTTTCTTGCGGACAGCGGTACTGCGCGGCTGACGTGTGCGACGAGGCTCGCGGTCGAGCGTGTCGAGGATCGCGTCGATCGCCAGGTCAATCATTCGGCGCTCGACATCGACGCGGGCCACCTGCACGCGGACGTGATCGCCCAACTGAAACACCCGGTGCGTGCGCTCACCCACCAGACGATGGCTGCCCTCGGTGAACCGGTAATAGTCGTCGGCGAGGGTCGAGATGTGCACGAGGCCTTCGACGTAGTGCTCCACCAGTTCGACGAACAACCCGAAGGCCGTGACGCCGGTCACGTAGCCGTCGTAAATCTCACCGACCTTGTCGGCCATGAACCGGACTTTCTTCCACTGCACCAGCTCGCGCTCGGCCTCGTCGGCCCGACGTTCGCGCTCGCTGGTGTGCCGCCCGATCTCGGGCAGGGCCAGCGCCAGCGCAGTGCGACGTTCGGCCGTCACCGTCGTATGACGCAGCTCGCGCAGCGTGCGATGGACGACAAGATCGGGATACCGGCGGATGGGCGAGGTGAAGTGCACGTAGCTCTCGGCCGCCAGACCGAAATGGCCGACATTGGTCGAGTCATAGCGCGCCTTCTGCATGGTGCGCAGCATCAGGAAGGCAATGGGCCGTGCGACCGGCGACCCGGCCATTCGTCGCACCAGCGCCTGAAAGTGCGCTGGCTTCACGCCCGTTATCGGGGCGTCAAGTGTGAATCCGAGACGGGAAATGAACGATTCAAACTCTTCCACCTTGGCGGCTTCCGGCGTTTCGTGGATGCGATACAGCGTGGGCATACCCGCCTGTTCGAGATGCTGCGCGACCGTCTGGTTAGCCAGTAGCATGAACTCCTCGATCATCTTGTGCGCCACATTCCGCTCGGAGGCGACGATGTCGATCACCAGGCCCTCGGTGTCGAGAATCACTTCGGGCTTGGGCAGGTCAAAGTCAACCGAGCCACGGCGGTGACGGCTGGCCGCGAGCACGCCGTGCAGTTCGTGCATCAGTTCGAACAGCGGCACGAGCGGGGCATACTGCGCACGCACCTCGGGGTCACGCGCCGCAACGATGGCATTGACCGTCGTGTAGGTCATGCGCGCATCACTGCGGATGACCCCGTCGTGTATCTCGTAACGCACCACGCGGCCGTCAGCGGTCACCTCCATGAGGCACGACTGGACGAGACGGTCGACGTGAGGCTTGAGCGAGCAGACCCCCGTCGCCAGCGCCTCGGGAAACATGTGGACGGCCCGCTCGGGAAAATACACGGAGGTCCCGCGGTCATAGCCGCTGCGGTCAAGGGCTGTACCTTCGTGCACATAGTGCGCAACGTCGGCAATGTGCACGCCCAGCCAGTAGTGGCCGTTGGCGAGCCGCTCCAGCGAAATGGCATCGTCGAAATCGCGCGCATGCTCTCCGTCGATCGTCGCCACGGGACGGTCGCGAAAATCGGTGCGCCCCGTGATGTCGGCGGGCGTCACCAGGGTCGGCAGTGCCTCGGCCGCTGCCACCGCCTCGGGGGGATGGGCCTCGATGATGCCGTGCTTCCGGAGAATGATGGAGGTGTCGACGCCCGGGGTGTCGATGTCGCCCAGAACCTCAGCGACCTCGCCCCTCGGCGGCTGCCCCACGGCGGCGTGCCTCGTGATGGTCACCAGCACCATCGCCCCGGGCTCGGCGTCGAGCGTCGCGCCGCGTGGCACCAGCACGTCATCGATGGCACGGCGGTCAAACGGGACGACGTAGGCCTGTCCCGAGCGGTCGCGTTCGAACCGCCCGACGACATCAGACACCAGCGCACGCGGGCGTTCGGGCGTGGGCTTGCCGCCCCGGCGGGGAAAAGCATAGAGGTGACCGCGCACCAGCACCAGCGTACCGTCGCCCAGCCACTCGCGCAGATAGCGCTTGAACGCCGGTCGCTCGAGCCGGGGAATCTTCAGCACGCGCACTAGCTCATCGGCGCCGACGGGGTGCGTCAGCTTCTGGTGCAGCAGTGACAGTAGGGTGGCTCGGGTCATGGATGCACCAGCAGGATCTGCACGTCGCCGACATTGGTATCGGTAGGGCCAGTGCGAATCACCTGAGACAAGGGCTCGAAAAATCGCAGCGAATCGTTCTGGGCCAGGTAGTGCTCCGGGGCGTGCAGGCCGAGTGCTTCCGCATGCGTGCGGGTGGTGCTGTCGGCCCAAGCCCCGGCGACCCCGCTGCTGCCATCGACGCCATCGGTGCCGAGACTGGCCACAAGCGTGTCCGGCTGGTCGGCGACGGCGCCGACCAGCGCAAGCACAAACTCGAGATTGCGACCACCCCGGCCTGTCCCTGTGACCGTCACCGTGGTTTCACCCGAAGACAGCACGCACACGCGACCGCCGTGCGCCGTGGCGGCGGCCCGCGCCGTGATCCACCACTGGAGGGCAGACTGCCGCGCCTCTCCAGTGACCCGCTCCGGAAGGATGATCGTCGCGAATCCGGAGGCACGGGCCGCCGCCGCGGCTGATGCGACCGCATCGGCCGCACGCCCTACCACCGCGCCGCGGGTGCGCGCCATAGCCGCGTCGCCGGGTTTGGGTGTGTCGGGAATGCGACCGGCCACGCCGTCTTCCACTGCACGTGCCACTGACGGCGGCATGCGTGGCCACACCTGTCGGCGCGTCAGCATGTCCGCCACGTCATGCCATGAGGTCGGGTCGGGCATGCCAGGCCCGGATCCGATGACATGGAGGTCGTCACCCACCACATCAGACAACGCGCACGTGGTCACTTCTGCCCGACAGACCGCCACGAGGCGACCGCCTTTCACGGCGGACAGGTGGCGGCGCAGCGCATTGAGTTCGTGAATGTCGGCACCCTCCAGCATGAGGGCGCGTGTGGCGGCCTGCTTGTCCTGGAGCGAGACGCCGGGAATTGGTGCGGCCATCAGGGCGGAGGCTCCCCCCGACACCAGCAGCAGCAGGTGGTCCGACGGCGACAGGGCTGACACGCGTGCCTGTGCAAGTCGGCCGGCCTCGAGGCTGCGTTCGTCCGGATACGGGTGCCCGGCCTCACACCATGCCACATGCCCGGGCAAATCGGCCGGGCGATACGTGCCGATGACCAGGGCGGAGGCCACAGCGACCTCAGGCCGCTGCAGCAACGCGGCGGTCATCGCCGGGGCGGCCTTTCCCACGGCAATCACGTGCAGGGGGGCGGACGAGAGGCGTTCGCCGAGACCCGGAAGCGCGAGGGCACGCGCGACCAGTCGACCGGGCGCCACGCCGTCGAGGGCCGCGGAGAATATCGGTTGCAGAGAGATTGTCAGGATGAAACTCAGTGGAGGTGACTGGGGTCGGTCCAGCCGGACAGGCCGGTCACCTGATCGAACGTCCGCAGCACCGATTCCAGCAGGGCACAGCCGTCATGGGAGGGGATCAGGCCTTCGAGCTGCGCGGTCACGCGCGCGATGGCCTCCTCGGCTTCGAGAATCGCCAGCTCCGAAAAGTACTCACGCTGCGCCTCGAGACAGGCCTGGTGCCTCAGCAGTTCCTCGCGGTAGAACTCGAGCAGCGACGCCGAGGCCATCGACGACGCGGACAGGGATACGACAGCGGAGCGGGAACGCGGCGCGGACATCAGTTCGCTATCTGTCAATTTACGGAAGGGTGGCAGGGTCTGTCAACGCCGTGCCGGGGCCAGCGTCACCTGGCCAAAGCCCGCGCTGACCGCAATGCGAAGTGGCTGGCGTGCGCCCTGTCGGGCCAGCCACAGCGTCGCCGTCACTGGCTGGCTTCTCGCCAGTCGACGTTCGACCCGCACGGCGTAGCGCTCGGCCTCCACAGTCGTTCCCGTGGCATCGGGCAGGGTCTCTATTCCATCGAACCTCACCCGCACACGAAGGTTGGTGCCCGCATCGTTGACGGGCACCACACGCTCTTTGCCGGGGACGAAGCGCTGAGTCCTCACGTAATACAGCACGCCGATGGCGTCGCGCGTGCCCGGCACCCAGGGGGTGGCGATTGCCCCTGGGACACGTGCAGCCGTCGCATCCGCCCCTGTGCTCACGCGGCGGCGCACCTCGTCATACAGATAGGTGCGGGTCAGCACACGGGGGCCTTCATGAATCTGCCGCACGTGGAACAGTGGCTGAAGGTCGCTGGTCATCAGGCTCGAGAATTGGTCGTCGGCCTCGAAGAACCTCGAGACCCAGGGTGCCGTCCTCGCTCCTGCGCCCATGTGCCACTCAGCACCCGGCCATGCCGCGCGCTCCGCTGCGGTGGCAGCGCGCACCGTCAGCGTGATGACACCGGCAGGCACATCCCCCATCCACTGCACGTCAAACGCGAGGCGTTCGCCATCGACAAACGGTAATGGACCGGCCGGCAGCGGAAGCGGGTCGGTGGCTGCCTCAAGGGCGTACTCTGACTCGGGCGTCCAGATGACACGGTAGATGAACCGCCCATCGGGCGTGGCCTGCAGCACCAGTGGCGAGTTCCCACCGGTGTCGAGCGCGCGGTCGCTCACCACCGCTGACACCCCGAGCTCGCGCAGCATCGCTAGCCCTTCGGTCGCAGGCAGCGTTGAGAGGGCCTCGACCGAGGAGGCGTATCCCACGGGACGCTGTCCGCTGTAGCCATTGACCATGGGACGACCGTGCTCTAGGGCTTCCACCATGTACGGGGTGTTAGCCCGATCAAGACCAATAGGCAGATAGAGGACGGGACCCCGATCGGCATCCGCGGCGAGCCAGGCGCCTGTGGCCGTGCGTGTGGGCGGCGCTTCAGCGAGGACCAGCGGACTGTTCGCGTACTCGAGCGCACACAGACACAGCACGGCCAGCGAGGCCGCCCGCGCGCGCGCGGCACCGCGGCGCGTTTCGAGGCGTATCACCAGCCAAGCCCACCCCATCGCCACGAGCAGGCATGCTCCGAGCATGGCGACGACGGCAAACCGTGCGGGTGCCCTGATGGCATCAAAGCCCGGCAGGGTGCCGGCGACAAGGCGGTAGGCACCCAGCGGGCCCTCCGGGCCCAGAGACAGCCACACGGCCGCCACCACGACGAGCGCCGAGGCTCGCGTGACCACCCGTCGGTCCGACCGCCAGCCGACCCAGAGCCCGAGCAGCGCCAGCAGGAGGACACAGATGCCAGGGAACATCTGATGCTCGACGTGTCGACGGTCGCGTTCACCGTCCTGAGGTGCTCGCGGTGCCAGCCAGCCCGAGCGTCCATACACGAGATTAGACGGGGGCACCTGAGTGTAGCTCTGCAGGGACGCGGCATGTTGGGATGCTTCGAAGCTCGACCGCCCGAATCCTTCGGCGGCCCTGGCCCTGGCGTAGGGCACGGCCACTGGCAGGATGATCACGCCGGCCAGCCCGCCGGCCAGCACCACGCGCGTCCAGTAGCGTCGCGCCCGCCACTGCCCGGTCTGCCATCCGATCACCGGGGCGAGCAGCACGAGCAGCCATGCGGTCATCTCACCGTGGTAGACCGAGCCCAGCGCCTGACCGCCTGCGGTGACGCCCAGCACGACGCCGTCCCGCCATCGACGGGCCGCCGCTACGCGGAGCAGGGCCCACACCGCCAGCGGCATCAGATACAGCGCCTGCAGTTGCAGGTGCAGCAGATGGGCGGTGCGGTAGGGCCACGCCATCCAGATCAGGCCGGCCAGCAGCGCGGCAGCCGTTGAACCGCTGACGAGACGCGCCAGCACATACATGGCCAGCCCGCTGGCCACCAAGCCGAGCAACAGCGTCAGGTTGTAGGCCAGAGCCAGCGACCCTGTGGTGAGCCACACGGGTACCATCAGCAGCGACTGTAGCAGCTGGTGGTCCGTGTAGGTCAGCGTCAGTGTGGCGGGGTGGAAGATGGGGGCGTCGAAGGCGCGCCCCGTCAGGGTTCCGACGGGGTCACTGACCCACGACCGCAGCCCCCAGCCCATCACCCAGAGATTGAGGAAGGGATCTCCTGGGCCTTCAGTGGCCCCCAGATGCGAGCCGAGTCGGATGACCAGCGGCCACGTCACCCCGATAGCCGCTGCGAGATACACCGCCACGGCGAGCGCGCATCGGCGAATCATGCAGCGATCAGCCGATGGCCCGCGTCAGCAGGTCGGTCACCACTTTCGGGTCGGCCTTGCCCCGCGAGGCCTTCATCACCTGTCCGACCAGAAACTGAAACTTGCGGTCCTTGCCCGCCCGAATTTCCTCCACCACATCGGGGTGCGCGGCCAGCACGGCTGCCACATGCGGCTCGAGGGCCGAGGTGTCGGACACCTGCGCGAGTCCCTGCGACTCGACAATCTCGTCTGCTGACCGCCCGGACTCGTACATCGTCGCAAAAACGTCCTTGGCCACCGTGCTGCTGATGGTTCCGGCGTCAACCAGGCGCAGCAGCCCGGCCAGGGCCGTCGGCGTCGTGGGCACGGCCGTAATCGGCACGGCCCGTTCCTTCATCGTCCGCAGCACCTCGCCCATGACCCAGTTGCTGGCCGCCTTGGGCAACCCCGAGGCACTGGCCGTGGCTTCGAAGTAGTCAGCCAACTCGCGCGACTGCGTCAGCAGGTCGGCATCGTAGGCGGGTAAACCGTACTGGGTCATCAGCCGTGCCCGGCGGGCATCGGGCAGTTCGGGTAGCGCGGCTCGCGCCTCGGCGAGACGCCCGGCCGCGACGACCAGCGTCGGCAGGTCCGGGTCGGGGAAATAGCGGTAGTCGTGCGCCTCTTCCTTGCTGCGCATCGAATAGGTCTTGCCTTGCGCGGCGTCGAAGAGGCGCGTCTCCTGCACCACGCGACCTCCGTGCTCGATCAAGTCGATCTGCCGTCCGATCTCGTACTCGATGGCCTTCTGCAGATAGCGGAACGAGTTAACGTTCTTCACCTCGGCCTTGGTGCCAAGCGTGGACTGCCCCACCGGGCGCACTGACACATTGGCGTCACAGCGCAGGCTGCCTTCGTCCATGTTGCCGTCGTTGACGCCAATCCACACCAGCACCTGACACAGCCGCTCAAAGAAGGTGGCCGCCTGCGCGGCGGACCGCATGTCGGGCTCGGACACGATTTCAATGAGGGGCGTGCCGGCGCGGTTGAAGTCGAGATAGGTCTTGCGGTCTGAATCGGCGAACCCCTCGTGCAGTGACTTGCCCGCATCCTCTTCCATGTGAATGCGCGTCAGGCGCACGAAGGCGGAGCTGCCATCAACCTCAACGTCGATCCCTCCGCCCAACGCCAGCGGCTCGGCATATTGCGAGATTTGATAGCCCTTGGGAAGGTCGGGGTAGAAGTAGTTTTTTCGTGCAAACACCGAGCGGGGCTGCACGTCGCACCCCAGCGCGAGCGCTGCCCGCAGGGCCAAGTCAACCGCCTGGCTATTGAGCACGGGCAGTGCCCCAGGCATCCCGAGGCACACCGGACAGATGTGGGTGTTGGGATCGGCCCCGAAGTCGGTGGCGCAGCCGCAGAAGATCTTCGTGCGGGTGCAAAGCTGCGCGTGGATCTCGAGGCCGATGACAGGTTCGTAGGTGGGCATGTCGTACTGCGTGCGACCGACGCGGGGGTATCGTACCCCGAATCGGTCGCACGTGACGACCAGGGAACACCGGACTTACAGGCGGGGACCGGCGTCGCGGACCGCTGCGGGCACATCGGCCTCGAAGGTCCGGAAGTTGTCGATGAACATCTTCGCGAGCCGTGCGGCCTGCGCGTCGTAGGCATCCTTGTCTGCCCACGTGCTGCGCGGGTCGAGCACGCCCATCGGCACGTCGAGACAGCTGGTGGGCACCTCGATGTTGAACACGGGATGCCGCTGATAGCCGACGTGGTCGAGCTGTCCTGAGAGGGCGGCGCGAATCATCGCCCGGGTGTGCGCAATCTTCATGCGCGAACCCACCCCGTACGGGCCCCCGGTCCAGCCGGTGTTCACCAGCCACACCTTCGACTGATACTTCGCGATGCGCTCGCCGAGCTGCCGCGCGTAGACGTTGGGATTGAGCGGCAGGAAGGGTGCCCCGAAGCAGGTGCTGAAGGTGGCCGACGGCTCGGTCACGCCCTTTTCAGTCCCGGCGACCTTGGCGGTATAGCCCGACAGGTAGTGATACATCGCGGCCTCCGGCGACAGCCGCGCGATCGGCGGCAGCACGCCGTAGGCATCGGCTGTCAGCATGATGATGTTCTGGGGATGGCCACCAATGCCCTCGAGCACGGCGTTGTCGATGCATTCGATCGAGTAGGCGCCCCGGGTGTTCTCGGTCAGCGACCCGTCGTCAAAGTTGATGTCGCGCGTCACCGGGTCGATGACCACGTTCTCGAGCACGGTGCCGAAGCGCCGCGTCGTGCCGTAGATCTGCGGCTCGGCCTCGGCGGAGAGCTTGATCATCTTCGCGTAACAGCCACCCTCGAAATTGAAGACGCCCCGGTCGCTCCAACCATGCTCGTCGTCGCCAATCAGGCGACGCTCGGCGTCACTCGACAGCGTGGTCTTCCCTGTGCCCGACAGGCCGAAGAAGAGGGCCGTGTCGCCCTGAGGCCCGATGTTGGCCGAGCAGTGCATGGCCAGCACACCCTGCAGGGGCAGCAGGTAGTTGAGAACCGTGAAGATCGACTTCTTGTTCTCGCCGGCGTAGCTGGTACCGGCGATGATGATTTCCCGCGCCGCGAGATTGAGCGCAATCACCACGTCCGACCGGGTGCCGTGACGTGCGGGGTCGCATTTGAACGACGGCGCGGTCATGACGGTGAACTGGGGGGCAAAGCCCGCCAGGTCTTCCGCCGGAGGCACGATGAACAGGTTGCGGACAAACAGGTTCTGCCATGAGAGCTCATGGACGAACCGAACAGACAGACGGTAGGCGGGGTCGGCACCGGCGTACAGGTCCTGCACGTAGAGTTCCTGCTGGCCGAGGTGCGCGACGACATCGGCGCGCAGGACGTCATAGTGCGCCGGCCGCATGGGCTTGTTGACCTTGCCCCACCAGATGTGGGCGTCGCTCGACGGTTCCTGAACCACGAACTTGTCGTTCGGAGACCGCCCCGTGTGCTGGCCGGTCCGGCACACGAGCGGGCCAGCCGCCGCCAGTATCCCTTCGTTGCGACGAATCGCGTGTTCGTAGATGACCGACGTGTTCAGGTTGACGTGCACGGGCCTGGTGGGCCGGATGCCCAGTGCTTCGATGCCACTGCCCGTCTGTGACTGACTCATATGCGGAAGACTCCATGGCCGTCCGACTGGGACGGCAATAACCTACCGATCGTAGTCAGCCCGCTTCCGACAAGTCAACCACCCGCGCGGCCCTGATAGAATCTTTGGGTAAACGTCGGCACATACCCGTTCGTATCCCACCTAACATGCCCCAGCCCCCCCTGGCCGCTGCGCATCTGTCCGCAAAACCGGGTGCCCCACCCGACGCGGCAACGGCGGCGGCCGTCAGCCTGAAGACCCTGGTCGCCGCCGGTCGCGGGCCTGAGGCGCACGAGGCGCTGGGGCATCTCATGGCCATCTGCCAGGGTCGGGCCCTGCGGCTGGCCTACCATTACCTCCGCGACGCAGCCGACGCGGACGAGGCTGTCCAGGATGCCTTCGTGAAGGCATTCCATCACATCGACCAGTATGACCCTGCCCGCCCGTTCGGCCAGTGGTTCCTGCGGATTGTAGTCAACGCCGCCCTCGACCGCGCACGGGCGCGCCGTCGCCATGTCGACGGACGTGCGTGGGCCCGTGACGACGCCGAATCGCAGGCCATCGAGGCCGTGGCCTCGGACGAGGCCGATGCCGAACGCCAGCTGCTAGCTGCGGAACGATGGGCGGCGGTGCGCTGCGCCGTCGACGCCCTGCCCGACCGTCAACGTCTGGTGTTCACCCTGAGTCAAATCGACGGGCAGTCGCCCGCCGACATCGCCCACACGACCGGCATGAGCGCCGCCACCGTCAGGGTGCACCTGTTCCGCGCCCTTCGGCGGGTCAGAGTTGCCCTGGGAGCCACCCTATGACTGACCCGTCTCTGCCTGATCTGTCGGGTACCGACCCGACGCTCGACACCTATCGCCGCGGGGTGGACGCCGAATGTGACGCCCTGTTCGGCGACGCGATGCGTGCGCGCCAGCGCGCCCGGGTGCTTCGCCGACTCACGGAACCGCGGGTGCTGGCCTTCCCTGGGGCGGTGCCGCACGGTGAACAGCGGCCATCGGCCTCCGGGGCACCGGCGAGGGCCTCCCGTCGCTGGCTGGGAGTGACGGCGGCGGCCGCCCTGATGGTGGGCCTCCTGACGGGACAGATGCTGCCGATGGCCGAAATGGGTCGCTCTGCCGTGCCCCCACCAGGCAGGTCGCAGACCGCGCCCGAAACGGTAGGCCCGGTGACCACAGCCCGACCGGCGCCGGCCGGCGGAGGCTACCGGGCCGCGGTGGCGCTCGAGGGCGCAGACCCGCTGCTCGACGCAATCGACGTGGCCGTCTCGCAACGGGGCCCGTCGGAACTGCGTGCGCTGGACGACCTCACTTTCCAGTACGATCCGCGGTAATGCCCTCGCTGATATTCCGGAAGGGACTCGACCTGAAGCAGGAAGTGGCTGGCGTCCTCGAGGCCAGCTACCGCAGTCCGCTGGTCGAGCAGATCAAGGCCGATGGCTACTGCTACCGCAGCGGACGCCTGACCGTGCACCTCGCGCGTGAATTCGGCTTCTGCTACGGCGTCGACCGGGCCGTCGACTATGCCTATCAGGCCCGCACGCGGTTTCCGGACCAGCGGGTGTTCCTGACTGGGGAGATTATCCACAACCCTCATGTCAACGACCAGCTGCGCCAGCTGGGCATCCGCTTTCTCAGCGATCCGCAGGAGGCAGGGCGTATCCTCACCCCAGACGATGTGGTGATCCTGCCGGCGTTCGGGGTGACCATCGAAGAGATGCTGCGCCTCGATCGCACCGGCTGCACGCTGGTCGACACGACGTGCGGGTCAGTCCTGAACGTGTGGAAGAACGTCAAGCGCTACGCGCGCGACGGGCTGACCTCGGTCATCCACGGCAAGCACTGGCATGAGGAGACGCAGGCGACGGCGTCACAGGCGACCGCCATTCCGGGTGGCCACTATCTCGTCGTGTTCGACAGGGCTCAGGCGGAACGGGTGAGCGAGTATATCGAGCACGGCGGCGACCGCGGTGCCTTCCTGGTGGAATTCGGGGCATCCGCCTCTCCGGGCTTTGATCCCGATGTGCATCTAGGCCGCATCGGGTGCGCCAATCAGACGACCATGCTCAGCACCGAGTCGCTGGCCATCGGCCAGCGGCTCGGCGAGGCCATTCGGGCCCGCTATGGTGAGGCTGAGTGGCAGGAGCGGTTCCGGGCTTTCGACACGATCTGCAGCGCCACCCAGGACCGCCAGGACGCGATCCTGCACCTGCTCGACGAGACCCCGGTCGACCTGATGCTGGTGGTCGGGGGCTATAACAGCAGCAACACCTGCAATCTGGCCCGCATCTGTCATGATCGAGTGCCCACCTATCACATCGGAGAACCGGACGGGTTGCTGTCGTCCGACACCATCCGCTTCCGTGATGTCGTGTCGAAGACCGAAGTCACACGGACGGGATGGCTGCCGGCGGACGGACCGGTCACGGTCGGGCTGACGTCGGGGGCCTCGACGCCAGACAACCTGGTCGAGGTCGCCGTCCGCCGACTGGACGCGTTTACGGCCGGTCGGTAAACACCGCCGCCGCTCTGTGCGTAGTTACAGCTAAATCTATGGCGCTGTCTCGATGGGTCTGCGCGGTGGCGGCCTGCCTGCTGTCGGTCCTCCCGGCGTCCGGGCAGGGCTTCAAGTGGTGGCAGAGTGAACGGTTTCAGCGCGAGCTGGCGCTGAGCGCCGACCAGTCGACGAAGCTCGAGCAGGTATTCCAGGCCCTGCAGCCCCTGCTGCAGACGCAGAAGGAGGCGCTCGACAAGCATGAAGCCGCCCTGTCTCGGGTCATTGCTGACCCGAAGACGGATGAGGCTCAGGTGCTGGTATCGGTCGAGCGGGTGGAGGCGGCCCGCAGCGACCTGGCCCGCTCGCGCACACTGCTCACCTTCCGGATGCGACGCATCCTCACCACCGGACAGCACGTCAAAATGCAGGTGATGCACGAACAGTGGACCCGCGACCGACGGTCGCGACAGCCATCCCGCCCCCCCAACAAGCCTGGCCGCTAGTCCGCGGGCATGCCGGAATCTCAGGAGCACGACAGGGAATGACCGTGAACAGGATGCGTGTGTGGGTGGCAGCCGGGCTGCTGCTCTGGGTGGGTGTGTCGGCCGGGCAGGCCCAGACGGCCGTGCTGACCGACGAGGCACGCACCGCCGCCGTTGTGCGCGATGCGATGGCCGGGTACTCGGCCGCGGTGCGCACACTCGATTCGCCGAGTGCCACTACGGACCAGTCGCCCCTCGGGCGCATCGCGCCCGGAGGAGTGCGTGAGCTGACCCTCGAGCAGAGCGTCGAACTGGCCCTCGAGCGCAACCTCGACATTCAGGTGTCACGCCTCGAACCCCAGTCGGTCGACCTCGTCATTGCGGGCCTGCGGAACACGTTCCGCCCGGTCCTGTCGACGACCCTGGGCGAGCGCGACCAGGTGCAGCCCCCGACGTCGCAGCTGAACGGCGGCACCTCGGTCACCAATGCCACGGCCACCTACAACTTCGGCGTCTCACAGGCGATGCCGTGGTTCGGGGGGCAGTACTCGGTCGTCTTCAACAATTCGCGCCTATCGACGAATAACCTCTTCGCGAACTTCAATCCGAGCTACAACGCGACGTTGACGGCGCAGTATGTCCAGCCCCTGCTGAGGGGCTTCCGCATCGACAACACGCGGCAGCAGCTGCAGGTGAACCAGATTAACCGCGACATCTCAGAACAGTCCGTGCGGGCGACCGTGACGCAAACGGTGGCCAATGTCCGGAATGCCTACTGGGACCTGGTCTTCGCACGCAGTTCCGTCGACGTGGCGCGTCGGGCGCTCGACCTCGCCGAGCGGCTCGTGGCCGATAACCAAGCGCGCGTCGAAGTCGGGACCCTCGCCCCGCTCGACATTGTGCAGGCGCAGGCCGAGGCCGCCACGCGGCGGCAGACGCTGGCCGCGGCCGAAGCTACGGCATCAACGGCAGAACTGACGCTCAAGCGCTTTCTGGTCAGCGGGACCGAAGACCCGCTCTGGCGGCAGGAACTCGTCCCCGTCGATGTCCCCTCGCTCGAGGCCCCGCCGACCGACGTGGAAGCGGCGATCCTGCGCGCCATTGCCGACCGCACCGACATTGCCACCTCGCGCAAGAATCTCGAGTCGAATGAGGTGAACATGACCTTCTTCAAGAACCAGTCCCGCCCGGGGCTCGACCTCACGGCCAGCTACGGCGCGCAGGGACTGGGCGGGACACAGTTCATCCGCCAGGGCTCGGGCCTCGGCAGCAACATCATCGGCACCATTCCTGGTGGCTACCCAGACGCGCTCGACCTGCTGTTCAACCGCTCGTATCCCACATGGAACGTGGCACTGACCTTCAGCTATCCCCTCTTCGGCAACCAGGCCGAAGCGCAGTACGCACGCGCGAAGGTGCAGCGCCAGCAGGCCCAGACCCGCCTGCGTGCGCTGGAAGTCAGCATCGCGGCCGAAGTGGCGAATGCCGCATTCACGGTGCAGGCCAATCTGCGGCGTGTCGAGTCGGCCCGCGCGGCCCGCGAACTCGCACAGAAGCGCCTCGAGGCCGAGCAGAGCCGGTTCGAGGTGGGCCTGACGACCAACTACTTCGTGGTGCAGGCGCAGCGCGACATGCGCGATGCCGAGAACACCGAACTGCGGGCACTGGCGGACTACCGCAAGTCGCTCGTCAACTTCGAACGCGCGCAGCAGGCCCCGAGCGGTGGGGGTGGCGGCGGTGCGGCGGCGCTGGCAGGCGGCGGGTCGTAAGGCCTGCGGTGTCTGGCGCCATCTTCCTGGAACGTGAACGGACTGGTGTATGCGTAAATCTGTCGTGATTGGTATCGTCGCGGTCGCGGCGCTCGGTGCCGCCTACTACGGCGGACTTCTGCCCGGGTCCTCGTCGAGCGAAGCGCCGGTAGCCGATGGTGCCCCGCAGGGCCAGGGCGGCGCCGGCGGACGGGGCGGCGGTGGGGGCCAGATGCGGCAGGGCGGGGGCCCGCCGGGCATGGGCGGAGGTTTCGGCGGCGGCGGGTTCCGTCCACCGGTCACCGTGCGCATGGCCGAGGCCACCTCAGGTGACATCGGTGCACAGCTGACCGTTGTCGGTAATCTCATCGGCGAGCAGACCGTCGACGTCGTTCCGCGCACGGGCGGTCGTCTGGTGTCGGTCAACGTCAAGCTCGGGGATGCGGTGCGGCGCGGCCAGCTGCTGGCCAAGATTGAAGACTTTGAAATCATCGAACAGGTCAAGCAGGCGCAGGCCTCGATGGAAGTGGCGAAGGCCACCATCCGCCAGCGCGAGGCCGACCTCAAGGTCGCCGAGCTGAACTTTGATCGCTCGAAGAACCTCTACGGCCGTCAGTTGCTGGCCAAACAGGCGCTCGACGATGCCGAGTCACGCTATCTGGCGGCACAGGCGCAGCTCGACCTGGCCCGCGCACAGTCGAGCCAGACAGCCGCGCGTCTCGACGAGCTGCAGATCAACCTGGGCAACACCCGCATCACGTCGCCGGTCGAGGGGTTCGTGGGTCGTCGCAACGCCGACCCCGGGGCCTGGGTCTCTCAGAATGCGCCGGTCGTGTCGGTGGTGGAAATTGCCCGCCTGCGGCTGCAGGCCGCGGTGGTCGAGAAAGACCTGCGGTTTGTCGGCATCGGCGACCCCGCCGTCGTCGAGGTCGATGCCTATCCCGGCGACAAGTTCAACGGGCGCGTCGCACGCGTCTCACCTGTGCTCGACCCGGCGACCCGCACCGCCACCATGGAAGTCGAGATTCCCAACACCGGCAACCGCCTGCGTCCCGGCATGTATGCACGGGTGCAGCTCATCATCGAGGAGCACGAGGGTGTGGTCGTGGTGCCGAAGCTGGCGGTCGTCGACTTCGAGGGCAAGCGCGGCGTGTGGCAGCCCGGCGACGACAACAAGGCGCAGTTCCTGCCAGTGACCCTCGGCATCGAGGATGGCGAGCGGGTGGAGATTGCCGCCGGACTCAAGGTCGGCGACCGGTTCGTCACCGAGGGCGCCGGTGCGGTGCGCCGCAACGACACGCTCGTGGTGCCCGGTCAGGGCGGTGGCCCGGGCCAGGGCCGGGGCGGCCGCCCCGGTGGTGGCGGGGGCCAGGGGCGCGGACAGGACCAGGGACCGGGCGCCCCCGGACGCGGGCAGGGACAGCCAGGAGGGGCGGAACGCCCGGGTGGTGGCACCGCGCCCCCGGAAGGTGGCGTCCCACAGGGTGGCACCGCACGCCAGCGGCCCCAGTAGAGATCTCAGCGGAACAGACGCACGCCGGACCTTGCTATGAGCATTCCACGCCTCGCCATTCATCGCCCCGTCACGATGTTCATGATCAGCTTTGTGATCATCGTGCTGGGGGCCATCTCACTCACCCGCCTCCCGGTTGACCTGCTGCCCGACGCCGAGTATCCAAGCCTCACCGTGCGCGTCAGCTATCCCGGCGTCGGCCCGCTCGAGATGGAGGAACTGGTCACCCGTCCCATTGAACAGGCCGTGAGTGCCGTGGCCGGCCTTGACCGGGTCGAGTCGACCTCGTCCGAGGGCAACGCCAACGTGCGCCTCAACTTCGTCTGGGGCACCGACCTCAGCGAAGCCGCCGACGATGTGCGCACGCGTCTCGATCGCGTGCGCGGCCGGCTGCCCGAAGATGCCGAGGCCCCGACCATCTTCAAGTTCGACTCGAGCGCCCTGCCGATCATGGGCATCGGAGTCGAAGGCGATTACGACGCGGTCACCCTGCGCGAACTCGCCCAGAACGATTTGTCGCCTCGCCTCGAACGTGTGAATGGCGTGGCCGCCGTCACCATCGACGGAGGCCTGCGTCGGCAGATTCACGTCGACCTGTCGCGCGAGAAGATCACGGCGCTCAACCTCACGCCCGAGCGCATCGTGCAGGTGCTGCGCACCGAGAACCAGAACATTCCCCTCGGGGAGATTGACGACTCGAACCGCACGCTGCTGCTCCGCAGCCCGGGGCAGTTCACCAGCGTCGAGGACATCCGCAACCTGATCGTGCTGACGCGGGGCGGCGTGCCGGTCTATCTGAAGGACATCGCCAACGTCACCGACTCGACCGAAGACCGCCGGGCGATCACCCGCATCAACGGCAAGCCCGGTATCCGCATGCGCGTGACCAAGCAGTCAAGAACGAACACCGTGGAAATCGCCGAAGGCGTGCGCGCGGAAATCGACCGCATCAACCGCGAAGTGTCGGGGATACGTCTGCAGATTCTCGATGACCAGTCGGTCTTCATCGAACGCGCCATCAGCAGCGTGCAGGAGCACGCCATGCTGGGCAGCCTGCTGGTCATTGCGATCATCTACCTCTTCCTGCGCGACCTCAAGTCGACGCTCATCATCTGCACCTCCATTCCCATCTCGGTGATCGGCACCTTCGCCCTGCTCTACTTCGGCGGCTACACGCTCAACACACTCACCTTCGGAGGGTTGGCCCTCGGCATCGGCATGATTGTCGACGCCGCGATTGTGGTGCTAGAGAACACCTATCGCCACCTCGAAATGGGCAAAGATCGAATGGCCGCGGCCATTGATGGATCGGAGGAAGTCTGGTCCGCGATTCTGGCATCAACGCTGACGCACATTGCGGTGTTCGTGCCGATGCTGTTCCTCACGGGCGTGTCGAGCATCATGTTCGGCCAGCTGGCCGCCGTGGTGTCGTTCTCGCTGGCGATGTCCCTGCTGGTCGCGGTCACCATCGTCCCCGTGCTCTGCTCGCGCCTGCTCGACCCGCCCAGCCACGGCAAGGATGCACCCGGCTTCTTCGGCGCCCTCAACCGCAGTGTCGACCGCTTCCTCGACGGCATCGACAACAGCTACGGCCGCGCCCTCTCTGTCGCGCTGCGCCATCGCCCGACCGTGTTCGCCACCGGGTTCGGCCTCTTCGTCGTCGCTGTGCTGCTGCTGCCACGCATCGGCTTCGAATTCCAGCCGACCACGGACGAAGGTGAGGTCACCGTCGACGCGGAGCTGGCGGTGGGGACGCGCATCGAACTCACCGAAGACGTGCTGCTGCAGCTCGAAGAGCGAATCCGCACCAACGTGCCGGAAGCGACGCTGCTGATTACGCAGGCCGGCGGCGGCGGTGGCGGTTTCGGTCCCACATCGTCCCACCGTGGCAGCATCCAGGTACGCCTGGTGCCCCGCACCGAGCGGCAGCGGACCAACGAGCAGATTTCGATGGAGCTCCGTCGCCAGCTGTCCGGCATTCCCGGTGTCGTTGTCCGTGCCCGCGCCTCTGGCGGCCAGAACATGATGATGCGCGGGATGGGAGGCGGCGGAGGCGGGCGCCTCGCCGTCGAAATCATGGGTTACGACCTTGCCGAGTCGAAGCGCATCGCGCAGGACATCAAGACCATGCTCGACTCGACCCCCGGTATCGCCGATTCGCGCCTGCAGCGTGAGGAAGGACGCCCGGAGCTGGCCGTGCGCGTCGACCGCGACAAGGCCGCCCTGCTGGGCATGACGGTGACCGGCGTGGCCAACACCATCCGCACGAACGTCGCCGGCACCCAGGCGGCGTTCTTCCGCGACGCCGGTAACGAATACCCCATCGTCGTCAGGCTGCGTGAGGAAGACCGCGGCGAAGTAGCGTCGGTCGGCGATGTGCTGCTCAGCACACCAGCCGGTCAGGTGCTGCCGGCCAAGAATGTCATGATCATCGACCGCGACACCGGTCCCGTATCGATCGATCGGAAAAACCAGGAGCGCATCCAGCGCGTCAGCGCCGAGACCGAGGTGACGCTCAGCGAAGCGGTGGCCAATGCGCAGGCGCGCATGGGTGAGATCACCGTGCCCAAAGACTTCGCAGTCGGCTTCGGCAACGAAGTGGAAGAGCAGGCCAAGAGCTTCCGTGAACTGCAGCTCGTGCTCATTCTCGCGATTGTGCTGGTCTACACGGTGATGGCGTCGCAGTACGAATCTCTGCGCGATCCGTTCATCATCATTTTCTCGATTCCGCTTGCGGCCATCGGGGTGGTCGGCATGCTGCTGCTGACCAAGACCGCCTTCAGCATGCAGGCCTACATCGGTGTCATCATGCTGGCCGGGATCGTCGTCAGCAATGCCATTCTGCTGGTGGACTACACCAACACCCTGCGCGACCGCAACGGCATTCCCACCAGGAAGGCCATCGAGATCGCCGGACGCCATCGCCTGCGACCGATTCTGATGACGTCGCTGTGCACAGCCCTCGGTCTGGTGCCGATGGCGCTCGGCATCGGCGAAGGCGCGGAACTGCAGGCACCTCTGGCGCGTGTCGTCATCGGCGGCCTGATCACGTCGACCCTGATCACGCTGGTGTTCGTGCCGGCGATGTATACGCTGTTTGATGAAGGCGTCTCGGGCCTGTTCAAGCGCGGTCAGTCAGGCGCTGAAGCAGCGCAGTAACCGTCAGCCCGGTCACCGGGTCACGCCAGTCACCTGCCACTTCTGCGAGCGGAGCCAGCACAAAGGTCCGCTCGCGGAACCGGGGGTGGGGCACCATCAGCGCCGGACCGTTCAGGACGGCATCTCCACACAGAATCAGGTCGAGGTCGAGCGTGCGTGCCGCATTGCGGTGGAGACGGGCGCGACCTCGCTCGGCTTCCAGTGCCTGCAGGAACGCGAGCAGCTCGTCAGGCGATGCATCGGTGGTGCCGACAAGGGCACCGTTCAGGTAGGGCCCCTGCGCGTCGGGGTCTGGCACCTCGAACGGAGGGGTTTCGATGATTGTCGATACCCGTACGTCAGACAGGCGCTCGCGCAACCGGGCGATGGCCCAGTGGATGTGTCCGTGGCGGTCGCCCAGGTTCGAGCCCAGGGCGACGGCAACACGCACGGAAGACGAGGCCATGAAGGCCCCGCCTATTCGATCCAGCGGGTGTTGGCTACGACGCCCTCACGGGCATTGATGGCCAGGTGAGAGCCAATCAGGTCGTCGCGGCCCGCGGCACCATGCTCGAAGATCCGGGCCTGCTCGAGCATCTCGCCAAGAATGACCGTCAGCATCTTCCGATGGCGGGCATGCGTGATGCCGTCCACCCGCCCGCGCCAGGTCTCGACAAACTGACGCTGCGACCGGGCATCGTCCGCCGCCAGAGCGGTCCATCCGTTCCTGCCCTTTGGCTCTGCCACGGTGGCCTTGGCGGGATCGGGTGGGATGGTCGCATGCAGGTCGAGCAGCGCATGCTGCAGCCACGAGACATGAGCCTCTTCGCGATTGATGACGTACTGGTAGGCATTGTTCACGTCGTAATCACTGACGTGACGCGCCACCTCCTCATGTCTGAGCAGCAGGCCGAGGCGGGCCAGATAGAAATCCCTGATGAGATGCGACAGTTCGGTGCTCACGCGTTTTGCTTTTCCTTGCAGGTGATGCACACCCGCGTCCATGGGATTGCCGCCAGACGTGCCGGGGCGATCGGTTCGCCACAGTCACGACAGATGCCGTATGTGCCCTTGTCGAGACGCACCAGCGCCTCATCAATGGCCACCAGAATCTTCGCATCGGTTTGCTTGAGGCGCAACTGGATGTGCACCTCGTTGGTACCATCCGCCTGATCGGCCAGGTCGCCCTGGCGACCGCTGTTGTGCTCCATCTGATACTGCAACGGCCTGCCGCCTGAGCCGCCGAGCAGCTCGGCGCGCTTCTGTTGCAGGGCGTCTCTGAAGACCGCTTCGTTCATCGACGGACCACTCCTCTGAGTGCCCCCAGCCGGAGGGGCAGAACCCTGCGATTGTACCACGCAGGCTTCGGCCTCCGGACGACTCGCAACGCAGCGAGCCTCGCCTACTCGCCTCGCAGCGTGCCCAGCGGCTTCCGGGTCAATACGTCCCAGCTCGATGCCACCCCCACCACGGCGACGAGCACGGTCGTCGCGAGAATGGCCCCGCCGGTCAGGCCCGGCAGCGCGCGGAAGGGAATGTCGAGGGCAAATCGCGAGATACCCCACGTCAAACCAACGGCGGCACCCGCCCCGATCGTACCTGCCAGCAGACCAAGCAAGCCGTATTCCACCGTCAGCACCGCGGTCATCAGCGGACGTCCCGCGCCAAGGGTCTTGAAGATGGCGGCCTCGTAGACGCGGCGGAACTTGGTCATCGAAACAGCCCCGATCAGAATCAGCAGGCCGCTCATGACAACCAGCGACCCGACGACGGTCACGGCCAGCGTCACGTTGCCGACCACTCCCTTCACCGCCTGCAGGATTTCGCGCCCATCGATGACCGACACGTTGGGGGCCAATTGCACCAGCGTCGCCTGCAGTCGGGCCCTGGCCTTGTCGTCTACGGGTCCTTTGAAGAATCCGATGGCCCCGTGCGGGGCTTTGTCGATGACACCGGGACGAAACACGAACATGAAGCCTCCGGCCCGACTGTCGCCCCAGTTGACCCGGCGCACGCTCGTCACCCGGGCGGTCATCGGCCGCCCGAGGACGTCGAACCGCATGAGGTCACCAGGGGCGATGCCAAACCGCAGCGCCACGCTTTCCTCAATCGAGACATCGGTGACCTCGGCATCCGCAGGCCCTGCGTCAGACCAGAAGGTGCCCTGAATCACCTGTTCGTTCCGCTCCAGCGCCGGGCGGAACGTCACCGTGTATTCGCGGGCCAGCGAGCCCCGCTCACGCACATCTTCGTATCGCTCCAGCTGCAGCTCACGCCCCTCGACGCCGGTGACCCTCGCCCGTAGCACCGGAATGAGGCGCGGTTCGGGGCTTCCGGCATCCTGCACCGAGCGAATCGCCCCGCGTACTGCATCGACCTGATCCGACTGCACGTCGATCAGGAACATGTCGGGAGCCTCGGTCGACACATCGAGCGCGAACTGCTGGAGCAGATTTTCTTGCAACGCACGCACGCCCACGATAAAGAAGCTTCCGAGGCCCACCGCGAGCAGCACAATGCGCGCCTGGCTGCCGGGCCGCGCCAGTTGCAGCACGGCGTGTCTGACGGCGAAGCGGCGCGACCGCGCCAGCGGCGTGATCGCCCGCACCATCACGAGCCCAGCGACGTGCAACGTGCCGGCTGTGGCCAGCAGGCCCACAATCACGACCAGGCCGATGCGCCACGACCCAGCCTGCCAGATCGTCAGCACCACCAGCGCCACGGCCACGCCGGCAATCGCTGCCAGTTGCCACCAGTCGCGAGGCTCGCGCACCGAATCGTCGCGCAGCAGGCGCGACGGCTTGACGTGCCGCACATCCAGCAGCGGCACGACGGCAAAGAGCAGCGATACCGCCAGGCCGATGCTCACGCCCTGACTCACCGCCGACGGGGTGAGCCCGTAATTGATGGTCACCCCAGGCGTCGCCCCTCTCAGGAGCAGTCCGGGCACGGTATGGACGGTGACCCAGGCCAGAGCCACCCCCATGAGGCTGCCAAGCAACCCCAGCACTACCACCTGCGCGAGGTAGATGGCGAGCAACTGTGACGACCGTGCCCCGACGCACTTGAGCACCGCAATGGCCTTGATCTTCTGCTGCACGAACACGCGCGTCACGCTCGACACGCCGATGCCGCCCAGAATGACGATGACCAGTCCGACCAGACTCAGATAGTTTTCGGCGCGTTCGAAGTCTTCGCCGATGTCGTCTTCCTGCGCCTTGTACGAGCGAATACGCGCGAAGGTATCGGTGAAATCCCCTCGCAGCGCGGTGACCAGCGCATCGAGTGCCGCGTCCGGGACCCGCACCAGACGCTGGTGCGTGGCCCGGCTTCCAAAGCTGACGAGCGTCGTCTGCTCGAGGTCGGCCATCGACACAAACACGCGTGGCCCGAGTGAAAAGGCGCCGAGACGGCGACCCGGCTCGGCATCGAGCAGCGCCCGAATCTCGAACGAACGTCCGCCGATGACGATGCGATCGCCCACGCCGAGGCCGAGCTGTGCCTCGAGCTCAGGGCGGACAATGGCACCGCCGTTGGCAAGCAACCGGAAGTCGTAGGGCTGGCCTCCAGCCAGCGTCATGCGGCCGTAGTAGGGGAACCCGTCTTCGACCGCTTTCAACTCGACCATGCGGGTGCGGCTCTCCGCCGCCTCGCCCCGCACCATCGTCGCCAGTTCGACCGAACGCGTCGACTGTGCACCGGCCTCGGCCAGACGTGCCGTGATGCGGGTCGTAAGCTCGGCAGGAAACTCGCGGTTACTGCTGATGACCGCATCGGCAGCAATCAGCGTACGCGCCTCGCCCGCAAACGCCTGCCGCACGCTGTGAATCACCGACCGCAGCGTGACAATGGCACCGACGCCAATCGCGATGCAGATGAAAAAAAAGACGAGCCGGCGCCATGACGACCGCAGCTCGCGCTGAATCATGCGACCGACGAACATCACTGGGCCGGGGCGTCCTAGCCCCCCTCCCCTACCGATCGCCCGTCGCGCATCACGATGCGTTCATCGGTGATCGCAGCAATGGCCGGATCGTGCGTGACCATCACGAGCGTAACATGCCGCCGCGTCTTCACTTCAAGCAGCAAATCGAGAATGTGCCGACCGTTGGCACTGTCGAGGTTGCCGGTGGGTTCGTCGGCAAGAATCAGCGGGGGATCATTGGCCAGTGCGCGGGCGATGGCCACACGCTGCTGTTCGCCGCCAGACAGTTGCGACGGGTAATGGTGCCCGCGGTCGTGCAACCCGACCTCGTCGAGCAGGGCCTGTGCGCGGGCCTTCGCATCGCTGCGTCCCGCAATCTCCATCGGCACCTGAATGTTCTCGAGTGCCGTCAGCGATGGCACGAGGTGGAAGAACTGGAAGACAAACCCGATCTTCTCGCCGCGCAGGGCCGCCAGCGCATCCTCGCTGAGTGCGGTGATATCCACTCCGTCGATGAAGATCTGCCCGGTCGTCGGTGCATCAAGCCCGGCGATGAGCCCCAACAGCGTCGACTTGCCGCTGCCAGAGGGACCGATGATCGACACCGACCGTCCGGCGGCGATGTCGAGCGTGAGCGGATGCAGAATCGTGAGCGGATGGCCGCCACTGTCGACGACCTTGCTGACCTGTCTGAGCGCAATCATGAGGACGACCGGAGCCGGGAAAGGTGCGGAGTGAGCGCACGCCAGACGACGTCGGCCACGCGGCGCGCACCCTCGGGATTGGGATGGATGCCGTCCACCTGATTGAGCGCCGGGTCACCGGCCACCCCGTCGAGGAGGAACGGAATCAGCGGCACATCGTACTCGCGGGCGAGGTCACGGTAGACCTCCCGGAATGCCGACGTGTATTCGGGACCGTTGTTGGGCGGCGCTTCCATCCCGGCCAGGATCACCAGGGCGCCCCCCTGCTGCCCGCCTTCGATGATCGCCGCCAGGTTTCGGCGGAGGTCAGCGACAGGCAGTCCGCGCAGCGCATCATTGCCGCCCAGTGCCACGAGGAGAATCGTCGGGTGCGTCTCCATCACCCACGGCAGGCGACGCAGGCCGCCGGCTGAAGTATCCCCGGACACGCCGGCGTTCAGTACCCCGCGTGCAATGCCTTCGGCCCGCAGCCGCCCCTCGATGAGCGACGGATAGGTATCCGGAGTGTCGAGACCAAGGCCGGCCGTCAGGCTGTCGCCGAGCATGGCGATGCCCGGTGCGTCGGCCGGCACAGGAGCCACTCGGGGTGGGGCCGCGGTGTCAGTGACAGAGAGTGGGGCCGGGGCCTGCGCCGCCGACGGCTCGCGGCTGCATGCCCCAGGGGCCACAGCCACGCACAGGAGGAAAAGAGGCAGGACTCGTCGCACGATGAACTTTCCCATGTTAGACGATGGAAGCGTGGGAAACGCTCCCGCCAGCATCGCGGATGACCGATAGGGTAGGCTGAGAGCGGTCTCGACCGTCATGCATCCAGACGATGAGTTTCTCAAGGCCATGGCCGGTGACCCGCAGGTGCGGCGCCTGCGCCGTGGCGGCCCCGAGCGCGTTGCGGCACGCCCCGTCGCACCCGAACCCGACGTGGCCCTGGCACCGCCGACGCCCGGGCCGCCCTCGCTGAGCGCGCGCCTCCACGAGGCCGAGGAGGCTCGTGATGCGGAGCGGGCCGAGGCGCACGCCGCCCAGGCACAGGTGCGCGCCCTCGCCGAGCGGCTGTCCGCAAACGAGGTGGCTGCTGCAGAACGGGAGGCGGCGCATGACGCGCTGCACCGGCAGCTGGCCGAGGCGCAGGCAGCCCGGCAGACGCTGGAGACGGATCGGAAGTCACTGCTGGGACAGATCGGCAGCCTGCACGAGCAGCTCACACAAGCACGCGACCGTGCCGCTGCCGCCGACGCTGCGGCACGCCGGGCGGTGCCCCTGTGGGACGTCCTTGAGGCGCTGGCCCTGCCGTCCCCGGTCACGCGGTTCGCGCAGGCGCTGGCTCACGTCGAGCCCTCACGTGCCGACAAGACCGTCAGGCACCTCTTCACCTCGCAGCCTGACGAACTGCGACACCTGCTGACCGACAAGGTGGCGTGGGTGTGCGCCGGGTGCCGGTCCGGGGCAACGCATGAGTGCGTGATCGAGGTCGCACCTGAAGACTGTGACGTCTGTGGAGGCTCGAGCATCGTGGCTGCCGCGCGCCGCTTCACGGACGCCTGTCGTCGGGCCGACTGCCGGCGCGTGCTGATCGTCGGAGGCTCGCCCCGGTATCATGCACAGCTGACCGCAGCCCTGCAGGCAGACGGCCTCGAGCTGACGCTGGTGGAAGGAAACCGGAAGCTGCCTGCCGCACAGGCCCGCCAGCTCTGCGATCGGGCCCACCGAGGGTTCATCTGGGGCCCGACGATCCTCGACCATGCGGTCAGCGGACTGTTTCAGGGCTCGCGCATTCAGACGGTGCACGTGCGAGGCATCACCCGGTTCCTCGACGAAGCCGCGCGCCTGCTCGGCCAGCCAGTCGCCACCCGCTAGCGGACCAGTTCGCGGACGGCGGCGTCCCAGGTCATCGGGGCCACGACGGCATGCCCGGCCTCACCCATCCGGATCGCGCGGGTGCGGTCGCGCATCACCGCACTGATCGCTGCCCCAAGTGCCTCGGGCGTGGGCACGACCACCGCGCCGGTGACCCCGTCCGTCACCAGTTCCGCAGGGCCACCGCTATCGGTCACCGTGATCACCGGCTTCGCGCACGAGAATGCCTCGACGGTGACGAACCCGTAATCCTCGTTCCACGGCACAAACGCCACGGCGCGGCAGCGCGCCAGATGCGCCACCATCTCGGTATCGCTGAGCTGCCCGGCAAACTGCACGCGCGACTCGAGCCCGAGCTGTGCGCGCAGCCGCACCAGTGCGGCCATCTCGCCTCCTTCACCGGCAATCACGCACCGGATACCGGCGGCCACGGGTTCCGCAAGCGCACGCAGCAGCAGATCGAACCGCTTGAGCGGAGCCAGACGCGACACGGCGAACAGATAGTCGTCGTAGCCGTCGCAGCGATACTCGCGCTCGGGTGGAGGCGGATACAGCACGGTGGACGCGGTCCCCCCCCAGCGCTGTAACCGTGCCTGCACGGTCGCGGAAATGACATACCGGCGTGACATCCGTTCAAACAGAAACTTGTCGGCGCGATGAATCAGCGCGCGGCGTACCTGCTCCTTGGCCCTGGCCTTCCACCCCAAACCCTGCGAGAAGCGGTCCCACAGGTCGTAGTACTCGCGCATGCGGTGGTTGAGCCACAGCACGTGGTGGTCGTGCTGCACTGCATATGCGGGAAACCGCAGCGAAATGACCTGATCGATTTTCTGATCTTCGTGGGCCAGCCCCACGTCGGTGCACCACGCGGCCAGATAGGCCGCCCCCTGCTGACCAAAGCGATTCTGCGGAGTGACGATGAGCCCCGACTGGTGCCCAGCAGCACGCAGGGCCTGCACCAGTTCGCGGGCCATGACAAGGTGCCCGCCTTCCGCAAATGCCGGGCTGGCCGTGACGACGGCGACGGTGGCCATGGCTACTCGTAGATCGGGCGCAGCGTGACGTGCACCCCCAGATAGCGCGAGTCATTGACGCCGGTCTCAAAGAGCGGCACAAATCCCCGGTCCGCGCCGATACGCAGCCGATACACGTAGTTCGTGGGATATCGGGGATCGGGTCGGTACGGCACGCCGCGGCTCATCGGCAGGCGCACCTGCTGACGGGCGCTGGCCGCCAGCGTCACGGTCTGGGCGGCTCCGTCTGTGTCCAGCGTGACGATGGTGGCCCGCGGACCCGATTCCAGCGTGAGTTCGACCGCCTGCAGACGCCGCGGTGTAACCACGCGTCCCGTCGGCAGGTCGTCGGCGGTGACCGGAGCGCGCAGGATGATGTCGGCGGCCTGCTCGCCCTTCACCCAGAAGCTGCGCCCCTCGCGGTTGTAGGCATGGCTGTCCACGAAATACGCGAGAATCGGCGCATCGTCTGTGCCCAGGGGCTGCCGCGATCGCTCGGGCCGCACATTGACGGGCAGATCGTTGACCAGCGTCAGTTCGATGGGCAGCCATCGGAACGGACCTCGTCCGGTGTGCTGATCGGGATTGAGTGAAGCCCCGACCGGATTGAAGATCAGCTGCGCCGTGAAGGCACCGCTCACGACAATCGCCACCAGCGCCGGCACGGAGGTCTGGAGCGCCGGCGTGAGGAACAGAAAGATTGGATACGTCCCAAGAAAGTACCGATTGCCGATGGGCGCGCCGCCCCCCGAATAGGTGAACGGCATGTAGAGAATCAGCCCGACGGCGGCACCGACCCCGGCCAGCAGCGTGAGCCACTGCCAGACGGCGCGGTCGCGGGTCGCTGCGAGAAACAGCAGCACCGACATCACCCCCGGGAAGAAGTACGGCAGGAATCCCGTGTGCCGCCCGAGCAGGAAGTAGCCCAGATTGTGACGGAACACGTCGACGAGTGCCTCCTTGCTGGTGAGCACTTCGATCAATACTTCGTTCGTGGTCCGTCCCTGCCCGATGACGTAGAAGTCATCGTTGAGAAACGGAAAGCCTCCGCTGCCGTTGTAGAAGGTGCGGCGGTCGCCGCCCTGATAGTTCCATTCCCCGGTGATGGCGACGTTGGCGGCAAAGAGCAGCCCCACGGTCAGACCGAAGAACGCGCCGATGCGCAGGGTGCGCTGCCACTGACGGCGCAGCACCGCCGACGCCAGCAGGGGAAGAATCAGCGCCACGTGCGTGGGCTTCGAGAACGTGGCGATGCCGAGGAAGATGGCGGCCACCGCGTCCGACCTCGTGCCGAGCAGCCACCGGATGCGCGCCTTCGCCGACCAGGCCACCGCGGCCGGCCCGACGACATCCTTGTAGGCCCAGAAGAAGTAGCCGAACGTGACCATGGCCATGTTGAAGAAATCCGGCGTCACCCACACGAGATAGACCGGGGCCACACAAATGAAGAGATACGCCAGCGCGTAGGTCGCCGCAGCGACCGGGCGGCTGCGTGCGACGAGGAACGCATAGGCGCACAGGAACATCAGGGTCATCAGCACCGCATGAAACACCAGAAAACCATTGGTGCCGAACACGCGCACAAACGGCGCGGCCATGAGCGGATAGATGAATGCCTTGGCGTAGTAGAAGTGGCTGAGATCGGGATCAGGCTGGCTGCTGATGCGCACGAAGGGTGGTGTCCACTGCCAGCTGATGTCGAGGTCGGTGCCGCGTTTCAGGAAGAGCCCCTGCGGGCCGACCGGAAACTCGTGCCACACCCGCTCGAGATCGGTACGCCGATACTGGAAGTCGCCGTCGGCCGCAATGCTGTGCCCGAGGCTGTAGTAGGTCGCCGCATCGCCGAAAAATCCCTCAAAGGTCTCGGCGTAGTCGACGGTGAGGGCCCACGTCAGCAGCAGGGCCCCGAGCGCCAGAGTGGCCGACGCACCAAGCCGCCAGCCGGCAGTGCGGCCGGTGAGGCGTTCGGCGACTGGCGCATCAATGGTCATGGGCCCTACTGCTCCAGGAACGTGAGGTCGGCCTGCAGTATGCCCTGCCGCCGGGTCGCGCGCGAGGTGGCATGCAGCAGGTCGTACAGGCGCTCCATCTTATGCACGAACGCCTGGATGTCGTAGCGGGCGCCGGTGCGGCTCGCGCCTTGCCCCAGGCGGCCGGCCAGGGCCGGGTCGTCGAGCAGGTGGCCAACCGCGCCGGCCAGGGCCGCCGGATCGCGCCGCGGCACGACCAGCGCGTCACGGCCGTCGACGAGGACGTCCATCAGGCCATCGGCATCGGTGGCCACCATGGGCTTGCCCATCGCCAGCGCCTCGAACACCGTCAGCGGCGTGCCTTCCCACAACGAGGGAAACACCAGCACGTCGAGGGCCGACAGCACGGCGGCCACGTCGCGCTGGAAGCCGCAGAAGACCAGCCGGTCTCCCAGCTGCAATGCCGCCGCCTGCGTCTCGAGGGACGCCTGCAGTTCCCCTTCCCCGACGATGAAGACGCGGGCACGCGGATGCCGACGCACGATCTCCGGCACCGCCGCCACCAGATATTCGTTGCCCTTCGAGGGCATGAGTCTCGTGACGGTGCCGACGGCGAGGTCGTCGGGGTTCATCCCCAGAGCGGCGCGGGCCTCCGCCACCTCATGTGGCGGGCGCACGCGGGCGAACTCGTCGAGCGGGGCTCCGAGATACACGGTGCGGGTGCGTTCGGCGGGCATCAGTCGCGCCCGGATGGTGAACTCGGCAGTGGACGCCGACACCGCCAGCGCCAGATCGGTGTGCGGTGCCAGCAGCCGATCGGCCACCTTCTGGAACCACGGCGTGTCGCCGTGATTGGCGTGCTCGTGCAGGATGGCGGGAATGCCCAGGCGCCACGCGCAGAGTCGCCCGAACGTGGTGGCCCCGTAGCCGTGCAGGTGCACGACGTCGGCCTGCTGGGCCTGCAGCACCTTGAGCAGCGCAGCGTATGTGCCCGGGTCGAACTTGTGCCGGCCCAGATAGGTGACGTCAATCCCGAATTGCTCGAGCGTGTCTTCGCTGAGGTCCTTCCGTCGCAGGCTGACCAGCGTGACGCGGTAGCGTGACGCGTCGAACCGCGGAATCATCCAGGCAAACAGCCGCTTGACGCCGTGCATCCGTGAGCCGGTCCACCCTAGGTGGTCGCAGACATGCACGATGTGGAGAGGACGAGGCGGCGCACTCACAGCAGATGCTCCTGACGATACCAGTCGGCCGTGCGGTGAATACCCTCTTCCAGATCGACGGCCGGGGCGAAGCCCAGTTCGGTGCGGGCCCGCGTGGTATCGAAGGCGCGGCTCTTGGTGAAAAAGTCGACGCGCCGCCGATAGAGGGGGGGCTCGATCCCCAGCGGCACACAGACCAGTTCACACAGGGCGCCGGCCATGAAGAAGGGCCACACCGGCAGATGCACCCGAGGCGGACGCCGACCGACCTCATGGGCCACCAGCGTCACCAGGTCGTTGAGGGTCGTGTAGCGCGGCCCTGCCAGGATGTAGGTGCGACCGCAGGCCGCGGGCACCTCGCCGCAGCGAATGAACCCGTCGACCAGATCGTCGATGTAGGTCAGGTGATAGAAGGCGGTGCACGGCCCCAGCATGGGAAACCGTCCTCGCGCGAGGCCGCGGAACATCTTGAGAAAGCGCGTGTCTCCAGGCCCGTAGATGCCGATGGGCCGGGCGACGACCACATCGAGCCCGGTCTGATCTGCATAGCGGCGTGCGGCCAGTTCGGCTTCGAGCTTCGAGTCCTGATAGATGTCCCCGGGGTTGAAGGGGGCATCTTCCGTCGCAGGCGGCTGCGCGATGTGGCCATGCACGCCGCCGGTGCTGCAGTGCACGACGCGCTGCACGCCGGCCGTCCGTGCGGCCTCGAGCAGCGAGAGGGTGCCCTCGACGTTCACGCGGCGGTAGGCCTCGTCCGGCTGGCCGGCTTCCCGATACGTGGCGGCAATGTGATAGACCACCGACACACCCATCGTCGCCCGCTCGAGCGAGGCGCGGTCGGCCAGATCACCCTCGACGCACTCGACGCCGAGGGCCGGCAGTGGCGATTGCTCGAAGCGTGTCCGGCTCCGCGGCCGCACAAGCGCACGGACCCGATGCCCTCTCCGGGCCAGGGTCGATGCCAGATGCCCTCCGGTAAATCCGGTGGCACCGGTCACCAGCACCGTCATGCCGAGGCTCCCGTGGCCCCCGCGGCACCCGCTGGCACTCCCAGTCGCGCGTAGGCCGCGGCCGTCCGTTGCAGATACACCGCCCGGCTGTATTTCTCGTGTGCCACCTGCCGTGCCCGCTGCGCGAGCACGTCACGTGCCGACGCATCACCCAGCAGCGTGACCATCGCCTCGGCAAACGCGTCGGGCGTCGGTGACACCAGGCAAGCCGTGTCGGCCGACAGCACCTGGGTGTGGGTCAGCAGGTTGGTCGCGATGATGGCCTTGCCCGACCGCAAATACGAATAAATCTTGAGCGGGGTGTTGGTGCCGCGGATGCGCGGCGACACCAGCACATCGCACGCCGCGACGTAGCTGGGAATCTCGCGGGCCGGCTGCTGGCCGGTGAACACCATGACATCCCCCGCACCGGCGTCGCGGGCGCGGCCACGTGCGGCCTCAACCTGCCCGGCATCGCCCCCGACGACGAGGACTCGCGCCGATGGCACCTGCTGTGCCAGATGCACCGACGCCTCGATCAGCAGGTCGACGCCCTGATATGCCTCGAACGTCCCCGTGTACAGGGCCAGCGGCGCATCGACCGCAATGCCCCAGCGCGGGCGCACCTCGTCTGGTGTCAGGGACGGCGGGTCGTCGACGTCGCCCCCCATGACGTTCTCGATGAGCATGGACCGGTCGCCGGCCCCCATGGCGACCACCGTGTCCTGCAGTTCCTGGCAGATGGTGATGACCGACTGCGACCCGTGAATCATCTGCGCCTCGGCCCATGAGAAGAGGCGAATCAGCAGTCCCGAGCGGCTGTATCTGAAGTTGCCCAGCTGCTGCGGCAGGCTCGAGTGCATGTCATACAGGTGCGGAATGCCTAACCACCGCGCGAGCCAGACGCCCGGCAGCCCCATCTCTTCATGGGAGTGAATGGCGTCATACCGGTGGAACAGGCCACGGCGCGCAATGGTGAACAGCATGAGCCCATCGAGCAGCAGTTTCCGCACCGACGGGCCAATCGGCACCCGCCGGACAAACGGCGGCCTGAGTCCCCGGAAGATCCGCACGCGGGGAATCTCGACATCGCGTCCGATCGGATACGTCACCAGGTCGACGTCGTGGCCCAGTTCCGAGAGGGCTTTCAGGCGGTGATACTCGCTGAAGGGCGTGCCGCGCGGCTCGAAGAACGGTTCGGGCGCCAGCATCAGAATGCGCACACGTCATTATACGGTTCCCCCTTCCGCCTCGCCGTCGCAGGAATTTGTGGGGCGCGCTGTAAAGTTCCGCGCAACGAGGGCCGATACGACGGGGTAAGGAGAATTGTCGATGTCTCGCGTGTCTATTGCTCTGGCGGGTCTCTGCCTGGCGTTGGTGGCCACCGGGTGTGAGCAGGCGAAGAGCGCCAACCCCCTCAGCCCCACCGTGGCCGGCCCCATCGCCGGCGTCACCATCTCGGCTCCGACCCCGGTCGAACCGTCCACGGGCACGGCCATCACCCCCTCGGCTGACGGCGTCTCGTTCGTCGTGCAGAATCCCACCACGACGGGCGAACGGCCCCTCTGGCTCGAATTCGAGCTGGCCTCCGACGCCGGCTTCGAGACCCTCGTCCACCGGGCCGAGCGCATCACCCCGGGCACGACGGGACGCACGACATATCGCGTGCCGCAAACCCTCGCCCACGCCACCACCTATCACTGGCGCATGCGGGCGCTCGACGGCGCCAATACCGGGCCCCACTCGGCCCCTGCGAGTTTCCGGACGTCCGACCCGATCATCCTTGAACCGCCGACACCCATGTCCCCATCGGGTGCCGTATCCTCGACGCAGCTGACATTCGCCCTCCAGAACGGGCGCATTTCGGGCACGTCGGGCGTCACCTATCGCATCGAGATTGCCGACCGGCCCGACCCGTCGGCCGTGGTGGCCGTGCTGACGGTAGCGGCTCACGAGAGCGGCGTCACCACGCTGGCTGCCCCCATCACCGCCGCGTGGAACACCACCTACTACTGGCGGGCCTCGGCGACCGACGGCACGCGTACCACGCCGCACTCGGCGGTGCTGTCGTTCCGGACGCCTGCCCCACCAGCGCCGACACCGACGCCCACCCCGACGCCCACGCCGAGCCCCACGCCTGGGTATCGCACCCCGAACCCGGCGCCAGGCCAGCGGTTGCCGCTGCCCTCGTACGGCTGGACGGTCACGCAGCAGGTGGCGCAATCCTACCCGGCGGCCCTGCGCAACTCGTGTCAAAGCAGCGGAGGCACCTGGGAGTTCCTCGACCGCCTGGTCGACGCCCTGCGGGCCCGCGACTCGCGCTGGGGCTATAACGGAAAGCGCGGCAACGTGAACGACCCGTCGCACGACGTGGTCGACTACAACTGGGGCAGCCAGTCAGACGAGGGCACGACCGACGTCTACATCATCGACGTCATTGGTGGCCACTGCGGCGGGAACCCGGAGCCGGCCTGGATTGACCAGACTGCAGCCACCCGCACGGCCGGCAGCGTCGGGCGTTGGACGGGCCGTGGACGCTTCTAGCTGACCGTGCGCTCCACAGGGACCCAGGCCTCATGGGCGGGCAAGGCCACGCGTGACTGCGCAGCGCTGGAAGCACCGCGGTGGCATCGGATCGGAACCGCCTGGTCCAACGGCCACTCAGAAGCGAAGGCGGAGGCCAAGCCCGGCTTGCGGCCCACCGACGGTGGTGTCGACGGACCCGCCGGCGATCGACACGGTCGCCGTGGCTGAGGTATACCGGGCAAAGCCTCCCACGCCCACCGAGGCTCCGCCGATCTCCCTGACGCGATAGGTGCCGTCAACACCCAGATGGAAGCCCGTCGCCGACTTCTTCGAGGTCGCAATCACGGGGGCGACCTCCAGAGCAGAGAATGGGGCCCCCACTTCGCTGACCCGGATTTCACCGACCGTGTCCTGGCTGAGCCGGTACGACGAAGGGCCACCGTAGACATACACATCCAGCTTGTCGTTCACGGGCCACATGTAGCCCACGGAGATATGCACCGCAGCCTCGGTCCTCGAGAACGCCTCAAGGTCCCGAGTGAACGTACGGGCCTGGTTGAACAGCAGCGGGTGGGGCACCGTACCACTCAGCGTGGCATCTGCCGTCGCGTGCTGACGCGTGTAGGTGACGGAGACACCGATGTTGCCGCGCACCCGAGCGCCCACCGTCACATCGAACACCGGACCGGCGCCAAACGTGACCTCGCTGCTGGTCGTAGCCGACTGCCCGTAGATGGGGGTGCTACCGCTGGTCGCCAGCGATGCCTCCCCCCCCTCGAACCCGAAGTTGATGCCCCCGAACACCCGGTCGTTCCACGCCTGTTGAGCGAGGGCCGGGACGTAGAGCACCAGAACAAACAGGACGGCGGCGACGCCGTGTGCGAAGCGAATGGTCACAGAGGGCACTCCCTGCATGGAATCGACGATGGGGACGCCGCAGTGCGCGTCGGCATTACCGTGCCAAAAGTCTAGCACGGCGGTGCGGTCGTCCACGGCATGGGAGCATTGAGGAAACCCGCGAAAGTGCACTATCATCACACGACGATAGCTCCACGCTGGAGGTTTATGCGCCCTACCCCATCGCCGTCTGCTCTTGTCGCCTCGCTGCTGTCCCTGCTGGTAGTCGCGGCCTGCAACAGTTCCTCGTCCACCCCAACCGCGCCTACGGCCTCCTCGACCACGGCCGCGGCCGATGGGTCGACCCTCAAGGTGTCGGCGCCGTCGGGGCTGCTGCCTGCCAGCGGGAGCATGCTCGAATCGCGCAGACCCACCCTGCAGTGGTCAGAGGTCGCTGGCACCTACGTGCGTGCCAATGTGACCTACGAGCTGCAAGTGTTGCTGAATGGCGCGACAATCGCGGAGATCGCCGTGGCCGGCACGAGCTATGCTGCCGACAGTGACCTGACGCCGGATACAACCTACGCGTGGCGCGTGCGAGCGAGGCAAGACGCAGCCGTCGGCCCCTGGTCGGAGGCCGCGACATTCACCACCCCGAAGAGTTTTGCGCCTCGCTCGCTGAACCCGCTGCCGTTCGACCCACCCGCCGCCTGCGGGCCGCTGCCGAACCAACCCGGAGACCGCATCGCTTGTGTCCGGGCAGTCGCGGCCCTCTCGCCAGAGTGGGGAGCCTGCATGCGTGCGAGCAAGGTCGGCTGCTTCAAGTTCACCCGCCACATCGCGCAGGCGCTCGCCGCGGGTGACCCGCGCTGGGGCATGATCTCGAAGAACCCAGGCGACACCCAGTGCACCATGGAAACCTGTGGCGCGCTGCGCGGTGAAGGATACGGCGAGGATGTTGTCGCCTATCTCCCCGCGCACGATGACACCAACCGATGGATCGGATTTGACGTCGTCCTCGGTGCCGGCGGCAACTCCCCCGGGGTCAACTGGGGGCAGTTGTCGGCGATCCGTCCCGGCAACCGCTGGGTGCCCGTGCCCTTCTAGGGACGGCACACCGTTTCTCGACTTCGCACGGGCCGGGCAGTGCTGCCCGGCCCGTGCTGCGTACGGTCCGCGGGGCCTCGAAGCCGTTACAATGCTGGTCGCATGGCGACTCAGCCCGACACGTTCTACAAGAGCTTCTCGGAAAAACAGCTGACCTCGTACGGCAGCGAACGCCGCGGCCGGATCGAACGTCACCGCCTGGCACTGCTGCACCGCTTCGTCACTCCACGCGGACAGATGTTTGAAATCGGCCCGGGTCACGGGTCGCTGGCCGAGCAGGCTGTCGCGGCTGGCTGGGACTACACCGCCGTGGAGGCCAGTCCCATCCTCGTCGACGTGCTCAAGCGCAAGGGCCTGCGCGTCATCGAAGCCTGGACCCCGCCCATGCCCATGGCTGACGAGTCGGCCGATGTGGTGTACGCCGACCAGGTGCTGGAACACATGAGCGGCATCGACGCCGCCCGCGCCTTCACGTCCGAGGCCCTGCGCTGCCTGCGTCCGGGCGGACTCTTCTTCGTCGTGGTGCCCGATTACTTGAAGGAACGGACGTTTTTCTGGGACGTCGACTACACCCATAACTTCGTCACGACCGAACGCCGTGTCCGACAATTGTTCAATGACTCGGGATTCCAGACCTTGCACGTGGAGCGCAGCATCGGCGTCGCCACCGGCATCGGGCGGGATGCCCTCGCCGCATTGGCCCTGCTGGTCAATGTGCCCGGAGTCGATGCCCTGTCTCGCTACACCGGCACCGAAGAGTTCGTGTTCAAAGTTCGGAAGAACCTGTTTGAAACCCTGACCTTCGTGGCCCGGAAACCCCGGTCGTGACCTGGGCGTGATGGCGCGACTCCTGCGGCTCGCGATCACGCTCGGCGTGCTCGCGTGGTTCCTGCGCCGCATCGACCTGTCCGCCACGCTGGCGGCGGTCGCAGCGCTGCCACTCGCGTCGCTCTCGGCAATGGCGGGCCTGACCGCCGTCGACCGCGGGTTGATGGCGTGGCGATGGATCCTGCTCGTCCGGGCGACGGGCATCGAATTGTCGACCAAGTCAGGCCTCTGGATTTTTCTGGTCTCTTCCTTTCTGGGAACGGTCGCCCCGGCGGGCATCGGCGGGGATGTGGCGCGGGCGTGGGAAATCCGCCAGCGCACAGCGCGCGGCATCGATGCGGTTGCGGCCGGCGCCGTCGACCGTTGGCTGGGCCTCACCTCGGTCGCACTCCTCGGCGGGTATGGCCTCGCACGGTGGACGTGGACCATGGACCCCAGGATTACCGTGGCGATGGTCACGCTGGTGGTCCTCACGCTGGTCGGTGCGGTGGCCGGACTGTGGGCTGACCTCATCCTGCCCCGCGCGCTGCCAGCCCCCTGGCTCACTCACGCCCCCTGGCGACAGCTGCACCAGCTGGCCCTGTCGCTTGGGGCCTTCCGCCAGCAGTGGCGTATCGTCACAGAAGTGGCCGCGCTGTCGTTGGCCGTGCAAGTGCTCCGGGTGGTCCTTGCCTGGGTCATCGGCCGGGGACTCGGGATTCCCGTCGGTCTCGACTACTACCTGGTGATTATGCCGGTCGCCATTGTCCTGATCCTGCTGCCGATTTCCATCGGAGGGCTGGGCCCCGCACAAGGGGCTATTGTGTGGATGATGCAGCCGCTCGGAGTCGATGCCGGCCTGGCCTTCGCCATGGGCACCCTGTTCGTCCTGCTCGGCATCGCAGGCAATCTGCCAGGGGCGGTACTGTGGCTCAGGCAGAAATGACGCCGGCCGTGGCGCCGGGAGCTTCGCCCCTATAATCGGAGGCGCATGGCTTTTCTTTCCTCGCTATCCCGTGGAGTCCTGCATGAACTGAAGACGTTCCGCGGAGCCTTCTACCGCAAGATCGCCCGCGCGAAGGACGATGAGCAGGCGCTGGTGCGAGAGTTCCATCGGCTGTATTTCGACGCCTCGGCCTTCCATATGACGTGGCGCAACACGCAGTGGATGGGGCACGACATTCTGAAGTGCCCGCTCGACCTCTGGCTGTACCACGAGATTCTCTTCCGCCTCCGTCCGGCTGTTGTGATTGAAACCGGCACCGCGTTCGGCGGCAGCGCGCACTTCCTCGCCTCGATGATGGATCTGCTACAGCACGGACGCGTCATCACCATCGATGTGGAGGAACGTCCCGGCCGGTCGACGCACCCGCGAATCACCTACCTCACCGGCTCATCCGTCGCTCCAGACATCGTCAACCAGGTGCGGACCAGCGTGGGCAGCGACGCTCCGGTGATGGTGCTGCTCGACTCGGACCACCGGCGCGACCATGTGCTGGCCGAACTCGAAACGTATGCGCCCCTGGTGACGCGGGGCAGCTATCTGGTCGTGGAGGACACGAATCTCAATGGACACCCCGTCCTGCCCGATTACGGCCCCGGCCCCATGGAGGCGATGGAGACCTTTCTGGCCGGGCGTACCGACTTCGCCCACGACACCGCCATGGACAAGTTCTTCCTGACGTTCAACCCCCGGGGCTGGCTGAAGCGGGCCTGACACGCTGGACGTGCGCAGGCGAGTGGTTGCGTTCCCCGATGGAAACCCTGTAAAGTCGAAGGTTACATGGCTCAGGTCTACGCTGCGAAGTACCTCGCGAAGGCCGCGCTCAGCGCGCCGCGCGACTTTGTCAGGGCCGCCGTGGCCAACTACACCCCGCTCCACCCGACGGTGTTCATCTTCCACTGCACGTTTGTCTGCGACGCTCGCTGCGAGATGTGCAGCAACTGGACGCGCGGCAACCGCAAGGAGGACATGACCCTCGAGCAGATCGACCGGGCCTTCTCGTCCCCCCTCTGGAAAGACATCGAAAACGCCTCGCTGTCGGGCGGCGAGCCGACCACGCGCAACGACATGGTCGACATCTGCCGCGTGATGATCGACCGCTTCCCCAAGCTGCGCAAGCTGACGCTCAACACCACCGGCATCACGCACCACCGCGCCATTCCGATGCTGACGAAGGTCGTCGAGCTCTGCCACGAGCGCAACATCATCTTCTCGACCCGGGTGTCGATCGACGGCGTCAACGACATGCACGGCGAAGTGCGCAACGTCAAGAACGCCTTCGAGAAGGCGGGCAAGACCATCGCCGCCATGCAGGAGCTGCAGAAGACCTACCGGTTCAACTTCGGCATTTCGTCGACCATCTTCCAGAAGAACCTCGACGATGCCGAGAACATCCTGGCGTGGGCGCGCAAGGAGAAACTCGACATCGTCTTCAATATGGTGCGCTTCACCGACGCCATGCTGGGCAACGCCGACCTCGAGGGCAAGTATCGCCCCATGGGCGTCGAGGAGCAGCGCATGCGGAAGTTCTTCCTCGACCGCGTCCGCCAGGACCCGCTGCTCGACGGCCAGAACTACATCTACATGCACTACGCCGACATGATCGCCAACGGCTACCACCGGATGGCGCCCTGCCCGTTCCAGACGCAGGGCATCATGCTCAACCCGAACGGCGACCTGTTCTTCTGCGAAAACAGCGACATTGTCGGCAATGTCACGAAGGAAGACCCGGAAGCCATTTACTTCCGCGAAGCGTCGCAGGCCCATCGTCGCCACATCCGTGACGAGAAGTGCCCGACCTGCCTCAGCCCGTGCCAGATGAATGTGGCTGCGATCAAGCAGGTGGTGCCGTATGCGCGGTTCCTCGTCCGGGCGTCGCTCGAGAAGCGCCGGCCTGGCTCTCAGACGGCACTGCCGGTGCCGCCACCTCTCCCGTCTCCGTCAGCACCTGCGGCGGGAGCTGATCTCTAGCGCTGGCCATGCATCTGCGGGTCTGACTCCCGCCTACTTGCGGCAGAACGCCATCAGGTGCCAGCCCAGTGGCCGCACCCAGGCCGTCGGCAGCGCGTTGAATGCGCCGACAAAGCACGTGTTGAACACCAGCCCCTTCCACCCCTTGTGCAGGCGCGACTTCACGGGAAACCGCTCGGGCATAATCTGCACCTCGGCAAACGGCGTCAGCATCGCGCGATACTCGGCGATGGAGAACAGGCGCAGGCCCGGCGCGTCCTCGTGCTCGAGTGTAACTTTCATCACCTTCGACAGGGCATTGAGCCACGACACGCGGTTGTAGACCATGAAGATGGCCTGCCCGCCCGGCTTGAGCACGCGGTGCGCCTCGCGAATCAGTTGAGCCGGGTCTGAGGTGTACTGCACCACGCCGTGTGCGTAGACCACATCGAAGGTGTTGTCTGGAAATGGCAGCGCCTCACCATTGGCCGTGCGCAAGTCGACCGGCGTCAGACCGTGCGCTTTGAAGTTTTTCCGGGCCAGATCGATGGCCGTCTGTGACAGGTCGACGCCGGTGACCTGCGCACCACCGCGGGCGAAGCGCACCAGGTCGGTGCCGATGCCGCAGCCGATTTCCAGCACGGTCTTGCCGCCAAAGCCATGCGCAAAATCGACCAGCCGCGGCAGGTAGTGCAGCTTGTCGAATCGGTAGTCGTCCAGGTCGTCGAAGAACGCGCGGGTGCCGACCGGCGCGTCGGTCATTTCCAGATCGTGAATGCGCGTGTTCCAGTAGGCCGTAATCTCGGGGATCACAATTCCCTATCGTACAATGCGGCCGGTATGGTGCGCGACCTCACCCGACTGGCGGACACCCGCTGGGACCTGCTGGTCGTGGGCGCAGGCATCTACGGGTGCGCCGTTGCCTGCGATGCTGCCCGCCGCGGGCTGCAGGTGGCCCTCATCGACCGTGGCGACCTCGGCAGCGGGGCGTCGTTCCACAGCCTCAAGACCGTCCACGGCGGACTGCGCTCGCTGCAGTCGCTCAATCTGGTGCAGATGCGCCGGTTCATCCGCGAGCGCCGGGCCCTGGCGCGCACGGCTCCCCACCTGCTGCGGCCCCTGTCCTTCCTAGTCCCCACGGCCCGGGCCCCGCAGCGATCGGCCTGGGTCATGCGTCGGGCGCTCGCCCTCAACGATCTCATCGCCAACGACCGCAACGACGGCATCCGTGACACGTCCCTGCACCTGCCCCACGGTGACGTGCTCGACCGCGCGCAGGCCCTGCGGCACCTGACGGCTCTCGACCCCGACGGCATCACGGGCGCCGGGCGCTGGTGGGATTATCAGATGGTCTACGCCGAGCGCGTGCACCTGGCCCATGCCCTTACGGCGGCAGCCCACGGGGCCTGCATCGCCTCGTATGTGGCCGCCACTGGCCTGCTGCGCGACCACGAGGCCGTCTGCGGCATCACGGGCCACGACCGGCAGGGCGACCAGCGGTTCGACATCCGGGCCCGCCTCGTCATCAACACCACAGGAGCTTCGTCGGGCGAGGTGGCCCGCTGGGCACAAGCGACGGCCACCTCTGCGCCCGCCCCACTGCTCTCGCGTGCCATGAATCTCGTGCTCGACCTGCCGGCCGAGGTGCATGCCCAGGGCGGGCGTGTCGATGGACGCTTCCTGTTCCTCGTGCCCTGGGGCCTCTGGACGATGCTCGGCACGAGCCACGATGTGTCGCCAACCCGCGAGGGTATGCCTGTCGTCACCGGTGCCGACGTCGACCAGTTCATCGCGGACGGACGCCGGGCCTTCCCCCGAGCCGGTATCGCCCGCGACCGCGTGCGACTGGTGCACCGGGGACTGCTGCCGATGACCTCCGGCCAGGGCACGCAGGTCTCGCTCGTCAAGGAAAGCGCCGTGGTCGACCATGCCGACAGCGGAGCCCCTGGCCTCATCTCGGTGCACAGTGTGCGCTACACGACCGCCCGCCACACCGCCGAGGAGGCTGTGACACGCGCGTTCAAGGTGCTGGGCTATGACACGCCGCCGGCCTCGACGACCGACAGTGCGCCGCTCGTCGGTGGCGACATCGCCGACCTCGCCGCCCACGACGCTGCCGTTGCGCACGCCGCGGGACGGCTGCTCAGCGCCGAGCACGTCGCCCGCGTGTCGCGCGCCTACGGCACAGACGCGTTCGACGTCATCGCCCGGATGCAGCACACCCCTGCCCTCGCGCAGCCGCTGAGTGAGGCGTGCCCGGTGACCGGTGCCGAGGTGATGCACGCCGTGGAGTTTGAAGGCGCGGTCACGCTGGCCGACGCCCTCATCCGTCGCACATCAGCCGGCACGTCGGGCTGCCCCGATGACGCGGCCCTGTCGGCCGCAGCGGCGCTCGTGGGCGCGCATCAGGCGTGGCCAGTGGAACGTCAGCGGCGTGAGCAGGATGCCGTACGCGAGTTCTATCGGGTGACGTAGCGGCGCCGGCCGCCCCGACGATAATCGAGCGACGGTCTGGCTTCCCATCGCGCAGCACCGATCCTCAGGCGACAGCACGATAGCAGTCGGCCCCGATGCCTGCACGCAACAGCCGCCGCGCTACGACGGCAGGTGCGCCGTGCACCAGTGCTCGAGCACCATCAGCGGAAACAGCGTGTGCGCATGGTTCTCACGGCCGGCGACGTGCGCATCGACGAGCCGCGCCACCTCGGCAGGCTCGAACCACCCGCGCGCCGCGACGCGTTCGGGGGCGAGCAGTTCGCGCATCAGCGGCTGCAGGTCGCGGCGCAGCCAGTTCTTCATGGGAATGCTGAAGCCCTGCTTGCGCCGGGTCAGGATGGTCTCGGGCAGCAGGCCACGCATGGCCTGCTTCAGCACCCACTTGCGTTCGCCGTTCCTGATCTTCAGGTGCCCCGGCATCGAGAACGCCAGTTCCATCACGTCGGCGTCGAGGAACGGGGCCCGGGTTTCGAGAGAGGTCGCCATCGACATCCGGTCGACCTTCACGAGAATGTCATCAGGCAGATACACACAGAGGTCCGCATACAGCTGCCGGTTCAGCACATCGTCATCGGACCAGCGGGCCAGGGCCTCGTGTACCGGGGCATACACGTCGCTGCTCCGCAGCGCCTCGCGAAGCGCCGGTCGATACAGACGCGCGCGACTGGCCACCGTCTGATACGTCATCCAGCGATAGTGACCGAGTGCCGCCGGCGCCGATACCGCACCTGCGGAAAACCGCTTGAGGCTGTTGACCAGACCCTTCTTCTGCTCGGATGGCCGCAGCTGCGCCAGCACGGCATCGGCCAGGGGCAGCAGTGCAGGCCCCAGCCAGCCCAGCCGCGCCCAGGCGGCCTGAGCTTCGTAGGCATCGTAGCCGCCAAACAGCTCGTCGCCCCCGTCGCCGCTGAGGGCCACGGTCACCTGCTCGCGAGCTAGTGACGACACCATGTAGGTGGGAAACAGCGACACATCCGCGAACGGCTCGTCGAGGTGCCTCACCAGCCGATCGAACAGCGGACGAAGACCGGGCGTGACCGTGCGCTCGCGGTGATGCGTGCGAAAGGCCACGGCCACTTCCCTCGCAAACGCCAGCTCGTTATAGCTGCCATCGTCAAAGCCCATACTGAAGGTGTTGATGGGCTGGGCCGAGGACTGACTCATCAGCGCGACGAGGGCACTGGAATCGATGCCGCCCGAGAGAAAGGCCCCGAGGGGCACATCGGCCATCATCTGGCCGTCAACGGCGGCCGACAGTGTTGCGCGCAGGGCGTCGATGGCCTCGCGATCGGTAAACGTGCGCGGGGTCACCTGCGCCGCATCCCAGTAGCGCGTGACGGCGGTGCGCCCCTGCGACCACACCAGCACACTGGCCGGAGGCAGTTTCGAAATGCCCTGCAGGATCGTGCGCGGGGCGATCACATACTCGTAGGTCAGGAATTGATCGAGGGCCTCAATATCGATGCGGCGCTCGACATCGGGACACGACAGCAGGGCCTTCAGCTCCGAGGCAAACCGGATGGCTCCGGCCGTCTCGGTCCAGTAGAGCGGCTTCTCACCGGCGCGATCACGGGCAATGACGAGTTCGTGGCGTGAACTGTCCCACAACGCCAGGGCAAACATCCCGCGCACGCGGCGCAGCACATCGAGGCCCCAGGCCTCGTATCCGTGCACCAGGACTTCGATGTCAGACTGCGAACGGAACACGTGGCCGGCGGCCTGCAGCTCGTGCCGGAGACTGCGGTGATTGTAAATTTCTCCGTTGGCAACCAGATGCAGGGTGCCTCTTTCGTTGGAAAAGGGCTGCTGCCCGCCTGCCAAATCGACGATAGCGAGGCGGCGCATGGCGAGGCCGGCGGCCCCTACCACGATGTGTCCCTCGTCGTCTGGCCCCCGGTGCACCAGGGTGCGGACCATCCGGGTGAGCACGCCGATGTCGGCGGGATCAGATGACTCTCGATTGACGAATCCTGCAATCCCGCACATGCCGAATCACCCCTGGGGCGTGCGGCGGTCGCGCTGCACTTTCGCCGGAATGCCTGTCGCGATGGCGTAGTCGGGTACGGTGCCCACGACCACGGCGCCGGCGCCGATGATGGCATCGCGGCCGATCGCCGAGCCGTCCGTCACCACCACATGTGTGCCCAGCCACACGCCGTCGCCCACGTCGATGCCGCGCGCGGTGCGGCCCTGGTCAAGCACCGGGATGTCGATGCGGTCATACAGATGGTCGCCGCCCACGAGATATGTGTAGGCCGCCATCAGGATGCTCTTCCCCACCGTGACGCGCGAGGCCGAGAAGATTTCGCAGTTGAATCCGATGTTGGCGTGATCGCCAATGACGATGTCGCCATTCTTGCAGCTGAGGATGGTGTTGCGCCCGACAAACACGCGGTTGCCGATCGCGATGCCCCGGTTGTCTGTGCCCTTCGCATCGAGACAGCACTGGTCGTCGATGACCACGTTGTCGCCAATGTGAATCTTGTGGGGATGCCTGAGCGTGACGTGCTGGCCAAAGACCACGTTGCGACCGACACGCCCCAGCACCAGCGGATAGAGCTTCGATCGCAGCAGCAGACCCAGCGCCCCAGGCACCGTGCTGGCCAGCAGCATCACGAGTTCGAAGCGGATGAGCGGCCACCAGCCAGGCTGGCCGATCACCAGTTCGCGATATTTGTCGGCACTCGACCGGCGCTCGTTGAACAGCTCGCGCTGAATCACCGTGATGCGCGGGTCGTGCTGACGGGGCGCACCCGAGGCCATCAGCGTCCGTCCGTGGCGGTCGCCGTCACCGCATCGCGCACTTCGCGGATGACGTAGGTCGGCTTGTCCTGCGATTCGTAGTAGGTGCGCGCCAGCAACTCGGCCAGCAGGCCGAAGGTCACCAACTGCACACCGATGAAGAGCAGCATCACGCCCAGCAGCAGCAGCGGCCGGTCGCCAATCGACTGCCCAGCAAACAGGCGCACATACCCCAGCCAGCCCGTGATGCCCGCACCCAGCGCGAGGGCCACCAGCCCCAGCAGCCCGAAGATCTGCAGCGGGCGCGTCGAGTAGTTGAGCAGGAACTTCACCGTGGCCAGGTCGAGCACCACCCGCACCGCGCGGCCAAGGCCGTACTTGGACGTGCCGGCCTGCCGCGCCCGATGGTTCACCACCACTTCGTCGATCGACACACCGAGCTGACTGGCGATCGCCGGCAGGAAGCGGTGCATTTCGCCGTAGAGCCGCAAGGGCTTGATGACTTCGGCCCTGAATACCTTCAGCGAGCAGCCATAATCGTGCAGGGCAACGCCCGTGGCACGCGAGATGATGCTGTTGGCAATGATCGACGGCAGGCGACGGGTGATGAACGTGTCCTTCCGGTCCTTCCGCCATCCGCACACGATGTCGTGCCCCGCCTCGATGCGCACCACCATCCGGGGAATGTCGCGCGGATCGTTCTGCAGGTCGCCGTCAGAGAGCACGATAAGCCGCCCCCGGGCGTGCGCGATGCCGGCCGCAAACGCCGCCGTCTGGCCAAAGTTGCGCCGGAACCGGATCACCCGCAGCCGCGGGTCACTCGCCTGCGCGGCCGACAACTGCGCGAACGTATCGTCGCGGCTGCCATCGTCCACAATGACAAGTTCGTAGGGACGCGCGTAGGCCCCCAGCACCTCGGTGAGCTCATCGTAGAGCCGCCGGACGTTGGGCGATTCGTTGAAGACGGGGATTACGACAGAAAGCTCGGGCGTCATCGAGCGGACAATTCGGCGATTATATACCCGCGTGTTCTTTTCCGACCGACTATCCCGGGTGCTTGGCGGCCTCGCCGGCCTCGCCGGCCTGTTCAGCCTGCGCCACTATCTCGCGGCGCACCTCACCCTTGCACACTATGACGCCAAGGCGCATCTGGTCGTGGCCCGGCGTGTGCTCGACAGCCTAACGCCCGGCGCCGACCAGATTGGTGCCGTGTGGTTGCCCCTGCCGCACGTGCTGCAGGTGTTGCCCGTGCAGGTCGACTGGAACTATCGCACCGGGGCCACGGCCATTGCCGTCTCGCTCTTGTCGCTCGTGCTGTCCGCTGCCGCTGCGTCTGCCACGGTGCGCCATCTGACGGGCTCGATGACCGGCGCCATGGCGGCTGCGGTGCTCCTGGTGTGGAACGCCAACCTGCTCTACCTGCACGCCACGCCGATGACCGAGCCGCTGCTCTTTGCCACGGTGATGATGGCGGCGTGGCACCTGACCGTCTGGGCCACGGGCGACACCGGGGCACATCCCCGGGCAGCCGGGGCGTGGATGGTGGCGGCGTGCCTCACGCGGTATGAAGCCTGGCCGGTCACCGGGGCACTGGTGACCGCCGCCGTCTACGCACGCTGGCGCCGGGGCGACCCGCTCTCGCAGGCGCTGTGGTCGTTCGCATCGCTCGCGGCGTATCCCATCGGCACGGCCCTGCTCTTCGCCTGCTGGAGCCGCTACAGCATCGGCGAGTGGTTTGTGACTGGAGGCTTCTATGTGCCGGATGCCACCCTGCAGGGGCAGCCTGCGGTCGTGGCCCACAAGATCAGGGAAGGCACCGAGCAATTGTCGAGCGCGTGGTTCGTACAGGTGGCCCTGGTCAGCGCGGCATTGGTGGGGCTGACAGGCCTGCTCAGCCGTACACGCGCGGCCCTGCTGGTGCCGCTGGGACTTGCCGCGGCGGTGCTGCTGCCACTCTCGGCCTATCTGTCGGGGCATCCGTTCCGCATGCGCTACGAGCTGCCCCTCGTGGTGGCGGGTGCCGTGGTCACGGGGCTGGCCGTGGGTCTGCTCCGCTGGGCGGCACCTGTCGCAGCGACGATGCTCATCGCCGCCACCCTGTGGACCACGACCCCATTCGCGCCTGACGCGCCGATGGTGCGCGAGGCCCAGCTCGATCGCCCGAACGGTGAGGCCCGACGCACGGTGACCGCCTGTCTGGCGCGCGACTATCGCGGAGACATCATCTTTGCCAGCATGGGTTCACTGGCGCACTACATGCATGAGCTATCGCAGATCAGCCTGAGCATCCGCGACTTCCTGCACGAGGGCAATCATCCCATGTGGGACGATGCCATTGTGAATGGCGGGGCCCCGTATGCGGGCTGGATGCTCGTGGAAGAAGTGGCCGAGGGCGGCGACGTCATCGCCGCCCGCATGCGCGAGACGCCCGTCTTCGCTGCACGTTACACGCGCGTGTGCGAAGGCGGCAATGTGGCGCTTTACCGCCGCACCGAGGTGATGACGGCCAGCATCGCGTCGTGGAGGTGAGCGTTCGAGGCGAGGATGTGCCCTTCATCAGGCATCCAGGGGCCACCATCCATGCCGGTGACGCGGCCTCCGGCTTCTTCCACAATCAGCGCAGCGGCCATCGTGTCCCACGGATTCAGCGCCTCTTCCCAGAACGCATCCATGCGGCCAGCCGCCACCCAGCACAGGTCGACGGCGGCTGACCCGAAGCGGCGCACCGCGCGGGCGCGGCGCATGAAGGCGCCGAACAGCTCAAGGTAGCGCTCGGGGTCGTCATGCACGGCGTAGGGAAAGCCCGTGACGAGCATCGCATCGATCATCGTGTCGGTGTGCGACACGCGCAGCGGCTGGCCATTGAGCCAGGCACCGACGCCACGCTCGGCCGTGAACAGCTCCTGACGGTTGGCATCGAAGACCGCAGAGACCGCCGCCTGTCCGTCAATCTCGAGGGCCAGTGCCGCACAGAAAATCGGCACACCGTGGGCAAAATTGGTCGTGCCGTCGAGCGGGTCGAACACCCACCGATAGCGTGACGCCGAACGCTCGCCGCCCATCTCCTCGGCGAGGATATCGTGTCCGGGAAAGCGCGCCGACAGCATCGCGCGAATCTCCTGCTCGACCTGCACATCAACCTCGGTGACCAGATCGATGGCGCCCTTCTTGTCGATGCGCACCCCCGAGCGGAACTTCGACATGTGAATGTCACCGGCGCGAATGACAGCTTCGACCGCCGTCGCCAGGAATGCAGGATCGTGCATGACGCTCGCTTTCAGTGCACAGGCTTCTTGTAGAGCCTGACCAGAGTGCCGCCGCCGGGGCGGGGAGAAATGTCGACCTCGTCCATGTAGGCCCGCATGAACAGCAGCCCGCGGCCACTGCCCTTCATCAGTTTTTCGGGGGCCAGGGGATCGGCGATGGCCTCGGGATCAAATCCACTGCCTTCATCGCTGACCGTCACCGAGAGGCCCTCGGTCGCAGAGCCCCGCCACTCGACGGTCACCTGCCGCATGACGTCCTGACGGTTGCCGTGCCTGATGGCATTGATCACGGTTTCGCGGATGGCCACACCGACATCGTAGCGCTGGTCGTCGGTGAGACCGGCCTGACGGCCGACCGCGTCGCTCATCTCCTGCACGAGGTCAAGCAGGCGGAAGGTGCTGCCGAACTGCAGGCGCACCAGACACGGTGTGTCAGACACGATGCCTTGGTACTACGGAGCTTCACGCGGGGTCAAGTTGCTATAGTGTTCGCGTGCCTGTTGTGATTACCCCGGCCCGTACCGTGTGCGGCCGCATGACTGTCCCCGGTGACAAGTCGATTTCCCATCGCTACGCGATGCTCGCCGCCCTTGCAGACGGCGCATCGACGCTTACGAACTACGCACCCGGCGCCGACTGTCAATCGACACTCTCGTGCCTCGAGGCCCTCGGTGTGCAGGTCGAGCGCCCCGGCCCTGGCCGCGTCACCATCAGCGGGCGTGGCCTCGGCGGGCTGCGTGCCCCCACAGGGCCGGTCAACTGCGGCAATTCGGGCACGACCATGCGCCTCCTGTCAGGCCTGCTGGCGGCACACCCGTTCGTCACCACGTTGATCGGCGACGCCTCACTGACCGGCCGGCCCATGCGCCGCGTGATGGCGCCCCTCACCGAGATGGGCGCGCACATCGAGAGTGCCGAGGGAGGCCGGCCTCCACTGGTCGTGTCGGGAGGCGCTCTGCATCCGATTGCATTCGCGCCATCGACGCCCAGCGCCCAGGTCAAGAGCGCCGTGCTGCTAGCCGCCCTGCACACCGCAGGCACCACGACCGTCACCGAACCGGCCAGGACGCGCGACCATACCGAGCGCGCACTGGCGGCCTTCGGCGTCACGGTTGTCTGCGAGGACCACACCGTGCGCCTCACCGGTCCCCAGCGCCTCACCGCCCGTGCCCTGCAGGTACCCGGCGACCTCTCCTCAGCAGCCTTTCCCGCGGCGGCGGCCGCCGCGCTGCCTGGATCAGAGGTCACCATCGACGCCGTGGGCCTCAATTCCACGCGCACGGCACTGCTCAATGTGCTGCGCCGCTTCGGGGCCGAGGTCGAGATGCATGTCGACACACGTGTGGCCGGCGAACCGATGGGGCGAATCACGGTGCGGCACCAGCGCTACCAGCCGCTGACCATCACCCCGGCCGATGTGCCCGAACTCATCGACGAGTTGCCTGTGCTGGCCGCCATGGCCACCTTCGGCGGCGGCCTCACGGTCAGTGGCGCCGGCGAGTTGCGCGTGAAGGAGAGCGACCGCATTTCATCGCTGGTCGGAGGACTTCGCGCCCTCGGAGCCGATGCCACCGAGGCACCCGATGGCTTCACCATCAGCCCCTTGCGCCAGTTGACCGGCGGTCGCGTCGATGCGCACGGCGACCATCGGCTAGCGATGGCCTTTGCGATTGCAGGCCTCGGGGCCTCGGGGCCCACCACCATCGACGGAGCAGATATCGTCGCCGTCTCCTATCCGGGCTTCTTTGCCGATCTGGAACGGCTGCGCGCATGAAAGCTGACAAGATCTATCTGGTCGGCTTCATGGGAGCCGGCAAGTCGACCGTCGCGCGCGCGCTGGCCAAGCGCCTCGACTGGCGCGTGGAAGATATCGATGCCCAGATCGAGCAGCGCGAACGATCTGACATCTCAAGCATCTTCCGCACCAAGGGCGAGCCCTACTTTCGTGAGCTCGAACGTCAGTCGCTGCTCGATGCACGAGTTCTGCGAGGCACCGTCGTCGCCACCGGCGGAGGGACGTTTGTCGATGCCCGAAACCGCGACCTCATCCTGCAGGACGGCGTTGTGGTGTGGCTCGATGTGCCGTTCCGCACGGTGCTCGACCGGGTGCCCCTCGACGGACGACGTCCGCTCGCGGCCGACCGTGCCTCGCTCGAAGCCCTGTTCCAGCAGCGGCGCGCCTCGTATGCACTCGCGCACGTGCGCATCGACGCGTCGCGCGGCTCGGCTGAGACCCTCGCCGAACACATCCTCGACGCGCTGCCACGCTGATGCGATATCTCATCCTCAGCGACGTGCATGGCAATCTCGAGGCCCTGCACGCGGTGCTCGCGCACGCGAACGACGCGGGCTGGGACCATCTCCTGGTCCTGGGTGACCTCATCGGCTATGGGGCCGACCCCAACGCCGTGGTCGTCACCATCCGCGACATCGCGCCCAGAGCGATCGTCCGCGGCAATCATGACAAGGTGGGCGCCGGGCTCGAACCTGCCGCCGGTTTCAATCCCTCAGCCCGCGCCGCCATCACATGGACCAGACACTCGCTGACACCAGAGGTGATGGACTGGCTCAGCGCCCTTCCCATGGGGCCGCTCACCGTCGACGATGTTTGTGTGATTTGTCACGGTGCGCCGTTCGACGAAGACGAGTATCTGGAAGACAACCGCGACTTCCGGCGGGCCTCCACGCATGTCACCGCCCCCGTCTGTTTCTTCGGGCACACGCATGTGCCGGTGGCCTGGCAGGGCGCCAACGGCCAAACACGTCTGCTGTGGCCCAGCCGCGAGGCCGAGGCACAGGTAGTTGATGTCAGGACCGGCGGATGGCTGATCAATCCCGGTGCGGTGGGACAGCCCCGCGACGGCGACGCACGGGCATCGTATGCGATCTTCGACGCCGCACGGGGTGAGGTCACGCTCGCGCGCGTGCCCTACGACGTGCAGACGGCACAGGAGAAGATTCGGCGCGCCGGGCTGCCTGAACGGTTGGCCCTCCGTCTGGCGTTAGGCCAGTAGAAAGCCGTGGACGGGCCCGCGGCTTACGCCTGAGGACGGCTGCTTCGCTGCTCGCGTCGTCGCAGCTCGGCGGCGAAGGCATCCTGCGCGGCTCGCGACCCGAGTACCCATCCGACGACGATGCCGACCAGCAGGATGAAGGGGATGTAGATGAAGTGTGCGGCGGATGGCAGGCCAATGTCCACTTACGACCTCCGCCGCTCGAGTTCAGCCAAGTCGCGTTCCGCCTGCGACATGCGACGTCCCAGCGTCCACACGTAGCCGACCAGCACCACCCACACGAACCCGTAGGCGGCCCCTACCAGATTGATGGCAGGAATCTGCTCGCCTGGCGGGGCTTCGGCCACCGGTACAAACTCGTCAGCCGACGGCTGCGGCTGCGCGTTCGCCTCTCGCGGTCCGAACGCAAGCAGACCAAACAGCAACAGGGGCAGGGCGTGGCGGGTCATGCTTCCTCCTCCGACAGATACAGGGCTTCGATGCGGGCCCGCTGGCGGGCCAGACCGGCACGCATACTCATGAGCGCCAGGAACAGGAGCAGAAACGCCGTGAGGCAGAACCAGAGAGGCGCCCCCATTTCGACGGGCAGCGTCGGCACCACCGAGGTCTGCGGATGCAGCGTGCGCCATACGTTCACGGACACGAAGATGAACGGCACATTGACGAGGCCGAACAGCGCCATACCCGCCCCCAGCTTGTCAGACCCCGGCCCGCCGAAGCGGCGCAGAAGCAGATAGGCCACGAAGATCAGCCACAGAATGAGGCTCGACGTAAGCCGGGCGTCCCATACCCACCACAGACCCCAGGCCTTCCGCGCCCACAGCGGGCCTGTCACGAGCGTGATGATGCCGAACACCACGGCCATTTCCGCCGCAGCGACGGCCCAGTAGTCGGCCGACGGTGCGCGCCCGAAGAGGAACCGGGCACTGGCCACCCCCGCCACCAGAGCAGCAATCAGGAAGAGCCACGCCGATGGCATGTGGAAGTAGAAGATCTTCTGCACCAGCCCCATCGTCGACTCGTAGGGGGCGCCGTCGATGATCCACGGGGCCACAGCCAGCATGGCCCCGGCCAGCGCGAGTTGCAGTTGCTGAACTCTGGTCACGGTTGTCTGTGCCTCATTCCGGTCGCTCGTCAGTCGGTCATTACTGGCTCGAACGTCCACAGCGCCAGCGTCACGAACACCACATCGATGAACACCAGAAATGCCAGACAGAACCGCGCCAGCGGCTCATCCGGCGTGGCCTGAAACAGGGCGGCGGTGCCCCGCACTCCCATGATCATGACCGGAACGGTCATCGGATACAACAGAATCGGCAGCAGCACATCACGACTGCGTGCCCGCACCAGCATCGCCGCGAACAGGGTGCCCACCGCCGAGAATCCCACAGTGCCCGCCAGCAGCAGCCCGGCGAGAGACCACGGATAGCGAAGGATGGGTGCCTGGAACAGCAGACCGATGAGCGGGACGAGCACGGCCTCGATCAGCACCAGCAGCACCAGCATGCCAGCCAGCTTCCCGACATAGAGGGCCGGACGATCGGCCGGTGCCATGAGCAGCGCCCGCAGCGTTTCCGCCTGACGCTCGCGCTCGAAGGTGCGGCCCAGGGCCAGCGTGCCCGAGAACGCCAGCGCAATCCACAGGATGGCCGCCGCGACATCGTCGGCCGGTCGGCCCTCGCGCACGAGGCCAAACGCGAAAATGAGCACCACGGTCACCGAAAAGAACAGCGTGGTCGATACCACTTCAAAGCTGCGCGATTCGACGCGCAGGTCCTTCTGCACCACCAGCCAGGCGACGCGGAGGAACTGCCTCATGCCCCGTGCACCGTCGCGTGATAGCGGTCACGCAGCGTGCCCTGCGAGGCATCGACACCGAGCAACCGTCCCTGACGCAGGATGCACTCGCGAGTCAGCAGGCCGTCGACGGTGTCGAGGTCGTGTGTCGCCAGCACGGTCATCGTGCCAGCGCGCTGCACCTGGCGCAGCCGCTCGACCAGCGCCCGCGTCGAGGCCTGATCGAGCCCCGTGAATGGCTCGTCAAGCAGCAGAAGCCGTGGCTCGTGCAGCAGGGCGCGCTCCAGTGCGACGCGCTGACGCATGCCCCTGGAAAACCCCGCCACTGCGTCGTGGGCACGGTCGCCGAGACCGGTCCGTGCCAGGGCGGCCTTCGCTCGGGCCTCCGCATCAGCGAGGCCGTAGAGGTTCCCAAAGAACACCAGGTTTTCGAGAGCGCTCAGCTCCGGATACAGGAACAGGTCATGGCCCAGCATACCGATGCGCCCCCGGAGCGCTGCGCCTCCGCTGGCCGCCGTGAGGGTTCCATAGCGCACGTGCCCTTCAGAGGGTGCGAGCACCGTCGCGAGAATCGACAGCAGGGTCGATTTGCCCGCGCCGTTGGGACCCAGCAGGCCGATGATGTCACCGGCGTGGCAGGCCAGAGAGACCCGGTGCAGCGCCTTGCGCCGCCCATAGTGTCGCGACAGCTGTTCGACGGTCAGGGTGGTGAAGTCGGCGCTCACGCCGCAGCGCCCTGTCCCCCGCCCGGGGCGGCATCGAGCGACGCCATCACCCGCTCGAGTTCGGCGACGAGACGGGGCTCGCGTTCGGCATCCTTTGCGCGTGGTTGCCCGGCACGACGTCGCTGCTCAATCTCGACCAGGTCACGCAACAGGCGGGCCCGCTCCTGTTCGAGCGCCTCGCGCGCGGGTGCCGACGCCCCGCGGCTGGCGTAGACGCCGAATCCCAGGATGAGGACGACGGCCACACCCACGGCAATCGAGCGGGGCACGACGCTGTGTGCCGGCAGTCCTTCCAGCGTGACGGTGAGTGGTGTGCCGGCCGCGATGGCCGCACCACTGGCGAGAATGAAGCGCCGTCCGCCTTCCGCATCGATGGTTTCCGACCGCGGCAGTTGCGGCGAGACCAGGGTCACGGTGCCCACCTGCTCCACGGCCACAAACGGCTGCGGGTAGCGGATGGGCCACACCTGCGACCACTGCATCGTGGGCGTGTGGTCGGGCAGCGAGAACCCAATCTGCAGATTCGTGGTGCCGGGGACATACGGGCCGGTCACCCGCACCATCTCGCCCCGCAGCGTCGCCTGCGTGGTGGAACCCTCCATGAGGGTGGGACTCGACGCCCCCCGCGGCAACACGATGTCGATCGGCGTCCCAGGGTCCACCGGGCCTGCTGTGGCGTTCACGATTTCCAGCAGGTAGAAGACGGTCAGCACATCGTTCTGCCACTCCATCACGACGCGCGTCTGGCCACCGAACTCGACCTGACCGGCCGTCGCCGGGCGGCTGGCGGCCTCCTGCGCTTCGGCCTGCCTGCGCGCACGCGCTGCGGCGGCTCCGGCCACCAGAGCCACACGCAGTCCACCACGAGCCGGCAGTTGCAGCTCCTCTGAGACGATGAGCTCGTCGCCCACGGTCGTCGTGGCCACGACGGTCTGCCCGACGGGCAGATCGGCGAATTCAGCGCGCCCTTGGTCGTTCGTCACGCCTGTGCGGGTCTGGCCACCAACCGTGACCGACACCGTCTGGCCCGGCAGGTTGTTCCCCATGGTCTCGCGGACCACGCGCACCGACAGGGTCCCGGTGGCCAGCTCGGGTGCCGGCAGTGGCAGGCCCGACATCTGCGTGGCATCAGGCCCCTGGGCGGCGAGGCCCCCATCCATCAGCACCGCCGCCACCGCCACGCACGCCGCCAGGCGCACGAGGCGCCGCCTCATCCCTTCAGTGACGTGCCACATTGCTTGCAGAACCTCGCATCCTCATCGAACGGCGTCGCGCAGGACGGGCATGCCTTCACCGCCACAGCCGGCCGAGCGGCAGCGACGGCCGCGGCCACGTCCTCGGCGATGCGGTCCCGGTATCCGGCCGTGTGGTCAAGCTGCTGCATCAGGCCAACAGCGCGCTGCCGCAGGCGCCCGCCCATCTCGTCAAAATCAGCAGGGGAAATCTTCCCCATCGCATAATCGAACTCGAGTTCCTTGATCGACCGCAGCACGAGCGTCTTTTCCCGCTCGAGTGCGGCGCGCGTGCGGCCACCCGCCACGACCGGAGCCGTGGCCACCACGTGCGTCACCAGTGGCCCGATGGTGCGATAGGCGGCCAGTCCCACAAAGCTGGCCGCAATCACCGTCAGGCTGAGGATGATCACGTTGGCAATATGCTGCCCGGTGGCCACCACCACGACGGCGGTCGCGCTGAGCATGCCGCACAGCAGGAAGAACTGCCACGCCGGCAGTGACTGGTCAGTTGTCGGTTCGGGAACCTGCGGGCTCGACGCCATGAGTGACTCAGTCGAGATCGCGCAGCTCGTCGTCGAGCCGCGACTGCAGCTCGGGGGCCACGACCGTCGACGGGCCGCCGGCCACGGCGACCGCCGGACGCCGCGTCCACCGCACCGCAGCCATGCCCGCGCCGGCCAGCCCGAGCAGTCCGAGCGCGTATGGCAGCAGCCATGCGAGGCGACCCGAGCCGACATCGGGCGGTTCGCTCAGCAGCACGTGCCCCGACTCGCCGCGATGCACGTCGTCTTGCGAGTGCTCGGTCGGGGGCGTGACGTAGTGGGCCAGCACGGCCTTCTCATCGCGCCCCTCGTCCATCATCTGCGTGACTTCCTTCTTCACCAGCGCGCAGTGCCCGCAGGCACAGTCGCCGACCGGCAGCTTCGAGCAGCCGCCACACCAGCAGGCCAGCTTGCGGGTGACGTCTTTCACTTCCTTCGAGAAGATCTGCAGCTGTGACGCGGGACCGTCCACATGCTGCGCTTCAGCCACTGCGGGCGCCAGCAGCAGTGCCCCGGCCAGCAGCGACGCCGTCACCGCATCGGCGGGCATCCGCGCCGCCGCAAAGCTGAGCGCGCGCTCGGGCAGCAGCGCGATGCCGGTGCCGAGGGCCATGATGCCGAAGCCGACCCACAGCCAGTTGACGAGAGGATTCACATGCACTTCGACGCTGGCGGTCTGGTCGGCAAGCTCGAACGCCGGCATCACGATGTAGAGGTCTTCGGCAAACGATCGGCGGATGCCCACCTCGGTGGTGGGTTCTTCCTCGTGCTTGCGGTAATACCACTTGGCGGGATACATGCGGCCGAGGTCAGCGCCGTCGGTGTCCTTCACGCTGATGTGCGCGGTCACCATCTGCTTCTGCCCGTCGTCGGTCACGCGAATCGCATCCATGCGCAGCACATAGCGGCCGACCGTGGCTTCCTCACCCGGCTTGAGCAGCAGCTGCTCGTCGCGGCTGAATCCTTCGCCGGCAAATCCGAGGAACATCAGCACAATGCCGAGGTGCACGACATACCCGCCGTAGCGGCGCTTGTTGCGCCCGACCAGCCCGACCATCGCCGTGAACAGATCGGTGCCCGTCATACCGCGGCGCACGTTGGCCCCGCGGTAGAACTCCTGCGCGATGGTGCCAAACACCAGACCGCAGAGGGCAAAGCAGATACCTGAGCTCCACACGCGCACCCCCATCGCCACGAGGCCGCCAGACACGGCGAGGGCGAGGGCCACAGGGAACAGGAACTGCTGCAGCAGATTCTCGATGGTCGACTTGCGCCACGCCAGCAGCGGCCCGATGCCGGTGAGGGCCAGCAGCATGAGGCCGATGGGCGTCATCCACCGGTTGAAGAACGGCGGCCCGACCGTCAGGCGCTCGCCGTTGATCATTTCGGTGATGGTGGGAAACATCGTGGCGAACAGCACGAAGAATGCCGAGAACAGCAGAATCCAGTTATTGGCCAGGAAGGCCGCCTCGCGCGAGACCCACGAGTCGAGCTCGTGCCGCGCCTGCAGCAGCGGCAGGCGGTAAATGACCCATCCAAATGAGAAGAGGGCGACCACCGCCATGAACGACAGGAACAGCCGCGCCAGCGCCGGGTCATCGCCGAAGGCGTGCACCGACTGCACGACGCCCGACCGCGTCATGAACGTGCCGAAAATCGTCAGCAGGAACGTGATGATGACCAGTGTCACATTCCACACGCGCAGCATGCCGCGTCGCTCCTGCACCATCACCGAATGCAGGAACGCTGTCGCCGTGAACCATGGCAGCAGGCCCGCGTTCTCGACAGGGTCCCACCCCCAGAATCCGCCCCAGCCGAGCTCTTCGTAGGCCCAGATCATGCCGAGCGTCAGCCCGAATGACAGGAAGAACCACGAGAACATCGTCCAGCGTCGCACCGCCCGCAGCCACGAATCGTCGAGGTGACCCGTGATGAGGGCCGCCAGCCCGAACGCAAAGGGGATCGTCAGACCCACAAACCCCAGATACATCGTAGGCGGGTGGATGGCCATGTAGAAGTTCTGCAGGAGCGGATTGAGTCCCCGGCCATCGGTGGGGGTCTGCGTCAGATACGTCTCGAACGGATTGTTGTGGATGATCATCAGGAACAGGAAGAACATCTCCACTGCACTGATCACCGCCACCACGTAGGGCATGAGCTCGCGGTGCCGCTCGCGATTGACCCTGACGGCGACCGACCCGAAGAGCGACAGCAGGAACACCCAGAACATGACCGACCCGTCGAGACCGCCCCAGTACGAGGTGATTTTGTAAAAGAGCGGCTGGACGCTGTCCGAGTATCGCTGCACGTAGCGGATGGTGTAATCGCCCGCGACAAAGGCGTAGATGATGACGCCGCTCGCCACGGTCATGAGCGCGGCCACCAGATAGAACGCGCCGATGCCGCTCTCAATCAGGCGGCTGTTGCGCCGCCGCGCGCCGGCCACGGATGCCGCCGCTGCATACGCCGCGACCATGAAGGTGAACAACAGGAGGTAGGAACCGAGTGCAGCCATAGGAGGACCGTGCGACTGACGTCAGACAGATAAAAGACACGCGGGCGCCGGCGAGGCGGCGCCCGTCCGGACCGCCCCGGCGCCTACGAGGTGGGCGCGCCGGGTTTGGCTTCGTACTTCGAGGGGCACTTAGCCATCACCCCGTTCGGCGACACTGCAAAGCCATCAGACGACAGGGTGCCCTTCAGCACCACTTCCGCATCGTCCTTGAACGTGTCGGGCACGACGCCGGTGTAGGTCGCTTCGACAATATGACCGTTGCTGTGCACCTTAAACTTGTAGTCGAGGCTGTTCTTCCGCTTCAGAATCGAGTCCTGGACGATGTAGCCGTGCAGCTGCAGCTTCTTCCCGTACCAGTCGCCGGGCTGCGTCATTACTTCATCGACGTGTTTGTAGTATTCGGTGGCTTCACCCATGGTCGAATACAGCAGACCGCCGAAGGCCAGCGACAGCACCAGACCGGTCAGACCGACTTTGATGGTTTTGTGGGCCATATTCGTTGAACCGCCTTTACCTATAGAACTCAGAATATCCCAACACCCACCGGCATACCAGCGCCACGGGGAGCCCGACGATGGTGGTGTATGAACCGGCAATACCCTCGATGTGGCGAGCCATGGCCCCCTGAATCCCGTAGGCCCCTGCCTTGTCACGCCACTCGCCCGTCGCCAGATAGGCCGCGATGTCGTCGGCGGTCATGGGCTGCATGGTCACCAGCGCCCGTTCGACGGCGACCTGCGGCGGTGCCTGCGGGCCGAGCAGGGCCACCCCTGTCAGCACTTCGTGGACACGCCCCTGCAACTGCTGCAGCATCCGCCCAGCCTCGGCCGCGTCTGCCGGCTTTCCGAGAATTTTTCCATCAACGACCACCGTTGTGTCGGCGCCGAGCACCGGGCGCGTGTCCCCCGGGCGGGTGATGGCCACGACCCGGGCCTTCTCCTCGGCCAGTCGAGTGACATACGTGGCGGGAGGCTCTCCCGGCAGCGGCGCTTCGTCGATGGGCAGCGTGCAGACCTCAAACGGAATGCCGGCCGCTGTCAGCAACTGGGCACGACGCGGAGAGGCCGAGGCCAGAATCACCATCCTTACGATGCTATCCTCAGTCGATGGTTCCCGCCCACCGCGTGCTTCCGGGCCTGATTGCGTCGCTCGTCCGACCGGCGCCGCTCTGCGACGAAAAGGTGAGCTTTGCGTGGCGCACCTCCGTCGGCACGGCCATGGCGCGCGCCACCCGGGCGCGGCTGCGTCCGGATGGCCTTCTACAGGTGACAGCCGACACGCCTGCCTGGACGCGCGAGGTGGAACGATCGCTCGGACTCATCCGGTCGCGGCTCGAGGCGTTTCTCGGGCCCGACGTCATACAGCGTGTGGAGATTCATCATCATGACTGAAGCCGTCATCGTCAGTGCGGTGCGGGTGCCGACGGGTAAGTTCCTCGGCACCCTCAAGGACTTCACCGCCCCGCAGCTCGGGGCGATGGTCGTGCGCGAGGCCGTCAGCCGGGCCGGAGTCGACCCGTCCCTGGTGGACGAGTGCATCATGGGCAACGTCGTCTCGGGGGGCACCGGTCAGGCGCCCGCGCGGCAGGCCGCCCTGAACGGAGGCCTCAGCCCGCGCGTCGCGGCGCTCACCATCAACAAGGTCTGTGGGTCAGGGCTCAAAGCCGTCATGCTGGCCCATCAGGGCATCCAGACGGGCGATATCGACATCGCGGTAGCCGGCGGTATGGAATCAATGAGCAACGCACCCTACCTGCTGCCCCGCGTGCGCGAGGGCCTGCGGATGGGGAATGGCACCGTCGTCGATTCGATGATTCACGACGGCCTGTGGTGCGCCTTCGAGAACTGGCACATGGGCAACGCCGGCGAGACGGTCGCCCAGGCCTACTCGATCACGCGAGACGAACAGGACCAGTACGCGGCCGACAGTCACCGCAAGGCCGCTGCGGCCCAGGCCAGCGACGCCTTCGCCGCAGAGCTGCTGCCCGTACCGATTCCGCAGCGGAAGGGCGACCCGGTGCTGTTCGGCCACGATGAATCAGTCAGGCCTGACACCAGCGCCGAGTCGCTGCGGACCCTGAAGCCGGCGTTCCGGAAGGACGGCACGGTCACCGCCGGCAATGCCCCGCCCGTGAACGACGGCGCGGCGGCCCTTGTGGTGATGAACGCAAGCCGCGCCGGTGCGCTGGGCCTGACACCTCTGGCCCGCATCGTGGCCCAGGCCACCAGCGGCATCGAACCCAAGATGCTGCTCATGACACCGGTGGAAGCCACCCGGGCGGTGCTGCGAAAGGCCGGCTGGACGCTGAACGACGTCGACCTGCTCGAGCTGAATGAAGCCTTCGCAGTGCAGGCCGTCGCGGTGATGCGCGAGCTGGGTGTCGACCCTGCGCGGGTCAATGTAAATGGCGGCGCAGTGGCACTCGGTCACGCCATCGGGGCCTCGGGCGCGCGCATACTGACGACGCTCATCTACGCCCTCGGGAGGCGGGGAGGGCGACGGGGCGTGGCGACGCTGTGCCTCGGCGGCGGCAACGGCGTGGCCCTCGCCATCGAACGCCTCTAGCGATCAGTCTGGCGGGGCGGGCGTGTGTGCCACCACAGCAGACTCGCCACGCCCGGCCCCAGCAGGACGAGTTCCTTCACCACGGCCCGAAGATTCGACGGCCAGAAGTTCGGGTCGCGCATGTTCCGGCCGATCGAATCGAAGACATAGAGGTGGCCAAAGTAATACTCGTGCGACCACGGCCATAGCGCCACCACCCCCAGCGGCGGCCCGTCGTCTGAGCCCAGCCAGTCAAGGAGCGGATGCGTGGCCCACGCCACCGTGACGGCCACCGCCCAGCGCCACTGCCGGGTAGCCGCCCAGGCGGTCGCGCCAGCCAGCAGTGAGGCGCCGACGCTGTGCGTTTCCATGCTGTGCCGGTTCCACAGGAAATCGATGTCAGGGGCAGCGGCGGCCACCATGCACGCCAGCACGATCGGGGCTATCAGCGGCGCGGCCCTGCGCGGCCGATGTCCGAGCGCGAGCAGGCCCACCGTGATTCCACCGAGCGCATGACCGAGGGGGCTGGGCATAGAGGCACTGCCACAATAGGCAATTCCTGCGATTTCCCGCAAATGCGCGGGCGCCGAAATAGCGTCGTTGTCACAGGGCGAAAGTTGGGGGATACCTGCAACTCGTTGATTCCGCATTGCTACCGTGGCAGCGCGTGACCTATTTTCGCTTGACTTTCGCTTGGCGCGTTTCTAGGATGGGGTCTGCTTCGAAAGGACATCTTCCGACATGGCAATCGACGAACGACAGGAACGGGTCAAGGCCCTTGACGTGGCCGTGGGCCAGATTGAAAAGCAGTTTGGCAAGGGCGCCATCATGCGCCTGGGCCAGCGCAACACCATCGCTCCTGTCGAGGCTATCTCGACCGGCGCCATCAGCATCGACTATGCGCTGGGCATCGGCGGGCTGCCCCGCGGCCGTGTGGTCGAGGTGTTCGGGCCCGAATCGTCGGGCAAGACCACGCTGGCCCTGCAGGTAATTGCCGAGGCGCAGAAGGCCGGCGGGCTGGCGGCGTTTGTCGACGCCGAGCATGCACTCGACGCCGAATATGCACGCAAGCTGGGGGTCGACATCGACAACCTGCTGGTGTCGCAGCCCGACAACGGCGAACAGGCGCTTGAAATCGTCGAGGTGCTGATCCGCTCGGGTAGTGTCGACGTCGTGGTGGTCGACTCGGTGGCCGCGCTCGTGCCCCGGGCGGAAATCGAAGGCGAAATGGGCGAGGCGCAAATGGGCCTGCAGGCGCGCCTCATGTCGCAGGCCCTGCGAAAGCTCACCGGCGCCATCTCCAAGTCGAAGACCGTGCTTATCTTCATCAACCAGCTGCGCGAAAAGATCGGCGTCATGTTCGGCAACCCCGAAACGACGACAGGCGGCCGTGCGCTCAAGTTCTATGCCTCGGTCCGCATCGACATCCGTCGCATCGGCGCAATCAAGGATGGCGAAAATGTCATCGGCGGACGCACGCGCGTCAAGGTGGTCAAGAACAAGATGGCGCCGCCGTTCCGCGAAGCCGAATTCGACATCGTCTATGGCGAAGGCGTCTCGCGCGAAGGCGACCTGCTCGACCTCGCGGTCGAGAAGAAGATTGTCGAAAAGAGTGGTGCATGGTTCTCGTACGGCGGCGAGCGCCTCGGCCAGGGGCGCGAGAACGTCAAGGGCTTCCTGCGCGAGCACACCGACATTCGCGATGCGATCGACGTGAAGGTCAGGCGCGAGCTCGGCATGCTTCGCGAGGGCGACGCGGCCGGCGCATAGCGTAGGTGCCGTTCGGCCCCCGGTGCCTGAGGCGCCGGGGGCTCTTGGGCCCGTGCTATACTCCGGGGTCTCACCGAGCGGCCAGGTAGCTCAGTTGGTAGAGCACGTGACTGAAAATCACGGTGTCGGGGGTTCGATTCCCTCCCTGGCCACCACGCTAAATTATTGTAATCAAGTAATTTACAGGCAGTTTACGGGGTCGCCAACATCAAGGGGTCTTTCAGGGGTCACACTGGGGTCACAAACCCTCCCCCAGCCCACGCCTCGACGGAGCAGCCTGTAGCCTGAGAGGCTCGTCAAACACCACACAAATCCTCGCCCGGCGGCCGCGTCACCGACCCGGCCAGAGGCTCCGCCGTAGGTTCGGAGCCCCGTGGAAGGGGTCGCATCAGTGACGCGCACGCGCCGCCGGGATCATCGGGTGCCGGCAGATGGGAGCATGACCACCGCCGGCCGGCCTGGCGTGACAAGCCGCGCGGACGTTACGTCCGAACGCCGGTCAGCACCTGGCACGCCTTGCTCTGGAGCAGCGCAAAGTCATACCGCACGCGCGTAATGACCTGCACCTGATCCGTCGACCCGTAGGAATATGGGTCGAACAGCACGCCGACGTCGGCTCGGCGGCCGATGACCACCTGGTCCGCATCCACGGCCACGATGTACGAGCAATCCGTGCTCGAGCCCGGGGTTTCCGTGATGCTGATCTGCGAGCTCGTCAGCACGGGCACGCCGAACAGCGACCGCACCGCGGCCGCCGTGCCCACCATAAATGCAGCGAGCTGGGGTGACCGTGACGAATCGATTTCTCCCGAGCCGCTGCGACGCTGATGGGTGAGCTGATCTGCGCTGGCCAAGTCGGCTCTGGGTCTGAGAACTGGGTCTGAGAACAGGCCTTCCGTTCACCGGGAGGCCGCTAATACGGCCTATCGTCCGAACGATGGGATGATTTCTTGAGTCGTTCATGGTTACTACACCTTTCGGAGAGACATGCGCTTGATCCGATCGCGTGGACATGTTCCGAAAGGTGGATACGATGTCCCGAATGGCAGATCGATCAAGTGGCCGGCGTCCGCGTCGGCAATTCTCTGAGGAGTTCAAGGACGGCGCCGTCCGGCTGGTCCTGGACCAAGGCAAGACGGTGGGTGCCGTGGCGCGTGAGCTCGACCTGACGGCCTCCGCGCTGGCGTTGTGGGTCCGACAGGCACAGGCCGAGCGGACCAAGGGCACGAGCGGGCTGATGCGGGAGGAGCGCGAGGAGTTGGCGCGCTTGCGCAAGGAGAATCGCGAGTTGCGCATGGAGCGCGACATCCTAAAAAAAGCCTCCGCCCTCTTCGCCAAATACCCGCAGTGATCTTCGCCACAATCGACGCGGAGAGGGCCCACTATCCCGTGCACACGCTCTGTCGGACGCTGGGCGTGTCGCCCAGCGGGTTTTATGCGTCGCGGACCCGGCCAGAGTCCCGGCGTGCGCACGAAGACCGTCGGCTCAACGTGCTGCGGCACGCCTCGTGTACGGGCGGGCGCGAGTATTACGGCAGTCCCCGCATTCACGATGACTTCATCGAGTGGGGCGAGCGTGTGAGTCGGAAGCGGATCATTCGACTCAAACAGGAAGAAGGTCTCATCGCCCGGGTGGTCAAGCGGTACAAGGTCACCACCGACAGCGATCACGACCAACCGATCGCCGATAACGTCCTGCGGCAGGACTTCACCGCCCAGGCCCCCAATCAGCGCTGGGTCGGCGACACGACCGAGCTGCGCATCGGCGACCAGGGCAAAGCGTACCTGGCGGCGATCATCGATTTGTATTCACGGTTTGTCGTCGGCTGGGCGATCAGCGCGGTCAACGATCGTCATCTCACCATCAACGCACTCGAGATGGCGCTGAAGCGGCGGTGCCCGGACGCCGGCTTACTCCACCACTCCGACCGCGGTTCGACGTACGCCAGCGAGGACTATCGCGAGGTCTTGGCGACGCACGGCATCACCTGCAGCATGAGCCGCCGAGGCAATTGCTATGACAACGCCGTCATGGACGCGTTCTTCTCGATGGTCAAGAGCGAACTCGGCGAGTGGTTCGACAGCTACGGCGATGCCAAGGCCGAGTTGTTTGACTACCTCGAAGTGTTCTGTAACCAACGGCGTCGGCATTCCTCCGCAGGGCGGATGAGTCCGGCGGCGTACGAACGAAAGATGACTTACGCAGCGAAACTAAACCGTCCACCAGATCGGATCAACCGCAGGATGTGGCTACATGTGGCTATGATTGAGCCATGGAAACCAGCGTGCGGGACTTGAAAGGCAGGATGACGTCAGACTCAGGCATCAATCGTCGGACACTCTTGCGAGGTATCGGTGTGGGTTTCGTCGGATGGGGAGGACGTGACGTTGTGATGACGGGTACGGCGCCAACACTTGTTGAAGCGTTCTACGAGCGGATCTGGAATCAGGGCGACCTCAACGCCGCCGGCGAATTGCTCGCGGTCGACTTCAAGTTCCGAGGCTCTCTGGGCGCCGAGCTCCGGGGTATCCCTTCCTTCCTCGAGTACGTCCGCTCGGTGCGCGAGCCCCTCGCCGGATATCGCTGCGACATTCTGGAGTCTGTCGCCGAGGGTGACCGGGCCTTCGCGAAGATGCAGTTTGGTGGTCGGCATGTCGGCGTGTTCCGCGGATACCAGCCCACCGGCAAGTCGGTGCAGTGGCTCGGTGCTGCGCTGTTTCGGTTCGAGGCGGGTCGGATCGCTGACTTGTGGGTGCTCGGTGACCTGGCGAGCCTCGAGGCCATGCTGAAGGCCAACGCGCCGGTCCGCTAGCGGCGGTGAGGTTGGCCCCGGGACCCGTGCATCGCGCCTGGCCTTCGCGTGGCTCGAGCGTTGGTCTTCGGTGCCTGCGGATTCAGCGTCGTGGTCACTGGCGCATCCTGCACCGTTGCTGCCAGCGACGGGGGGCGGGGCAGAGATTGCGGGGAGACGCGCGTTCGAGCAGGCTCTGCGCAAACCACTGGTCGAGCGTCTGCCACTATCGGCTGGAAGACCGGTGCCGCCAGCACTCCGTCGGCCTGTGCCCGTGCATGGGCACGCCTCTCATCAGGAATCGCGAGCAGGCTGGGCGCGGCGAACGGGTCAGGGGACGCGGCACGAGCATTCCACCTGGCGCCGATAGGTCGAGAAGACGTCCGGCAAGTCATCGAGGGAAAACGGCAGGTCGTCCGGGGCGATGAGCGTGGTCTCATCGTGCACAACCAGCGAGACATCCGCTCCTTCGAGTGCACGCGCGAACGGAGGTACCGGGGACGCACGCGGCTCCACGCGACCAGCGGCGACAATGACTGCAGCGCCGCCGCGCCACGCAATCACCTCGTCCCCGACATCGCGTGCCACCACGCACATGGTCCGCGCCCGCGCGCCGCTGTCAGAATTCAGGCGCCAGAGAGACGTTCCCTTCCCCTAGCGCTCGGAGGCCGCCAGCTTCCGACGCTCGTCCAGCAGGTAGCCCCGCAACTGCGCGACGGCGGGCTTGTCGAGTTCGGCAAAGCGCGGCATGCCACGCTCGACCATCGACCCATCCAGAATCCGCTCGAGTCCGTTGAGCACCGCGGGCGTCGACCGTCGCAGGTCAGGCAGCACGGTGGCCCCCCCATGGCAGCGCGCACAGTAGGTGCTGTAGATCTTCCCGCCTGCGGCAATGTCGGCCGCCGACGCGGCGTTCGGCAACGCGGTGACGCGCCGCGGCAGTTTCGGCAGCGGCGGGGTCGCATTGCCACCGATGGCGTAGGTCAGCAGCCGTCCCACACTGCGGAACTTCTTCGGAAACGCACCGCCCCAGCCCGCCATCACCGACACATACTGCTGACCATCGATTTCGTACGTGATGGGCGGGGCCACGATCCCGGTGCCCACATAGGCCGACCACAGCTTCTCGCCCGTGGTCGCGTTGTAGGCGATGAAGTCACCCGCCGCCGTTCCCTGGAATACGAGGTTGCCGGCCGTGGCCAGCGTGCCGCCGTTCCAGTAGTTGCCGTACTCGGCGGTCCAGCGCGGCTTGCGCGCCACCGGGTCCCACGCCAGCAGACGCCCCTTCGAGGGAATGTCATAGCCCTCAACGGCACGACCGGCCGCAGCCAGCGCCAGGTTGTATTCGCCCGGCCTGAACGAAAAGCTCTTGGGCTGCTCGTAGTAGCGCCCGTTGTCCTGCGCCGGAATGTAGACCAGGCCGGTCGTGGGGCTGTAGGACATCGCCTGCCAGTTGTGACCTCCCAGCGGTCCGGGCCTGATGTAGGTGCCCTTGTCCTTGTACGCGGCACCGGGCACTTCCACGGGGCGCCCCGTCTTCAGATCGACGTGCGTCGCCCAGTTCACCTCGACATACGGGTCTGCCGCCAGCAGCTCGCCAGTCTCCCGGTCGAGCACATAGAAGAACCCGTTCTTCGGGGCCTGCATGATCACCTTGCGGGTGCGCCCCTGCCAGGCCAGATCGGCCAGCATCATCGGCTGCACCGAGGTGTAGTCCCACGTGTCGGCCGGCGTGGTCTGGTAGTGCCACACCAGGTCCCCGTTGTCGGGATTAATCGCGAGAATCGAACACAGATACAGGTTGTCGCCGCCGCCCGGGCTGCGGACATGGCGGTTCCAGGGCGACCCGTTGCCGGTGCCGACATACAGCAGGTTGAGTTCGGGGTCGTAGACGATCGAGTCCCAGACCGTGCCGCCGCCGCCCACCTTCCACCAGGTGTCGCCGGTCCAGGTGGGCAGGGCCTTGTCGAGCGCCCTGTTCTCCTGCGGCTTCGAGGGGTCGCCGGGCACGGTATAGAAGCGCCAGGCCAGCTGTCCGGTCTCCGCGTCATAGGCCGAGACATATCCGCGGGCGCCGTATTCGGCACCGCCGTTGCCGATGATGACTTTGCCGCGCGCGATGCGCGGGGCACCGGTAATCGTCAGGGGCTGCGTCTGATCGACGGTCACCGCCGACCAGGCCGGTCTGCCGGTCTTCGCATCGAGCGCCACAAGTCGCCCGTCGAGCACGCCCACGTAGACTTTGTCCTTGTAGAACGCCGCCCCGCGGTTGACGACGTCGCAGCAGGCGAGGTTGTCGTACTTGCGGTGCACCTCGGGGTCGTACTTCCAGAGTTGCTGGCCCGTGCGGGCATCGACGGCATAGGTCACGCTCCACGAGCCAGTCGTGTACATCACACCGTCGACGACGAGCGGCGTGGCCTCGAGGCCGCGGTCCGTGGCCGTGTCCATCTGCCAGGCGAGACCGAGCTGTGCCACATTCCGATCGGAAATCTGATCGAGCGGGCTGAACCGCTGCTCGTAATAGTCCCGACCATACGACAGCCAGTCACCCGCGCGCGCCTCCGGGGCGCGCAACGCGGCGTCATCGATCGGTCCCGGTCTCTGCTGGGCCGCACCCAGCACCATCCACGATGCCACCAGAATCAGACCAGCGACGGGCACTCGGAACATATGCGCTCCTTTTCAGACCGACTGCAGTATAGCCCCGGTGACCGGGGCACCGATATCGGCACATTGCGCCGCAGCAGCGCCGGCACTACGATTCCCGCCATGCGCATCCAGACCGGGCTCGCCACCCTGCTTGTCTCCGCGGCACTGCTTCCCGCGGTGGTGCAATCGCAGACGGCTCCCCAGCCGTCGCAGGCGCCCGCAGCGGCGCGCCCGTCGACGGCCACCGGCGAATGGCCCACCTACGGAGGCGACCTGGCCAGCACCAAGTACTCGCCCCTGTCGCAGATCAATGCTGGAAACTTCGGCGCCTTGCGCGTCGCGTGGCGCACCCGGACACCGGACGCCATGCTCAGTCTCACGCGGCCCGACGGGTCCGAGTGGACGGCCGACTCATCGCTCATCTTCGCGGAACTGAGCCGGCTCGATCCTGCGCGCTGGCGTGACAACCAGCCGCCGCTCGTGCAGAACTACAAGGCCACACCGCTGATGGTCGGGGGTCGGCTGTTTGTGAATTCTCCCTCGTCTGTGGGGGCGGCCTACGATGCACGAACCGGCGCACCGCTGTGGACGTACAACCCCAAAAGTTACGAGGCCGGCACGACGACGATGAGCCTGCGCTGGGTGCAGCGTGGTGTGGCCTACTGGCGCAACGGCGCCGACGAACGCATCTACTGGGGCACGGGCGACGGCTATCTCGTCGCTGTCGACGCGCGGACGGGTCGGCCAATCGACGGCTTCGGTCAGGGTGGCCGGGTCGATCTGATGGAGGGGTTGCCGGGTGCCAGGCGCGGCGCACGCGACTATCTGAATGCCCTCACCTATTCGGTGCAATCGCCTCCCCTCGTGGTCGGTGACCTGGTCATCACGCCCGCCTCAATCTCGTCGCTCATCAAGGACAAGGAACAGATTCCCGGCTACATCCGCGCCTTCGACGCGCGCACCGGCGCGGTCCGCTGGACGTATCGCCCCATTCCCGGCCCGGGTGAGTTCGGCGCCGACACGTGGCGCGACGGGTCGAATGCCTACGCCGGCAAGGTCACGGTGTGGACGATGATGAGTGCCGACGAGGACCTCGGCCTGGTCTACCTGCCGACGAACACCACTGCCCCGGACTTCTACGGCGGGCATCGGCGTGGCGACAACCTGTTCGCCGAAAGTCTCATCGCCGTCGACCTCACGACGGGCCGACGGGTGTGGCACTTCCAGATGGTGCACCACGGGCTGTGGGATTACGACAACCCGGCGGCTCCTAACCTGATCGATGTCACGGTGGGCGGCCGTCAGGTGCGGGCCGTGGCGCAGGTCACCAAGCAGGGCTTTGTCTACGCGTTCGACCGGGCGACGGGCACACCCCTGTGGCCCATGGAAGAGCGTCCGGTGCCCCCGTCCGATGTCCCGGGGGAGGAGGCGGCACGCACGCAGCCTTTTCCCACGCGCCCCGCACCATTCGAAGCGCAGGGGGTGACGGTCGCCGATCTCGCCGACTTCACACCGGAGATCAGGGCCATGGCCGAAAAGGCCGTGGAAGGCTTCCGCCTCGGGCCGCTGTTCACACCACCCTCTACTGAGGGCACCCTCATGCGTCCCGGCACGACGGGCGGTGCGAACTGGTCGGGGGCCTCGGTTGATCCGGCCACCGGCCTGCTCTACATCCCGTCACGGAACGCCTTCGCGGTCAACCGCGTGGTCCCCGCCGATCCGGCCCTGAACGGCAATCTGCTGTACATGCAGGTACCTGGGCGCTCTCCGCAGATGCCGGACGGGCTGCCGCTGTTCAAGCCGCCGTACTCGCGCATGACCGCCATTAACATGCACACCGGTGACCACGCCTGGATGGTGCCCACCGGCGCAGGTGATCGCATCCGCACACTGCCGCGCCTCAAGCCGCTGAACCTGCCGCCGGTCGGAGGCGACATCACCCTGGCCGGGCCGCTGCTCACCCGGACGCTGCTCATCTATCCACTGACGACCGGGGGCACAGAGGGGGGGCCTCGCCTCGTGGCCTATGACAAGGCCACCGGCGCCGAACGGGCATCGGTCGACCTGCCGGGTCCGGCCGCCGGCACGCCGATGACCTACTTGGTCGACGGGAAGCAATACATCGCTATCACGGTGCAGGGCCCGACGCCGCGCACGCTGCCGGAACTGGTGGTGTTCACCCTGCCGTAATCGGGCGCGAACGGCACCGCGGGCCCGCGCGTCCTTTACGCGCGTCCTTTACGCGCGCTGGCTCGACTGCTGCCGCCGATCGTCCAGATAGGCACGGCCCTGTTCCATCAGCGTGGCAAACGCCGATTCGTCCCGGGCCAGCACCGCGCGCCTGACGGCTTCCACCGCCTGCGACAGCGCCTCGAGCGATTCGGCACCGTAATCATTGAGCGCCTGAATCTCGAAATACAGCTGCGGGCTTTCCTGCGCCACGCGCGAAGCCACATCCAGCTGCGAGTCGAACGTCGTGCTCGACATGCGCGCCAGTCGGGGTGCGGCTTCTCCACTGCCTGCCAGGGCCGTGAAGAACGCGATGTTCAGCGCGTGCGACAGTCCCAGCACATACGCGATGAGCCGATCATGATCATCCAGCGTCATCGTCACCTGCTCGGCCATCGTCGGGGCGAAGAGCGCCCGCGCGGTGTCGAGGGCTTCGGCGTGTCCGAGGTCAATGAAGATCACGTGACGCCCCGAGAGCAGTTCGGTGTCAGGCCCGAACATCGGATGCACCGACGTCACGCGGCAGCCATGCGATTTCAGCGCCATCAGCCCCGATCGCAATGGGGACTTGAGCGAGCCCACATCAAACACGACGCCCGCCGGACGTCGCAGCGCCAGGGCGCGCAGAATGCCGTCAGTCGCCCCGAGCGGTGTGGCGACGATGATGAGATCGTGCGAGAGTGGTGCGTCGGCCCAGGGGCCGATATCCGTGGCGCCCGGCCGTGTGCCCGCCGGGTCACTGGTGTCGACGGCGAATCCCTGCGAGATGAGGAAGTCGGTGAACCAGCCGCCGATCTTTCCAGCGCCACCGATCACCAGCGCACGCCGGCCCGACCCGGTGCCCTGAGCGGCCACCGAGGCCTGTTCCTGGGTGGTGAGCGAGCTTCTGATGAGGAGGCGCATCAAGGCTTCGGCCACCGGGGGCGCGACGCCGCGGGCCTCGGCTTCGCGCCGCGCCCCGAGGATGACCTCGCGCTCACGGGCATAGTCTCGGGTGGGTTGACCGGTGCGCTGCTTGACCCGCGCGATGTCACGGCTCGCCTGCTGCCGCTCGGCAATGAGAGCGATGAGCTGCTGGTCGATGGCGTCAAGCTGGCGTCGGAGGTCGTCGAGCGTGCTCATGGGGCTGGTAACGGAGTGACGCGCCCAGACAGGGGCCGTCTCGCGCCGATCATACGCGGCAGGATGGTCGGTCACACCCTCGGCTAAGATTGAAGGCACCCGCCCGGGCCCATGCCGACACTTCTCTCCTGGGGACGCCATCCGCAGACCCCGCAGACCCCGACGCCCTGTCACTGGCCCGATGACCTCAGTCGCGGGCTGGCGGATCTGCAGCGGCAGGGACGCACCACACTGGCCTACGGCGCGGGGCTGTCGTACGGAGACAGCGGACTGGCAGCGAGCGACCACGTGCTGCACACGATCGGGCTCGACCGCTTCATCGCGGCCGACTGGCAGACAGGGCGAGTGACTGCCCAGGCCGGCGTTACCTTCGAGCAGATGCTGTCGGTGTCCATTCCCCGCGGCTGGTATCTGCCTGTGAGTCCCGGCACAAAGTACGTCACGCTGGGCGGAGCCATTGCCAACGATGTGCATGGGAAGAACCATCACCGGCATGGCACCCTCGGCCGGCACATCGTCCGGCTGGGATTGCGGCGTTCCGATCGGGCGCCGCTGGTCTGCTCAGCCACGGATGAGACCGCACTGTTTCGGGCCACCATCGGCGGCCTCGGACTGACGGGGCTCATCGAGTGGGCCGAGGTCAAGCTCATGCCCATTCGTTCGAGCCGCATCCGCAGCGTGACGCAGCGGTTCGACACGCTCGACGAGTTCTTTGCGCTGTCAGCCACACTCGACCTGCAGCACGAATTCTGTGTGTCGTGGATCGACTGCGGGGCGGCCGGCCGTTCACTGGGCCGCGGCGTCTACATGGCCGGCGATTTCGCAGACGAGGGCCCGCTCGAGGTCGCACACCCGCGTCGCCTGACGATGCCGGTCACACCGCCCGTGTCGCTGGTGAATCGCGCGACGGTGCGCGCCTTCAATGCGCTCTACTGGAGGCATGCCACGCGCACGCCCACCGTGCGGACCGGGAGCTATGCCCCCTTCTTCTATCCACTCGACTCGGTGCTGCAGTGGAACCGCATCTATGGACCGGCGGGGTTTCAGCAGTATCAGTGCGTGATTCCGGAAGCCTCTGCCCGCGATGGCATCGCGGCTCTGCTACGGGAAATTGCGGCCTCGGGCCTCGGCTCGCCACTCGCGGTTCTAAAGCGCTGCAGCGATTTGGCCTCGCCTGGCCTGCTGTCGTTTCCGATGGCCGGCACCACACTCGCACTCGACTTTCCACACAGTGATCGCCTCACCCACGATCTGTTTCCCCGCCTTGACGCGGTCGTACGGAACGCCGGTGGCCGGCTGTATCCGGCCAAGGATGCCCACATGAGTGCCCGTGATTTTCAGGACAGCTATCCGGCATGGACCGCCGTCGAAGCTCTGCGCGATCCGCAGCTGCTCTCACGCTTCTGGCAGCGGGTGACGCGGTGACGCGCATCCTCCTCGTCGGGGCCTCGTCGGCTATTGCCGCGGCCTGTGCCCGTCGGTGGGCCGCCGACGGTGCCCAGCTCATGCTGGTGGGCCGCGATGCCGACAAGCTCGAGGCCATCGCCCGTGATCTCACCGTACGCGGTGCGGCGTCGGTCTCGACGTTCGTGCTCGATGCCCTCGACACGCCGCGCCACGCGGAGATGCTGGCCGCCGCGGTGCACACGCTCGGCACGATCGACATCGCCCTCATCGCTCACGGCACGCTGCCCAACCAGCAGGCTTGTCAATTAGATGTGTCACAGACCCTGCGCGAGCTTGCCTCGAACGCGACCTCCGTCATTGCCCTGCTGACGCTGCTGGCCACGCACCTCGAGGGGCAGCAACACGGATCACTCGCAGTGATCACCTCGGTCGCCGGTGACCGCGGGCGTCCGTCCAACTATGTGTACGGCAGTGCCAAGGCCGCGGTATCGACCTTCTGCGAAGGTCTCAGGCCGCGTCTGTTCAAGGCCGGCGTGTCACTCACCGACATCCGGCCAGGCTTTGTGAATACCCCGATGACGGCTGGCCTGCCCCTACCGGCGATGCTCGTCGCCGAGCCAGATACGGTCGCCACGCGGATCGTGCACGGCATCGCACGGAAGCGCGATGTGCTCTACGTGCCGGCGTTCTGGGCGATCATCCTCCTGATCGTGCGCCTGCTGCCCCGCCCGCTGTTCAAGCGACTGTCATGCTGACGAGACCGCACGTCACTCGGTCGCCGCATCAGTGTCGGGCACCTCGGCATCGACTTCCATTTCCACCAGATACTCGTCGCCGATCAGCGGGGCGCCCACCATCGTGTTCGCGGGCATGATGTGACCGAAGCGCTCGCCGTGAGCGCGGGCGACAGGCTCCCACTGCTGCACGTCCTTCACAAAGACGCGCGTGCGCACGACGTCCTCGAGATGACCGCCCAGCGAGTGCAGCGCGCCTTCCACTTTGTCGATGATGCAGTGCGTCTGTGCGGCAGGGTCACTGCCACCGATGGCTCTCGCACCCAGCGTAGCGGTGGTGCCTGAGATCGCGATGCGACGGCCGACACGCACCGCCCGCGAGTACCCCGCAATCGGTTCCCACTCGGTGCCGCTCAGACACAGCGTGCGTCGGGACGAGACCGTGCGGGTGTCATACGGCGCCGGCAGGTGATCGAGATGATGGCTGAGATCGCCTGAGGCGGTCAGATAGGGCGGTTTCCGATACTCGTCGCCGCAATCGCCCGGAATCGGATGCAGCGTCGCCTGCACTGCTGCGATGGCTGCGTGGTCGTCCGACGTGAGGGCAACGCTGAAGAGCCGGGCGGTCTCGTCAATGTGTGCACGCTCGCCAAGCCGGGCGCCGATGATGACGCCGGCGACACCGGGCTGCTCAAGGATGTAGCGACTGGCGACGTTCGCAATCGACACACCGTGACGGTCGGCCACGTCGCGCGCGACACGCAGCAACCGCTGCAGCGCGTCCCATCCACCGGCGGTCCGCAGGAACCGCCCGTACTTCATCTGCGACCAGGTACCCGATCGCTCCCAGTCGGGTTCGGCCTGCCCGAGCCATCGGTCACTGAGCCAGCCGCCGCCCACCGTGCCATACGCCAGCAGCTTGACGTCGTGATCCGCACAGTACGGCCCAAGCCCGCGTGAGGCCCGCTGATCAAACAAGGAATATGACACCTGATTCGAGACAATGTCGAGACCGCTGGCAATCACCATCCGCAGGTGTGCCGCGTCGACGTTGGTCAATCCGAGGTGCCTGATCAGCCCTTCGCGCTTGAGGTCCTGCAGCAGGAACAGCGTGTCAATCCAGCTGGGGTCGGCATAGTTCCATGCGTGATACTGCAGCAGGTCGATCGTGTCAACCTGCATGCGCGTCAGTGCGCGCTCAACGGCCGCACGCACCTCCGCAGCGGTGACCCTGCCCGGACTCGGTACCCACTTGGTGCAGAGCTGCACCTGCCGGGCACCGTCGAGGCGGCGATATTTCCCGGCGACAATCTCGGATGACCCATAGTGGTCGGCCATATCAAAGGTCGTCAGGCCGGCGTCCGCGTAGGGATGCATCGCGGCGGCTGCCGCATCGAGATCGAGCTGTCGGCCATCGCGTTCCTGATCGGCCATCTGCCACAGGCCGGTCAGCACACGCGAGATGGTCAATCCTTCACCGAGCCGCACATATTCCATGGTGATCTTCAGTTCTATTCGGGAGGAAGCGCGCGGAAGTGCGCGTCGAGATCGACCCCCGAGGCCTGCAGGGCCCGGACTTCGCGCCAGTAGATGAGCGTGCCGAGCGCCATCACTACCAGCCACACCGGCGTCGATCGGAAGTACCACGCCTCCACCGGCGCTGTCAGGTCCTTGACGGTGTGCACCATGAGGAAGTCCGACAGCACGACCATGCCGCCCACTGCGATGATGCGCTGGGCCCCGTGCGACGGGAACACACGCACCTCTCGCGCCAGCGCGGGGTTGCGGGTGGGCAGCCACCACACCGAGGCCGCCATCACGAGAAAGTTGACGAGCATCGAGGTCACGAGAATATCGACGCCGAGGAAGAAATCGCCGGCGAGATGACTGCCGAGCACACCCAGCGTGGCCATACCCCCGCTGGCGATGATGGCGATGTGCGGCGTGCGGAACCGCGGATGCACGGCCGCCACCTGTCGGGGAAAGATACCGTCCTCGGCCCACGCAAACATCAGTCGGGACACGGCCAGCAGCATCGCCGGCAGGTCCTTCGCCAGGGCTACGGCGGCCGCTGACACAATCACCACCGTCCAGAAGGGCGGCAGCAGATAGCCCAGCAGCCCAGGCGCGGTCAGATCGCGTTGCTGGGCCTGCTCGGCCACATACCACCACGGCACGGCGTGATACACCGCCGCCGTGAACAGCATGTAGAACACGCCCACCGACCCGACGGCGATACCAATGGCCAGAGGCAGATTGCGCGCCGGATTCCTGGCCTCGCCACCCGCTTGCGCGATCGAGTCGAATCCGATGAACGAGGCGAACAGCAGTGCGGCCGCAGACAGGAACGTCGAGGGCGAGCCCGTCGGCGCAGGGGCGGGCGGCAGCATCACACCGTCGCGTGCCAGCAGTGCCGCGGCAAATTCCTCATGCGAAAACCAGAAGCCGGCGACGATGACCACGCCGCCGAGGAGGAAGGTGAGGAACATCAGGGGCACGATCAGCCGCTCGTACAGCTTCACGCCTCGAAGGTTGATCGCCACGGCCGACCACAGCACGGCCAGGGAGATGGACAACCGGACGGGGCCGCGCTCGAGGACGGCCGCCATCTCACTCCACGCAAGCGCCACGGCGATGTCGCGCAGAAACGGCACCAGCACATACGAGACCACACCAATGGCGACGCAGAGCGAAAACCACTGCGAAAACGACGCGACAAAGCCGAGATACGCATTGAGCCCCCGGCTTGCGTACACATAGCTTCCGCCAGCTCGCGGCATGGCCGAGGCGAGCACGGCATAGGCCAGCCCGGCGAGCACGGCCGGCAGTGCCGCGAACACATAGGCCCCAAGCACGTCGCTGCCAATGCCCGGCACGTTGCGCTGGATCATGAAGGGAATGACACTGATGCCGGCCCCCACCATCGAGCACACGCCGGTGGCGGTGAGGCCCAGCAGGCCCATCTCGCGGGCCAGTCGGGGACGGCGCTCTGCGGTCTCGTGGGCCATGGTTACTTCAGTCCATCAAGACGGCGAAGTTCCGAGTCGTCGCCGAGCCATTCCCACCGCAGCAGCGACAGGGGCACGTTTCCGTTCTTCCAGAGATAGTCGTGAAACGCCTGCAGCGAGAACGCATCCCCGCGTGCGCGACGCGCGTCTGCCAGCATCCGCACGATCTGCACCTTTCCGATCTGGTAGGTGATGGCCTGCCCTGGCCCGGCGGCAAACGATGCGGCTTCCTCGAGTGCCGTTTCGCGATCCATCGGCACGGTCTTTTCGAGATAGTCGGCGGCCTGCGGAATGCTGAACTCCCCCGTTGCCAGCCGCACGTCGACTTCCACGCGCAGCGCACGCAGGCGCATGAAGTTGTAGATGATCTCGCGCGAGCGCGGACTGTCGGCCCACAGGCCGGCCTGCAGCATCATCTCCTCGGCATAGAAGCCGATCCCTTCGTTCGCGCCCGAGTCGTAATAGCGGCGACGGATGGCATTCTCGTGCGCCCACGACAGGGCGAGTTGAAAGTAGTGGCCGGGCACGCCTTCATGCACGATGATCGGCCGGGGATCGCGCGCCGTCGACAGGTAAAAGTACGGCAGCGTCGGTGCCGGCGCGCGAATGTAGCTGATGCCGTCTTCCGTCAGCCGCGAGGGCCCGGTCAGGTCATCGGTGACCCCGAGAAACGACAACGGGGCCAGATAGGCTGGCAGCGGAAGATTGCGGTAGTGCTTCACCCACGCCGGCACGGTCAGCAGCCGCTCGCGTTCGAGAAACGACCGGATGCCCTGCTCATCGGCGAACGACTTGCTGATCTGGGCCTGTTGGTCGGGAAAGATCGGCATCGGCGGCAGGGCACGGTTGCGGCCCTGCTCGAGGGCCTCGAACGCCACGGCGCGCTCCCACTCCATGCGCCCCATCATGAGAAGTTCCTCGGGCGTGTAGGGCACCAGGGCCACCTCACGCAGGAACCACACATAGTCAGCGCGCCCGATGGCCGTCTCGGCCTTCAGCGAGGGTTCACGCGACGCCAGCCACTGCCGGTAGGCGGCCAGCGCTCGGCCTGCCGTCGCCGCTGCGTCGCCGATGGATTCGCGCGACCCGGGGGCCAGTTGTGGAGCCAGTTCGCGCGCCATCGTGCCGAGGCGTGCCTCGATATCACCGAGCGTGTCGATGGCGAGGCGCGCAAAGGGCCGACGCATGTCGGTCAGGTGTCCCTGTGCGTGCGTCAGCACGACCGGCGCATGACGCAACCGCTGCACGATGGCCTCGGACCGCGCCCGATCAAACGGGGCCGGCGGGAGCAGCAGGTCGAACGTGGGTCCCAGTGCCTGCTGAATGAAAAACGCCGGGTCGCGGCGCCACGCGGCCGCCTTCTCGAGCTCCCAGCGCACCCGTGCGATCGCCGAACCCATGAGGCGATAGTCGACCTGCCGCGAGACGGGCATGCCCTGCATCGACAGCCCGCGCCACCGCGTCTCGAAGGCACTCAGGGCCTCCTGCCGCCGCGTCATCGACTCGGGCGACCAGTCGGGCAACCACCCTGCCGGACGTTCGACCCGGGGAATGTCATCCCCGGTCGAAGGCTGGTGGATCACCCGCCATGTCCAGAAATCAGCGGCCAGATCATCAAACGGATCCGCAGCCGACGGACGGGCCGCGGAACAGACAAGCAGCAGCGCGAGGAAGACGGAACGCAGCATGGCAGGCCGATTATAGTACTGCCCGTATGCCACGACTCTTCTCCGCCCTGCTGGTATGCGTCTGCGTGCTTGGCCTGGCTCCCCGCGCAACCGCCCAGCGCGCTGCGCCTGCGCCGCTGTCGGCTGAGCAGATTGCGTCGTATCCCAGCCTCATCGGCACGGCGCCCGCGTCGCCCACGTGGTCACGCAACGGGCAATGGCTGGCCTTCCGCTGGAATGAGGAAGGCTGGCCGTTCCGCGACCTCTATCTCGTCGGCGCCGACGGGCGGAATCGTCGTCGCCTCACGAATCTGCAGCAGACCCACCCGGCACCGCCCCCTCCCTCGGGCACGTCGACCGCGGCGCTGGCGGCGCAGTCGGCCGCCCGTGCCCGCGGCGGCATCAGCGAGCTGCTGTGGCTGCCCGATCATCAGTCGCTGCTCTTCACCGCGAGTGGCCGCCTCTTCAGGGTCACGCTCGATGGCCGCGCCCCGGAGGTGCTGCCCGCCGGCGAGGGACTGTCGGACATCGCCCTCTCTCCCGATGGCAGCCGGGTGTCGTACCTCAAGGATAGCGACCTGTGGGTCTGGCCTCTCGCAGGCGGTGTGCCAGAACGACTGACGACGGTGGGCGTCGCAGGCCCTGGCACCGTGCCACTCGGGTCCTACAACCGGCCCGATGCCGAAGTGGGCACGGGCGTGTGGGGCGCCGACTGGATGCCCTATCAGTGGGCGCCTGACGGCCGCACCATCGCGCTGCACATGGTTGACCGGCGTCATCTGAGGCAGGTGCGCTTTCCGTGGTTTCTTGGGGGAGACACCGGTCCGAACATCCTCCGCCGCGGCTATCCCGGCGACGAGAACGAACGCCGCACACTGGCCGTGCTCGACGTCGCCAGCAAGCGCCTGCAGCCGCTGACGCTGCCGGCCCCGGGTGCACGCGCCATCAGCGACTATGAGTGGTCGGCGACCGGGCGCCTCATGGTCGACCAGGTCAGCGACACCGGCGCCGAGCGCTGGTTCTGGGTGCTCGAACCGAACACGCTGAGCCCGCGCGAGGTCTGGCACGACCAGCGCGATACGCGCATCTATCCCGCGTATGTCTCACGGTGGCACCCTGATGGCCGCCGCATCATCTTCGTCGCCGATCTCTCGGAGCGCGATCATCTTTTCAGCCTCGAGGTCGATCGGCCCGGTGCGACACCGCAGCCGCTCACGTCCGGCGACTGGGATGTGGCCGGCGAACGCGGTGCGGCCCCCCTCTCGGTGGGCACTGACGGCACCCTGACATTCACGTCGACACAGGTCAGCCCCTACGACCGTCAGGTATATCAGCTCACCCGCAGCACCGGCAGCCCGGTGGCCCTCACCTCGCGCCCGGGGGTGCACGTGCCGTTCATCTCCCCCGACGGCCGTCACGTCGCCACGCTGTGGTCAGACGACATCACGCCGACAGAGTTGCTCATTCGCCCCGTCACGGCCGGTGCCCCCGACGTGCGCGTCACGCAGTCGCCCCGTGCCGCCTTTGCCGGCTACGACTGGGTCCGTCCCCGCTACGACACCTTCCGGAATGCCGTGGATGGCTTCGTGGTGCACGCCCGCATCCTCGAGCCCTCGAACCTCGACCGCAGCCGCCGATACCCTGTCATCTTCGGTCCACTCTACTCGAACACCGTACGCAACCGATGGGCCGGTCTCTCAGGCACCCTCCAGCAGGCCATGGTTCAGCGCGGCTTCATCGTCGTGCAGGTGGATGTGAGGGGCAGCGTCGGCTACGGCCGGGCGTTCCGGGAAGCCTTCCTGATGGATTACGGCGGCAAGGACCTTGACGACATCGAGGCCGTGGTGCGTGGACTCGCGCAGCGCCCGTATGTCGATGCTTCGCGGATGGGCATCTGGGGCAGCAGTTACGGTGGCCTGCTGACCGTGTTCACGCTGCTCAAGAAGCCCGGTCTGTTTTCGGCGGGCGTGGCCGGTGCGCCGGCCACCGACCCGTTCGCCTTCGGCCCTGACGATGTGGCCATTACGCGGACTCCGGCGTCGCATCCTGAGGCGTTCGTGCGGGGCTCGGCGCAGCACCTCGGCGAAAATCTGCGAGACCACCTGCTGATCATCCACGGGGTGATGGATGACGTGGTCCCCTTCCGCACGACGATGACGCTGATTGAGCGGTTGATTCTGCTGGGGAAGGACGTCGACCTCGCGACGGCACCAGCGGCCACGCACGGGTGGACAGCCCGTGAGCCCTACGCGATCTTCTTTTATCGGAAGCTGCTGAACTACTTCGACCAGCACCTGGGCCCGCCGCGCTGAGCGCGGGCTCAGGGGGTGCGGACCGAGAAGTTGACGCCGATGCGTTTGGGACGCCGGCCGGTGTAGGCCGTGGGGCCGGTCACCGGCCACATGGCGCTGACCCACGGGAACGGGTTCGACACGTCGACCCAGAACAGGCTGACGCGGCCAACGCCGACATCGACAAACGCCCGCAGCGTGCGCTGCCGATCGTTGCGCCCCATTTCGACGCGATACAGGCGGTTGAGTGCGAGGTACTGAATCATCGAGTCGTCTCGCGAAAGTTCCTCGCGCACCGCCGAACCTCCGATGCGCACTCCGGTGAACACGGGGGCCGACAGTTCACCGCCGATCGAGTAGCCGGCCTTGTCGATGCCCGGCAGTTCACCGTAGCCCAGCATGTCTGCCGAGGTGGCGGTGGGGCCCCAGGTGTACTTCGCGTATTCGCCGAAGATGGCACCCCAGGCCCCGGGCGACAGCCGGACACTGAATACCAGCGCCTTGTCGTGCCGCTTCGAGGCCCAGTAGGTCGGCAGGCGTTCCACTTTCGAGCCGGTATAGCCCCACTTGTAGGCGGCCCGCAGGTCCACACCGGTCATCGGTCGCAGACGGGCCGAGGCGACGGCAGTCACGGCGCTGTTGGTGTCGAGTGAGGTGTTGACGAAGTAGAACCAGTTGTAATCCTTCTCGCGGTTGCCATCGCCGAGAATCGCGCCTGCGGCCAGGTCAATCAGCGGCTGCCCCGAACGCCGCCGCGCAGAGTAGGCAAACATCGCACCGAAGTTCGCTTCGGCATTGATGCGCTGAATGCGGGTGATGTCCTTCGCCGTGGCGGCGCCGGTTTCCTGCGGCGTCAACCCGATGGGCAGGATGAATCGGCCGGCGCGCAGCCGCAGGTACCGGCTCATCTGCACGTCGAGATAGCCTTCACGCAGCATGCCCTGCTGGTTGATGTAGTCGAGCGCAAACGTGTTGTAGGTATCGACGCGCTTGAGGCCGTCTTCCACATCGCAGGGCACGTTCGGCCCTGGCAAGGTGTAGAGCGACGGATTGTTCGGATAGAAGTAATCAGCCTTGCCGCACGATGGACGCGAGGCGGTCTCGTTCACGGGATTGACCGACACCACATACCGCACGCGCGGGCTGACCCTGCCGGTCACCGTGAAGATGGCCATGCCGACGCGCGCCTGCTTCTCGAGGCCGAGGGTGGCCTGCGCCCCATCGTGCGACCAGGCGGCTACAAACTCCGAGGACACCTTGAATCGCTCGTTCTGCTGGGGCTGCGGCCCGAAGATCGTGAGCGGGGCTGGTTCAGGCGGGGCAGCGGCGGATTGCTGTGCGGCCGCAAGGGTCGGCACGGCCAGCAGCAGGGTGACCAGACCAGCGCCCGCAGGGGCGCACGTACCGCGGCACATACGACGGGCGCGATGCGCCAGAGAGGTCAGCATGGAAGGTGCTCCGTCTGTCGGAGACTGCTCGGGTGGTTGGCGCCTTATCGGCGCGGCACCAGCTTGAAGAGGCGCGCCGCCGGGCCGTCGGTCAGCACATAGAGCGCGCCATCGGGGCCCTGCCGCACGTCGCGGATGCGTTCCTTGCCCTCGGTGAGCAGTCGCTCTTCCCCGACGACGCGGTCACCCTTGACCGAGAGACGCACCAGGTCATTGGTGGCATGCCCGCCGATGAAGAGGCTGCCCTTCCACTGGGGAAAGGCGCTGCCGGTGTAGAAGGTCATCCCGCTCGGGCCAATGACGGGATCCCAGTAGTAGGCCGGCTGTTCCATGCCCGCCTGCTGCTGGATGCCGCCCGTGATCAGGCCGCCGCGGTACTCGATGCCATAGGCAATGGTGGGCCAGCCGTAGTCTTTGCCCTTGCGCGCGACGTTGAGTTCATCGCCGCCGCGCGTGCCGTGTTCGACTTCCCACAGTTCGCCGGTCTCGGGATGCAGCGTGGCCGCCTGAATGTTGCGGTGGCCGAGCGACCAGATTTCCGGACGCACGCCGTCTTTGCCCACGAACGGATTATCGGCAGGCACCGTGCCGTCGGTCTTGAGGCGCACCACCTTGCCCAGCAGGCCGTCCATCTTCTGCGCCTGCATGCGGCCCTCGGGAATCGAGCGGTCGCCCTGCGTGATGAAGAGCGTGCCGTCGCGACCGAACACGAGGCGGCTGCCGAAGTGCAGCGTCGAGGCCAGCGTGGGGGTCTGGTGGTAGATGACCTGCACATCCTCGAGGCTGGGCACGGCCGCGTCGACGAACTTCCCGCGGGCCACGGCGGTGTTGTTGACGCCGTTACCGCGCGGCTCGGCATAGCTCCAGTAGATGAGCTGGTTGCGGCTGAACTGCGGGTCGAGCACCACGTCGAGCAGGCCGCCCTGTCCCCGCGCATCCACCTCGGGCAGCCCGATCGCCGCCACCGAGAGCGTGCCGTCGGCGGCCAGCACGCGCAGGCGCCCGGGACGTTCGGTGATCAGCAGTTTGCCGCTCGGCAGGAACGCCACGCTCCACGGATTCTGTAGCCCCTGCGCCAGAGTGACCTGATCGAAGGCCACGCCGAGCGCCTGCACCGGCGCATCGGTCTGCCCCGGAAACGCTGGCGTCTGCCCGGTGCCGTTGGGCGGCCGCGGGTCGACACCCTGCCGCGCCGCTGCCGGCACGGCCGACAGCGCCAGCACACAGATCACCAGAAACCCGGACAGAACGGTCGATCGACGCACAGGCCACTCCTTAGAAATCGAAGAGCCGAGTGTACTTCACAACCACCGAGCGCCCCACCGTGTCATAGGACGTCGAACTCAGCACGTCACGGCGGTCATTGAACACCACAAAGAGGCCGGTGCCCGAGCGGTTCAGCAGCGCCAGGCGCACGTTCGACGAGTATTGCCCCGTCTGGCCGTTGTACTGCACCAGGGCCGACAGGCTGGCGAGGTTCGTGAAGGCATAGCTGGCCTTGAATGGGATGAGATTGGCGACAAACGACCCCTGCGGCAATCGGATGTCCTGCCTCGTCCAGCCGAGGCTGGCAATGAAGCGGGCCGAGAAGCGGTAGTCACTGGTGATTTCCACCGCGTTGAAATCGCCGTTGTAGTACTGACCCGTCCGGAAACGGAACGTCCCGGTGACGGCCGAACTCGGATTGTGGAAGTACTCGAACGCATGCTGCAGCCACGAATACTGCCCGGCCGGGATCGTCACGCGTTTGCCGTCGCGGTTGTAGACCGTGAAGGGCACCAGCGGATTGTCGCGGTTGTGATCGAAGAACCAGCCGAAGCGTCCCCCCTGAATCGGCTGGATTTCGAACAAATGCACGTGGGCATACGACGTCTGCAGGTTGCCGTTGAGGTCGTAGAACGAGTTGTACGAGAGATGCGGCGACACGCGCCGAATCCAGCGGATGCGCTTGGGCTGGGGCTGGAAGAACACGCGCAGTTCAGGACGCCGGTATCCGCGGCGGGGCAGGAAGCCGACCTCGGGGTTGAAGCGCTCGCCGACCTGCGTATAGCCACCCGACACCTGCCAGATAGGATTGCGGAAGTCGTAGAAGACACGGCTCGAGTAGTCGCTGCCCGTGGCCCCCGGTGAGTCGGTGCGGGCCACAAAGGCCGACACCCGCTGGCCGGGCGACAGCTGGTAGTTGGCATCCAGGCCATACGCGCGGTTCCACTTCGAGAACGACGTGCCAGCCACAGGGTCCGTCGTCTGCTTGTTCACGAAGATCGCCCCGTAGCTCGAGCGGCCGATCTCCTTCTGCACACGCATCACGCTGAAGTTGGTGTCGAGCGCGAGCGCACGGCCGCTGAGGTCCTGCTCATCGTTGGTCTGGATGTTCAGCGCGCCGACATTCCAGCTGCCGCCGACCTTCCCGCTGACGCGGCCACCGGCGATGATTGGAATCGGTTGCAGTGAAGATGCCGCGCCCGACAGGCCGATGCGGCGCGAGAAGAACAGGTCAATCTGCTGCGGCTGTCCGAACTGGAAGGTCGTGGCGTTTTCAAGGAAGAACGGCCGTTTTTCCGGAAAGAACAGGTCGAAGCGCGTCAGGTTGACCTGCTCTTCATCGGCTTCCACCTGGGCAAAGTCGGTGTTAATGGTGGCATCCATCGTGAGGCTCGGCGTGATGCCCCACTTGGCGTCGATGCCGCCATTGAACTTCGTGTCGGTTGGCGCTCCCGCGCGCGTAAAGTCCCGGTTCGAAGATCCGAGCGCATACGGAATGAGCTTGATGTCGCGCCGCGGCGGCATCACCAGTCCCGGCACCTTGGCGGCCAGCGAAATGCGGTAGATGTCGAACCCGCGAGGAATCTCCGACAGATACACCTGCTCGTTCTTGTGACGGATGTTCCGCATGACGTTGAAGCCCCACGTCATGCTGTCACCGGTGGCATACCGGAGCGTCTTGAGGGGAATCGCCAGTTCCGCCTCCCAGCCCCGCTCGGTCACCTGGGCACGTACCACCCAGTCGCCGTCCCAGTTGGGGTTGAAAGCACTGATCGCGCCGCGCTGCGTGCCCGCCGCGCCGCCCCCGAAGGCCACGCCACCCGATTGCCCTTCGCGCGCGACCTGTCCGTCGTATTCGATACCAAGGGGATTCGTGCCGAAGACAAACGCGTTCTGGTTGTCGTTGAAGGTATCGAAAATCATGATGACCGAGTCGGTCTCGGCCAGCGATGCGTCGCGTCGCGCCTGCGACATGATGATTTTCGACGGGTCCTGATCGTGGCAGACAAAGCTCACGTAGACGTGTGTGAGGCTGAAGAGCAACCGCACATCCGTCTTCTCGGTGGCCGGTTCGCCCATGCGGGGATCCTGCTGCGTGAAGGTCGAGTATGGGGCCACCCCCTCCCACACAGCCTCGTTCACCCGGCCGTCAATGACCGGCGGCGCTGCCCCGGACGCCAGCCGTCCGGCAGTCACCGTCGGCACCGGTCCAGTCTGCGCCGCGGCGCTGCCCCCCCCACCCAGACACACCACCACCACCGCGCACACGCGCATGACCCGATTCAGTTCCACGATGCCGACACCCTGCCTTCCGGGCCGGAAGTCTAGCATGCGCGTTCGTGATACCTTCGCGGCCATGCAGGCGTGGAGGTGCGGTGTATTGTCGCTGGTCGGCAGCCTGCTGCTGACCACAACCGCCGGGGCACAGGCCAGGCCCCCGTCGCTCAGCAAGGCCGAGCGGGAGGCACTCCGCACCGCCGTCCTCGCCACGCGCACGCTCGCCGCAGTGCCCGAGGCTGTGCCGACCGACGTCTCGGCAGACCTGTTCCGTGCCTCTGACGGCTCGCACTATGTGGCCCTGAGCCTGCCGGCACCGGCCGAGCTGCCGCCGACAGCGCCCGTGGTGCTGTATGTGAAGCTCGTACCACGCGCCGTGCCCGACGCATCCGGCGTCGTGCCCACCGTGTCTACCGAACCCCGCTCGGCGGTGCTTGAGTGGCTCGAGGGGGAACGATCGGACCCGCTCCCCATGCGGGCACGGCGGGTCGTCACCGTGCCCACCGGAGAGTTTCCCGTGGGTGGCCCCTCATCGATGTCGGGGCGCGACGGCGGCATTGGCCAGTCGACTGCCGCGCTCCGCCTGATGGACCGTCAGCTGGAGCAGCAGCGTGAGCGCGCCGAGGTTCTCGAGCGTGAGCGCCGGGCCGCCCTTGAAGGCAAGGCCGCACCCGCCGCGACCCTGCTGCCTTTCGAAGATTTCGACCTGCAGGCCCGTCTCGTCAGCCGACCGGGTCAGGGCCGAAAGCTCGAGCGGGCCATCACGGCGGCACCGGGTGAGTACGACGTCGTGCTCGGCTGGTCGAGCGCCGGCACAGGCGGCCGTGTTGGGGTGGTCGGGGCGGTCAGGCATCATCTGTCGCTCCCCGCGGCCCCACGCGACACCCTCCGGCTTGGCAGTGTGGTGCTCGCCGATGGCATCAGCGTCATCAGCGAGCCCTACCGCTCGGAACAGCAGAGCGCACATCCCTACGTCCTCGGCACCACTGACATCACGCCGGCGGCCGATCGGCGCTTCACCAACGACGAACGCCTCGCCGTGGCGTTCCAGATCATCAATCCCGCCGGAGATACGGCTGGAAAGCCTGACGTCCGCGTCGGCTTCCGGCTCTATCGTCGAACCGGTGCCGGAGAAACCCTCGTCGGCACCCCCTCGCCGCTCACCTACGCGGCCGACACACTCCCCGTCGACTTCAACGTCGGGCTCGGCCACCCGCTGCTCGCCGCCCTTGCCCTGCCGCTGAGCACGCTGCCCCGGGGCGACTATCGCCTGGCCATTGCCGTGACCGATCTGCTGGCCCGCACGTCTGCCACGGGGGAGGCCACCTTCCAGATTGTGCCGACCCGCGCTGCCCTGCTGGCCGCGATTCCCGGCTTGCAGCCCCCGCTGCGACGAGGCCGGGCTGTCAGCGACGAGGCCCTGGCAGCGAGTCTCGAGCCGCTGCATCCGCTGGGCACTACCCCGATACTCCGACAGATACTGAGTGCCATTGCGCAGCGCCGGTTCGCCGAGGCCATCCGTGACACGCCGATGGACGCGTCCGAGCGCCCTCTGGCTGAGCTGCTCCGGACCGTGGCCTACTACGGGCTCGGCGACACTCCGGCCTCTCTGGCAGCCCGGTTGCACCAGGCCGAATCGCTGGGCGCTCCGACAGGCGCCGTCCGCTACTGGCAGGGGTGGATCGATGCCCTGCAGGCGCGGGACGCCGACGCTGCCGCCGCCTGGCACGACGCCAGCCGGCACGGGTGGCCGCCCGCACTGGCGGCACCGCTCGAAAGCGATGCCCTGCTGAGACTGGGACGGATTTCCGAGGCAGCGACCGTCGCGGCACGGGCGCTCGACGCCGGCGTCCGTCGCGAATCTCTGGCACAGGCCGTGGCCCTGGCGGCCCTCGAGGACCACCGCGAAGACCAGGCGCTCGCCATCGTCAGTCCCTTTCTCGCATCGAGCCCCGACGCAGAGACACTGTGGCTGGCCATACGCGCGGTGGCGGTGCCAGTGCTGAAGACGGACTCGTCACTGCCGCCAGACCGTCTGACAACGCTGTCAGCGCTGGTCGAGCGCTACCGCGCCCTCCAGGGCCGCCACATGGACCGGGCGGACGAATGGGTGGCCTTCCTTACGGCTTCTTCTTCGGCGCCTTGACCGGCGCCGGACGGGGCGGCGGAGGGACGGGACGGTCGGGCTTGAGTGAATAGCTCCGACGCGCCGACACCGCCACGCCGGGACGCTTCACCTGCACCTCGAGGTCGCGCACCCGGTCGAGGGTGTCGGGATTGGTCGAAGTGTAACCGAGCACGTAGTAGTCGCTCGTTTCCGCATCAATCCGCTTGAGCGCCGACACAAAATCGTTGTCATTGACGACGGCGATGCCGCCGGTCTGTTCGGCGAGGTAGCGGAGGCTGCTGGTCGTCTTCTGAAGGAACGTCCGGAACTCGCTCTGGTCGACATACTGCCCGACATCGACCACGCCTGCCAGCCCTCGCGGGTCGATGGTAAACAGGGTCGTGTTGGTGCGGTTGGCCGTCAGGGTGAGTTCCTGCATCAGCAGGTACAAATCAGCATCCGCACGCACGCTGTTCATGCGGAAGTAGGGATTTTCGGTGTTGATCAGTTCCTTGAGCGGGTCACCGAACCGCCCGCCCATGATGCTGTCGCGCCCGAGGCGGCCCTGCGCAAAAGGATCGAGGTCGTAGCCCGGGCTGATGTAGAGCACGGCCTTCCGTCGGTTGCGCACCTGATCAAGCGAACCCACCAGGCTGTACATCGTCTGGAAGGCCGTCTGCGCACGGAACCGGATGTCGCCGGGTCCGCTCGAGGTCTCGATCATCCGGAAGATTTCGCTGGGCGATGGTCCACTGCCCCGAATCTTGCTGGCCGCCGACGCAATCAGGCGGTGATCGGACGTCGGGTCAATTTCAATGAAGGAGGGCCCGCTCGACACCATGGCCACCATGTCGCCCTCATGCAGCATGGTGTCGACAATCTGCTGCACCAGCCGCTTCACGTGCGGCGTGTAGTCGGCTTCGAAGTGCAGGTCGTCGATGAAGATGATGAGCACACGACCCGAGTCGGCGGTATCGGTCGGGCGCTTGTTGGGCGGCAGCACGATCCCTTCCGGGGCTTCGGGCGGGGGCGGCTGCAGCAGATTGTAGGTGCGACCGCCGTGGATCATCACGACCGACTCGACCCGCTGTTCGACACCGTCCTCCAGCACGAGGAAATCGTCACGTCCGAGATCGGCGACGAAGCTGCCGGTATCTGTTCGGGGAATCACATCGGTCGTCACAATGGTGACGCCCGTGCGGAAGGTGGGCTGCCCGCTGGGTCCCGCCGGGGTCTGGGTCGACACAGCCACGCCGGTAACCACGCACATCGCCAAGGCTACGAGCACTCGCATACTCGGATTATATGGAGCATTGCCGCATAATGGGCCATGCTTTCCAGGCGCCATCTGCTCGGGGCCGGGCTGCTGCTGTGCCGGGAACTCACCCGGCCCGCCGCGGCCATCGCGGCTCGGTTGGCCGACGAGTGCCTGTCCCCCCTCCCTGGAGGGCAGATAGTCGGCCTGCGCCCCCTCACCGCCGACCGCCCCCGCCCGACGGCATTCGGCACGCCACTCGGTGGCCCGGGGCTCGACACCCGGCAGTTCACAGACCTGTCCGGGGTGCAGCCCGATCGGATGCTCACGCCGACGCCCGAGGTGTTTGTCCGCACCGCAGCACCGTCAGGCCTCGAGCAGCGCCAGGGCGAGTGGTCCGTGACCATCCACGGCCGCTTCAATTCCACCGGAGTCACGGCCGAGGAGCTCCGCCGGATGAGCCGACCGATGGGGGCCCACGTCATCGAGTGCGCCGGCAACAACGACCCCAACAATTTCGGTCTGCTCAGCCTCGCGGAGTGGGACGGCGTGGCGCTGGCCGACCTGCTGCCGAGCCTTCGGCCCGACTATGACGATTACGGCATTCTCGTCACTGGCCTCGATGACGAATCGCAGCCGGCGCGCAGTTCCGTGCCGGGTGCGAGCTGGATCCTTCCACTTGATGGTTTACCGGAACTGGGCCCCTTCCTGGCCACACGGATGAACGGAGCCCCCCTCAGTCCGGATCACGGGGCCCCGGTGCGACTGGTGGTGCCCGGCTGGTACGGCTGTGCGTGGATCAAGTGGGTGCAGTCGCTCGAGCTGGTCAAGCGCGATGCTCTCATCACCTATCAAATGGCCGAGTTTGCCTCGCGCACTCATCAGAGCGGGCAGCCCGTGGAGGTAACCGACTACGCCCCGCCCCTCATCGATCTGGCCGCCACACCGATTCGTGTGGAACAGTGGCGTGTCGGACGCCGCACCGAGTACCGCGTTGTGGGTCTGGCCTGGGGCGGCCGCATCGCCCAGCCCGCACTCGAGATTCGCATGCATGCGCGAGATGCCTGGCACCCGGTACACGTCTGCAGCCCGGCGCTCCAGCCGCATGGCTGGGTGCTCTGGAGCTACCGCTGGCGTCCCGAGCACGCGGGCCCCTACAGCCTGTCGCTGCGGGCCCAGCCAGGAGCCCAACGGCAGCGGCGGCTCGACATGTTCTTCTACACGCGCCGTGTACAGATCGACGAGGTCTGACGACGGGCGTCAGCGGCGTCCCAGCGCCGCGCGAACCTCGGTCAATTCCGGAATCGACTCGTCGGCCCGGTGCCAGTTGGCCATCACCCGCTCATAGGCGGCTCGGCTGCCTGCGACGTCACCCATGCGTCGCTTGGCACGCGCCATGCCCAGCCAGGGCCTGGTGCGATTCGGTGTGCGTTGCAGGGTCGCCTCGAACCACCGGATCGCGTCCGGATACCGACCGGCCTCGTACAGCAGTTCGGCATAGAGTTCATCGGCCCCCTTCACCGGAAACGGACGCCCGATGGGCCGGGGCATGCGCGACTGCAACTGCGTCGCACCTTCCATCAGTGAAAAGGCTTCCGTCCGCTTGCCCTGCGCAAACAGGTGCAGGGCCTGCATCTCCAGCAGCATGATGCGTCCCTGTTCCTGCATCTCGGCAGGCTGCCCGGGCGCCACCACCTTTTCGAACTCGCGAATCACGACGGCGACCCGGTCAGCATCGCCGAGTTTCACCGCACTGAAGCCCAGGGCGAACAGCTCATCGATGCCCTCAAATCCGGTCGCGCCCCGCATCTCGGTCCAGCGTCCCGACTCGATGATGTAGCGGGCCCGCATCGACCCCCGATCATTGCGGAGTGCCTCAGGACCTTGCCCGCGACCGATGGTGCTGTCCATGTACTGGTGGCCCCCGATGGCCACGTCCGCCGCCGCCGTCTTCAGAGCCTCGGACACGATGACCTGCGCACCTGCGGCCTCGCGGAATCGCCCCTGCTGCGTCCACGCATAGTGAAGCCAGGTGAGGCTGTGAAAGTCGCGGGCGGTCTGCGGCAGGCGCCTGCGCGCGACCCACTGCACCGAGGCATCCCACGACTGGCGGTCGGCCTCCGCCGCCTGATCCCAGAAGCCCAGTTGCAGAAAGGTGTGCGCGGGCATGTGGAGCGCATGGCTCACACCCGGTGCAATCGACGCATAGGCGCGTGCGGCCGGCAGCGCGCGCGCCGCCAGCGCACCGTGGTCGTACGCATGGATGATGTAGTGCGCCGCGCCCGGATGCCTGGGATTCTTCGCGAATACGGCCTGTGCCATGGCCCCGGCACGTTCCCGGATGGGCAGCGCCTGATCGCCCCTCGGCAGGGTGCCGAGGAGACTCAGGGCGTGGAACAGCTGGATCTCGTCATCACCGGGGAAGGCGGCGGCCAGCCGTCCCATCGCTGACGCATAGGCCAGCGCCCGTGTCCGCACATCACCGCTGCCCCACAACTGCTCGACGGCTGCCAGCAGACCCTTCTCGCGGGGGGTGCGCGCACGTGCCTGTCTGGCCTCAGGGGTGGCCGCCAGCCTGGCCAGCGCGGACCGTCCCTTGGCCATCTCTTCACTGAACCAGAGGGGCTGGCTGTACGAGAGCGACTCACCCCAGTACGCCAGCGCAAACCCCGGGTCGGCCTTCTGGGCAGCGACAAACGCGTCGATGGCGTCCTCGTACCCGAAGCTGTGCAGCCACGCCACTCCCTTGAGAAAGTACGCCTGGGCCGCGGGTGCGCCGGAGTTCGGAAACGTGAGCGTCGCGACGGACGGTTCCTGAGCGGGAGACGGTATGGCGGGACGTGACTGGGACGGCGTCCGCGCTGCCTGATCGGCCAGGTCGGCGTCACCGGCTGGTGGCGGGCGGTGCGCACCGAGCGTGACCGCCGCAAGCATCACCCCCAGGGTCGCGATCGATCTGGCTGTGCGCAGTCTGATGCCAGTCCGTGCGTGCCTGTCCATCCATGGAGCGTAGCGTACAAGGCACGGGCCGGGGCGTGTGCCCCGGCCCGTCCCTGCATCACGTGTGAACGTTCGCCTTAGAACGACAGGCGGAACATCAGCTGCGTCAGGCGCATGAAACCACGCTGGGTGGTGATGCGGCCGAACGTTGCGGACCCCAGTGCCTGAACGGGACCGGCGGTCTTGGCGAGGTTGGTGATATTGAGCACCTCGTAGCGGATCTGGGCGCGGGCGCGGCCAGCCAGGCGGATGTCCTTGGTGGCCACGAAGTCCCAGTTGTTACGCGCGGGCGTGCGCACATCGGGCAGCGTGCGAGGCCCGGTGCCCAGGGTGAACAGTCCCGGGTCGCTGAACGCACCGGAGTTCAGCCACAGGCCGGGGTTGCCGGAGTAGAACAGGCGCTCATCGCGGCTGCCGTCGGTATTCGGATCGGCACCCGTGGTGTTGACGCGCTGCATCAGGAAGAACCCGGCGTTGAGGTTGTTCGAGTTGTTCGAGACCGCAATCGGGAAACCGCTCTCGAGCGCGATGATCGACGAGAGGGTGATGTTGCCGAGGATCGCGGCACCGGCGCCACTGCTGGCCCACCGCTTGCCCTCACCGAACGGCAGCTGCACGATGGGCGACAGCACCAGCTTGTGCGGCACATCGAGAATGCTGCGCGACCATTCGGCGTCGATGTTATACGAGTTCTGCGGATTGCCGTTCACCGCCGAGTAGGTGTTCGACTCGGCGAAGAAGTTGTCGTCCAGGCGCGAGAAGGTGTAGTTGATGCGACCGCCCCAGCCGTTGCTCATGCGCTTCTCGAACTTGACGATGGCCGCGTGGTATTGGCTGCGGCCGCCGGTGTTCTGGCGCATCAGGATGTTCAGGTACTGCGGGAACGGACGCAGCAGCTGGGCACGGGTGATGGTCGGGCTGCGCACGCTCACACCCTGCCCGACCGGCAGCCCGAAGAACGGGTTGGGCACCTGCTGCTGCAGGGCCGAACCGAGTGACAGGAAGCTCGGGTCGAGCTGGTTGATGTTCAGCGTGGCATCGTTGGCGCCGCCGAGGCTGGCGTTACGGATGGTCGATCCCGAGTATTCGAAGCCAATGGCAATGTTGCCCGGCAGCTCGCGGTTGATGTCGATCGAGTACTGGTGCACATACGGCGCACGCTTGTCCTGGTCGATGAACTCGATCTGGCGGCCGACGCCCTCAAGGTAGCCGAGCGCATTGCCACGCGGCTGCACCACGCCTGACGGGAACGGGTTCGTGAGCGAGGCCGTCGGGAAGAACTGGCCCTGCTCCATGAAGGTGTCCTGGCTGTAGCCGACCTGGCCGTAGTTGGCCGCGCCGACGAACTGGTAGGGCCACGGCGCCCAGTAGAGGCCGTAGCCGCCGCGGACCACCGTCTTGGGATTCGCCGAGTAGACCATGCCGATGCGGGGCGAGATCTTGATCGGCGGGGGGTTGCCCTGCTGCGTCGCGTTGCCGTTGACGCCGGCATACATCAGGCCGCCGCGCATGGGCTGCCCGGTCAGCGGGTTGACGATGGCACCCACCCGACCGCCGGGGTTGACCGTGCGATCGAAGCCGACCGTGAAACGGTCGTTTTCCTCACGCAGGCCCGTTTCGTACTCGAACCGCACGCCGCCGTTGATGGTCAGCTTGGGGTTGATGCGGAAGTCGTCCTGCAGGTAACCGCCGTAGTAGTTCAGGAAGTAGTTGGCGGGAGCCGATACATTGATGCGGCTCAGGTTGTCGGGGTCGCCCGAGGGCAGGCCGAGCAGCATGCTGGCCAGGGCGTTGCCCGACGGCGTCGTGCCGCCCGTGCCGTTCACGTTGGGATTGCTCGACGTGTAGCGACGGTCGAACTGGAACACGCCGGCACCACCCGAGAACGACTGGGTGTCGATACCGACGGTGCGGTAGTCGACGCCCACCTTGAGCGTGTGACGCCCCAGCAGCTTCGAAACCGTGGCGTTGGCACTGTACGAATACAGGTTACGGTCTGAGGGGTCAATGGCGCCCATCGTGTAGTAGTCGGTGATGCCGACCCGGGGGAACTTCTGCGTCCGGATGGCGCTGCCGAAGGCCGGGGCAAAGCCCAGCGAGGCCGGGTCAAAACCCACCGACAGCGTGTCGTCATCGCGGAACTGCGTCCAACCGCCGCGCAGCGTCACGACCGTGTTGCTGCTCGGCAGCCAGGTGTTGTTCAGGCCCAACAGTTGAACACGACGACGAAGCACGTAGTCGCTGCTGTCGATGAACGCATTGGCCTCACCCTGAGGAACCACCGCATTCGCGCAGGGCTCATCAGTCTTGTTGTAGAGGTAGAAGGCGTTCAGCGACAGCTTGTCGTTGATGCGGTGATCCACCTTGCCGGTGTACATCATCGCGCGGTCTTCGATAATCGGCTGGCTTTCGAAGTTGGCCAGACCGTTGCTGCGGTCGTTCGTCGGGTTCGGCAGGAAGCCCAGCATCCGGGCCGCCACAGGATTGATACGGTTGGACGGAATGATGTTACCCGGGAAGGGCTGGCGGTTGTTGCCGCTCGCATCGCCCGTCAGCGGGTCGAAAATGACGACCTGACGACCGGCCGAGTCGAACGACTGCGAGAAATCGCCGGCCTTCTCACGGGCCGTGGGCAGGCGCACCTGCGCGTTGCGCGTGGTCATCGAGCCGTAGCCTTCAACCGCGCCCCAGAAGAACGTGCGGTTCTTGACAATCGGACCGCCGAGGCCGCCGCCGCCGAGATGGAAATACGTGTTCGGCAGTGCGATACCGGCCTTGTCGGAAAAGAAGTTGTTGGCGGCGCCCCAGCGCGGACGGTTCTGGTAAAAGCCGCTGGCCGCGTAGGTGTTCGTGCCCGACTTGGTGGCCACGTTGAACGTGCCGCCTCCGGTCCGACCCGTTTCGGCGTCGTACTGGTGCACCTGCACCGCCACGTCATCGAGCGCTTCGATGGTGGGGTTGGCCGATGCGCGGTTGCGGATGTCTCCGACGGGCACACCGTCAATCAGGTAGTTGTTGCCGCGGCGGGTGCCGCCGCCCAGCGACAGCAGGGACGCGTTGGTCTGGTCCTGCTGGCGGTTGAACTGCGGGTCGCCCGTGGCCACCACGGTGGGCAGCGTCACGGCGAACAGAAACGCCGAGCGGCCACCCGAGGGCAGCGTGTTGAGCTGCTCCGTGTTGATGACGCCGCCGCCGGTGGCGTTGGCCGTGTCGATGAGAGGCGCCTCACCCGTGACCGTGATGGTCTCCTCGAGGGCACCGACTTCCAGCGTCACGTCAACGGTCACGAACTGCTGGGCCGCGACGCGAACCGCCTTCTGTTCGTAGCTCTTGAACCCCGTCAGGGTGGCACGCACGGTGTACACACCGGGCGGCACTGCCGCGAAGTTGTACAGGCCTTCGTCGTTCGACACGGCCTCGCGGGCCGCGCCGGTGCCTTCGTTCAACAGCTGCACCGTCACGCCGGGGATCACCCCGTTGGCGTCCTTCACGGCTCCACGCAGACCACCCGTAAAGGTCTGCGCAGCGGCCGAGCTGGCGACGACAAGCACCGCCAGTGCTACGACCACGTTCCTAAAGAGGCTTCTCATTCTGCTGCTCCTCCACGATTCCCGTTCCGGCATTCGGTCACCGGTCCGGCACGTCCTTCTCCAACGCGCAACACACAAACCATTCGCGCGTCGTGGTCGTCTGAAGACGACACCAACGCGGATGCCGACACAATTGATACACAAATGGCCGACGAGGGAGCATACGGCATCTCGCCGGAGGTGCGCAAGTGTCCGGTGTGACTCAGCGCACGCGCTCTGTGTATTCATTTTTTTGGATCGGTGACCGCCCCCTCGCTCGCCGAACCCACCAGCGCCGCGTATTTGGCCAGCACGCCCGTTCTCACCGGCAGACGCCGTGGTCGCAGTTGCCGGCGGCGTCGGGCCAGCTCTGCCGCCGTCACCGCCAGCGTGATGCTCCGCGCCCGCGCATCAATCACGATGCGGTCGCCCGTCTTCACCAGGGCCAGCGGCCCGCCCAGCGACGCCTCCGGAGAGACGTGCCCCACCACGAAGCCGTGGGTGCCGCCGCTGAAGCGCCCGTCGGTGATGAGTGCCACATGCGCCCCGAGCCCCCGCCCCATCAGGGCGCTGGTCGGTGACAGCATCTCGCGCATGCCCGGACCGCCCTTAGGCCCTTCGTAGCGAATCACGACGACATCGCCCGCCTTCACGCGTCCGCCCAGAATGGCCTGCTGCGCCCGTTCCTCACCATCGAACACACGGGCGCACCCTTCGAAACGTTCCCCTTCCTTGCCTGAGATTTTCGCCACAGCGCCCTCGGGCGCCAGGTTGCCGCGCAGCACCACCAGGTGGCTGTCAGGCTTGACTGGCGCACTGAATGGACGCACCACCAGTTGGTCTGCCGGATAGTCGGCCACCCCTCGCAGCGACTCGGACAGCCGCTGGCCCGTGACGGTCAGTGCGTCGCCGTGGAGCAGGCCGCGGTCGAGCAGCCGCTTCATCAGCGGGGTGACGCCGCCGATGCGTACGAGCTCGGCCATCATGTAGGTGCCGCTCGGCCGCAGGTCGGCCAGCACGGGCACCCGGCGGCCGATGCGCGTGAAATCGTCTATGGTCAGTCGCACCCCTGCCGTGCGCGCCATCGCCAGCAGGTGCAGCACGGCGTTGGTCGAACCCCCGAGGGCAATGACCACGGTGATGGCGTTCTCGAACGCCTTCCGCGTCAGGATGTCGCGCGGCCGAAGGTTGCGCGCCAAGGCCTCAACTACCACCCGCCCCGCGGCTTCGGCATCGCGCCGCTTAGCGTCCGACACCGCCGCCTGCGCCGAGCTGTTCGGTAGGCTCAGCCCCAGCGCCTCGATCGCGCATGCCATGGTGTTGGCCGTATACATGCCGCCGCACGAGCCTGCCCCCGGACACGCATGCTGCTCCAGATCGGCCAGTTCGGCATCGGTCATGCGTCCCGCCGCATGCGTTCCAACGGCCTCGAACACCGTGACGATGTCGACGGGCTGCCCCTGCCAGATGCCGGGCATAATCGTGCCCCCATACACAAACACCGACGGCCGATTCAGCCGCGCCAGCCCCATGACCATGGCGGGCATGTTCTTGTCGCAGCCGCCGATCGCTACCACGCCGTCGAACCCCTCTGCCCCCACGACGGTCTCCAGCGAGTCGGCGATCACCTCGCGCGACACCAGCGAGTACCGCATGCCGTCGGTGCCCATCGAAATGCCGTCAGACACGGTGATGGTGTGAAAGGCCACCGGGCGCGCGCCCGCAGCGGTGACACCGGCGCTGGTCGCCCGCACCAGGTCGTCGAGATGGATGTTGCACGGCGTGACGGCACTCCACGAGCCGCAGACGCCAATCTGCGGCTTGCGGAAGTCATCGCGCGTGAAGCCGACGGCATGCAGCATGGCGCGGCCGGCCGCGCGGGCCGGGCCGTCCACCACCGCGGACGAATGTGGGCGCGGCAGCGATGTGGCTGGTGACGCTGAGGGTGACGTTGACCGCGACGGGCGGCGAATAGGCATGGCGCCTCAGCCTAACCGCCTCCGTCCGGAGAGACAAGCCCCGTGCCTCCCCTCCTCTGGTATTCTCCCCGTGGAGGGATTCGATGACCACACTCAAGGCGGTGCTGGTACCCACCGACTTCAGCCCCACGTCGGAGCAGGCGCTCCGCTACGCCAAGGCGATGGCCGATGCCTTCGGCGCGGCGCTGCACATCATTCACGTCATCGAGGAGCCCTACGGCCAGCCGTGGGCCGTCGAAGCCTACGGGTTTTCGCTGGCCGCGCTGCAGGACGAGTGGGTGAAGGAAGCACAGAAGCGCATCGCCACCGTGCTGACGCCTGAAGAACACCAGTGCTACCGCGCCGAACCCAGCACGGTGCTGGGGCACCCGGTCAGCGAGATTCTCAGGTACGCCCGCGACCGGCAGGTCGATCTCATCGTGATGGGCACCCACGGGCGGGGCCCGCTGGGGCACGTGGTGATGGGCAGTGTGGCCGAACGCGTGGTCCGTCGGGCGCCGTGCCCGGTGCTGACCGTGCGCCCCGAGGAGCACGAGTTTATCAGCTGACACCGGCGCGCCTCTCGAGGCGCGTCAGTCTTTTCCGGACATGCGGCGTCGCGCCCGGCGTTCATCACGCGTCGGTCGGGCCGTCGTCTGCGCGGCCGCGCGATAGATGCGCTCGAGCCGCCGCAGTTCCACTTCCTGGGGTGACGGATCGGGCGTCTGATCGTCATAGAGCGCGCGCGCCTCGGCTTTTGGCAGGTGCGCGTCGGCCAGCGCCTGCACCACCACTGTCTGCCGACGACCGAATGGCCGCTGAAGCTCGAGGCGTTCGCCCCCTTTCAATTCCCGATGCGGCTTGGCGGTCACGCCGTTGACGCTGACCTGCCCCAGGCGACAGGCCTTCTGCGCTTCAGACCGCGTGCGGTAGAGGCACGCCACGTCCAGCCAGATATCGAGTCGCACACCCACCCGAAAATCATATGATCAGAAGTATGGCCCCGTCGTCTTCCGCCCGGCCCCTTCCGTCGCGCGCCGTGCTGCTTGCAGTCGCGGCGCTCGTGTTCTTCGTGGTGCCCGGTGTGCTGTCGCTCGCCGTCGACTGGCTCTGGTTTGCCGAAGTCGGCTACCTGCCGGTCCTCACCCAGACCCTGTCGGTGCAGGCCGTGCTCGGCACGGCGGTGTTTGCGGTGGCCTGCGTCTGGCTGACCATGCACTTCCGGGTCGCCGCGTCAGCCCTGCGGGTCGAACAGGCCCCGTTCCAGACCGCCGAGGGCTTCACCGTCTCGCTGCCCAGCCGCACACAGGTCTTGCCCCTTGCCATGCTGGCCGCCGCTGGCGGGGCCCTGCTGCTGGCCTCATACGCCTCCGTCGGCAGCCCGACGCTGCTGTGGTGGTGGCATCAGGTGCCGTTCGGGCAGGCTGACCCGCTGCTGGGATACGACCTCGCCTTCTACGTGTTCACTCTGCCGGCGCTCGAACTGCTGCGCAATCTCGCGTTCACGCTCGTGTTGCTCACGACGGCTGGCAGTGCCGTGCTCTACGCCATGGCCGGCCAGCTGGCCATCAGCCCGTTCGGCCTCAGACTCGGGGCGCAGGCGAGGGTGCATGCCGCCTGGATCAGCGCTGCAGGCTTTGCCGTGCTCTGCCTGAGCGCCTGGCTCACGCGGCTGGGCTATCTCGTCATGCCCTCCGGCATCATTCACGGGGCCAGCTACGCCGATGTCCATGCCCGCATGCCGGCGGGTCTTCTGCTGACGGCAGTGGCCGCCGCCGGCGTCGTGCTGTCCCTTGTCGCCACACGCAGCGGACGGCTCCGGCAGGTGGCCCTCGCCGCAGGCCTCTACGGACTGGTCGTGGTGGGTGGTCAGGTCTACGCCAGCCTGCTGCAGCGGTTCGTCGTGTCTCCGAACGAGCAGGTGCGCGAAGCGCCATACATCGAGTTCAACATCGCCGCCACGCGTCGCGCCTTCGGCCTCGACCGGGTCGTCGAGCGCGAACTGTCGGGCGACGCTGACCTGAGCGCGGCCGACATCGCGAAGCACCGGTCGACCCTCGATAACGTACGGTTGTGGGATCACCAGCAGCTGCTCGAAACGTTCGGACAGATTCAGGAGATCCGCACCTACTACGATTTTGTCGCCGTCGACAACGACCGGTATCGGCTCGACGGACAGCTCCGGCAGGTGATGCTGTCGGCCCGCGAACTCAACCCGGCTGCCCTGCCCAACCGCACGTGGATCAACGAGCGCCTGGTCTTCACGCACGGCCACGGCCTCACGCTCGGTCCCGTCAATCAGGTCACGCAGGAGGGACTGCCCGTGCTGTTCGTCCGCGACCTGCCGCCGGTCGCCTCGGGTGGTCCGGCCATCACCGAACCCAGCCTCTACTTCGGTGAACTGTCCAACGAATACGTCATCGCCCGCACCCGTGCCCGCGAGTTCCACTATCCGAAGGGCGACGACAATGTCTTTATTGACTACGCGGGCTCGGGCGGCATCCCCCTCGACAGCCTCACACGCAAGCTCCTCTTCGCGCTGCACTTCCGCTCGTATCAGCTTCTGCTTAGCGATGACATCACCGACCAGAGTCGGGTCCTCTTCGACCGCCAGATCCGCGCGCGCGTAACCAAAATCGCCCCGTTTCTAACCTACGACGACGACCCGTATCTGGTGATCGACCAGGGGCGGCTCTTCTGGATTCAGGACGCGTACACGACCAGCGCCCGCGTGCCCTACTCGACCGAAGCGGCACGCGGCGTCAACTACATCCGCAATGCGGTGAAGGTCGTCATCGATGCCTACCACGGCACCGTCACCTTCCACGTGGCCCAGCCCGACGACCCAATCATCCAGACGATGGAGCGTGCGTTCCCGACGCTGCTGCGCCCGATGTCAGAGATGGCGCCGGGCCTGCGTGAGCACGTGCGGTATCCGGAAGGCATCTTCAACCTGCAGACACAGGTGTATTCGACCTACCACATGACCAGCCCGGCGATCTTCTACAACAAGGAAGATCAGTGGGAGGTACCGGCCATCGATCGCGGCGGCGAGTCGGTGCGCATGGAGCCGTACTACACGCTGATGACGCTGCCCGGTGAACAGTCTGCGGAATTCATCCAGATGCTGCCGTTCACGCCGCGCCGACGCGACAATCTCGCCTCATGGATGGTGGCCCGGAGCGACGGCGACCACTACGGTGAGATCCAGGTCTTTCAGTTCCCCAAACAGAAACTCATCTTCGGACCGCGACAGGTGGTGGCCCGCATCAACCAGGACCAGGCGATTTCTCCGCAAATCACCCTCTGGGGTCAACAGGGGTCGGAAGTCATTCAGGGCACGCTGATGGTGATCCCCATCGAGGAATCGCTCATTTATGTGCGTCCGCTCTACCTGCGGGCCCAGGCCGGACGGATTCCTGAACTCACCCGCGTCATCGTCGCCTACAACAACCGCATCGTGATGGATCGCACGCTCGATGCCGCGCTGGCGCAGTTGTTCGAAGGGGCACGCCCGTCGGTGCCGTCCACGTCCGCTGGTCGCGCGACGCCGCCAGCGACACCCGTGGGCACCGCCCCAGCGGCACTCGGCGCGGCCGCACCCGACGCCCCCCCCCAGTCACTCGCCGAACAGGCACGACTGACCTACGAGCGTGCCCTCGCCGCTCAGCGGGCGGGCGACTGGGCCCGCTACGGCGAAGAAATCGCCCGGCTGGGTGACCTGCTCGCCCGCATGCAACCCTGACCGCACCGGCTATGTCGACTTCGCTGCCGCCTCTGCCCCTGCGCGACGTGCACCAGCGCCCGCTGCGCAACCTGCGCCTCTCGGTCACTGACCGCTGCAACCTGCGGTGTCAGTACTGCATGCCCGAAGATGAGTATGCCTGGTTGCCCCGCCACGACATCCTGCACTTCGAGGAAATCGAACGCCTTGTCGATGTGTTCCTGTTCCTGGGAGTCGATAAGGTCCGGCTGACCGGCGGAGAGCCTCTGCTGCGCCGCGACGTTACCGAACTGGTGGCGAGGCTGGCGTCACGTCTCGGCATCCGCGATTTGGCAATGACCACCAACGGCGTGCTCCTCAGGCCCGCCGCCCCGGACCTCAAGCGGGCAGGGCTGCACCGCCTCACGGTGAGTCTCGACACCCTGCAGGCTGACCGGTTCGAGCGCCTCAGCCGTTCGGCGGAATTTCACCGGGTACTCGACGGGCTCGAGGCCGCGGCCGAGTACTTTCCCGGCTTCAAGATCGACACGGTGGCCATCCGAGGTGTCAACGACGACGAAGTGATTGCGCTGCTCGACCGTGCACGCGCACTCGGGGCCGAGCTTCGCTTCATCGAATACATGGATGTGGGCGGCGCGACGCACTGGAGCCAGTCGCAGGTCGTGTCGCGGGCCGAATTGCTGGGCATGATCGCTGCGCACTACGGCGCGGTCGCCCCGGTCGACCGCGTCGATGCCGCCCCCGCCGACCGCTTTCGCCTGGCGCATGGCCAGACGTTCGGCATCATTGCCTCGACAACGACGCCGTTCTGCGCCGACTGTGACCGGAGCCGGCTGACGGCCGACGGACTCTGGTATCTGTGTCTCTACGCGGCGCGCGGCACCGACCTGAGGGGGCCGCTGCGCGGAGGAGCGAGCGCCGACGCGCTGGCCACGCTCATCAGGGGCGTATGGCAGGCGCGCACCGATCGCGGTGCAGAGACGCGGCAGGTCGTGCGGGCTGACGCGCCCTTCATTCCGCTATCGGCGCTGAAACGCGACCCGCACCTCGAAATGCACACGCGGGGCGGCTAGACACCACCCCGCGACGTGTCGCTGGCGTCGGGCAGCCGCTACTGCACCGCAGGCGTCGCGCAGTGTGTGGCATAGGCCGCCTGGAGGCGGGCCGCAATGCCGTCGGCGCTGTTCTGTTCAATCTCGCGCCGCTCCATCATGTAGACCAGCACGCCGTCCTTCAGGATGGCCACCGACGGAGACGATGGGGGATACGGAGCAAACAGCTCGCGGGCGCGCGTGGTCGCCTCGACGTCGGCCCCGGCAAACACCGTCACAAGATGGTCGGGACGGGCGCCGGCGCGAAGCGAGAGGGCGATGCCGGGACGGGCCTTGCCCGCCGCGCATCCGCAGACCGAGTTGACGACCACCATCGTGGTGCCGCTCCGGCCCGCTGCGGCGTCGACCGCCTCGGGTGTCGAGAGTTCCTCAAAACCGAGTCGGGTCAGTTCCGACCGCATCGGCGCAATGAACGGCTCAGGATATCGCTGCATCATGGTTTTCCGGCTTTCTCCGTGTCGCGCACGTGTGCGCATTTGATGAGATGCCTTCGTGGCGCGGAAGGTTGCGTGCCCGGCCGGAGCCGCACCCCTGACAGCCACGAATGACGTCTTACGTGGGGACTATGGTACCCGCTCTCCGCATCCGTTCGCTCAACGAGGCTCCGATTCGAGCCGATCGCCCCACGGTGCTCTACTGGATGACGGCCTTCCGGCGCACCCGGTCGAACTTTGCCCTCGAACGGGCCGTCGAGCATGCCGAGGCCCTGCGCCGCCCGCTGGTTATCCTCGAGGCCCTGCGGGTCGGGTATCCCTGGGCGTCTGACCGACTGCATCAATTCGTCATCGACGGCATGCGCGATAACGCCGCGGCGCTGGCTGGCCGTGCCGGCGTCACCTACGTGCCCTATCTGGAACCCGCGGCCGGCGAGGGCCGTGGGCTCCTCGAAGCGCTGGCGCAGTCGGCCGCGATGGTGGTGACGGACGACTTTCCCTGCTTCTTCCTGCCCCGCATGGCGGCTGCCGCGGCGGCCCGGCTCGACGTCAGGCTGGAAACGGTTGATGCCAATGGCATGCTGCCGATGCGCGCCGTCGAGCAGGTCTATCCGACGGCCTACGCCTTCCGGCGTGCCCTGCAGAAGACCCTGCCGGCGCATTTCCAAGACCGGCCCGCGGCCGACCCGGTCGCCCGTCTTGCGCCCCTGTCCGCGTGGACCGTCCCCGCAGACCTCCGCCAGCGCTGGCCCCATGCCCTCGAATGGCTCGACGATGGAGGCACGCTCAGTCAACTGCCGATCGATCACTCGGTTGGAACAGCCCCGCTGACCGGTGGTGCCGCCGCGGCGGCGCGTCGCCTGCAGAGCTTTCTCGAACACGACCTCGAGCTGTATGGCACGGGCCGCAACGACCCTGATCACGACGTCTCGAGCCGGTTGTCTCCCTACCTGCATTTCGGCCACATCGGGCCGCACGAGGTCTTCGACGAAGTCATGCGGCGCGAAGGCTGGCTGGGCCAGGTGTCGGCGCGCACGGCCGGGCAGCGCGAAGGCTGGTGGCAGGTGTCACCGCATGCCGAGTCGTTCCTCGATGAATTCATCACGTGGCGCGAACTCGGCTATAACTTCACCTCGCGTCGGGACGACTACGACCGCTACGACTCGCTGCCCTCGTGGGCCCGGGCCTCGCTCGACGCACACAGCACCGACCCCCGGCCGCATCTCTACACACTGGACGAGCTGGCAGCCGCCCGAACGCATGATCCTCTCTGGAATGCGGCCCAGCGTCAGCTGACGCGCGACGGGCGCATCCACAACTATCTGCGCATGCTCTGGGGCAAGAAGATTTTGCAGTGGTCGGCCTCGCCGCGCGAGGCGCTGGCGCACATGATCGAACTCAACAACCGCTATGCCCTCGACGGACGCAATCCCAATTCCTATTCGGGAATTTTCTGGGTACTGGGCCGCTACGACCGGCCGTGGGGACCGACGCGTCCCATCTTCGGCGTCATCCGGTACATGACCTCGGAGAACACCGCCCGCAAGGTCAGCGTCACCCGCTACCTCGCCCGGTATGGCGACACCCCCGAGCTCTTCTCATGACGCTCGTGCTGCTGCTGCACGCCGCGTCGACGCTGTGGATGACCGGCCTCATCTGGTTCGTGCAGGTCGTGCACTATCCGCTCTTCTCGCTCGTCGGCGATGCAGGCTTCACTGCCTACGAACACGCGCACACCACGCGCACCACGCTGGTCGTCGGCCCGCCGATGCTGCTCGAGCTGGCGACGACCGTGGCCCTGCTGGGCCTCGCCGGCGACGCAGTGCCCCGGAGCGCGGCGTGGATGGGTGCGGCGCTCCTGGCCGCCATCTGGCTGTCGACCGCGCTGCTGCAGGTGCCCCAGCACTCGCTGCTCTCCCTGGGCTTCGATGCGAGGGCCTGCGAGGTGCTCGTCCAGTCAAACTGGATCAGGACCATCGGCTGGTCGCTGAGAGCGGCCCTGGCGCTCTGGCTGCTGTGGCGACTGCTGCCCTCCCTCTAGCGTCGCCTCCCGGACCGCCTCTGGTAAGCTCTGGCGCATGCGCATCAGCCTCACTGCCCTGCTGCTCATCACCTCTGCCCTGTCTGCGTCAGCGCAGACCACCGCGTTTGTCGGCGGGCGTCTCATCATCGGGGGCGGCGAGGTCATCGAACGCGGCACGCTCGTGGTGACCGACGGACGCATCACCGCAGCCGGCCCGACAGACCGCGTCACCATTCCACCCGGTGCCACCCGCATCGATACGACGGGCAAGTCGATCATGCCGGGCCTCATCAATGCCCACGGGCATGTCGCTGCCACACAGGGTCTGCGCTCGTCGCCCGAGTTCTACACGCGCGACAATCTGCTGAGTCAGCTGCGGACGTACGCCAGCTATGGCGTCACCACCGTCTACAGCCTCGGTGACGACAAGGCGGCCGGGTTCACGCTGCGCGATGAAGGCCGCTCTGGCCCTCTCGACCGGGCACGCCTCTTCGTCGCCGGAGACGTCATCACCGCCGACACAGCCGAGGCCGCACGCCAGCGCACAGACCAGGTGGCCGACCAGGGCCCCGACATCCTGAAGATTCGTGTCGACGACAATCTCGGCACGTCGCGCAAGATGCCCGAGCCCGCTTGGCGCGCCGCCGTGACCCGGGCGCATGAACGGCAGCTCAGAATGGCCGTGCACATCTTCTATCTCGAAGACGCGCGAGCAACCGTCACCGCCGGGGCCGACTTTGTCGCGCACAGCGTGCGCGACATACCGATCGACGCATCATTCGCCCAGTTGCTGCGTTTTAGGAATGTCTGCTACAGCCCGACGCTGACCCGTGAGCTGTCGACCTACGTTTTCGAGTCGACGCCGCCGTTTGCTGATGATCCGTTCTTCGTCCGTGGCATCGGTGACGAGGTGCGACGCCAGATCAAAGATCCGAACCGGCAGGCGCAGACGCGCGCGAATCCTGCGGCAGCGCTCGGCCAGCGATACAAGGCCGGCCTGCAAGTCGCGCTGCGGAACCTCAAGAGCCTGTCCGACCAAGGCGTTCGCATTGCCATGGGCACGGATACTGGACCACCGGGACGCTTCCAGGGGTACTTCGAACATCTGGAACTCGAGATGATGGCCGATGCCGGCCTGACACCAGCGCAGATCATCCGCTCGGCAACCGTCGACGCGGCGGCGTGTCATCAGAACACCACGATTGGCGCGCTGGAGGTCGGCCGGCAGGCCGATCTGCTGGTGCTCGGCGCGAACCCGCTCGACAGCATCCGCGCGCTCCGTCAGATCGAACAAGTGTGGATCGGCGGCAGGCGCCTTCCGTAACCGCGCCACGATGATTCGCGCGTATCTGCCCGCCGACCGTCCGCACGTGCAGCCCGGGCTGCTCTTCAGCCGTATCGAACAGGCCGAGCGCGATCGCTACGCCTCGGCCCTCGGCCCTTCGGTGGTCACGCCCCTCGTCGATCGCCCTGATCTGGCCCGCGCACTGAACCTCGGTCAGATCTGGGTCAAGGATGAAACGCATCGCATGGGTCTGCCGGCCTTCAAGCTGCTGGGGGCACGCTTTGCCGTCGCCACCCTGCTGGCCCGGCGCCGCATCACACCCGGCTGCACCCTGGTCTGTGCCAGCGAAGGCAATCATGGACGAGCGGTGGCGCGTGCCGCCCGTGAGGTCGGATGCCAGGCCCGCATCTATCTGTCGCATGCCGTCGCCACCCCGCGCGCCGACGCCATCGCCTCGGAGGGGGCTGTTGTGGTACGCGTCGGGGCCACCTACGACGAGGCCGTGCGGCACGCCGCCGATGATGCGGCACGGGAAGGATGGGCGGTCGTCTCTGATACTTCCTGGGATGGCTACGAAGAAGTGCCGAGGCTCATCATGCTCGGCTACTCGCAGATGGTGCACGAGATGCACGCCCAGCAGCCGCCCGGATGGCGACCCGATGTCATCGCCGTGCCCGGCGGCGTCGGCGGTCTGCTCGCCGGTGTGGCGCTCGGCGCCGCAGAAGTGTGGGCATCGCCTCCGCACATCGTATGCGTCGAGCCCGACTCGGCCGCCTGCCTGATGGCTTCGGCCCGCACCGGTGCGCCCACACGGGTGGATGGCCCGTTCACGACAGAGATGGGGGGCCTCCGCTGCGGCGAGGTGTCGCCCCTGGCCTTTGCCATGGCGGCCCCGCATGTCGCTGGCTACGTCACGATTGACGATGCCTGGGGCGCGTGCGCGTTGCGGATGATGGCGCGTCCCCCTGAGGTCTCACTCACGCGTGTCGAGGCCGGTCTGTCCGGTGCCGCGGCGCTGGCCGGACTGATGGCGCTCAGGAGCGGGGCCGACGCGGCGCATGCCTGTGAGGCGCTGCGACTCACCGGAAAATCGACCGCTGTCGTGATTGCGTCGGAGGGAGTGACAGACCCACCGCTGTGGGCCCGCCTGATGGGTGAGGGCGAGTCGCCGGCAATTACGCCAGCGACTTGACGGCTTCGTCGAGCAGGAACAGGTCGGTGAGCAACGACCTCACGTGTGTCGAGGCGTTGAAGTTGTCGATCAGCTGAGAACTGATGCCGCGACGGCTGCGCACGAGCCCGAGAGCGGACCGCGCCGACATCACATCGCGCTGCAGCACCACCAGCATTGGGGCAAAGGCCACCGCATCGTCACCGCTGCCGATGACCTCAGAGAGGGCCGACTCGAGGCCGGCCATCCCTTCGTCCATCCGCTGCAGGTAGGTGCGGAGCTGCTCGCTGTTGGGGTGTCCCTCGTCGGTGGCGATGCCCTGCGCCGCGTAGGCAAGCAGGTACTCGTAACCGCCCTCAATTCCGTCTACACACCGCCTGAGGGCGGCCCGAGCCTCGTCATGTGTCATTGCGGATTACTTGTTCGCCACCCAGCGCTTGGTATCGTGGTGCTCGAGGTACTCGCGGCGCGAAATGGTGCCGAAGAGCATCGACCTGGTCAGCCAGAACTTCTCGGGCCGCAGGGCGAAGTAGATGTGGGCGATGATCATGCCCACGAAACCCACGCCAGTGAGGCCGTGAACCACGTAGGTCAGGCCGTAGGCGGCGTCGCTCATCCAGAACGGATCGCGTTCGAAGATCGGCGTGCGGACACGGGCCATCATGAGGATGCCCGAGGAAATCGCCCCGAGACCGGCCACGAGCACGGCCAGATGGTAGAGGCGGTTCCCCAGCGGATACTTGCCGGGCTTTGGCGCATCGACATCGGCGCCGAGTTCACGGAGGATTTCCGCCTTCGCATCGGGCAGGTCCTTGGGACCAATCCAGATGGACCAGAAATCCATGAAGAACGTGGCGTGGATGATGTGAAAAATGATCGCGCCGGTCAGCAGGATGCCGGCCATCCAGTGCCACTGCACCCAGGCGAACCGCACCCCGACGACAGGCAGGAAGGCCGTGAATACCAGCGACAGCATCGAGAACGCCATCACCCAGTGGAACATGCGGGCGACAAACGAGTGCCGTTCGATTCGCGGGGGCAGCGACGCATGCGCGGCTTCGAGCTGGTCGACATCGTCGCTGGCCCGCTTGTGGTGCGGCGAGAACAGCATGTAGCTGCCGTGGGACAGCAGGAACAGCACACCGCCCACCAGGGCCGCCCAGAAGAGGTCCCACGAAATGCGGACCAGAATCGACTCGCCCCAGGGGCTGAGTGCCGACGTTAGGATGTCCACTCGGCACCTCCGCGAATGGCGCGCTTGACGAGGTTCCGCACGAGCGGCACCTTGTAGGCATTGTGACGCAGCGGCTCAGCGCCGGCCACGGCGAGGTCTGCGGCCTGCTCAGCCACCTCGGGCGTGCGGCTCTTGCCGGCGAGGAACGCTTCCACGGCCTCGAGGCGATGCGGGCGCGCGGCCACGCCGTTCACCACCATCCGCGTGCGGGTGATCGTCGACGCCGAGCCATCAATGGCTGCGGCGATATTGACCAGCGCAAAGTCCCACACCTGACGGTCGCGAACCTTCTCGAAGAAGAGTTCCTTGCCTGCCCACGTGCCGGGGATGCGGATCGCCGTCAGCAGGTCGCCCGGCTGCAACATGGTCAACCGGGTGATGTCGATGCCAGGGCCGACGAAGAAGTCCTGGGCAGACACGACCTGCTCGCGTCCCTCGCGCATGATCACGAACTGCGCATCGAGAGCGATGAGGGTGGGCGCGGTGTCGGACGGGTTCACGGCCACGCAGCGGTCGGCCTCGAAAATCGCATGTTCGCGATTGAGCGAGGTCGGGGTGTCGGCGTAGCAGATGTTCCCCCCGGCACGGTAGCAGGGCCAACCGGCGCGGTAGTACCAGCAGCGCGCATCCTGCGCCAGATTTCCGCCCAGGGTGCCCTGGTTGCGAATCTGCGGCGAGGCCACGAGGCCCGCGGCCTCGGCGAGCATCCGGTACTTGCCCGTCACCAGCGGATCGCGGGTGATGGTCGTCAGCGTCGTGAGGGCACCGATTTCGATGCCCCCATCGCGTTCCTTGATGCCGCGCAGTTCAGAGACATTGCTGAGGTCGATGACGACCTTCGGCTTCTGAATGCGGTCTTTGAGCCAGTCGAACGTGTCGAGGCCCCCGGCCATGATCCAGGCATCACTGCCGTGGCGTTCCAGCAGACCAAGCGTGTCTGCCACCGACGCGGGCTGAAACAGCTCGAACGCCGGCATTACGTCGCGAATCGAAGCAGGCATCGCAGTCCTCCTAGACGAACGCCGTCAGCGTTTCATAGGCCGGTTTGCCAGTGGCCACCGACATCATGATCTGTTCGGGATGCACGGGAGTGCGGCGCAGCAGGCCATCGCCCACCGCATCGGCCAGCGCGCAAATCAGCGCACCGGCACCGGCACCGATGGACGGTTCACCGATCCCCTTGGCGCCGATGGGATTGGTGGGGTCGGGAATCCCTACTGCATCCCACTTCATGGCGATGGGGTTGTCGAGAATCGTCGGGGGCTTGTTGTGGTGCAGGCGGTTCGACAGGCCCGCCCCATAGTGCGGATCGAACACCAGCTTCTGGCTGCGCACATGACCGAAACCCTGCACGGCACCGCCGTGGATCTGGCCGCCGAGGCTGTTGGGATGCATCACCGTGCCCACATCGGCCACGGCCAGATAGTCGACGATCTTATAGACGCCCGTTTCGACGTCGACTTCGACCTCGATGAAGGCCGCCTGAAACGAGTATGTCTGACCGTCACGCGGCAGGTTGTCGCGGGCCACGCCCATGACGCCTAGCCCTGCCAGCGCCGCCGCCGACGCCTTCGTCATGCCATTCAGCTCCTTGGGCACCTCGTGACCGTCGAACTTCCCACCCAGCTGGATGGCACGCTCGGCAGCCTTGGCGAAGGTCATGCCGCGACCAGGATTGCCCTTCCGGAAGACCCGCTCATTGGCCACGTCATAGTCGTCGGGCGAGCCGCCCATGTCGCGCGCCGCCAGTTCCTGCAGCGTGCGCTTCAGGGCCTGTCCTGCCGCGTAGTTGGCACGGCTGTGCGCGTAGGTGGTCTGGCTGCCGGCCTGCACCGAGCTCCAGGCCACATGGTTACCCGTGTTGCCCCAGATGACTTCGCACTTGTCCCACGGCATGTCGACCTGTTCGGCAATAACACGCGCCGTATCGATCACCGAGTGCGTGCCAAGGTTGCCGATGCCTTGGTGGATGTAGAGCTTGCCATCGGGCTTAATCACACACAGGCCGTCAACGCCGATCGAGCCGGCCGTGTAGGACCCGGTGGCCACGGCCACGCCGGTGACCTTGCTGCCGCGGCGCTGGCCGCTGCGGGCCTTGCGCTCTTCCCAGTTGAACATCTCGGCGCCCCGGTCGAGGCACTCCTTGACGTTGCAGCTGGTGAGCTTGTTGCGCGGACGGCCGGCCGGCGCATCGGGTGCCACCAGACCGAACACCGCATTGCCCTCGGGGCCATTGATCTTGCGGATGGCGATGCGGTCGACGCCGAGCTTGCGCGCGGCTTCGTCGATCACCGGTTCGAAGAGCACCGAGGCCTGCAGGCCGCCGGGGGCGCGCTGCGAGACACCGGGAGGCGTATTGGTCGCTACCGAGACGCCCCGGAACCGCATGTTGGGCACCTGATACATCAGCGACGCGTTGTTCGCCGAGGTGGCATGGTCGCCCTGCCGACGATAGGGACCGGCCGCTTCGACGATGAAGACGTCGCAGGCGGTGACGCGTCCGTCCTTCTTGAAGCCCATGCGGACCCAGCCCTGATAGCCGGGGCGCGTGCGCCCGATGTAGGTCTCTTCCTCGCGCGAGATGCGCATCATGACCGGTCGGCCGTTGAGCTTCTTCGACAGCAACGCCGGAATCGCCATTGACTGAGCGCCCGGAATCTTGCTGCCGAAGCCCCCGCCGGTGAACTCACTGATCAGCACCACCTCTTCCGGCTTGATGCCCACCCACCCAGCCACGGAGGCGACCGTGCGGGCCACGCTCTGCGTGGAGCCGTGCAGGTAGAGCTTGCCATTCTGCCAGAAGGCCATCGCCGAGCGGGTCTCGAGCGGCTGGTGGCCGGTGGTCTGCTGGTAGTGGTCGCGCTCGATGATGAGGTCAGCCTCGGCGAAACCCTTTTCAATGTCTCCGAAGACCAGCGTCTCGGAGGCTTCCGCGTCGTGCGGGAACTTGCCCTCGGCGACCGATGCGGCCTGCGCAGCCGTCCACTTGAGCGTCTGCAAGGAGGGGCCGACGAACACGTTACCCTCGGTGCGCCCGTTCGGGCCGCCGGGCTTCAGCGAGTCGAGCGGGTCGATGACAAACGGCAGCGGCTCGTAATAGACCACAATCTTTTCGATGGCGGCGGCAGCCAGTTCCTCAGACTCGGCAGCCACCGCCACAATGGGTTCCCCCTCGTAGAGCGGCTCCTTGGTCAGGGCCACTTCGGGCGCGACCGGAGGACGGGGCGGCGCCGCAGGGGCCGCCGGGGCGCCCGCTGCAGGAGCGGCCGCACCAGCCGCCGCAGGAGCCGCGGCACCGGCCGCAGGGGCTGCTCCGGCTGCCGCACCAGCTGCACCCGCTGCGGGACGCGCAGGCGCCGCCGCAGGAGCGGGGGCCGGCGGCGCTGGGGGCGCCGGCATGTCGTCGGCGGTCAGCACGGCCAGCACACCGGGCATGGCCAGCGCGGCCGACGTGTCGATGCGCGTGATGCGCGCATGCGGACGCGGGCTGAGCAGGAGCTTGCAGAACAGCATGCCCTCGGCGCGGTAGTCTTCCGCATACCGCGCCTTCCCGGTGACCTTCGCCACCAGGTCGGGGGTGACGTAGTTTTTGCCGATGAGCTTGTAATCCGCCATCGTTACGCCCTCCGCATCAGGTCGGCCGCATTCATCATGCAGTCGAGAATCTTGTTGTAGTCGGCGCAGCGGCACAGGTTCCCCGAGATGCCGTGCGCCAGTTCCGCACGCGTCGGCTGCGGGTTGACCTTGAGGAAGCCGACCGTCGCCATCACGAAGCCCGGCATGCAGAAGGCACACTGGAAGCCCTGCCCGTTGACCACCGCCTGCTGCACGGGATGCAGCGTGCCGTCGGCCGAGGCCAGGCCCTCGATGCTCACAATCTTTTTGCCGCGCACCGAGTGCGTCAGCACCGAGCATGCATAGTGCGGCACATCATCGACCAGCACCGTGCACGCGCCGCATTCGGCGCGGTCGCATCCGAGCTTGGTGCCGGTCAGCCCCAGCTTGTAGCGGAGCGTTGTCGCCAGCGTCTCGTGCTTGGCCACGTCGACGCGGCGCTCCTGACCGTTCACGTTGAGCGTGAGCAAACGCTCGACGGCACCAGGCAGCGCGCTATCCTGGCCGGCCACATTGGCACGGAACATGTACGCCGATGCCGAGACGGTGGCACCAGCCGCAATCACACCTTTGATGAAGTTCCGACGGGTAAACCCGGCCTGCTCGCCGGACGCGGTCGTGTTCGGGCCTTCAGACATGGGACCTCCGGGAAATCGAGCGGATAGTAACAGATTTGCCCGCCACGGGAATACAGGAAAGATCGCCCGCCCCGGCGAGCGGGTCAGACGCGCACCACCCGGCCTTCCGCCGCCCGGGTCAACCGATCGCGAATGGCCGCGCCCAGCCCCGCCGGCCCCGCATCGCTCGCCAGTACAACGTCCGGCTGCTCAGCGTCCAGGTGACGCAGCGTCGCGAACAGTGCCGTCGCCATCGTCTGCGGGAGGGTCCGGCTCCCGCAGGCCCGCACCAGCACACGTCCCTGAGCCGCCAGCGCCGCCACGTCGGGGGCAAGGGCCAGCGCATCCTCGGCGGGGACCAGCAGCCCGACGCGCCGACCCTGGGCCGCCAGACGGCGGGCGTCCGTGGCGAGGCGTGCACAAACCGCGTCGACGGGGCCGACATATAGCGTCAGTGGTGCCGACGGGGCGTAGTGCCGCAACAACTGCCCCGGCGCCACCTGCGCCTCCGCCGCATCGCCGTGTTCCTCACGCACCACAATGTCGGGCACTACCACACGCAACTGCTCGAGCGTCACGCCTCCGGCGCGCCGCACCACCGGCGGCGTCACCGTGCAGTCGACGATTGTTGATTCGACGCCCACGGGCGTGGCCCCTCCGTCGAGCACCAGCGGAATCCGGCCTCCCAATTCGTCGCAGACATGCCCGGCCGTGGTCGGACTCGGCCGCGAGAACCGGTTGGCGCTCGGCGCGGCCACAGGAACACCGGCCGCCAGCAGCAACGCACGTGCGACCGGATGTGCCGGCACCCTGACCGCCACGGTCTCGAGTCCGGCAGTGACGTCGCCCGGCACATCGGGGTGGCGCGGCACGATCACCGTCAGCGGACCAGGCCAGAACGCCGCCGCCAACGTGCGCGCCGCAGGTGGCACCGACGCCGCCACGCGTGACAGATCGTCCACGCCGGCAAGATGGACGATCAGGGGGTCGGTCGACGGACGGCCCTTGGCGATAAATACGCCGCGCACCGCCTCGGCACTCAGGGCGTTGGCCCCCAGACCATAGACGGTTTCCGTAGGAAATGCGACGAGGCCGCCCCGGCGCAGCAAATCTGCCGCGGCGTCGATGGCCGCAGGGTCGGGCGGCGTCTGGGTGACCACCCGCACCTCGGTGGTCATGAGACCTCGCGCCCTTCCACCCCGGGCAGTCGACCGCTGCCGATGAGCAACATCACCACGCGTCCATAGCCGGCCACCCCCTCGGTCGCGCCCTGCGAACGCAGGGCGCGGTCGTAGACACCCCAGGCGGCACGGTCGAGCCACGCCACGCGGGCACGCTGGCGGTCGGCCACCGCCTGCAGGTCTCGACGAGGGCCGTCGGCCAGAGACTCGAGCACCATCGCCCGAGTGACCGGGTGCAGGTGCGAGGTGACCTCTGAGACCAGCAGGAGCCACCCGCTATACCGCGAGGAAACGTCGGCGCCCAAAGCGGCTAGCGCACCCACGAAGCTGGCGTCTTCTTCCCGGGCAAACCCCGACAGGTGGGCCCATTCATGGGCCAGCACCGACGGGCGCTCAGGGGGCGTCAGATCCGGGCTCAGATACGTTTCCAGAAAGAAGGGCGCCAGCAGGCCGTTGATGCCCACGGCCCTCAGATACGGCGCCATCCAGGGGTGCTTTGGCCGTGAGGGCACCGAGGCGCGCGTCCTGCCCAGCTGCGCCTCGACCCGGTGCCACGATTGCACCAGAGCCTCTGGGACACTGGTCGGGCCGGGAAAACCTGCAGCCTGTGCAGCGTCATACGTTCGGTTGGCTTCCCGTATCGCGGTCTCGGCGAGCTCGCGTACAGCCGTCGGTGTGACGCGTGCGGCGTCATAGCCCGGCAGCGTCGATTCGAGAGACGGGGTGCGATAGTGATGGCCCCACACGAGCAGGAACCACAGGTAGGCCCCCGAGCTCATGACCACCGTGCCAGCCATCCACCGCCCGCGACGACGGCGCGTGGCCCGCCAGCACGCGCGTGTCCACAGCAGCCACGCCACCACCACCGACGCGACGACGGCCTCGGCGACCGGCACATCCGTGCCATTGGAGAGTGGCGTGAGCAAGGCCTGAAGGAACGGGTACACCCGGTGGGCGAGCACGGCTGCCAGCGGCGGAGGCCACGGTGCCAGGACCGTGAGCACCGCCATTCCGACGATTAGGCGACCGGGGTAGGTCCGCATGCCCGCGGCCTCTGCACCAGCCGGGGCTTACGGAACCGTGAACGAAATTTCGTTGGACGACGGACTCATGCCGCACGCATTGCGCGCATAGACGCGGGCAAAGATCGGCCCCGGCTTCACGGGCGCGGTGTAGGAGGTCTGGTTGCCGGGCACGGTAATGACCCCCTCGTTGCTCGCGCCCGATGTGCTGCCGACCTCCAGCACATAGTTGACAATCGGCTCGGTCCCCCCGGGGGCCTGCCAGACGCCGGTGGCCACACGATCCGCCAGGGTGTGCGTGAAGGTCCGCGGGGCATTCGGCGGAGCCGTGCAGTCGAACTGCCGGGACCCCGGACGTGACGCGCCTCCCTGAATCAACCACAGGGCGGCCAGGACCACAACCGCCACTGCCACCACCATCGCGACCAGACCGTTCTTGTTCATCTGTTTCATCTGTGCAGACCCGAAACGAAGCCGCCGCCCCCGGTCGGGGGACGGCGGCACCATGAGGTTGGTCGGGATGCCGGGATTCGAACCCGGGACCTCCTGCACCCCAAGCAGGCGCGCTAGCCAGGCTGCGCTACATCCCGATCGGAGACTTACCTTTGCGCCGCCGGAGGCGTGGAACCAGAGGTTCGCCGCGTCCGGGCCTTCCGCCTCGGTGGAGGCGGCACCAGTTCCAGTTCGGGCACCTCGCGCGAGTCGAGGCGCTCGAGCAACTCGCGCAACCCGTCACGCACGGCCCTGAGACGCTGGCGCGTGTCGTCGTCCCACGCCGGCATCCTTCGCGGCGCCACCGGCCCCTGCGGGCTGTCAAGTTGGCGCCTGACCCCGGCCAGCGTCAGCCCTTCATCGAACACTAGGGTGCGTATGCGGCGCACCAGTTCCACATCGTCAGGCCCGTAGAGTCTGGCGCTACCACCCTCCTCTGCCCGTCCCAACTGGGGAAACTCAGCCTCCCATGAGCGCAGCACATACGCCGGAACTCCGACGATGTCGCAGACCTCGGCGGCCTTCATCCACTCGCGCTCGGAGACTGCCATGCACTGACCGCCCTGCAGTATACCGGGTTTCACGCGAGGCCCGTCATTTTTCCTTTGACGGGCGCTTCCGTTCACGCGCGCCATCGCCATCGACGCCCCTAGGCGCTCGACCACGCACGGTGAGCCGAATCGGCGAGCCGAAGAAGCCATACTGCTCTCGCAGGCGATTCTCGAGATAGCGGAGATATGAAAAATGCAGATCCGTCGCCACGTTGGTGAACAGCACAAAGGTCGGCGGCGCGACCGCCGTCTGCACGGCATACAGGATGCGCACCCGACGCCTCCCTGAGGCCACGGGGATGTGCACTGCCGTGATCTGCGCGATGAAGCGGTTGAGTTCCCCCGTCGACACGCGCGCCGTGCGGGCCTTCGCCACCCGGTCCACGGCTTCGAGGAGCTTCGAGGCCCGCTCACCGGTCTTCGCCGACACATGCAGCACCGGCGCAAAATCAAGGAACTTGAGGCGGTACCGGAGGTCTTCGTCGAACACTTTGGCCGCGTCGGGACCGCGTTCCTTCATGAGGTCCCACTTGTTCGCCACGATCACAATGCCCCGGCCGGCATCGACAGCAGCCCCGATGATGGCCGCATCCTGGTCGGCAATGCCCGCCGTGGCGTCGAGCACCAGCACCACCACGTCGGCACGCTCAATCGCACGCCGCGCCAGCATCACACTCAGCCCCTCGATGGCGCCTGCCTTCGCCACCTTGCCGGGCCTCCTGATGCCGGCGGTGTCCACCAGACGCACTGACTGTCCGTGCCAAGTGAGCACCGAGTCGACCGAGTCGCGCGTCGTGCCCGGCACCTCTGACACAATCATGCGCTCTTCCTGCAACAGCAGATTGACGAGAGACGACTTCCCGGCATTGGGGCGTCCGACAATCGCCACCGCAGTCTCGGACACGACCGGGACGGCGGTGGTCCGCATCCCCGCCGGCAGGCGCTCGACCACCGCCTCCATCAGGTCACCGACGCCGGTCCCGTGTTCGGCCGACACCTCGATGACCGGGTCGAATCCCAGCCGATGAAATTCGAGCACGCCGTCGCGCGTGCGCCGGTCGTCGGCCTTGTTGACCGCCAGCAGCACCGGAACGCCCGTGGTGCGCACCGCCGCCGCCACTTCTTCATCGCCGGCCACAAGGCCCTCGCGCCCATCGACCACCATGACAATTAAGTCAGCCGTCGCCAGCGCCCGCTGGCCGCGTTCGATGACCAGAGCATGCAAGGGGTCTTCACTCGCACCGAACAGGCCGCCGGTGTCGGTGAGCGTCAATGGACGTTCGCGCCAGGTCACGGTCTGAGTGATGAGGTCGCGGGTCGTGCCGGGGATCGGCGCGACGATCGATCGGCGTGTGCCGGCGACACGGTTGAACAGGGTCGATTTACCGACGTTGGGGCGACCGACAAAGGCGACGACTGGCACGGAACGCTGTGTCACGGGAGTGTCTCGATCTTACACAGCCCGAAGCACTTGCGGGGAATGTTGACGAGGTGACAGAATTGCCGAGGCCATGTGCAGCGGGCCTCCGCTGCGGCCACGTCATGATCAAGATCGACATCGTCAACGAAGTCTCGCGACTCGCCGACATCACGAAGGTCAAGGCCGAACAGGCCGTCGACGCGGTGCTGGACGCCATGCGGCTCTCGATGCAGCGCGGCGAGCGCATCGAGTTGCGCGGCTTCGGCGTGTTCCAGGTCAAGCCACGCAAGCGCGGCATCGGCCGCAACCCGCGCACCGGCACCGAAGTGCGGATTCCGCCGGGACGCACGATCCGCTTCAAGCCCGGCAAAGACCTGCAGAATCTCGGCTGACCACCGTGGCACCGACGACAGATCCGGTGGGACGCCCGCTGCTGCTGCTGGCCCTCACCCTGTGCACCACCACCCTCGTCGGCGGCTGCCATTACCTCGGTTTCGAACAGGCCTTCGACCCGTCATTCTCATGGCCGCCCCCAGACGCCGGGGCCAGCGCCGTCGCGCCATTCCTCTCGCCGTCGTTCCTGCTGCCCGGCCTCTGGTACAGCCTGACCATTCTCGCCATCCTCGGCTGTCACGAAATGGGGCACGTTGTAGCCTGCCGCCATCACGGCGTCGATGCCACCTGGCCCTACTTCCTGCCGGTACCCCTGCCTCTGACGGGGACCCTCGGGGCATTCATCCGCATCAGGTCACCGTTCCCGTCACGGGTCGCGCTCTTCGACATCGGCATCGCCGGTCCCCTGGCCGGCGTGCTGGTGGCCATCCCCGCACTCGTCACCGGCCTGCTGCTGTCGGACCTCGTGCGCCTGCCGGACGACCAGAGTGGATTGATGGAACTCGGCGAACCCCTGCTCTTTCAACTGGCGGCCCGCGTGGTGTTCGGGCCAATTCCCGACGGATTCACCATCAATATGCACCCCATGGCCTTCGCGGCCTGGTTTGGCCTGCTCGCCACGGCGCTGAACCTGTTTCCCATCGCGCAGCTCGATGGCGGTCACATCAGTTACGCCGTACTCGGCTCCCGAACACTCTGGGTGACGCGCTCGATGATCGCCGTCGCGCTCGGGCTCACGGTCCTGTCGTCCAGCTGGGGGGCGTGGACCGCCATGCTGCTCGGCATGCTGTGGCTCTCAGGCCTGCGGCACCCGCCCACGCTCGACGATGACCGCCCGCTCGACCGCCCGCGGCTGATCCTCGCTGCGGTCGCAGTGGTCATACTGGTGCTCTGCTTCACTCCGGTTCCACTCGAACCGTTTGTGACCGGCAATCGCTGACGGCCTGCGAGCCCACGCATTTAGAGCATCGTCAGCGGATCGACATCGAGGGTCGCTCGACGGGCCACGTCGGGATGCACCTCGAGAGCCCGGCGCACGGCCTGCCCCATGGCCGTGCGGTGGGTGCCTTTGAGGAAAAATTGCGCGCGATAGTCGCCGCGCAGTCTGGCCAACGGAGCCGGGGCTGGCCCCATCACGATCAGGGTGTTGCTCGCGTCGCTTCGGACTGCGGCAGCCAGCACATGCGCGCCCTGCATCGCTTCGTCGTACGAGCGCCCCTTCACCACCACGTTGATCATGGCCACCTGCGGCGGATACCGCATGGCATGCCGATACGCCGCTTCCTTCTCGTAGAAGGTCTCGTAGTCGTGCGTGCGCGCCAGCGTGATGCTGTAGTGGGTCGGATACAGTGTCTGGATAATCGCTTCGCCCCGACGCTCGCCCCGACCCGCACGCCCCGCCACTTGCGTCAGCAACTGGAACGTCCGCTCTGCCGCGCGGAAATCGGCCAGGCCCAGGCCCACGTCTGCTGAAATCACGCCCACGAGCGTCACGTCAGGAAAATCGTGGCCCTTGGCAATCATCTGCGTGCCGACCAGCACATCGAGTTCGCGTCGGGCAAAGCGCTCAAGCAGACGCACCAGACTGCCGCGGCGACGGATGGTGTCGCGGTCAACCCGCGCAAGCCTGATTTCGGGAAACTGCGCGCGCAGTTCGGCCTCGACGCGGTCGGTGCCGATGCCGACGTGCTCGAGGTAGGGCGCGGCACACTGCGGACAGGTCGATGGCACGCCGCGGCTGTAATTGCAGTAGTGACACCGCGCCGTCCAGTGCCGGCGATCGGCACTGTCGGCGCCGGGCCCACTGCGCCGGCGATGAATGGCCAGCGAGACACTGCACTGGGGACACTCGAGCGAGTGCCCGCACTGCCGGCACAGCATGGCGGCCGCATACCCGCGCCGGTTGAGCAGAATCATCGCCTGCTCGCGTCGCTCGAGCCGCAGCTGCAGGGCCTCTCGCAGCGGGTCGCTGACAATGACCTCGCCGCCCGCCTCGGCCATCGCGTCGCGCATGTTCACGAGGCGCACGTCGGCCAGGGGACGATCGAGTACACGCCGCGCCAGCCGCACGAGCTGATATCGTCCCGCCCGCGCATTGGCATAGGTCTCGAGCGCGGGCGTCGCCGAGCCGAGGATCACCACCGCGCCGGCTGCGCGCGCGCGCACCACCGCGACATCACGCCCGTGATAGCGCGGTGTCTCATCCTGCTTGTAGGAACTGTCGTGCTCTTCGTCGACGATCAGCAGTCCGAGCCGCGCACACGGCGCGAACACCGCCGACCGGGTACCCACGATGACGTCGACCTCGCCCGATTGAATGCGGTGCCACTGGTCGTGGCGCTCGCCCTCCGCGAGGGCACTGTGCTGAATGGCCACCCGATCCCCGAATCGTGAACGGAACAGGGCCGCCACCTGCGGGGTCAGGGCAATCTCGGGCACCAGCACCAGAGCCTGTCGCCCCGCGGAACGTGTGCGCTCGGCCAGTCGCAGATAGAGCTCGGTCTTTCCGCTGCCCGTCACGCCGTGCAGCAGCACCGGCGCAAACCGCTGCGCATCGACGAGGGCCGACAGCGTCTCGAATGCGGCGGCCTGTTCGTCCGTGAGCCTGCGGCCCTCGACTGCCGCAACGACCGCCATGTGACGGCCATCGACGAACGGGTCACGTTCCACACGCACGGTGCGCACCGAGAGCAGCCCGGCCGTGCGCAGCCGGGCCACGGCGCTGCGTGCTCCTCCTCTGGCGTCGAGTTCCGCGAGGCTCACACCGTCCGGCACCGAGGTCGCGGCGCGCAGCGTCAGCCGTTGCACGTCAGACATCCGGCGCCCCCCTGGCACGAGGGCCTGCGCGCCCGCCTCATCAGCGGCCAGCAGGTCGAGGCCGGCCGGCGTGATCGCCACGCGGCGCGCCGTCTTGAACGCGTCTGTGCGTCCCGTGAGTCCGTGCGGGGGCACGGCTACCGAGAGCGCGGCACCGGGACCAGCCAGGTAGTAGTCCGCCACCCAGAGCGCCAGCGCCACAACGTCGGGGGGAAGAAACGCCTCGGAATCGAGAACGGCGACCACATCCTTCAGGGCATGGCCTTCATCAGGCACCTCGACAGCCAGGACGATGCCAGTGACCTGCCGCGCCCCGAGCGGCACGGTGACCCGTGCTCCCACTGCGGGGCGCGGCAGTTCCGGCGGCACCCGGTAGGACAGCCGTCCCAGCGAGGGGACCGGGACGGCGACGGCAATCAGACAGGCAGGCACGGCCCTAGCGACGCGCGTCGGCCTGCAACAGCGCGCGCACCTTCTTCATGTCGTCCCAGACCTCACGCTTGGCGGCAGGATTGCGCAGCAGGTAGGCCGGATGGAAGGTGGGAATCAGCGTGCGCCCCTGAAAGTCGAACTCGCGCCCGCGCAGGCGGGTAATCGGATCGGTGGTCTGGAGCAGGCACTGCGCGGCAAACTTCCCGAGGGCCACAATCACCAGCGGGTTGACGGTCTGCACCTGACGGAACAGGAACGGCGAACAGGCCGCCACTTCGTCAGGTTCCGGATTGCGATTGTCAGGCGGACGACACTTGATGACGTTGGCGATGTACACCTGCTCGCGCGTCATGCCGATGGCTTCGATGATGCGGGTCAGCAACTGTCCGGCACGCCCCACAAACGGCAGTCCCTGCCGATCTTCGTCTTCCCCGGGAGCCTCGCCGACAAACATCAGTCGTGCTTTCGGCGAGCCGCTGCCGAAGACCACGGTCGAACGGCCCCGTGTGCACAGCTTGCAGCGCACACAGGCGGGCCCGATCTCGTCCTGCAGGGCCTGCAGGGCGTGGGCAGGGTCATGCGCGGCACCGCTCTCAGCGGGAGCCACACCTGCCTCGGACGGCGACGTCGACACCGCGATCGCGGCAGTGGCGGCACGGTGCCGCCACGCCGGGTCACGACTGACGCCGGTGACGCCGAGCTCGCGGAAAAACGCGAGATGTTCCGCGAGATCACTCATGCGTGCGAGGCTGCGGGCAGCAGGCGTTCGATGCGGTCGAGAATCGCCCGCGCCACCTGCGCCTTGGGCTGCAGGGGCACGTCGATGACATCATTCGCCGAAATCAGCGTCACCGCGTTCTGGTCGACATCGAAGCCGGCGTCGGTGCGCGAGACATCGTTGGCCACGATGAGGTCGGCCTTTTTCCGCTCGAGCTTGCCACGGGCGTGGGCCAGCAGGTCGTGCGTCTCGGCGGCAAATCCCACCAGCACCGGATGCCCGTGCGCGCGTGAGGGCAGCGCACCCACATCCGCGAGAATGTCTCTGGTGCGTCGCAGCGTCAGTACGAGCGGCCCATCGGCCTTGGCAATTTTCTGCGCCGCCGGGTCGAGCGTATAGTCGGCCACGGCTGCCGCCATGATCACGACATCGGCGTCACCCGCACGTGCCAGCACGGCTGCGTGCATATCGGCGGCACTGCGCACCGGCACCACTTCGGTCCCCGAGGGGGCCGGCACCCGGCTGGGACCACTGATCACCGTCACGCGGGCTCCTCGCCGCACGGCCTCGGCCGCCACCGCAAACCCCATGCGCCCGCTGGCGCGATTGCCGATGAACCGGACGGGATCGATGTCTTCGTACGTGGGACCTGCCGTGACCAGCACACGGCGTCCTGCCAGCGGCGAGGCGGGGCCACGCAGGGCGTCGCCCACAGCTGCGAGAATCTGGTCGAGCTCGGCCAGACGCCCCTGCCCCACCCACCCGCAGGCCAGATACCCCGACCCGGGATCGACAATCACTGCGCCCCGCTCGCGCAGCAGCGCGAGATTATGCGTCACCGCCGGATGGGTGTACATCTGGGAATTCATGGCCGGTGCCAGCACCACCGGTGCGCGCGTGGCGAGGAACATGGCGGTGAGGAAGTCATCCGCGTGCCCCTGTGCGAAGCGGGCAATCGTGTTTGCCGTGGCCGGGGCCACGATCAGCAGGTCGATGCGCGAAGCCAGGGCAATGTGCTCGATGTCGACGTTGCGGCCGGGCGACCACAGATCGGTCACTACCTCGCGTCCGGTGATGGCCTCAAGCGTCAGCGGCGTGATGAACCGGCGGGCAGACCGGGTCATCACCGCCGTGACGGCGTGGCCGGCCTGCTGCAGGGCCCGGGCGATTTCGACCGCCTTGTATGCGCTGATGCCGCCGGTGATGCCGAGTGCGATCTCTGCCATGAAACCTCAGCGCTGGAACGAGGCCAGAATCTCCTCGGCCGTCACCCGCATCCGGTGGGTGCGCGACCGCTCGGCTGCGATGATCTCCTGCAGTCGAACGACCGTCGGCTCGAGCTGGTCGTTGACGGCAACATAGTCGTACTCGACGTAGCTCGGCACCTCGGCACGCGCCGTCGACAGCCGCCGCTGCATCTGCTCTTCGGTGTCCTTGCTGCGTCCCCGCAGGCGGCGTTCGAGGACAGGAAACGAGGGAGGCAGCACGAAGATCGAGGTGTGGTCGATTCCGTGGGCCTTGACCTGCCGTGCGCCCTGCACGTCGATCACCATCACGACATCCTGCCCGGTGGCCATGAGTGCAGCGGTGTCGGCGGCCGCCGTGCCGTAGAGGTTGCCGAAGACGTCGGCCCACTCGAGGAACGCGCCCGCCGTGATCATCTCCTCGAACTGCTGCCGCGCGATGAAGTGGTAGTCGACCCCGTCACGCTCGCCCGGACGCGCCGGGCGTGACGTATACGACCGCGACATTCGCAGGTTCGGCAGGATCTGCACCAGGTGCTCGACGAGGGTCGTCTTGCCGGCTCCCGATGGGGCCGACACGATGAACAGCAACCCGCGCCGTCTATTCGACATTCTGAACCTGCTCGCGCATACGCTCCAGCTCGGCCTTGGCGTCGATGATGAGTTCAGTCACCACCAGGCCATCGGCCTTCGATCCCATCGTATTCACTTCCCGGTTCATTTCCTGCAAAAGAAAATCGAGCTTCCGGCCGCAGGCCTCGGGCCCCTCGCTCAGCGCCTGCCAATGCTGCAGGTGGGCCTGAAAGCGCGTCACCTCCTCGGCGATGTCTGATCGGGAGGCCACCCGCACCACCTCCTGCGCGAGCACTGCCGGATCAACTGGAAGGTCGTGGGCCAGCGTTCGTGCCCCTTCGAGCAACCGGGTCTCGAGTGCTGCCCGTCCCGTCTCGGCCGCCGACACCAGCCGCCCCAGCCATCCCGCCAGTGTGTCCCGACGCGCTGACAGGTCGGCCGCCAGATGCCGGCCTTCCTCATGCCGCATCGATTCCAGCTGCCCCAGGGCCGCCTCGACCGCCGCATCGAGCAGCTCGGCCACCGCCGCCGGGGTCTCGCCGCCGTCGGCCAGGCGATCGCGCACCGACAACACCTGCGGCACCCGCAGCAGGTCGGCCGGAGACAGCGCCCCCTGCACGATGCCTTCGGAACGGGCCTCGGCCATGGCGGCCGCGAGCGCCTGCGCCACCGGCAGGTTCAGAATGACATCGGGCACGGGGGCCTGGCGCCACTGCAGCGACACGCCCACGTCCACACGACCGCGCACCAGTCGCCCCTGGACCCTGGCCCTGATCGCGCCTTCACGGTCCGCGAGGGCGTGCGGCAGACGAAGCTGCAGGTCGAGGAAGCGATGATTCACCGACTTGAGGGTGACCCCGATGGTGGCCAGATCGTTTTCGCGGGTCAGTGCGGCAAACCCGGTCATGCTGCGAATCACGGACGCTCCCCTTCTGCGGCGGCTCCTGAGGCCGTTGACGGCCCCCCGAGACTTCCATCATCCACCAGTTCCAGCTGATGCAGTCGCGCGTAGGCGCCGTCCGGCCGCGCCAGCAGGTCGTCGTGCCGTCCCAGCTCCACCACGCGACCATGCTCGAGAACGATGATCACGTCGGCGCGCCGCACGGTCGACAGGCGGTGCGCAATGACAAACGACGTGCGGTTCTGCAGCAGGGTCGACAGCGCCTCCTGCACCAGGCGTTCCGACTCGGAGTCAAGCGCCGAGGTGGCCTCGTCGAGAATGAGCAGCGGCGAGTTCTTGAGCAGCGCACGGGCAATGGCCAGTCGCTGACGCTGCCCGCCTGACAGGCGCTGGCCCCGCTCGCCAATCGTCGTCTGGTAGCCCTGCGGTAACTGCACGATGAATTCATGCGCATGCGCGGCACAGGCGGCCGCCTCGATCTGCGCGGCACTGGCCTCCGGCACCCCGAAGGCGATGTTGTGCGCCACCGTATCGTCGAACAGCATCGTCTCCTGGGTGACGATGCCGATCTGGGCGCGCAGCGACGCCAGCGTCAGCGCGCGCACATCGCGTCCGTCGATGCTGATCGCACCGCCCGTGACATCGTAGAAGCGCGGCAGCAGGTTCACCAGCGTCGACTTGCCGGCCCCGCTGCGTCCGACGATAGCCACCATCTGCCCGGCCTGCACGGTGAACGACACGCCTCGCAGCGCGTGCCGACCCTCGCCATCATTGTAGGCGAAGGCCACATCGTGAAAGACGATGCGGTCGTGAAACGACGGCAGGGGCGCTGCATCGGCCGCCTGGGTGACTTCAGTGTGGACATCGAGCAGTTCAAAAATCCGCTCGGCTGCGGCCATGGCCTGCTGCAGGTTGGCATTGACACGGCTCAGCTTCTTGATGGGCCCGTACATCAGGAGCAGCGCGGCCACAAACAGCGTGAATTCGCCGGCGGTCAGGCGGCCGCTGGCAATCTCGCGGGTGCCATAGGTAAGGGCACCGGCAATCGCCACGCCGCCCAGAAATTCCATGAAGGGCGGCAGCACCGCCAGCACCCGCGTGACCTTCATGTTCGAGCGGTAGAGGCCGCGAGCGGCCACGTCGAAGCGGGCGGCCTCGCGGGCCTCGGCGCCGAATGCCTTGACGATGCGGTGGCCGCTGAAGGCTTCGGCGGCGACGTGCGACATGTATTCCAGCGCCTCCTGGCTCCACCGTGTGACGGTGCGGACGCGTTTGCCCAGACGCACGAGCGGATAGACGATGAGCGGCGCAGCGGTCATGCAGACCAGCGCGAGCTTGGCGTCGTAGTAGAAGAGCAGACCCGCGTAGCCCACCAGGGCGAGCGATTCACGGGCAAAATCGCCCACCGTCTCGGCGACGGCACGCTGCACCTGGCCGACATCGTTGCTGATGCGCGACAGCAACTGTCCCGTGGTGCGGCCCGCAAAGAACGCGGCCGACTGGTTCAGCAGATGCCTGAAGAGATCACTGCGCAGTTGCAGCACCACCCGCTGCCCGATGTCATCCATCAGATAGCTGGAAAAGTACGCGCCGATGCCCTTGGCGAGGTATGCCACGAGCAGCGTGACCACCACGAATCCCAGCCGTTCCTGCGCCGGCAGCACCTCATCGACGATGGGCTTGATGAGCCAGGCGACGGCCGCCGACGCCGCACCGTAGAACACCATCGCCACACCGGCCCCGGCAATGAGGCCCCGATGCACCCGTGCGTAGGCCAGCAGGCGAAGGAACGCGGTCATGGGCGATCGGGTCGGTCGTCGTAGCCGCGGGGATGGGACCGGTGCCAGGCCCAGGCGTGCTGCACGATGGTCTCGAGGTCAGGATGGCGAGGGTGCCAGCCCAGGGCCTGCGTGATGCGGTCGCTGGCCGCGTAGAGCGCCGAGGGGTCACCCTCGCGGCGTACGCCCATCTGCCACTGCACCGGTTGTCCGACGACACGCGAGACCGTGTCGATCACCTGCCGCACCGAATGCGGCTGGCCGGTGCCGACGTTGTAGATGCCCGACGCGCCCCCGGCCATCAGCACATCAAGCGCACGCACATGCGCGTCGGCCAGATCGGTCACGTGAATGTAATCGCGCAGACAGGTGCCGTCGGGCGTCGGGTAGTCGTCGCCAAAGATCGTCAGTGGACGCCCACCGGTGGCGGCCTCAATCGCGCGTGGAATCAGATGAATCTCCGGCCAGTGATCTTCGCCGATCGATCCGTCGGGCTCGGCCCCGGCCGCATTGAAATAGCGCAGGGCGACGTAGCGCAGCCCGTCGGCCGTGGCCAAGTGTGGCAGGGCGCGCTCAATCGCCAGCTTCGTTTCGCCGTATGCGTTGATCGGGCGCGGCGTCAGCGACTCGTCCATCGGCACGCGCTCGGGCTCGCCGTAGGTCGCGCACGTCGACGAGAACACCAGCACCCGTACGCCCGCACGCTGCATGGCGGTGAGCACGGCCAGCGATCCGGTGACGTTGTTGTGGTAATACCCCAGCGGGTCGCGCACCGACGCGCCGACATCGAGCCACGCGGCAAAGTGCATGACGGCGTCAATGGCGTGCCTCGCCAGTGCCGACTCGACCGCGGCCACCTCGTGCATGCCCGCGCGCACGAGTGGCACATCCGATGGCACGGCGACGGCGTGGCCAGCCGACAGATCGTCGAGCACCACCACCGCATGCCCCGCGCGCCGCAAGGCCCGGACGGCATGGCTGCCGATATACCCGGCGCCGCCGCACACGAGGACACGCGCCACCGCTATCTCCCGATCGAGTAGTAGGTAAAGCCCTGCGCCCGCATCGGCTCTCTCTCGTAGATGTTCCGGCCGTCGAAAATGACCGGAGCCTTCAGCAGCTTGCGCATGCGCGCAAAGTCGGGCTCACGGAACTCGTGCCACTCGGTCACCACGGCCAGCGCGTCGGCGCCCTTGAGGGCATCGTAGCTCCGCGAGGCAAAGGTGATTTTCGACCCGAACAGGCCGCGCGCCACGCGCATGGCTTCGGGGTCGAATGCCTGCACTTTGGCCCCCTTCGCCAGCAGGGCCTCGATGATGGGAATCGCCGGGGCTTCGCGCATGTCGTCCGTCTTGGGCTTGAACGCCAGTCCCCAGATCGCGATGGTCTTGCCCTTGAGCTTGCCGCCGAAGTGCTGCGAGATCTTGCTGACCAGCACCCGCTTCTGCAGCTGATTGACGGTTTCGACCGCCTTCAGAATCTTGAAGTCGTAATCCTTGTCGGCCGAGAAGCGGACCAAGGCCGTCACGTCCTTCGGGAAGCAGCTGCCGCCGTAGCCCACCCCGGGGAACAGGAACGACGGCCCGATGCGCTTGTCGGCGCCCACCGCCTGCCTGACCTGGTCGACGTCGGCGCCGAACCGATCGCAGACATTCGCGATCTCGTTCATGAAGGAAATCTTGGTCGCCAGCAGCGCATTCGACGCGTACTTCGACAGTTCGGCGCTCGCGCAGTCCATCACCATGATGCGCGCGCCAGTGCGGGTGAACGGCTTGTGGAGGGCCACCATCAAGTCGGCACCGCGGGAATCATCGGCACCGATCACGACGCGGTCGGGCTTCATGAAATCATCGACCGCCGCGCCCTGCTTCAGGAACTCGGGATTGCTGACCACGCTGAACGGATGCTGTGTCTCGCGGCGGATGATGTCGCGGACCTTGTCGGCCGTCCCCACCGGCACCGTGCTCTTGTTCACGATGACCCGGTAGCCGTCCATGGCACGGCCCACATCGCGGGCCACGGCAAGCACGTGCTGCAGGTCGGCCGATCCGTCCTCGCCCTGCGGGGTACCGACGGCAATGAAGATGATCTGCGAGGCCTTGACGGCCTTGCCCAGCACCGTGGTGAACGTCAGGCGGCCTTCTGTCTTGTTGCGGCGCACCAGCTCTTCGAGGCCGGGTTCAAAAATCGGAATCTTGCCGCGGCGCAGCGCCTTGACCTTGGCTTCGTCCTTGTCGACGCAGATGACGTCGTTGCCAGACTCGGCGAGGCAGGCCCCCACCACCAATCCCACGTACCCGGTTCCCACGACAGCAATCTTCATAAGTCGGCCTCGGACCCACGGGCGCGCCGCGGATCATGCTGCAAAGAAACGAGCGTATCACCCGCAGAAAAACAGTGTCAACATACTGACAGACAAGGACTTGTTACATCTGTGATAACGTCCTGCCGCGTGCACGTGCTTGTCGACTATCGCCCGGCGCTGCGGCAGCCCACGGGAGTCGGCGCCTACGTGCACCAGATGCTGCGCGCGCTGGTCACGCCTGACGGTCCGCTGGTGGCTCCTGATGATCGGGTCTCGGCCTTCACCTCGTCGTGGAAGGATCGTCCCACGACCGAGGCCCGGGCCGCACTGGCGGGCCTCCCGTTCATCGATCGCCGCGTGCCGGTGCGCCCACTGACCTGGTCCTGGCATCACCTGGCATGGCCTCCGATCGAATGGCTGGCCGGCCAGGCTGACGTCGTCCACGCCTCGAGTCCGCTGCTGATGCCGTCGCGGAGGGCCGCAGGCGTCATCACCATTCACGACCTGCATTTTCTCAGACATCCGGAACGGATGCGCGCCGAGATGCGACGCGACTATCCCGCCCGTGTGCACGCACATGCACAGCGGGCGCACGGCATCGTCGTGTCATCCCAATACACCGCGCGCGACGTGCAGGCGACCCTCGGCGTGCCGGCTTCGCGCATCACCGTCTGTCCGCCGGGGGTGCCGGCGTGGACCGGGGCCGTGCGGTCATGGCGCGCGCGTCAGTCCTCTCGGCACTTCCTCGCGCTGGGCACGCTCGAACCGCGGAAGAATCTTGGCGTGCTCCTCGACGCGTATGCCCTGTTACGGGCACGCTGCCCCCAGGCACCGCCACTCGTGTTGGCCGGCCAGTCGACGCCTGCGGCAGAGCCGTGGCAGCGGCGCGCCGGGGCGTCCGACCTGGCCGGTCACGTCAGGCAACCAGGCTATGTCGACGATGAGACGAAACAGCGACTGCTGGCCGAGGCCCACGCGCTGATCATGCCCTCGCTCGACGAAGGCTTCGGGTTGCCGGTGCTCGAAGCGATGGCTGCCGGCGTGCCGGTGATCGTGTCGACGGGCGGGTCACTGCCCGAGGTGGCAGGGCCGGCCGCACGTCCGATCGATCCGCATGATCCCGAGACGTTCGCCGCAGAGATGCAGCGTCTGCTTGAACCTGACGAATCGGCAGCCGCCTCTGCACGAAGTCTCGCGCGAGCCGCGGCGTTCGACTGGTCGCGCAGCGCGCACGTCATGTGGCAGGGATATCGCGCAGCCTGGGAGCGTGCCCGGTGATCATTGCCGTTGACGCACGGGAACTGTGCGGCCACCGGACCGGTGTGGGCCGGTATCTCGGGGCACTGCTCGACGAATGGGCCACGGCTCCCGCGGCGACCCGGCACTCGTGGCGCCTGTATGCGCACGACACCCCACAGGTGCCCGAGGCGTTCCGCTCGGCGGTGCATGTCATTCCCGGGAACGGAGGCACCCTCTGGGAGCAGTGGCACCTGGCCCGCGCCGTGGCCGCCGACGCGCCGGCGGTGCTGTTCAGTCCCGCCTACACGATGCCGTGTCTGGTGCGGTGTCCGCGCGTGGTGACTATCCACGACATGTCGTTCGCCGCCCATCCCGAGTGGTTCAGCTGGCGCGAAGGCGGGCGGCGCCGTGTAGTCACCCGCTGGAGTGCGCGGCATGCCGATCGCATACTGACGGTCTCTGAATTTTCGCAGCGGGAAATCATCCGATGGACGGGCTGCGACCCGGCCACCGTGGTGGTCACGCCCCTCGGGGCACCGGCCGTCGGACCCGCCGCACGGGCAACCGGCCCGCTGCCTGCGAAGTCCGCGCGCATCCTCTACGTCGGCTCGATCTTCGCCCGACGCCATGTCGATGACCTCATCGCCGCTTTCCTTCGGCACGTGGCCCCTCATCACCCGACGGCCACGCTCGACATCATCGGCGACAACCGGATGCCGGCCGGAGCGCCGCTTTCGGCCGACCTGGACACCGCCCCCGCCCCCCATCGGGCACGCGTGCGGATTCGATCGTTCGTCGACGAACACAGCCTGCAGCAGGCCTACGCGGTCGCGTCGGTCTTCGCGTTCCTCTCCGACTATGAAGGGTTCGGGCTGACGCCGCTCGAAGCCATGGCCCAGGGCGCCGTGCCGGTCGTACTCGACACGGACATCAGTCGCGAGGTGTACGGCGAGGCGGCCTATCGCATTGCACCGGGCGACCGCCTCGTGGCAGACCTCGGCGCGGCCCTGCTCGACCTGCTGACGAGCGACGAGGCACGGCAGGCGCTGCGGCGCGAAGCGGGCCCGACGCTGGCGCGCTACCGCTGGGCACAGACGGCGGCCGTCACCCTGCAGGTGCTCGAGGAGGTGGCACGTGTCACCTGAGTCGGTCGCCGTGGTGATCGTCACCTACAACTCCCGACAGGACATCGAGCCATGCCTGCGTTCGGTGTTCGCAGGCGGGAATGGCTCCGGCTCGGGGCCCGCTGAGGTCGTAGTGGTCGACAACGCGTCCACCGACGACACCGTCGCCTGGGTGCGCGCACAGTGGCCATCGGTCACGGTCGTGGCCTCGCCCGACAATCGCGGATTCTCGGCAGCCAACAATCTGGGCATTCGCGCGACGACCGCCCCGCTGGTGCTGCTGCTGAATCCTGACACCATCGTCCCTCCCGATGCCATCGGCACGCTGGCCCGACATCTCGTTGATACCCCGGATACCGGCATCATCGGTCCCCGGCTCGTGGATGCCCACGGTGCACCTGAACTCTCCTTCGGGCCGATGATCTCGCCCTGGGGCGAGCTGCGTCAGAAGCTGCGGCTCGCCGGGGCGCGTCGCGGCTGGCGCCTGGCACAGCAGGCCATTGCCCGCATGACGTCCTGTGCCGGCCCGCGCGACTGGGTGAGCGGTGCCTGCCTGCTGATTCGTCGCGATGTGCTCGACGCGGTCGGTGGCCTCGATGAACGCTTCTTCATGTACACGGAAGATGTCGATCTGTGTGCCGAGGTGCGGCGGCGCGGATTCGCCGTGCGGTTCGACCCCTCGGTGACCGTGACGCACCTCCGGGGGCAGTCCGCCGCCACCAATCCCCACACGGAACGTCTGCGCCGGCAGAGCCACATGGCCTTCTACCGGAAGCACCACCCTCGATGGGTCGGCCTGCTGCGGTGGTATCTTCGCCTGACTGGCACGACCCTGCATGGCTAAACGCATCGCCATCGACGCGCGGAAGTTCCACGACTTCGGCATCGGCACCTACATCCGACAGATTGCCGTGCAACTGCACGCATCGCCCGGCGATCTCGAGTACGTGCTGCTCTGCCGCCCGGACGATGCCGCAAAGCTGGCGATGCTGCTGCCGCGCTTCGAGCGCGTGACGACCAGCGCTGGAGCCTACTCTCTGGGGGAACAGTTCCGCATTCCGTGGCGGCTGCTCCGGACAGGGGCGGACCTGCTGCACGAACCGCACTACGTGCTGCCACCGCTGACGCAGTGCCGTTCGGTCGTGACCATTCACGACTGCATTCATCTGATGTTCCCCCAATACCTGCCGAACTCGCTGGCCTACTACTACGCCCGCGGCGCGATGTACGCAGCGACGCACCGGGCCGACCGCGTGATCACGGTATCAGAGGCGTCAAAGCGCGACATCCTGCGCTACTACGACATCCCGCCCGAGAAGGTGCAGGTCATCTACAACGCCATGGACGAGCGGTTCCTGACACCGCCCGACGAAGAGACGACCGATCGCGTCAGGCAGCGCTACCAGCTCACCCATCCGTTTGTGCTGTACGTCGGCAATATCAAGCCCCACAAGAACATCGAGCGGCTGGTCGCGGCGTTCAGTCTGGCCCGTCCGCTGGGGCCTGAGGGCCTCAAACTGGTGATTGTGGGCGACGACCTGTCGAACTATCCCAAGCTCCGTCAGGTGGTGCACCGGCACCAGCTCGACAAGCATGTGCGCTTTCTGGGCTATCAGCCGCAGGAAACACTGGCGTCGTTCTATCGGCTTGCCGGGGCGTTTGTGTTTCCGTCGCTGTACGAAGGATTCGGGCTGCCCCCGCTTGAGGCGATGGCCTGCGGCACCCCGGTCGTCACGTCGAATGTCTCGTCGCTGCCCGAAGTCGCCGGCGGCGCGGCACTGCTTGTCGATCCCACGAGCACCGAGGCCATCGCGGATGGGATGGTACAGGCCCTCACCAACGCGGCGGTCAGCACCCGGTTACGCGAGGCCGGTCCCCGGCGTGCGCGCGAGTTCTCGTGGGCGCGGTCGGCCCGGCAGCTCGAGGCGGTGTACCGCGAGGTGCTGGCGCGGTGAGAGTCGCACTCATCCACGACTGGCTGACCGGGTATCGCGGAGGAGAGAAGGCTCTCGACGCCCTCTGCCAGGTCTTTCCCTCGGCCGACCTGTTCACCCTGTTCCACGTGCCGGGCTCGACCTCGCCCACGATCGAGCATCGTCGAATCACGGCATCGCCCCTGCAGTGGCTGCCGGCCGCGACGCGCCGCTATCGTGAGTATCTGCCGCTGTTCCCGTGGGCGATCGAACAGTTCAATCTCGACGGCTACGACCTGGTCGTGAGCACCAGCCACTGTGCGGCCAAGTCGGTGATCGTATCCGGACGTGCGCGCCACCTGTGCTACTGCCTCACCCCCATGCGCTACGCATGGGATCAGTTCGAGGCCTATTTCGGGGCCGAGCGCATCGGACGCGTGCCGAGTGCCCTGCTCCGTCCGGTGATGGCCCGTCTCGCCCGGTGGGACCGCGACACCGCACACCGTGTGCACCGCTATGTCGCGATTTCCCAATATGTTGCGCGGCGAATCCGCGCGTACTATAATCGAGAGTCGTCCGTTGTGTTTCCGCCCGTCGACACGACGTTCTACACACCGGCAGCGGTTCCCGTGACACCACACTTCCTCAGCGTGTCTGCCCTCGTCCCCTACAAGCGAGTCGATCTGGCGATGCAGGCCGCCCGTCAGGCCGGAGTTGCGCTGACGGTCGTCGGCGATGGGCCCGAGCGTCGGGCCCTCGAGGCGCTGGCCGGCGGACAGGTGCGACTGGTGGGCCGCCAGTCAGACGAGGCCATCCGCGACCTCTATCGCCGCAGCGTCGCCACGATTCTTCCAGGCGAGGAAGACTTCGGCATTGTGCCGGTCGAAGCGCAGGCCTGCGGCCGGCCCGTGGTGGCGCTGGCGAGAGGCGGCGCGCTCGACACGGTGGTGCCCGATGTGACCGGTGTGCTGGTCGACGCCCCCGGGGCCGAGGGGCTCGCTGACGGCTACCGGCGGATCCTGGCGCAGTCGTGGGACTCGGCGGTCATCAGGACCCACGCCGAGCGGTTCTCGCACGAGGCGTTCGTCGACGGCATACGCCGCGCCACAGACGAGGTCATGGCCGCGCCGCCGGGGCATACATGGTAAGGCGCCACAACCGCCTGCTGGTGGCACTGCACGTGCTCACCGATGCCCTGATGGGCATGGTGGCCTTCCTGCTGGCCTACCTGCTGCGGTTCGACAGCGGCCTCATCCCGGTGACGCGGGGCTATCCGCCCCTGACCCAGTACCTGAACGTGGTGCCGTTCATCGCGGTGATTGTGCCTCTCGGCTTCCATCTGCAGGGCCTCTACCGCCTGCGGCGCGGGCGCTCACGCATCGACGACTTCTTCAACGTGCTGGTGGGCAGCATCTTCGCCACCGTCCTGGGCATCATGGCCACGCTGTACTTCCAGGCCTACTACGTGCCCGACGCCATGAAGAATCGCGGCGTGTACGAGGTGTCGCAGGTGGTCTGGGGACTCTTTCTGGCCTGCAACATCGTCCTCGGCTATCTGTCGCGCAAGTTCATCCGCGAGGCGCTCGAACGCCGGTGGCTGGCCGGCGTCGGGCTTCGCCGCGTGCTAATCGCCGGGGCCGGCGAACTGGGACGCATGGTGGCCGACAAGATTCTCGAGCACCGTGAGCTCGGGTATCAGGTCGTCGGGTTTGTCGACGATCGCGCGGGTGGCGACCGCCTCGGCTATCGCGGACTCCCGCTGCTCGGGTCACTGGCCGATGCGGCCTCGGTGGTCACGCACGAGAAGGTCGACCACCTTTACGTGGCGCTGCCCCTCGACGAGCACATGAAGCTGCTCGACCTGGTCGAGTCGACCAGCCGCGAGGGCGTCGACGTCAAGGTCGTGCCCGACGTGCTGCAGTTCATGGCCCTCCGGGCACGGCTCGAAGACCTTGACGGCGTGCCGGTCATCAACCTCAACGACGTGCCCCTGCACGGCGTGAATGCATTCATCAAACGCGCCATGGACATCTCGCTGTCGGCCCTCGCCATTGCCGCGATGGCCGTGCCCGGGCTGGTATTCGCGTGGCTCATCAAACGCAGTTCGCCCGGCCCGGTGTTCTTCAAACAGGAACGCATGGGCCTCGACGGCAAACAGTTCTCGGTCTACAAGTTCCGCACGATGCCACGCGATGCCGAGTCGGGCAGCGGACCGGTCTGGGCCGACGACGACGATCCCCGCGCGACACCGATTGGCGCGTGGCTGCGCCGCTACGACCTCGACGAATGGCCGCAGTTCTGGAATGTGCTCACCGGTGACATGTCGATCGTCGGGCCACGGCCCGAGCGGCCGTTCTTCGTTGAACAGTTCAAGCACCGCATTCCGCAGTACATGCTGCGGCACAAGGTGAAGGCCGGCATCACCGGCTGGGCACAGGTCAACGGCTGGCGCGGCAATACCTCGCTCGAAAAGCGCATCGAATACGACCTCTTCTACATCGAAAACTGGTCGGTGTCGCTCGACTTCAAGATCATCTGGATGACGGCCCTCAAGACGATCATCCCTCACCGTCACCTGCCCATCTGAAATACGTGGCTCATCGGCCCGGAGGCATCCTGTGCGTGTAGTCATCACCGGCGCGGCCGGTTTTATCGGTTCGCATCTGTCCGAGGCCCTGCTCGACCGAGGCGCGTCAGTCGTCGGCATTGACAACCTGCTCACCGGAGACCTGGCCAACATCGCGCACCTGCGCGACCGCGACTTCCAGTTCATCCGCCACGACGTCACCAACTACATCGACGTCGATGGCCCGGTCGACTATGTGCTGCACTGGGCCAGCCCGGCCAGCCCCATTGATTATCTGGAACTGCCCATCCCCACCCTGAAGGTCGGTGCGCTCGGCACGCACAAGGCGCTGGGCCTGGCCAAGGCCAAGAACGCGACGTTCCTCATCGCGTCGACGTCCGAGGTGTACGGCGATCCGCTCGAGCATCCCCAGAAGGAATCGTACTGGGGCAACGTCAACCCCATCGGGCCGCGCGGTGTCTACGACGAAGCCAAGCGCTTCGCCGAGGCCATGACCGTGGCCTACCGGCGCTTCCACGGCGTCGACACGAAAATTGTGCGCATCTTCAACACCTACGGCCCGCGGATGCGCGTCAACGACGGGCGCGCCGTGCCGGCCTTCATGTCCCAGGCGCTGCGCAACGAAGACGTGACGGTGTTCGGCGACGGCTCGCAGACGCGGAGCTTCTGCTATGTGAGCGACCTGGTCGACGGCATCCTGCGGCTGATGGAGGCCCCGGTCAATGACCCGGTCAACATCGGGAATCCGCAGGAACTGACGATTGAGCAGATTGCCCGTCGCATCATCGAGATGACCGGATCGCGCAGCCGCATCATCTACAAACCGTTGCCCGAAGACGACCCGAAGGTGCGCCAGCCCGACATCACGCGAGCCCGCGCGCTGCTGGGCTGGGAACCCAAGGTGTCTCTGGAGGAAGGTCTGTCGAAGACGATCGACTACTTCCGCAGCAAGGTCGCACCGGCGTCGTAATCTCTCGTGGGGCGCCCCGCGACACCAGCCTCCGCGCGCGCACGTGGCACGCGGCGCCCGCCTCAACTAGGCCCGGCGCTCAGCGCCCGCGGCGACCGACCCGCCACAGATAATCGGCCGAAGACGCCACCGTCAGGGCCATGGCAACCCAGACGCACGCGTTGACCAGCGGGGAGGGTTGCCGCTGCCAGTTGAAATACATCACCACCAGGCAGGTGATGATGAACCAGCCGGTGGCTGCCTTGCCGAGCCACGACGGCTGGAACTCGCGGGGCCCCGAGGACAGGCTCACGACCGCCACCGTCAGGATGATGCCAACATCGCGACTGATCACCGAGAGGGTCAGCCACACCGGAATGCGGTTGACCAGCCCGAGATCCGGCAGCGTCAGCAGCACGAATGTCGTCACCAGCAGCAGCTTGTCGGCCGCCGGATCAAGCCAGGCGCCGAGCGCGCTCCTCTGGTTGGCCAGCCGCGCGATCAGGCCATCCAGGGCATCGGTGATGCCGGCGATCAGGAACACCAGCAGCGCCCAGCCGAACTCACCGTACAGTGTCAGCGTGACGTAGGCCGGAATGAGAAACATCCGCAGCAACGTCAGCTGATTGGCCAGCGTCAGCACGGGCGTGGCACTCACGGTCGCCGCACACCCTTCCGGCGCCGGGCCGTGGCGGCCGTCACCCCGGCCTGCGCCACGAGCCGTCGAGGCGCATCCACATCGAGCTCCACGATGTCGCCGGATGAAGTCTGGCTGTGCACGGTGCCGTGGCGATAGGCCCACTGCAGACGCTTGCGATCGTCGACCTCGGTTAGGTTGAGCGTGAGATGCACACGTTGCTGATCGAGCGCAAGGCGTGCGGCCACACTCGAGAGCAGCGCGTCGCACCCCGCCCCCATGGCGGCCGATATCAGCAGCGCCGACGGGTCGGCCTCCATGAGCCGTCGGCACTCGTGAGCTGACAGCCGATCGGTCTTGTTATAGACCTCGATGCGCGGCACACTGGTGGCTCCCACTTCCTCGAGCACCCTGGATACGGCGGCGGCGTGGCGCTCGTGTTCGGGATTCGAGGCGTCAATCACGTGCAACACGAGGTCAGCGTCCGCCGTTTCCTCGAGCGTGGCCCGGAATGCGGCCACCAGCGTGTGCGGCAGCCGATCAATGAAGCCGACCGTGTCGCTGAGCAGCAGCGCGCGCCGATCCGGCAGCGTCACCTGCCGCACCAGCGGATCGAGCGTCACAAAGAGCGCATCCGAGGCCTCGGCCGCGGCCTTCGTCAGACGGTTGAAGAGTGTCGTTTTTCCGGCGTTCGTGTAGCCGACTAGGGCCACAGTCGGTACGTCGGTCTTGTGCCGGCGATCACGCAATTGGGCGCGGCGGCGCCGCACCGTGTCGAGCTGTTCCTCGAGCTGGTGAATGCGGTCCCGGATGCGACGGCGATCGGCTTCGAGCTTGGTCTCGCCGGGACCTCGCGTGCCGATGCCTCCGCCGAGGCGCGACAACTGCCCCCCCATACCGACCAAGCGCGGCAGCAGGTACTTAAGCTGCGCCAGCTCGACCTGCAGCTTGCCTTCGCGCGTGCGTGCACGCCTTGCAAAAATATCGAGGATGAGCTGCGTGCGATCGATGACCTTTCGCTCGAGCCGTGCCCCCAGTTCGCGCAGCTGCGCGGGCGAGAGTTCGTTGTCGAAGATGATCAGGTCGACGTCGGCTTCCGCTGCTGCGGTCTTGAGCAGGTCGACTTTGCCGCTCCCCAGAAAGGTGGCCGGATCCGGTCGTGGGCGCTCTTGCAGCACACGCACCACCACCGCGGCACCGGCCGCATCGGCCAGTCCTTCCAGCTCTTCGAGCGAGCGCTCGGCATCAACCCGGCGGGTGGTGCCCGTCATCAGGCCGACCAGCGCGGCACGTTCCATCGAGGCAGCGCCCATCGGCTTTGAGTTTACTGGATGGCACGCCCCCGGAGGTCGCAGCGTAGAATGACCGCATGGCCAAGGCGCCGCCTCGCCCCCGCAAGCGTGCGCTGCCCCGGGCCCCGCTGCCACGCCAGACCGGGGGGGCCCACGAAGATCGGCGCAAGCGCCCGATCAGGAAGCAGAAGCATCGGAAGCGGCCCGCAACTGACGAGTAGGGGCCGGGCGCATCCAGCGCCAGGCGGCCGCCGCCAGGATCAGCAGCAGCACAATGTCGGCGTCAAACACCAGCGCCAGCGCGGGACCGCTAATGAAACCGGCGACGATCGGACTCACGGCCAGTCCGCCGAGCCAGGCCGTGGTCATCACGCCGAAGCCGGTGGCGTGTGCATCAGGTGGCAGCAGGCGCCCACCCAGACTGTAGGCCGCTGTCATGCCCACGCCAATCGCCACCCCTGATACGGCCAGCGCAAGCCCGAACACCCACACCGACGGGATGGCCACCAGGAGGCCAAGACCTGCCGCCGTCACCAGGGCGGTTGCTGCCACGAGCGCATGCATCGGATGGCGCTCGACAAGCGGCGTGGCGATGTGATGGCCATACGCGGCGCTGAACGCCGCCACCGCGAAGAGCACCCCCGACACCCACGGCACATCACCGGCAGGCAGCCCGAGCTTTTCCACGTAGAGCGGCAGAATCGGCGTGAAGCTGCGGTCGACAAGCTGCAGGCCGAGAATGACGGCAAACACCATCGGAAATCCCGGTGTGCGAATCAGCTCGCCGAGCACCGAGCGCAGACTGCGGCTCGATGTCTGTATGCGCTGCTTTTCGGGCTCGACATACAGCGTGGTGATCAGCACCACGGCCACGGCATAAAACCCCGAGGCCACGAAGAAGGCCGATCGGAGGCCCACCATCGGCGCCAGCAGCCCGCCAATGAGTGGGCCGATCGCCGGCCCCAGACGCTGGGCAATCTGCACGATGCCGATGGCGTCGGCCATGCGCTCACGCGGCACCGACTCGGCCGCCATCGACACGGTCAGTGACCCGTATCCGGCAAACACACCCAGCAACGCCCGTAACGCCAGCAGCTGCCAGGGTGCCGACACGAGACCCATCGCCGCCTTCACCAGCACGAACGCCGAGAGCGACCGCAGCACCAGCACCTTGCTGCCGAAGCGATCGCCCACCCGGCCCCACAGCGGCGCACTGAACGCCGTGATGGCCGGCGTGGCTCCGAGAGTCAGGCCTGTCCAGAGCGCGATGTCCGACACATCCTGCACGCCCAGTTCCCTGATGTACAGGGGAAGGAACGGCATGGCGATGGTGAAGCCGGCAAAGCCGATGCCGTTGGCGGCAGCGGCGGTGTAGACGTTGCGTCGGGACGAGGCCGGAAGGTCTTTCACGAGAGGCAGGGTGGGCCGGCCAGTGCCGGCCCCATGTTCAGCAGCAGTCTCTGGTCAGAACCGGATCTTCACATCAGGCCCCGAGTGCACCTGGATGCTGTCGACAAAGCGAATGCGGTGGGGATGTGTCTGCATCACCAGTGAGTGGGTGCGCACGCCGTCGCCGAAGAAGCGGACGCCCTTGAGCAGTGTCCCGTCGGTCACGCCCGTCGCGGCAAAGATGATCTGCTGTCCGCTGGCGAGCTCGGCCGACGTATAGATGCGCCCGGGCACGGCCCCCATGGCCGCACACCGCGCCTCATCGTCGGGTGTCCGCACCACGAGCCGCGCGAAGATTTCACCGTTGAGGCACCGCATCGCCGCCGCTGTCAGCACGCCCTCCGGTGCACCGCCCGTGCCCATCACCGCGTGCACGCCACTGCCGACGACCGCCGCAGCGATGCCCGCAGATAAGTCGCCGTCCCCGATGAGGCGGATGCGCGCGCCCGCCGCGCGGATCTGCCGAATCAGGTCTTCGTGCCGTGGCCGATCGAGCACCACAATTGTGAGATCTTCGATGGTACGGTCGAGACAGCGGGCGATGGCGCGCAGATTGTCGGCGACCGGCGCATCAAGATGCACGGCATGCCGTGAGCTCGGACCGACCACGAGCTTTTCCATATACAGGTCGGGGGCATGCAGCAGGCCGCCATGCTCCGATGCCGCCAGCACCGCAATGGCATTCGGCGCACCGGTTGCACACAGGTTAGTGCCTTCCAGCGGATCGACGGCAATGTCGACGCCGGGGAATCGCTGCTCAGGCTGTCGCTGCGCCAGGCCCACCTTCTCGCCGATAAAGAGCATCGGGGCTTCATCCCGCTCGCCCTCGCCGATGACGATGGTGCCGTCAATCGGCACGGTGTCCATCTCCTTGCGCATCGCCTCGACGGCCACATGATCCGAGAGCGTGCGCTCGCCCTGGCCCATCGTGTGCGCGCAGGCGATGGCCGCCTGCTCGACGACGCGGAGGAATTCGAGGGAGAGATCAGAGTCGAGCGATGTGGAAGACGCCGGTGTGGTCGCCATGTCAGTCATCCGTTCCTTCAGCAGGCGCCACGCCGCCGACTCGGCGACTGTGAGATGCGGCACCCTGCGCTGGCCAAAACGGTTCATGGTAACAGAAGTGCTACGATCGGAATATCCGGGTTGCGGCATGCGTATTTATCTCGATCACAACGCCACCACCCCTCCCCGACCAGAGGTCGTCGACCTGATGACCCGCGTGCTGCGGGACGCCTGGGGCAATGCCTCGAGTGTGCACGCCTTCGGGCAGCAGGCCAAGGCAGCGCTCGACGAGGCTCGCAGCCGCGTCGCCGCACTCATCGGTGCCGACACCACCGAAGTGGTGCTGTGCGGCAGTGGCACCGAAAGCGATAATCTCGCCATCCGAGGCGCCGCCGAGGCCCAGGCCGACACCGGTCGACGGCATCTCATCACGACAGCCATCGAGCACGAAGCCGTCCGGGCCACCATGGCCGCCCTGGGCCGACGGGGCTTCCGCATCACCACCGTGCCCGTCGATGACTCGGGCATCGTATCGGTCGATGCCGTGCGCGATGCCCTGTCGCCCGATACGGCGCTCGTCAGTGTCATGCACGCCAACAACGAACTCGGCACACTGCAGCCCATTGCCGAGATTGCGGCGCTGGCGCGCGACGCGGGTGCGCTGATGCACACCGATGCGGTGCAGACCGCGGGCCGGGTGCCACTCGATGTCCGCGCGCTCGGCGTCGACCTGCTGACGCTGTCGGCGCACAAGTTCTACGGTCCGAAGGGGGCTGGCGCACTCTTTACCCGGAGGGGCGTGCGTCTGGCACCGACGCTGACGGGCGGTCGCCAGGAACGCGGCCGCCGCTCGGGCACTGAACCGGTGGCCAACTACGCGGGCATGGGGCTCGCCGCCGAACTCGCCTCCGCCACGCTCACCGACGAGCCTGCCCGGCTCGCGGCGTTGCGTGATCGGCTCGAACAGTCCCTGCTGCACGCGCTCCCTGATACCCTCCGCAACGGAGCCGAATCGCCGCGGGTGCCGAACACGACCAACCTCAGCTTTGCGGGGGTGGAGTCGGAAAGCCTGCTGATCGGACTTGATCTGGAGGGCGTGGCCGTGTCGTCCGGTTCGGCCTGTTCATCAGGCACCCTTGAGCCCTCGCATGTGCTGCGCGCCATGGGCTGCTCGCATGCCCGGGCACTCGGCTCGGTGCGCTTCAGCCTCGGCGCCTCGACGACCGACGCGGCCCTCGATCACGCGATCGCGGCCGTGACACGCGTCGTCTCGCGGCTGCAGGGAGTCGCATCCGGAGGAGGCCGCTAGCCATGCGCATCGTGGTCGCCATGTCGGGCGGGGTCGATTCGTCAGTGGCCGCCGCACTGCTCGCCGAGCAGGGGCACGATGTCGTCGGCCTGTCGATGCAGCTCTATCCCCAGGGCGACGGTGCCGACGCGCAGAAGTACGGAGCCTGCTGCACGCTCGATGATCTGCACGATGCGCGGCGCGTCGCCGCACGTATCGGCTTTCCGCACTACATCATCAACTTCGAATCGCGCTTCTCGGACACGGTCATCCGCAATTTCATCGACGAGTATGTGGCGGGCCGCACGCCGATTCCTTGTGCGCACTGCAACAGCGACGTCAAGTTTGCCGAGCTGCTCGAGCGATCACGCGGACTCGGCGCCTCGGCCCTGGCCACCGGACACTATGCCCGCATCCGGACGGATGCCGAGGGCCGCTTCCATCTGCATCGCGGTTCCGACCACGCCAAGGACCAGTCGTACTTTCTCTTCTCCCTCGGACAGGCCCAGCTCGCGGAGGCCCTGTTTCCGATCGGCGAACTCGACAAGGCCACGGTGCGCGATCACGCGCGACGGTTGGGCCTGCAGGTGGCCGAGAAGCCCGACAGCCAGGAAATCTGCTTTGTGCCCGACGGCGACTATGCCGCCTTTGTCGAACGCGAAGCGCCATCGCGCATGCGCCCGGGGGCGATTGTGTCGCGAACGGGACGCGTGATGGGGATGCACGAGGGCGTGCACCGCTTCACGGTCGGGCAGCGAAAGGGGCTGAAGCTGTCCGCATCGGAACCGCTGTATGTGCTGAAGATTGATGCCGCCGCAGCCACCGTTACCGTTGGTCCGCGCGAGGCGCTGGCCGAGACGCACCTGACCGCCACCGGCGTGCAGTGGGTGTCGGGCACGGGCCCCGACGCATGGCGACCTGCAGCCGCGCAGATCCGCCACCGGCACGCGGCCGCCGAGGGGCGCGTGCGCGTGTCAGACGAGGGCACTGCCGAATTTGAGTTCGCGGCGCCGCAGTCGGCCGTCACGCCCGGACAGGCTGTCGTGTTTTATGACGGTGACGAGGTGCTCGGCGGGGGCTGGATTCAGTGACGGTCTGGTGCACCGCTCCGGTGCACCCGCGTCGAGTGTCAGTGCCCGGTACCGGACAGAAACCGCTCGGCGTCGATCGCCGCCATGCATCCCGACCCGGCCGCGGTCACGGCCTGCCGATAGACATGATCCTGCACATCACCTGCTGCGAACACGCCGGGCACGCTGGTGCGTGAGCCGTGGTGGGTGCGGATGTAGCCGTTGTCGAGCAGGTCGACCTGTCCCTGTACCAGCCGCGTGTTCGGCGTGTGGCCAATGGCGATAAAAATGCCATCAATGGGCTCTTCCGTCGTCGCCCCCGAGAGGGTGTCGCGCAGCACCATCGAGGTCACCTCACCTTTCGCCACGTCGTTGATGCCGACCACCTCGGCATTCCAGACGAACCGGATGTTGGGCAGGGCTTTGACTTTGTCCTGCATCACCTTCGAGCCGCGCAGTTCGGCGCGCCGGTGCACCAGCACCACGTCGCTGGCGAGCTTCGACAGGTAGATGGCCTCTTCGAGCGCCGTGTCTCCCCCGCCGACCACCGCCACGCGGCGTCCGCGGAAGAAGAACCCGTCGCAGGTCGCGCACGTCGACACGCCGCGGCCCGACAGCTGACGGTCGACGCCCAGTTCGAGCCACCGGGCCGAGGCCCCCGTCGCCAGAATCAACGCATCGGCCGTGTAGGTGTCATCGCCGACGCGCAGACGGAACGGACGTTCCGACAGGTCAATCGACGCGACATCGCCCTGCACAATCTCGGCCCCGAAGCGCAGGGCCTGCGCGCGCAGCTCAGTCATCAGATCGGGCCCCATGATGCCGTCCCGGAACCCCGGCCAGTTTTCCACCATGGTGGTCAGCATCAGCTGCCCGCCGGCCTCGATGCCCTCGATGACCAGCGGCGAGAGGTTCGCGCGCGAGGCGTAGAGCGCCGCCGTGAGGCCCGCGGGCCCCGAACCGATGATGATGACCTGTCGTGCGTGCGTCATGCCGTCCTCAGAGGTGCTTGTCGATGGTGCGCGACAGGTCGGCCTTGTCGACCAGCCCGACGATGGTGTCGACGACCTTGCCGTCCTTGAAGAGCAGCAGCGTGGGAATGCCGCGAATCATGAACTGTGCCGGCGTCTGCGAGTGCTTGTCGATGTCCATCTTGGCCACCGTCAGCCGACCGGCGTACTGGTCGGCAATCTGGTCGACGACCGGGGCGAGGCGGCGGCAGGGGGCGCACCACTCGGCCCAGAAATCCACCAGAACCAGCCCCTTGCTGGTATCGGTGGCAAACGTCGCATCCGTAAAGGTCTTCACCTTGTCTGAAGCCATAACCGTCTCTGAAATCCTGCCCCTGTGCGGGGGAAAATGCGGGACGACCGGCGAGGGATTTCACCGATCTGCCAACACTCCTTTATACACCCTTACATACGCCCGGGCCGAACGCTCCCACGACAGGTCGAGCGCCATCCCCCGCTGCTGCAGCAGCCGCCATTCGGCCGGCCGTTCGCGGAAGACCTGCAGGGCCTCGCGCAGCGATGCCAGCAGTGCCTCGGCCGAGTAGGGATGGAAGGCGAAGCCGGTGCCGCTGGGCTGTCCGTCGCGATACGGCGTCACGCTGTCGGCGAGGCCACCGACGTGCCGCACGACGGGCACGGTGCCGTAGCGCAGGCTGTACATCTGGTTGAGCCCGCAGGGCTCGAACCGTGACGGCATCAGGAACAGGTCACTGCCGGCTTCGATGAGATGTGCGAGCGGTTCGTCGTAGCCGAGGGTCACGCTGACCCGATCGGGCGCCTCGGCCGCCAGGCTCTGCCAGAACTGCTCGTATCGGGCCTCGCCGCTGCCGAGCACCGCAAACTGGGCACCGAGTGACAGCAGTTCGCCACGCAGCTGCGCCAGCAGGTCGAACCCCTTCTGCTCAACCATGCGCGAGACGATGCCGATGAGCGGCACCGCACCGGGCGCGGTCGGCTGCGGCAACTGCAGCCGCTGCCGCAGCGTGGCTGCACAGAGGGCCTTGCCCGCCAGATCGCGCGCCGAGTAGTGGGCCGGCAGGTGCGCATCGGTCTCGGGGTTCCACTCGTCGTCGTCGACGCCATTGAGAATGCCGGTCAGCCGGTCGCGGCGTGCACGCATGACCCCGTCGAAGCCTTCGCCCGCCTCCGGGGTCTGGATTTCCTCGGCGTAAGTAGGGCTCACCGTTGTCAACGCCGCTGAGTGGAACAGCCCCGCCTTCAGGAAACTGAGGTGGTCGTGAAACTCAAAACCTTCGGGGTGGAAGTCATGCCACGACAGCCCGAGGTCGTTGACCCAGTGCTTCGGAACGGTGCCCTGATAGGCGAGGTTATGCACAGTGAACACGGTGGCGACACCGGGCAACCGGCGCGCGAAAATGGGCAGCAGCCCCGCTTGCCAGTCGTGCCCGTGCAGCACATTGACGCCGGGAGACTGCGTCGCCGCCCAGTCAACCGCCACGGCCGACAGCACCGCAAACCGCAGCGGGTTATCGGCATAATCGACCCCGTGTTCATGGTAGAGCGCGGGCCGGTCGTAGAGGGCCGGGCAATCGACGAGCAGCACCCGGGCATGGTCACCGAGGGGCACGTCGTGCAGCGCGTAGTCGCGCCGGTAGCCCCCGAGGGTCACCGTCCCACGATGGATGACACGGCCCTCGCGAACTCCGCGGTATCTCGGCGTGAAGATGACGACATCGTGGCCGAGCCGGGCGAGGGCGCGCGGAAGGGCGGCCGCCACGTCGGCAAGCCCACCGGTCTTGGAGAAGGGGAAGACCTCCGAGGCCACCATGGCCACACGAAGGCGGAGGGATGAACCTGGGGCGAGCGACACGGAGTGCGGTGGCAGGGAGTCTGGCAACAGACACCCCGTCGGGAAGCCCGGCCGTTACGGCTCGGGCTGGGGCTGCGGCTGGGTGGCCCCCGCGTTCAGCAGGGCCGAGGTCTTGGTCGACAGCCAGTTGAACAGGTGGCGGGTTTCCCAGAAGCGTCCGGCATTCGACTTGGCACCGAGCACGACCACCGCGACCTGCTGCCCGGTCTGGGGCAGGCGCAGCAGCGATGCCAGACAGTAGCCCGACCGTGAAATGAACCCGGTCTTGCCGCCCAGCACGTCGATGTCGCCGGTCTTGACCAGCTGGTTCGTGCTGCGGGCGGTGATGGTGCGTTTGCCCGACTGAGTGGTGTACGACGTCTTGCGCATCACGCCGCCGATGCGTTCGTCGGCCGAGGCGTACGAGATGAGCTGCGCCATGTCGAGGGCATTCGACACATTCGCCGCCAGCAGGCCTGACGGGTCGGCGTAGTGCGTAGCCGCCAGGCCCAGTTCCTGGGCCTTGGCGTTCATGCGGTCGACAAATCCCTGTGCGCCGTACGGAGAGACACGCGCGAGTGCGCGGGCGGCGGCATTGTCAGACCCCACCAGCAGCAGGTTCAGGAGGTCGTCGACCGTCACGGTGTATCCGCGGCGCAGATAGGTGGTCGAGGCCCGTGCCACATCGCTGGCCGCGACGGTGACCTTGGTCTGGGGGTCGATGCCGCTGTCAAGGACGACGAGGGCTGTCATCACCTTGGTGATGCTCGCAATCGGCCGCTCGGAGTCGGCGTTCGAGGACCACAGCACCTCGCGCGTCTCGGGGTTGTAGATGACGGCAGCCTCGGCGCGCACATCGGGCACCTGCTGACCGGACGCATCCGTCACAAACCGCGGCGTCTGCAGCTCGCGCGCCTCGCGGGCCCGGGCGGCCGCGCGGGCCCGTGCCAGACGGGCACGCCTAGCGCTGGCCGACGACGAGGCCGCGGTGCTTTTCGGGGTGGCCGACGGGGACTTGCCCGACCTCGCAGATGGGGTCGACTTCGCGGCGGTTGACGCCTTCCGGCCGGCGGGGGTCCGGTTCGATGCCGCAGCCTTGACCGTGCGCGTGGATGCCTTCGACGCCGCCGCCGGAACAGCAGGACGCCTGGACTGCCCCTGCCGGGTGGCACCTTCCATCGACACCGGCACGGCGGCGATGGCAAGCGCCAGCACGATGGCCATACGGCCCCGCAGTGTCACGCGATTCATTCCGGCCATGCGTGCGATTCCTCCCGTCACCCAGGCGCTGCCGTGGTCGTCACCGCACCCCGCTGCGGCTCCGCACACGATTGCACACTGGAACGCGGGGATTGTAAGCGGCGCCGGGGGGCCATGACAAGCACGAAGTCATGGCAGGGTGCTATGCTCGGCGGCCATGCCGTCAGACACCGCCGCGCACGAGTATGCCGCCCTGCGGCAGGCCATCGCCCAACGGGGTCAGCTGAAGGCCACGGTCGCGCTCGTCGGGCTTCTGGGCTGGGCCGCGCTCTGGATGGCGGGGTTCGTCTTGCTCAGGGACGCCAGGGGCACCGCTGTCACCCTCGCTGTCTTGTGGGCCGCGTTTGAAATCATCCGACCGCTGCACATCGGTGCCGAGCGTCTCGGTCGTTATCTGCAGGTCTTCCACGAAACACCCGGTCAGGTGCCGGCCTGGGAGCACACGGCGATGGCCCTTGGGGCCGCCGTGCCCGGGGCCGCCGGGCACCCGCTCTACATGCCCGTCTTCGTCGGCGCCACACTGCTGAACGCCACGGCCCTCTGGGTCGACGGTCCGCTCACCTTCGAGGGCGCACTGATGCTCGGCCCGCACCTGGCGCTGCTCTGGTGGCTGTGGCGCGCCGACCGCGCCATGCGCGTGCAGCGCACCAACGACCTCGCCCGCCTCGAGGCCCTGCGCCACCCGCCCGCTGCCATGGGCGATCAGCGCTGAGCCCGCCGCGGAGGACAGGGTCCGCCGCCGAGCCGGCGTCGCCCCTGACGATCAGGGCTGCGCGAGCGCCAGCGCGATCAGCAGCGCGCGCTGTGTCCCCTTCCACGAATCGGTCGAGTCGAACGCCTCGCCCAGGGCATGCCCCTCCGTTCCCCTGCCGCCCCCGTCGATGGTGATGGCCGGAATGCCGAGGCTCATCGGATAGTTGGCGTCGGTGGAGCCCTCGTCGAGGGACACCGCCAGCCCGAGCGCGCGCGTCGCCGACACCGCCGCACGGACGATGGGCGCGTCGCCGCGCGTCTGACCAGCCGGCCGGTTGCCCACAAGGTCTTTCTGCACCGTGATCATCCGCACGTTCCATCGCGCATCCTCATCGCGCGCCGCGTCGTCGATGGCGCGGTTGAACCGGGCATCGAGTGACTGCAGAGATGCCGGATCGGACGATCGCATGTCGACCTCCATCCAGGCCTCGAACGGAATCGAATTGACCGAGGTTCCTCCGCCGATGCGCCCGACGTTGAACGTGGTCTTTGGTTCGCGGGGCACATCGAAGTTCGAAATGGCCTGAACCGCACGCCCCAGGGCATGGATGGGATTGGCGATGCCGAAGGCCCCGAAGCTGTGCCCGCCGGGCCCCTTGAACGTGATCCGGTAACGCAGGCTGCCCACCGCCACATGGGTGATGCCCAGCCCGGTGCCGTCAACGGACACGAACCGATCGATCTGGCCCTTCATCTCTTCATTGAACAGGTGCTTCACGCCCCGGAGGTCGCCGAGCCCTTCCTCCCCCACATTGCCAACGAAGGTAATCGTGCCGGGCGTCTTCATTCCCTGCCGCACCATGGTGCGGGCCACCGCAAGCACCACGGCCAGGCCACGGCAGTCGTCGCCAATGCCTGGCCCACGCATCATGGCCCCCTCGCGCTTCACCCGGACATCGGTGCCCTCGGGGAACACCGTGTCGAGATGGGCCGCGAATACCAGGTGCGGGCGCGGCTGGGCGCCACGGAACTCGCCGATGACGTTGCCCACCGTGTCGGTGCGGACATGGGTCAGACCGGCCTCCCTGAGCAGTTGCGCGTAGAGCACACCGCGTTTGGTTTCTTTGAAAGGTGGGGCCTCGACCTCGCAGATACGAGCCTGGTCGGCCAGCGTCTGGGCTTCGTCGGCCCTGATGGCCTCAAGGGCCCGGGCGATGGCCGCGTCCTGGGCGAGGCGGGGTCCGAGGGCCGCCGCATCGTTCTGGGCTCGGGCCACGACCGGCAGACAGGCGAGGAGCCCGGCCCACAGCACCGCTTTGGGGACACACGTCATCCGGACAGTATAAACAGCGTCCGGCCCCCTGTCTCCGCTCAGATCGGGCTGTGCTAGGATCCGGACGTGGGTTGTCGAGTCGTGCGGGCGGGGGTTCTCGGATCCCACGCTCATCTTGGTTTGTGAGTTGAGGAGTACAAGACGAATGAGGCTGAACAAGGCGTTGCTGTTCTGCCTGTGCCTGACGTTTGCGTGGCTGAGCCCCGCCAGTGCACAGGAGTTCCGTGGCCGCATCAACGGCACGGTGACCGACAATACCGGAGCCGTGCTTCCAGGTGTGACTGTGACCGCTTCAGGGCCCGCCCTGATGCAGCCGCAGGTGCAGGTGACCGGCGCTGACGGCACCTACCGCTTCCTGGCGCTGCCGCCTGGGCTGTATGCCATCGACTTCGAGCTGGTGGGCTTCCAGACCATCAAGCGCGAAGGCGTGCGCGTCGTCATCAACCAGACGCTCAGCGTCGACCAGGCGATGAATGTGGCCACGCTGCAGGAAACCGTCACGGTGACCGGCGCCTCGCCTATCGTCGACACGTCGACGACTCAGGTCGGCACCAACTTCACCAAGGAACTGCTGACGGAAATTCCGAATGCCCGCGACATCTGGGCCGCCATGGCCCAGGCCCCCGGCATCCAGATGACCAACTATGACGTGGGCGGCTCGAACACGGGCAACCAGTCGGGCTACCGCAGCTACGGCTTCGACACGCAGAACCAGACGCGCCTCGAGGGCATCGACACGACCGAAGGCACGGCGGCCAACGCCGGCTACTTTGACTTCGGCAGCTTCGAAGAGTTCCAGGTGGGCGGCGCCGGTGCCGACGCGTCGGCGTTTGCCGGCGGCGCGGTGCTGAGCATCAGCGTCAAGTCGGGTGGCGACCGCTTCCAGGGCAACTGGTACAGCGACTTCCTCAACGAGAACACCATCGCCGAAACGAACGTGCCCAGCTACCTGCGCACGGCGAACACGCCCAACGAGCAGGGGTACTTCACGCGCGTCCCCCTGAGACGCGGCAACCCGGTGAAGACGCAGTACGACCTGAACCTGAACGTGGGCGGCCCGATCTGGCGGAAGAAGGCGTGGTTCTTCTACAGCTATCGCCTCAACGACCAGTATCAGTACATCCTCGGCCTCGGTGACCAGACGCAGCGCTCGAAGCTGTCGAACCTCTACACCGGCAAGGTGACCCTGCAGGCCAGCCAGAACAATCAGGTCATTCTGTTCATCAACAAGCGCCAGAAGCTGCAGGACAAGCGCGGCGTGAGCGTCACGACGCCGCTGTCGGCCGCCTACTATCAGGCCTCGGAAAACTATCCGATGAAGGCGCAGTGGACGAGCGTCATCGGCAGCCGCGCGTTCCTCGACGTGATGGCGGCCCAGTGGCTCAACTTCTTCCCGCTCGAACCCGTGAGGGACTATGGCCTCTACGACGGCCCGTGGGGCCCCGGCCGCATCGATACAGGCAACAACCAGCTGTTCGACGGCGGCGCCAACAGCGGCTACCAGGACCAGAAGCGCTACAAGCCGCAGTTCTATGCGACCCTGTCGTATTTCAAGGACGGCTGGGCCGGCAGCCACGACATGCGGTTTGGTATCGATGCGAAGCAGGACAAGCGTGTGCTGACGCGCCCCCAGCCCTTCGACATCTTCTATCGCGATCTGAACGGCGCGGTGAATCAGGTCGACATCTACAACTCGACCGTGACCGGCGACAACCGCGTCACCTACCAGTCAGCCTGGATGAACGACACGTGGACGGTCAATGACCGCCTGACGGTGAACCTGGGCCTGCGCCTCGAGCGTTATCGCGACGGCTGGCCCGACCAGGAGCTTGCTCCGAATGGCATTCCGGCGCTGGCCAACTGGCCGGCCGACGTGAATCCGACTGAGCGCGCCCGGTATCAGAACTTCATGGCTCCACGGTCCGTGGCGGAGACCACCGTGGCGCAGCACCTGACGCTGGCCCCGCGCGTGGGCTTCGCCTACGACATCACGGGCGACAACCGCACGGTGGCCAAGGTCTACTTCGGGCAGTCGCGGTGGAACTCGGCTGACACCCTCGCCGACCCCGAGAATCCGGTGGGCCTCGCGCAGCTCCGCTACGCGTTCCTCCCCTGCACGGCGACCCGCACGACGGGCTGCGACCTGAACGGAAACCGTATGCTCGACAGCCCGCTGGAACTGGGAGCATTCAACGCCACGCAGGGCGGTGCCGGCTTCGTGCGCATCGATCGGAACCTCATCCGTCCGACCAGCAACGAAGTGTCGGTTAACCTCGAACGCGAAGTGGTCGAGGCTCTGTCGGCCCGCGCCACCTATGTGTATAAGAACATGCGCAACGTGTGGGGCGAAACCGACACGATTCGCGCCCCGCTCTACAATGTGCCCTTCACGTTCACCGATCCGGGGCCGGACAACAACACGGCCACCACGGCCGACAACAAGTCGATCACGACATTCGATCGCCCGGCCGGTGTCGGCCAGGACCGTGTGTTTTCGAATCCTGATGGACTCGACGCCAACTTCCACACCGTGGAATTTGCGCTGAACCGTCGCTTCGCCGGCCGCTGGATGCTGCTGAGCTCGGTGGGCCACACCTGGTCGACCATGCTGCACGCCGGCAGCGGCTACGGTCGCCTTTCCAACAACCAGAACATCCTGCCGGCCTGGCGCATCTTCGGCGACAACGGCATCGAGACCTCGACGACCTGGAACTACAAGTTCATCGGTCGCTATGTGATGCCCTACCAGATCGGCCTGTCGGGGTCCTGGAAGGTGCAGAGCGGCGAGAACTATGGCCGCCAGCTGGCCGTCAACTTCCCCGGCGATGGCGCACGCACGTTCCGTGTCGAACCGGTCAACACCCGTCGCTACCCCACGGTGTCGATCCTTGACTTCCGCGCCGACAAGTCGTTCTCGTTCGGCAAGATCGGCAAGCTGACGGCACAGGTCGACGTGTTCAACGCCGTGAACTCAGGCGTGCCGGTCAGCCTGCGCACGACCACCGTCAACTTCCACGAAGTCATCGGCATTCTGGCCCCGCGCGTCGTGCGCTTCGGCCTGCGCTACGACTTCTAGTCACCGTCCGTCACGCGCGGGTCTGCCGCGCTGATGGTCACCTCCACGGGGCCGGTCCTTCGGGGCCGGCCCCGTTTTTTCTGCTGATGTCACGGAATGTCCGCGCCCGTGCGGTATCATGTCGCCCTTAACAAATGACACGCATCGACTGGGCGCATCGTGCTGGGGTGTTCGCGGGCTTCCTTTTCGTGGCCATCGCGTTCTCCTGGCCGCTTCCCCTGCACCTGACCACACACCTGACGGGCGACCCCGGGGGGGACACGGGCGTCTACGTCTGGAACCAGTGGACGTTTCTGCAGGAGGTGATGCAGGGCGGGAATCCCCTTCGGACCCGACGCATCTTCTCGCTGTCGCAGCCGGCCGACCTTTCGCAGCACAACTACACGGCATTTCTGAACGTGCTGGCCCTGCCGCTCATCCCCCTGCTGGGGGCGGTGGGTGGGTTCAATGTCGTGATGCTGCTCATGAGCGTGATCAACGCCTTGTGCGGCTACGTCCTCGCACGGTTGGCGTTCACGGCCACCCGTCTCGAAGCGTTCATCGGCGGCGTCGCCTTTGCCTGGGCACCTGCACTGGTGGCCCGTCGCACGGGACACTTCAGTCTGGCGGCGGCAGCGCCGCTGGCCATCTTCGTGTGGTGTCTCATCAAGGCCGATCGCACACGACAGCACCGATATGCTGCCGGAGCAGGCCTGTCGATGGCCTGGGCGGCCTTCTGCGACCCCTACTTTGCGGTGTTCTGTCTGCTGATCACGGTCATCTACGTCGCAGGGCAAGCCGTCCGGTTGCAGCGCCGTGCTGAGCCCTCGGCGTGGCGCTGGTTCGTCAACGTCGGCCTGCTGGCCGTGACAGGTCTGGTCGCCGGCATCGCCCTCGGCGGCGGCGGCCGCATCGCGCTGTTCGGCACCGCCATCAGCCTGCGCACGCTCTACACACCGGTTCTGCTGCTGACCATCCTGCTGCTGGCCCGACTTGCCCTGTCTGTGCATGTGCAGGTTCATATTCGGGCACATGCGCGCTGGCTTGTGCGCTTTGCCGTCGTGGCCGGCGTCGCGAGTATCGGGCCTCTGGCTCCCGTGCTGTACGGCCTCGGGCAGCGGGTCGCCGATGGTCGGTTCGTCTCCCCTCCCACGCTGTGGCGCAGCAGTCCGAGAGGTGTCGATGCGCTGGCGCTGTTCCATCCCAACCCCAACCACCCCCTCTCGCGCTACCTGCTCGGCGACTTTCAGTCGCAGTCAGCCACCGCCTTCGTCGAGTACACGGCGGCGATGAGCCTGGTGGCGCTCGGTGTCGTCGCGTGGGCCGTCTGGAGGGCGGGCTTCCGCCCCAGAGACTCGTGGTGGTGGGTCACGGCGGGATTCGCGGCACTGGCCCTGGGCCCCTTCGTGATCATCGGGGGCGCCAATTCCTACATTCCCGGCCCGTGGGCGCTGCTGCGGTATGTACCCGTCGTCAGCATTGTCCGTACACCGACGCGGTTTGCGATTGTGGCAGCACTCGGTCTGGCGATGCTGCTGGCCGGCGCGCTCGTGGCGCTCGGCGAACACTGGCCGCGTCGCCGTCAACGCATCGGATGGGCCGTGCTGGCCCTGCTGCTGTTCGAACTACTGCCTGCCCCGCGCCCGCTCTACTCTGCGCAGTATCCCGACCTGCTCACCGTGATTGCTGACGACCCGCGCCCGGTGCGGGTGCTGAATCTGCCCTTCGGTGTGCGCGACGGGGCGCAGTCCGTCGGCAACTTCAGCGCCCGGTCGCAATTCAACCAGACCCGGCACGGCAAGCCCCTGATTGGGGGGTATCTGTCGCGCGTGTCCGAGCGGCGCATCACGCAGCTGCGCGAACGGTTTCCTGTGCTCAGCGTCCTGATGCGACTGTCGGAGGGGCAACCGCTCACCGAGGACGATCGCACTGTCGTGATGACCCAGGGGGCCACCTTCGTCGCCGACGCCAGCGTCGGGTATGTCCTCATCGATCGGTCGTCCATTCCAGACGCCCTGTCGACACTGGCCGTCAGCGCGTTCGACCTGGAGCATGTCGCAACGGAGGGCCAGTACTCGCTCTATCGGCCGAGCCAGCCCCTGCCATCGCCCGACATTCCCCGGTAAGATGGGCACCACTCTGGTGCCCCGCATGGCTCTTCGCACATCACTCGCCCGCTCTCCCTGGCCTGTCTGGTTCGCCTTCGCCCTGTCAGGCGCCGCTGCGCTGCTCTACGAGGTCGTCTGGACGCGGCTGCTGGCCCTCGACACGGGCCATGGGCTGGCCGCCGCCAGCACCGTCCTCGCCGCGTTCATGGGCGGCCTGGCCGTCGGCTCGGCGGCGGGTGGACGTCTCGGCCAGCAGATGGCGCGCACCGCCGCGCTGCGTGCCTACGCCCTCCTCGAGGCAGGCATCGGGCTCTGTGCTCTGGCGGTGCCCGTGCTGCTCGCGGGCGCACGCCCGGTGCTCGGCGCCCTCTACGATGACGGCCACGGCGGGCTCGCCTACGGCACCGTCCGGATGATTGCCAGCCTCGCCCTGCTGGGCCTCCCGGCTGCCGCCATGGGGGCGACGTTCCCGCTGGCCTCGCGCTGGGCCGGCCACACGCCCGACACCATGGCCCGGGACGCGGCGCGGCTCTACACCGCCAACACCCTCGGTGCCACCATCGGCGCCGTGGCCGCGGGTTTTCTGCTGCTCCCGGCCCTCGGACTCTTTGGCACCACGGCCGTCGGTGCCGTGCTCAATCTGCTCGCGGCCCTGACCGCCTGGCTCGTGGCGAAGGGCTCCACCAGCGAACTGGAGGGTATGGCACCGGCACCTCTCCGCAAGGGTTCGCGCACTCCCGGTCCCTCGGAGTCGCCCGTGACCGGCACCGGCAGCCTCGTCACCGCCGCCGCGGTGCTGGGCCTCACCGGCTGGGCCTCGCTGACGCTGCAGGTGGTCTGGACGCGTCTGCTGGCCTCGATGCTCGGGCCCACCACGTATGCCTTCAGCGCCGTGGTCGCCCTCTTTGTCGCCGGTATCGCCCTCGGCAGTGCGGCGACCACACGCCTGGTGATCACGCCGGTCCGCGCGCGCAGTGTCCTGGGTATCGTGATTGGTCTGTCAGCCCTCGCCACACTCGGGTCGGCGGCTGCCGTCGACTGGGCCATCCTCAGAGTGGCCACCATCGTCGCCACGCCCGACATCACGTTTGCGCAGGTCGTGTGGCAGCAGTGGCTGCTGACGGCCACCCTGCTGCTGCCGCTCGCCGTCATGTTCGGCGCCGCGTTTCCCCTCGCATTGGCGCTCGCCCCTCGCCATCGCGATTCGATGGTGGAGGACATCGGTTGGGTCTATGCCATCAACACCATCGGCGCCATCGCGGGTTCGCTGCTGGCGGGCTTTGTGCTCATCCCCGCCATCGGCCTGTTCAACAGTGTCCGCCTCATCGCCCTTGTTCTCGCGCTGACGGCTGCGGCGCTGGCCCTGACCCACCGCACCCGTGCCGCCAGCCGATGGGCCGCTGCCGTGGTGTCGGTCATCGGACTGGCCGGCGCACTCGGACTGCCGTCATGGGACACGTCGCTGCTGTCGAGCGGGGCCTACAAGTACGCCCCTGTCGTCCAGGGCCCTGACGTGCGGACGGCCCTGACCGCCGGACGGCTGACCTACTACCGTGAAGGCGCCTCAGGCACCGTGTCGGTGCGGTCGCTGACCGGCACCCGTTCGATGGCCATCGACGGCAAGGTCGACGCCTCAAGCGCCGCCGACATGCTGACGCAGCGCCTGCTGGCGCACGTGCCGCTGCTGCTGCATCCGAATCCGAAGGCGGTCGCGGTGCTCGGCCTCGGCAGCGGGGTCACGCTGGGCTCGGCCCTCACCCACGGCATCGATCGCGCCGTCGTCCTCGAGATTTCACCGGAAGTGGTCGACGCCTCGCGCCAGTTCGATCCCGAGAATCACCGCGCCCTCGACAACCCTCGCACCCGTCTCATCGTCGGCGATGGTCGCACCCATCTCGCGCTGTCGCGAGAGCAGTACGACGTGATTGTGTCCGAGCCATCGAACCCCTGGATGGCGGGCATCGCCTCGCTGTTCACACGCGAATTCTTTGCGACGGCACGCGGACGACTCACACCGGGCGGCGTGTTCTGCCAGTGGGCCCACACCTATGACATGAGCGACAGCGACCTCCGCTCGATTGTCGCCACCTTCCTGAGCGAGTTTCCCGAGGGCACCGCCTGGCTCGTCGGCGACGGCGATGTGCTGCTCATCGGCAGCACGACACCGCTGGTGCCGCAACTGGACCAGATGGCGGCACGCTGGCAGCGTCCCGGCGTGGCTGACGACCTCGCCAGCGTCGGCGTCCGTTCGCCGCTCGGCGTGCTGTCGCTGTTTGTGGCAGAGCGCACAGCCTTGTCGGCCTGGACGGCCGGTGCGCCCCTCCAGACCGACCAGCGGGCACGGCTCGAGTTTTCAGGACCCCAGAGCATCTTCGGTGCCGCCCGATCCGACAACGCCGCCGCCCTGCGGGCGCTGGCCGGCACGACGCCCCGACCGCCAGCCTTGAAGGCCCTTGAGGCGACGGCCACCGGCGCCGAGTGGCGCGACGTGGCACAGATGCTGCTCGCCGCGGATGCCTTCCGTCCCGCCTTTGATGTGTTTGTCCGCGCACTCACGCTGGCCCCGAGTGATGCCCCCGCCCTCGAAGGTCTCATTCGCAGCGCCGTCGGCAGCAACCGGATCGATGAGGCCGGACGCCGTCTGAGTCAGTTGGCGAGCGTGCCAGAGAACGTGCCCGCGCGTCTGGCGCTCTCGCGCCTGGCCGCGTCACAGGGCCGGTGGAATGACGCCGGCGGACTGGCCTTCAGCGCCGTGCAGGAACAGCCCGGCAACGTCGAGGCACTTGTGCAGTTCGCCTCGATTCTCGCCGATATGGGCGATGCCGAGCGCCTGGCGCCCGTCGTCGCGCGGTTGCGCGGTGAGGTGCCATCCCTGGCCGATACGCGCTACTACGCCGCGATGCTGGCCTATCTCCAGCAGCGTCCAGACATCGCCGCACACGAGGCCTCGGCCGCGATGACCGCCGACCCACGCCACGCCCGCGCCGCCAACATCCTCGGTGCCTCGTTCGCCTCGCTGCGCCAGCGCGAACAGGCGCGTGCGGCCTTCACCAAAGCTCTGGCGCTCGACCCTCGCGCCCCGGCCACGTATGCCAACCTGGCCACCCTGGAACAGGACGCCGGCAACCGGGACGAAGCCCGTCGGCTCTTTGTCGAAGCCCTGACCATCGATCCGACGAACGACGGTGCCCGACAGGGTCTGGCAGCCTTGACGACCGCGCAGCCGTGACGCGACGTCCGCGCGTCTGACATCCCCGAGTGCCAGGACGAAGTTACACACCGCGCTGTCGTATCGTGTAATTTCGGGCCCTCAAGGTTTTGCGGCGTACGCCGATTCTCCTCTGGGGAAGCCCACCGCGGCGGATTGTTTCTGCGGCACGGTCTTTGCTTCGCCGAAAGTCGAGGGCTCACCATGAGCGTCGTCCGGTTGCTGGGATTCGGCTCGCTGCCATGCGGATGTGTCGTCGGTCGCTATCGCGAAGTCACGACGACGCGTGAAGTGATTTACGTGGAAGAGAAGGGTCATGCCTGCGGCAGTGCCGCCCATCGGCGGAACCAGCCGGTCAAGTCCGACCGCGAGCGGTTTGCCCGCGTCGGGCTCGAGCGCCACGCCTCCTGACCGTCCCAACGCTTCGTCCTACAATGGCAGGCGCCACATGTCGCGTCTGCCCCGCCCTTTCGCCACCCTCACGCCGGGGCCACGGTCGCTGACCTTTCACCTCGGCGATGCGATCGACGTGCTGGCCTCACTGGAGGCCGGCAGCGTCTCGGTGGTCGTCACCTCTCCTCCCTACAATCTGGGCATCCGCTATCGCAGCTTTGCGGATGATCAACCGCGAGCCGACTACCTCGCATGGACCCACCGGTGGATTGCCGAGGTGGCGCGGGTGCTCGCGCCTGACGGCTCGCTGTTCCTGAACGTGGGAGGCAAACCCTCTGACCCGTGGATTCCTTTCGAGGTGGCCCAGGCCGCCCGTGCGCACCTGCAGTTGCAGAACGTCATCCACTGGGTCAAGTCGATTGCCATCGACCACGAGACCGCCGGACGCGCAAGGGGCCTGACCGCCGACCTGGCGGTTGGCCACTATAAACCGATCAACAGCGGGCGTTTCATCAACGACTGTCACGAATACGTGTTTCATTTCACACCGGCCGGCCAGACACCGCTCGACCGCCTGGCGATTGGCGTGCCCTATCAGGACAAGTCGAACGTCGCACGGTGGGCGGGCACCGGCCGGGACGTGCGGTGCCGGGGCAACACCTGGTTCATTCCCTACGACACCATCCAGAGCCGTGACCGCGAGCGCCCGCATCCGGCGACGTTTCCTGTGCGGTTGCCGGAACAGTGCCTGCGCCTGCACGGCCTCGATCGGGTCGGGCTGGTGGTCGACCCGTTCCTGGGCCTGGGCAGTTCGGCCGTGGCGGCCGCGCGGCTCGGTGTGGCCTTCGTCGGGTGCGACCTCGACGCCACCTATCTCGAGGACGCCGTCGCACGAACGCGTCAGGCGTCAGATGTGGCAGACGATTCCATCTCATTTCCCTGACGCATCTATTGCATCCATCTCTGAGACGGATATATGCTCCGAGGCCACAGGGAGGATGCCGTGGATCTGCGCCAGCTGGAAATCATCAAGGCCATTGCCGAGACCGGGTCATTCACGGCCGCCGGGCACAAGCTGCAGGTCTCGCAGTCGGCGATCAGCCGCCAAATCATCCTGCTGGAAGAAGAACTGAAGGAGCCGGTCTTTCTGCGCATCGGCCGTCGCATCCGCATCACCCCCGCCGGCGAAGCGCTGTTGCAACTGAGTCACCGGGTCTTCCAGGATCTGAACGACACGATTGCCTCAATTACCGACAGTCAGGAATCGCTGCGCGGCACGATTCGGGTGCTCGGCGGCATGACGGTGTGCCTCTACGTGTTTCCGGCCCTGCTCACCGAGCTCAAGCGGCAGCATCCCAACGTCGACCTCAAGGTCGTCGCGGCCAGCACCGAGACCTGCATCCAGCGCCTGCGCGCAGGCACCGGTGACCTGGCGCTGCTGACGCTGCCCATCGACCAGCCCGATATGGTGACGGTGCCGGTGCTGCAGGAAGAGCTGCTGCTCGTCACGCCGGCCAAACATCCGCTGGCCCGCAAGCGCAAGGTACTCTCCTCCGACCTGGTGCGTCAGCCGTTCGTGCTCTTCGAGGCCGGGTCGAATACGCGCCGGGCCATCGAAGAGTTCTTCGTTTCGGCCCGCATCGAGCCCGACATCGTGATGGAAACCGAGAACGTGGAAATCATCAAGGCGATGGTGCGCAACGGGGTCGGCATCAGCATCATTCCCTATCAGGCCGTGGCACGCGAAGTCTCCAGCGGACAACTGCACTGCGTCCGCATCGAGGGCCGCACACTGATGCGTGAAACAGGATGGGTCTCTCCGCGCATGAGCCGCACTCCGCGTGCGGTGCAGGAGACGATTCGCGCATTCGAGCGCGTCAAGCCGAAGCTGCGCCTGACCCCATAGCATGGGGCAGGCGCGCCTGATGTCGTGACGCCGGCGTCGGTTGCTAGCGCTTGGTCGGGCCGTTTGACCCCTGCCGCAGCGAATACGAGGTGCGCGAGATGACCGACGTCGACGGCCGGATGACCTTGACCTCGACACGTCGCGTGCGCTTGAGCGGGTCTGGGTTCGTCGAGTAATACCCGAGCACGTAGTAGTCGCTGGTTTCCGCATCGATGCGCTTGAGGGCCTTGGTGAAATCGTTCTGGTTCACCACGGCGATGCCGCCGGTCTCGTCGGCCAGCACGCGCAGGCTGTCCTGCGTCTTCCGCACATACGTGTTGAACTCGACGGCACTCATCTGCTCGTCCATCTCCTGCCCTGCCACGAGGCCGCGGGGGTCGATGGTATAGAGCGTTGCGTTCGCACGGTTGGCGGTGCGCGTGACCTCGGCCAGTTCGCGGGCCAGGTCGGCATCGGCAAACTGCTGACCGTTGTTCATGGTGCGGTTCAGCTCCTGGCCCTCCTCGCGCGTCTGCCCCATCCGGCCGCCGAAAACCGGGTCTTCCCCGAGCCGAGAATCAGCAAACGGGTTGAAGTCGTAGCCATTGCTCACCCACACCACGGCCTTCCGTCGATTCGTGATCTTTTCAAGCTGCCGCAGCATGTCGAAGGCGGTCGAAAACGCCACATGGGCGCGGTAGCGCACTTCGCTGGGGCCCTGCGCGCTCTCGGCGCCCTGGATGATGTCGGCTGAACGCAGGCCATTGCCGGTGATCTTCTTGATGGATTCCTCGAGCACCTTGCGGTCGTACGTCGGGTCGATGGCGAGTGACGAAGGCCCGGTCGACACAATCGAGAACATGTCGCCCTCATGCACCAGGTCACGCAGCATGCGCTTGAACAGGTCGCGAATGCGGCCCGTGTTCCTGAAGTCGAGATGCAGGTCGTCGACGATGATGAGGAAGATGCGGCCGGTGGTGTCGTTGCGCGGACGCGCCGGCGGAAGAATGACGCCTTCCTCGGTCGGCGGCGGGGGCGGCTCGAGCAGATTGTGCACGCGACCGCCGTGCACCATCGTGAACGACGTGATGGTCTGCGGCACGCCGTCCTCGAGGATCTGGAACTCGTCCTTGGTCAGGTCCGCCACGAACTGATCCTGCAAATTGCGCACGATCGCATCCATGGTGACCAGGTCGATATTGACGCGGAAGGTGGGCTGTCCTTCTTGCGTGGATGCCTGCGTCGCAGGAGGCTGCGGCGCGGGGGTCTGGGGGGCAGGGGCCTGAGCGGCCAGCACCGCGCCTGACAGCAGCACGGCGGCCATCACTCCCAACCGGCGTCCTCTGATGCTCATACCGCGATTATACGACCGGTTGTGATGTGGGAAGATGCGCTGCTGCCGATGTCTGTGCCTCCCCTGGTCGTCCGCTGGCTCAAGCCGCTCGTCGTGGTCGGCGCCGCCCTGGTGCTGGGAGCGACGGCACGGCTGGCACCTGACCTGTTGCCGCGGTTCACGGCGTGGGTCGCCTCGCTGGGCGTCTGGGGCCCTGTGGTCTTCGTCGCGGGTTACAGCATTGCGCCGGTGCTGCTGGCCCCGGCCTTCCTGCTGACCATCGCTGCCGGTGCCCTGTTCGGCTTCTGGGCCGGCGTCCTGTACGTGATGGTCGGTGGCACCATCGGCGCCACGCTCGCATTTCTCATCGCCCGCTATGCGGCGCGGCACCTGGTCGAATCGCTGCTGGCGTCCAGCCCGCGGCTGGTCGCCATCGATCGGGCGGTCGAGTTGCAGGGGTTCCGCCTGGTCGCCCTGCTGCGGATGTCGCCCGCCGTGCCCTACGTGCTGCTCAACTATGCCCTCGGGCTCAGCCGGGTGCGGCTGGCCGACTACGTGGCCGGCAGCATCGGCATGCTGCCTGTGGTTGCAATGTATGTCTACACCGGGAAGGTCGCCGGTGACCTGGCCGCGTTGGCCTCCGGTGCCGCCGCCCCCAGGGGCACCGCCTACTATGCCTTGCTCGCGCTGGGCCTCGGGTCAACGGTGGCCGTGACCCTGCTGGTGACGCGGATGGCGCGGCGCGCTGTGGACGCGGCCGTCAGCGAGGTGTCGCCGCCCGAGGCAGACACAGGTGACTCTCGGAACGAACCGCGCCAGCCCTAGCGGCTGGCCAGTCGCCGCCTGAGCTCGTCGAACCGCTGATCGGCGTGCTGGACGCCGTCGAGAACGTCCTGCGGCGTCAGCCAGCTATCAGGGTCGAGGGCATCGGCTGTCGCCATCCAGTCGGCCTGGGTCTGCCCGTCAAACGCCTGCCCGGCAATGCGTGCCAGCAGTTCGGCGTGACGCGCGCGCAGGCGCGTGGCGATCTCGCGCCCCACTAGTTCCTCCAGCAGGCCATGCACCGAGACGGGGGGGGCGTCCGTCATCCCGAGCATCTCGGCATCCGCCTCGAACATCACGGTGCCGGCCGCCGGCGCAGCCTCAAACCGCGGCATCTCGTCCCCCCCATACTCGGCGGTCGGCGGTCCGGTGGCGGCGGCCGGAGCGAGTGGCCGCGCCCCCTCGGGCGTGCGACCCATTGCCCCGCCCGAGACCGTGCGCGTCTCGGCGCGGGTCCGGTGACGTTCGCGCCACTCATCGCGACGGTCGCCGCGTCGATCGCGCCTCGCATCGCGCCCCTGGGGCACCTCTTCCTCTTCCGGCGGCATGGCGTCGCGGAGGGCCAGAATGGCCGGCCAGTCGAAATCAATCAGCGGGTGCTGGTCTTCAATCTGACGGATGGCCTCTTCGTCCAGGGCCGGGCGGCCAACGGCCACCTCGGGCACAGTACGATACCAGTAGAGAATACGCGGACGCTCGCCGGGGGCGTCGGCGTGCAATAGATACGTGTGTTCGAACCCGCGACGGTCGCGGGTCAGTTTCAGGAAAGGCACGGTGTCCGTATGGTGCCAGAGAAGGCCGCATGACGCCTATCGGCGACGTCCGGCCTTTCCGGATGAGGCTGATTTCTTCGAGGCGGTGGTTCGGCCGGGGGCCGATTTCGCCGGTGCCGATCTGACGACTGCCGCCTTCTTCTTTGCTGCGGCTGGGGATTTCTTCGAGGCCGTCGTCGCCGTGTGGGTCACCGTGGCTTTTTTGCCGGCCTTGGGGGACGCCTTGGTCTTGGCGACCGCCTTCTTGTGGGCTGGCGTGGCCTTGGATACCGGCTTTGAGGCGGCCTTGGACGCCCGTGTCGGTGAGGCTGCCTTGGCGGCAGCTTTCGCGGCGGGCCTCGCCGGAACGGCCTTCGCTGACGCCTTCGCCACAGGTTTCGCAGACGCTCTCGCCACGGGCTTCGCCGCCGCCTTCACGGACGGCTTCGCGGCCGTTCCAGTGGCTTTCCGGGTCTGTGTGGCTGGAGCGCCGGCGGGGGTCTGGGCCTTCAACGCCGGCGTCACCGCCTTCACCCTAGCGCGGCCCTGCATCTTCGGCGCCACCACCACGGGCGGATTCGGGTGCCTGAACACCTGGAGAAACCGCAGCTGGTCCATCCCAGGCAGGTAGGTCCAGATTTCCGACACCCGCCACTGCTGTTCATCGATGAGGCGACGGGCCGTCTCGAGCATGGTCGCCGGCACATACAGGATGAAGGGCACTGGCACCTGACTGAAGACGCCCCATTCGGCACGGGCCTCCAGCAGATGGACCGACTCGCCGGTCTCAACCTCGACCGTGGCCTCGAGATGCTGCGTCGGTTCCTGACTGTAGAGCAGCAGGTCTGGAAACACGGGCAACTCGCCCACCGTCACTGATCCGTGCTGTTCGGGGCCGGGGTTAATGACGACCTCGTGCTTGCGCCGATACCGGGCCTGCAGCTGACGGATGATGCGGTCGTGTTCGTGCTGTTCGCGATAGGGTCGGGTAAAAATCGGGCTCAAGGGGCCTCCAGAGGCTCCGTTAAACCGTCTTATTATAACACGTGGTGGCAAGCAGATCCGTACACATCATCGGGGCTCCGCTCGACCTTGGGGGCAACCGGCGCGGCACCGACATGGGCCCCTCGGCCTTCCGTATCGCCGGGCTGGCCGACCAGTTGGCCACCCTCGGGCACCTGGTCACCGACCTTGGAAACGTTGAGGCCCCCTTACCGGAGAGCCACGGTCCCGGCGACCCGCGTCGGCGTTACGTTCAAGATATTGCCCGCGTCTGCCAGAGCGTCTTCCACCGGTCGCTGGCATCGCTGAACTCGGGGGCCCTGCCCCTGGTGCTTGGTGGCGACCACAGCCTTGGTGCAGGCTCGGTCGCCGCGACGGCTGCCTACCTCAGACAGCAGGGGCAGCCCCTCGGGCTCCTGTGGGTCGACACGCACGCCGACATGAACACCCCCGAGTCGAGCGAATCGGGCAATGTTCACGGCATGCCGCTCGCGGCCCTGCTCGGAGGCGAGCCTCAGGAACTCAGGAGCTTCGGCGGTACGAACGCACCCGCGGTGCGACCGGAACACACCGTGCTCGTGGGCATCCGCAACCTTGACGCCCGCGAAAAGGAGCGGGTGCGCGAGTCGCAGGTGCACGTCTTCACGATGAAGGACATCGATCGCCTCGGCATCGCCCAGGTCATGGAGCAGGCGATCGCCCTGGCCGGACACGGTACCGGAGGCATCCATGTCTCATTCGACATGGACGTCTGCGATCCGTCCATCGCTCCTGGTGTCGGCACCCCCGTTAAGGGGGGGCTCGACTATCGGGAAGCGCACGTCGTCATGGAAATGGTGGCCGAGTCGGGTCGCTTGCTGGCGCTGGACCTGGTTGAGGTCAATCCGACGCTCGATTTGAGGAACACCACCGCCGAATTCGGTGTCGAGCTCGCCCTGTCGGCCCTAGGTAAGCAGATTCTGTAGCAGGAAGGCGCTGGCATCGGGCAACGCCCCTCAGCGCGGCCACGCGCGATACATCAGCCTGAGAGCCACGGATATTGGAGGGGGATGGTGGGCCGCGCTGGGATCGAACCAGCGACCCTCTGGTTAAAAGCCAGGTGCTCTACCACTGAGCTAGCGGCCCGCCTCCCCTATTCTACCCGCTCCTGACGCAGCAGCCGCCGCGTGGCCTCGTGCACCGGTGCCGTCAGCACTGTCCCCGGGTCGCCCGACTCCACCACTACACCATCGGCCAGCACGAGCAGCCGGGTCGCCACCGCCCGCACAAAGTCGTCGTCATGAGATGTGAGAATGAGGGTGCGCCCCGACTGCGCCAGCCGTCGCAGCGCGCCGGCCAGGTCAGCCCGCCGGGCCGGATCGAGTGACGCCGTCGGTTCGTCGAGCAGCAGCACCGGAGGGTCGACCGCCAGTGCCCGGGCAATGGCCACCCGCTGGGCTTCGCCTCCGGACAGGTGACGTGGCAGCGCATCAGCCCGGTGGCCAACCCCGAGTTCCTCGAGCAGGCGACGCGCACGGGCCTCGGCCTCGGCGCGCGGCCGGCGGTGCACATGCACGAGGGCCAGGCACACGTTGTCGAGGGCGCTGAGGTGTTCGAAGAGAAAGTGGAACTGGAAGACAAGCCCTGCGGGCGGTGCCACCACCTCACCGGCGTCTGGTACTTCCAGCCGTGCCAGCAGCCGAAGCAGCGTCGTCTTGCCCGAGCCCGACAGGCCCATCAGTGCGACGACCTCACCGGCCTCGGCCGTAAGATGGACGTTGCGAAGTATCGGTCGCCCCCCGCGGTTTAACTGCACGCCGGCCAGCGACACCACCGGTGTCATGCGCCCTCCAGCTTCCATCGCGTCTCGAGGCGACGTGCCAGGTGGGACAGCGGCAGCGACATCAGCAGATAGAGCGTCCCGCACGCCAGGCCTGGCACCAGCCAGCTGCCGATGTTGGTGGCCATGATCTGTGTCTGCTTCGTCAGCTCGACGACGGTGAGCACCGACACGAGTGATGAATCCTTGAGCAGCGCAACAAAGTCGTTTGTCATGGGGGCCAGTGCGAGGCGCAGTGCCTGAGGCCCGCGAATCAGCCGCAGCGTCTGCCACCGGCTGAAGCCGAGCATGCGCGCGGCATCCAACTGTCCCTGCGGAATCGCTTGAAGCGCGCTGCGGTAGATCTCACTCTCGTAGGCGGCGTAGTTGAGGGCAAGTCCCAGCAGGGCCGCGACAAATGCCGGCAGCCTGACAACGCCAGCGAAGCCGTAGTACATCAGGAACAGCTGCAGCAGCACCGGCGTGCCGCGCACGACCTCCACGTACACCAGCAATGCGCCGCGCATCAGCCGGCCTCCGTAGACACGGCCCGTGGCGATCAGCACACCGAGCAGTACTGCCAATCCCATCGCCGCACACGAGAGGACCAGCGTCACGACCGCTGCACGGAGCAACTGCGGCGTGAACCGCACGAGGGCCTCACGTCCCCGTACCGGCGTTGCGGCTGCCGTCGCTAGCAGGCTGCCCCCCACCGCCGACATCCCCTGGGCGCGCACCCGCTCGTGCAGGGCCGTCTGATCGTCATTCCAGACCTTCCACCTCCGGAAGATCTGTTCGAGCCGACCGTCGGCCATCGCCGCCAACAGCACCCGATTCACAGCGGCCAGCAAGGCCGCCTGCCCGGGCGCCGTCACCACCACGTAATGCCCTACCGCGAGCTCCTCCGGTTGGATGACGAGTCCCTTCGTCCGGCCCACCGCCCGCTCGGCCAGGATGTGATCCAGCAGCACAGCATCGACGCGGCCCAGTGCCAGATCGTCATACGGATGCACGTCATCGTCGTACGACACGGCGGTGAGCCCCTCGGTCTGTTCGGCACGGCGCAGCAGGTCGTAGGCAAGCGTACCGCCCAACGTGGCGACGCGGGTGCCGCGCAGCGACGCCAGCGAGTGATAGCGGGAGCGATCGCTCTCCCGCACTGTCAGCACTTCGCGGAATTCGAAGTAGGGCACGCTGACACCGAGGGTCTGTCGTCGTGCGGGGCTGTCTTCGATGCCGCCGAGTCCGATGTCAAAGTCTCCTCGCAGGGCCGACTGGTCGAGCGAGGTAAAAGCGACCTGCACAAACTGCGGCGACCGACCGAGCGCGCGCGCAATCAGCTCGGCAATCTCCACGTCAAAACCGACCATTCGCGACGGATCGCGTGGGTCGGCCTCAACGAGTGGCGCGCCCCCTTCGGCATCGGCACCCCAGCGCAGCGGAGCCTGAGCCGCTGCCGGACTGGCCGCGAGCAGCAGCGCCACGAGCGGACTCAGCCAGTGGTTCGGCATCAGTCGAGAGCGTCGCGGTCGCGCACGCCCAGCAGGTAGAGGATCCCATCCAGTCCCAGCGTCGACAGCGACTGGCGTGCACTCGCCCGCACGATCGGCTTGGCGCGGAAGGCGATGCCGAGCCCCGCCAGTCGCAGCATCGGCAAATCGTTCGCCCCATCGCCCACCGCAATCACCTGTTCCAAGCTGAGATGCTCGGCACGGGCAATGGCCTGCAGGTGTTCTGCCTTCTTCGCGCCGTCGACGATGGCACCACGAACCTTCCCGGTCACGAGACCGTCAGCCACGTCGAGTTCGTTGGCGTGCAGATAGTCGATGCCGAGGCGACGCTGCAGGGCCTCGCCCATGACTGTGAAGCCTCCCGACAGAATCGCCGTCTTGTAGCCGAGCCGACGCAGCGTGGCCACGAGACGCTCGGCCCCATCCATCAGCGGCACCTCGTCGACAACCTGCTGCAGCTGCGACACCGGCAGCCCCTTCAGCAGCCCGACCCTGTGGCGGAAGCTCTGCTGGAAGTCGAGCTCGCCGCGCATGGCCGCCTCGGTGATCGCCGCGACCTGATCACCCACGCCGGCAAGTCTGGCGAGTTCGTCGATGACCTCGGTACGAATCAGCGTCGAGTCCATGTCGAAGACGACCAGCCGTCGGTTGCGCCGATAGACATTGTCGTGCTGGAACGCCACATCAATGTCCCACTCGCGCGTCAGCGCCATCAGGTCGGCGCGCAGCGCAGCTTCACTGGCCAGATCGCCACTCACCGCCAGCTCGACGCATGTGCGCGCCTGTCGATCGCCCTCGAGAGACACACGGCTCGACAGCCGATCGATCCGGTCAATGTTGAGGCCGGCCTGCGAGAGCAGGCCGCTGGCGGCCGCCAGCGGGGCTGCATCGAGCGTGGGGCCGAGCAGGCTGACCAGAAACCGCTGCTTGGTCTGCGCGCGCACCCATGCGTCATACTCGTCGGCCGTAACCGCGCGGAAGTGGATGCGCACGCCGAGCGCATGCGCCTTCAGCAGCAGTTCGGTCATCAGCGACGAACTCTTCATCGCGTCGGTCAGCTCGACCAGCAGCCCCAGCGCCAGCGCATCGTGGATGACGGCCTGGCCGATGTCGAGGATGCGGGCGTCGAAACGCCCGAGGATCGTCGTGAGTGCGTGGGTGACGCCGGGCGCATCGTGCCCGGTGATGTCGATATGCAGGACTCTGGTATGGGCGAGCGAGGGCATCGGAACGGGAAATTATCGCTCAGAATCGGCGACGCGTCAGCGCTCGTCCCCGATGACCCGTGCGCCCGTCATGAACCGCCGATAGTTGGTGTAATCGATCGACGTGCGCAGCCGTGGCTGCCCCGAACCGCGCGTGATCCGCAGGGCGGTTGAGCTCACCGGCAACAGCAGCGTTTCGTCGGGCTCGCTGAAGCGCACCGGCTTGAATCTGATCGAGATGTCGTGGCGCTCGAGCGTCCACCGGATGGTGCCGCCCGAGCGCATGGCGGCGCGCTTCGGCAGGGGAATGTCGACGAGGCCCACCAGGGCCTGGTCGAGCCTCAGCACCTGAAAGGTCTCGACATCAATCCAGATTCGCCCGCGCGTACCGCCTTCGACATTGAAGCTGATGCAGTCGTCCTTGCCCGGGATCTCCTCGACCGACACGGACATAGGCGTCGTCACGCGATACTGCACGACATGCGCCCAGCGACCATCGACGCGTTCGGGCTTCCCCGGCGTGAACACATAGTCGCGCTGCTGATCGGGCAGCAGCATCGACAGCGGCTGCGTCTCAGATTCGTTCTGCTCGGGGTCGGTGCAGTCGTTCCGATCGTTGCGGCGGGGCGGATGGCCGTTCACCTTGAGCACCGACCGCAGCGTGCGCGCCTCGACGGGGCGCCGCTCGAGATCGTCGGGATCCCACGACAGGCGCAGTTCCGACTCGACCGTGCGACCGAAGCTTCCCGAGGCGAGCCCCATGTCGAGCGGCTGCAACCGCACCGTTTCCAGGCAGACCAGACTCTGCGCACGCGCAAAGAACTGCCGGACCTGCTCGCCCACCCGGGCCAGCACATCACCCAGCACGTCGCGAGTGAGGGCCGCAGGTTTCGCCGGCTGGGCACCGACCAGCGTCGGCCCGGCCAGCAGCAGACTGGTCACCATCAGGAGGGCCGTCGAGCGACGTGCAACAGACCGCGCCATCGGGCGGATTATACGCAGCGATTCGAGGGCATGCTACACTTTGGCGTTTCCACCCCTTGCGTCCCCGTCGTCCAGAGGCCCAGGACGTGGCCCTTTCAAGGCTAAAACACGGGTTCGAATCCCGTCGGGGACGCCACTCTTTTCCAGATGTCGCTGCTGCACCGGCCGCTGCCCGGCGCCGACGCGCTGGCTTCTGCGGAGCGGTGGTCGGTTCCGGAGGCCAGCCGTCCTCCTACGGGCATTCACCGACGGGTATCCCTACCTGGAGCCGCAGAGATAGACTCTGTCGACAATCTCCTCGCCACCGTCGCACGGTTCCCTGGAGAGTGTCACGGCCTCCTCGCGATGCTCATCCACGAGCGTGTTGTAATACGGAATCCGCATGAAGGAGTTAGACGCCACGATGATGCGCTCGTGTGTCAGGAAGGTGATGGCGTAGGCATACCAATAGTCGGCGTAGGCGTAGCGGACACCGCGAGCGTCCAGTGCCCGGATGACCCGCTGCTTGCCACCCTCCGGTGGATCGGTGACGTACTGCCACCACAGTCGTGTGTGGACGGCCGCCCCCAACAACGCCCAGCACACCATCAGGATCACGATCGCGCGTCGAGCCGCCCACAGTCGCCCTCCCTGCGACGCCGGCGTGTGCGGGACGTCAGGCGTCTGCGCCGCGGCCAGTGCCCAGGCCACACAGCCGGATGCCCCCAGCAGTGACAGCAGGTCGTAGCGCATCCAATAGAAGCTCACCTCACCACAGCGTCCCACCAGGTATCCCGTCAGCGACAGCACCCCGACCAGCGTCAGGTAGAGACCTGCGTCGTACTCGCGCCTCCAGCCCGCACGCCAGGCGCGGCGACTCACGAGTACGACCACCACACCGGCCAGCAGAATGGCCAGCAGCAGCCAACTCCAGTCCATGCCCTGCTGCAGCGGGCTTTCGATGCCGAAATCGGTGAGCGCTAATCGCTGGGCCCCGAAGAGCACTGGGATGTGTTCGGTCGCCAGTTTAGGAATGCCTGAGGCCGTCGCTGAGACGTCGAGGCAGACCCGGCTGGCCAGCTCAGCAATGTTGTTCCGCGGCTGGTACACGTCGGCCACGGTCGTCCCCGGGCCCGCCGCGGACGCATACGGAACCGCCACCTGAATCGCTCCCCACACAACACCCGCCGTCAACGCGACCGTGCTCCAGTGCCGCAGCCACGCGCGCGGTGTCCGGGCCGAATGCACAGTGTCCACGACGAGGAGCGCGAGCACTCCGTAGAGGGTAAACTCCCGATGCAGGAACCCCACGCCGGCCACGCACCCCACCCACGCTGGCCTGTGACGAAGCGCCCAGAGCAGCATGACATAGAGGAACGGTCCGGGGTTGCCCCCATTGGCTTCGATGATTCGGGCGGCGGTACCCGGAGCAGGCACCACGAAGAACAGCGCCGGCACGACAGCGAGCCAGGGCGACAGCCCCATATCCCGGACGAATGCTCGATGCAGCAGACATGCCACCACGAGATTGACGACCAGCAGCGGCACCTTCAATGCCGTCACTGACGGGCCCAGCACCGCAAACAGTGGCGCCGCCAGATACGCATCCACACCGAGCAGGTAATTCTGGCCGTAGTAGAACAGCGGAAACGCCCGTCCATCGGCCAGATGCGTGGCCATCAGACCCGTGATCGCCGAGTCAGCGTCGAAGTGGGACTGCGGCCAGAAGACAAACACGCCGGAGCGAAAGACGACGAGTGCCAGGACCGTCAGCGAGGCAAGGCGCGCGTTGCGTGTGAGGGTGTGGCCCAGTGGCATGTTCGAGGATCGTAGCAGGGTGCCGTGTGATTCACGAACGACCAGGCCTACGGCCGGTCCCTGAGTCGTGTGCCCCAGAGGGCGGGCACGGTCCGCTGTATGCTTTGAAGCTCTGCGCCGTGTCGTCGAACCAGCTCATGACCGCTCACGCACACGCCCCGCTGCTCGGCGCCTACGCCCTGGCCCCTGACGACCGCCGGGCCGAGGACGCCTTCTACGCCGGGCTTCGTGACCTGCCCCAGCTTGGCGGTCTCGAACTGCCCTTCACGGGCACCCTGCACCGCGTCGACGAGCCCTGGCTGCTGCGCCAGCTGGCGCCGCGCTGGCACTACGTCGTCACCCTCCTGCCGGGGACGATGCAGCAGGTCGCGGCCCGGCCCGGATGGGGCCTGGCCTCAACGGACGAGCCGGGACGACAGGCGGCGCTCGCGTTTGTCAGGCGTGCCGCCGACGCTGTTGCCCGCCTCAACGACTACCTCGGCCGGCAGGCCGTGCTGGCCGTCGAGGTGCATTCGGCCCCCTCTGCCCAGCCCTCCACACCCACGGCCGTGCAGGCCTTCACTGACTCGTTGCGGCAGGTGCAGGCATTCCCCTGGGGTGGCGCCGAGCTGCTGGTGGAACACTGCGATGCCTTCCAGCCGGGGCATCCCCATCACAAGGGGTTCCTTCCCCTCCGGGACGAACTGGCCGCGGTCGCTGCGGTCGAGGCCAGCGGCGGCGCGCCCGTGGGACTGGTCATCAACTGGGCGCGCTCGGTGCTTGAGACCCATCGGGTCGAGACAGCCACAGCGCACCCGCTCGAGGCGCGGCAGCATGGTCGCCTTCGGGGCATCTGCTTTTCCGGCTGCTCAGGAGAGGCCACGCCCTACGGGCCGTGGCACGACTCTCACATGCCGCATGCCTGGACGCCCGGGACGCCGCATGGTGCGCCCGGTTCACTGCTGACGCCTGCGCACATCGAGGCCGCTGGCATGGCGTATCACGACGCACCGCTGCTGTTCACGGCCGCCAAGATCGGCATTCGCCCGGCCGATGCCGGCGTCGAGATGCGACTGGCGACCGCGTCTGAATTGCTGCAACTGATTGTCGGGGCGTGGGGCGCGCCTGCTACTGACGGGCGTCCATCCCGTCAAACTGCCTGAGCGGATTCCGCAGCCAGCCGATTGACCGGTCGGGCAATTCGACGCGCACCCACCAAGTGTAATCGAGTGGGGCCTGCTCAAGCGGCAGCACATATCTGACGGTCAGGTCGAGCGAGGCACGTCGCACGGTGCCCTTGTGCACCACGACCAGGGCCCCTTCCCCCCGAGGGTAGAGCACCAGCACCTGATCGCCCTGATTCATGCCGACTGCGCGCTCGTCCGGGCCGAGCGCGGTAATCGTCGCCGCGCGCGGCAGGGCGCGCACCTCGGTGGCCAGCGCCAGCACTGTCTGTCCGGCCGCGAGGGGCGTGCGTGTCACCGTGCTGTCGGGATGGTCGTAGACCGTCACCGGCTCGCGGGCGGTCCAGCGTCCGAGCTGGCAGCCCTCGAAGGGACAGGCGTCTGAGTGCAGCACCTGCTCCGGCGGCGCCGAGGGGCGGGGCATGGTCTCGCTGCCGTACGGCCCCTCTGCCGATGGCGTCGGCGCGGGCGACGAGCATGCCAGGGCTGCCCCCAGCACGCCGGTCACAATCATCAGGCGTGCGAGGTAACGCACGCGGGCGGACCTCGTCACCATGCGTACTCCGCGAGACGCGTCATCGCGGCGCGTCGTTCTTCATTTCGACGACGATGACTTCCATGGGCTCCTTGCCGTAGTTCATGTCGCCGTGCTGGGTACCGGGTGCATCGGGGCCGAGCCAGTAGGCCTTGCCGGTCTCCCAGGTCATCTTCTCCATCGTCTTACCCTGGGCATCGACGACATCAAGGGTGCCGCCCTTGAGGGCCACGATCGTCCGACCGTGGTCATGTCGGTGCAGGGCCAGCGGCTGGTTAGGATAAATGATCGACTTCCAGACCCTGACGTTGGCGTTGTCAAACTGGGGCTCTCGTCGCGTGCCTGCGGCCTGCTGCTGGTAGACCGCGTCAAGCGCGGCAGTCGCGAGACCTACGGTAGCGAACACGGCGAGCGCGAATCGGGATTGGGACATAGGGAGCGACTCCTGAGAAAGACGAACGGGTCGCCCTCCGTGGATGGAGAGCGACCCGAGCGTGAGGTGGAACAGACCGTCCTTACGCCGCCGACTTGGCTGGCTGCGCAAGGACCTTGCCGAACACTTCCACGGCCTTCTTCATCTCGTCCATGGTGCCGACCGAGATGCGGGCGTGGGTCTTCTCGTAGGGCGGGAAGTCGCGCGCCACGAGCACACCTTCCTTGAGGCAGGCGTCGCGGAACTCGCGGGCTGGCCGCTTGATGTTGATGAACATGAAGTTGGTCTGCGAATCGGTCGGCGTGTAGCCGCGATCGGCGAACCACTTCTGCGTGAAGTCACGGGCGGCCTTATTGCGGGCCTGCTCGTCTTTCACCCACTGGTCGGGCACCTGCAGGGCGGCCTTGACACCCATGAGGCCCATGATTGAGACGTTGTTGGTGCCGTCCCAGGCCTTGAGCTTGGCGATGGTGTCGGCGTGCGCGATGGCGAAGCCCATGCGCAGCCCGGCCATGCCGAGGCACTTCGAGAAGGTGCGGGCCACAATAACCCGGGGGTTCTGCACGGCCAGGGGAATCATGGTCGCGTAGCCGGGCATGGTGGCGTACTCGAAGTAGGCCTCGTCGACCAGCACCGTGGTGGTGGGCGACTGCTTCATCAGCGTCTCGAGGTAGGTGCGCGTGTCGCTGGCGGTGACGGCGGTCCCGACCGGGTTGTTTGGGTTGCAGAAGAACACCAGGCCTGCGCCCTTCGACGCCTGCTGCATGGCATCGAGGTCCATGCGGAGGTCGGCGGTGAGCTTGACACCGGTGATCGGGTGGCCCATGAGGCGTGCGTAGTCGGCGCATTCCTCGTAGGCCGGAATCGTGGCGGTGAGGCCCGCGGTTTTCGACGTGAAGACGTGCGTCGAGGTGCGGAGAATCTGTGTCGAGCCTGAGCCGATCAGCACATTCTCCGGCTTGACGCCGTGCTTCTTCGCCAGCAGGGCGGTGATTTCATCGACCGCCGCGTAGTTGTAACGGCCTCCCTCGGCGAACGAGCCGCGGACGCCCGCGAGCACATCAGGGTGGCAACCAAGCGGGTTCTCGTTGCTGGAAAGAATGATGGGGGACGGCGCGCCCTGGGCAAACACCGCCTCGGATCCGAACAGCGAGCCTTCACGGCCACGCGCTCCGACCCACATTCCCGCCGCACCGACGCCCAGCGTCTGCACAAACGAACGTCGCGAGAGCGACATAGTGGACTCCTCCTTGACTCTGGACATCGGATTACTGCTGCTTGTCCTTGCTGGACGTGGTCGTAGTCGACCCCAGCACCTTCTTGAACACCTCAACGGCCTTCTTCATTTCGTCCATGGTGCCGAGCGAAACGCGGACGTGGGTCTTCTCGTAGGGCGGGAAGTCGCGACCGACCAGCACGCCCTGGGCACGGCACGCATCGCGGAAGCCCGCGGCGGGACGCTTGATGTCCAGGAACAGGAAGTTGGTCTGCGAATCCGTGGCGGTCACGCCCATGTCCGCAAATGCCTTCACGGTAAAGTTGCGGACTTCGGTGTTGCGCTTGCGCTCGGACGCGATGTGGGCATCGTTGGCAAAGCCGACGATGGCGCCGCCCAGCGTCAGCGTGCCCAGCCCGTACGGCATCTTGTAGGCGGCAATCGACTTGACCGTCGGTGCATGGCCGATAGCGTAGCCCGCGCGCAGGCCGGCCATACCGTAGGCCTTCGAGAAGGTGCGGGTCACAAACACGTTCGGCGTGGCCAGCGCCACGTCGATCATCGAACCGTAGGCCGGGTCGGTGACGTAGTCGTGGTAGGCCTCGTCAATGAGAATGACCGTCTCGGGTGATGCGGCGCGGATGGCCTTGACCAGATCGACCGCAGCCGACTTGCCGTGGACGGTCGCCGTCGGGTTGTTGGGGTTGCAGAAGAAGACCAGGCCGGCGCCCTTCGACGCCTCGACCATCTTCGCGATGTCGATGCGCAGCTTGCCGTCGAGGGCCGCTTCGCGGACCGGAATGCCCATCTTCTTGGCGATGTCACGGGGCGTCTCGTACGAGGGCCACGCAGTCACCAGCGGCTTGCTGGCAGACGTGAAGGCCCGGACGGCGTGCACCAGCAGCTCGCCGGAACCGGGCGCCAGCAGCACGTTCTCGTTCTTCGCCGCATTCTTCTGGGCGATGGCGGTGATGAGCGCGCCTTCGGTCTGCTTGGCGTTGAACGGGTAGCGGTGGGCTTCGGGGAACTTGCCCACGATGGCGTCGAGCACGTGCTGACCGGGCCCGAGGGGGTTTTCATTGCTGGCGATGCGGATTGGGCGGGCCCCAGCGGCCATACCCTGCTCGCCAAACTCTGTCAGGCCGGCTTCGCGACCGCGCGCGGCAATCCACTCAGCAGGAGAGGATGCCTCGACGGGCGAAAGACGCTGAAAGAGTCGCCGACGGCTCAGCGACATACACTTGCCTCCTTGGTGTCCTGCGGCGGGGATTGCCGTCAGGAATCTCGTTCAGAGCGGATTCTACACGCAATGGCTAGGCGGTGCCAGCAGACTCTGCCGGGGTCTCCGACCCGGTCGTCAGATAGCCGTCGGCCCGGCGGAGCGCCGATGGTCGCCCCACGACATAGAGCACATCGCCCCCCAGGAACCGCCAGTCAACCGGGGGCGGGGTCACCATGTCCTCGCCGCGCTTGACAGCCACCACCGTGACGCCGACGGTGGCCCGCAGGTCCAGGGCCGACAGAGACTGGCCCACTGCCCAGTCTCCCGACTGCAGCCGGTGGGTCCGCACCGGGGTGTCGACAAAGGCGTCGATGACCGAGCGCGCCACCGGCCCCACCGGCAGCGCCGTCCGCGCACTGGGCGCGTCGGTCGCCTCGCGGGCTGCATCCACGAGGGTGTCGACCTGCTGGCCAGGCACATCCAGCCGCACCAGCATCTGCGCCATGACCTCGATTGAGGCTTCCAGTTCCTCAGCCACGGCCAGCGTGGCCCCGCTGCGGCGCATCCGTTCGGCCTCGGTACGGAAGCGGGTGCGGACGAAGATGGGCACATCCTGTCGAAGTGACCGCACGCTGCGGATGGCCCGCTCGGTCGCGCCGGGGTCAGACAGCATGGCCACAACCGCCGCTGCCCGCTCGAGGCCGGCCGCGCGCAGCGGTTCCTCGGCCGTGGCATCGCCGTAGAGAATCGTGTGACCCGCCGTCAGTGCCGAGCGAACCGATACCCCGTTGAGGTCGATGGCCACATGCGGCCGACGGATAGCCGACAGCGCCTGCGACACCAGGCGTCCGCCTTCGCCGAATCCGAGAATGATGACGTGGTCGCGCCACCGGCGCTCGTCATCTGGCCTGCCGTCGACCCTGCTACTCGCCCGCGTCAGACACGCCGCCAGACTCGGTGCCGCCGCGATGACCGCCGGCGACAGGGCCATGGTGATCATGCTCGCGCCGAGCAGGATGGACCACGACTGCCCCCCGATGGCCCCGTGCGTCACGGCTTCCGCCCCGAGCACAAATGAGAACTCGCCGACCTGGGCCAGGACCAGTGCGGTCGTCAGCCCAACGCGTGGTGACAGCCCGGCTACACTGAAGGCCAGCGCGGCCCCAGCGACTTTGAGCACGATCATGCCCAGCGCCACCAGCAGCACGATGGGCAGTACCGGCACGAGGTCGGCCGGAGACACCAGCAGCCCCACCGAGACAAAGAATAGGCTGGTCAGCAGGTCACGCAGGGGGCGCACTTCCGCATGAATCTGGTGGCTGTATTCACTCTCGTCGAGGACCAGTCCTGCGAGGAACGCCCCGACGGTCATCGACAGCCCCAGGACGGACGCGATCCAGGCCGCGCCGAGACTCGCGACGAGAACGGTCAGGGTGAACGCTTCCCGCCCGGCCATGGTGGCCCAGCGGAAGAGCATGGGCAGGACCAGTCTCGACACCAGGGCGAGCCCCACACCGATCATGGCGATCTGCGTCACGGCACGGCCCAGACTGGCCCCGTTCGATCCGAACAGCATCGGCGCCAGCACCAATGCCACCAGGGCGAGGACGTCCTGCAGGAGCAGCACGCCGAGCGCCAGACTCCCGTGGGGGGCATGCAACTCGTTACGACGCGTCAGTTCGCGCACCACGATGGAGGTGCTGGAGAGGGCGACAAAGAATGTTGCAAACAGCAGCGTCTCGGTGCGATCACCGAGCGCCCACCACGCCCACGGTGCCACCACCAGCATGGTGCCGGCCATCTGCGCCCCGCCCCCCACCAGGGCGTTTCTCCAGAGACGCTGGATGTCGTGCACCGACAGGTCGAGGCCCACCGTGAACAGCAGCAGGGCGATGCCGACCTCGGACAAGGTCTGCACCGATTCGTCGGATGACACCAGCCCGACGCCGCCGGGCCCGGCGAACACCCCGGTCAGAATCAGGCTGATGATGCCGGGCAGGCGCAGGCGGCTGCCCAGCAGCAGGAACACCAGCGCCAGCCCGTAGAGGACGACGACGTCCTGCATAATCGACTGACCGTGCATCGTGCCCTTCACTGTAGTCGAGGCAGCGCCTGCAATACCATGGCTGTGTGCCGTCCCCCCTTGAACTCGCCACGGTCGTCGCGGCGGCTACGGTCTCCGGAGCCCTCAATGTCGTCGCCGGAGGCGGTTCGTTCCTCACTCTCTCTCTACTGCTGCTGATCGGGGTACCCGCCCCGGTGGCCAACGCCACCAACCGCGTCGGTGTCCTGACGCAGAGCCTCGCGGGCCTGTGGGGCTTTCACCGCCACGGGGTCGTTGACTGGACGTGGGCACTCAGGGTCAGTGTACCGGTCATGGCCGGCGCAGGGCTCGGCGCCTGGCTGGCACTGGCGATTCCTCCGCAGGCCTTCTCCCGCATGCTGGCGACGATCATGCTGGTGATGACGGGCTGGTCGCTGTGGCGGCAGCGCGCCTCGTCTGGGACAGCGAGCCCTGCAGCAACACCCTGGAGCCCCATGGCGACCCATGTCGGATTCTTCCTGATGGGGCTCTACGGGGGATTCATCCAGGCCGGCATCGGGTTCCTGCTGCTGGCGTTCACCACGGCGGCCGGCTTCGATCTCGTCAAGGGCAATGCGATCAAGCTGCTGCACGTGCTGCTGATGACCATCGTGGCGCTGACCGTCTTCGGCAGCGCCGGCACGATTGACTGGAGCATGGGTCTGGCGCTCGGCGTCGGTAACTTCATCGGCGGCACGCTCGGGGTGCGACTGGCGATGGCCCTCGGCCATGTGTGGATTCAGCGTGTGGTCGCGGTCGCGATGGTGGTGTTCGCGGTCGTGCTCTGGTTCAGTTGACGCCAGCCGGGTCCCGTTACAGCAGTCTGCTAGTCTACGAACGTGCCGTCACGCGCGAAATCCGGCTCGGCCCGGCGTCCCCGTTCGAAGAGCGACCTCAAGCATCCCTCGCTCTATATCAACCGTGAGCTAAGCTGGCTGGCGTTCAACCGCCGCGTGCTCGCCCAGGCTAGTGATGCGAGCCATCCGCTGCTCGAGCGGGTCAAATTTCTGGCCATCGCCGGCACCAACCTCGATGAGTTTTTCATGGTGCGCGTGGCCACCATCCTCAAGAAGTCGCGGGCCGGCATCGAAGGTTCGTCGATCGACGGGCTGACGAACACTGAGGAACTGGCCCTGATCCGGAAGCACGCGCTGGCGCACGCCAACGAACAGGCCGCCTGCTGGGATGACCATCTGCGGCCGCTGCTGTCCCGGGCCGGTATTCACCTGCTCGATCCCGACCAATACACGCCGGCCATCGATGCGTGGCTGCAGCGCTATTTCACGGCGCAGATCTTTCCTGTGCTGACGCCGCTGGCGTTCGATCCCGGGCATCCGTTTCCCTACATTTCGAACCTGAGCATGAATCTGGCGGTGCGCGTGCGCCACGGAGGCCGGACCAAGTTTGCCCGCGTCAAGGTGCCCGGGATGCTGCCGCGCTTCATCGCACTGCCCGATGACCTCTCGCCGACACCTGGCGTGTCATTCGTCTTCCTCGAGGATGTCATCCGCCGGAACCTCGATGCGCTGTTTCCCGGAACACAGATTGAAGGGGCCTATCTCTTCCGCATCATCCGCGACACCGACATGGTGATCCAGGAAGACGAAGCCGACGATCTGTTGGAAACCGTTGACCGGGGGCTCAAGCAGCTGCGGTACGGAGCGTTGTCGCTGCTGCAGGTCGAGTCGGAGATGCCGCGCCGCATCCTGAACATCCTCGTCGACAACTTCGAGATTCACGAGGATGTGGTCGTGCGGACCTCAAGCCGCCTCGGCTTCGGCGACTGGCACCAACTGACGCGGCTGCCACGCCCGACGCTGAAGTTCCCCGGCTTCACCCCCGCCACGCGGTGGGCGCCGGATGAGGCTGACCAGGTCTTCGCGCAGATTGCCGACGAAGATGTGCTCGTACACCATCCGTTCGACTCGTTCACCTCAGTCGAGACGTTCCTCCGTGCCGCCGTCACGGATCCGTCCGTCGTCGCCATCAAGATGACGCTGTATCGCATCGGCCCGAATTCGCCGCTCATCGAGATGCTCATCGAAGCGGCCGAACAGGGCAAGCAGGTGGCCGTGATGGTCGAACTGAAGGCCCGGTTCGATGAACGCAACAACATCGCGTGGGCGCACCGGCTGGAATCGGCCGGCATTCATGTCGTCTACGGTCTCGTCAACCTGAAGGTGCACTGCAAGCTCTGTCTCGTGGTGCGACAGGAAGGCGACGGCATTCGGCGCTACGCGCACATCGCCACGGGCAACTACAACCGCAGCACCTCGCAGTTCTACACGGACATCGGTATCTTCACGGCCGACACGTCCTTGCTTGGCGACGTGAGCGAGGTGTTCAATGCACTGACCGGGTACTCGAGCCAGCACCGCTTCTCGTCGCTGCTGGTCGCGCCCGAAGGCCTGCGTCGGGGCTTTCACGATCTCATCACGCGCGAGATTGCTCACGCGCAGGCTGGCCGCCCCTCGGGCATTGCCATCAAGAACAACGCGGTCGCCGACCCCGGAATGATTCGACTGCTGTATCAGGCGTCGCAGGCAGGGGTGCCGGTCCGGATGATGGTACGGGGCGTGTGCTGTCTGCGACCAGGCATTCCCGGTGTAAGCGACCGCATCGAGGTGCGGTCGATCGTGGGCCGCTTCCTCGAACATTCGCGACTGTACGTGTTCGAGAACGGCGGCCACCCTGAGGTGTATCTCGGCAGCGCAGACCTGATGGAACGGAATCTGGACCGCCGCGTTGAGGTCCTGTGCCCGGTCACGGATCCCGAGTGGAATGCCCACCTGCGCACCGTGGTATTCCACACGCTGTGGAGCGACACGGTGCGGACGTGGCACCTGCATGCCGACGGCAGCTATACACGCGTCGTGCGGACGGCCGGCGGCCCTGGCATTGACGCCCAGGCCACCTTGCTTGAGCACTACACGGGGCGCACGGCCCCGACAGCGGCGGTCCCCCCCCCCGGTATCCCACCGCGTCAGCCGGACTGATCCGACCGTCGGCCGATCAGCTGAACCAGTGGCCGGCCACCGTGTCGCGCCGAATGATCGTCTCTGCGCGGTCAGAGCCCGTCGAGATGATGGCCATCGGCACCCCGGTCACTTCTTCAAGCCTGGCCACATACCGTCGGGCCTCGACGGGCAGGTCGTCAAAGCGCGTGACTCCGCGCGTGGGCTGCGACCATCCGGGCCACGATTCGTAGACGGGCGTGCAGGCAGCCAGCGTGCGGGCCTCGGCAGGCAGGGCATCGAGCGTGCGTTCGCCCATCGAGTATCCGGTGCAGATGTCGACCGTGGGCAGGCCGTCGAGCACGTCCATCTTTGTCAGGGCCAGCGCATTGATGCCGTTGACGCGCACCGCATAGCGCACAGCCACCGCATCGAACCATCCGCAGCGCCGCGGCCGTCCCGTCGACGCACCGTATTCCTGACCTGTTTCGCGCAGGCGTTCGCCCACGGCCCCGTGCAGTTCGGTGGGGAGGGGACCCTCGCCGACGCGCGTCAGGTAGGCTTTGGCCACACCGAGCACACCGTGAATGGCCTGTGGCGGGATCCCGAGGCCGGTGCACGCACCGCCGATGGAGGCATTCGACGACGTAACGTACGGATACGTGCCATGGTCGATGTCAAGCATCGTGCCCTGGGCACCTTCGATCAGCACCCGCTCACCACGTCGGACGGCGTCATCAAGCAGCAGCGATACATCAGCGGTCCATCGCCGCATGCGGTCGCCATACGCCAGCAGCTGCTCGTAGACGGCTTGCCAGTCCATGCGCGTATCTCGGATGATCTGGTTGCGTGCATGCACGTTCTCGCGCACCGCCTCGGCCAGTTCCGGGGTGTCGACGAGGTCGCAGACGCGAATGCCGCGCCGACCAATCTTGTCTTCGTAGGCCGGTCCGATCCCACGCGACGTCGTACCAATCTTGCGCTCGCCGCGACGGGCCTCGCTGAGCACATCGAGTTCGCGATGATACGGCAGAATCAGGTGCGCCTTGTCGCTGATGACCAGCCGATCACCCACTTCGATGCCGAACGCGGCCAATTCGTCAACTTCACGGAAGAGCGCCTCGGGATCGATGACAACGCCGTTGCCGATGAGGCAGCGCACCCCGGCATGCAGGATGCCCGACGGAATCAGGTGCAGCACGAACTTGCGACCTTCGACGTAGACCGTGTGGCCCGCATTGTGACCGCCCTGATACCGGGCAACCAGACTGAAATGCGGCGTCAGCAGGTCGACAATCTTGCCTTTGCCTTCGTCGCCCCACTGTGCGCCCAGCACTGCGATATTCATCGGTCTACTGTATCCTACGCGGCATGATTCACCTCGACGGCACATCGCTGCGACTGCAGGACCTGGTCGCGCTGGCTGAGGGCCGTGCCACCGCGGCCCTGGCTCCAGCTGCGCGCGTGCGCGTGGCGCAGTCGCGGGCGGTGGTGGATCGCCTCGCCGATGGCGATGCCGCGATCTACGGCGTGAACACCGGCTTCGGTAACTTTGCCGAGACCCGCATCTCTCGTGACGACTTGGTCCGGCTGCAAATCAATCTCATTCGCAGTCATGCCACGGGCGTCGATGCGCCGCTGCCGCCGCGTACGGTGCGCGCCATGATGGTGCTGCGGGCCAATGTCCTGGCCAAGGGATTTTCTGGGATCCGTCCCGAGACGCTCGAGGCGCTCCTGGCGCTGCTGCAGCACGGGATTCATCCGCACGTACCGAGCCGCGGGTCGGTCGGGGCCAGTGGCGACCTGGCGCCGCTGGCGCACCTTGCGCTGGTGCTGATCGGTGAGGGTGAAACGTGGGACGGGCACACACGCGTCCCCGGGAGGGACGCCCTGCGGGCGTCGAACCTGCTCCCCGTCTCACTCGGTCCGAAGGAAGGCCTCGCTCTCATCAACGGTACGCAGGCCTCGACCGCCGCGCTCGCCCTCGCACTCGACGGGGCCCTGCAACTGGCACGGGCCGCCGACATCATTGCGGCCCTCAGCATCGATGCCCTGCTCGGGTCAGTCGGCCCCTTCGACGCGCGCATCCACGCGGCCCGTCCATTCGCCGGCCAGCAGCAGGCCGCCGACAACGTATGGCGGCTGCTCGCCGATAGCCCTCTCCTGAAATCACACGCTAATTGCGGGCGTGTCCAGGATGCATATTCGGAACGCTGCGTGCCTCAGGTGCACGGCGCCGCCCGGGAAGCCATGCAGTGGGTGCATCACATCGTCACCACCGAAATGAACGCGGCGACCGATAATCCGATGGTCTTTGCCGACGACGAAGCGATGGTGTCGGGGGGAAACTTCCACGGCGCACCGGTGGCGCTGGCCGCAGACACCCTGGCCCTCGCCCTCGCGCAGCTGGCCACCATCAGCGAGCGCCGCACGGAACGCCTGCTGAATCCGACGCTGTCGGGACTGCCCGCCTTCCTGACGCGGGACGGGGGACTGCACTCGGGCTACATGATGGTCCAGGTGACCGCGGCGGCGCTGACCTCTGAAATCAAGTCACTGTGCCACGCCGCCTCGGCCGATACCATTCCCACATCGGCGAGCAAGGAAGATCACGTCAGCATGAGCATGGGCGCCGCGCTCAAGGCCGAGCGGGCACTCGAACTGGCACGAACGGTGCTGGCGGTCGAACTGCTGTGTGCCTGTCAGGCCATCGATCTTCGGGCACCGCTGGTCAGTACGCCCATGCTGATGGCCGCACATGCCACCGTACGCGCACTCGTTCCCACTCTCACCGACGACCGGCCTCCGGCCCCAGATATTGTGGTCGTTACCCGCGTAATCACATCGGGCGCACTGGAGCGCAGTGTTGGGATGGCTGTCAACTGATCGCGCGATCATTTTCAGTTTGACAAGGCACGGTCCGCTGCATAGTTTCGTAGGCGTTTTCCTCATGGATGTCATCACCCGAACGATTCGCGCGCCACGCGGGGCATCAATCAGTTGCAAGGGCTGGCCGCAGGAAGCAGCCCTGCGCATGCTGATGAACAACCTCGACCCAGAGGTGGCCGAGCGTCCGGACTCGCTGGTGGTGTACGGGGGAACGGGCCGCGCAGCCCGATCATGGGAGGCCTTCGACGCGATCGTGGCATCGCTGCAGTCGCTCGCGCATGATGAGACGCTCGTCGTGCAATCGGGCAAGCCGGTGGCCGTGTTCCGCACATCGACGCATGCGCCGCGCGTGATCATTGCCAATGCCAATCTCGTCCCGAAGTGGGCCACCTGGGATACCTTCCGCGACCTTGAGGCGCGTGGGCTCACGATGTACGGGCAGATGACGGCGGGCAGCTGGATCTATATCGGCACGCAGGGCATTCTGCAGGGCACCTATGAAACCCTCGCCGAACTGGCCCGTCGCCACTTTCGCGGGTCGCTGGCGGGTCGTCTCACCGTCACCGCGGGCCTCGGAGGCATGGGCGGGGCCCAGCCGCTCGCCATCACCATGAACGGCGGTGTGGCACTGGTCATCGAAGTCGACCCCACCCGCATCGAACGCCGCCTGCAGAGCCGGTATCTCGACGAGGCCAGCGCGTCGCTCGACGATGCGCTGGCGCGTGTGGAGGGATATCGGACGACTCGCACGGCGCGGTCGGTGGGCTTGCTGGCCAATGCCGCCGATGTGCTTCCGGCGCTGGTCGCGCGCGGTATCGTGCCCGACGTCGTTACCGACCAGACCTCGGCCCACGACCCGCTCGTCGGCTACGTGCCCAACGGTCTCACGCTCGAGCAGGCCTCCACGCTTCGCCAACTCGAGCCCGCCGAATATGAGCGCCGCAGCATCGCGGCCATGGGCGCACATGTGGCCGCGATGCGCGCGCTTCAAGACCGCGGCAGCATCGTCTTTGATTACGGCAACAACATCCGCGCCCAGGCCGTGAAGGCCGGCGTGACCGATGCGTTCCGCATTCCCGGTTTTGTGCCGGAATACATCCGGCCGCTGTTCTGCGAAGGGAAGGGTCCGTTCCGCTGGGCCGCGCTGTCGGGTGACCCGAACGATATCCGAGTCACCGACGAGGCCGCTCTCGAGATGTTTGCCGATAACGAGGCCCTGTGTCGCTGGATTCGCCTCGCAGGTGAACGAGTGGCGTTTCAGGGTTTGCCCTCGCGAATTTTCTGGCTAGGCTACGGTGAACGCGCGCGCTTTGGCCTCAAGATCAACGAACTGGTCCGGACCGGCAAGGTGTCGGCTCCCATCGTGATCGGGCGTGACCACCTCGATACCGGATCGGTGGCCTCGCCAAACCGCGAAACGGAGGGCATGCGTGACGGCAGTGATGCCATCGCCGACTGGCCCATTCTGAATGCACTGCTCAATGCCTCGGCCGGCGCCACGTGGGTCTCGGTGCACCACGGCGGTGGTGTCGGCATCGGCTACTCGATGCATGCCGGCATGGTCATCGTCGCTGACGGCTCAGCTGACGCTGACGATAAACTGCAGCGCGTGCTCTCCTGCGATCCGGGCATGGGTGTAGCCCGTCATGCCGATGCCGGCTACCCAGAAGCGATCGCAACCGCTCACGCCCGCGGCGTGCACCTGCCGATGATCCCGCGCTCATGACGATGATGACGCCACACGTGGGCCTCGAGCGGCGCGTGCTCGATGCGCTCGAGCAGGCCCCGGCCCGCGTGGTCTGCGTGGTGGGCGGCTGCGGCACGGGCCGCAGCACGCTACTGCATGCCGTCGCCGACCGGCTGGGGCGTGACACGTGTCAGTTCATCGACGTCGAGCGAGCGGCCAGCACCCCCGAACGCTTCCTCCGCGCGGTGATGCAGGCCTCACCGTTTCTGTCGCCCACGACACCGCATCCGCCGACCTCGGCGCGCGACGCCTTCGACCGACTGCTGCGCTTCTTTGCGACGGTCTCCAATGACCGCCCGCGCACCTTCCTTCTGGATGAAGTGCTGGCCAGCCGGACCTTCGAAAGCTTTCCCGGCCTGCGTCACGCGCAGCGTGAACTGCTCGCGGCCCTGGTGGCCTCGCCTCATCGGTTCGTGCTGACTAGCCGATTCGTCCGGCGCACACAACACTTGCTGCGCGACGTGGCCTCGCGCATCGAACTCATCACGCTGCCGGCACTCTCCGCCGATGAAGTGACCGCCATGCTGCCCCCGGGGCCCGAGCGGGACGACGAGCGACTGTCTCTGGGTCAGACGGTGCAGGCGCTCACCGATGGTCGTGCGACGTATGTGCATGCGCTGGTCACCGCTGCGTCCCGCATGGGGACCCGCAGCGGCGACCCCATCAGCGCGCTGACGGCGCTGCTCACCCGCGACGGCGACCTGGCGGCGTGGTGCGCGCAGCGTTACGAGTGGCGGCTGCAACAGGCCCGTGGCTATGGGGCCCTCAAGGCCATTCTTGAAATTCTCGCTGACGCCGAACCGCTGAATCTGACCGAAATCGCGCAGCAGATGCAGCGCACGCCCGGCTCGACCAAGGACTACCTGTCGTGGCTCGAAGACGTCGATCTGGTGGTGTCTCACCAGAAACGGTATCGCTTTGCCGATCCCCTCCTGCGCCTGTGGGTGCGGCTCTACTGCCGGCCCGAACCTCCATCGGTCGACGTGGTGGCGCGCGAAGTGCATGCGTTCGCCGCCACTCGCCTTCCTGGCGCATCACAGGCCACCAGCCTGCGTGCGACCGGCGACCGCCGCGCCGTCGGCATCATCGAAATCGACTAGGGACGTGCCGTCTCGTCGACGAGACCGGCAAGCGCCAGCGCCGCCGCCTGCTGCTCGGCGTCCTTTTTCGTGAGCCCGTCCGCCGTCGCCAGTGCCTGCGCGGCGACGCGCACTTCAACCGTGAAGACCTTCCGGTGGTCAGGGCCGGAGGTCGCCACCACGTCATAGGTCGGCAGGGGTTGCCCGCTGCGCTGCAGCACCTCCTGCAGGCGCGACTTGAAGTCGGTGCCGCGGAACCCCCGCAGTGCCGCGGCATCGAACTCCGGGGCCAGCGCGGTCAGCACGAACCGTCGCGCCGGTTCGAGTCCCCCGTCGAGATACAGCGCGGCGATGAGCGCCTCGCACGCATCCGCCAGCAACGCAGGCTTCAGGCGCCCCCCTGTCTTCTCTTCTCCCCGGCCGAGGCGGAGATGCTGCCCCAGGGCGACCGCTTCGGCCATCGCCGTCAGCGTCGTGGTGGACACGAGTGCGGCCTTCAGCTGTGACTTCTGACCCTCGGTGGTGTCGGGCAACCGCTCGCAAAGCGCCTCGGCCACCAGCAGACCGAGCACCGCATCGCCCAGGAACTCGAGCGATTCGTTATGCCGCTGCCCTCCCGTGACATCCTCGTGGGCCCGCGACTTGTGCGTGAGGGCCTGTTCGAGCCGCGTCCGCTGCTGGAACTGATAGCCAATGCGGGCTTCCAGTTCGGCAAGATCGGGCAGCACGTGCACGGGCAAAGTCTCGGGTGCGGTGGGCGTGGCCTGCGGCTCGTGCGCCTCAGCCGGTTCGAGGAGACGCAACGCCGCGTCGGCATCGGCGTTGCGCACGGACAGGCACGTCTCGCCGAGCGGCGACGAGGTGAAGGGGAAGACCCCGGGAGGCGGGCCCGCCGTGCGCCAGCAGTCGATGCCGTGGCTCTGCAGCAGTCCTTGCACCACTTCGGCTTCCATTTCGGATGGAGTCCGGAACACCACCAACAGGCCCGTCGTCACGTGAGCCTCAACAGAATCATGGTCATATCGTCGTGCGGGTCGGCGTGTCCGGTAAAGGCATCCAGATCCTGCTCGAGGGCTGCACGCAGGTCGCCAAGCGGGGCGCCCGCGTGCGTCCGCAGCAGCGCGGCGAGGCGTGCCTCGCCGTAGCATTCATTTCCGGTCGTCATCGCTTCGGTGATGCCGTCGGTAAACCACACCAGCAGGTCTCCGGGCGAGAGCGCCACGGTGCGCTGTTCCAGCACGCTGTCAAACATCTCTCCCCCGTCGACCGTGAGCCCGACCACCATGCCGTCGGGCGCGAGGACCTCGACGTCACCGGCACGAGATGCCAGCCGCATGAGCGGCGCATGGCCCGCCCTGGCAAATGTCAACTCGCGGCGCTCGAGGTCGATGACCCCGTAGGTCATCGTGATGAACGAGCGCGGGTCGATGTTGCGCGAAACCACGCGATTGACGGCCCGAAGAAACTCGCGGGGCGCTTGGTGCAGGTGCGACAGTGACTGCACGATCACCTTGAGCTGCGCCATGTAGAGGCCGGCGGCCAGGCCCTTGCCGGCCACGTCGGCAATGATTACCCCGATCGTCGTGTCGCTGATGGGCAGGAAATCGTAATAGTCGCCGGCCACTTCGCGCGCCGGGGTGCAGTAGGCCAGCACATCGAGACCAGCCAGGTGGGTCGGTGCCTCTGGCAGCAGCTGCTGCTGAATGGCGCGCGCCGCACGCATCTCCTGATCGAGCCGCTCCTTCTGCGCGACTTCGCCCAGGAGGGCCCGCACCTCACCGGTCATCGCGTTGAACGACGTGGACAACTCGCCCAGCTGGTCGCGTGCGCGCACGGGAATGACATGGGTGAAATCGCGCGCACGTAACCGGGCAGTGCCGTCGGCGAGATCATCAACGGCATCGGTGATCTGCCGGGCCAGCGAAAAGCCCGAGTAGAGCGCGAATGCCTGGACGATCAGCAGGCTGCCGCCCACCAGAATCACGGCCGCCAGGAGCGCCCCTCCGACGGTGAGACCACGGAATCCCGTCGGCGCATCGGTCACCTGCCGATACACCGGCAGCAGCCCGGTGGTGATGTTCATGGACATCGCGACCGTGTCGCCAGTCGACCAGTCGACCGCGTCGAGAAACGCTAGCCATGACGCGCTGAACAGCCCCTGCCCCGTGTCACGGCCGTCATCACCGGGCGTCACCGACGCCACCCGACGACCGATGAGATCGGGACGCCACTGCGGATCGTTGCTGCCAACCTCGCCGATGGCCAGTCCCGTCACCACGGCCATCGCCGCCCTGACTTCCTGCGACACCGGCAGGTCGACGGTCACGGCCCACTGCGGCCGTTCTGCAGGCTCGAGCACGACGGCACGCATCACCGCGGTGGTAGTCAGAGTGCCATCGGACTGGGGCGCGCGATAGCCCACCAGACCCGCAAACCCTGCGCAGGTCACCCACGCTGGCAGTGCCCGCGGCGGCTCGAGATGCGCCCAGGCGCCTGCCCGTCGCCGGCCCACCCGCACCGACGTGCGTCCCTGTTCGGCCGGACACGTCAGGCCCGCCACTGGTACAACCACCATCGACGCCCACCGATAGCGTGTGTCGATGGACGTGGTGGTCGTGGAATCAAGCACGACGCCGCGCGACGGCGCACGCGTCAGCGCCGCCACTTCCGCGCGTGCCAGCGTTTGCGTCTCCACCTGCAGCGTCATCATGTGCTGGCGCACGAGAAACGAGCTCAGGCTGAGCAGGAGCAGTTGCGCGACCAGCAACGCGAAGGCACCCGCCAGCAGCACAGGGACCACCCCGGCAAAGATGTAGGAGAGCACCAACTTGTGGCGCACGCGCCACTCGAACCGTCTGCGGGCGCGGCGGAACAGCAGCCACAGGGCCCAGACCGCTGCCACGATCCACACAACGCTGCCCAGTGTCCCGAGCGCCTGCTGCCACGCGCTCGGGGCACGACCCGCCGCGAGTGCGCCCCACTCTGCGAGCTTGGCCAGCAGTCCGGCCCCGGCCAGCCTCAGCAGCCAGCCACGTCTCGTCCTCGCGCCGCCCGGCGTAGCCGTGCGGTCGCGGTGGCGGTCAGACTCTGCGGTGGAAAAAGCAGCCATGCGGCGTGCGGGCGCGGCAATTGCGCCTGCGGAGCATATCAGAGTATCGTGACGTCTCCGGAGCACTTCCCCCCGATGAAACTCGACGCGCACGCCCGCTTCAGCACACGCTGCATCCATGCCGGTCAGGAACCCGACCCGGCCACCGGCGCCATCATGACGCCCATCTACCAGACCTCGACGTACGTGCAGGAAGGGCTGGGGCAGCACAAGGGCTTCGAGTATGGACGCACGCAGAACCCCACCCGCATGGCTCTCGAGCGCAACGTCGCGGCCATCGAAAGCGGCGTGGCCGGGTTTGCCTTCGCCTCGGGCCTGGCGGCCATCGACGCCGTGCTCACGCGCCTCAAATCGGGCGACCACGTGGTGGTCAGCGACAACACCTACGGCGGGACCTTCCGTCTGTTCGAGCGCGTGCGCCGGAAGTTCGGGCTCGACTTCACCTACGTCGACACGTCGCACCTCGATCGGATTGCCCCGGCGCTGACGCCGAAGACGCGCTACCTGTTTCTCGAGACGCCCACCAATCCGATGCTGCAGATCACCGACATCGCGGCCGCGTGCGAGATCGCCCACAGGCACGGGGTCCGCGTGGTGGTGGACAACACGTTTGCCAGCCCCTACATCCAGCGGCCGCTCGAGCTAGGCGCCGACATTGTCCTGCACAGCACCACCAAGTTTCTCAATGGTCACAGCGACAGCGTCGGCGGCATCGTCGTCGTGCGGCATGAAGATGACGTGGAGTGGATGCGGTTTGTGCAGAACGCCGCGGGTGCGATTCTCGGGCCGATGGATGCCTTCCTGATCATGCGGGGCACCAAGACCCTCGACGTGCGTCTGGAGCGCACCAACGCCAACACCATGGAGATAGCCCACTACCTCGAGGCGCATCCGAAGGTGGTGCGCACGATCTATCCCGGCCTGCCCTCGCACCCGCATCATGCCCTGGCCACGCGGCAGATGCGCGGATACGGCGGCCTGATCTCGTTCGACCTGGGAACGATGGATGCCGCGCGTGACTTCCTGGGCCGCGTGCGGCTGATGGCCCTGGCCGAAAGCCTCGGGGGCGTCGAGACACTCATTTCCCACCCGGCCGTGATGACACACGCCTCGGTGCCCGTCGAGCGGCGTCAGGCGCTGGGCATCACCGACGGCCTGGTCCGGGTGTCGGTGGGCATCGAGGACGTCGCCGACCTTCGGGATGATTTGGCGCAGGCGCTGGCCTGACGTCGCACCTCCTACGTCGTCTCAGCGCGCAGCCAGTCGAGATAGGCCGCGCTGCCCCCTGACACCGGGCTCACCAGGAACTCGGGGACATCGTAAGGGTGCAGGGCCAGCCAGCGCGCCTCGAGCGCCGCCAATCGGGTGCTCACGGTTTTCATGAGCACTCCGCACTCGCGCGCACGCTCGACCATTCCCTTCCAGCGATAGTGCGACGTGGCGAGCGGTCCAACAGATACGCACGCCACGAGCCCCTCAGCCAGCAACCCCTCCACCACCTCGTCAGGCGGCGGCCCATCGGGCCACGTCGACCACACCAGCAGGGGCATATCGGAAGGCAGCATGGAGGCATTGTGCCTGAGGCCCCGGAATCCGTACCCGTCAAACCGTCGAACCGTAAAGCCGCAAATACGGTTATAAATTAAACTGTTTACACGGTGTGCTGTTTACGTGTATAACCTTTTTGCCTTACTACTGTCTTTATTCCTTGCCGTATGCGTGCATCGACATCTAGACTCGTAGCCGTCGTGGCGGCAAAGCGGACCCACAGCGAAACGGTCAAGACCACCGTCGAACTTCCCGGTGATCTCTGGCGCGCTGCAAAAATCCGCGCAATGGACGAACGCAGCGACCTCAGAAGCGTGCTGGTGCGCGCCCTCGAGCAGTATCTTGACGAGTCGTCCGCTCCCGCGACGGCGACTGCCCCGCGGGAGGGCCGGTGACGGCGCGCAGCACCGAGTCTCCCCTGCCACTGCCCGTGCCCACCCGCGTGTCGGGTGACCGTGCGCGGCGCGCGATCCGCGCGGCCGCGTTCGCGTTCGCCGCCCTGGTGACCATCGATGCGGTGGTGGGCGAAGAAGGCCTGCTTGCCCTCAGGGAAGCGCGCCGGATGGATGCGGCGCTCCGACGTGCCCTCGACAAAGCCCGCGCCGACAACGCCCGCCTGCGTGCACACGTGACCCGTCTCCGCGAGCAGGGCTCGACCATCGAGACTGTGGCACGGCAGGATCTCGGGTTGGTCAAGCCCGGCGAGATCCTGTTCATCATCAAGAACCCGCCCACGAGCCGATAGGCCTACCGCCGCCCCCCTGCTACGATGGGACGTTTCTCGTCACATCAGTTCAGGAGGTCAGATGGCTCGTACAGCAACGGCAGAGTGGAAGGGTGATCTCAAGTCGGGGGTCGGACACGCGGCCTTCGGCAGCGGCGCCTACGCAGGTGCATTCACGTTTGCGACCAGGTTCGAAGACCAGCCAGGGGCGAATCCGGAAGAAATGATCGGCGCGGCCCAGGCGGCCTGCTTTTCGATGGCCCTTGCCAATGCGCTGGCCGGCGCCGGTTTCGTCGCCACCAGCGTGCACACGACCGCGACCGTGCACAACGGGCAGGACGACAAGGGATTTCTGATTTCGCGCATCGACCTCGTGTGCGAGGCTGACGTCCCGGGCGCTGACAATGCCACATTCCAGGCACTGGCGCAGAAGATGTTTGACGGCTGCATCATCTCGCGCGCCCTGGCGGCCACGTCACGCACGCTGAAGGCCACCCTCAAGCGCTAACAACACGTCCCGGGCCTCGGCCCGGGACGAACGCGTGCCGTTACGGGTGCCGGATGAAGGTCCCCTGGCGAATTTCCGAAAATGCCTGGCGCAGTTCCTCTTCAGTGTTCATGACGATGGGGCCGTGCCAGGCGACGGGTTCCTGAATGGGTCGGCCCGACACGAGTAGGAAGCGCAGGCCGTCCTCTCCGGCTTCCACCGTCACCTCATCGCCTCGGTCGAACACCACTAGCGACCGGTTGCCGACATCGGTGTAGACCGGGTCATCGCCCTGCCCCACCAGTTCGGTCGCGACCATCCTGGGCGCGGACGCCCCGCGAAACACGCCGCTGCCGGCAAAGATGTACGCGAAGGCATTGGCCTCGACCGGCACCGGCAGGGTGCGGCGCCGACGCGGCGGCACCGAGACATCGAGATAGCGCGGATCGGCGGCGATGCCGTCCACCGGCCCCCGTCGTCCCCAGAATTCGCCGCAGATCACCCGCACCACCGTCCCGTCATCGTCGGCGATTGAGGGGATATCGCGGGCAGACACATCCTGATAGCGCGGGGTCGTCATCTTCAGGGCACGCGGCAGGTTGGCCCACAGTTGAAAGCCGTGCATGCGTCCGTGCCCGTCGCCGTGCGGCATTTCCTGATGAATGATGCCGCTGCCGGCGGTCATCCACTGCACATCGCCTGCGCCGAGGGCCCCGCGGTTCCCGAGGCTGTCGGCATGGTCGACCGTCCCGGCCAGCACATACGTGATGGTTTCGATCCCGCGATGGGGATGCCAGGGAAAGCCGGCGGCAAAATCGGCCGGCCGGTCATTCCGGAAATCATCAAACAGGAGGAACGGGTCGAAGTCGCTGGTGGTGCCGAATCCGAAGGCGCGGTGCAGGTGCACGCCGGCCCCTTCGAGGGTGGACTGGGCCTGGCGGGAGTAGCGCACAGGGCGCATCGACATGATGCCTTCAGCATACGACGGGCCGGCGCCAAGCGCTTCCCCCTTGCGCCGCAGCAGCGGTCGTCATACGCTCGACTTCATGCTGAAGCTGACTCGAGTGGTGCTGATGGTGATGGTGGCGAGCCTCGTGAGCGCCGTGTCTCTGCACGCGGACGTGCGCACTCAGGAGCGCACGCAGGTGAAGTTTGAAGGGGCGCTGGGTCGCATCGCCGGCATGTTCGGTGGCAAAGCCGCACGCGAGGGCATCGTCACGACCGTTGCGCTGAAGGGCGACCGGCTGATGACCTCGAATGACATGACCGGGGAGATTATCGACCTGGCCGAGGAAAAGATTTACCAGCTGGACATGCGTCGCAAGAGTTATTCGGTGCTGACCTTCGCCGAGTATCGCCGGCAGATGGAAGAGGCGATGGCCAAGGCCAAGGACGAGACCAGGGATGAGGCCCCCGCGGAGCAGGGATCGGGCAAAGAGTATGAGGTCGACTTTACCGTGAAGCAAACGGGCCAGTCGAAGACCATTGCGGGGCTCGGCGCGCAGGAATCAATCGCCACGGTTACGGTCCGCGAGAAGGGCAAGCGTGTCGAGGATGGCGGCTTTGTCCTCGACGTCGCGCTCTGGATGACCACCGAGGCCGACGCCCTGAACGAGCTGACGGCGTTCCGTCAGCGCTATGCGCAGCAGCTGCTGGGCATCGATCCCGCGCAGGCACAGGCCGATATGCGGCAGGCGATGGCCATGTATCCGCAAATGCAGAAGGCGCTCGAACGGTTTCGGGCCGAAGCTGGCAAGCTGAAGGGCACGCCGCTCAGCACCGTGATGACGTTTCAGGTGGTCGGCAGCCCGCAAGGTGATGACACCGCCGAAAAGAACGACGCGCCGCCGACGAGCGTCGGCGGCCTGCTCGGGGGCCTGGGCCGTCGAATGGGTCGCGGCAAGACCGCCGAACCGACGACGACTGGCACGCCGGGACGGTCGACGGTGCTGACGTCGACTACTGAAACCCTGCAACTGGGCACCGCCGTGGCCGCTGGCGACGTGGCAGTGCCCGCCGGGTTCAAGGAAAAGAAGTAAAAGGGCTGGACCGCGCGCGGAGGCGCCGCGCCACGCGTGACGGTCCTCCGCCGCCGTATAAATAGCGACGGCTGCCGGAATGGGCAGCCGGATGTTCAGAAGAGGTTGGTTGCGGGGGCAGGATTTGAACCTGCGACCTTTGGGTTATGAGCCCAACGAGCTACCGGACTGCTCCACCCCGCGTCACCTGAGACTCTAAGAGTAGCACACGCCTTCGAGGACGGCTCCATCATTTCTGCGACGCGCGGGCGATGTGGTGCCAGAGGCGCGCGCCCAGCAGCACGGCGACGATGGCGATGTAGATGAACGGATTGGTGGTGTCGAGCTTCACCTTCCAGAGGTAATGCAACACCGCGCCAATCGCCGACACGTACACCAGCTGGTGCAGCCGGTTCCAGCGATGTCCGCCGAGACGGCGAATCCAGCCGTGGGTCGAGGTCAGCGCCAGCGGCACCATCAGCATGAATCCCGTGAAGCCCGCTGTAATGTACGGCCGCTTGACCACATCGTCCCAGACGCCGGCCAGCTCGAGCGAGTGGTCGAGGATGAAGTAGGTCAGAAAGTGCAGCGTGCCGTAGAAGAACGCAAACAGGCCCAGCATGCGCCGGAACAGCGCCACGGGATTCCAGCCCGTCAGCCACCGCGTGGGCGTGACTGCGAGGGTCAGGACGATGAAGCGGAGCGTCCAGATACCGGTGTCGTTGGTGACCGTTTCCACCGGATTGACGCCCAGCTCACCCTGGAAGCCCCGGACCACCAGCCAGATCGCCGGGCCGAGACCGGCGAGAAACACGGCGGGTTTGAGGGCCCGCCGCACCCAGACGGTCGAGGACACGGTCAGTAAAGCTTGCGCGGGTCCATGCCGGTGTAGAGCGACGCCACGTGGTCGGCGTAGCCGTTGAACGGCAGGGTCTTGCGCTTGAAGAACTCGCCGATGCGCCGCTCGCTGGCCTGCGACCAGCGGGGGTGGTCGACCGCCGGGTTGACGTTCGCGTAGAAGCCGTACTCATCGGCGCGCACGCGCTGCCAGGTATTGAGCGGCTGCGATTCCTCAAAGCTGACCCGCACGATCGACTTGATGCCCTTGAAGCCGTACTTCCATGGCACCACGAGGCGGATGGGGGCGCCGTTCTGGTTCGGCAGCACTTCGCCGTAGAGCCCGACGGCCATCAGGGCCAGCGGGTGCAGGGCCTCGTCCATCCGCAGGCCTTCCACGTACGGCCAGGGCAGCGCCGGCTCGGTCTGACCGGGCATCTGCTTGGTGTCGACGAGGGTCGTGAACTTGACGAATTTCGCGCGCGAGGTGGGCTGGAAGCGCTTGACGAAGTCGGCCAGGGGGAAGCCGACCCACGGAATCACCATCGACCAGGCCTCGACGCAGCGCATCCGGTAGATGCGCTCTTCGAGGGGAAACCACTTCATGATGTCTTCGATGGTGTAGGTGCCGGGCTTGCCGCACTGCCCGTCGACCACCACGGACCAGGGGCTGGGGCGCAGGGTGCTCGAATAGCGGGCCGGGTCGGCCTTGTCGAGGCCGAACTCGTAGAAGTTGTTATAGGTCGTGACGTCCTTGTACGAGTTCATCTTCTCGTCGGTGTTGAACGCACTCTTCGTGAAGTTCTCGAGCTTGCGCGCCGACGGGTTCTGGGCGTGGAGCACGGTGGACGTGCCTTCGAACGCCGGCACCCCGCCGACCGTGGCCATGGCCACAGCGGTCGAACCGGCGACCTGCAGGAACTCTCGGCGGCGCAGGTAGAGCGACTGGTCGGTGACGTCTGACTCTCGCAGGTCGGCGGGCTTCTTGATCAGCATGGGATCCTCTCCGTCATGGTATACCCGGCAGGCCTCGTCGCTGCGCGGCTGCACCCGGGGCCTCGGGGTCTATACTGACCCCGCATGCGCACCGGGCACGGGGCGGCGGCCCCCACGATATTCCTTGTGTTGACGCTGCTGGGGGCCTCCACGTCCCCGCTGGGCGCCCAGGTGCGCCTGGCCGATGAGTCTGACCGCGGGGCGTTCCGCCAGTGGTTCACCCTGCTGGCCGATGCACAGTTCGAGCAGCCGCAGCCCGAAGTGGTCGATTGCGCCGCCCTGGTGCGACTGGCGTTTCGCGAGGCGCTGCGGGCGCACACCCCGGTCTGGCACCAGCGCCTCCGCCTGCCGTTTGTGCCGCAGTTTCCCGACGTGCGTTCCGCGCCCCCGGTCACCGGCGATCACTGGCCATTGTTCCGTGTCGCCTCCTCAGCGGGCTCGGCCTATGGCGAGTTTGCCGACGCACGCACGCTCATCCGCTGGAATACCGTGCCCCGCGGACGGGACGCCCGTGCCGCGCAACCGGGCGACCTGCTCGCCTTTCATCAGCCCGGACAGTCACAGCCCGATCACCTGATGGTGTTTCTGGGGCGCTCGCGTTTCGAGACCGAGGGCGACGACTGGGTCGTCTACCACACCGGTCCCGACGGCGCCTCGGCCGGCGAGGTGCGAAGAGTGCGCCTCTCGGTGCTGCAGGCCCATCCCTCGCCCCGCTGGCGTCCGCTGCCGACCAACGCCTCGTTTGTCGGTGTCTTCCGACTGAGCATCCTCGAAACCCCATGACACGCCGCGTTCTTCTGTCTCTGATTGCGCTGCTGGCCTGCGCCCTGGCCGCCGAGGCTCAGGAGCCTGCGACGGCCGAGAATGCCGGCCCGGCATTTTCGCTGTCGACCAGCGAAACCTTCACCACACGCGATGCGCCGCACTTCTTCCTCACCTTCCGCCGGGTCGAACATCTCGACGTGCGTGTGTATCGGGTGCGCGATCCGTTCCGCTTTTTCGCCGGCCTCTCCGATCCGCACCAGTTCGGCACGGATGCCCCGATGGAGGTGCCGCAGGAGCAGTCGTGGATCGAGCGGCTGACCTCGTGGAAGCGCGCGCAGCGCGCGCGCATCCGGAATGTGCTGCGGGCCCAGGTGTCACCACGCTATCGTGCCGCACGCCGCGTGACCGACGACCGCGCCAGCGCCGCGCAGCGTGTGCAGCTCGATGTGTCGACGTTCGCGCAGGTGCCACTGCTCAATCCCGATCAGCTGGTGACGTCCTGGCGTGAACTGCTGCCCAATTATCGCGACACCGAGTTCCGGCGCATTCCCCTGCCGGTCGACCGCGCCGGCCTCTATCTGGTGGAAGCCACACACGACCGCCTCCGCGCCTACACGGTGGTGGTGGTGTCTGACGTCGGACTGGTCACGAAAATCTCTCCGGGCGAGCTGCTGCTGTTTGCCGCCGATCGCTTCACGGGCGAACCCCAGGCCGGCTGTCAGGTGCAGGCCATGGTCCGACGCGAGGCCATCGCCTCAGGGACCACCGAGCCGGACGGCACATGGCGCGCGTCGCTGCCCGGCGATATCGACCAGATTCTGGGCCTGGCGCAGTGCGGCGAGGCGATTGCGGTCACCGATCCAGGGGCGTATGCGCTGCGGGCGCAGCCCCGCGAGCTAGTGGGCTATCTCTACACCGACAAGTCGATCTACCGCCCGGGCCAGACCCTGCACATGAAGGGCATTTTGCGGTGGCGCGAGCAGGATGCGCTGCGGCCGTTTGACGGGACCACCGTGGAAGTCGTCGCCAGCGATCCGAACGACAAGGTGCTGGTGCGGCGGCAACTGCCGGTGGATGCCTTCGGGGCTGTCGCGCTGTCGTTTCCCATCCCCGCCGCAGGTGCGCTCGGCAGCTATACGCTTCGCGTGCAGAGCGGCGAGCAGCAGGCCCTCGGCGCATTCGAGGTGCAGGAGTACCGCAAGCCCGAGTTCGAAGTCACGGTGACACCGGTCACCCGCATGATTGTGCAGGGCCAGTCGGCACGCGTCACCGTGCAGGCCCGGTACTACTTCGGTCAGCCCGTGGCGAACGGGCGCGTGCAGTGGGTGCTGAGCCAGCAGCCCTATTTCTCGCCGCTGCGCTGGGACGAGGGCGCCGAGGAAGGCGGGGCGTACTGGTATGGCGGCGACCAGACCGCTCAGGGTGAGGCCAGGCTCGACGAGTCAGGGCGCGCCGAGCTCGTGATTCCCGTCCCGCCCGGCGAGTCGGCGCGGGACATCACCGCACGCATCGAGGCCCGGGTCACCGACGCCAGTGCACGCGAAGTGTCAGGCTCAACGCAGGTCCTCGCCACCTGGGGACGCTTTCTCATCGCCGGCCGGGCCAATCGCTCCATCGTCAAGGCAGGCGACCGGGTGGACCTGGAACTTCGCGCGACCGACTATGCCGGTCAGCCCCAGGCCCGCGTGCCCATCGCCATCGAACTCGACAGACTCACCTACCCCGAGGTGGGCTACGGTGAACCGACGGCCACGCGCCTCAGCACCTCGTCAGCGACCACAGGTGAGGACGGACGTGCGACCGCGGCCGTGACGCTGCCGGCGGGCGTGACCGGCCCCTTCCGCCTCACGATCGCCACCGAGGACGGCGGCCGCCGCATCACCGATCAGTTGTGGTTGTTCGTCCCGGGACCGCAGTCGAGCCTGGACGACGAGTCGCGTGACCGCTTCGTTGAAATCATTGCCGACCGGAAGACCTATGCCCCCGGCGACACCGCACGGCTGCTGCTGCGCGGGGACACCGTCATCGGAGCCGTGCTGGCGACCAAGGAAGGTCAGCACGTCGCGTGGCACCGGGTGCTGCGCCTCACCGCGTCCGATGCGATTGAGATTCCTATCACCGAGGGGGACGTCGGTGATGTATACGCGAACCTCGTCTACATGCGCGACGGCCGGCTCTATCGGGCCGAGCGTCGGCTGAGTGTGCCCGCCGCCGCGCAGACGCTGCAGATCGCGATCACGGCCGAGCAGGCGGTCTCGCGTCCGCAGGAGCCCGGGCGCTTCACGGTGCAGGTCACCGACCACACCGGGGCCCCGGTGCGGGCCCAGGTGAGCCTGGCCGTGATCGACGAGGCCGTCTTCGGTGTGCGGCCCGATTCCACGCCTGACCCTGTCCGCTACTTCTACCGCCGCGACTACAGTCGGGTCAGCACGTCGTTCTCGCGCGAATACTTCTTCACCGGATTCTCGGGCGTCGAACGCCTGCAGCTCACGGCGCGTCGCCGTCGCCCGATGACGCTGGCCGACTTCAAGGGCGATCGGCCCAGCCAGCCCACAGTGCGCAAGGAATTTCCCGACGCGATTTACTGGGTGCCCGACATTGTGACCGACGCCACGGGACGGGCACAGGTCGCCGTGCGCTATCCCGATGCGCTGACCACCTGGCGGCTCACGGCGCGCGCGGTGACCACCGACACCCGTGTCGGCAGCAGCGTTGCCCGCACGACCGTGACCAAGGACCTGATCGTACGCGTCGTCCCCCCGAGATTTCTCACCGAGGGCGACGCCCTCGTCCTGCCGGCCATCGTCCATAACTATCGGCCGGACGCACGGACGGCGTCGGTGTCGGTGACCGCGTCGGGGCTCGAGGCCACCTCTGATCGGAGCCGCGTCACGGGTATCGGGCTCGCCAGCGGCGGCGAGGCACGACACGTTTTTTCGTTTGTGGCCCGCACACCAGGTACAGCCACTGTCACGGCCGACGCCGAGACCGAAACTGATCGCGACGCCGTCGAAGTGTCGCTGCCGGTGCAGCCCTTCGGCGTACGGCGCACGGCGACAGCAGCCGGCTCCGTCATTGGTGCCGGCGATGCTGCGGCCGAACTCGTCGTGCCGGCCTCTGCAAATCCTGCGGGCCGACGGATCACGGTGTCGGTCGCGCCCTCGCTCGCCGGGTCGATGCTGGGGGCGCTCGAGTATCTCACCGGATATCCGTACGGATGCACCGAGCAAACCGTCTCGAGCTTCATCCCCAACGTGCTGGTCACCCGTGCCCTGACGGCACTGCAACTGGCCCCGACCGAGCGGATGGGCGCCCTCGACCGCCAGATATCGTCGGGCCTCCGACGCCTCGGTGACATGCAGCATGACGATGGCGGATGGGGCTGGTGGAAGAGCGACGGCAACCATCCGTTCATGTCGGCGTATGCACTGTGGGCGATGGACGAAGCCCGGCGCACCGGGGCACGCGTCGACACATACCGGCTCGACACCGGAGCGCGGGCACTGGCCCGGATGTACGTGACCTATCCCCGCGCGCTGCCCGACCTCAAGGTCTACATGGCGTATGTGCTGAAACGGGCCATGCCGGAGTCGACGGACATCATGTCGTGGGCCGAGTCGGGAGCCGTCACCTACTCGCATGCGGCGGCCCTCAGTGATGCGTGGGCCGCCCGCGATCGCATGAGTGCCCTGGGGCAGGCGCAGCTGGTGGCCCTGCTCGACGAGCACGGCGACGCACGCGCCAGTCAGGCCGCACGGGAGCTGCTGGCCCGCGTGCAGACGAAGGGCGACCTGAGCTGGTGGGCTGCCGACAGCGACGCCTTGCTGTTCGATGCGGCCGACACCAGCGTGGAAGCCACCGCCTTTGCCGTCCAGGCCCTGGCCCGCCGCACCGACACCCACGCCGTGCTGGAACGCGCAGTCCGCTGGCTGTTGATCAACCGGCACGGCAGCCACTGGGGCACGACCAAACGGACGGCCATGGCCCTGTATGGACTGCTGGCGTTCATGCAGGCCCGCAACGAGCGGGCCACGGCCGGTGGCGGCGTCGATGTCTTCGTGAACGGCACACTGGCCGGCCGGCACACGTTCTCGGCCAGCGACATGGTGGCGGCCGATCCGATGCAGTTCGAGGTCGACGCGCAGACCGGCGCGAACACGGTGCGCCTGGTGACCCGTGAGGGCGGGTCGGTGTACTGGTCAGCCGCGGCCACGTTCTTCGATGCGCGGGCGGCAGAGGGCCGCATCGGCAGCAGACAACTGGCCGTCACACGCGCCTACAGACGACTGGTGCCCGTCACGGTCAACTCTCGCATCGTGTATCGCGAGCAGGCGTTCGACGGCACGGCCGCGCCCGGCGATGTGCTGCTGGTGCGGCTGACGGTCGCGGGCTCGACCGACTGGCGCTATCTGTCGGTGGAAGACCCGTTGCCGGCTGGCGTGGAATCGGTGCGCGATCAGTGGGCGTATCCCCTCGAGAGGCCAGACAGCGTGGCGTGGTGGTGGGGCTCGCAGGTCGAGTACCGCGACAACCGCACGGTGTTCTTCCAGCAGGATTTCGAGCGAGGCCGCTACGAATACGTCTACCTTGTGAAGGTGACGACAGAGGGCGCGTTCCGCATGGCACCGACCCAGGTCAGCCCCATGTATCTTCCACAGGTCTCGGCCTCCTCGGCCCCGATGACCCTGACAGTGACACCCGGAGGCCGCCAATGATTCGCCCCGGCCTCACGGCAACCCTCTGGCTGCTCGCGGGCGGGCTCGTCGCAGCGGGCCTGTTCTGGTGGCTGTTGACGACCTCTGAAGCCACCGTCTTCACACTGGCACTCTCGGCCCTCCTGGCGGTGGCGACCTACACGGCTGCGGCCTGGGCGCTGACGAACGCCGTCCAGGCCTGGCATCGGGCCGACGGCACGGCGATCCGCGAGGGCGTGACGTGGTGGGGACTGTGGCTCGTGCTGCTGGTCATCGGGCACGTGCTGTGGCTGGGCATGCACACCGGACTAGAGTGGCTCGGCGATCACGAGGGCGAACTCTCGGCCTGGGCCATCGCACTATTTGACCTGAGCGACATCACGCCGCTGCTCTCGGCGGTGCAAGTGGTCGGCTCGTGGATCGCCTCTGTGGTGGTTGCTTTCGTGATGCTGTGCGTCGGTGCTGCGGGCCTCGTCGCCCACCGTCAAACCGGATGGCTGACCGATGCGCTGAGGCACGCGCTGCATCCGCTGCGGCTGCTGGTTATGAGCGCCGTGGTGATTGTGACCGTCGTCATGCCCCAGCACTATTTGCTGTACGCCATGCCCCAGGGCCTGCCGGCCACGTGGGTGCAGCCAACCGTCGCCTCGCTGAAGCTGGGCGCCCTCGTCGTGATCGCCGCGGCAGGGGCCGCCGCAGTACTGCGGTTGGCCGTGGCGCGTCATCCCCGGCCCGACTGAGGAAGCTCTGGCGGGTTCCACAGTCACGCGAGTGACGGCTCGGCCCGTCCACCCTGTGCGTGCCCGCATCCCCCGCAACCTCCGGGGGCCCGCGGGGCCCACGATCGCCGGGCGCCTGTTTCGCCACGTCGCCTGACATCTTCGATTGCAACTGCACGAACAGGTGGCTAGAATTCGGGAATTCCGGCTACGGTTCAGGCTGGGGGTCCCCCTGAGCGGGGACACATGTTCCGAGGAGGTAGAGCATGGGTCGCAGGATGCCGTGGGGGCTGGCAGGGGTCGTCGGTGTGCTGATGAGTGCAACGACGGTGTCTGCGCAGAGCGCGCCGACGTCGCCAACGTTCTCGAAGGACATCGCACCGATCTTCCAGTCGAAGTGCCAGTCGTGCCATCAGCCGGAATCCATCGCGCCGATGTCACTGATCAGCTACAAGGAAGCACGTCCGTGGGCCCGCTCGATCAAGAATCGCGTGGCGCGCCGGCAGATGCCGCCCTGGCACATCGATCAGTCGGTGGGCGTGCAGAAGTTCAAGAACGACATGTCGCTGTCACAGGCGCAGATCGACACCATCGTGAGCTGGGTCGACGCCGGAGCGCCTGAGGGCAACCCCAAGGACCTTCCGCTGGCCAAGCCGCTCGTCACCAACAACGAGTGGCAGGGTGTGATGGACGGCTTCGGGCAGCCTGACATGATCATCCGCTCCCCCGAGTACAAGATGCCGGCCGTCGGTCAGGATGTGTGGTACCGCCCGATGAGCGACATTCCGCTCACCGAACCGCGCTGGGTGAAAATGGTCGAGATTCGCCCGACCAATCTCAAGTCGCGCAAGACGCTGCACCACTCGATTGCCTACCTCGTGCTGAATGGCGACGCCGATGCGGTGAACACCGGCACGGCGACCTACGGCATCTCGCAGACCGCATCGCGCGCCGACCTGCTCAACCGTCGTCCGCAGCTGATGGAGTGGGCGATCGGCAAGGGCTATGACAAGTTCGCGGAAGGCACGGGCAAGCTGGTGGTACCCGGCGAGAAGATTTCGTGGGACCAGCACATTCATGCGTCGGGTGAAGAGATTCCGACGGGGTCGGAAATCGCCCTGTGGTTCTTCCCCAAGGGCCAGGAGCCCAAGAAGCGCAGCTATCTCATCGGCTTCACGGGCCTGCGTGAGCGCGAGTTCCTCGACATTCCCCCCAACTCGATCGCCTACACCGAAGGGTTCACCGTGCTGAAGGAAAACACGATGATCACCAATTTCCAGCCGCACTTCCACCTGCGCGGGAAGGCGATGAAAGTCGAGGCGATCAAGCCCGATGGCGGCCGCGAAGTGGTCAGCTACGTGGGCAACTTCAACTTCAACTGGATGACCAACTACATCTATGACGATGATGCGGCCCCGATCTATCCCAAGGGCACGGTCATTCAGGTCAGCGCGTGGTACGACAACACGGCCGCCAACAAGGACAATCCCGACCCGGAACAGTGGGTGGGCTACGGCGACCGCACGGTCGACGAGATGGCGCACGCGTGGATGAACGTGGTGTATTACACCGACGAGGAAATGAAGCAGATCCTCGAGGCGCGGAAGACCAAGGCCGCCCGCACCTCCGAGCGCCAGTAACGGCAGGGAGAACCGTTCCGATGGCCGTTGCCCGACTGCTTGCGTCGCTTGCCTGCGGCGTCACGCTGCTCACCGTGGGAGGATGGGTGTCTGCACAGCAGGCCCCCGTCATTCCCTATGAACCTCCACGCCAATTCGGCACCAGCATCACCGGGGCCTTCGAGGGCTGGTTCTACGGCGCCGATGGCGCTCCCAACTTCCTGGTGGGCTACTTCAACCGCAACCTCAAGCAGGCGGAAGACGTGCCAATCGGCCCGAACAACCGCATCGAACCCGGTGGTCCCGACCTGGGACAGCCGACGCACTTCATGCCGCGTCGGCGCACCGGTGTGTTTATCGTGCCAGTCCCCAAGTCATTCACGCCGGCACAGAAGCTGACGTGGACGCTCACGGTCAATGGGCAGACGACCCAGATTCCGCTGCGGCTGCACACCGATTACAACGTGAATCCGTTCGGCGATGTGGCTGTCGGCAACGAACCGCCGACGCTGCGCGTGGTCTCTGAGTCAGGTCAATCAGTCAAGGGGCCCGTGGCACTGCTGAGTGGTGCACCGTCGCTCACAGCCACGGTGGGCTCGCCACTCTCGCTGTCAGCCTGGGTCGAAGACGACGGCAAGTTTGCCAGCGCGACGATGGCGCCCGTCACGGATGACCGGTCGCCGGTGGATCTGCACTGGACCAAGTACCGCGGGCCCGGGGCCGTCACGTTCGACGCCGCCTCGCCGAAGCTCGAGGTGCTCAAGGGCGGCAAGCAGGATCAGCCGTACGCGGGCAAGGCCACGACCAGCGTCAAGTTCAGCACTCCCGGCGAGTATGCACTGATGCTGCTGGCGACCGATTACTCGGGCGAGGGCGGCAACGGCGAAGTCTGCTGCTGGACCAACGCCTACGTGAAGGTCAGCGTCAAGTAAGCGTCTCGGGCCGCGCATACACGTAGGTGTGTGCGCGGTCGAGCGCCACCGGCAGGCCGAAGAGTGAGCCCAGCCGTTCGCCGGTCAGCATCTCCCCGGGCGAGCCGTCGCCCACCACCCGCCCTCCCTTCAGCAGAATCACACGCCCGATCTCGGGCACGATTTCCTCAGTGTGATGCGTCACCAGCAGCAGCGTCGTCCCGTCGTGTACTGTCTGCCGCACCAGCTGCATGAATTCGAAGCGCGCCGCCAGATCGAGTCCCGACGTGGGTTCATCGAGCACCAGCACACGCGGCCCGGTGACGATGACCCGTGCCAGCATCACGCGCCGCACTTCCCCGCCCGACATCTGGTGCAGCAGACGATCAGCCAGGTGCGCAGCCCCCGTCCGCTCGAGCGCCCACGCGGTGCGGTCGGCCATCTCCGAAGTGATGTGGCCATAGCGCAGGATGCCGTGCGAGGCGAAGAAGGCAGAAAGCACCGCCGCGCGGCCGGTCATGCGTCCTTCGCTGTTGCCTGCCACAAACTGCTGATGCAGCGAGGCTGACACGATGCCGAGCTGCCCCCGGAGGGTCGTCACGTCCCATCTCGATGACCCGAAGACGCGCACCGCAGGTGTGCCATCGGCATGAGGCACGGCACGCTCGTGGTGCGTCAGCAGCGAAATGAGCATCGACTTGCCCGCCCCGTTCGGGCCCAGCAGCGCCGTATGCTCACCCTGCTGCAGGGTCAGTGAGAGGCGATCGAGCACAGCGCGCCCATCCTTGATGACGGTGGCATCGTGAAGCTGCAACAGGGGCTGGGGCACGGCTGATGATCGCACGAGTCTCGAGGCACTGGCCCGGGTGACCAGGCGGGCTACTTGATGGCCTGCCAGGTCACTCCACGGGCCAGCGCGGCGTTGACGCACTGTTCCGCGCGCGCATACGCGTCTCGCTGGGCACCCGCCGACACCGGTCGCCTCAACTCGTCGTCTGTGGGACAACTGGGGCGTGCACCCCTGGTTGACGGCCCGAGCGGTGCGGTCTGAGCGCCTGACATTGAAGGGGCCGGACCCGACGAACCAGCACGCGGCAGGTCAGCGCGGCTGAAGTGAATGGCGAGACCTTCGTGCACCCACAACGGGCGTCCGGCAAGCTGTCCGTCGAGCAGTGCGTGCGCCACCTCGTGGCGGATGGTGCGCGCGAGGTCTCCCCGCTGGCGCAGCAGGCGGGGCGGCAGCAGCGCAATGTCCTGCCCCCGTGTTGCGGCCCCAACCCACCAGGGCTGGCCCGTGGCGCGCCCGAATGCGTCGACAGAGGGGTGTACCGTGACGGTCAGCACTGGCGGTGCTGTCACGCCCGCGGTTGCGGCGATGTCGTTGCGGGCCTTCCTCACGAGGGCCAGCAATTCAGCGCGTTCGCCTTCCTGTTCAATCGGCAATGACAGACGCACATCCGTGCTCGCATCGGCTGAGGGCGCAGGTAGTCGCGCACGCGGTGTGGCCGATGGCGCCGGTGGTTCCGCGCTCGAAGCCGCGGGGGCACCGGACGTCACCGGTGTCGGGGTCTTGCCCGCAAGCGCACCGATGGTGAGCGACGGAAAGTAGAAGGCAAGGATATCGGAGGCCGAAGCCCCGGCCTGCGCGCGGTTCCCGGCACCAACGACACACAGGCCGACGCCGTGGCCAAAGCCCCGCCCCACGAAGCGAAACGTCGTGCCCGCGCGACGTATCTCGAAGGCGGTGCTCTTGAGCGACTGCCAGCCTGCAATGCGCCCCACGGCAAGTCGGAAATCGTTGCCCGTGATGTCGGCGGGTACCAGTCCCTCGGCTCTGAGTCGCGCGACCCGCCCGGTCGCATTGCGCCCGACAATCGTCAGGTCGCGCAATCGTCCTTTCCGACCCGTGGCCCGCAGGGCACGCTCGATATCTGCGGCGCGCACCTCACTGCTCCATGGCACTTCTCCGGCATGGGCCTCATCGCGGTGCGGATGTTCGTGATCTGGTGCACCCGGCCAGACATGCGACGCCCGTTCAGGCATACCGCCGCATGAGGCCGAGTAGAACACCTGCGCGGCACGTCCACGGTCGAGCAGCACCTGTCCTGAGGTTGCCCGCGCGGCGTCCCGTGTCACTGAGGTCGAGGGCCGCACCACCTGGCAGTGCGTCGTGTCGCACACGTCAAAACCTTCTGCGCGATGCCGTCCGCGATTGGCCTCCGCGAACGTGCGCGCGGTAATGGCCAGCGCCTCCTGCGCGCCGCGTGCCGCCCGGGGCTGCCCCTCTCCAGCCAGCACCTGCGCCACATAGTCATCCATCGCCAGCGACTCGATGCGCACACGTCCGTCGGGCAGGGTGCGGCCGACAGCGATAGTCGGTCCGGTGCTGCGGCCCTCCCCCTTGGGGGCTTCGCTCCCGGGGGCCTGTGGGGCCTGTGGGGCCTGCGGGGGCTGACGTCCTGTCGTGTTTACCTGAGCGCCCGTGCGCGTATTCGCAGCGAGCCAGGTGGCGGCCACAGCGGCCACGTCGATGCCGGCTCCCCCGGGTGCGAGGGCCACAAGGCTGTGCGTCGGCGCGGGCGCCGGCCACAAGGCCACCACGAGCCCGGCGATGCCGCCCCCCGGCATCGGCGCCGTTCCGGTCTTGGCCCAGGCGGGCACACGCTGCTCAGCAAATGCAGCGGCAGTGCCGTAGGTCGCGGCCCCACTGAGGCCAGCGCGCAGCACCGCCCGTGTGTCGTCGCGCATTGGCACAGACGCCTGTCGCCCGACAGCTACAAGTCGAGCCAGAGCCTGCGCGAGGTGTCGGGGGGTGACGCGCGGGCCATCCAGGCCCACGAGCGCTGCGGCCAGCGGTGTGGTGGCCGCCAGAGGGGGAAGCCCGGCGGCCACACGAATGCGATTGACGTCAGCGCGTCGCAGTCTCCGCGCCAGCGATACGAAAAAATCGTTGCACGAATGCGCCAGTGCCTCGGCCGGAGTCATGGCCCGCTTGAGGTCGGGATGGGCACAGGTGTACCGCACCCCGTCCACGGTCACCTGACGCCGACACACGGCCCCGGTGGCTGGTGTGATGACCTGCTGTTCAAGCGCCGCCGCGAGGGTGAAGACCTTGATGACCGAGCCCGGCATCGTGGGGGTCTCGAGCAGGTCACGGCGCTGGCCCCTTGCGGGCTGCGAGCCATCGAGCGTGACGACATCCAGGGCGACACGCGAATCCAGCGGGGGGCTGAGCGTCTGGGCCATCATCGGCCACAGGCGTGCCCCTGGCAGCAGACACCAGAGCACGGCGAGGACCAGTATCAGCCCGCGACGCTGCCTGCGCCTCAGAGCCGGGTCTTGCAGTGGGGACGACACCGGCATGCGATGGTCTTGTCGCCTTCGGTGTTGTAGTCGTAGGTCAGTTCCTCGCCCGGCTTGATGGTCCGGGCGGCACGCACCCAGATGGTGCGACCTATGACTTGCACATAGCAATTGTGCACACACGAGTGGTTGATGAATCGCGCCACGTTGCCGCCGGCGTTGGCGTCGCGGCTCCACTTCCGATTGACACGGAAGACCCAGATGCAGCCCTTGCGCAGGTAGCGATCCTCGCGGACATCACTTTCCTTCTGGGTAATGAGCTGCCCGGCGTAGTTGATGATGCGCGTGTTCTTCGTAATGCGCTCCATCGCAAACACGCCCCAGCCATGCAGCTTCGATCGCCGCCGCTGAATCTTCGGCAGCGGCTTGCGCAGTTCGATGGGCGGGTCGTCGGCCTTCGGCCCGCGAATCTTCGTCGGAAACGAGTCGGGCACCAGCACCGCGGATGATGCGCGCGACGTCGCGTGGGAACGGGCCGCAGGTCGGGGAGCAGCAGAGGGCATGCGTTCGGCGTTCAGTGTAACATCGTGCAGTCGGGTGAGCGGGTCACCGGCGAGGAGGCATTTGTGAAAGGCACGCTGTTCATGATGATGATGGCGCTCGGGCTGAGCGGAGGTCTGGCGTCGGCGCAGGGCCGTCAGGTCACCGTTCCGGGAAACGGCACACTTCCCTTCAGTCTCGGTGTGAAGGCCGACGGCCTGATCTACGTGGCCGGCGCACTGTCGGACAAAGGCGACGTCAAGGTGCAGACCCAGGCGGTGCTTGATCAGATCGGCCAGACGCTGGCCAAGTCCGGGTCGTCGCTGTCGAACGTGGTGTCGGCGACGGTCTATCTGACGGACGGGGCCAACGCCGCCCCGATGACCGAGGTATGGCGCTCCGTGTGGCCCAAGGATGCGCCGACGCGCACGACCGTGGTCACGAAGCTCATCAATCCGGCGGCCCTTGTGGAAATCTCCGTGGTCGCCGTGCCCACCGGTGGCGAACGTGTCGTGATCAATCCGCAGGGGTGGTCGACCGCCAACCCGTACAGCTATGCGATCCGCACGGGCAATACGCTGTTCATGTCAGGCCTGGTGGCACGCGACACCACCACCAACCAGCCGATCGAGGGCGACACGGCGGCACAGACTCGTGCGGTGATGTCGACGGCCGGGGCGCTGCTGAAGGCGGCCGGTTTCGGCTTCGAGCATGTGGTCACGACGCGCGTGTATCTCACCGACGGCGCGACCTTCCAGGACATGAACCGCAACTATGTGCCCAATTTCCCCAAGGATCCGCCGGCCAGGGTCACAGTGGTGTCTGGCCTGCCAGGACCGACGTATCGCGTGGAAATGACCATGACCGCCGTGCGCGGCGAGCGCCAGGCCATCACGACGCCGGCTGCGGACGGCACGCCCGGCAAGCCCAGTCCCACGCTGAGCAGCGCCATCAAGGTGGGCAACCGCCTGTATCTGTCAGGTCTGCTCGGCAACACGCCCCAGAATCAGGGAGACATGGGCGCACAGACGCGGGAAACACTGACACGCATTGATCGGACGCTCAAGGCTGCCGGGTTCTCGTGGAGTGATGTTGTCGACGGCACCGTGTATGTGACCGACGTCTCGCGATTCGCGCAGATGAACGAGGCCTATCGGACATTCTTCGCGAAGGATTTTCCGGCGCGTGCCACGGTGGGCACGGGGCTGGTGGTGCCGGACGGCCTGCTCGAAATCATGTTTGTGGCCGTGAAGTAAGCACATGCGGCGCTGATGGCCGCACACAACACGGACTGAAGGCCCGGGGCCGCCATTGAGGCTGGCTCCGGGCTTTCGTGCGTACGGCTGACACCATCCGGTGGTCGCGCCTGTGCCTCAGGGCGGCCCCGTACCGCCGATCATTGTCGACTGACCAACTGAAGCCGCGGGCTGAGCCCCTGCACAGGTCTGCAGTGGACGTTCGGGCTGTCAGTGGAAGTTCCGCGCGGTGATGTCGACTGGCACTGCCTGATGATCGAGGGCCACGAGACGCTCGGCCCGCACAGACGTGACACCTTCCTGTTGCTGCAGCACACCTTCCACCAGCAGACACGATGCCGTCATCGCCACCTGCTGCGAGGTGTCGTAGAGCGCCGGCCTGATGATGACGTTGGCCAGCCCGGTTTCATCTTCCAGTGTCAGAAAGACAAACCCCTTCGCCGTGACAGGCCGCTGGCGGGTGATGACCATGCCGGCCGTGCGCACACGGCGTCCCGGGCGCGCCTGCTGCAGGTCGGTGGCCCGCATGACACCGCGCATCGCCAGCGCCTCGCGGTGCCAGCGCATAGGATGCGCCCCCAGCGTGAGGCTGGTGCCGTCGTAGTCGGCCACCAGGCGATCGAGGTCGGTCATCGGTGCCAGCGGAGCGGGCTCGTGTTCGACGATGCCTTCTTCGGTGTCGGTGAACAGTTCACCACTGGGCCGCACGGCCTGTGCCGCCTGCCACAGGGCCGACCGCCGATCGCCACCGAGGCTGTTGAGGGCGCCAATGGCCGCCAGTGCCTCGACTTCGTCATGGCGCAGCCCCGCCATCCGCACCAGTTCATCGATCGATCGGAACCGCTGCGGCACCGGTACCGACACCGACCACTGATGCGAGCACACGTTGCAGAATCCGCCCTCCAGCATCGACGCATCGTCACAGCCGCACTTGGGACAGGCCGTGTGTGATGCGGGTGAACCGCCTGGCGTCGCCGGTGACCTGGTGTGTGCGGAGACACGCGTGATGGCCTGGCCCGCCTCGGCGCGCAACCCCTGCACATAGGACAGGCCGAGACGAATCGTGCCATCCGGTTCGACCTGGCAGGGCCACTGCGAGACCTGCACATCAATCGGCGCGAACCGCACACCGCGCCGCTGTGCGTCTTTGACCAGTGTGGACGGATGGTAGAACCCCATCGGCTGGTTATTGAGCAGGGCCGTGTAGAATGCCGCCGGATAGTGCGCCTTGAGATAGGCACTGGCGTAGACCAGCAGCGCGAAACTGGCGGCATGCGACTCGGGAAAGCCGTAGAGCGCAAACGAGGTGATCGACAGCACAATGCGATCGGCTACCTCGCCGGTGATGCCGTGACGGGCCATGCCGTCGCGCAGCAGCCGTTCCATCTGCTGCATGCGCTGCTCTGATCGCTTGAAGCCCATGGCCCGGCGCAGTTCCTCGGCCTGCCCCCCGGTAAACCCGGCCACCGCCATGGCCATGCGCAGCAGCTGCTCCTGGAATAACGGCACGCCGAGCGTGCGCCTGAGGATCGGCTCGAGCAGCGGATGGTCGTAGGTCACGGGCTCTCGCCCGGCCCTGCGGTTGAGATAGGGATGCACCATCTGGCCCACAATCGGCCCGGGTCGAATGAGGGCAATTTCGACCACCAGATCGTAAAACGTGGCGGGCTTCAATCGTGGCAACGTGGCCATCTGCGCCCGTGATTCCACCTGGAAAATGCCGACGGTATCGGCCGCCTGCAGCATGGCGTACACCGCCGGGTCATTGGGCGGCAGATGCGCCAGATCGATGCGCGGAGGCTGACGCCCCGGGCCATTGATGAGCCGGATGGCTTCCTGGAGTGCCGCCATCATGCCGAGCCCCAGCAGATCGACCTTGATGATGCCCATGTCGGCGCAGTCTTCCTTGTCCCACTGCACCACGACACGGCCGGGCATGCTGGCCGGCTCGAGCGGCACGACCGACGACAGGGCCCCCTGGCTGATGACCATGCCCCCTGAATGCTGGCCCAGATGCCGGGGCACATTGAGCATCTGCGGCCACAGTGCCGCAAACTGCTGCAGCTGCGCAGCGTCACCGAGATACCCCTGCGCGGCGAGGTGACGCGCCCGGTGGTCTGCAGTGCCCTCGGTGTCGGCGTGAGCGAGCACCGCCGACAGGCGATCGATGTCGGCAGGCGCCATGCCCAGCACCTTGCCGACCTCGCGCGCGGCGCTGCGCCCCCGATAGGTGATGACATTGGCCGTCATGGCCGCCCCGTGCGGGCCGTATTTCTCGTAGACGTACTGAATCACCCGCTCGCGCCTCAGCCCGCTGGGCAGGTCGAGGTCGATATCGGGCCACTCGCCCCGTTCCTCCGAGAGAAACCGCTCGAACAGCAGTTCCATGCCGACCGGATCGACGGCCGTGATGCCCAGGCTGTAGCAGACGGCACTGTTGGCGGCCGAGCCCCGTCCCTGCACCAGAATGTCATTCTGTCGGCAAAAATTGACGATGTCCCAGACGATGAGGAAGTAGCCGGCGAGATTGAGGGTGTCGATGAGGTGCAGTTCGCGGGCGATTTGCGCGCGCGCACGATCGTGATACGGCTGGTAGCGATGCCGGGCACCGACGTCGACCATCTGGCAGAGAAACCCGTGCTCGGTGTCGCCGTGCGGCACGGGATACCGCGGAAACCGATAGCCCAGATCGTGCATGGAAAACTGCAGGCGATCGGCCAGGGCCAGCGTGGCCTGCACCGCATCGGGGCGATCGGCAAACAGCCGCGCCATCTGGGCGGGGGCCTTGAGGAGCCGCTCGGCATTGGGCGCCAGCCGCCGCCCGGCGGCCTCGAGGGTGGTGTGGGCCCGGATGCAGGTGAGCACATCACAGAGCGGACGCTCGGCCGCCGTGGCATAACGCACCCCGCCGGTGGCGACCAGCGGCACACGGAACGCCTCGGCCAGTGACACGAGCATGGCGTTGGCATCTTCCTGATCGCGCTGCAGGTGCCGCTGCAGTCCGACATAGAGCTGCGTGCGGCCGAAGGTGCCGATGAGGCGATCGAGCAGGCCACCGACGCCGTCGCGCCCGACCTGCAGCAGCGGATCGCCGACCAGGGCGACCAGCCCGCCCACCTGTCCGTCGAGATCGGCCAGCGTCAGGGCGCCGTGTCCCTTGGCCGCCCGCAGTTTCATGCGGGAGATGAGCTGGCACAGGTGACGCCAGCCCTGCACCGACTCGACCAGCACGGGCAGCACCCAGTGGTGCCCGGCGGCAGCCTGCATGGTGAGTTCGGCCCCGATGAGGGGGCGCAGGCCTGCGGCACGGGCCGCCTTGTGAAAGCGCGGGGCCCCGTAGACGCCGTCGCGATCGAGCAGTGCCAGGGCGGGGTATCCCAGCTCGGCCGCCCGGGCGACGAGCGCCTCTGGTGAGGAGGCCGCCTGCAGAAATGAAAAGGCTGACGCCGTATGCAGTTCGACGTACATCGAGCGATCCGGATGACTCAGTCGAACAGGCCATCGAGTGCCCACTGCCCCACCGCGCGTTCGACGTGCAGCCGATAGAGCGTGCCGTCGGCCAGGGCAATGTCCCACTCGTCGCGGTCCCAGGGCACCTGTCCGTCGGTGACGGCTGCAGGGGCCTGCCACCAGGCACCGGATGTGCGCCACGGCCCCGAGGCCTGCACGATGGAGCCGCCGGCAATGCCCGGACGATCGCAGAGCAGATGCACAGGCCGTCCCTCGTGCACCCGCACGCGCACCGGTACCGGCAAGCGGAAGCGACGAAACCCGATGGGCAGATCGGGGGTATGAGGCGAGCCTGCGGTTGTGTGGCCCGAAGAGGCCGAAGGCGGAACAGCGTCGGAGGCCGCGTGCGGCGGGGGCAAATTCGCCAGGCGCACCGCATTCGAGACGGGCCCAGAGGATGCTGCGTGCTGCGGGGGCGGGAGCGGCCCGAGTTCGCAGGGCTGCATGCGGAAGGCTCCCGGCGTCCAGGTATCGGCCAGCGCAGGCGTACCGACGCGTCCCTCGCCCATGACAGCCGTGAGCCGGGCGATGAGCGTGGCGATCTGTTCGGGGGCCGGCTGCGCCGGCTCGAAAAGCGTGTGCTGCAGCACCCGAGCGGGCGTGGGGTCGAGTCGCACATGCACGCGGTCGATGGCGGCCGCGGGCGGATGCGACTCGAGGTCGAGCAGCACGAGGGTGCGCAGGGTCTTCGCGTCGCGCAGCGGCGCCGGCAGCGGCAGCGCGCGGACATGCACGGCGCGGGTCGTCAGGTGCAGGGCGGTCCGCACACAGACCGCGCCCCGATCCGCGCGCTCGAGCTCGAGCGCGAGCGGGTCGAGGAGCCGCGCCAGTACAAACGAGAGCGGCTCGCGCCCCTCGATGGGCCACTCGAGCTCGAGGGCGCGCTCGAAGACCGGCGCCGCCACCCGTGGCACCAGCGGCGCCTCGTCGAGGCCGCGCGCCAGCCGCTGCCATGCCACCCCGACGTCGCCCAGCCGTGTGCGCACCTGCGCGGCGGGCAGCGCCACCAGCGCCCCCAGCGTGGTGACGCCCCACCGCTGCAGCGCCTGCCGCACACGACCCCCTCCGCCCCCGACCTCGCGACCCGCACGCCCTGTGTCTGTACGACCGGACGAGGCCTGCATCACGCCCTCGAGCACGGCGACTGGCAACGTCGACAGCTGCACAGCCATCGCCTCGGAGGTCTCAGCCACATGCAGGCCCGGTGCCGAGGCCGCCAGCACCATAGCCCCCGCACACGTCGGCGCCACCGCCACCGCCCGCACTCCGGGCATCGCCCCCAGCAGCGCCTCGCCAACCTCGACCGCCCCGCCAAACAGCCGTGTCATCCCCGAGACATCGAGCACCACACACGATGGCCGCACCTCAATGCGCGGCGAGAAGGCCTCAGCCGCTGCGCACACCATCTCGACTGTCGTCGCCCCCTCGATCTGCACCGCGGCAAACATCGTCTTACCCGAACAGCACCGACGACACCATCGTCGTCTTCCGTGTGGTACGGCCGCGCAGCGCCACCTGCAGGCCATGCAGGCGACGCGCACGGTCGTGCGTGCCCCGCCACTGCACCCGCGCACTGGCCGACGCCGCTGACGTCGCCAGCCGGCCGGCACCAGCCCTGTCATCGGACCCGTCATCGGACGCATGGGCACCCACAGGAGGCCCCACCGCAATCGACAGCCCCCCGGCACTGTGCCCCATGGGCTGCACGCCCAGCAGCAACACCGCCACCGGACTGCCCTCGATGCTGTGCTGCAGCCGCAGCCAGGTCGACCGGGGAATGCGGCGCAGCGCCAGTGCCGGCACGTCGAGCAGATCGAGCACCACCAGGGTGCACACCCCCGACTGCGCCGCCAGCTGCACCGACGTGAGCGCCCTGTCGAGACTGCGCTCGAACAGCGTGCCCGGCCCCTGCGCCGCACGCTGCCCGGGCACCCAGTCGGGATCGAGCGCCCCGGCCAGACGCGACACCGGCTGCCCGCGCACCCACAGCACCCGCGACAGATCGACTCCGGCCTCGTCTGCCAGGACCGGATCGAACCGGTCGAACGTGTCAATCAGTGCCACACGCTCACCACGCGCCGTCGCCGCAGCCAGGGCCGCCCACGCCAGCCCCGTACGCCCAGACGACACCGGCCCCACCACCTCGGACACCTGCCCGCGCGGCACCCCGCCCACACCGGCATCGAGCCACGGAATCTGCCAGTCGGCATAACTCGGCGCTGTCGCCGGCTTGACCGATGTCAGCGTGCGATCGAGCCGCCGCTGCTGCAGCAGCGACAGCACCGCCGATGCCCGGGTCGCGACCCGGGTCGACGCATGCGCCGATGCCGGGGGCAAGGCCTGCGAGGCTTCCGGCGCTGACACCCGGGCTGTCGTCGCACGTTCGCTATTGGCCACCGGGATCGCCGGGGCCGCCGCAGCCCCGGGGACCGCATACGCCGCAGGGACCGCGGCACTCGCGAACCGCATCACGATTTGGGACACACTCTGGGGAACAGCCATGGATACTCCCGGTAATTCGCTTTTGTTTCGCCTTAAGCGCCATCATAGCGAACAAAATACGAATGTCAAGCGCCGATGTTCCCCACAGGCACTGCGCTAACATGAGCAGCCTTGCACGCGCACCTGCTCGATGCCATCCGCCGCATTTCCGCGGCCCTGACCTACCGCGACTTCCGTCTGCTCTGGATGGGTGCCCTCACGTCGAGCATCGGCACCTGGATGCAGAAAGTCGCCCAGGCCTGGCTCATCGTCACCCTCACGGGCGATCGCTCGGCCTTCTATCTCGGTCTCGACAGTTTTCTCGGGGAACTGCCCATCCTCCTGCTCACCATCGTGGGCGGCGTCGTCGCCGATCGCCACGACCGGCGACGCCTGATGCTACTGTCACAGATTGTGCAGATGTCCGTCGCCTTCACCCTGGCCACGCTGGTCGTCACCGACGCCATCCGCATCTGGCACATTCTGGCCCTGTCGTGTGTGACCGGCTGCGCCCAGGCCTTCGGAGGGCCGGCCTACCAGGCGCTCGTGCCCACACTGGTTCAGAAAGAACACCTGCCGAACGCCGTCGCCCTCAATTCGATTCAGTTCAACCTCGCACGCATCATCGGCCCCATCGTCGCCGGTGCCGCACTGGCGTCGTTCGGCATGGTGATGTGCTTCGGGTTCAACGGCATCTCGTTCCTGTTCGTGATGGCCGCGATTCTGTCGCTGCGCAACGTGCACGTGCCGCCGCCCTCGTCTGTGTCGCTCGTCACGCAGATGAAGGATGGCCTGCGCCACGTGGCCGGCTCGCGCGATCTGCAGCGCATCACCCTGCTGGGATTTCTCGCGGCCTTCCTCGGCATTCCCCTGCTGACCTTCCTGCCCGTGATGGCCAAGGATGTGTTCAAGCAGGATGTCGTGCTCTATACGAAGATGATGACCACCTCGGGCGTCGGGGCCGTGTGCGGAGCCCTGTTTGTGGCCTGGCTCGGCAAGCACCGCCACATGGGCCGCCTCATGCTCGGCCTGCTGTGCGCCTTCGGCCTTGCCATGACCGCCTTTGCGCTCTCGCCCAGCGTCGAGGTCAGCACCGCCATTCTCTTTTTCACCGGTGCGCTGCTCGTGATGTGCTTCTCGCTCAACAATTCGCTGGTGCAGCTGATGGCCCCTCCCGAACTGCGCGGACGCGTCGTCAGCATCTACATGGTGGCGTTCCGCGGAGGCTCGCCGCTCGGCGGACTCGCCAGCGGCTGGATGATTACGCAGGTCGGATCAGCCCCCACCATGCTGGCCATCAACGGACTCGTGCTGGCGGCCATTGCCGTCTATGTGCTGCTGTTCCGATCGCACGGTCCAGCCGAGCACTGAACCGGGGGCCGGCAGCGTTCACGGGAACGAGCTGTACGGAGCCGTCGCGCGCCCTGATCAGCGCGTGAGGCGTACCGGCAGGCGCACGGCCACTTTCGACGGTGCAAAGCACACACGGTCGTCGCACGCCTGATACTCGAGCTGACCGGTCACCGTCGCCGTGCCTGAGGCCAGGGCCCGCCGGGCCTCGGGCGTGTCGAGCACACGCACGGTCCGCGTCAGGCGGAACGGCTGCGAGTACACCTCAACCGTCTCGTTGAGCGGCGCAAAGTGATACTTCTCGAACGGCGGATACTTCGTCGGCTCGAGCCGCAGCCACGGCTGTGCATCGAGCGTGAGGGCAATCACCTGATAGTCGTGCTTCCCCGGAGCGTAGACATGAATGCTGCGGCGCGGCGTGATGTCGAGGGCGACGGTGAGGGTCGCCCCCGGCGCGGCCTCTTCCGGACTGATGCGCGACTCGACCGTCAGATGACTGGTGGTGGAGCGGGCTGACGGGCCGAAGGGATTGGGAGCCGGTGCCTGCGCCTGCAGCGTCAGTCCCAGCAATGTGGCCAGCAGTGTGCCCAGCAGCATGCGTCGCATGCCTCACAGCGTATGCGGGCTGCGCCCGCGAATCAACCGCCGCCGTCACGGTACAATTAGGCCGGTTCATGTCCACCGCTGCTCCGCTGCGCGCGCTCATTGTCGAAGACGACGCCGACATCGGCCAGCTGGTGGCGCGCTATCTTCAGAAGGCCGGCTTTGTCGCCACCGTCCTCACCTCGGGCCGTGACGTGCTGGCCCAGGCCCGCCGCGAACCGCCCGACGTGCTGCTGCTGGATGTGATGCTGCCCGGCATGGACGGCCTCGAGCTGTGCCGGGCCCTGCGCACCGACACGGCGACGGCCCTGGTGCCCATCATCCTGCTGACCGCCCGCGACGGCGAGGACGAGCGCATCGCGGGACTCGAGACAGGCGCCGACGACTACATCACCAAGCCCTTCAGTCCGAAGGAGGTGGTGGCCCGTGTCCGCGCCCTGCTGCGGCGCACCCATCGCATCGCGCCCTCGGCCCCGACGCTCACCTACGGACCGCTCAGTGTCGATGTCGAGCGGCACGTCGTGCGCCATGGCGGCGAGGACATCCACATCACCGCCAAGGAATTCCTGCTGCTGCAGTACCTGCTGGAACACCGCGGACGCGTGCTGTCGCGCGACCTGCTGCTGACCGATGTGTGGGGGTACGCCTACACTGGCGGCACGCGCACGGTCGATGTGCATATCCGCCGCCTCCGCGAGAAGCTGCCCGTGCTGGTCGACGCCATCGTCACTATCAAGCAGTTCGGCTATAAGCTGCTTGATCTGCCGCCGACATCATGAGGGTGTGATGCTGCCACTGCTGATCGCGTCATTCACCGGATTCGGACTCGGCCTTCTGCTGATGCTGCAGGTGATGCGCCGCCGTGCGCGCACGCTCCAGCAGCGCGCCGAGCGGATGCAGCAGACCGCCAGGCGCTATGCGCTCGGCGACCGCAGTCGCGATGTGCCCGACTACGGCGACGACGACCTCGGTGACACAGCCCGTGCGTTCGATCAGGCCATCCGCGAACTGGGCCAGCAGCTCGACCAGCTCAGCCGCGACCGTGCCCGCACCGAAACCGTGCTGGCCTCGATGGCCGAGGGCGTGCTGGTCGTCGACAGCCAAGGGCGCCTGCAACTCGTCAACGACGCGGCCCGCCAGCTGCTCAAGCTGGACCGCAGCGCTCTGGGGCATCCCTACATCGAGACGCTCCGCCACCCGGTCATTGTCGAGCAGCTGACCGGCGGCCTCGAGGGGGCCCCGGCCTCGACGCTCGAGCTGACACTGCCGCTCGATCCGCCGCGCATGCTGCTGGCACGTGTGGCCTCGTTCGACAGCGAAGGCCGCGGGGCAGTGCTGGTGCTGCAGGATGTGACCGACTTCAGGCAGGCCGACCAGATGCGCCGCGATTTCGTGGCGAATGTCTCTCACGAACTGCGCACACCGCTTACCGCCGTCAAGGGCTACGCCGAAGCCCTGCTCGACGATCCGGATGACGAGGAGATGCGCGAACGGTTTCTCGAGATCATCCATACGCAGGCGTCGCGGATGGAACGGCTCGTCAAGGACCTGCTGCGACTGGCACGGCTCGATGCCGGGCAGGAACAGGCCGATGCGTCACCGTGCGATCTCGAGCCGCTGCTGGCTGGCGTCGTCAGCGATATCGAACAGGTCTCCTCCACCAAGCGGCAGCAGGTGCACCTGATGGTCGCTCCGGCCGTGGCGCGCATCACCACCGACATGGCCAAGCTGCACGACATCGTGCGGAATCTCGTCGAGAATGCCGTCAACTACACCCCGGAAGACGGCAGCATCACGATCGAGGCTGCGGGGACTGGCGGCGCGGCCGTCATCACGGTGTCAGACACCGGGCCCGGTGTGCCGGCCAGTGACCTCACGCGCGTCTTCGAGCGGTTTTACCGTGTCGACAAGTCTCGCGCGCGCCCTGGAGGTACCGGCCTGGGCCTCGCGATTGTGAAGCATCTCGTACAGGTGCTGGGGGGCAGCATTACGGTCGCCAACCGTCCCGAGGGCGGGGCGGTCTTCACGCTGACGCTGCCGCAGGCGCCGTCAGGCGTCTAAGGCGTCAGCGCAGGTGCAGGGGTTACGGCAGGCCGATCGCGTCGAGCAGGTAGAACGACAGCGCGGCAATGACCGCTGACGCCGGAATGGTCAGTACCCACGCCCACACGATGCGGCGCGCCACCCCCCAGCGGACCGCTGACAGTCGCCGTGTCGACCCGACGCCGATGATGGCGCCGGTGATGGTGTGTGTCGTACTGACAGGCACGCCCAGGGCTGTGGCGGTGAACAGCGACACGGCACCGGCCGTCTCTGCCGCAAATCCCCCCACCGGCTGCAGGCGCGTGATCTTCGAGCCCATGGTGTGGATGATGCGCCAGCCGCCCGACAGGGTACCGGCCGAGATAGCCGTGTATGCGGCGATTTCGACCCAGAGGGGAATCTCAAACTCGGTCAGGTAGCCGCCGGTCACCAGCACGCCGGCGATGATGCCCATGGTCTTCTGCGCGTCGTTGGCGCCATGCCCGAGGCTGTAGAGCGCCGCCGACACGAGCTGCAGGCGCCGGAACCAGCGATCGACCCGCGACGGGGCGGCGCCCCGGCAAATCCACAGGATGGCCACCATGAAGGCAAAGCCCAGCACGAAGCCGATGCCGGGAGCGAGCAGAATGAAGATAAGCGTCTTGGTCCACCCGGCCGGCACCAGCGCGCCCACACCCGCCTTGGCAATGGCGGCGCCGGCATAGCCACCCACCAGCGCATGCGATGAACTGGTCGGCAAGCCGTAATACCAGGTGATGAGGTCCCACACGATGGCCCCGATCAGGCCCGCCAGAATCACACTGGTCGTAACGGCGGACAGATCGATCATCCCCGACCCGACCGTCTTGGCCACCGCGGTGCCGACAATAAATGCGGCGGCGAAATTGAAGAACGCGGCCCAGATCACCGCCTTCCCCGGCGACAGCACCCGTGTCGAGACGACGGTGGCGATCGAGTTGGCGGCGTCGTGAAAGCCGTTAATGTAGTCGAAGACCAGGGCGACCCCGACGACGAGGACGACCAGCGCGAGATTGGTATCCACCGGAGGCTATCCGTGCTTGACGACGACGCTTTCGAGGACGTTGGCCACGTCTTCGCAGCGGTCCGTGGCTTCTTCGAGCAGGTCGAGTACTTCCTTCCACTTCATGACGGTCAGTGCGTCCGGTTCCTCTTCAAACAAACGGCGCAGGGCTTCGTCCCACACCTCATCGGCCGAATTCTCGAGACGATTGATTTCGACCGCACGCTCGTGCACGCCGTTCCGCTTCTCGAGGGCCTCGACGGCAACCTTGACCTGCATCGTCGCCTGCCAGATCAGCGACGCCAGCTCGCGCACACCGTAGCGGAGCGACGTCATGCGATACCGGCGCAGCACGGCGGCCGCCGCATCAACGGCATCCATCACATCGTCGAGCGACTTGGCCAGCGCGTGAATGTCTTCACGATCAATTGGCGTGACAAAGGTGGAATTCAGCCGCTGGATGATGTCGTGGCAGAGTGCATCGCACTCGTGTTCCACCTGCTTGATCTGCGGCGCCATGTCCCAGTTCGGCGGATCCGTCGACACCATCCGCTCGAGCAGCGTCGCGCCGGAGACGATGCGGTCGGCCATCGCCGCGAAATCGTCGTAGAACTTCTCTTCTTTGGGGATGAGTCGGAACTTCACGCAGTGGATTCTCCCACGGATGTGTTTCGGGGATGTTACGGAGGGCGGGAATGGCGATGCCCCCTGAGTGCAGACTCCGGGGGCGGCCAGGCGCTAGAAGGCATAGCGCAGCGACACCTGGGTCTGACGTGCGGTGCCGAGGCCGACGGTGCGGTTCAGCGGCCCCAGCATGTAGCCGAAGGTACCCACCTGGGCGTCGGTGAAGGCCGCACCGGGCGTGCCGTTCGGAAGCGCCGTCGCCGGGTTCTCATAGTTGAGCCGGTTGGCGATGTTGAATAGCTCGACGCGGAACTGGAGCCCCTGATTGCGGAAGCGGAAGTCCTTGCTGAACATCAGGTCGATCTGCGCGAAGGCCGGCCCGCGCAGGAAGTTGCGCGGCAGGTTACCGAAGGTGCCGGGCTGCGGCGTGGCGAAGGCGGCGGGATTGATCCAGCGCACGCCGTTCTTCAGGTAGGGATTCACGCCAGGCACCAGGTCGGGGCGCTGGGTGCCGCGGCTGTTACCGCCCGGAATGTTCGTCACGGTCACGCCGTTCACCGTGACGTTGTCGGGACGGTTGATCGTGATGTTCAGAGGGACGCCGCTCCGGGCATTGACGATACCGCCAATGCGCCAGCCACCTGTCCAGAAGCCCTGCCCGGGCAACTGATACACCAGTGAGCCATTGAAGGTGTGCGGGATGTCCTGCGGATTGATGCCGTATTCACTCTCGAAATCGAAGGTGTTCTGGGTGGTCGCCGCTTCGTTGGACCCCTGGGTCGTGCCGCGGTTGCGCGAGTACTGATACTGCATGCCGCCGGTGAAACCTGCCTGGAAGCGCCGTGTCAGGCTCACCTGCAGCGCGTCGTAGGTGGCACGACCGCAGCCGGCCGTGGCGTAGATGCCGGCGAACTTCATGCCGTCGACGCAGCCGGCCGTCTTGAAGTCGATCTGACCGTATGTCGGCACCGGACGCACGCGCGTCACCGGGTCGAGCACGTTGCCCACGCCGCGCAGGAACATGTCGCGTCCCTGGCTGCCCGTGTAGCCCAGCGTCAGGTTGATGGCCCAGGGCAGTTCGCGCGACAGGCTGGCGCCGTACTGGATGTTGTACTCGTTCGGGTAGTGGTGCGTGTAGCCGCGGATCGAGAGGAGGTTGCGCAGCTGCGCAGGGTCGACCGGGTAGGCCAGGCCGTTGGCTGGAATATCGGAGGCCTGCACGCGCCGGCGCTCGATGTAGTTCTCGATGGGCTGGATGCGGTCTTCAAACTGCCCGGGGCCGTAGAAGAGTCCGAAGCCGCCCCTGAGAGCCGTCTTGTCATTGAGCTGATACACCACTGACAGGCGCGGAGAGAAATTGTTCTTGTCCGGGTCGTAGAAGTTGTTCACGTCGGTCGAGTAGGCGTTCTCTTCCACGAAGAAGGGCTTGGCCAGTCCGTTCGCTTCGCGCACCACCGAGTAGTAGTCGTAGCGCAGGCCCAGTTCCAGCGTGAGCCGGTCGGACGCACGCCACGAATCCTGCAGGAAGCCGATGAGATAGAACTGCACCGGACGGAACATCGGCGAGTCTTGCGTCACCGCGTAGGTGTTGGGACGGTTGTCGATGAAGTCGTTGATGCTGTTGTAGGTGATTTCCGTACTGCCCAGAAACTTGAAATCCGACTGGATGTGACGGTATTCGAGGCCGCCCTTGACCGTATGCCGGCCGCGGGTCAGTGTGGTCGCATTTGACAGCGAAATCGACATCGGATCGAACTGCGATCCGGTCGTTGACGAGGCGCTGGTGGCGCGAATCAGCAGGCCGCTGCGGGCAATGCCGGTGGTGCCGCGGGCGTCAATCGACGAGGACGTGAACGCGCCCGACAGTGACACCCCGACCGGGTCGTAGCCCGTCGGGCCGAATGCGGACGCGCTCGTCTTCGGCGCGTTGTAACCGACTTTCACTTCGTTCACGATGTTGGTGCCGAAGACGCTCTGGAAGTTGCCAACGATGTTCTGCGGACGCTGCTTTGCGAGCACGCGCCGGGGCGTCACGGTGCGATCGGGCGTGTCGACCTCGCCATCACTGAACAGATAGCGGGCATAGAACGAGTGCGCGTTGCTGAAGCGGTGGTCGAGTCGCAGCGAGATGGTGTTCTCGCGCTGCGTGGCCTCGGTCTCAAGGGCCGCCAGATCGACCAGCGGGTTGGACGTGGATGTCTGGCCTGCGGGGAATCCGGCCAGCAGCGGCGCCACCGCACGCGTGCGGGCATCGCCCTGCCCGGCGCCGCTGCCGACAGGCAGGCCGGCCAGGATGAGCCGCCGGGCCTCTGCGCTCGGCACCGCCTCGGTGAAGCTCAGGCCCGTGCGCTGACGGAGCGCCTCGACAGACATGAAGAAAAATGTGCGGTTCTGCTTGAGCGGACCGCCGATCGATCCGCCGAACTGGTCGAGCTTGAGCGCCTGCTTGCGATTGTCATACTTGCTCGCCGCATCAAGCGCATCGTCACGCTTGTATTCGAAGAGTGACCCGCGGAACATGTTGCTGCCCGACTTGGTCACCACCGTGATGTTGCCGCCGGCTCCGAGGCCGCTTTCGGCCGGAGCAAGGCCCGAATTCACGCGGAATTCGGCGACTGACTCCATCGACGTCTGCAGGCGGAACTGAGAGCCGGTGGCGCTCAGGTAGCCGGGGCTGGCATCCCACACATACGTGCCGTCCACGCCGTCGTAGCTCAGGTAGTTCTGCTGGTTCGACTTGCCGTTGAATCGCACCGACGCCCATCCGCCGTTGCCGTCGCTCGTGGCACCCGGTGCGAGGGTCATCAGGTTGGCGAAGTTGCGGCCATTGACCGGGAGGTTTTCGACTTCCACAGGCGACACATTCACACCCGTGCGCGCCGACGACAGGTCGATGACCGGGGCCGAGGCTGACACCGTCACCTGCTCGGTGACGGAGGCCAGGCCGAGTTCAACACTGACGGTCTCAATGCTGCCGACGCCGAGCACGATGCGCCGACGAGAGGGCTGGAAGCCGGCGAGCTCGATGACGACATCGTAGGCGCCGGGCCGCAGATTGGTGACGGCATAGCTGCCGTCGCCTTCGGTGACGGTGGAGCGTTCGGCCCCGGTGTCAGCAGACGTGATAGTCACCGTCACCCCGGGCAGAGCGGCCTTACTGGTGTCGAGCACGGTGCCGACCACGCGCGACTCGACCTGCTGGGCAAGCGCGGACGGAACAAGAGCACAGAGGCATAGCAGCACTAGCACGACGCGGAACGACTGCGGCAGACGAATCATGAAACGCTCCTTTAAAATCACAGCTCTGACTGTAGGAGCCCGATGTGATCGGTGAATGACGGGCGTGTTACTTCTGTGTAACAAATGACCCGTCGACGTTCCGTGCCCGCGCACTATAATCCGCCGGCATGGCTGACGCCCCGGAACAGCGCGCGCGCACGCGCCTGCGTGGATGGCTGATTCTGGCCGCGCTGTATGCGCTCGTCGTCGTGGTCCTTCCACGTCCCGATACCGTCACGCCCGAGGGCTGGCGGCTCGCCGCCATCTTCCTCTGCGTCATCGTCGGCATGATTGTCGAGCCGCTGCCGGCCTCGGCCCTGGTGCTGCTGGGCCTCACCGCGATGACGGCGAACGGCACACCGATCAAGCAGGCGCTGGGCGGGTATGCCGAGCCGTCGGTGTGGCTCGTGATCCTCGCCATGCTCATTGCCCGCACCATGCTGGACACGGGCCTCGCGCGGCGCATTGCCCTGCTCTTCATCCGCGCCTTCGGCAGCAGTTCCCTCGGTGTGTCGTATGCCCTGCTGGCCACGGATATCACCCTGGCCTCGGGGGTCCCATCGATCACCGCGCGAACGGCAGGCATGATCGCGCCCATCGCCGTCCGCATCGCCGAACTGTTCCAGTCGGCGCCGGGCCCCACGGCCAACCGTCTGGGGGCCTACCTGATTGCCGGCATCTATCAGGGGTCGGGCGTGGCGTGCGCCATGTTTTTCACCGGGCAGGCCAGCAACATCCTCGGCGCCAACCTCGCGCGCACACTGGTGCAGGTCGAGGTGTCGTGGTCGAGCTGGTTTGTCGCCGCCGTCGTGCCCGGGCTGGCCTCAGCGCTCGTGCTGCCCTGGGTCGTACAGCGCGTGATGCGGCCCGAGGTGCGCCGCACGCCCGAGGCCCCGGCCTTTGCGGCGGCCGAGCTCGCACGCATGGGGCCGATGTCCACGGCCGAGCGCATCACCCTGGCCGTGTTTGCCGGCGTGGGCCTGCTGTGGATGACCTCGGCCTGGCACCGGCTGGATGTGACCTTCGTCGCCCTGGCCGGATTCGGCGTGCTGCTGGTCACCGGCACGCTCGCCTGGGAGACGGCCATGCGCGAAAAATCGGCCTGGGACGTATTCGTCTGGTACGGCGGCCTGCTGCGGATGGGCGAACTGCTCAACGGCACCGGTGTCACCACCGCGTTTGCCACCTCGGTCGGGGCCCTTTTTGCCGGCATCCCCTGGCTGGTCGTGCTGCTCGCCGTGCTGGTCGTCTACTTCTACACGCACTATGCGTTCGCCAGCATCACGGCGCACATGCTGGCGCTCTTCCCGCCGTTCGTCGTGCTGCTCGTGGGCCTCGGTGTGCCCCCACCCCTCGCGGTCTACAGCCTGCTGTGCCTGGCCAACCTGCCGGCCGGGCTCACGCATTACGGCACCACCCCGGCCCCCATCCTGTTCGGGCTCGGCTACGTCTCGCTGCGGGACTGGTGGCGCGTGGGATTCATCGTGTCGCTGGCCAACATGGCCCTGTGGCTTACCGTCGGCTTCGGCTGGTGGAAGATGATTGGCCTCTGGTAACCCTTCCGCAGCCCCGGCTCACTGTCTCTCGTCTGCTGGTATCCTGAGCCCGTGATGCGCAAGGTGCTGGCCCTGATTCTCGGCGGCGGTCAAGGCAGCCGCCTGCATCCGCTGACCGAACTCCGGTCGAAACCCGCCGTCCCGATCGGCGGCAAGTATCGCCTGATTGACGTGCCCATCAGCAACTGCCTGCACGCCGATTTGCGCCGCATCTTTGTGCTCACGCAGTTCAACTCGGCCTCGCTCAACCGGCACGTGAGCCGCACCTACCGGATGGACCACTTCTCGCGGGGGTTTGTCGAGATTCTCGCGGCGGAACAGACACCCGAGTCCACCGCGTGGTTCCAGGGCACAGCCGATGCTGTCCGGAAGGCGCAGCGCCACTTCATCCAGCACGAGGCCGACTACTATCTGATTCTCGCCGGCGATCACCTCTACCGGATGAACTACAGCGAGTTGCTCGACGCGCATCTCGAGCAGCAGGCCGATGTCACCATCGCGGCCCTGCCCGTCGATGCCGAGGAAGCCACCGGCATGGGCATCTTCACGTTCGATGCACGGGGTCGTATCGAAGGCTTCGAGGAAAAACCCTCGGCCCAGCGGCTCGCCGGGATGACCTCACGGCTCGGCCGCGGCACCGGCTTCGCCCAGGCCGATCCCGCTCGCCCGTACATCGCGTCGATGGGCATTTATCTGTTCTCGCGCGACGTGCTGCTCGAACTGCTCGAGACCGAGGCGGGCCACGACTTCGGGCGCGAACTGATTCCAGCCGCCCTCCGGCGCTACCGCGTCCGGGCCTTTCCCCATCGGGGGTACTGGGCCGACGTGGGCACCATCCAGAGCTTCTACGATGCCAATGTGATGCTGACGCGTCCGCATGCGCCGTTCAGCTTCTACGATCCGGTCTACCCCATCTACACCCACACCCGCTTCCTGCCGCCCTCGAAGCTGGTCGGCTCGCAAGTGACCAACGGACTGATCGCCGAAGGCTGCTATCTGGAACATGCCGTCGTGACCGATTCGGTCGTGGGTATCCGCTCGCGCATCGGGGCCGGCAGCCGCATCAGCCGATCCGTGCTGCTCGGCGCTGACTTTTATCAGCCGGAAGCCGAGCGCACACACGCCGGACAGACCGTGCCCCTCGGCATCGGCTGCCGCGTCACGCTCGACCGCGTGATTGTCGACAAGAACGCACACATCGGTGACGATGTGCAGCTTGTCAATGCCGCCGGCATTGACCATGCGGACGGTGACGGCTACTACATCCGCAACGGCATCATCGTGGTGCCGAAGGGGGGCGTGATTCCTCCGGGGACACACGTGTGACGTCACGGCCGTAACCCACAATTAACGGGTTCGTCACGGGAAAGAAACCTCCGACCGATACCGTGAGGGAGGTATGACCCCCGCCGCGACCCGTCCCCGGGTGCTGGTAGTCGAAGACGAACAGGAAATCGCCGGGCTGATTCGGCACGCGCTCGAGCGCGGCGGCATCGCCACGGTCGAGGTAGCCACGAGCGGCGACCAGGCGCTCAAGCTCGCAGGGGAACAGCCTCCCGACGTCATCATTCTCGACCTCAACCTGCCGGTGCTCGGTGGCCTGGAAGTCTGCCGGCTGCTCAAGGCCCGCGCTGCCACCGCACAGGTCCCCATCATCATGCTGACGGCGATGGCCAGCGAGTCTGATCGGGTCACCGGCCTCGATGCCGGAGCAGACGACTACATCACCAAACCCTTCAGCCTGCGTGAACTGGCGGCCCGCGTGCGCGCGGCCCTGCGGCGGGGCAAATCGGCCGAGGCGCCCGCGATGCAGGTGTATCGGGGACGGCACCTCGTGGCCGACTTTGACGCCGTGTCGATTACCGTCGACGGCGCCCCCGTGCGCCTGACCCGTCGCGAATTCGAACTGCTGAAGTATCTCGTCGAGAACCGGAACCGCGTCCTGTCGCGGGACCGCCTCCTCGAGCGGGTGTGGGGCTACGACCAGGTCATCGAAACCCGCTCGGTCGATGTGCACGTCGGGCGCCTGCGGGCGAAGCTCGGGCCGGCCGGGCCGCAAATCGAAACCGTCGTGGGCCTCGGCTACCGGTTCCTCGCCTGATTACCGACCCGCAGGGACGCACACGCGCAGAGCGCCGGGCGTGATGTCGGCGTCGATGCCATCGCTGGCGAACATCGGTTCGCCATCGACGTGCGCAGTCATCGGCCGTTGTTCGGCGCACGTGATTCGCACGGCACGCCCCTGTCGCATGTGCAGGTAGGGGCCCGGCCGCAAGCGCCCTGAAAACAGCCGTGGCAGGTCTCGTATCAACTGCCAGAGTGGCGGGGGTTCCACCACCACGACATCGAGCACACCATCATCGAGGCGGGCCTGCGGCGCCACGATGGCCTCATGGCCATACTGACGGGCGTTGGCCAGAGCCACCACCCAGGCCCGTGTCTCAAGCACCTCGCCATCCACGCTGACCGTGTAGGCGCGGGGCCGGTAGCCAGGCGTGAGCCTCGCCATCAGCCACAGATAGCCCAGCAGTCCGCGACGCGCCCCCGGGCGCGCGATGCCGTGTGCGACCTCGGCGTCGAAACCCACACCGGCCACATTCACAAACCAGCGACCGTTCAGCCGCGCGGCGTCAATCACGCGCGTCGCCGGCCCGGCGGCGGTGCGCATCGCCGGTTCGGCCTCGCGCGGAATGCCGAGTTCGCGCGCCAGGCCGTTGCCTGACCCCGCACGGATAATCGCGAGACTGGTGCGCGCCCCGATGAGCGCCGCGGCCACCGCATTCACCGTGCCGTCCCCTCCCCATGCCACCACCCGGTCGATCCCGGCCTCGACCGCCTCCTGCGCCCACCTCGTGGCATCGTCAGGTCCGGTGGTCACCCGCACGTCAGGCTCGTGTCCCGCCTCGCGCAACATCCGCGTGGCCAGGGCGATTCGCGCGGGTACGGGCAGGCGCCGGCTGGCCCCGGAGAATGGATTGATGATGACGAGCACGCGCACGGCGTGGTCAGTATACTGACGCCAGTTCCTCAGACCCTTCATGCGACTGGCCGCCATCGACATCGGAACCAACTCGGTGCACATGATCGTGGTGCAGGTGCGCGACGACCAGTCGTTTGAGATCATCGATCGCGAAAAGGACATGGTGCGCCTCGGCAGTGGCGGCCTTGACGGCGGCGAACTGGCCCGAGCGCCGCAGACCGCTGCCCTCCAGGCCCTCTCGAAATTCGAACGCCTCGCCCGGTCGCATCAGGTCGATCAATTGCTGGCCGTCGCCACCAGCGCGACGCGCGAAGCCCAGAACGGCGGCGCCTTCCTGTCGGCCATCGAAACACATACCAACATCAGGCCCCGCCTGATTTCCGGCACGGAAGAGGCCCGGTTGATTCATCGCGCCGTGGTCTATGGGGTCGACACCACTGCGCCCGTGGTGGCTGTCGACATCGGTGGCGGCAGCGTGGAACTCACGCTTGGCAGCGGCCCTGAGGCGCGCCTGGCGCGCTCGTTCAAGCTCGGGGTGATCCGGCTGACGGAACGCTTCGTGCTGTCAGACCCGATCTCTCGCCGAGACGAGCGCCGCCTGGTCGCGTTCATCCGGCAGGAAATCGATGAGTACGTCACGCTCATCACCGGCGCGGGAGGTGGCCGGGTCGTCGGCACGTCAGGGACGGTCCTCTCGGTCGGGCAGCTGGCGGCCACCCTTGGACGCGGGGCGCCCCCTGACGAATTGCGCAATCTGCGCGTGTCTGCCAGGGCCATCCGGCAGGTCAGGAAGCTGGTCACCTCACTCGATCTCGACGCCCGGCTGCAAATTCCCGGGCTTGATCCCAAGCGCGCCGACCTGGTCGTGGCCGGCGCCATCCTGCTCGACACCCTGCTGAGCCGGCTCGGGGCTCGCGAGCTGACGCTGTGCGATCTGGCGCTTCGCGAGGGCGTGATTCTCGACTACATCCGCCAGCATGCCTCCGACATTGCGCGCGTCGATCAGTATCCGGACGTCCGTCGGCGTTCGGTGATGGAACTCGCCGAGCGGTGCCACTGGGAAGATGCGCACGCGCGGCAGGTGTCGCGGCTGGCCTTGATGATGTTCGATGAGACCCGACGCCTGCATGGGTATGGCGATGCCGAACGCGAGTGGCTCGAGTATGCCTCGCTGCTGCACGACATTGGCAATCACATCAGCTTCGAGCGGCACCATCGGCACTCGCACTACCTCATCAAGCACGGCGACCTGCGAGGGTTCGAGCCCCGGGAAATTGATCTCATCGCGCTCATCGCCCGGTATCACCGTCGCTCCGCGCCCAAACGCGACCATGAGGGATTTGCGGATCTCGACACCGCGGACCGCCGCCGCGTGCGGGTGCTCTCTGCGTTCCTGCGCCTGGCCGAGACGCTCGATCGTTCACGTCACGGCGTGGTGCACGCGCTCAGCCTGCGCGACCGTGGCCCCGATCTCCGGCTGCACCTGACCGTGAGCGGCGATGCGGAACTCGAGGCCTGGGCGACTCGCCGCCAGTTGCCCGTGCTCGAGGACGCGCTCGGCAAGCCCGTCGTCCTGGCAAAGATTCAGCAGGAGCAGGCCGAGCGCGCTGCCTCCCGCAGCCGGACCCAACGCCTTCCGGCCAGGCGCCATCTGCTCGCCGATTTAACACGACGGTAACGAACCGGTCACCGGGAACAGGGGTAGTCTCAAGGAATGTCGGCTCTCCCTGCGCCGTCGATGCCCGATATGTTGGGGGCAGCCGTGCTGGCACTGGCCGCGTCGGTCGCCATTGCGGTCGGGGTGGCACTCACGCTGCAGCGGGTGCCGCAGGGGCTCGGCGGGCTGCTGCGACGCGTGCTCGGCCTTGCGGGCACAGTGCCCACCGTGGTGATCGCCGCCGCCGTGCTCACGGCCCTGTCAGCGTCTGGCGTCGCGGCATCCGTAGGGGCGAACCCGATGCTGCTGGTGGTCGTGGTGGTGCCGGTGCTGACTATGCAGTGCGACCGGATTTTCCACGGCGTGACACCCCCGCTGCGGGATGCGGCAGCGGCACTGGGAGCTGGGTCGCTGTCGATCGCGCTGACCCTCGTGCTGCCCGCGGCGCTGCCGGCCGTGGCAGGTGCGGCGCTGGCGTCTGGCGCCCAGGGGCTCGGCGCCCTGCTGACCGTCGGCCTGCTGCAAGCCGCCACCGGGTCGCAGCCTGACACGGCGCTGCTGTCGCCGGGTGGGGAGGCGTTCGGGCTTGGCCCGCTGGTCTTCATCGCCGGAACGGCCACGCTCGCGGTGAGCACGCTGGTCGGTATCTATGTCGAAGACTTCGCCGAGGGCTCGTCATGGACGACGCCCATTGACCTCGTGATCGCCTGGCTGTCGGCGCTGCCGCCCCTCGTCTACGCCGTGCTGCTCGTTGCGGTAGTCACCGCGACGGGACGCACCCCGCCCGATGCCTCGTCGGCCGCCCTGCTGTTTGCCCTGCTGCTGGGACCGCACGCGGCGATGGCGGTTCGCTCGGCGCTGGCGACCGTGCCGGCATCACTTCGCGAGGCCTCGCGCGCCCTCGGGGCCAGTCGACGACAGACGCTCCGCTCGCTAGTATTGCCGGCGGCCGCCCGTCCCATGGTGCGTTATCTGACGGGTGCGTTCACTCGGGCAACGCTCGAGTGGCTGCCCTTCGTGGCCATCGGCATGGCCGTCAGCCACCCCTCTGCCTTGCCGTCGTGGGTGCGCACCCTCGGGGTGCGCTGGATGCCCCTGCCCGGCCTGCAGGTCCACGGGCTCGCCACTGCCCCTCCGCTCGTCATGCCCGTGGTTCCCCCCGTGATCTGGCTGCTCGCCGGCCTCTCCCTGGTGGCCGTCTGGCTGAGACCCACGCCAGACTCGGCTCGGGAGCGTCGGTCGTGATGCTGGAGACTGAGCGCCTCACGGTGCACGTGGGTGGCGTGAGGGCCATCGACGGCGTCTCGCTCAACATTTCTGCCGGCACCGTGACCGCCGTCATCGGTCCGACCGGGTGCGGCAAGTCCACGCTGCTGCGCACCATCAACCGGATGATTTCGCTGCTGCCTTCCGTGCGCATTGAGGGCGACGTGCGGCTGCAGGGGGCGTCGATCTTCACGTCAGGCCTGCGGGTCACCGACCTCCGCCGGCGTGTCGGGCTGGTCGGTGCCGACACCGCCCTGCTGCCGGGCACCGTCATGGACAACATGACCTACGGACTGCGGGTCAGCGGTCAGTGGCGCACCGAGCGCGCCCGCCTGACCCGGGTCGAAGAGGCGCTGCGCGAGGTGCACCTCTGGGACGAGGTGAAGGATCAGCTCGACGGGCCAGCCGAGGGGCTGACGGCCGGCCAGCGACGGCGGCTGACCATGGCGAGGGCCCTGGCCCTGGGCCCCGAGCTGCTGCTACTCGACGACCCCGCGGCAGGACTCGACCCGGTCGCGACACAGCGCATCGAGTCGCTGATCTACACGCTGCGCCAGCGGCTGACGATCGTGCTGGTCACCAACAGCGTGCGACAGGCGGCGCGCGTCTCGGATCAGACCGCGTTCCTCTGGCTGGGTCGCCTCGTCGAATGCAGCCCGACGGCCAGGGTGTTCACCACCCCGGCCGAACGGCTGACCGAAGACTACGTCACGGGCCGCTGCGGCTGAGCCGACACTACCCCGCCATGGAACGACTGCTCCGGCATTTCGAAGAGGAACGCGAAGCCCTGACTCGGCGACTGCTCATCATGGGGGGGCTGGCCGAGGAACAGCTCCGTCAGGCCGTCGCCGGCGTCGTCGGACGCCAGTCCGCGGTGCTCGACACCGTGCTGCAGCAGGACGGCCCCATCAACGACCTGCAGCGGGACATCGATGCGCACAGCCTGACCATCCTCGCCCTGCACCAGCCGGTGGCCGTCGACCTGCGGATGGTCGTCGGCATCCTCAAGGTGAACAGCGACCTTGAACGCGTCGGCGACCTGGCCATCAACATTGCACAGCGCGGGCAGGAGGTGGTGCGCCATGCGCCGCTCCCGCAGGCCTCGCTCGTCGAACGGATGGGACAGCACGCCGCCACGATGTTGCGGGACGCCCTCGATGCCTGTGCCCGCCGCGACGCCACGCGGGCCGCCGCCGTGCTGGCCGCCGATGAGAACCTGGACCGCCTCAACCGTCAGCTCTCCGACGACCTGCAGGGGGTGATGGCACGGCAGCCCGAGTTGGTCGCCCCGGCACTGGCGCTGCTGCTGACCGGTCGGCACCTGGAACGGGTCGGCGACCATGCGGCCAACATCGCCGAAGCTGTGGTCTTCATGGTCTCGGCCAGGGATGTGCGCCACCAGCCTCCCGCCGGCCCTCGCGCAGACGCCTCTGAGGACTGACCGTTCCGTCTGCGGCCACGATGGACCCCGCCCTTATTCATGCATGACATCCATGCATACAATGCATGAAACACGCAGGCGTTCCCGTGCGCAGACGACGCGGGCGCTGGACTACAATGAAGCAGATTTACGCTATGGCTGACACGCTCTCAATCACCGACAACCGCACGGGCAAGACCTACGAGCTTCCCATCACTGGTGGTGCGATCAAGGCCACCGATCTGAAGAAGATCAAGACCGAGGCACCTGACGACACTGGCCTGATGACCTACGACCCGGCGTTCATGAACACCGCGTCATGCCGCAGCCGCATCACCTTCATTGACGGCGACATCGGTGTGCTCGAGTACCGGGGCTATCCGATTGAGCAGCTGGCCGAGCACAGCACGTATCTCGAAACGTCGTACTTGCTGCTCAATGGCGAGCTGCCGACGCCGACGCAGCTGAAGGCGTGGGAGCACCACGTGACCATGCACACGATGGTGCATGAGAACATCAAGAAATTCATTGAGGGCTTCAACTACGACGCGCATCCGATGGGCGTGTTCGTCAGCACGGTGGCGGCGATGTCGACCTTCTACAAGGACGGCAAGGCCATCAACGACACGGCCCGCCGCAAGCTGCAGATGCTGCGGCTCATCGCCAAGACGCCGACCATCGCCGCCTACGCCTACCGGCACAACATCGGGCGTCCCTATATCCAGCCCGACAACGAGCTGAGCTTCACCGGCAACTTCCTGAACATGCTGTTCAAGATGGCCGAGGCCAAGTACACGCCGAATCCGGTGCTCGAGCGCGCACTCGATGTGCTGTTCATCCTGCACGCCGACCACGAGCAGAACTGCTCGACCAGCACGATGCGTGGCATCGGCAGCTCGCACGCCGACCCGTACTCGGCCTTGGCCGGCGCGGCTGCTGCGCTCTACGGCCCGCTGCACGGCGGAGCCAACGAAGCGGTGCTCCGCATGCTGCAGGAAATCGGCAGCGTGTCGGCCATTCCCGACTTCATCAAGCGCGTCAAGGGCGGCGAGGGTCGCCTGATGGGCTTCGGCCACCGCGTCTACAAGTCGTACGACCCCCGGGCCAAGATCATCAAGCGCACCGCCTACGAGGTATTCGAGGTGACGGGCAAGAACCCGCTGCTCGACATCGCCCTCGAACTCGAGCGCATCGCGCTCGAAGACGACTACTTCGTGCAGCGCAAGCTCTACCCGAACGTCGACTTCTACTCGGGCCTGATCTACGAAGCCATGGGCTTCCCCGTCGACATGTTCGCGGTGCTGTTTGCCATCGCCCGCACGACGGGCTGGGTGGCCCAGTGGGAAGAGATGCTGCTCGACGGCGACCAGAAGATCTTCCGTCCGCGGCAGATCTACACCGGGGCGCGCACACGCGACTACGTCCCGATGGCGTCGCGCTAGCGCACGACTCTGCCGATGACTGCGATACGGCGCCGGCCACTCGCCTCATCGGTCGCACTGCTGCTGGCGAGCGGGATCCTCTCTCTGGTCCCGCTCGCCGCCACTCAGCGCCCGGCCTCCCCTCCCGCGGGCCCCGCCACGTTCGACAGTACGCGTGCGATGGCGCTGGTGCGCGAGCAGGTCGCCTTCGGGCCTCGCCCTGCCGGGTCTGCCGCCAATGCCCGCGCCCGCGCGCACATCATCGCCACGCTGAAGCAATACGGCTACGCACCCGTCGAACAGTCGTTCGAGACCGCCACCCCGGTCGGCCGCGTCCGCATGACCAACGTCATCGCGACGCTGCCCGGCCAGCGTGCGGAGCGGTTCCTGCTGGCGAGTCACTTCGACAGCAAACCGGTGCAGGACTTCCGCTTCGTCGGTGCCAACGACGGCGGCTCGTCCACCGGAGCACTGCTCGAACTGGCCCGCGTCATGAACGCGCGGCCGCCCCTACCGCTGACAACCGAGTTCGTGTTTTTCGACGGCGAGGAAGCCTGGGGCGAATGGGTCGCCCCCAACCACACCTACGGCAGCCGTCACTATGTCGCCGCGGCACGACAGGCCGGTACCCTCGGCAGCGTCCGCGGTCTTGTGCTGCTCGACATGATTGGCGACCGCTCGCTCAACGTGCGACGCGACACCAACTCGACGCGCTGGATGACCGACATTGTCTGGGCGACCGCCCGGCGCCTCGGGCACGGCGCGCACTTTCTGGACGAGCCATTCCCCGTCGAAGACGACCACATGCCGTTTCTCGAGGCCGGCGTGCCGGCGCTCGACATCATCGACCTCGACTATCCGGCGTGGCATACGGCGGCCGATACGCTCGATCAGGTGAGTGCACAAAGCCTCCAGGTGGTGGGCGATGTCGTGGTGGCCTCCCTGCCCGACTTGCACAACCGGGCCGTGGGTCCGCGGCGCTGATCGACCATCGCCGCGGTACGGCGCTGACGCAGTTACCCGGCGCGCGCAATCACGACGCCAGCGCCCCGCGCTGCAGCCACCACCAGAGGGCCGCCGCAGCGAGCAGCAGCAACGCGAGGGCGGCGATCCGCCACGGGAATCCTCCCGAAGCGCGACGCGAGGCCGGAGGAGGCACCCGAGGAGCCGCCGTGGCTGTGCCGCAGCGGTAGCAGATGAGTGCTTTGTCCGCGATCTCGGTGCCGCACGTCTGACAAGTCATGCCACGATCTTAACCACAGACCATGATTCCCCTGAAGGACATCATCCCGACGCGCACCACGCCCTGGGTCACGTACGTGCTGCTCGGGCTGAACGTGCTGGTCTTCGGCTACGAGCTGACGCTGCCGCCCGAGGCCCTCGATCGCTTCATCCGCGAGTGGGGCATCATTCCAGCCGCGCCTTCCGCGCTGACGCTGCTGACGTCGATGTTCATCCATGCGGGCGTGGGTCATGCGGGCGGCAACATGCTCTACCTGTGGATCTTCGGCGACAACGTGGAAGACCGCCTCGGTCGTCCCCGGTTCGTGCTGTTCTATCTGCTGACGGGCCTGGTGGCGGCGCTGGCCGAGGTGCTGCTGAACCGCGAGTCGGTCGTGCCGATGGTGGGCGCAAGCGGCGCCATTGCCGGTGTGATGGGCGGGTACTTTGTGCTCTATCCGCGCTCGCGTGTGCTCACGCTGCTGCCGTTTCCGTTTCTGCTCACGGAAGTGCCGGCGGTCTTCTTCCTCGGTCTGTGGTTCCTGATGCAGTTTCTCAGCGGCCTCGGATCGCTGGCGACCGCGGCCGATCTCCCGGGCGGCGTCGCCTTCTGGGCGCACGTCATGGGCTTTGTGGCAGGGGTGCTGCTCGTGAAGCCACTCGAGCGACCCGAGCGCGCGCAGGTCGAGTGGTGGGGCGCCTAGCCGCGCTTGCGCAGCTCGAGTGACACGCGCGCCAGATCAAGCATCAGTGTTTCGTAGGCCGACTGCCACTCGTTCGCCGGCATCGAGTCTTTGCGCAGCTTCAGCGCCTCGGCCTCGGCCTCGAGCGTCCGCTGACGCTGCAACAGGGCTTTCACTTCAGGATCGGTCGAGGCGGCCTGTGGCTCTGCATCGATCTGCCAGGTGCGGGCCAGTGCGCCGTCCCCGCCCTCGGCGCCCTGTTCGCTGCCGCGCCCGTCTCCGGAATCATCGATGAGAGCCCGTTCGGTCGTCAGCAGGCCCTGCTGCTCGTAGTGCTGCGTCACGGCGAGGCTCGTCGCCTCGAACACTTCGAGCAGCGACGTCCGACCATTCTTGTCGAGATCCGTCGACGCCTCATTCATCGCCTTGACGAAATACTGCGGGAAGACCGTCGCGTACTTCTGCGCCGCCGAGTTCGTCGCGGTCACGACGATGCGCCCCCGGGCCTTCAGGGCGTCGAGAAAGGGAAAGCTCGACTCGGTGGTGTTGACGATCGCAACGCGTCCGGCAATGCCCGCCAGGGCCTGCTGCCATTCGGCTGCGGTGAGGTCAGGGCCCACCAGATTGAATTTCGCCACCTCGCCATCAAAGGTGCCGTGCCCGAACAGCACGACCAGCAGGAAGTCGTCTGGTGCCGCCTCGCTGCGCAGGCGGGCCAGTGTCGTCTTCACGGCGGCCGCTGTCGCCCGCGTCCCCTCGGCGGCGGCCTCATCGACGAGCATCTGCACCTGCGCCTGATCGAACCGATGGCGCGACACCAGCGCCTCGCGCAGCGTCGTCCGCCACTGCGCCATGTCGGTGGCGTACTTCTCGCCGCCGGACGCCCCCGAGATGATCAGCGCACGCCGCGTCTCGGCCGCGGCCTCGCCGAACAGCAGCAGCGCCCACAGCGCAAGGATCCCAGCACATCGGTGGCGAGTGTTCATAGCATTCCCCAATGGCGACGCAGGGTCCATTCCGTCGCCAGCAGCGCGATGATACCTGCGAGCGTCCAGACGTTGTGCCACAAGTCGACGTCCTCGTATCGGGCCGGCGACGTCTGCAGGCGGCGCAGGCGCTCGATGAGGTCAGGCAAGGTGTCGTCGGTGAAGGCCTGTCCTCCTGCCGCGTCGGCGAGCCGACGCAGCGCGGGCAGGTTCACCTCGGGTCGCGTGAATTCGTCATTCGGCGGCGGAATCAGCAGATGGGTCACCGTCGTGCCGCGCACCACGCCGCGATGCACAGCCTCGGCGGTCAGCGTCCAGACCCCGGCGTCCGACGTCGGCACCACGACGGCGTAGCGCCCGGCGGCGGCATCGCTCAGCACGGGCTGCAGCGATCGTGTCCGACCATCGGGGGCCTGCGCGGTGAGCCTCACCTCGGCGTCGGTCACCGGAAGGAACCGTGCGTCACGCACATCAATCAGCACCGGCGTCTGTTCGTTGGCTCCCGCCACGCCACCCGCCCTCATGATCACGGGCCCGGGCGCTGGTGCGACCAAGGCTCGAATCATCTGGCGCCAGACCGTGGCGTAGGCCGTGTCGGACGAGGGGCGCATCATCCGCCACCGCCATGCCGCTTCCCCGGCGAAGACGAGCGATCGCCCCTGACCGAAGCGCTGCATGACGATGAGCGGGCTCGCCTGGCCTCCGGGATTGGCGGTCACCGCCAGCACCTGCGCCCCTGGACGCGGTGCGCCCATCGAAGATACCGAGGCCAGCGGAGGGAAGGTGCGCCACAGCGCAGCGCTGTCATCGCCGTCGATCGACAGGCGCGTGGCCGAGTGCGTGGCACCATCGCGGGTGACGGCTGGGGCGTTGGCCGGCAGGTTCCTCGCGGCATCGTCGGCTGCCGCGTCCTGCCACCGACGCACGGCCGGATCAACGGGCAGCACATCAGCGATGGGCGTGGCCGCCATCCCTTCGCGCTCAAAGCTGCGTGATCCCATCACCAGCAGGCCACCACCGCGCTCGGCCACAAACTGCCGCACCAGCTCGAGCTGCGCCCGCGTGAAGAACTCGGCCTCGACATTGCTGAGCACCACGGCGTCGTACTGGAAGAGTGTTTCCCGGCTCGAGGGAAATCCCTGGGCCAGCACCGACGCGCGGTCTTCCGTGGCCTGGACCGCAAAGGTATCGCGGCCTTGATCATCGCGCCCCTTGCGCACGAGGGCATCGACTGACAACGCGGTATCAGTGGCCAGGGCACGCTTGAGGAATGTGTGCTCGAACCCGGGGGCCCCTTCCATCAGCAGCACACGCCGCTGACCCATCTGGGGCGGCACCAGCACCTGACGCCGGTCGTTACCGGGCACGGCATCGGCCTGCTGCACCTCGGTGGCATACACCGTGGGTTGATCAGGGGGAGGCGTGACCACAAACCGGAAGGGAATGGTGGCCACGTCGGCATCAGGGGTGACCGTGGCTGAGTCGACGGGTCGCCCGTTCTCGCTGAGCCGCAGCGTCACGGCACGTCCGCGCATCCCGCGGGCAACGACGACCGCAAGTATGTCGATGGCCGAACCGGGCAAGGTGGCAGTCCCGGCCTCGATGCGCACGACATCGAGATCGCGCACTGCCTGCGCGCCGCCGACGGCCATGGTGAACAGCGGCAGCGCGTCGCGCCGTTCGGGTCGCGCCACGCCGCGATCGGTGGTCACTCCGTCTGAGACTAGCACGACGGCGGCGGCATCCCGAGCGAGGGCGCGCCCGGCGACTTCGTCGATCGCGGCCGCCAGATCGCTGCGAGTCCCCTCCGCGCGCAGCGCGTTCACATCGGTTGCCGTAGTGCCATCGTGCATCGGCCACACTTCCACACGCAGGCGCGCGCCAGTCAGCTGTGATTCGATGGTGCGTACCAGCGTACGTGCCGCATCGAGGCGCGTCTTCCCTTCTGGCGCATCGGGAATGCCCATGCTGCCCGACACGTCGACCACAACGGGCAGCAGACGCGTGGGCTGCTCGGCACTGGGCGACTGCCGCACGGGGCGCAAGAGCGCCACGACAAGGGCGCTCAGGACGAGCACGCGCAGGCCCACGAGGGCAGCCCGCTGCCCCTCGGTCAACGGCGGCACAGCGCGACGGTAAGCCGCCAGGGCCGCAATCACAATGCCGACGGCAGCGGCCACCAGCGCCCACCAGGGCCAGACGACGGCAAGGCTCATGCGGAGCGAATCCCGGGCGTCACTGCTGAGGCCGCCTCGGCGCCGGCAGCGTCTGGAAATACTGGTCAACCAGTGGCCGATATTCGTCGGCCACCTGAGAGGCCCCGCCCGCCGGCAGCCGGTCGGTCAACATGCGTGCGCGCAGCGCGTCAGTCAGCCGCCGCTCGGTGCGATCCACGGCGGCGAGCAGTTGACGCTTGAGCGATTCCCAGCTCGACAGATCCTGCTTGAACGCTTCGGTGCCCGGGGCCGAGAGGCTGGGGCTCCAGTCTTCAGGAGTGGTGGGGGCCTGACGCAGCTCCGGGCTCGACTGCTGCAAGCCCTCGGCAAGGGCCCGTGCCTCGCCCATGCGCCCCTGCGCGTCCCGCTGCAGCCGTTCGATCCGCCGCTGTCGGTCCGGGTCGGTATCCGGGGTGTCGGCCTCCTTCGCCAGCGCCTCCAGGGCACGCTGAGCCTCGGCCATCTGCGTCCGCAGTTCCCCGGTGCGCTGCAGGGCCTCGGACAGGCGCTCGCCTTCGCGGTCACTCACTCCGGCGGCTTCGCCCAGCTGTCCGGCCACGCGATCCAGCGCGCGCGCCATCTCGCGGGCCTGAGCGGCGGCCTCGGCACTGGCTTCGGGGCGCGTGCCCAGCCGATCTGCCCACCCCCGCATCTGCGCCTCGAGCTGGCTGCGCTCGAGCGCACGCGCGGCGTCGACCGCCGCCTGCTGCTGTTCGCGCGTCGTGGGGTCAGGTTCGCGGTCGGGCGAAAGGCCACGCGCCAGTTGCCTGGCGGCGTCACGGAGTTGCGCCGCCCGATCGGCGAGGCGATTCTGTTCGGCGGCGAGTCGCCGCGCGTCGTCTGTCGCGGCTGCCGGCGACGGTGCGCGACTGGCATCCGGCGTCCGCGCCCGCTGCTCGGCCTCGGCCGCCAGGCGTCGCTCAGCCTCGGCCAGTTGCCGCGCCTCGAATTGCAGATCGCCCAGTGCCCGCTGTCGCGCCTCGGGCTGGGCACGTTCCATCTGGCGCGACAGATTGCGCAGGGCCTCGGCTGCGCGCCCGCTGCGGGCGCTGGCCTGCGTCGGATCCTGCCGCTGCAGATCACCCGCCGCCGACCGCATCTGCTCGGCCGCCTGCTGCATCGCCCGCGACTCCTCGGTGCCCTGCTGCCTCGCGCGCGATTCTTCCGTGCCTTGTGGTGAGAACGAGGACTGATTCCTGAGATCACGCGCCAGCGACGAGGCCTGCTCGGTCAGCTGCTGCTGCTCGCGTGTCAGGCGCTCGAGCTGCCGCCGGGCCTCTTCCGCCTCCAGCCGCGCTCGATTGCGGGCCAGCTCTTCCTGCTGACGCTGCAGCGACTCCTGACGCCGGGCCAGTTCGCGGATGCGCGACAGCGGGTCAGCCTCAGGCGGGGTCTCTTCGCGGGTCTCGGTGGTCGTCGGTGTTTCGTAACTGGTCTGCTGCTGCTGTCTCAGCTGCTGGTCAAACAGCGTCGACATATCGGGCGACTGCCGATTGCCTGCGCGCCCGTTGCCCTGCTGGCGGGCGATCTGCCGTTCCTTCACGTCGGCATCGGCCTTGAGCAGCTGCTCAAGCGCCTCCATTTCGCGCGGCAGGGCCTGCCGCGGTCGCGCCCGCTCGAGTTCCTCGGCGGCCTCACCCATGGCCTCGGCCGCTGCCTGCATCGGTGACGCGGCACCGCCAGCCCCGGGCGGCGCCTGCCGACGCCGGCGGGTCGGATCAGCCAGGGCCTGCGCCACGTTGCCCGCTTCTTCGAGGGCACGGTCGCGCAGCGCCCGCTGCGCCTGCGCCAGCTCGTTCAGATCGCGACGCGCCGCAGACGCCCCGGCACGCTGGGCACGTGCATCGAGCTTCCATGTCGCGGCGATGATCTCCTTCTGCGCATCCACCAGCGCCTGCACCTCGGGGGCAGCCATCTGCCCGCTGGCCGCCTGCGTCTGGGCGGCGCGGAAGGTTTCCTCATACGGCTTCACTTCGAGGAAGTAGATGTCGCTGCGCACCTCGGTCGCGGCACGACCGCGGCCGACGTCGCGCGCCCGCGCGTGATAGCTGACCATTTCACCGGGCTTCACACCGAGATCTTCCATGGCCACGACATAACGCCCCGTCACCTGCGGCGACTGGTTGGTGCGCACCGGGATGACGGTCTCGGCTTTCCCCTGCCGCTGCACCACAATCTCGAGCGACGCGACCGCAAAGTCATCGTCGGCCACGGCCTCGATGGTCACTTCTTCAAGAGGCGTCACCTGCCGATCGCCCCCGGGATGCGCGATGCGCACATCAGGAGGACGATCGTTGAGCATGCGGATGAAATACTCGACGCCCGTTGTGCTGTCGAGGCCATCGCCGTCACGGGCTGCGACTCGATACGTCGTGTCCTGATCGATCGTCAGCCGGGCCCGCAGGCCCTCCGCGGTGCGTTCGGCCGCGAGCGGCTGGCCTGTGCCGAGTTGAAGGGCACCGCTGACCACTGGCTTGTCGAACACGAGGTCGACCGTCACGACCGTGCCGCGCGGACCGAAGATGTCACCACTGTCGGCCTCGGTGCGGGACGGCTGACGCATGGCCGCCGGATAGCTGTAGGTGAGATCGATGCGCGTCAACGCGGCAGCGTCGATCGCCTCGATGTGGAACGTCCCGGTCGTCACCGGCCCTGCCGTGACGCGATACGTCACCGACGCCTCGAGCGCGGCCAGTGACCACACAAAACGACCGTCGGCCGCACGCGGCATGGGTTCGGCCACGACACCGGTGTCGGTCTCGCGCAGGAGCGACGGAGCCAGGCCCTCGACACCAGTGACCCGGGCAGCGACCTGCACGGCCTCACCGCGCCGCACACGGCTGTCGCCCGGTTCCACCACGATGTCGATGCGCGCCGGAAACAGGTAGGCGCTGACCACCTGTGAGGCGCGCCACACGGAAGGACTCACGCCGAGGGCAGCCACGGCCAGCACTATTCCTGCGGCGACGAGTCCGCGTGTCGCATGCGCCACAACGCGGGTGGGCACCACATCGTCGACCGCCACATCCCGAATGGCGCGTTCGGCCTGCTGCCGCAGTGCCTCGACCGACGCTGACGGCTGTGCATCGTGATCGACCAGCGTGACCAGCAGGTCATCGAGGCCGCCGGTACGTTCCTCGACGAGACGAGCGACCGCACGCTCCGTAGGAGCGGCAGGCATCGACAGCGCGGTGGCTCTCAGCACCGCAGCCACAGCCAGCAGCATGGCGACAACGGCCACCACCAGCGGCACGCCCTCACCCGCCACCCACCAGGTGACAAGACCGCCGATAGCCAGCGCCACACTGGCGGCCGCCAGACCAACCGTCCAGAGACGGCGCCGGCTGTTCCGCCAGAGGCGCTCACGCACCTGGCTCAGCAGGGCTCCGACGGCGTGCTCGTGCGCGTCCATAGGCCGTATCGTACGCGAATCAGCGGGCGCGCCGCCCGATCCATCCTTCAATCAGCAGCGCGGTCAGCATCAGCGCCAGCCCGGCCTGCCACCATCGCTGCTCCGACTCGAGGCGCCGGGCACTCACCTCGGGGGGCGGCGCCTGTGGTCTCGGCCCCCGCGGAATACCGGCCAGCAGCGCCTCCGCCGACAGCGGCCACGGGTTGCCCTCATTCATCACCGCACGCGAGTCACGCCCTCCTGGGGCCTGCCCCAGCAGGTAGGCCACCGCATCGGCCAGAAAGGGCACGAAGGCTGGCGACAGCGGAAAGCCGTTCCACTGCTGGTCGACATCCGATGTCCACAGCAGCACACGACCGCCGGGCGCGTCAGACTCGAGCAGCACCGGCGTCCCATCGCTGACCCGGGCCAGCACACGCCATCCGTCGAGCGCGGTGACACGCGCACTGTGCCTGATCGGTATGTCACCGAGCACCGCATCCGTGCGCTGAGCCCCGAGAAACACCGGATGCCGCACGTCATCGATCACTAGAGGACGTCCGAGCGCCGGCCACTGCCCATCGTCCGGATGCAGCACGAGGGGCCGTCCCAGCCACTCGCGCATCGTCTCGCGGTCGACCTGCGGCCCCAGTGTCATCAGCACCGGGTGCCCGGCCTCGATGTGCTGCTTCAGGCGGGTCCGTCCATTCCGGGTGAGCGTTCGCGAACCCAGCACCATCAGCAGATGCGATGAATCATCCCCCTGAGACGCCGAAGACGAATACGACAACCCGTCAACCACCGACACCTGCAGACGACGACGTGACGCCACGGCCTCAAGCGCCCGCTCGACATACAAGCCGTCGCTGCCACCGGGATTAGCCACGAGCACGGTGACCTGCGCCACATCCGTGCGCGTTGATGACCACGCCAGTCGATTGTCTACGGGGATGCCGTCGGGATCGGTGATGGACACCACGGCCTCCTCGGGAAGCGACACCAGCGGCACCCGCACCGACACGGCACTCTGCGGCGCCACCGTCACATCCTGCGTGACCGCACGCGCCTCGCCTGCCGGCTGCACCGTCACCGTCGTCTGCTGCTGGGCCACTCCAAAGTTCCGAATCGCCACCGTAACCGCGGGCGACCCGGCACTACCCGTCGACGCCGGCAAGGCGGGCACGGGCGAGACATCGGTCAGGGCGAGGTTGCCGCGTGCGCCTTCCACCACCCGCACATCGACCGGTATCGACTCGGGAACGACACCCGCCAGTGACCGTTCCCACCCTGACTGTTGCACATCCGACACAAGGACCACGCGTCCGTCCCGTGCCCCGACCAGTTCGGTGGCCTGCCGCAGCGCGGCGTGCAGAGCCGTGGCGCCCTCCCCGGGTTGCATTGCCGAAACCGCGCGGCGCACCGCCTCGCGGTCTGACGTGGGCGCGACCGCGACCGCGGCCGTGTTGTCGAAGCGTACCAGCGCGACCAGCTCGCCGTCGGCGACCGCATCAAGCGCCGACATCGCAGCCTGCTGGGCTCGAGACCAGACACCCGGCGCGGCCATGCTGGCTGAGACGTCAACGGCCAGCACCGTGAGCGGCCGGCTGATGGCGGCCTCGCCCGACGCGAGGTAGGGACGTGCGAAAGCCGCGGCCAGCAGCAGCAGCGCAGCCACGCGCAGCATCAGTAGCAGCCAGTCGCGCAGGCGTCGCCGCTGGTGCGTTTCGACCGGCACTGTCTGCAGCCATGCGACCGATGGAAACTCGATGACCTCTTCGGTGCGTCGTCGATAGAGATGCAGCAGGAGCGGCACGGCAATCGCCAGTGCCCCCAGCAGGTACATCGGAGCCAGAAATGAGAGCGCGCCCATTTATCGGCTCTTCCGCCGTGTCTGCAGGTACGCCAGCAGCGCCGTGTCGAGCGGGTCGGTCGTCGTCAGCAGACAGTAGTCGATGCCATGCTGCCCGAGCGCGTGACGATAGTGCGCGATCTGTTCACGCATGCGCGTCACATATCGCTCGCGCATCTCACCCGGAACCAGCGCGACCTCTTCGCCGCTCTCCATGTCGCGAAAGCGCGAGGCACGCTCGAATGGAAACTCACGCTCGTACGGGTCGAGCACCTGAAACACCACCACATCGGTGCCCTTATGGCGGAAGTGCGACAGCCCGTCGATGACCGCGTCGGAATCGTCAAGCAGATCGGAAATCACCACGACGAGTCCCCGCCAATCGATGGCCTCGACGAGATCGCCGAAGGGCGTGGCAAGCCTCGTCGCCTCCCCTGGTGTGACTCGCTCGAGGGCCACCAGCAGCGCACGCAGATGACCCGACCGCACGCCGGGAGGCATGCGGAAGCGGATGCGATCGTCGACGGTCACCAGCCCCACCGCATCGTGCTGGCGATGCATCAGGTAGGCCAGCGTCGCGGCGACATAAGACCCGTATTCGAGCTTCGACACGGTACCCGATGCAAAACTCATCGACCGGCTGATGTCGAGGACGATGTGGCACTCGAGATTGGTGTCGTGCTCGAACTTGCGCACCACATGGCGATCAGTGCGGGCAAACACTTTCCAGTCAAGGGTGGCGAGGTCGTCGCCCGGCAGGTAGGGGCGATACTCGGCGAACTCGACGCTGTAGCCGCGGAACGGGCTGCGGTGCAGTCCGCTCAGGAACCCTTCGACAATGGTGCGGGCCTTGATGTCGATCGTGCCCAGCCGGGCCACGACCGACGGATCAAGGAACCGCGACGGCGTCGTCATGCGGCTAGAGTCCGCTGGTCGGCACCGGAACGGCCGCGACCAGCCGCTCGATGAGGCGATCGGGCGTCATGCCCTCGGCCTCCGCGTAAAAGTTCGGCACCACGCGGTGCCTCAGAATCGGCGCCGCCAGCGCCTGCACATCCTTGACCGTGACGTGCAGTCGGCCATGCACCAGCGCCCGGGCCTTCGCGCCCAGCACAAGGGCATGCGAGGCCCGCAGGCCGGCACCCCACTTCACATACTGCTCGATGAAATCGAGCCTGGCCCCGCGACCCGGCCGCGAACTGTCGACCAGGCGCACGGCATAACGCGCAATGTCCTCGGCAACGAGCACCGACCGCACCGCTTCCTGAATGCGCATGATGTCGTTGCCGTCGAGCACACGCTGCGGCTCGGCCCCCGCCCGACCCGTAGTGCCCGTCACCACCTTCACCTCATCGTCTTCCGAGAGATAGGTCATGACGACGTTGAAGAGAAAGCGATCGAGCTGCGCCTCGGGCAGTGGATAGGTGCCCTCAAGCTCGATAGGGTTCTGCGTGGCGAGCACGAAAAAGGGGCGCTCAAGCTCGTAGGTGCGGCCGGCGGCGGTGACGTGATACTCCTGCATCGCCTCGAGCAGGGCCGCCTGCGTCTTCGGCGGCGTGCGGTTGATTTCATCGGCCAGGATGATTTGCGCAAAGATCGGTCCGTGCACAAAGCGCAGCGCGCGGCGGCCGCCCTCGTCGTCGAGCACTTCGGTGCCGGTGATATCGGCCGGCATCAGATCGGGCGTGAACTGAATGCGCTTGAAGCGCAGGTGCAGAATCTGGGCGAGTGTCTTGACGAGCAGCGTCTTCGCTAGGCCGGGGACGCCCGTGATGAGGCAGTGACCGCCGCAGAACAGCGACATCAGCACCTGATCGACGACCTCGTCCTGCCCGACAATCACCTTCCGCAGTTCCGTCAGCACCTGTTCACGCTGGTGCGCCACCTGTCGGGCCAGTTCGGGCATGTCGTGCAGAGACTCGTTCATGTCGTCAGGTATCCTTCGCGTCGTCAGTGCGTCAGTGAATACACCACCTCGTTGATCAGCATCTGGTACGCCAGCGCCGTCCAGCGGAGGTAGCCCGGATATTCCTCGGCGTTCGACCACTCGACGCCGTCGCCCATGTCCGTGTTCCAGTTGAACAGCACCATGGGCCGTCCCTCATCATCAAGAATCGCGCGCAGGTGCGGCTGGAAGCCGCCCTTCTCCCAGGTGCGTCCGCTGAAGAACGATCCCAATCCGGGTATCTGCGGATACTTCTCCAGCTGGTAGAAGGCCGAGAAGATCGGATGCGACGGCGTCAGCTCGACGATCTCGCGGTCGGGAAACACCTTCGACATCTGCTGCACGGTCAGCTCCCATTCATAGGGGCCGTGAAAGTCGTCGAAGGTCAGCGTGCCGCCGCGCAGCAGAAACTCGCGCAGCACCGGAATCTCGTTGGGCTGCAGATCGAGGTTGCTCGGCTCGACCAGATACAGCCACGGGAACTGCCACAGGCGCTCGTCGGTCAGTTCGATGACCACCGGCTCACCCACCTGAATCGCCGTCACTGACCGGATGCGTCGCGAGAGATTCTGCTCGGCGGCAGGCGCATCGATGGCCCAGGGATCATCCCAGAAGCTCATGCGTGGTCGACCGGCCCCCAGGCGCTCATACGATGCGGTGTACTTGACGCGGGCAAATGTCCACTGCAGCCCGGCCAGCCGGTCGCCGGGCATCGCAGGAATCTGGGCCTCAACGGCTGCCGCCGTCAGCAGTGCCGCCAGCGCGATCGCGCAGAGGATCGGCAACCGCAGCCAGCCCTCAGCACGTCGGCCCGCCACTAGCGTCCCCCACTCAGGGTGATCAGCAGTTCCTGGGCCCGAGGATAGGTCGGGGCAATCTCAAGGGCCGCCATCACCTGCCGTCGCGCCTCGTCTTTCTGACCGTTGGCCAGCAGGGCCTCGGCGAGGTCCGCGTGTGCGCCTGCCCGATCGACCGGCCGCGCTGCCAGCGCGATGCGGAAGGCGCGAACCGCATCAGCGTGCCGGCGATCGGCCATCGCCAGCTGCCCGAGTGTCGTGTGCGACGGTGCATCGAACGGATCGACCGCCACGGCACGGCGCAGCGCCCGTTCCAGCACCTGCGGCTGTGCCTTCCGATCGACGAGCGTGGCAAGGGTGCGCGCCGCCGTCAGGGCTGCCGGGTCGAGCGTGCCGAGCGCATCCAGCGCCTCGATCGCCCTTGCCGGCTGCTTCAGCGACTGCGCCACCTCGGCCACGGCTCGCAGCGGATTCTCATCACCCGGGGCATTCGGCACCAGGGCTGCCGCTCTCTCGAATGCCGTCAGTGCCCGTGCCGGCTGCGAGGCACGGAGCGCCTCGCCGAGTGCCATCTGCACCGGGAACGAGTCGGCGTGCTGCCGGGCCAGTGCCTCGAGGGCCTCGACGGTCATGGCCTGCGCAAGTCCCTCCGGGGCCTTCAGCACCTGCCGCAGCCGCCCGTAGCGCGTCTCGAGGAACCGGGTGAAGCTCGCCTGCAGGTTGTCGAGCGGCACACTAAGCGCCTGAGACACCGCCGCGTCAGTATCGACGCCCGTCGCATACACCTGCACCAGCGCGCGCAGGCGCGGCTGCCCGAATCGTTCAACGATGTGCTCGACGATGAGCGACGACTGGAAGTAGGCCAGCGAGATCGTCTCGGGGTTGGTGAAGCCGCTGTTGAGATCTTTCAGCGGAAAGACCTTGCCGGCCTCGAGGGCGCGCGCGAAGGTCACATCCATCTCTCGTCCCCAGTCACGACCGGCGCGGGTTTCCTCGAAGGTCGAGACACCTTCGGTCAGCCACCGCGGCACACGCTGCCCCGACAGCTGCAGCGTGATGACGTGCGCCATCTCGTGCCACAGGGTCGCGCCCCAGTTGAATTCGCCCGGGGGGCGTGCCTTTGGCGAATCGAGCGTCACTACCTTGCCGAAGCACGCACCGAGTGCGCCGAGCAATCCGGGCAATCCGAGGTTGCGCACCGCAAAGTCATCGTGGCGCGGAAACATCTCGACGAGAATCGGCCCGGTCGGCGTGAACTCCCATGTGCGGCTGAGCGTCTCGAAGGCCTCGCGCGCCAAAGCCGGCACGTAATGCGACATGACAGGCGACTCGTCCTCGTGCAGCCTGACGACGAGCGGGCCATCGGTGATGCTGCCGAATTTCTCGAGGGCATCGAGCACGCCGAGCAGATTGAACGTGACGACATCGTACGGGTCCTGCCGGAAGGCCATTTCCAGCATCCGCCGCGCACCGGCCTCGTCGCCAATCCGCATCAGATGTGCGCCGAGATCAGCGTACGCCCGCCAGTGCTCGCGGTCGAGCTGCAGGGCACGACGCACGTGCGTGGCCGCTTCCTCAAACCGGTAATAGCCGGCGGTCACCTCGCCCAGCGTGCGATAAAACTCCGCGTCGGCCGGATGAATGGTCCGCACGCGCGCCTCGATGCGTGCGAGCTCGTCGGTGCGCCCTTCCACATAGGCCAGGCCGCCTTCGAGCGCGAGCGCCTCGCGGCTCTGCGGATTCACGGCCAGTGCCTTCGCGATCCACTCGCGAGCCTCGACTTTCCGATCCTGCTGAATGGCTGCGGCGGCCAGTTCGGTCAGCGCCTCGGTGTGACGAGGGTTGGCGGCCAGCACCTGATCGAGGAGGCGACGGGCCTCCGGTGGGTTCTCGTCGGCCAGCGCCCGGGCCATGCCCATCTGCGCCTCGACAGACGACGGTTCGGCGGTGAGCGCCGCCTTGAACGACTGCGTTGCCTCGGCCTTGTTGAACTTCTCGAGGAAGAGTTCGCCCCAGGCTGTGTTGATCGCCGCGTCGTCCGGCGTCAGTCGGATGGCATCGCGAAACAGGGCGTTTGCATCTTCGAAGCGTCCGAGGGCACGGGCAGCTCTGGCCGCACGCGCGAGGTCGCTGGCGGTGACCGCATCCTGCGCCCCGATCATGACCTGCTCGAGTGTGCGACGCCCCTGGGGGCGCTGGCCCCGGTAGAGTTGCAGCAGGCCGAGTTCGAGTGCCGCATCGCCCGATCGCAGCCGGTCGGCCGCGGGTCCCAGCAGTGACTGTGCCTTGTCGTAGTCGCCGGTGGCCCGCGCCGCGCGGGCCCTGATGACCACCAGAGCCTCATCGGTACCGGCATCTGCCGTCAGGCGTTCGACGTCGTCGTGGCGTCCGGCCTTGAGCGCGGCCTCTGCGGCCGGGCGGTTGCGCACAGCCGCAGCCTGGGCCTGCTGCGACGCGCGCAGGGTTCCCGACGCCACCTGCACAAGCAGCAGACAGCAGAGTCCCCCGACACGAATGGCAGTGGAACGACGCATGATGGGTTTGTCGCGAGTATACGTCGGCGCCGACGGATGCGACGCCGGCCTGCACCGCGGCGTGTCCCTAGCAGGACACGCAGCGGTTGTTATTGCTGGCGCCCAGGCTCTCCAGCAGCTTGATGGTTTCCGGATAGGGCTGCGTCCGCTGCACCGGTCCGTTGGCCATGTCGAGCGTCGTCAGGCCCGCACGGTTGATGCGGGTGACATCGGCGCCCTTCGAGACCAGGTACTGAATCATCTCGTTGTCGCCGCGCGAGGCCGCATGGTGCACAGCCGTATTGCCATCGTCATCGATCGCGTTGACGTCGAGGCCCAGTTCTTCGATCAGATACTTGACGGCCGCGAGCATCCCGGTCGGGGCCAGGCGGTGGGCGTTCCCGGCGAAGCCTTCGCCATAGCCCACGCCCGAGGCGGCATGAAGGGCACCGATGCCGGGGCCTCCGCTTGGAAGGGGGGGCAGCCCGGACGGGCCGGCCTGCGCCTGCGTGCCGCCCTGCATGCCGCGGTTGTTGCTGGCCGGCTTAACGGTGGTGATGTTGGGGTCAGCGCCGCGGGCCACCAGCAGCTTCATGGCACGGATGTCCGAAGCGTAGGCAGCCTTCCAGAAGGGAGTCGCGCCGATCTCGTCGGTGCGCAGCAGATCAAAGTTGTACTGCGTATACCAGACCTTCTTGCGCAGGCGCGCATTCGGATCGGCACCCTTGTCGAGCAGCGCGGTCATCAGCTGCAGATAGTCGGCCTTCTGCTGCAGCTGCGCGCGGGGCTGGGGATAGAACGACCTGGGCGCCCACTCGATGTTGAGCGTCGCATAGAGCGAGGCCGCCCCGTTCTCGGCGGCCATGTTCGGATCAGCGCCCTGCGACAGCAGATACATCGCGAGGTCATAGTGCCCGTTGATGATCGCCATCAGCAGCGGCGTGGTGCCGTCGTTGGCTGCGCGGGTGTTCACATGGACACCGCCCGCCAGCAGCGCCGCCACTGACGCCTGACTGCCCTGACGCGCCGCAAAGTGAATCGCGCCGAAGCCGCCCTGCTTGCCGATCAGCTCGTTGTAGCGGAAGTTCCGGGTCACGCCGGGAATCTCATCGGCCGAGACGGTCTTCTTGGGGGCATTCAGCGTGGGCGCCTGCCCACCGCTGCGCTGCGTCGACACGCGAATCTCTTCCTGCAACGCCTCTTCCGCCGAAATGAGCGGGGCGACGTCGGTGACCTTCGAGGTGGCATTGAGATCGGCCCCGACCTCGACCAGCAGCTTCACGACGTCGGCACGGTCGAACGCCGCTGCAAACATGAGAGGCGTCTGTTCATTGGCCTTCTCGCGGGCGTTGAGGCTGGCCTTGTTCGCCAGCAGCACTTTCACCGCCGGCACATGGCCCGAGGCCGCCGCCATCATCAGCGGGGTGGCCCCGGTCTGCGTGGCGGCGTTGGTGTCTCCACCGCCCTTGATCAGGGCGTCAATGACGTCGCTGTGACCGCGTTGTCCGGCCAGGTGCAACGGCGTATATCCGCCGAGACGCGTGGTGGCGCGCACGTTCGCGCCGGCGGCCAGCAGCACCGTTGTCATGTCGGCATCGCCACGCATGGCGGCGTGATGCAGCGCGGTGGTGCCATCACCCGCCGCGGCATTCACATCGGCGCCGTCTTTCAGCAACCGGCGCACGGCCGCCAGATCACCCTTCTGCGCCGCATCGGCCACGGGGGCGGGCGGCGCGGCGGCGAGTCCCGAGGCAAGCACGAGCGCCACCCCGGTGGCCGTCAGCATCTGCAGGAAGCGATGTGCACGTGTCATGGGCTAGGCTCCTGCGGCGGTCGTCACCGCCGGTGCATTGAGGTCGAACGTGCCTGTGCTGTCACCAAACGACGTTACGTCCACACCGAGCGTGTGCAGCACCGACAGCATCGGATTGGCCATCGGCGTGCCGTCGGCCGCGGCCAGATGCACGCCGCCCTTGATGGCACCGCCGCCGTGTCCCAGCAGGATCAGCGGGCACCGCTTGTGGTTGTGCACGTTGGAATTGCCCATCGGTGACCCGTACAGCACCACCGACTGGTCAAGCAGCGTGCGATCGCCTTCCTTCGCCGCCGTGAGCTTGTCGAGGAAGTACGGCAGCAGGCTCACGTGATAGGTGTTGATCTTGCCGAACTCGGTGATGCGATCGTCGCGGTCGCCGTGGTGCGACGCAATGTGGAAGCCGGTGGTCACGCCGGTCTCGGGATAGACGCGGTTCGAGACGTCGCGGCTGAGCTTGAACGCAAACGCACGCGTCAGGTCGGCCGTGAAGGCCAGGGCCTGCAGATCGAACATCAGCTTGACGTGCTCGGTATACGAGTCGGGCACACCCGCCGGGGCGCCGGGCAGGTCGCGCGGCTCGCCGCTGGCGTTGCTGGCTTCCACCTTCTGGATCCGGCGTTCGATCTCGCGGACATCTTCCAGATAATCGGACAGGCGGGCCTGATCGGCGGGTCCCAGGGTCTTGCGCAGGTCACTGACCGACTGCGTCACCCAGTCGAGGATGCTGCGATCGCGCCGGCGGCGCCGTGCGCGGGCCTCGGGCGTCGCGCCCACGCCGAACAGCTGATCAAACACCGCGCGCGGGTCGCGGATCATCGGCAGCGGATCGTTGGGGGTCGCCCAGCTGATCGAATCGGTATAGGCGCACGAATACCCGTAGAAGCACCCGCCGGCCTGGTCTACGTTCTCGATGCACAGCTGCATCGAGGGAATCGGTGTTTCGCCCCCGACCTGATTGGCGAAGATCTGGTCGATCGATACACCGGCCCGCACATCAGACCCCTGTGTCTGGTGCGGATGCGACTGCGTCAGAAACACCGCCGCCGAACGGAAGTGGTCGCCGCCAATTTCAGGGGGCGTGAACGCCTCGGCGTTGCGCACATCGGTGCGACTGACAATGGTCAGGTGATCGCGGTAGGCCTCGAGCGGCGCGAGACTCGACTTGCCGAAGGTGTAGTTCCGGCCGGTCTCTGCCGGCGCCCACAGGTGGTTCTTCTCGCCGAAGGCCGTAGACCCCGCCGAGCCGTGCACCATCTCGATCGCCACAAACCGCTTCTTGCCGACCATCTGCTGTGCGTCAGCCATGCGCGTCGGCATCATGGCGTCGAGCAGCGGCAGCGACACGCTCACGCCCAGCCCTTTGAGCACGGTGCGCCGGTTCAAGGTCTGTCGGGTCAGATATGACATCGTTCGAGCTCCTGTCTGTCTGCGGTCGTCTCTGTGCGTGTCAGCGCGCCGGGGCCATGGTGGTCTCGGTGGTCACCGGCACCTCGGCCCCCAGCCTGAACGCGGGGCTCGTCGCCACTGCCTTGATGAGCGCACTCAGGCGGTAGTTCTGGCGACCGGCGTCGCGCACGATGCGGCGAATCATCGGCATGTCCTGCGGCTCGATGCGGCGGCCGAGCGCATAGGTCATGAGGCTCTCGGTGAAACTCAGCACAAACACATCCTGATGCTTCAGCAGCGCCCGACGCAGCCCCGCCGGACCATCCATCGGGGTGCCGTCGTACAGCTCCCCCGACGGATCAACAACCGAGCCATTGTCCCTGATGCGCCACTTGCCGGTGACGTCGTAGTTCTCGAGCGCGAGCCCGAGCGGGTCGATGACCCGGTGGCACGAGCGACACGCCGGATTCTTCCGGTGCTCTTCCATGCGCTCGCGCGTCGTCAGCAGGCGGGTGGCACCGGCGGCCCCGGTCTCCTCGAGCGTGGGCACGTTCGGGGGCGGCGCCGGCGGTGGTGACCCGAGAATCACTTCCATCACCCACTTGCCGCGCATGACCGGCGAGGTGCGATCGGCCACCGACGTCAGCATCAGAATGCCGCCCTTGCCCAGCAGACCGCGGCGCTCATCGCTGACGGTCACCCGCTGGAACTCCGGCCCGGTGATGTTGGGAATGCCGTAATGACGAGCGAGGCGACCGTTGACGAACGTATGGTCGGCCGTCAGCAGATCGGTGACGGTGCGGTCCTCGCGCACGAGGCTGTCGAAGAACAACTCGGCCTCGCGCACCATCGCGCGGCCCAGCGACCGATCGAAATAGGGATAGAGAATGGCGTCGGGCAGAATCTGTTCGACGTCAGCGAGACGCAGCCACTGCCCCGCAAAACGCGTCGCCAGCGCCTCTGACCGCGGGTCGGCCAGCATGCGGGTCACCTGCCGCTCGATCGCGGCAGGCGTCGACAGTTGCCCCGTCGATGCGGCCTTCATCAGGGTGTCGTCAGGGCCGCTACCCCACAGGAAGAACGACAGGCGCGACGCCAGTGCGTGATCGTCCAGGCGCCACGGCTGTCCCTTGACGGCAGTGGCAGGCACCGGTTCCAGCCGGAACAGGAACTGGGGGCTGGCGAGAATCGCCTCGAGGGCCGTGGCCACACCTGATTCGAAATCGCCGTCGGCTCGTCCGCTACGATAGAACGCCATCAGGCGCTCGAAGTCGGACGTCGTGACCGGACGCCGGAAGGCCTGGGTGGCCAGACTGCGCACGATGCGCGAGGCGCACGCGCTCTCTTCCGCGGGAGACGTGGGACGGCACGTAAACACCTTCCGTCGGCTCGGCGTGTCGGAGACACCGGTCACCTTTGACGGTCCGACGATGGCCATGTCCTTGAGGTGCGGCAGGGTAGTCAGGCCATGCGAAACGCCAATCTGCGTGTCGGCCAGGGTGTGATCGATGGGAGCAATCAGATCATTGATCGGTCCCTCGAAGCGCTGCAGAAAGGCCGCCGTCACACGGTGCGGCCCGGCACTGAGGTGCATGGTCGGGGTCTTGATGATCAGGCCACCGGTCACATCGGCCAGCCGGGGATTCACGTCGAGCAGGGCCACGCGATCACCGTCGATCGACACTTCGATCTGCTCGTTCAGATTGGGGCCCCCGAACAGGAACCCGCAGGCGTTGCCATGCAGTTCCACGCGCACGGTGTATTCGCCATCAGCCGGAAATGTGTGCATGACCGAGAGGCCGCCGCGGGTCCCCAGCGGGGCGCCTGGCACCTGTTCCATCTGCGACTGCGTCTTCGGCACCCGATAGAGAGCCTCGGCCGACTCGGCCGCGGGATCACCCAGGGCCAGCGTGGTCACCCGTCCGGCCGCCCGAAGATATGACTCCATCAGCGTCGTCGAGAACAGCTGGGAATCGGCGACGTTATCGAAGCCGGCGCTGATCGTGTCGGCCGGCAGCAACGCTGTGACGTCGACATCGACCTGCAGCAGGTCGCGCACCGCACTGGCGTACTCGGCGCGGTTGAGGCGCTGGAACACGCGTCCGCCGGCACGATTGCCCGGCACCGAGGCATCGATCCGGGCCTCGAGTGCCTCGGCCAGCGCGGTGATGGTCGCCGCATCGGGACGACGCGCCCCAGCCGGTGGCATCATGCCTGCCCGCAGCTTGCGAATCATCTTTTCGGTGACGTCGGCGTGCTGAGCCGCCGTGGCGGCATCGTAGCTGGCCAGCGTCAGCCCACCGGCTTTGGCGCGGTCGCTGTGACAACCGTCGCAGTACTGGCGGATAGTCTCGTTCTGGGTTGAGGCCGCGGGCGGCGCTGGGCGACTGGAGACCGGACGCAGCGCCGCGACCGTGGGGCCAAGCGCCGCTGCAGCCGGGGGCGCGGCCGCCGATGCCGGCGCCGGCCCGACGTTCTGCTGTGGCCCTGCGGCGACGAGCACCGTCATGCCGACGGCCAAGCCTGACATCGTGAGAAGTGCCATGCGAGTCATAGGACAGCTGACCCGAAGTATAGCCGGGGATCGCCTCGTTCGATTGTCATTCCGTGTCATCCCCGCCAGCCGCGCGAGGGGCGCGAGAACCGGGCTGGCAGCGGCCCTTTCGGCGCAGGCGGCGCAGCGGCGTCAGACTCTGCGGCCGCAATCTCGGCATCCAGTTCGGCATCGTTGGGCAGGCCGTCCAGCTGGTCGAGAAACACCAGCGACTGCTGCGAAGGAATCTCGAAGCGCTTGCTGCACGACTTGCAGGTCACTTCGTCATCGAGCCGCAGCAGGTGATCGCGCAGTTTGGCCCACCGGGCGCGGTCGGCCCCGTCGGCCTGCGGCGGCGGCTGCGGCTTTCGGATGCGTCGCACCCAGCGCACCGGATACTCGTGGCTGCGGCGGCACCGCGGGCAGGCAAACTGCCCCGGGCGCTGCTCGGGTCGTTCAGTGAAGAAGGCACGTTCGTCGAGAGGCACGATCGGATGGTAGCAGGTCACGCGCGTGAGGGCGACATGCGGCGGCCCCAGCGCCGAGAGGCCGGGGTTCGCAGCGCCGATATCTCCACACGGCAGCCCCATCGACGGTCCGCGACGATCGTCGGTCAGGGTGGCCCGAGTCCGTCAGGGCCGCTGTCGGTGCCGCCGCATCGGTGCCGCCGCAGTGGAGGCGGCATCGGTGACCAGCACCAGGGCCTCCGAAGGAAATCGTGATCCCCGGGCGTGCTCGGCACGGTGGCCGACTGCTGGTGACGGACGATGAAAGGGGGAGAAGTGAGGCGGGCCAGTCGGCCCCGGACCGGTCAGGCGACCGGCCCGGGACCACCGAGTGCGTTAGAACCGCGCCGTGAGGCCGAAGCGGATGATCCGCGGCGTCAGGATGCGGTTGGGGCGGCCCCACGTCGTGCCGATGGCTTCGATCTGGCCGAGCACGTGGTTGGCGTTGAGCAGGTTGAACAGGTCAAGGGTCGGCTCGAGGTTGGCCGGGCCGATCTTCACCCGGCGGCTGAAGCGCAGGTCGAGGAACTGGTTGACCGTCTCGGTGCGATCCGTGCCGCGCGGCGTCAGGCGCACGGTCACGCTGGGCTGCGTCAGCGTCGGGCTGGTGAACGAGAACACCTGGGTCCGGTTCAGCGGGTCGCCGGCGCGCGCGTTGTACTTGGCCGCCACCACGATGTCCCAGAGGGGCGTGATGTAGCTGCCCGACAGGTTGACATTCCACGGAATGTCGATGAACACCGAGCCACCGTCGCGGTTGATGAGGCAGTTGGGGTCGTTCAGGATGCCGCACGCCCCCACGCCCGCACCGGTCGTGTAGGTGCCGCTGTGCTCGAAGCCGCGGTGCCGCTGCAGCGACAGACCGGCCAGCATCTGCCAGCGGTTCGACATGCGCTTCTGGATGTCGAACTGCACGCCGTTGTAGGTGCTGCGCAGCTGCTCGACGTTGGTGATCTGGCGCTGCTGCAGCGTGCCGAACCGCGGCTGCAGTTTGTAGACCGTGATGGACTGCGCCTGGCCGTTCACCGGGTCGGTGTAGGTCCGCGCCTCCGGCGTGAACGCCGACGCAGGACGCAGCACGTCGATCAGGCCGAGCCCGTCGCGGTGGTGACGGCGGTGATAGCTGACGCCGATGGCGAAGTTGCCGGCCAGCTGGTGCTCGATGCCGACGTTCATCTCGTCGTTGTACGGGCGACGCGCATTCGCGTCGAACGTCGGGAACAGACCCCTGGCGAACTGGGGAATGGCGCCGAGTTCACCGGTGTCGAGGCGGCGGTTGCCGTTGAGGTCAGTCCACGGCACGTTCTGGGTCGCCAGGGCGTTGGGGTTCACCGCCTCGGCGGTCTCCGAACCGAACTGGTTGTAGAACCGGCCGTAGTACGCCTTGAGCGCCGTCTTGCCGTTGCCGAACACGTCGTACGACAGGCCGATACGCGGCATGATGTTGAAGTCGAAGCGGAACACTTCAGACTCACCGAAGCTGCGGGCGGCCACATAGCTGCCCGAGGGGCTCGACTGGGCGGGCAGGCTCGCCCGCACACCGTCCATGCGCACGCCCAAGTTGAACGTGGCCCGGCCGGCGACCCAGCGGTCCTGCAGGAACGCGCCCCAGGTCGACAGGTGGTGATCCGACTGAATCGGGGTGTTGGCGATCTGCGCCTGAAACGGCACGCCGTCGCGCATTTCGAGCAGGATGTCGCCGTTGCGAATGCGCTCGTATTCCATGCCCTCGAGCGAAATCTGCACACCCGCCTTGAAGTCGTGGGCACCGGCAAAGCTCGGCACGAAATAGCTCATCGTGGCGTTGGCCTGGGTGCGAAAGTTCGGATTGAGCGACTGGAGTTCCGCCGCATTCTCGCGGGTGAAGCGCACCACATCGCGCAGCGCAATGTCCTGCGGCGTCACTTCCTTCTGGTAGCGGCTCGGGAACACGCCCCACATGCGGCCCACGCGTGCATCAAACACGACTTTCTGGCCCAGGACCGAATTCACCTGCGCCACGAAGTTCTGTGCCGGCTGATCCTGCAGCACCGACGCTTTGTCGGGCACAAACAGATACGGCGAGTCGCGGCGGTGATACCGGAACTTGTCGTTGCGGTTGAACATGAACGACGCGCGGTTGTTCGCCGTCACCTGCGCCGTCAGCTTGCCCATGTAGTTGGTGATGAGGTTGTCGTCAATGGCCTGGCTGCCATCGGGGTTGACTGCGTTAATCTGGAACTGGTCGAGCAGCCATCGGCGGCTGGCCCCGAAGAACCACAGCTTGTCCTTCTTCACCGGACCACCCAGCGTCGAACTCCAGTCGTAGGAGATGTCGATGGGATTGCCCGCCGCACCCGTCTGACCGCCCGACGTCAGGCCCAGTCGGCGCCGCAGCTCGTCGTCGACGTTGCTGCCCTGCAGCGCGTCGTTCATGAAGTAGAAGTTGTGGTCGCTGGTGAACCGGTTGCCACCCGACTTGGTCACCATGTTCATGTACACGCCGCTGACGTCGCTCTCGGACGTGCCCGACGCCGTCTGCATGTTGTATTCGTCATACATTTCGAAGCCGTAGTACTGCATCGTCGCCCCGCCGGAGCCGCCGCCCCAGTTGGTCTTGAGTCCGTCGATGCTGAACGACTTCTGGCTGTCGGCCGACCCGAAGGCCTCAAGGTTGTACTGCTGCATCCCCTCGGTGCCGCCCACGTCGAGGCGACCGGTGACCACGCCGGGCACCAGACCCGCCATCACCCACGGGTTGCGGCCCGTCGGAATCGAGTCATACAGTTCCTTGGTGATGTTCGTCTGCGTCGTGTTCGAGCTGACGTCGACCACCGGCGCCGCCCCGCTGACCGTGACCGATTCCTGCAGCGCACCGACGCCGAGTTCCACGTCGAGACGAGTGGTGCGGTTGACCTGCACCATGACATCCTGACGCTTCTGGGCCGTAAACCCGGTCAGGTCGTAATCCACGGTGTAGCTGCCCGGCGCCAGGCCCGACAGCGAGTACACGCCCTGGTCATTCGTGACCGCCGACCGCACCGCGCTCGTCGACGCCGTGGCCGTCACCGTGACACCCGGCAGCACGCCGCCCTGTGCGTCGCGCACCGTGCCCGACAGTGAGCCGGTCTGCTGGGCAAAGGCCGTCGCCGACAGCCCCAGCAGGAACATCCAGACACGAAGCATCGTCTGCACTCGAACCTTCATAGCACCTCCGATAAAATCAGCGCGCTGCCACATGAACAGCCGCTGCAGAGCACGATTTCCCACACCGACCAATTATACGGAACTCGCGGTTATCCCGCATGTATGCCTGCCACACTCGTTGCTTACGTATCCGGACACGGCTTCGGCCACATTTCGCGGTCCCTCACCGTCCTCAACCACCTCAGGAAGACCACCCCTGACGCCCGCATGTTCGTGCGGACTTCCGTGGCCCCGTGGATGGTCGAGCGCACCGCCGCGCCGGGCATCACCCTCGCACCAGGTCCGTGCGACACCGGCGCCGTCCAGCGCGACAGCCTGCACCTCGATGTCGCCCACACGCTCCGCCAGGCCGACGCCTTCATGTCCGACTGGCCAGCCCATCTGTCACGCGAGACCCAATGGCTGCGAGAGGTCAACGCCTCGCTGGTCGTGGCTGATATTCCCCCGTTGGGCATCGCCGCCGCGGCGGCGGCGGGCGTCCCCGCCGTGGCCTTCGGGAACTTCACCTGGGACTGGATCTACCGGCACTGGCCCGGAGGCGCCTCGCTGGCCGACCGCCTCGGAGCCGTGTATGCCGACGCGACACTCGCGCTCCGGTTGCCACTGTACGCGGGCTTCGAGACCATACCGACGGTGGTGGATGTGCCCTTCGTCGCCCGCGTCTCGCAGCGCCACCCGGACGAGGTGCGACGACTGATGGGGTGGCCCCGTGAGGCACGGCTGGTGCTGGTGTCGTTTGGCGGCTTCGGACAGAAGGGCTTCGACGCACGCACGCTGTCGTCACTCGGTCCGGGTGTCCGGATCATCCTCCCCTTCGACGCCCTCACGCCTGGCGCGGTGGCCGGTGGGTCGCTGCTGCCGCTAGATGAAGCCGTGATGTCGGCGCAGGGTCTGCGCTATGAAGACCTCGTGCGGGCCGTCGACGTCGTGGTCTCAAAGCCCGGCTACGGCATCATCGCCGAGTGCGTGGCCAATGACACGGCGCTCGTCTACACCTCGCGCGGCGACTTTCCCGAGTACGACGTCCTCGTGGAGGCCATGCCCGGCGTCATCCGGTCGGCCTTCATCACACACGACGACCTGTTTGCCGGTGTCTGGCAGGCGGCCATCACTGAGGCCCTCACGGCAGACGGGCCGTGCGGCGCGCACCGCGTCGACGGCGCGCGCGTCGTGGCCGAGATCCTGGCCGAGCGCCTCGAGGCCTGACGCGACACCAGGGCAGACGTTGCCCTGACAGCGCATGCCAGCGCTCGTTCCAGACAGACCACGGCAACGCTCGGCCCGCCAGGCCGTCAGCGCTTCACGCAGGTCACCAGTGACCACATGCGCGGCACATTGACCTTTTCAATCGAGATGGGAGTGAGCTCGGCCTGCGACAGGAATCCGTCGAGGTCGAGGTCGGCCTTGAACCCGATGTGCACGGTCATGGGTGAGATGGCCACTTCGAGCTTCGACAGCCAGCGGTTGGCGCTCTTGAAGTGGTTGAGGATCACCACGCGTCCCCCGGGACGGCACACCCGATACATCTCGCGGGCCACCTTGACCGGGTCGGGCACGACGCTGATGACATAGGGCGCATACACCACGTCGAACCACCCGTCAGGAAACGCCAGCTGCTCGGCATTCATTTCGCTGACGCGACAGTGACTCAGCCCTTTCGAGACGATGCGCGCCTGCGCCTTCTCGAGCATCTTCGACGACAGGTCGATGCCGGTAATCTGGCACATCCGTGGATACAGCGACAGGTTGATGCCGGTGCCCACTCCCACCTCCAGCACGCGGTCGCCGGGGTGAATGGCCATGCGACGGATGGCATCGAGGCGTCCGGGATGGAGGGTGGGGCCGAACGTGTAGTCATAGACCCCGGCCATCTTCTGGTAGACCCGTTCGACAAACGGGTGGTCGACCACCGTCGCCGACAGCGCCTCGGTGCGGTCGAGGGGAGAGGCGTCCGCGGACATCGCGGCGGACCGGGTCGTAGGCGAACGCTTCATGGCAGGGACGGACAGGGCTGGACTATATCAGAAGAGGTCAGCCAGCACCTGCGCCGCATCGGCCATCCGCCCCCCGGGGGCAAACAGGTGTGCCCCCTGGGCCATGGGTCTCACCGCCCGCAGCACCTCGGCGGCGATAGCGCGGCCTTCGTAGGCAGCCGACTCGGCGGTCTCGCGGGCGCGCATGCGTGCCACGAGCGGTTCGGGCACGGTGACGCCTGGTACCTCGTTGGCCATGAACTCGGCCTGCAGGGCCGAATCGAACGGCCAGAGCCCGACAAGCACGGGTCGGCAGAAGGCGTCGACGCGCCGTACAAAGCGCTCGAACGTCGCGGCATCGAACACCGGGCGGGTCACAATGAAGTCGGCACCCGCCTCGACCTTGTATTCGAGGCGCCGCAGTTCCTGGTCGAGGTCGCGTGACGGGTTGGCCATGACCCCGCACAGGAACCGCGCAGGCGCTCCCAGTGACTGTCCGCCGAGGTCGAGCGCATGATTCAGGCGCGCGATGAGGTTCGTCAGTCCGATCGAGTCGACATCAAACACTGCCGTCGCGTCCGGAATTTCGCCGAGATAGCGCGGGTCGCCCGTGATCCCGAGCAGATTGCGCAGGCCGAGGGCATGCGCCCCAAGCAGGTCTGACTGGATGCCGAGCAGGTTCCGGTCGCGACACGAATACTGCAGCATCGTGTCGATCCCCGCCTGCCTGGCCAGCACCGCCAGCGCCAGGGCGCTCACGTGGCCGCCGCTTCGCGTGCCATCCGTCACCGTCACCACATCGACGCCCAGTGCGGCGAGAGCGGCCGCCGAGGCCATGGCCGGCGTGGGATCGATGCCCACAGGGGGTGCCACCTCGACGCTGGTCACGAACCGGCCCTCGGCCAGCCGGGCCCCGAGCGTCGACCGCTCGGCCATCGCCACCAGCGGCTGGGCCTCCGGCGCCGACGCCGTGACCGCCACCCTGACAGTCGGCACACGGGACGCCTGCCCGGGATTCAGCGCCTTGACCGCTGCATGCATCTGCCGGATGTGCGCGGGGGTCGTGCCGCAGCAGCCGCCGACCAGCCGCACCCCGAGTTCCACAAAGCGTCGGGCATACGAGGCCAGGTAATCCGGCGACGACAGGTAGAGATTGCGCCCCTCGATGTCGCGCGGGCGGCCCGCATTCGGTTGGGCCGACAGCGGCACGGACACCGCCTGGGCCAGGCGCTCGAGCGTTTCGAGCATCGGCGCTGGTCCGACGCTGCAGTTCAATCCGACCACGTCTGCACCCGCCGCTACCAGCGCCTGCGCACAGGCTTCCACTGGGGCGCCGTCAGGTGTCTGTCCGTCTTCCTCCGTCGTCAGCTGCGCCACGATGGGCAGCGCCGACACCGAACGCACCGCTGCGATGGCGGCCTGCACCTCGGCAGGGTCGCGGAAGGTTTCAAGCATGAACACATCGACACCGCCGGCGGCCAGCGCCGCCGCCTGCTCGCGGAACAACTCGGTGGCTTCGTCAAGGCCCAGCTTGCCCCACGGTTCCACCCGGACGCCCAGCGGCCCGATGGCACCGGCCACGAACACTCGGGCGTCGTCGCCTCCCGCCATCGCCACCGCTTCGCGCGCGAGCCGGGCGGCGTCGGTGTTGATCTCGGAGACCCGATTGCCCAGGCCGAAGGCCCTGAGCTTGAGGCGGTTGGCGCCGAAGGTGTTGGTCTCGATGACATCCGCACCCGCCCGCACATACTCGGCGTGCACCTCGCGGACCAGGGCCGCATCGGACAGCGTCAATGATTCGAAGCAGCGGTTGATGAAGACGCCCTTGCTGTACAGCATGGTGCCCATCGCACCATCACAGAGCAGAATGCGCGACACCAGCGCGTCGAGGAAGGCGGGCATGGTGAAGGGGGGACGGGGCCCCTGCCGTCAGGCAGCGGCCCGCAGGATCAGGCCTGCAGGGGTGCCTTCTGGTCGGCCGCCGCCGGCACGAGCAGTTCGGTCTTGTCCCAGATGAAGTCGTCTTTGCTGTAGACGGCCAGTTCGTAGTCCTTGCCCATGAAGATGGCCGACACCGGGCACGCCTCTTCACAGTAGCCACAGAAAATGCAGCGCGTCTTGTGGATCTGGTAGACCGACGCGTAGCGCGGGCCGGCCATCACGGTGCCATCGTTCTCGGCCGCCTCAAGGTAAATCGCATCCGCCGGGCAGGCCACCGAGCAGAGCCCGCAGGCCACACACTTTTCGAGGCCATTCTCATCGCGCATCAGCACCTGCTTCCCGCGGTACTTGGGAAACATCGGCACCTTGACGTCGGGATAGTTCACCGTAATGGGTCGACGGAAGATGTGCTTGAAGGTCAGGGCAAACCCTTCGAGGAGCGGCTTCAGCATGGAGGAATGATACCACCCGAACCTCTGGTTTAGAATGAAGGCGTCGTGTCATTGTCTCCGCTTCCCGAGGAAGCCCCGGACAGCATCACCTCGCTCGATGCAGCCGCCGCCTCACCCCTGACAGTTCCGCCCGCCACTCCGGAGGCCCTGCCCGCCACCGACGAGTCTCGAGTCGCAGCCGATGCGACCGGGGCCGAGGCGCCTGAACCCATCGCCGCGGAGGCGGTCGAGTCACACGGGGTCGAGGCCGCCCCGCCAGACCACGAGGCCACCGCTCCGGTGGCACCTCCACTCGAGACCGCCGCGCCACCGGCCCCTGTCGATCTCCGGGTCCGTCTACAGGGCTGGTGGGACGAGTTCACGGCCTGGGTGCGCGTCTTCGCGTCAGCGGCCGTCTACGCCACGCTCATCGTCACCTTCCTGTTTCAGGTGGCACGGGTCGACGGACAGAGCATGGCCCCCACGCTTGAAGACCGCGACCGCCTCATCGTCAACAAGCTGGCCTACCGGCTCGGTGAACCGCAGCGCGGCGACATCGTGATGCTGTACTACCCGCTCGACCCCGACAAGTCGTACGTCAAGCGCGTCATTGCCGAGGAAGGTGACATGGTGCGGGTGGTCGATGGTCAGGTCTTCGTCAACGATGTCCCCCTACCCGACGACCAGATTCCTCCCGAGTTCCGCAGCCACGATGAATGGGGCCCGCAGGTCGTGCCCGAGGGTTACTACTTCGTGATGGGTGACCACCGGAACAACAGTTCCGACAGCCGGCACTGGGGCTTTGTTCCGAAGAAATACATCATCGGCCGCGTGCAGGTGCGGTGGTGGCCGATTCCTGCCGCCACCGTGTTCTGAACCCGGCAGCCACCACCCAGGCACCCCGATGGCGGCACCCGGGCCTCAGTAACCGCGGGCCGGCTGCACTTCGTAGCGGAGTGGCCGGCCACTGAGAAACCGGTCGAGGTTCTCCTCAAACACCGCCACCACCTCATCCCAGTGCCCCTGCCGGAAACCCGAAGTATGGGGGGTCAGGACCACGTTGGGGCAACGCCACAGCGGATGTGCCGCTGGCAGGGGCTCTTCAGGAAACACATCGAGGCTGGCCCCCGACAGCTGTCCGCTCTCGAGAGCGGCCATCAGCGCCTCGGTGTCGACCATGCGCGCGCGCCCGACATTGATGAACACGCTGCCAGGCTTCATAGCCGCAAACGCCGCGGTGTCGAACATCCCCGCCGTTGCCGGCGTCAGCGGGGCCGCCACCACGACGGCATCAGCCTGCGACAGCATGGCGTGAAGGTCGGCGGGACCGAACACCTCCGCCACACCGTCCACCACACGACCGGCGGGGTCGCGCCGCTGCGCGATGACGCGCATGCCAAGCGCCGCGGCGCGTGCCGCCAGAGCTTCGCCGATGGTGCCGAGCCCGACCAGGGCCAGCGTGCGTCCCTGCAGCAGCCACGGCAGCCGCGGCCCGGTGCATTCCGCCTGCGCCCACCGGGCCTCACGCTGGCGTTCCAGCAGAAACGGCACCTGCTTGCTGAACGCCAGCAGCATCGCCAGCACGTGTTCCGCAATCGGCACGGCCTGGACGCCCCGCGTGTTACTCACGCGGACGCCGCGCGCCGTCAGCGCCGTCAGGCACAGCGTCTCGACCGCGACGGCCGAGGTGTGCACCCACTGGAGGCGCGGGGCCTCGGTCAGTTCGTGCTCGCTCAGGATCCAGGTGAATGCCACCTCGGCCGTGCGCAGGCCCTCGCGGCGCATCTCATCCGTCGTGGCGTACGTGAACTGCAGATCGGGGCGGCGTGCCATGAGCGCCCGGGCCATGCCCTCGGGAATCTGCCACTGCGGCACTCGCTGCTGAATGGAGATCAGCACCTGCATCAGCGCGGCCGCCGATAGGTGCCGCCGCGCCCTCCGCGCTTCGACACCAGGTGTACCTCACCAATCACCATCCCCTTGTCGGCCGCCTTCACCATGTCATACACGGTGAGCGCCGCGACCGTGACGGCCGTGAGGGCTTCCATCTCGACGCCGGTCTGCCCACTCGTGCGCACGCGCGCCTCGATGCGGTAGCCGGTGGGCGTCGGTGACAGGTCGACCGCGATGTGCGTCAGCAGCAGCGGATGGCAGAGCGGAATCAGCTCGCTCGTGCGCTTGGCCGCCAGGATGCCTGCCAGGCGTGCCGCCTGCAGCGGATCGCCCTTCCGCACGGCACCGCTCCGGATGAGACGCCGTGCCTCTGCGGACATGTGGATGCTTGCCCGGGCCACGGCCTCGCGGTCAGTCACGGCCTTATCGCCGACATCGACCATCCGGGGCTCCCCATCGGCGCCCACATGCGTCAGTTGCGCGGGCCTACGGGCCCCTGCGGACGCCTTACGCGCCATCCTCACCTCCATGCGCCAGAAAGAACGACAGCCCCTCGAGTGAGACGGTCAGGTCGACGTGCTTGAGCTTGACGGCGTCCGACACCCGCAGGCTGCCCGGCGAAAAGTTGAGCACCGCCCGCACGCCTGCGGTGACGATGAGGTCGAGCACCTCCTGGGCCACCTCTCCGGGCACGGCCAGGACGGCGATGTCGATGCCGGTGCGGGTCGCAAATGCTCGCAGGGTCCGGCTGTGCAGAATGGGAATGCCACTGCGCGAGTGCTGCCCCACCTTCGCGGGATCGGTGTCGAACATCGCTACAATTTCGAATCCCTCGCGGCCAAATCCAGGATAGTCGGCCAGCGCCTGCCCCAGCTTGCCGGCACCCAAAACCACAACCTTAAGGCGATGGTCGAGCCCGAGAATCTTTCGCAGCTGCTGGCGCAGGTCCCTGACGACATAGCCCACGCCGCGCACACCGAATTCCCCGAAATAGGCGAGATCCTTCCTGATCTGTGCCGCATTCAGGTGGAACTGCTCGGCGAGTGCCTTGGACGACACCGTCTCGACGCCCGCCTGCTCAAGCCGGGTCAGGCACCGCAGATAGATCGACAGCCGATTGGTGGTCAGTTCCGGGACCTGCTCGGTCACGGGCCGCCGCTTGTTCCCGGTTTTCACAAGGGCCTCAGGATAGCAAACTCGACGACCGCGGACCCTGCTATCATCCCCGCCCATGGCCGACCCCCAGAAGTCATTCACGCCCTACGTCCGGGATGCACAGTCGATGGCCGAGTTCACCGCGAAGGCCGTCATCCTCGGAGTGCTGTTCGGGCTGCTGTTCGGTGCCTCGACGGTCTACCTCGGCCTCCGCGCGGGCCTGACCGTCAGCGCCTCCATCCCCATCGCGGTGCTGGCCATCTCGGTCCTGAAGCGCCTGGGGGGATCCACCATCCTCGAAAACAATATCGTCCAGACCATCGGGTCGGCGGGTGAGTCGGTGGCCGGCGGCGTAGTCTTCACGATTCCGGCGCTGATTTTCCTTGTGCCGGAGGGACCGAAATACTTCACCTATACCCAGATCACGATGCTGGCGTTTGCGGGCGGCATCCTCGGGGTGCTGATGATGGTGCCGCTGCGCCGTGCGTTGATTGTCAAGGAACACGGGGTGCTGCCCTACCCGGAAGGCACCGCGTGTGCCGAGGTGTTGGTCGCTGGTGAGCGCGGCGGTCAACTGGCCTCGCTGGTCTTCAGCGGACTGGCCATCGGCGCCCTCTGGAAGTCATTCACGGGCATCTTCAACCTGTTCCTTGCGGAAGTCGGCTATTCGACACCGCGCACGAGCCAGTTCCCCAACGCCACGGTGGCCGTCGACATCTCGCCCGAATACATGGGCGTCGGCTACGTCATCGGGCCACGCATTGCGGGGACGATGGTCGCCGGCGGCGTACTGTCGTGGCTGGTGCTGCTGCCGCTGCTGTCACTGCTGGGCGCAGCCATTCCCACGCCGTTTCCTCCGATCGCACCGGCCCTGGCCAGCAATCCGGCAACCGGCATGCCGTACCTCATCTCCGAAATGGGACCCGGGCAGATCTGGAGCGCTTACATCCGCTACATCGGCGCGGGTGCCGTGCTTGCGGCCGGGCTCATCACCCTTGGCCGCACGCTGCCGACGATTGTGTCGTCGGCGCGCGAGGGACTGAAGGGCCTGGGCACCGGTAACGACGGCCCACAGCGCCGCACCGAACGTGACGTCCCCATCACGGTGGTGCTGGGCGGATCGCTGGCGCTGGCGGTGTTTCTCGCCGTCATGCCCGGCCTGCCGACGCAGGGCAACATCCTCGTCTCGGTGCTGATTGTGCTCTTCGGCTTCTTCTTTGCAACCGTGTCCTCGCGCATCACCGGCCTCATCGGGTCCTCGTCGAATCCGATTTCCGGCATGACCATCGCCACCCTCATCATCACGTGCGTGATCTTCGTGACGCTGGGCTGGACCGGTGATGCCTACGCGCCGGTGGCCATCTCGGTGGGGGCGCTGGTGTGCATCGCCTCGGCCAATGCCGGTAACACCTCGCAGGACCTCAAGACGGGCTATCTGGTGGGGGCCACGCCGCTCGCGCAGCAGATGGGGCTGGCCATTGGTGTCGTCACCTCGGCTTTCATCATCGGGGCCACCGTGCTCTACATGCATCAGGTGTTCGGCATCGGGTCGGCTGCCGTCGCCGCGCCGCAGGCGACGCTGATGGCCACACTCATCAAGGGCCTGCTGTCACAGAACCTGCCGTGGGGCCTCGTGCTGGTCGGCGTTTTCATTTCGGTGACGCTGGAACTGTGCGGAATTCACTCGCTGTCGTTTGCCGTCGGCGCCTATCTGCCCATCGCCACCACCGCGCCAATCTTCATGGGTGGTCTCGTCAGGTGGTGGGTCGAGCGCAGCACCGGCACGCAGGCCGACTCGGACATCAGCGCTGGGACGCTGTTTTCGTCGGGCCTCATCGCCGGCGGGTCGCTCGCCGGCATCCTGTTCGCCGTGCTGGTGGGTGCGCAGCAGTCGGGGATCAACGTGCTGGGCACGCTGCAGGCGGTGGGGAATGCCCTGCCCTTCCTGAGGGAAGAAGGGCTCGTCGGCAATGTCGCAGGGGCGGCGTTGTTCTTCGCGCTGGCCGTGATTCTGGCACGCTACGCCAAGCGCCCGCTGCAGTGACGCGAGGAGCACGCGTGTAGTGTCCGACTGCGCGCGGGCGTACGCGCTCGGAGCCCGCCCGACCGGCCGGTGCCGCTACGGAACGATGCGGAGACCGTACGCCGTGACTTCGCTGCCGAGTTTGAACTCGACGACATACTCGCCCTGCGCCAGCGGGGCGAGCGTCACGTCCCCGACCGCCCAGCGCACGCCGGTCCCGGCATCGGTGCGCTCACTCATGGTCACGACGAGCGGCAGCGGTTCGCCTTCGCGGGTCAGCACGCGCGCCGTCACGGCCGCCTCGCCCACCCCGAGTACCGGCACTTCCAGACGTAGCCGATCGGTGCGCCGATAGCGGGAATCAGCCGTGGCCACATACGCCAGCCCCGTCGACGGGCTGCGCCGCAGCAGTTGCAGGCCCGAGCCGAAGCGGGTGGCCGCGGCGCCCAGCACCACGTCGCCAGACGCACGCACAGTACCGCCGCCTGCAGTGGTCCGCAGGGGACGGCCTTCCACGCGCACGATGTAGCGACCCGGCGCCAACGGTTCATCCGCATCAGGTCCCTCGACGGTGAGCACGCGCTGGCTGGGACGCATCTCGCCCTGCAGCACCACCGGACTGCCCCCCTTGTCTGATTCGATCAGTACCTGCACGGTCATGCCGGCCTGCCACTCGGGCAGGCGGGCCGCCGTTGCCTCGAGTTCGACCACCGCCCGCAGCGTCGACGTGAAGCCCACCACCTGCACGCGCAGCGGCGAGAGCGCTCGTCCCGATGCCGGCCCCAGCCGGTCGAGGGCGCGCGTCACGGCCGGCGGAGGCAGCTTACGCCCCCCCGGCCCCAGCACCGGCGTCGTCACCACGCCCGTGGCACGCGCCTCGGCATCGGTGAGCGCCAGATAGCCAAGGCGCGTCCGCACATCGGCACCCTCGGCCGCCACCTCGACCGTAACGCGACGGAACCGCCCATCGAACGTGGTGTTGGACGAGTAATAGCTGATCAGATACGAGGCACCGGCGTCGCTCCGTATACGCTGCAGCCAGGCGTCGCGGTCGGCGGGCAAGACGAGCGCCGTCGCATCGGTCAGCTGGCCGATTGTGCGGAGCGACTCGACGCGGCGTTCCACCACGCTGGTCGTCGGCGACCCGGCATCGATGGTCACGCGCAAGGCCGATGGTCGCACCGGATACACCGAGACCGTCGCTCGGTTGGCCCGCTGCGTGGTCATGCGCGTTTCGAATTCGTGATCGATGTACGCCAGCCGCGTGCGCTCACGCTGGCACTCGTCACTGAGCGTGGCATCTTCCACCCGGTCGTTGGCCTTGAACATGGCCCAGCCGTCAGACACCAGCAGCACGAAGGTGCGCCCCTCGCGCACGTCCTCAAGCTGGGTCAGGGTGGCATTGAAAGCACGCAGCGTCTCCTGCTCGCGTCGCCGTGCCGTCAGTTCCTCAGTGACGGCTGCGCCCCCTCGTCCGTCGGCAAAGCACCGCCGCTCGAGATCGAGGCCTGCCGGGTCGCGTTCGTCGGGTGCCCAGGCCATGGCGTCGGTCAGCACCTGGCCGAGTCCCGCCCCGCGCGCAGAGAAGACGAGTTCGGCCGGGCGTGTATCTGGCGTGACGATCGCCACCTGGTCAGCCGCGCCCACCACCGAGTCGATGAGTTGTGCTACCGCGGTCAGATCGGTCGACGCCGCGAGATGCCAACGGTCGAGCCACACCACAAACCGACGGGGAAGGGCACCGGCGGCGGTGCGGGCTCCGAGGGCCAGCACCTCTTCCAGCGCCTGGTCCGCATCATCTTCCGTGGCGGTGAAGGCAGATGAGGGTAGTCCGCTGACCGGAACGCCGTCCCGGGTGACATAGGCCTCGAGCCGCACCAGCGTGCGGCCCTCCCTCACACGGGGAAACCGCGTGGGTGCTGTGGTGGCAGGGGCAGGCGACGACTGCGCCGCGGCTGCGAGCGTCGGCGATGCGGGTGCAGCCTGCGGGGCGTCAACGACTGCCGGGGATGCTGATGCCGAGGCGGGCGTCGTGGTCGATGTCGCCACGCCGCCGTGCGCGCCCCCCGATGACGGCCCGGGCGCCGCCGCTGCCGGCACAGGCAGACCACTGAGGCTCAGGCACAGCAGCGCGGACAGACGGCGACGCATACACCTCTACTGACGCAGCATCGCGGCAATCCGTTCGCACACCGTGGCAATCAGGGCATCGCGGTCATCGAGGGTCAGACCCGCGGTGGGCACGGGCGACCCGATGCGCACACGCACGTGCGCAGGATAGATGAGCGCACTGCCCTTCCGCATGGCATCGCGTCCGCCGGAAATCGCCACCGGCACAACGGGCGCCTGGGCCCGGATGGCCATCACGAAGCCCCCCTGCTTGAAGGGCAGCATCTCGTCGGAGCAGCTGCGTGTGCCCTCGGGGAACACCAGGAAGGAGTTCCCCTGACGAATCGATGCGGCCGCCAGTTCGATGGCCCGCAGCGCCGCCTCTTTCTGTTCCCGCGGCACGGGAATGTAGCCCCCCACCTGGAAGACCGTGCCGAGGATCGGCAGCCGGTTGAGCTCGGCCTTGTAGAGCACATGCAGGCGGCGATGCAGCGCGCTGAACAGCACCGGGGGATCGACGTTGCTCTGGTGGTTGGCGCAGAACACCACGGCCGTGGATGGGCGAAGATGCTCGCGTCCCTCAACCGTCACCCGAATCCCTGAGGTGCGAAGCGTCATCCACACGCCCACGTGCCCCAGGTCGTACAGCAGTCCCTTGACCCGGAACGGGACCGCAATCAGCAGCCCCACAGGCCCGGCCAGCAGCGTGTAGCTGACGATGGCCAGGTAGGTCAGGGCGGTCCGCAGGGCCGCCAGCGCCGTGTCCATCACCTAAACTCAGCGCGGGTCGGTCGGCGAGGTGAACGCAAACTCGACGGGCGGTGTGACACCGAGCAGGTGCTGCACGAAGTAATCCCAGCGCCGCCGCATCATGTAGGGCTCGTTGCCGAACCCATGGCCGCGGTTGGGCAACAGCAGCAGGTCGAAGTCCTTGTTGGCCTTGATCAGTTCATTGACAACCAGCAACGTCCCGTACATCGGCACGTTGCTGTCCATCGTCCCGTGGGCCAGCAGCAGCTTGCCCTTCAGCTGCCGGGCCACCAGTTGGTTGGCCTGGTTGTCATAGTTGGTCGTGCCATCCGGATTGGCCACAAGCAGTCCCTGCCACTTTTCCGCCCAGTCATCCTCGTAATTCCGGTTCTCGTGGTTGCCCGCCTGCGAGACACCCACCTTGAAAAAGTCGGGATACCGGAACATCGCCCCCGCGGTCGCAAATCCTCCCCCCGAGTGGCCGTAGATGCCGGTGCGGTTGAGGTCAATGAATGCGTACCGCGCGGCCAGTTCCCTCATGCCGGCCACCTGGTCGGGCAGCGTGTTGTCGCCCATGTCGCCGTAGTACTTCTCGTGGAACGACTTCGACCGCCAGGGCGTGCCCATGCCGTCGATCTGCACCACGATGAAGCCGAGTTCGGCGAGGGCCTGCGTATCGCTGCGTGAGGCGGCAAACTGCCGCGAACCGACACTGCCGGTCTGGGGACCGGGATAGATGTTGTTGATGATGGGGTACTTGCGCGAGGGGTCGAAGCGCGTCGGCCGATACATGAGCCCATGCAGATCGGTCACACCGTCGCGCGCCTTCACGGTGATACGTTGCGGCGGCTGCCATCCGGCGGCGGTGAGCCGTGTAATATCGGCCGTCTCCAGCGTCAGCAGCAGTTCGCCCGTGGCGCTCCGCAGCCTCGCCACCGGGGGCGTGTCGGGCGTGGCCGCCACGGTCACGAACGTGCGGCCATCGGGCGCGAGCGAGATGTCGTGGTCCGCATCCTCCGGCGTCAGCAGGCGCAGGTTCTGTCCGTCCATGTCGACGCGGTAGAGGTGGCGATAATACGGATTGCGGCCGGGCTCGCGACCGACGCCCTCGAAGAAGATCACGCGTGCCGCGGTGTCCACATGCAGCACTTGCGTGACATTCCAGGGGCCGCTGGTGAGGGGCCGCTGAAGCGCGCCGGTTCCCAGGTCATGCAGGGCAAGATGCCCCCAGTCCGAGCGCTGCGAGTACCACAGCACTTCGTTGGCCCCGGGCAGATAGCGCCAGTTGACCGCGTCGTTCCCGCTTTCGAAGAACGTCGCTGATTCTCCGTGCATGACCTGGCGAATCGCGCCGGACTGCATATCGGCGACCCGCAGGTCTGCGCGCTTGTGGTCGCGCGAGGTCGAGACAAACGCCAGACTGCGGCTGTCGGGCGCCCATTGCACGTCGACCCAGTCACCCCCACAGATGATGTCGTCGCAGATCGATGACCGGTGCTGGTCGGGCGGCATTTGCAGCCGCACCATCGCGCCTGAGGTGACGTCGATGATGACCCGTTCGATCATCGTGACGGTGGCGTCCCCGGGCAGCGGATACTTCCAGGCCTGCAGCATGGGCTTGCCGACGTTGGTCGTGACCAGATACATGTCGCTGGTCTGCCGCTGGTCCTGCCGGAACGTCGCCACCCGCGTGGAATCGGGCGACCACTTGACGACCGGAGCATCGCTGTAGCGCCAGCCCGCGTTGTCGGTGGCGTAGCCGTAATCCTTCACGCCGTCGGTGGTCAGCGCCGATTCGGCGCCCGTCTTGAGATCGCGCACCCACAGATTCCAGTCACGGATGAATACGGCGCGGGCGCCGTCGGGTGAGACCGACTGCAGGCGCGAGGCCGGACGCTCGCTCGACGCACAGGCGGCGCCGGCCGGGTCGCAGGCATACCGGCGGTCGCCCAGGATAATCAGAATCTGACCATCGGGTGCGAGGTCAATGCTGGTGAACGGCAGGCGCGCGCGTTCGATGGTGCGGCCGGCGGCCTTTGACAGGGCGTCGGCCACACGCACATGGTCGAAGGCCGGGGCCTTGGTGCGGCGCGCCGGATCGACCAGGACGAACTCGGCGCCGTCAGGGCGCTGCGTGCGATACCAGAACCGGCCATCGGGAAGAAACGTCGGACGCACCCCAGCATTCATCACCAGCGGCGCCGTGCGATAGCCCAGAAGATTCTCAGCGCGCCGATAGTCATCGGCGGTCAGCGCCGCCGGGGCCGGAGACTGCGCCTCAGCAGACCGCGTCTGCAGAGCCACGGCGAGGACAGCGAGCAGCAATCGGGAGCGGGTCATAGGTACATGAGCGTACTCGGGACGTGGACCCTCGTCCAGTCACACGCGTGTACGTAGCGACGCCCCGGCCGGGGGGCCGGGGCGTTCGTGTGGAAGCGTCGCAGGCTCAGCGGCGCGCGCGGGCCGGGGCCTTCTTCTTGGCGGCCTTCTTCTTGGCAGCCACCTTCTTCGCGACTGGCTTCTTCGCGACCGTCTTCTTTGCGACCGGCTTCTTCGCGACCGGCTTCTTCGCGACCGGCTTCTTCGCGACCGGCTTCTTTGCGACCGGCTTCTTCGCGACCGGCTTCTTCGCGACCGGCTTCTTCGCTACTGGCTTCTTCGCGACCACCTTCTTCGCGACCG